>JAESFT010000028.1_pt1 | contig 477181 bp, 458 predicted proteins | sample 9269451 | NCBI WGS metagenome assembly JAESFT01 (sample SAMN14502557, study PRJNA617106) | algae metagenome | isolation source: Scytonema hyalinum WJT4-NPBG1 and co-occurring heterotrophs from well... | place: USA: Mojave Desert, Joshua Tree National Park, California | collected 2006-05-25
AGAGAATTATGAGCAGAGACGTTCAAGAGCGCGAAAGCGAATTCGTCGATCGCCTGGTCCACATCAACCGCGTGGCGAAGGTGGTCAAGGGTGGTCGTCGCTTCGGCTTCGCAGCACTCGTCGTTGTGGGTGACCAGAAGGGGCGCGTTGGCTTCGGTCACGGCAAGGCCCGTGAAGTTCCAGAGGCGATCCGCAAGGCCACTGAGCAGGCCAAACGCCAGATGATCCGTGTTCCGCTGCGCGATGCGCGCACGCTGCACCACGATGTGCAGGGTCGTCATGGCGCTGGCAAGGTGATCCTGCGTGCAGCCGTTCCCGGTACCGGCATCATCGCCGGCGGTCCGATGCGCGCTGTGTTCGAAACGCTTGGCATTAACGACATCGTTGCCAAGTCGCAGGGCACTGCCAACCCATACAACATGGTGCGGGCTACTTTCGATGCGCTCAAGCGCGTCGATAGCCCACGCTCGGTTGCATCCCGCCGCGGCCTTAAGGTTTCGGAACTCCAGGCTCGCCGCGGCGAGACTGCAGTCGAAGCTTGATTGCCCGAGGTCAGGAGATAAATCATGGCTGAGAAGAAAATGATCACCGTGCAGCAGATCGGTTCGCCGATCCGCCGCGATAAGGTGCAGCGCGCGACCCTTATCGGTCTCGGGCTCAACAAGATGAACAAGCAGCGCGAGCTGATCGATACGCCCGAAGTTCGCGGCATGATCAACAAGCTCCCGCATCTCGTCCGCGTCGTCGGCGAGTAAGAGGGAAGGTCGATCAAATGACCCGTTTGAATGAACTCCGGGACAACCCCGGCGCCAGCAAGACCCGCATGCGCATCGGTCGTGGTATCGGATCGGGCAAAGGCAAGACCGGTGGTCGTGGCGGCAAGGGCCAGACGGCGCGCTCGGGCGTTGCCATCAATGGCTTTGAAGGCGGCCAGATGCCCCTTCACATGCGTATGCCAAAGCGCGGTTTCAATGCACTCAATCCGGGCAACTGGAACGAGGTTCGCATCGATCGCCTCCAGGCATACATCGACGCCGGCAAGCTGGACCCCAAGGCTGTGATCGATGCCGCTGCATTGATTGCTGCCCGCGTGATCCGTCGTCCCAAGGACGGCGTGCGCCTGATCGGTTCGGAAGGCTTCACCGCTTCGAACGTCACGTTCAATGTCGACTACGCAACCAAGGGCGCCCTGGCAGCCATCGAAGCTGCTGGCGGCAAGGTTGACCTGATCCCGGCCAAGCAGCCGTGGAAGAAGACCCCATACGCCGGTTAATTATCGGCTTGGCGCATCCGACCGAGTGGTTGGGTGCGCTTTTGGTTTGTTGCGTTAGTGAGGCAGATGCATCTGCGTCCCAAAGCGCTCCGAGCGCACCAGGCCCAAAAGCCACAGGGAGCGAATAATGGCGTCCGCAGCCGAACAGCTGGCACGTAATCTAAACTTCTCGACATTCTCCAAGGCGAAAGCTTTGCAGCAGCGCATCTGGTTCACACTGGGCGCGCTGCTTGTTTATCGTCTGGGCACTTTCATTCCGGTTCCCGGCATTGACCCCGATGCATTCCGCGCGACATTTGAACAGTCACAGCAGGGCATCATCGGCATGTTCAACATGTTTGCCGGCGGCGCTGTCGAGCGCATGGCTATCTTCGCCTTGAACCTCATTCCGTACATCACTGCCTCCATTGTGGTGCAGGTGATTGCTACGGCTTCGCCGCGCCTCGAAGCCCTTAAGAAAGAGGGTGAGGCTGGCCGCCGCAAGATGAACCAGTATACCCGCTATCTTGCGGTCGTATTCTGTGCCGTCCAGGCCTATGGCATTGCCGTGGGGCTTGAAGGCAGCCAGGGCGTGGTTCTCAATCCCGGCTGGTTCTTCCGCATTTCGACCGTGATTACGCTGGTTGGCGGTACCATGTTCCTGATGTGGCTGGGTGAACAGATCACCTCGCGCGGGGTGGGCAATGGTATATCGCTGATCATCTTTGCCGGTATCGTGGCCAATCTACCGACGACGATCGTGCAGACGCTCGAGTTGAGCCGTACCGGCGCTTTGCCGGCGTTTGCGGGCCTGGGCATGATCGTGATCGCGCTCGTCGTAATCGCGGGCATTGTGTTCTTTGAGCGCGCCCAGCGCCGGTTGCTGATCCAATATCCAAAGCGCCAGGTGGGCAACAAGATGTTCCAGGGGGATACGTCCCACCTGCCTCTAAAGCTCAATACCTCCGGCGTGATCCCGGTGATCTTCGGATCGTCCCTGCTGCTGCTGCCGGCGACGATTGCGTCTTTTGCGGCGCAGGGCAATGCACCGGAGTGGCTGCAGGTCGTCACGGCCTTGCTGGGTCGTGGGCAGCCGCTTTATCTCGCCTTGTTCGCCTTCTTCATCATCTTCTTTGCGTTCTTCTACACCGCTATCGTGTTCAATCCGCAGGAGACGGCGGACAATCTCAAGCGTTCGGGTGGGTTCATCCCCGGCATCCGTCCGGGTGAGCGCACGGCACAGCACATCGATTATGTGTTGACGCGGATCACTGTGGTCGGTGCCTTGTATCTCACCGTCGTGGCGCTGATTCCGGAATTGATGTTCAGCCAGCTGGCCGTAAGCCAGTTTATCGGCGGCACGTCGCTCCTGATCATGGTTACAGTGACGTTGGACACGGTTAGCCAGATCCAGAGCCATCTGATCGCACAGCAATATGAGGGACTGGTCAAGAAGTCCCGCCTTGGGGGAGGCCGGCGCCGATGAGACTGATTTTGCTCGGACCACCGGGGGCAGGGAAGGGGACGCAGGCCAAGATCCTGGTCGAGGCTTATTCCATCCCACAGCTGTCGACAGGTGACATCCTGCGCTCCGCCATCCAGGACCGCACGCCCCTTGGCCTTGCAGCCAAAGAGATCATGGACCGGGGCGACCTGGTTTCCAATGACATCGTCAACGGTATCGTGTCGGACCGGCTCGATGCCGAGGATTGCAAGAACGGCTTCATCCTTGACGGGTTCCCGCGCACCATCGGGCAAGCTGAAGCGCTTGATGGCATGCTGGCGGACAAGGGCATGACCCTTGATGCCGTGATCGAGATGACGGCCGATGCTGATGTACTCGTGTCTCGCGTCATCAATCGGGCAAAGGAAAGCAACCGGCCTGATGATAACCCCGAGGTAATCCGCAAGCGGCTCGAAGTCTATAAGAACGACACGGCCCCGCTCGTGGACTACTACCGCCAGCGTGGCCTGGTGAAGACTGTCGACGGCATGGCTCCGGTTGAGCAAGTCACGGCTGCCATCAAAGCTGCGATCGCGCGATAGAATAGTGCTTGACTTCGCGGTTGACTCTGCGGAATCGAGCCCTTAAAGAACCGCATCAGTTCCAAAGATTATTGGACTGGATTCGGTTCCTCTAAAAAGTTGGGGGTCGAAGTCCGGTCCCTTGTTGTTTAACGGCACGGGCCGTGATGGTTGCCGTGTTGAATGAAGGAGAGCAGACGTGGCTCGTATTGCTGGCGTCAATATCCCGACGAACAAGCGTGTGATCATCGCGCTGCAGTATATCCACGGGATCGGCGACAAGTTCGCCGAGGATATCTGCACCAAGGTTGGTATTCCAGCCGACCGTCGTGTCAATGAACTGACCGACGCCGAAGTGATCCAGATCCGTGAAACGATCGACCGCGACTATGTCGTGGAAGGCGATCTTCGCCGCAACGTGGCGATGAACATCAAGCGTTTGATGGACCTCGGCAACTATCGTGGCCTGCGCCACCGCCGTGGCCTGCCGGTCCGTGGCCAGCGCACCCACACCAATGCCCGCACTCGCAAGGGTCCGGCCAAGCCGATCGCCGGCAAGAAGAAGTAAGAACCCGCTTTTTCGGGTTCTTCGATGTAGCTGCCGGGGCCGGATGGCTAACGGCAGCGCTGATATCGAATAGAGGAAATAGATGGCTAAGACTGAAACCGCGCGCGTCAAGCGCAAGGAACGCAAGAACATTACTTCGGGCGTGGCCCACGTGAATGCTTCGTTCAACAACACCATGGTCACCATTGCCGACATGCAGGGCAACACGATATCGTGGTCCTCGTCGGGCGTGATGGGCTTCAAGGGTTCGCGCAAGTCGACCCCTTACGCTGCCCAGGTGGCCGCTGAAGATGCTGCCAAGAAGGCGCAGGAACATGGCATGAAGACCCTCGAGGTCGAGGTGCGCGGCCCCGGTTCGGGTCGTGAATCGGCGCTGCGCGCCCTGCAGGCTGCCGGCTTCAACGTCACCTCGATCCGTGACGTCACGTCCATCCCGCACAATGGCTGCCGTCCACGCAAGCGGCGCCGCGTCTAATCCAGACGGTATAAAGAGCTCCCGGCTGCGCAGGCCGGGAGTCTTGTTGCGTTTGCGGCGGAGCGGCTCGGGCTGGAGCCGCGATTTTGAAAGGACATAACCGTGACGATCCAGAGGAACTGGCAAGAACTGATCAAGCCGACCAAGCTGGAGATTGTTTCGGGCAGCGACAACGCGCGCGTGGCTTCGGTGGTTGCCGAGCCGCTTGAGCGCGGTTACGGGCTTACCCTGGGTAACGCTCTTCGTCGCGTGCTGCTGTCGTCGCTTCAGGGCGCGGCAGTGACCGCAATCCAGATTGACGGCATCCTGCATGAATTCTCCTCGCTTCCGGGCGTGCGGGAAGACATCACCGATCTCGTCCTCAACGTGAAGGAAATCGCGTTGAAGATGGGTGGCGAGGGTCCGAAGCGTCTGACACTCTCCAAGCAGGGTCCGGGCTCGGTGACCGCTGGCGACATCAAGGTCACCGGCGATATCGAAGTGCTTAACCCTGAACTGGTGATCTGCCATCTCGACGATGGCGCAGAGATCAACATCGAATTCACCGTAGATACCGGCAAGGGCTATGTCGCTGCCGAAAAGAACCGTCCCGAGGACGCTCCGATCGGTTTCATTCCGGTCGACTCGCTGTTCTCCCCGGTTCGCCGCGTGAGCTACAAGGTCGATGCAACCCGTGCGGGCGAAAGCCTCGACAAGGACAAGCTGACCTTGCAGGTGGAAACCAATGGCGCCGTGTCGCCTGAAGATGCCGTGGCTTATGCCGCGCGTATCCTCCAGGACCAGCTGTCGGTGTTCGTGAACTTTGAAGAGCCCAGCAAGGAAAAGGCTCAGGATTCGGTTCCTGAACTGGCCTTCAACCCGGCGCTGCTCAAGAAGGTGGACGAACTCGAGCTGTCGGTGCGTTCGGCAAACTGCCTCAAGAACGACAACATCGTTTATATCGGCGACCTGATCCAGAAGACGGAAGCCGAGATGCTGCGGACGCCGAACTTCGGCCGCAAGTCGCTCAATGAAATCAAGGAAGTCCTGGCACAGATGGGGCTTCATCTCGGAATGGACGTCAACAACTGGCCACCCGAGAATATCGATGACCTCGCCAAGCGCTACGAAGATCATTATTGATCCCGCGCTGCCAAGCCCTTTAGGAGACAACCATGCGCCACGGTAATTCAGGCCGCAAACTCAACCGGACTGCCAGCCATCGCAAGGCAATGTTCGCCAATATGTCCGCCGCGCTGATCAAGCACGAGCAGATCGTCACCACCCTGCCGAAGGCAAAGGACCTCCGTCCGATCGTTGAGAAGCTGATCACACTGGGCAAGCGGGGCGACCTGCATGCTCGTCGCCAGGCAATTGCCCAGGTGCGCGATGAAGGCCAGGTGGCAAAGCTGTTTGCCGTGCTCGGTCCTCGCTACAAGGAACGCCAGGGCGGTTATATCCGCATCATGAAGGCGGGCTTCCGCTATGGCGACAATGCCCCTATGGCTGTGATCGAGTTCGTTGATCGCGATGTCAACGCCAAAGGCCAGGACAGCGGCCCGGTCCAGTACCGTGACGAAGACGAGTCCGAAGCTGCGTAAGCGCTGAAGATCCCATAGACATTTCCAAGCGGCTGCGGTTCATTCCGTGGCCGCTTTTGTTTTGGGGTGTTTTGATGCGATCTGGTCGAGTTCTGGTGACAGGTGCGGGTGGGTTCGTCGGCAAGTGGACGGTAATCGAATTGCTCCGTGCGGGCTTTGAGGTGCGCGGCACCGTTCGATCGGACGGCCGGACGAAGAAGGTACGTCGGGCTGTTGCAAGGGAAGTGGGTGAGGAAGCTTTACGGCGGCTCGAGTTCGTGAAGCTTGACCTGATGAGCGATCATGGTTGGCGGGAGGCCATGATCGGGGTGGATGCTATTGCTCATGTCGCCGCGCAAATCGTGGCCGAAGAACCCAAGGACCCACAGGTGGTGATTGGCCCGGCCGTGGAAGGCACAGAGCGGGTGCTGCGCTTTGCTGTGGCCACTGGCGTCAAGCGCATTGTCATGACCTCGTCCATTTCGACGGTTGGCTATGGGCATGGACACACATCAGGCAAGCGGGTCTACACAGAGGGGGATTACACGCAGTTGGAGTCCATGAAATTTACCTGGGCCTATTGCGTGGGAAAGACCAAGGCTGAGCGCGCCGCATGGGCCTATGCGCGCTCGGAAAAACTGGAACTGACCACTATTCATCCGGGGGCCATCTTGGGCCCGGCGCTGGACGAGGATGCCAGCGTTTCGCTGCGCATGGTGACGGGCTTGCTGGAAGGCACCACACCAGCCATGCCGAGCAATGGCTTTTCGGTGATCGATGTACGCGATGTCGCGGCTATGCACGTCGCGGCCCTGCAGCAGCCGTTTTCCATTGGTGAGCGCTATCTTGCAACATCAGACTACGTGCCGTTTGCCCAAGTCGCCGAAGTGCTGCGCGCGGCTTATCCCGATCGCGAGATCACGCGCAAGCAGGTGCCCGATTGGATCATCAAGATCCTGGCGCGGTTCGGCGGGCCCACGCGGCAGATCATCAACGATATCGGGAACGAAAAGCACTATGACCGCACCAAGGGCGAGGGGCTGCTCGGGCGGCCGTTTATCAGTGGCAAGGATGCAATCCTTGCGACGGCGGAAAGCGTGATCAGGTTGGGCTTGGTGAAGGATAAGGCTGTGTTGCCCGAGAAGGCGATGGCCTAGGGCTAGACTTCGCCAAGATTCCAAGCGGCGTATAGCCGTTGCAAATCTGCAAACGAGTTCGTGGCGACCAGCCTGCCATGCGCTTTAGAAACAATCTCCTGCTTTCGTGCGCGCCGCTTTGGCTCGTCCCATAAGACCCAGCGGATCATGGCCCAGTTCGGCGTTTCGCCCGCCCCGGGCATGGTTCCGACGCGATGGGCCGGCCGCATGCAGCGTAAGATGTAGCGGCGGAAATTGCTGAGGCGTGGGGAGGAAAGGCTGACAATACCCGTCGCACGCTCAAGCCTGTCTGCGAGGAAGGAGAAGTAGTTGCCGTCGATGATCCAGGCCTCGCCCCTAACCACCTCTTCCACATCGGCCAGGAAGGCTTCCGCCGGACGTTCTGTCCAAGTGCCCGGCTCGAACCTCATCTGGTCCAGGTGAGTGATTGGCAGGCCAAGCTTTTGTCCAAGCGCGCGGGCGAGGGTGGACTTCCCGCCCGCTGCCGGGCCGGTGATCCAGATGCGTTGTCCAAGTGTTTCCAGCGCTGGAACTTGCATAGCCGCCACTCCTGATCCTTGGCACCTATGAAACACAAACCCCCGGGCAAGGCCCAGGGGTTAAACTCAAAACAATGATGCTGCTAGTTATTCCGGCTGCTGGTCCTTGCCGGTGTAGATTTCCTCGACCCAGTACTGGTCGCGGCGATCGAAGCCGTTAAAGGGCGTAAGGGAAGCCTGCGTGTAGGCACCCATCAGACCGAACTCGATCCAGTCGTCTTCATCGATGTCGGCGGGCAGGGTGAAGACTTGTGGCAAGACGTCATAGCTGTCGCAGGTGGGGCCCCAGATCGTGAATTCAGAGAATTCCTGATCGTTGTCATGCACGCGCGGGCCGCGCCAGACCCGCACCGGCGGGGTGAAGTGCATGAATTTGACTTCCATCAGCGAGCCATAGGCGCCATCGTTGACGTAGACCGACTGGCCGCCACGCTGGTGCTTGACGCGCAGGAGCAGCGAGGTGGACGAGGTGACGAGAGCACGTCCGGGTTCGATGATAAGCTCTGGCTTGTGCTTTTCGCCGAAGTGGTCGTGGACCGCCGTTGCGATGGTTTCGAAGTAGTAGTCCATCGGCGGCGCTTCGCTGGTGGGGTAGGGCGCCGGATAGCCCCCACCGATGTTAAGGCGCTTGAGCTCGATCCCGGATTCCTCGACGATACGGGCAGCAGCGGCGATGTGGCGCTCATAAGCATAGGCGTCTTCGCACTGCGAACCAACGTGGAAGCAGAGGCTGGGCGTATAGCCCATCTTCTCGACTGCGCTGACGATTTCAGCGGCGCCTTGCTCCATGACGCCGAACTTGATGCCGAAATCATAGGACTTCAGCGCCTTGCCAGCCTTGAAGCGGGTGGTGACTTCCACGTCGCGGCTGGGCGAGACCACGGCGGCGAGCTGGTCGAGCTGCTGCGGGTGGTCGATCGTGAAGGAGCGGACGCCGAACTCTTCATAGGCGCGCTCGATTTCACGTTTGTTTTTGATGGGATTGTTGTAGTGCATGGCCGCCCCGGGGGCGTAATCGCGCACCAGTTCCATCTCGCGATTGGACGCAACGTCAAAGGCCTTCAGACCCTCGCGGTGCAGTTGAGCGATGATGTGCGGAGAGGGGTTGCACTTGACCGCATAGGTCAGCAGCCCATCGAAGCCCTTCCGGAAGACCTTCACGGCCTTGTGGAACTCACGTTCGGAGAACAGAAAAGCCGGAAAGTCGGGGGCTTCCGCGGCGATGAGCGCAGAGGTGCTCGGATAAACGTGTGTCGGCTCGGTGGTCATGGACGACTGGCCTTTCGGGGCTAGGAAATGCGGGGAATGAGCGCTGCATATAGGGATGCTATCCGCCCTGTGCAAACATTTATTTGGCGCACATTTGCGTCATGCGCGTGATGCCCTTTTCATGACAGAATAGAGGCGCTTGGCTGCATTCTCTTGGTCGCATTCGAAGGTGATTTGATGTCTGTGCGCACGCTGCTGCTGGCCGGAAGCGCCGTTGTCGGATTGGCTATTGGCGGGACATTGGCTTTTTCGCCGTTCAATGCTCCCAGCCTTGCACAAGTCGCGGCCAACACAACGCCCCAAGTTCCGCAAAGCCGCGAGCAAATACGGCTCAGCTTTGCCCCGGTCGTGAAGGCTGCCTCGCCAGCGGTTGTTAATGTATACGCCACGCGCATCGAGCTACAGGCGACCTCGCCCTTCGCCAACGATCCTTTTTTTTCCCGCTTTTTCGGCGATGGCCGTTTTCAGCGCCGCCCGCGTGAGTCCCGCTCTCTGGGGTCGGGAGTCATCGTCCATACTGGCGGCGTGATCCTGACAAATCGGCATGTGATTGAAGGGGCAACCGATGTGCGCATCGCCTTGTCGGACGGCCGCGAGTTTGCGGTGGACATCGTCATTGAAGACGCGCAGACAGATTTGGCCGTATTACGGGTGCGGGAACCGGGCAACGCGCAGTTTCCGGCCATGCAGTTCGCCGACTCGGATGCCTTGGAGGTGGGTGACCTTGTTCTGGCCATCGGCAATCCGTTCGGCGTGGGTCAGACGGTGACCAGTGGCATCGTTTCCGCGCTGGCTCGGACCGGGGTCGAAAGCTCGGATTATGAGTTCTTCATCCAGACCGACGCGGCGATCAATCCCGGCAATTCCGGCGGGGCGCTGGTGGACCTTGATGGCAATCTGGTGGGCATCAATACAGCCATTTACTCGCAGACCGGTGGCTCGGTGGGCATCGGCTTTGCCATTCCGGCGAATATGGCACGGCTGGTGGCCGATGCGGGTATCAGCGGCGGCGAAATTGTGCGGCCGTGGTTCGGTGCCAAGATGCAGGCTGTTAATTCCGACATAGCGGCAAGTTTGGGCATGGCTGCGCCGCATGGTGCTCTGATCACCGAAGTCGCCCCGAATGGTCCTGCCGCGCGTGCTGGGTTCCAGTCGGGAGACGTGGTGCTGTCCGTAGATGGAATAGCGGTGGATGATCCCAGCGCCTTCAACTTCCGCTTGGCCACCAAGCCGATCGGTCAGACAACACAGCTCGAGCGCTGGCGCGGGGGCACGAAGGAAACCGTAACTTTCACAGTCGAAGCAGCGCCTGTGCCAAGCGAGGACATGGTAGCGGTAATTACGGGTAATTCCCGGTTTGCGGGGACGAGTGTTCGCCAGATCGATGCTGCCTTGGCCGAAAGCAAGGGCCTGCCTTACGACGCCCGCGGCGTAATCGTGACCGCGGTGGAGCCAGGCTCTCCGGCAGCCGAGATGGGTTTGCAGGTGGACGATATCATCCTTTCGCTCAACGACATTGCCATGGACAGTGCTGAAACCTTCCATCGCACGGCCTCGCAACGGGTGCGTACTTGGCAGATTATCTTGCAGCGGAACGGGCGGGTGAGCCGGAGCATTGTGAGCGGCTAAGCGTAATTCCCAGGCCAACATAGCGGTGACTAGAGCGGCGCCCGGACTGTTTCGCTTTGGCGCCTTGCGCTAGAAGTTGGCTCATGTCCGACCTGTTTGCCGCCAACCCTGAAGAAAATGATCGCGCCCGCCCACTGGCTGACCAGTTGCGGCCGCGTTCGCTTGATGAGGTTATTGGGCAAACGCATCTCCTTGGGCCTGACGGCACTTTGCGGCGGATGATCGCCAGCGGACGCCTGGGCTCATTGATTCTCTGGGGGCCCCCTGGCACGGGCAAAACCACCGTTGCGCGGCTTCTGGCCGATCAGATCGGGTACCGCTTCGAGCAGATCTCGGCCGTGTTTTCGGGCGTTGCTGACCTCAAGAAGGTGTTCGAAAAGGCGCGGTTCGAGCGCCTGAGTGGGCACAAGACGCTGTTGTTTGTGGATGAAATTCACCGCTTCAATCGGGCGCAGCAGGATGGCTTCCTGCCCGTCATGGAAGACGGCACGGTGGTACTGGTGGGCGCAACGACGGAGAACCCGTCATTCGAGCTCAACGCCGCCTTGCTCTCGCGCAGCCAGGTGTTGCGGTTCGAGTCACTTGGCCTGCCCGATCTGGAAAAGCTCGTCGAGCGAGCGGAGCATCTGACAGGCGCCAGCCTGCCGCTCGACAGCGAGGCGCGACATACTCTGCTGACCCTGGCGGACGGCGATGGACGCGCTCTGCTGGGGCTGGTGGAAGAGGTTCTGGCATCGGCAAAGGCGGGTGAAACGTTAGACGCGGCGGGGCTTCTCACCGTGGTTCAGCGGCGGGCGCCCATCTATGACAAGGCTCAGGACGGGCACTACAACCTCATCTCGGCGCTGCACAAGACGATCCGAGGCTCGGACCCCGATGCAGCGCTCTATTATTTCGCCCGCATGCTGGACGCTGGCGAGGATCCGCTGTTTCTCGCGCGCCGGCTGATCCGCATGGCGGTGGAGGACATTGGCCTCGCCGACCCTGCAGCCCTGCCTCAGGCGGTGGCGGGCCGGGACGCATTTCAAATGCTGGGCTCGCCCGAGGGCGAACTGGCGCTGGCGCAAGTGGTCGTCTATCTGGCGCTAGCGCCCAAATCCAACGCTGTCTACACCGCCTACAAGGGCGCCGTCAGCATTGCCAAGACCACCGGCTCGCCCATGCCCCCCATGGTCATCCTCAATGCGCCGACCAAGTTGATGAAGGGCTCGGGATATGGCGAGGGCTATATCTACGACCATGACACGCCCGAGGCGTTTTCGGGGCAGGAGTATTTTCCCGAGAAGATTGGGCGGCAGAGTTTTTACCGGCCGGTGGAGCGTGGGTTTGAGCGCGACTTACGCAAGCGCATGGATTATTTCGAGCGGCTGAGGGCGGCGAAGCGGGAGAATGGGGAGTAGGCGGCTCCGCTCTTTAGCACCACCGAGGCCGCATCCAGACTGGAATAGGTGCCGCTCGCCGCTTGTGCCGTGTTGCGGCGAGACCTGCAGATCAAGTGCCCGGGAGGCGGTGATAGGGGGGATAGATAGGTGCCCAAGCGCCCGCTAGTTACTCCGGTGCCACGCCCCGACGCTGCCGGACTCCACCCCATACTGATACAGTGCCGCCAGCCATTCCGGTCCGCCGAACAGCGTGTTGGCTGGCTGCGGGAAGTTGGGCGGTATCGCCGTTAGCCGATACTTGATGCCGCTGCGCTCAACGAGGTTGGTCAGGATGGCGATGTCGCCGCGGCCACGATACTTCAGCAGGGTTGGGATGGCGCGTTCCAGCACCGACAGGGAGGTCACGTTGACCGGCTCGGATGAGGGCTCGATGGCGCCATTGTAGATGACGTAAAGGTTTGCCCGGCCGGGCAGCGAATCGAGGCCGTCGGGCAGAAGGACGATCTGCTGGGTGACGCCGCCGTCGACATGAAGCTCGTCGAACTTGCCGCCTGCGGCGCGGACATCGATCAGCACCGGTGGGTAAACTCCGGGGACGGCAGCAGAGGCCAGGAGGATCTGCTGGATCAGGTCCAGCCGGTTGGGAATGTTGCTGGCAGCGATGGCGCCGATATCCCAGATCACGGGACGCTCGGCATCGAGGTTGGTGGTGCCAATCAGCAGGCGCCGGCCTTTGAGGTGTTCAACGGCGATCGCCATTACCGTGGCAGGATCGATCAGCCGCCGGATGGCCTTGAGCACCGGCGCGTTGCTGGCGATGGAGGGTGCGCCCAGGGCTGCGGAGATGAAATTGAGGTTGGGCGATTTCTGGCTCGCGAGGCTGCTGAACACTTCGGTCAGCCGTCCATCATAGCTAGGGCCCAGGAACGCCATGGGCGCGATCAGCGCGCCAACGCTGATGCCGGTGACCACTTCAAACTCGGGCCGTTTGCCCGTCTGCGTCCAGCCCACAAGGAAGCCGGCGCCATAGGCGCCATTGATGCCGCCACCGGACAAGCTCAGGAAATCGACTGCGCCGTCAGGACCCGGGGCAAACTTGAAGCTCTTGCCTTCTTCGAGTTGCTCGTCGCCCCAGTAGCGGATCGGCTCGGCATCTGTCGCGGGCACGGTGGTGGCCAGGGCGCCCGGAACGGCGGCTATGTCGGCGATGGCTTCCGGCACGGCGCTGTCGCGAACACCTCCAGTGGTGATACAGCCAGCCAGCGCGAGGGTGGACAGAACAGCAAAAGCAGCGCGGATTGCCGAGAAGGGGAACATGGGCAGTCTCAATTGATATCTGCTGGCTCAAGCAGCGCTGGTCGCCTTGGTTCCCTGTTGCCGCTCAAACAGATACGATAAAGAACTGATGTGGTGATCGGGCCACGGTTGAAGGGCTAACGGCTTATGCAAGCGTTCCTGCTGGTCGGTTTTGGCGGAGCCATCGGTGCCATGGCGCGCTTCGGCGCTGGCAAGCTGATCGGCCAGGTTTGGCCGACGAATTTTCCCCTTGCGACCCTGCTGATCAACATAGGGGGATCGACCCTGATGGGCCTGCTTGCTGGTTATCTGGCAAAGCTCACGCCTTCATGGGCGGAAACGGCCCGCTTGTTCGCCGCTGTGGGCGTCCTGGGCGGGTTCACCACATTTTCCTCGTTTTCGCTCGAAACGGTGCAACTGATCGAGCGTGGGGAAGTGCTTGGGGCGGGAGCCTATGTGCTGTTGTCGGTTGTGGTTTGCCTCGCGGGGCTTTATCTCGGACTTTTGGTGACCAGAGGCTTGTTATGAGTGGCGTTCAACAGCGGCAGGTGAGTGCGGACGAAGATGGAATGCGTCTTGATCGCTGGTTCGCGACCCATTTTCCGCAGCTTGGATTTGGGCGGCTGCAGAAGCTGATCCGCAATGGCGAGATCAAGGTCGACAAGGCAAAGGTCACGACCAGCACCCGGCTTTCACCGGGCCAGACCGTGCGCATTCCGCCGATCGATGATCCTGGCGCGCCCAAGCCCGTGCGGATCAACGAAGACGATTCCCGCTTCCTGCGCAGCCTGATCTTGTATGAGGACGAAGATATTTATGTCTTCAACAAGCCGCACGGCCTTGCTGTCCAGGGTGGCAGCGGCACGACGCGGCACCTCGACGGCATGCTCAAGAGCCTTCCAAACAACAAGGGCGAGCCCCCGCGCCTGGTGCATCGGCTGGACCGCGATACATCGGGCTGCCTCGTTGTGGCCAAGACCAAGGCGGCAGCCAGCCATTTCGGAACCGTGTTCCGGTCCCGCTCCGCTCGCAAGATCTATTGGGCGGTGGTCGCGGGCAATCCTCATCCGCCGCAAGGGGAGATTTCATGCTTTCTCGCGCGGCAGAGCACGGCAGACGGCGAACAGATGGTGGTGGTCAGGAATGGCACCCCGGGCGCCCAGCACTCGACCAGCTATTATTCCACCACCGACACGGCGAGCCGCCGCTTCGCCTGGGTGACCTTGAAGCCGGTCACGGGACGCACGCATCAACTGCGCGTCCATATGGCGCAATTGGGAACGCCCATCATTGGCGATCCCCGGTACTTCAACATCGAGAACTGGCAGGGCGCGGAGGGGTTGAGCGAAGGCCTGCATTTGCATGCCCGGCGCCTCGCCATTCCGTTGCGCGGCGGCAAGCGGATCGATATTTCGGCGCCGCTGCCGCCCCATATGCGGGCAAGTTTTGAAACCCTGGGCTTCGATCCTGACCGCTATGATGTGGGCGGGGACCCCGAGGACGGGGCATAATCCTGGACACAGATGCCTCCTTGAACGCCTTGCAGGCGTTGGCTCGGTGTATCGCCCATTGTTGGCGGTGTGCGGGCCGGAAAGATTGGAAATGCGCGATCAGTTAGAAGACATTCAGAAACACATCGACGACGGCTATGGCCGAGCGCAGCATCTCAACAAGGTTGAACTGCCCAGGCGCTTCTACAAGGCCGTGGCTGCCGGACCTTACGAGACCGGCTTCGTGGTGACGCTGGACGGGCGGCCGGTGCGTACGCCGGGCAAGAAACTGCCCGTCGTGGTGCCCGCAACGGCGATAGCCACCGCCATGGCAGAGGAATGGGCGGCGCAGGGCGAGTTTATCGATCCGGCGAGCATGCCCATGGTGCGCCTGATCAATTCAGCCGTTGAAAGCGGCGAGGAGATGATCCCGGCCTTCCGCGACGAGGTGATCAAGTTTGTCGGCGGGGACCTCCTGCTATATCGCGCAGAAGGTCCGCAAGAGCTCGTGTCCGAGCAGGAGCTCCAATGGGACCGTGCGCTGGTGGCGATCGCCCGGCACTTCGGGGTGAGCTTCATGCCAACCATGGGCATCATCCACCAGCCACAGCCGCAACAAACGCTGGACCGGCTGGCCCAGGCGCTGCTGGGCGAGAATTTGTTTGTCCTGACGGCGCTGGTGTCGGTCACGGGCCTCACAGGCTCGGGCATTCTTGCTATCGGCCTGTGGCACAAACTCTTTACGCCCGACCAGGTGTGGTCGGCGGCCCATGTGGACGAGGATTACCAGATCAGCCAATGGGGCGAGGACGAGGAGGCCGCCGAGAGGCGGGCCAAGCGCCGCGTGGAGTTCGATACGGCTGTGGCCGCGCTGGAGGCGCTGCGCAACTAAGCTGGAGGGGAGAGGGGATGAAGCAGCTTTATACGACCCTTGGGCCATTGGCCAAGGAGAGGCTCGGCATGATCTTGCCGCACGAGCATGTGTTCGTAGACCTGCGCACCCCTGACCAGCCCGGCTACGCGCAAGCGTCTCCCGAAGACGTGGTGGCGCTGATGGCGCCACAGATTGAGGCGATCAAGGCACAGGGCATCACCGCCCTTGTGGAATGCACGACAGGCGGCGTGGGCCGGCGGGCAGATATCGATCTTGCCGTCTCGCGGGCGACGGGCTTCCCCATAGTTGTTCCCACCGGCAATTATCGGGAGCCATGGATCCCCGACTGGGTGCGCGACGCCGATATCGATGCGCTGGAACGCTGGATGGTGCGCGAGCTTACCCAAGGCATGGATGACACGGGTGTTTGTGCCGCCTGGATCAAGATCAGCGCCGGAGACGACGGGATTACGCCCTTGGAGGGGCGCATTCTGCGTGCAGCGGCGCGTGCCGGCAAGGCTACGGACGCGGTGATCGGCTCTCATACGATTCGGGCGCGTGTGGTTATGGACCAGCTCGACATCATCGAAGCCGAGGGCTATCGCGCCGAGCGGTTCATTTCCATTCACACGCAGGCCGAGGCGGACTTTGACATGCACCGGGCGGTTGCAGGCCGAGGCGCCTGGATCGAATATGACCATCTCGGGCGGGACCCTGATGATGAGGTCGTTGCTCTGATTCTGCGGGCGCTGGAGGCAGGGCTGGGCAAGCAATTGCTGCTGAGCCATGATCTGGGCTGGTATGATCCGGCGCAGCCGGGCGGTGGTGTGCCGCGCCCCTACACGGCGATGGTTGAGCGCATCTTGCCCATGCTGCGATCTGCTGGCGTGGATCAGGAGACCATCACGCTACTGACCGAAACCAATCCCTTCGAGGCGTTCGCCCGCTAGTGGCGGCTATTGCCGCCCGCGACTTTCAAGCGCGGCCTTCAACACGATCGTCAGCACGGCGATCAGGGCGAGAGTAGACGATGCCGCGAAGGCGCCGGTGACGTTGAAGTCGTTGAAGAGCTGCGTGATTTGGAGGGGCAGGGTGTTGGTCTGGCCCCGAATGGAGCCGGAAACCACTGAAACCGCACCATATTCGCCCATTACGCGGGCATTGGTCAGCACGGCACCGTAAAGAATGGCCCAGCGGATGTTAGGCAGGGTGACGAACCAGAACATTTGCCAGCCATTGGCACCCAGCGACAGGGCCGCTTCCTCGTCCTCGGTGCCTTGCTGTTGCATCAACGGGATCAGTTCGCGCGCAACGAATGGCGCGGTGACAAAAAGGCTCACGAGGATGATGGCCGTCACGGTGAACATGAGCTGGATGTTCATCGCCTGCAGCGCCGGGCCGAGCAGTCCCTGACCGCCATAGAGGAACAGATACACGACACCGGCCACGATCGGGCTCACCGCTGCGGGGATTTCGATCATGGTCATCAGCAGTTCGCGGCCGCGGAATTGAAAGCGCGTCACCAGCCAGGCCAGGCATACACCAACAACAATGTTGATCGGCACCACGATAACGGCCGTCAACACCGTTAGCCCGATGGCGTGAAGCGTTGCAGGCTCCAAGATGTTGGCGATGTATTCCCCAACACCTTCGCGCAAGGCGAAGGCCAAGATCACCGCGAGCGGGACAAGCAGGAACAAGGCGGACAAGATGAAGGCAAGGCCGATCAGCGCAAATTCAGCCGGAGAGCGTGTGGCACGGGTCCGCATCAGCGGCTCCGAACGGCATATCGATTCTGCCATGCCTGGAGGGCGTTGGTCAGCATCAGGGTGACGAAAGCCGCCAGCAGGAGAACAAAGGCCAGGGCTGCGGCGCCTTCGTAATTATATTCTTCGAGCCGGATAAAGATCAGCAGCGAGACGATCTCGGTCAGCCCAGGCAGATTGCCGGCAATAAACACCACGGCGCCGAACTCACCCAGCGAGCGGGCAAAGGACAGCACGCATCCGGCCATGAAGGCCGGCAGGATGGTGGGCCAGATTACGCGCGCGAAGATTTGCCAACTCGTCGCGCCCAAGGTTCTGGCGGCTTCTTCGAGCTCCACCTGAACTTCTTCCAGCACGGGCTGCACGGCGCGCACGACAAATGGAATGGAGGTGAACGCCATGGCGATGATGATGCCGGCCTGCGTATAGTTGACCTTGATGCCATTACCTTCCAGGAACTGCCCGTACCAGCCAGTGTTGGCGAATAGGGTGACCAGGATCAGTCCGGCAACTGCTGTTGGCAGGGCAAAGGGAAGATCGACCAGCGCATCCAGGAACCGTCTTCCGGGAAAGCTGTAGCGCGTCAGCACCCAGGCGAGCAGCAGGCCAAACAGGCCATTGAGAATCGCGGCCAAGAATGCCGACCCGAAAGTGATCCGGTAAGCCGCGAGGGAGCGGTTGGAACTGACAATGCGCCAGAAATCCTCCCAGCCCATGCCGCCGACCTTGAGCAGCATGGCCGCCAGGGGCAGGGCGATGATGATCGTCAGATAGAGCATGGAGACGCCAAGCGTCAGCCCGAAACCGGGCAGCAGGTGCTTGGAGTGTTTCCGTGCCATGTGTTCTTTCCAGATAGCTTTCAAACGTCGTCGCCCGGCAGGTCCGGGCGATCCAGTGGATCACCAGGACGTGCCCGGGCTGAGGACCGGTGGGCTATTCCGGCTATTGGTTGAGGAAGACCTTGTCGAGCAGGCCGCCTTCGGCGAAGTGCTCTTCGGAGATCTTGTCCCACCCGCCGAAGGTCTCGTCAGCCGTGACAAGGCGTACCTCGGGGAAGTCGGCAGCGTGGGCCGCAGCAACAGCTTCGTCATTGACGCGGTGGAAATTGGCCGCAGCGACTTCCTGGCCTTCTGGCGTAAACAGGAAATCGAGGTAGGCCTTGGCGATTTCACGCGTGCCGCGATTATCGACGACCTTGTCGACGATTGCGACAGGGAACTCGCTGAGCAGGCTGACCGATGGGATCACCGCCTCATACTGATCCGCACCGAACTGCTCGCGCACCGCTAGCACTTCGGCTTCAAACGTGACCAGCACATCGCCCAGCTGCCGCTCGGTGAACGCGGTGGTGGCGGCGCGACCGCCGGTTTCAAAAACCGGCACGTTGTTGAAGAGCTTGGTCAGGAATTCTTCGACCTTGGCTTCGTCATTGCCGAATTCCTCGTTGGCCCAGGCGCGGGCCGCGAGATAGGTGTAGCGGCCGTTGCCGGAGGTCTTCGGGTTGGGGAAGATCACCTGCACGCCTTCGGCGGCCAGATCACCCCAGTCGCTGATGCCCTTGGGATTGCCGGCGCGCACGAGGAATGCGGGCAGTGAATAGAAGGGCGAAGCGTTGTTGGGGAATTCGCTAGCCCAATCTTCGCTCACGAAACCACCCTCGACGAGCCGCTCGATATCTACGACCTGGTTGAAGGTGACGACGTCGGCGGCAAGACCTTCCAGAATTGCGCGCGCCTGGGCGGACGAGCCAGCGTGGGACTGGTTGACGGTGATGTTTGCCCCGGTCGCCGCATAGGCAGCGTTCTCGGCCTCGAACAGCTCGCGCGCAATATCGTATGACGCGTTGAGGATGTCGGTGGGCTGGGCGAAAGCAGGGGTGGCCGTAAGCACTATGGCTGTAGCTGCGGCGGCGAAAAGCTTGTTCATCTGACGCAAAATCCAACAGGGAAAACAATGTTGGAGCGGTGATGCTATGGCCAAACAGCGCGGTCCAGAGCTAATGCACTGGGCTGGATGAGTAATTTAGCCGGGCAACTCAGGGGGGAATGCCGTTCCGCAGACAGCTCCGGCGGAGACAATTTCTTCCGGTGTGCGCCGGCCCGATTCCGCCGCCCATTCAGGTCGTCACCCTTGGGCTTGACCCTGGGGCACTATACTTGCGGCGCGTTCAGTCAATGAAGAACCCCCGGGCTGGGCCCGAGGGTGACGAACGGTGGGGGACAATTGGTCGGAAATCGAGCCGCACTAGTTGAGCGCCGTCACCGGCTCGGCAAACAGATCGTATTCGTCGCTGTCGGTAACCAGAACATCGATCATGTCGCCTGGCTTGATCCCGTCGGCCTTGCTGATGACGACCTGGCCATCAATCTCAGGCGCATCCCACTTGGAGCGAGCAATGGCCTTGTTGGTCTCGGGCAGAACATCGTCGACCAGCACCTGGATGGTGCGCCCGACCTTCTTGCTCAACTGGCCGGCAGACACATTCTGCGCGACTTCCATCAGCCGCTCCCAGCGATCCTGCGCCACATCGTCGGGCACGATGCCTTCCAATTCGTTGGCAGGGGCACCAGTCACGGGCTCGTATTTGAAGCAACCAGCGCGGTCGATCTCGGCTTCCTCGACGAAGTCGAGCATCATGTCGAAATCTTCCTCCGTTTCACCGGGGAAGCCGACAATGAAATTGGATCGTACAGTCAGATCAGGGACTTGGCGCTTCCAGTCAAGAATCCGATTCAGGGTTTTTTCCTGGTGAGCCGGCCGGCGCATGGCCTTGAGCACCTTGGGCGAGGCATGCTGGAACGGAATGTCGAGATAGGGCAACACCAGCCCCTCGGCCATCAGCTCCATTACCTGGTCGACATGCGGGTATGGGTAAACATAGTGCAGCCGCACCCAGGCGCCGAGTTGGCCCAATTCCTTGGCAAGGTCATAGAACTTGGCCTTTACCGGACGGCCGCGATACATCGACTCGGCATATTTGACGTCCACGCCATAGGCGCTGGTGTCCTGTGAGATCACCAGCAATTCCTTGACGCCCGAGCGGATCAGCCCCTCGGCTTCGCCCAGAATGCCGGCAGCCGGACGCGACGCCAGATCACCGCGGATCTGGGGGATGATGCAGAAGGAGCAACGATTGTTGCACCCCTCGGAGATCTTCAGATAGGCATAATGGCGCGGCGTGAGCTTGAGGCCGGTTTCGGGCACCAGGTCCACGAAGCGGTTCGGCACGGGCGGCAGATGTTCGTGCACGGCCGACACGACGCTTTCGTATTGATGCGGGCCGGAGATGGCGAGCACCGACGGGTGCGTCTGGCGGATAAGGTCTTCCTCAACGCCCAGGCAGCCGGTGACGATAACGCGGCCGTTCTCGTTGAGCGCTTCGCCAATGGCTTCGAGGGATTCCTGCTTGGCGGAGTCGAGGAAGCCGCAGGTGTTGACGAGGACGATGTCGGCGCCCTGGTAGTCGCGGCTGAACGAATAGCCTTGCGAGCGCAGGGTGGACATGATCCGCTCGCTATCGACAAGGGCTTTGGGGCAGCCGAGGCTGACGAGGCCAATTTTTGGCGCTTGGCTCATGAGAGCGTTTGTTCCGATGTGGGAATGGTTGCGCGCGTCATACAGAAAGTTTGACGGTTACGCAATGTGACTGCCTCCCGCAAGGCGCGGGGCTGCGTTGTCCGTTTCGCCTGCGCCGTGGTCTTGAAAGCCAGTTTCAGCGAACAGTGCGTCCGCGCAAAGGCCCATTCCAACATAAGTGCACCTGCGTTAGCCATGCTGCCATAAGCGTCGGTTGAGGTAGCTGTGTCTGCCTCGACAACTTGAAGGAGCACTCATGTTCGATCGTCTATCTGCCTACACGCCGCAAGCCCTTGCTGCGCTGCGAATTATTGCTGCGCTCCTGTTTATGGCTCACGGCACACAAAAATTGCTGGGCTTCCCCGCCGCCGAGTTCAGCCCACCAATGTTCTCGATTTTCTGGTTTGCAGGCGTCATCGAAATCGTGGCTGGCGTCATGATCCTGCTTGGCTTCTTCACCCGTCCGGCAGCCTTCGTCGCCTCTGGCACCATGGCCGTGGCGTATTGGATGGCCCATGCGCCGAGCAATTTCTTTCCCGTCAACAATGGCGGCGATGCGGCAATCCTTTACTGCTTCGTGTTCCTGTTCCTGGTGTTTGCCGGCCCCGGCGCCTGGAGCGTCAACAAGCAATAAGCTCACCTGGTGAGTCAAAAAGAGCCGCCAGGCGTTTGCCTCGGCGGCTTTTTTGTTGCTCTCAACGCAGCCTAGAGGCCCTTGGGCTGCGGGCTGCGCTTGGCAGTGCGACGCGGCCTGAAGACCTCGCCAGGTTCGGTGGCGGGTTCACGACGGGTGGTCTCATGGAGGCCGCTAGCCGGAGTGATGTATTCGTCGGCTTCGGCGTAGTCGAGATCATCATCGGCTTGCGCCAGATCGCGGATGGCATCCCGCACCTCATCCAGGAGGGAAGCGGAGTAGCGGGAGCGGTTCACTGTGTCCCCGCTTTGCTCGTGGGTCTTGAACCAAACAAGGAGCGCTTCGCAGGCGATGCGCAGTACAACAAAATAAAGTAGGCCGAAGACCGCGATCTCAAGCAGGCCCCATAGCCCGTTGCCGAAACCAAGGCTGAACCGCCAGAAGATGTGGCCCACGGCCCAGAGCAGAACAGCGGCCAGTCCCAGCGCATAAAGAATGGGAACAAGCTTGGGCGAGAGAATCGCATCGAGCCGGAACAGGGTCTGGCGGGTAAACAAGCGCTTCAGATCGTCGAGGGTCATCCTCATCTCCGCAATGCGATTCTATGTGCTAGCAAATTGGCCATGCATGCCCGTGCTGACAAGGCTTTCATCATCTGAGCTTTGCGTCGGCCCGAAACGCTTTTCAAACGCGGCTCGCAGGGACGAATCAACTTCAGGTAGCGAGACGAGCTGGCCCAGATCCTCAAAACTCGTGACGCCCTGGTCCGAAATACCGCAGGGCACAATGCCATCGTAGTGGCTGAGGTCAGGACTGACATTGAGAGAAATACCGTGGAAGGTCACCCATTTGGTGACGCGGACACCAATGGCGGCGATCTTGTCTTCCACGGATAGTCCTTTTTCCGGCCGCCTCACCCAAACACCAATCCGTCCGTCCCGACGCTCACCAGAAATGTTGTGCAAGGCCAGCGTATCGATCACCCAGTCTTCGAGTCCCTGTACTAGGCAGCGGATGTCGCGCCCGCGCTCGGTTAAATCGAGCATGACATAGGCCACGCGCTGCCCCGGACCATGGTAGGTATATTGCCCGCCCCGGCCCGCATCGAACACGGGGAAACGGTCCGACAGGAGATCCTGGGGCAGGGCGGAGGTGCCAGCGGTATAAAGCGGCGGATGCTCCAGCAGCCAGATTGCTTCTCCCGCCGTTCCAGCGGCGATGGCAGCGGCCCGCGCCCGCATGGCCTTCAACGCCTTGGGATAAGGCACCAGATCCCTGGAGATAATCCATTGCACCGGCCGGCCGTCGGCGCGGGCCAATTTGTTGGCAGTTTCGCAGCCAATGACGTTCGGAGTTAACACTTCCATAACCATGCTTGCCAGAGAGTTACCAAACAATGAACCGCGGCGTGAGCTGCGTGACGAAAAAAGGCTCCGGACTTACTTATGCGCACACTGGACAATATTGAAGTGGACATCACCGTCGAGCTCGGCGCGACCACGATGCCGATTCACCATTTGCTGCGGATGGGTCGCGGGGCGGTGATCGAGCTCGATGCTACCGAACATGATCCGCTCAATATCTACGCCAACAATGTGCTTATCGCCCATGGCGAGGTCAGCGTCGATGAAGGCTATCTTCGTGTTCAGGTGACCGGCAAGGCCCAGCGCCGCGGCTAGGGCAGGGCCTGCACCTGTGCGAAGCGCTGTGGAAAAGCTCCGGAGTAAAGATCATTTTGCCGGCTTGGGCAAAATCGCGATTAAAGCGCTTGAGGTTGCCGACGAGCTTTGCTACATCCCCGCTCGCTTCGCCGAACGGAGAAGCTCTACCAAGTGTGCGGTCGTGGCGGAATTGGTAGACGCGCAGCGTTGAGGTCGCTGTGTCGCAAGACGTGGAAGTTCGAGTCTTCTCGACCGCACCAATCATCCCTCGGGATGACCAGAAAAAAGGCCGCCCCGAAGGGCGGCCTTTTCGTTATGGAGTTGCGGGTGCTGGAGTTGCTGGAGCTGCGCCGTCAGCTGGCGGAGTTGCAGCAGGCGCCGGGGTTTCAGCTGGAGCGTTCGTTGCTGGTGCATCGCCACCGCATGCAGCAAGAGAAAGAGCTACAACGACGGCGAGCGGGGCGAAAAGCTTCCGGGACATGGGATCTCCTACGATTCTGTTTCTCGTTATGAACGGCATTCACGCAGACGTGAGCTAACCGACGCATTTGGGCAAAGATGGGGCCAAAGGCCAAACTGCTTCAGGCGGCCTCTTGCCCAGGCAGCGTGCATCAAACGCGGCCGCTCGCAGCCGAGTTCCCAAGGAGTCAGGTAGCGCAGGCGGGCTGTTGCAGGAAAGTGACACCGCTCGGGACGCGCTTTGCTAAGCCGTTTGGCCTGGGCGGACGGGCCGGAGCATGTTCCGGTCCAACCTTCCCAAAAAGTAATGCATTTAACGCGGGTTAGTCTGGCGCATCGCCGCAGGAGTAGCTACAGGTTGGCCGCCCCTGAAACCCGCGACGCAAAGGGCTCCCAATGAGCACAGACTTCGACACAGCGCCTGGCACCGATGCGGGCATTGATCCCAATGCACTGCGTGATCGCGAAGACCGCATCTCTCCGCTTTGGATCGAGCGACTGCGCGCCTTTCTGGGTGCGGGGCGGAGCGAAGATGTAGCCACTGTTATAGGGCCTCTGCATGCTGCCGACCTCGGCGACGTGCTGGAAACGCTGGAGCCCGACGAGCGCATCCATCTGGTGCGCACCCTGGGAGACCTGTTCGACTATTCTGCCTTGACCGAAGTGGACGAGAGCGTCCGCATCGAGCTGATGGATGCTCTTCCCAATGCCGCCATTGCGCGCGGCGTGGCGGGTTTGGATAATGACGACGCGGTCGCTATCCTGGAGGATCTGGAGCAAGAAGACCGCGATGAGGTCTTGGCCAAGCTGCCGACCTTTGAGCGGCTGAACCTCAAGCGCAGCCTCGATTTCCCCGAGGATTCCGCCGGAAGGCGGATGCAGACCGATTTCATCGCCATTCCCCCGTTCTGGACGGTCGGGCAGACGATCGACTATCTGCGCCGCGAAAAGGACCTGCCCGACGAATTCTACCAAATCTACGTGGTCGACGCCTCGTACCAGGTGCTCGGCACGATTCCACTCGACAAGTTCCTGCGGGCGCAGCGCGCCACCTCTATTGAAGCCTTGATGAACACCAATCTGGTGCTGGTCGATGCTAATGAGGACCAGGAAGAAGCGGCGCGTGACTTCGAGCGCTACGATCTGGTTGAGGTCGGCGTGGTGGATGAAAGCCGCCGACTTGTGGGTGTCCTCACCATCGACGACATGGTGGACGTGATCCATGAAGAGGCCGATGAGGACATCAAGCTCCTCGCCGGCGTTGGCGACGAGGATATTTCGGGGTCCACCATCGATACCGTCCGCAGCCGCGTCCCGTGGCTGGTGGTCAACCTCGTAACAGCGCTGGCCGTGTCCTTCGTGATTGGCCTGTTTGATGCAACCATCGAGCAGATGGTGTCCCTTGCCGTGCTGATGCCCATCGTTGCCTCCATGGGCGGCAATGCCGGAACGCAGACCATGACAGTCACCGTGCGGGCTCTCGCCATGCGCGAGTTGGACGGCCGCAGGCTGCGACGGCTGATCACGCGTGAAATGATCGTAGGGTTCGCCAATGGTGTCATTTTCGCCGTCCTGATCGGGATCGTGACCTGGCTGCGGTTCGGCGACGGGCAGCTTGGCGGGGTGATTGCGGCGGCGATGATCATCAATCTGATCGTCGCGGGCACCGCCGGAATTTTGATTCCTATCACTCTGGAAAAGTTCAAGGCCGATCCGGCGATCGCCTCCGCCGTGTTTGTTACCACGGTCACGGACACGGTAGGTTTCTTCGCGTTTTTAGGCATCGCCGGCTTGTGGTTCGGGCTGTTCTGACCGGTTTTGAGGCGCTTGAAATTCCTGTGGCCAGCACCGGAGTGTGGCAAGACTGCACCTTGCCATGGTTTTGTCATACGGTTAATCTTGTGTTGCTGGGGTGCGGCAGAGGGTTTTGTCCCGAAGGGCCTCGGCGTTCGCGGCTGACAGGGAGCAACAATGCGTAGTCAACCGAAGCCCACAGCGATGTGGCGAGCAGCAAGCTGGACCTTGGTTTGCCTGCTCTCTATGGGATTGGTCTTTTCCGTAATTGCTGGTGTTTGAGGAACGCCAGAATTAACATTAGACAGTAATTTATGGAGGGCGCCCGGGGTTTGGGGCGCCCTTCTTGCTGAATGGAGCTGCCATGAAATTGCTAATCGGCAATCGCAATTATTCCAGCTGGTCCCTGCGGCCATGGCTGGTGCTTCAGCACTTCGAGATCCCGTTTGAGGACGAAGTTCTCCAGCTTGCGGGCGAGGGTTTTCGCGATATGCTCGCGCAGCGATCGCCCACGGGGCGGGTGCCGGTGCTGATCGATGGGGATTTGGTGGTGCCCGAGACGCTCGCCATCATCGAATACCTGGCCGACAAGTTCCCCGACAAACCCATCTGGCCAAAAGACATGAGCGATCGCGCCCTGGCGCGTGCCGCAGCCTCGGAAATGCACTCCGGCTTTTCGGGCCTGCGCAGCCATGCGCCCATGAACCTGCGGTCCTCGCACCCCGGCAAGGTTGCGCTCGATACGGTCAGCAAGGACCTTCAGCGCCTTGAAGCGCTCTGGGGCGGGCTGCTGCAGAAATCAGGCGGACCGTTCCTGTTTGGTGCATTCACCGCAGCCGATGCCATGTTTGCGCCCGTTGCCACCCGTATCAGGACATATGCGCTCCCCGTGTCGGATACGGCGGGCGCCTATGTGGAAGCCATCTATGCCCTTCCGGCCTTCCAGACCTGGCTGGCCATGGCGCTCAAGGAGCCCTGGGTGGTGGATGACGACGAAATCGACGTGATTCAGGGACGGGCCAAGCCCGGCACCATTGTATGATCCATATGATCAAGCTCTGTGTGGGCGTCAAAACGCTCGAAGAGCTCGAAAGCTATCGCGACGAGCGGGCCCATTGGTGGGGCGCAGACTATGGCGAAGACGTCCATGTGCATCGCACCCGCATGATGCCCAAGCAGGCCAAGGAGATGGAAGGCAAGTCTTCCATCTATTGGGTCATTGCGGGGCAGGTGGTGGCGCGCCAGCCGATCCTGCGGCTGGCCAAGTTCACCGACTCGGAAGGCAAGGATTTCTGCGACATCGTCATGGCGCGGGACATGGTTCGTACCGTGCCTTATCCCAAGCGGCCGTTCCAGGGCTGGCGGTATCTCAGGTCCGAAGATGCGCCGCCGGACATCGGCGCCAATGAGAACGCCGAATCGTTGGCGCTTGCAGCCGACCTCGCCCGGCTGGGGCTGATCTAAACGCGGCCGGAATGCTAGCGAAAAGTTAATGTCACAAGGTGGTTAGCGCTCCCCGATCTTAACGCGCCGTTAACCGCTGCGGCCCTTTTTAGTGCATGTATTAACAAACACTGATTTGGAGACAGCGATGGCGCGTCATGGTGCGCATGTCATTGTGGTGGGCAATGAGAAGGGCGGGTCGGGGAAATCCACGACGGCCTTCCACCTGGCCGTTTATCTGCTGCATTCGGGCTATCGCGTCGCCACCATCGATGTTGATAGCCGCCAGCAGACCTTTACCCATTATGTTCGCAATCGTCGCATCCATATCCAGGAGCGCGGTCTGAACCTCCCTAACCTCAAGCACTACCATTTGCCGACGGCCTGGGGCGATTCGGTGAAGGACAACAACAAGGCCGAGTTCGACATGTTCCGCCGCGCCGTGGGCGAGGTCGAGGATCGCGTTGATTTCCTCGTCGTCGACACGCCCGGCTTTGACACCAACCTCACGCGCCTCGCCCATTCGCTGGCCGATACGCTGGTGACGCCGGTGAACGACAGTCTCATCGATCTCAACGTTCTGGCCCGGATCGATCCACAAAGCGGCGCGCCGCTCGAGACCAGCCACTATGCCCGGCTGGTGCAGCGGGCACGTTCCGAGCGGCTTGCCGTGGACGGGCACAGCGTCGACTGGGTCTTGGTGCGTAATCGCATCTCAATGCTGGGCTCGCGCAATTCGCGGCAGGTGCATGCGACGCTCGATGCCATTGCCACCCGCTTCGGCTGCCGTGTCGCCGATGGGATCGCGGAACGCGTGATCTTCCGCTCTCTGTTCCCGACTGGCATGACCGTGTTCGATCCGATCGACGAGGATGGCTCGGAAAGCGCCACCGTGTCCCACATCAGTGCGCGGCAGGAATATCGCAATCTGGTGACCGCGCTTAATCTGCCGGTCGATGAAGTGGAGCCGATGCGCCTGTCTGCCTAGGGCAGGGCGGCCGCAGGGTTTATGGAGTGTGCTGGTGGCCGGGAAGGGCGTTCACGTCATCGTCGTAGGCAATGAGAAGGGCGGATCGGGCAAATCGACCACCGCCTTTCACCTGGCCATCTATCTGCTGCACCAGGGCTTCCGGGTCGCCAGCATTGACGTGGATAGCCGGCAGCAGACGCTGACGCACTACATGCAGAATCGCGAAGAGTGGCAGCGGCGGCGCGGCATCGAGATCCCGCAACCCGTGCATTACCACCTGCCGCTCACCCGGGGCGACTCGAGGAAAGAAAACGACCGCATCGAGTTCGACCTCTTCCGGCGCGCCATTGGCGAGGTTGAGGAACATGCCGATTACGTCGTGATCGACACTCCAGGCTTTGACACCAATCTGACGCGCCTTGCCCATTCCCTGGCGGATACGCTGATCACCCCGGTCAACGATAGTCTGGTCGATCTCAATGTCATGGCGCAGTTCGACAGCGTCACCGGCGAGCCGCGCGAGATGAGTCACTATGCTCGGCTCGTGCAGCGCGCGCGCTCCGAGCGGCAAGCCCTTGATGGCAAGACCATAGACTGGGTGCTGGTGCGCAATCGCATTTCCATGCTCTCATCGCGCAACATGCGCCAGGTCCAGATCATGCTGCAGAGGATCGCCGATCGGCTGGGGTGCAGGGTGGCAGATGGAATCGCCGAGCGCGTGATCTTCCGCTCGCTGTTTCCCAGCGGCCTGACCGTTTTTGATTCCCTCACCGACGAGTCCCTGGGGACCGTTCCGTCCATGTCGCACATGAGCGCGCGGCAGGAATATCGGAATCTGATGACGGCGTTGCGCCTGCCGGTGAACGGGCGGGCAGAACCCCGGCAGGCAACTGCATTCCCGGATGATCCGGTCCGCAAATTCGTTCACATGATGCAGACGGAGCCTGCGCTCTAGCGCGAGCCCAAGGTCAATCGCAGCGCGCGCTTGCCGCCGGGCGCAAACACATCGATGTCGATGGCTGCAGGCGGCTGGGCCATGCGGCGGGCGCGTGCGGAAAGAACCAGCACGACGCCCAGCAGATCGCCCACGGACCGCTTCTTGCCGAGGAGACGACCCGTCATCCCCGCAAGGACGCGATTGCGGGCAGTCAGGTCAGCCGCCGTCAACGGGGAGCGACCAACAAAACTGGCCAGCTCGGTGAGAGCAGTATTCTCGCTCATTGGGCTACTCCAAACACAGGCGCCAATTTGCTTCACATACTCGCCAGTGCCACAGGCCCCCGGCGCGTCACATATCTGTCTAGCGGCGTCGGATAACCGGCGCAGCCCGTTCGTTTTTAGCCCTGCATGGCCAGGCAGCTCATGTTCTGCTGCTTGAGCTGGCTGCACATGGCGGCAGCGTCATCGCGGGTACCGAAGCCCACGAAGCGGGCACGGTAGAAAATCTGGCCGTTCTTCTCGAAGCGCTCCACATAGGAGCGGAAGTCACCCAGCGAGCCGGCCTTGCCCGCCGCATCCGAGAGCAGGGCGCGGGCGCTTTCCTCCGACGGGCCGGCACCAATCTGCACGACCCATCCACCCGCCGGCACAGCGGCCTCCGCAGCCTGCACGGAATTGGAGATGGAGGGATCGATCGGCTGGCCGAGGGTCGGATCAACCGTGGTCGATGGTGCATAGCCGAGCGGAGCGGATGGCGGCGTCTGGCCCAACGCGGTCGGAGGTGCGCCCAGCTTGTAGCCATCGCTTAACCAGGCGCCGATCACGTCCTGGTTTGGTGGCACATAGGCGGGAGCGGCGAGTGTATTTGCAGCCTGCATGGCTTGCTGGCCGAGATCGGGCGCAGGTGCCGCAGGCACGGGGGCAGGCGCTGGTGCGCTAGCGAGCACGGCCTCGGGCATGGGCTGGATGGCCGGAGCCTGCGGTTGGGCGCCATTGGCGGCAACCAGCTGTGCGAGACGGAAACCGGGCAGGGGTTTGGGCATCACGAATACAGGGCTGGCGGAGGGCGACTGGGCCACAGCCACCTGTATGTTGCCCTGGCGACCCGGAACCGGCACTTGCGCGAGATAATTGCCGCGACGCGCCTTGGGCAGATAGGTGGCGACCAGCTGGCGTACCTTTTCATCGCGCGAAGCAGCCGAGTTGAAGCCGAAGGCAACAACGACGATGTGACGGTTGTCCTTGCGGGCGGCAGTCAAGAGATTGGAGCCGGCAGCGTTGATGTAGCCGGTCTTGATGCCGTCTACAGCGCCCATATAGCCCAGCACGCGATTGTGGTTGCCATAGGTCTTCTTGCCGTAGCTGAAGCTCTTGGTCTGGAAGAATTCGTAGTAATTGGAAAAGTGCTGGTAGACTGCGATGCCCAGGATGGCCTGGTCGCGCACGGTGGTGACCTGGCCGCCATCGGGCAGTCCCGAGGCATTGCGATAAGTGGTGCTGCGCATGCCAAGCGCTCGGGCGGTGGCCGTCATGCGCTGGGCGAATTTTTCTTCGGAGCCGGAGATGTGCTCGGCAACCACGCGGGCCATATCGTTGGCCGACAGCGTGACCAATGACTTGATCGCGTCTTCAACTGTGATGGTGGACCCGGCGCGCAGTCCCAGCTTGGTGGGCACTGCTGCAGCCGCGTGGCGCGACACGGTCATCTTGGTGGAAAGCTTGATGTTGCCGGCGCTCAACTCCTGGAACAGGACGTAGAGTGTCATCACCTTGGTGACGGAAGCGGGGTAGCGGCGGCTGTCTGCGGCTTCTTCATACATGACCTTGCCGGACTTTGCGTCCACCACGATTCCTGCGTATTTCCGAAGATTTTCAATGGCCTGAGCCGGCGCAGCTGCGTGTGCGCTGATCGCAAGGGCTACAAGGACTGCGGCAAAAGCGCGGGTAAACACGACGCGCCATGGGGTTTTCGCCTGAGAAGCCACCCGGTACTCCAACTCTGATTTCGGGCACTTCTGCACCCGTACGCAACACCACTACCGCATCGTTCCGGGGGAGCCCCACGCGCCCCGAATAATCCGGCAATATGAAGAGAATAGGTCCGCGCCGTTACCATTCCGTAAAATGCCGAGGATTTTGGCGAGGATGTGGAGAGGAGGTCACTTAAGGGTGATGCTTTTCGGTGCGGTCGGCTCAAGAGCCACCCCTCGGATACGACAATGACGCGCGGCGGCGTGCGGAGCCTCAGCTCCAAGCATCATATTTTTAGTGCGCTTATGGTGAGCCTGTCTAACCAAAAGGTCGTGGCACAAGGCCTTCACGGCCCTGCCTCCTGGCTCACCATGAGGTCTCCAGACTTCCCCGGCGCGGCCAGGATTAGACCGCCCAAACAGAAAAAGGGCTCCCTCGCGGGAGCCCTCCTTGCTTCAGCACTCAAGGCCTAAGCCGAGTAGTACATTTCGTACTCAACCGGATGCGGGGTGTGCTCGAACTTGATGACTTCGGTCATCTTGAGTTCGATATAGCTGTCGATCTGGTCATTGTCGAACACGCCACCGGCGAGGAGGAACTCGCGGTCCTTGTCCAGCGATTCCAGGGCTTCGCGCAGCGAGCCGCAGACGGTCGGGATTTCCTTGAGTTCTTCCTTTGGCAGCTCGTACAGATCCTTATCCATCGGGTCGCCGGGATGGATCTTGTTCTTGATGCCATCGAGGCCGGCCATCAGCATGGCAGCAAAGCCAAGGTATGGGTTTGCCAGCGGATCAGGGAAGCGAACTTCAACGCGCTTGGCCTTGGGCGACTGGCCGAACGGAATACGGCATGAAGCCGAACGGTTGCGCGCCGAGTAGGCGAGCAGGACGGGAGCTTCAAAGCCGGGAACCAGGCGCTTGTAGCTGTTGGTGGTTGGGTTGGTGAAGGCGTTGATGGCCTTGGCGTGCTTGATGATGCCGCCGATATAGTAAAGGGCTTCCATCGAAAGGCCAGCATACTGGTCGCCGGCGAACAGCGGCTTGCCGTCCTTCCAGATTGACTGGTGGCAGTGCATGCCCGAGCCGTTGTCCCCATAAACAGGCTTGGGCATGAAGGTTGCCGTCTTGCCGTAGGCGTTGGCGACCTGCTGGATCACGTACTTGTAGATCTGAACCGAGTCGGCAGCCTTGATGATCGGGCAGAACTTGATGCCGAGTTCGTGCTGGGCGGAAGCCACTTCGTGGTGGTGCTTTTCGATCGGCACGCCCATTTCGCCCATGGCCTGGAGCATTTCGCCGCGCATGTCCTGAGCGGTGTCCAGTGGGGGAACCGGGAAGTAGCCCTTCTTGAGCGCAATGTGGTGGCCGTTATTGCCGGCTTCGTACTCGGTGTCGTTGTTGGTCGGCAGTTCCGAGGAGTCGACCGAGAAGCCAACCTTGTAGGTGGTGTTGGAATAGCGCACGTCGTCGAAGATGAAGAATTCAGGCTCTGGCCCGAAATAGACGCTGTCGCCGATGCCCAGTTCCTTGACATAGGCCTCGGCCTTCTTGGCCGTGGTGCGCGGATCACGCGAATAGGGCTGGTAGGTCAGGGGCTCAAGAATGTCGCAGTTGATGGCCAGGGTCGAGGCACCGAAGAACGGGTCCATATAGGCGGAGTCCGGATCGGGCATCAGCACCATGTCGGACTCGTTGATGGCCTTCCAGCCGGCGATCGAGGAACCATCGAACATGGTGCCTTCTTCAAACAGATCTTCGTCGACCATTGTCTGGTCGAAGGTCACGTGCTGCAGCTTGCCGCGCATGTCGGTGAAACGGAGGTCGACATATTTGATGCCTTCGTCCTTGATGCGCTTGAGAATGTCGGCTGCTGTCGTCATTGATGTCTTCCCCTGAATAAATAGGAATGCTTGTTTTTTGCACGCGGCGGGACGCGAAAGGCCTGTTAGGGCCTAGAGGGCGTCGTCGCCGAATTCTCCGGTACGGATTCGAATGGCCTGTTCGACCGAGTAGACAAAGATCTTGCCGTCGCCGATGCGGCCGGTCTGGGCTGCGGTGCGAATAGCTTCGATTGCCTTTTCGGCCAGATCGTCGGGGCACACGACTTCCACCTTCACCTTTGGCAGGAAGTCCACAACATATTCGGCCCCGCGATAAAGCTCGGTATGACCTTTCTGCCGTCCAAAGCCCTTGGCTTCAGTCACCGTGATCCCCTGCAGGCCAACTTCCTGAAGCGCCTCTTTGACTTCGTCGAGCTTGAAAGGCTTTACGATAGCCTCGATCTTTTTCATGTGAGCCTCCAAGTGCCACTTCCGGCCTATGCCGCTCAGATGTATGCACGGGCCGTGCCAGCCGTGCCGGGCCGGAATTGGCTCGTGTTATGAAGGGCTTAGCAAAGGCTCTGCGCGAATGGCCGATTGCAGCATCACTTCTGTTGCACACTTTTTGAGCAATATGCCGCGCTTTTGGGCGGAGCGGCGTGCGTCAAAACTGCATCTGCACGATTTGCTGGCACGCACCGCCACCGAAAGAGGCAGAAATCAAGCTTTGACTGGCTCGGACACTTCATATAGATGCAACCGCAACCCGGCCAACGGGTCCTTTTGCGGGTGTGGCGGAACTGGTAGACGCACTGGATTTAGGTTCCAGCGCCGCAAGGCGTGGAGGTTCGAGTCCTCTCACCCGCACCAATCTAAGGAGTTGGCCCCAGGATCAATGAATACGGGACAAAGACCGAATGCAGGTTACCGAAACCCTCAATGAAGGCCTCAAGCGCAAGCTGAGCGTCACCATTCCGGCTGCCGATCTCAATACGCGCCTCAGCGCCAAGCTCGAAGAGCTCAAGGGTCAGGCCAACATCAAGGGCTTCCGTCCTGGCAAAGTGCCGTTGTCGCACATCAAGAAGATGTTTGGCCGCTCCGCCATGAGCGAAGTGATGACCGATGCGATCAATTCCACGGTTTCCGAGACGCTGGAAAAGCGCGAAGAGCGCGCCGCTGCGCAGCCCAAGGTTGATCTGCCCGACGATCAGGCCGTGATCAACGAAGTGTTGGACGGCAAGGCCGATCTGGCATTCGACGTTGAATATGAAGTCCTGCCGCCCGTGTCGCTGATGGAGCTCAAGGGCATTCCGCTGGTGAAGCCAGTGGTTGAGATCACCGACGAGGAACTCGACGCCGAAGTCAACCGCGTGTTCGCCCAGAACCGCGGCTACACCGACAAGGGCGACGAAGGCGTTGTCGAGATGGGCGATCGCCTGGGTCTGTCCTTTGTCGGCAAGATCAATGGCGAACCTTTCGAGGGCGGCACGTCTGATCACGCTCACCTGACCGTTGGCTCCGGCGAGTTCATCCCCGGCTTTGAAGAGCAGCTGATCGGGGTGAAGAAGGGCGAGAGCAAGGAAGTCAAAGTAACCTTCCCGGCCGACTACCAGAGCGAAGAGCTGGCCGGCAAGGAAGCCGTGTTTGACGTAACGGTTCTCCATGTCGATGGACCCAATACCGGCGAACTCGATGACGAATTCGCCAAGCGCCTTGGCCTTGAAAATGTCCAGGCCCTGCGCGACGCGGTCAGGACGCAGATGGAAGCAGCGCTTGCTTCCATGAGCCGCCAGCACCTCAAGCGCCAGATTCTCGACGCGCTCGATGAAGGCCACAAGTTTGACGTGCCGGCCCAGCTGGTCGATGCCGAGTTCGAAACCATCTGGCAGCGCGTACAGCACGAAGTGGAATCACACGGCCGCTCGTTTGAAGACGAAGGCACGACTGAGGAAGCTGCCCGCGAGCAGTATCGCAAGATCGCCGAGCGCCGTGTGCGCCTGGGCCTTGTGGTTGCCGAGATCGGCAACAAGAACGACGTGAACGTCACCGAGGAAGAGCACCAGCAGGCGCTGATCGCCGAAGTGCGCCGCTTCCCCGGCCAGGAACAACAGGTTTACGATTACTACCGCAAGAACCCGCAGGCTCTTGCCGGTCTTCGCGCGCCCGTGTTCGAGAACAAGGTCGTCGACTTCATCGCCGATCAGGGCCAGATCGAAGAAAAGAAGATGACCCGCGCCGAACTCGCCAAGCTGATCCAGGCTGACGAGGACGACGTGCCGGAAGAACACCACCACTAAGGTGATCTAGCGAACAAACAAAAGCCGCTCAGCAATGGGCGGCTTTCTTTTTTGTCCACCCACTCTGCCGGATGCTCCCGATGGCCAATCCAAGTGCTGATGTCCTTCTTACCCCCGCCCAGATGAACGAGGCCGATCGCCTCGCCATCCTGGGCGGAACCAAGTCGCTCAAGCTGATGGAAGCTGCCGGGCAGGCGGTGGTGGACGCCATCGTTGAGCATTATTACCAGCGCTCCGTCCTTGTGCTTTGCGGGCCCGGCAACAATGGCGGAGACGGCTTTGTTGTCGCGCGCATCCTCAAACAGCGCGGCTGGCCGGTGCAATTGCGGCTGATCGGGGACCGTGCGGCCCTGCGCGGGGATGCGCTTGCCATGGCCGAGCAATGGACCGGCCGTGTCGCGCCGCCCACGAAGGCCGATATCGAGGATGCCGACCTCGTCGTCGATGCGCTGCTCGGCGCGGGGCTGGACCGCGATGTGGAAGGCGATTTCGCCGGTATCATCGCGGCGGTGAATGAAAGCACGCGCCCGGTGGTCAGCATCGATGTGCCAAGCGGTCTTGATGGCGCCACGGGCGAAGTGCGCGGCATTGCGATGATTGCCGAGATGACGGTCACCTTTTTCCGCCTCAAGCCCGGCCACCTCCTGCTGCCCGGCCGCGACCTGTGCGGCGACGTGGTTCTGGCGGATATCGGCATTCCCGACACTGTGCTGGACAGCATCCGCCCGCAAGCCTGGCAAAACACGCCCAACCTGTGGTCCGTACCTGTTGCGAGCAACGATGCCAACAAATTCGACCGCGGCCATGTGGTGGTGGTCTCGGGTGGCCCCCTCCAGACCGGCGCAGCCCGTCTTGCCGCCATGGCTGCGTTCCGGGTCGGTGCCGGCCTTGTCTCGCTAGCAGGCTCCGAATCCGCGTTGCTGGTGCATGCGGCGCATGTGACCGCCGTCATGCTCAAGCCGGCCGAGAACTCAGCCGCGCTGGCGGAGCTTTTGAGCGATAAGCGCATGAATGCCGTCGTGATCGGTCCTGCAGCCGGGGTTGGCGAGGAAACCCGCAACCGCGTTCTGGTCGTGCTGGCCTCGGGCGCTGCAACGGTGCTGGATGCCGATGCCCTCACCAGTTTCGTTGAACACAAGGACGATCTGTTCAACGCCATCAAGGCCCAGCCGGAGCGGCCAGTTGTTCTTACGCCGCACGAAGGCGAATACCTCAAACTGTTCGGCGAAGTGAGCGGCGGCAAGGTTGACCGCGCCCTGTCTGCCGCGACCGCATCGGGCGCAATCTTGATCCTCAAAGGCAGCGACACCGTGATTGCGAGCCCAGATGGGCGTGTCGCTATCAACAGCAACGCGCCGGCCTGGCTGGGTACAGCTGGATCGGGCGACGTGCTCGCCGGAATGGCTGCGGGCCTGATGGGGCAGGGCATGAATGGCTGGGAAGCGGCCTGCGCGGCGGTTTGGCTGCACGCGGAAGCCGCCAATCGGTTTGGTGGGCCTGGGCTCATCAGCGAGGACATCCCGCTGCTGGTTCCTGGCGTGCTTTCGAGCTTCTAGCGCCAGCTCACCATGAGCTTTTCCAACCCGTGGAAATGGTACACGTCGCTGTATTGCGGCTGTTCGGCCAGCCGCAGTCTGGGTAGCCGCCGGAACAATTCGCTAAACGCGATTTGCAGCTCAATCCGAGCAAGCGGCGCGCCGATGCAGAAATGGATGCCGGCCCCAAAACTTACATTGGCGCCATCGCTGCGGAATGGATCGAAGCTGTTGGCATGGGCGAAGCGCTGCGGATCACGATTGGCCGCGCCCAGCATCAAGCCAACAACATCCCCCTTGCGCAGTGGAACGCCATTGTACTCGAGATCGCTCAGCGCATAGCGCGTGAACATATGGAGCGGCGCATCGAACCGCAGGCACTCTTCCACGGTGGCTTCGGTCTGCTCCGGCGAAGCAAAAAGCGTAACCGGATCGATACCGCTTTCCAGGATGGATTTGACGCCATTGCCCGTGGTGTGGACAGTGGCTTCATGACCGGCATTGAGCAAGAGGATGGCGGTCGACATGACCTCATCGTCGGTCAGCCGGTCCCCGTTGCGGTCGGATGTCAGCATATGGCTGAGCAGATCCTCACGCGGCTGCTTGCGGCGTTCGGCGATAACGCTTCGCAGGTAATATATAAAATCCTGTGACGCCTGGTTAGCATCCAGTTCGGTTTCACGGGTCACGCCGAACATATACATGGCCACCATGCGGTTGGACCACGCTAGCAATCGCGGCGCGCTCTCGGCTGGCAGACCGATCATCTCGGCGATGATGATGGCCGGGATCGGCGCTGCGAAGGCCTTGATCAAATCAACACTGTCCTCGTGCTCGAACCGGTCGATCATCTCATTTGCCAAGGCAATGATCCGTGGCCGCAGCTGCTCCACATGGCGCGAGACAAAGGCTCGGTTCACCAGGGTGCGCAGCCGCGTATGGGCGGGCGGCTCGAGATTGAGGAGCGAGTGTTTCTCCGTCAGGTCAAAGGCTGCCGTATGCGCCTTGGGCTCGGGCATGCCCAGTTCCTCGCGCGTCGCCACATGCAGGATTTCGCGCCCGAACCGCTTGTCTCGCAGAAGCGCGCTCACATCCCGGAAGCTTGCAAAACACCAATGGCCATATTCGTCCCAAAAGAAGGCTGGGTCAGCGGCGTGGAGGCGGTCGTAGAACGCATAAGGGTTCTGAAAGAACTGGGGATCACGCGGGTCCGCGCTGGCGCGGCGTTGCGGGGGGACATCAGTGATGGGTTTGAACTGGGTAATAGCGGCCATGAAACGGGTCTTACTAATGTTTTGATGACCTTATGGGGCAATGGGGGAGATGGGAATGAAGGTCAGCCTTGCCCTCACGGAAAAAATCGCTAGGTGAGGGGCAATGAAGTTGAGGAGACCGCGATGAGCGATCTGACGATGAGCGAGGCGATCGACAATATCTACGCCTCGATCAAGAACAATAATGAAGAGCTGGACACCCATATCGCAGCCCTCAAGGCGGCGATGGCCCGTGAGGGCGCGACCGAAGCCGTGTTTGAGCCCAGCAAGCTGGCCCAGAGCAACCGGCAGGGTCGCAAAATCATGCAGTCCTATTTCAAGAAAAAAGGGGTTGCTGTCAGCTTCACGGCTTAGGGCAGGATGCACTCATCCTTCGCTAGGCTTAGGATGAGGCTCCAGTAGCTTCGGCTACTTCTTCCACAGGCTTCGTCGGGACCTTGGTGCTGCACGAAGCCTCAGTAGCTCTCATGGTCAGCCTGTCGAACCGGGAGGGCGTGGCGCCCATTAGCCTTAGTGCCATGCCGCTATTGAAGCGCGCCGCAATGCCGCCTATCTCTCCCTTTACCGCACATTAGGGCGGCATCGTCTGCAATCAGCCAGTCGCGCTGATTCGAAATTCGGCATGATCACGCACCCTGGATGTCCGAGTGCATGAATCGTGTTCCAACCGTTTAACGCTTCGCCCGGTCCGCGACCCGGCACAGCAGAGGGGCATCACATGCGGGATCCGCACGATATCTACATGAACACGCTCGTTCCAATGGTGGTCGAGCAATCCAATCGGGGCGAGCGCGCCTTCGACATCTATTCGCGTCTGCTGCGCGAGCGCATCATTTTCGTTACCGGCGTGGTCGAAGACAACATGGCCTCGCTGATCGTGGCGCAGCTTCTGTTCCTCGAATCAGAGAACCCGAAGAAGGAAATTGCGCTCTATATCAACTCGCCCGGTGGCGTCGTGACGGCCGGTTTGTCGATCTACGACACCATGCAGTTCATTCGCCCGGCTGTTGCCACCATGGTGATGGGGCAGGCAGCTTCCATGGGTTCGCTCCTGCTCGCTGCGGGTGAAGCCGGCATGCGCACCTCGCTGCCGAACTCGCGCGTCATGGTCCACCAGCCTTCAGGCGGCTTCCAGGGCCAAGTCACGGACATCCTGATCCATGCCAAGGAAGTCGAGGGCTTGAAGCGCCGGCTTAATCAAATCTATGAGAAGCACACCGGCCGCTCTTACGAGGAGATCGAGAACGCGCTAGAGCGTGACCGCTTCCTTTCGCCCGAAGAAGCCAAGACCTTCGGGCTGATCGACACAGTGCTCGAAAAGCGCGCCGTTCCGGACGTTCAGGCCTGATTGCGCTGCGTTAAGCACATTACGGATGCGCCGTGTACTGTGATCCGTGTGCAATTGCACAGAGCCGGATCGGTCTTTAGGATCGATCCGGCTTAGACTTTGTTTATGCCTTCAGCGTTACCGTTTTGTGTGACGTTGAATATGGGAGGCGCTCTGCCTCCGGGAGTGACAGGATGTCCAAAGAGACAAACAACGGCGAAACCTCAAAGAACACGCTTTATTGCTCGTTCTGCGGGAAATCCCAGCATGAGGTTCGCAAGCTGATCGCTGGCCCGACCGTGTTCATCTGCGATGAATGCGTTGAGCTGTGCATGGACATCATCCGCGAAGAGAACAAGACCTCCATGGTCAAGTCTTCCGATGGCGTGCCGACCCCTGCGGAAATCTGCAAGGTGCTCGATGACTACGTCATTGGTCAGTACCGCGCCAAGCGCGTACTCTCCGTGGCCGTCCACAACCACTACAAGCGCCTGCACCACTCGTCCAAGAACCAGGATATCGAACTTTCCAAGTCGAACATCCTGCTGATCGGCCCGACGGGGTCGGGCAAGACGCTGCTGGCCCAGACGCTGGCTCGTATTCTCGACGTGCCGTTTACCATGGCTGATGCTACTACGCTCACCGAAGCCGGCTATGTCGGCGAAGACGTGGAAAACATCATCCTCAAGCTGCTCCAGGCGGCTGACTACAATGTGGAGAAGGCGCAGCGCGGCATCGTCTATATCGACGAAGTCGACAAGATTTCTCGCAAGTCGGACAATCCTTCGATCACCCGCGACGTTTCGGGCGAAGGCGTGCAGCAGGCCCTCCTGAAGATCATGGAAGGTACCGTGGCTTCCGTTCCGCCCCAGGGCGGTCGCAAGCATCCGCAGCAGGAATTCCTGCAGGTGGACACAACCAACATCCTGTTCATCTGCGGCGGCGCCTTTGCGGGCCTCGAAAAGATCATCTCGGCACGCGGGGAGGGCTCGGGCATCGGCTTCTCGGCCACGGTCAAGGACCCCAATGACCGTCGCGTCGGGCAGGTTCTGGCTGACGTTGCGCCGGAAGATCTGGTGCGCTTCGGGTTGATTCCTGAGTTCATCGGCCGTCTGCCGGTTCTAGCGACGCTCGAAGACCTCGACATCGCAGCCCTGATCGAAATCCTGACTGCGCCCAAGAACGCCCTGGTGCGTCAGTACCAGCGCCTGTTCCAGATGGAAGAGGTCGAACTGACCTTCCACGAGGATGCCCTCAAGGCTATTGCCGAGAAGGCGATCGAGCGCAAAACCGGTGCACGTGGCCTGCGTTCCATCATGGAAGCGATCCTGCTCGACACCATGTACGACCTTCCTTCGCTTGAAGGCGTCGAGGAAGTGGTGATCTCGGAAGAAGTCGTGAAGGGCAAGGACGTCCGCCCCCTCTACATCTATTCCGACCGCAAAAAGGAAGACATGCCCGCTGGGGCATGAGGTTTCCTCCTGAATGACGCAAAACGCCGGGTGATGAGCCCGGCGTTTTTGTTTTGCACCATCACCTGGATACCCGATCCCACATCAGGCCTCACCCTGAGCTTTGTCGCAGAACGAGGCCGTGGCACAAATGGTGGATCCGACCCAGGGGCTCGACAAGCTCACCATCAGATCTCAGGGGCACTAACTCGCCACGGGTACTGGATAATCCCTCCCACCTTCGGGGGGTAGGCGGGGGTGAGTGTCCTACGCCACGAGTTTCGCCACCGGTCCCACATAAACCGATTTCGGCCGGATCAGCCTCCCCGTTATTACCTGTTCCCGCGCATGGGCCATCCAGCCCCCCATGCGGCCCATGGCAAAAACACAGGTGAACGCCGTTCGCGGAAAGCCCAGCGCTTCAAGCAGCAGGGCCGTATAAAACTCCACATTGGTGTCGAGCGGCCGGCCGGGCTTCTTCCTCCGCAAAGCATCGAGCGCTGCCGCCTCCGTCGCCTCGGCCACGCCCAACCGCGCCGGGTTGATGGCGCCTGCTGCGGCCAGCATCCGCACCGCACCCTTGAGCGCGTCTGCGCGTGGATCGCGCACGCGATAGATGCGATGGCCGAAGCCCATCAGCCGTTCCCCCCGCGCCAACGCTCCCTCAACCCACGCCAGTGCATTGGCCGACGTTCCCACCGCATCCAGCATGTCGAGCACCGGTCCGGGCGCACCGCCGTGTAGCGGACCCTTGAGGGCACTCAACGCCGCCAGGGCAGAGGAGGTGAGGCCCGCACCCGTCGACGCCACCACGCGCGCCGCAAAGGTCGAAGCGTTGAGGCCATGATCGGCAACGGTGACGAGGTACCGGTCCAAAGCCGCAGCCTGCGCCGCACTATGCAATTGGCCTGTGCACATGCGGAGGATATCAGTCGCATGCGGCAGCGCCGCATCCGGGGCAAGTGACTGCTGTCCCGCCCTGAGACGAAGCAGGGCAGGGGTGAACACTGCCGGCGCCGCAACCAGTGTCAGGGCTGTTTGCCCGTCATCCCCATCGGGCAGGCGCGCCAGCAGCAGGCGCAGGGCTTCCGTCGGTGACAGTTCAAGCAGGGCCGGGTCGCTCCTGATCTGCTCGAATACACGCACTCGCGCCGCTCCCAGGGACGCGGCCAAACCCTCCACCGGATAGAACCCCTCCCACAGCAGCTCCAGCACCTCCTCGAAGCGCCTGCCCACCAGATCGTCGAGCGACACGCCGCGCACGATCAGGGTGCCGCGCGCGCCATCCACATCCGAAAGCACTGTTTCGGCTGCCACCACATCTTCCAGCCCATTGCTCATGTTGATCTCTCCAAAGCCTTGTTGCCCAGAGGATTGCGTGTCGTTATATTGACGTCAATCTTGATCAAATGGATCAACGTATGATGGTTGATTGGCTATCGGCAGCCGACGCGCTGGCGCTTCTGGGGACGCGGCCGCAAACGCTTTATGCCAATGTCAGCCGTGGGCGGATCAAGGCGAAGCCCGATCCCAGGGACCCGCGTAAAAGCCTTTACCGGGGTGATGATGTGCGCCGCCTTGCCCAGCGCGGCACCGGAAGGCGCAAGCAGGAAACTGTTGCTACCGAGGCGATCCGCTGGGGCGAGCCGGTGATGCAGACCGCCCTCTCGACCATCGCCGACGGAGCGCTACTGTATCGCGGCGAGAATGCTGCGGGCTTGGCGGTCTGGGCTGGGCTTGAAGACGTTGCTGGCCTTTTGTGGGAAACCGACCCGATCAGGCTGCCCAAGAGCAAGGCGCGCGGCAGCGGAATCGGAGACGCCTTCGCCGTCCTCGCGCGGCGTGCAGCCAGTGACCCGCCGAACATCGGGCGGTCAGGGCAGGTGCTGAAACGCGAGGCCGCTTCCGTGCTTGCCGATATCGCAGCAGCCCTCGTCGGCGCCGAACAGGTAGCCGATCCGTTACACGTCCGGCTCGCCGCCGCCTGGCAGCGCCCCAGGGCGGCGGACCTCCTGAGACGCGCCCTGGTCCTTCTGGCGGATCACGAGCTCAACGCCTCCACATTCGCTGCAAGAGTTACCGCGTCCACCGGTGCATCCCTTGCCGCCGCGTGCCTCTCGGGCCTCGCCACCCTCACCGGACCACTCCATGGCAGCGCCGCGGGTGCCGTGCTCACCCTTGCAGACGACGCGCAACGCCACGGCGCCGATGCCGCAATCAACGCCCGGCTCGCGCAGGGCTTCGTTGTCCCGTCCTTCGGTCACCCGCTTTATCCTGATGGCGATACTCGCGCGCAGCATTTGATCAGCCACATGGTTCTCCCGCCGCTGTTCCGCGACTTGGCGGCAATCGGTGAAGACGTTACCGGCGAGCGCCCCAACGTGGATTTTGCCTTGGCCGCCCTGACTGCCGCACACGATCTGCCCCGCGAGGCCCCCCTGATCATCTTCGCCCTGGCGCGCAGCGTTGGCTGGCTCGCCCATGCGCTGGAGCAGGTCAGTGGGGGCGAGCTGATCCGTCCGCGCGCCCGCTATGTCGGGGCCTAGGCCTCCTCGCCTGTCGCGAACTCCATGGGGCCTGGCTCCTCGCCCATGATGGCGCGGCCGAAGAGGCTGGCAACAAGGTCAACCAGGAGCGTGGCGCTCTTGCCACCATGATCAAGGAACGGGTTCAGTTCCACTATGTCCAGCGAACCGACCACGCCGCTATCATGCAGCATTTCCATGATGAGGTGCGCTTCCCGGTAGCTCAAACCGCCGGGCACCAGCGTGCCCCCGCCCGGCGCAATGGAGGGATCCATGGCATCAACGTCGAGGCTTACATGCAGGTGTCCGCCAGCCTTGCGCACCCTCTCCAGCACGCCGCGCATGAGCGCGACGACGCCCATCTCGTCGATCCTGCGCATATCGACCACTTCAACGCCGCGTGATTGCAGCAGGCGCCGCTCGTCGCGATCGATGGAACGGGCGCCGATGATTGTTACGTTGCGTGGATCGATGCGGCCCAGCCATGGGCCGCGCCAACTCTCGTCGAATTCTGGCTCCCCGCACAGGAGGGCCAGCGGCATGCCGTGCAGATTGCCAGTCGGCGAGGTCACTGGCGTGTTGTAGTCGGCATGGGCGTCGATCCAGAGGACGAACACTGGCCTGTCAACAGTCGCGCAATGGCGCGCCACTGCAGAAACAGTGCCGATCGAGATGGAATGATCGCCACCGACGAACAGGGGAAAGTTGCCCTGCTGCAGAATGGCCAGGCCTTGATCGCTGGTGCGGGCCGCCAAATCAAGCACGTCGTGGCGCCGCTCTTCGGGAAGGCGCGCGCTCGCTGGACTAGTTCCCAGTGCGGGGTGAGGGCGGCGGAGATCCCCGTGATCGACCACCTCGTGATCCAGATCGATCAGTGCTTCGGTCAAACCGGCGACCCGTAACGCCTCCGGTCCCATGCCAGCGCCGCGCACGGAAGCGCCCGCGGCCGTAGCGATGCCCAAAAGATCGATGCGCTTGCGCTTTGCATTCATGGATTGGCTCCCCATATTATGGGCAGGCGTTGTTGACCATGTCGGTGCCGTGCACAAGCAATGTTTGTAAGGCACAACACTGTTGCCGGGCGCATCGCATATCTCCTGTGCGCTCCCGCCAAAGATGTCATATTTCTGCAAAGCTTGACTTGCGGGACGGGCGTGGAACCCTATTTATTAACCGGAATCAGCACAGCCTCCATGCTGGAGCTGTCTACTACGGGCGCGCACCTATCCTTCCTCCTGCGCGCCTTGGAAAGGATACGAGATGACGGACGTAAATCCCACGGGCGGTGAAGCAAGCCGGGATCGCGTTTACCCGGTTCTCCCCCTGCGCGACATCGTTGTTTTCCCCGGCATGATTGTGCCGCTGTTTGTCGGCCGCGAGAAATCGGTCAAGGCGCTTGAAGAAGTCATGCGCGACGACAAGCACATCCTGGTGGTGACCCAGAAGAATGCGCAGGACGATGATCCAGCTCCCGATCAGATCTATGACACGGGTACGATCGCGACCGTTTTGCAGCTGCTCAAACTGCCCGACGGCACCGTAAAGGTGCTGGTCGAAGGCCTGAGCCGCGCCACTATTGATCGCTATCTGCAGACGGTGGATTATTTCGAGGCGGAAGCCTCCATCCTGCCCGAGCCTGTTGAAGACCCGACCGAGGTCGAGGCCCTGGCCCGTTCGGCTACGACCGAGTTCGAGAGCTATGTGAAGCTCAACAAGAAGATCTCTGCCGAGGTTGTCGCTGCCGTGGGGCAGATCGAGAGCCATTCCAAGCTCGCCGATACGATTGCCAGCCATCTGGTAATCAAGATCAACGAGAAGGAAGACCTGCTCTCGACCCTGTCGGTCGCGGAGCGCTTCCAGAAGATCCTGGGATTGATGGAAGGCGAGATCGGTGTTCTGCAGGTGGAAAAGCGCATCCGCTCCCGCGTCAAGCGGCAGATGGAGAAGACGCAGCGCGAGTATTACCTCAACGAGCAGATGAAGGCGATCCAGAAGGAGCTGGGCGACGGCGAAGAGGGCACCAACGAGATCGCAGAACTCGAGGAGCGCATCGCCAAGACCAAGCTCTCCAAGGAAGCCCGCGCCAAGGCCGAAGCAGAACTCAAGAAGCTCAAGGCCATGAGCCCGATGTCGGCCGAAGCCACTGTGGTGCGCAACTATCTCGACACGCTCCTTGGCCTGCCCTGGGGCAAGAAGAGCAAGGTCAAGCGCGACCTGGTCCTGGCCGAAAAAGTTTTGGACGAGGATCACTATGGCCTCGAGAAGGTCAAGGAGCGCATCCTTGAGTACCTGGCCGTGCAGGGCCGCACCGGCACCCTCAAGGGGCCGATCCTGTGCCTTGTCGGTCCTCCGGGCGTAGGCAAGACCTCGCTGGGCCGCTCGATTGCCAAGGCTACGGGCCGCGAGTTCGTGCGTATGGCGCTGGGCGGCGTTCGGGACGAAGCCGAAATCCGTGGCCACCGCCGCACCTATATCGGTTCCATGCCTGGCAAGGTGATCCAGTCGCTCAAGAAGGTGGGCAAATCAAACCCGCTCTTCCTGCTCGATGAGATCGACAAGATGGGTCAGGACTTCCGTGGGGATCCGTCCTCGGCACTGCTTGAGGTGCTTGATCCGGAACAGAACCATACCTTTGCCGATCACTACCTCGAGGTCGACTACGACCTTTCGGACGTGATGTTCGTGACGACCTCGAACACGCTCAACATTCCCGGCCCGCTGATGGACCGCATGGAGATCATTCGCCTCTCGGGCTACACCGAGCAGGAGAAGCACGCGATCGCCAAGCAGCACCTGATTCCCGAATCCTTGAAGGAAAATGGGCTGGCCCATGGTGAGTTCGAGCTTTCGGACGAAATGCTGACCGCCTTGATCCAGCGCTACACCCGTGAAGCGGGCGTGCGTAATCTCAAGCGCGAAATCAGCAAGCTGATGCGCAAGGCTGTGGCCGAGATCGTCAAGACCAAGGTCAAGAAGATCGTCATCGACGAGGAAAAGCTCACGCAATATCTCGGCGCCGACATCTACAAGCACGGCGAAATCGAAGCCGAGCCGCAGGTTGGCCTCGTGACCGGTCTGGCCTGGACCTCGGTGGGCGGCGAACTGCTGACCATTGAAGGCGTGATGACGCCGGGCAAGGGCCGCATGACGGTTACTGGCAACATCAAGGAAGTGATGAAGGAATCGCTGACGGCGGCAACTGCCTATGTCCGTTCCCGTTCGATCGACTTTGGCATCAAGCCGCCGATGTTCGACACGCGCGACATCCACGTTCACCTGCCTGAAGGGGCAACCCCGAAGGATGGTCCGTCCGCTGGTATCGGCTTGGCCACGGCCATCGTATCGGTGATGACCGGCATCCCGGTCCGCAACGATGTCGCCATGACCGGCGAGATCACGCTGCGGGGCAGGGTGCTCCCCATCGGCGGCCTTAAGGAGAAGCTCCTTGCGGCTCTGCGCGGCGGCATCAAGACCGTGCTGATCCCTGAGGAAAATGTGCGTGATCTTGCCGAGATCCCGGACATCGTCAAGGAAGGCATGGAGATCGTCCCCGTTTCGCGCATGGACCAGGTCATCGAGCGCGCACTGGTGCGCCGCCCCGAGCCTATCGAGTGGAACTTCGACGAAACCACGCCTGCGGTCTCGACAACGGTCGAAACCTCCGACGAAGCCACTACCGGTCTGCCGCATTAAGCGGTTCGCCATCAAACAAGAAACGGCGGCCTTTCGGGGCCGCCGTTTTTGTTTGTGCTCCTTCCTCGGCCCCGACGCACACAGGCCACTCGATCTCTCAGTAGACCTCATGGTGAGAGTGTCGAGCCACGGGAGCCTGGCCGGGACTTAACCCGGAGGGTGGCGTCTGCCTCCACTTGCCCGGCCTCATGGTCCACGAACTCGCCACGAGGCCTCTTGTAGGCTGGAGCGAACGAAACAAGCGCGCCAGCTAAGCCCAAAGCTTCAGTCGACACCTCCCTCTGGAGGGGAAAGGCCGCTCCGGAGCAGCCAAGCCTCCGGCCCACCGCTCACCTCTACCATGGCTATTGCGGGCCGGTCCCGGCAGTCCACCCTCTGCCACCTTTCCGCTCCCACACCGCTCACGTACCTCTGTCTGCTGTCAAAGCCGGTCAGCGTCCTTGACTACTGATTAGCAACACCTAGCTCAAATCATCGTGCACACGCAGGACCGCTGCGCCGCAGGAAGCTCAATCATGAACAAGCCGCTCGTTGTCATACTCGCCGCCGTCATGCTCGATGCTGTCGGCATAGGTCTTATTTTTCCCATCTTGCCCGCTTTGTTGCGCGACGTCGGGCACATCAGCGAGGTCGCGACACTGCTTGGGCTCATGCTGGCGCTTTATTCGGCCTGCCAGTTTCTGTTCTCGCCGGTTCTTGGTGTCCTCAGCGACCGCTTTGGGCGCCGACCCGTCCTCCTGATCTCCCTTGCAGGGGCCGCGATCGACTACCTCATTATGGCCTTTGCCCCCCACCTGTGGATGCTGGTGCTCGGTCGCGCCATATCGGGCATCACCAGCGCGAACATGGCCGTGGCTACCGCCTACATCACGGACATCTCGAGCGAGGAAGAGCGCGCCAAGCGCTTCGGGATGTTTCATGCCATGTTCGGCATAGGATTCATCATCGGGCCCGTTCTGGGAGGCCTTTTGGGCGACGTCTGGGTAAGGGCGCCCTTCATAGCGGCAGCCTTGCTGAACGCCATCAACTTCGCCCTGGCTCTGTTTGTGCTGCCCGAATCGCGCCCCGGACAGCGCGGCGCCAAGTTCGACCTGGATACGCTCAACCCGTTCAAGCCATTGGCATGGGCACTCACCTTTGCAGCACTGATTCCCATGATGGCGATTTTCGTGATCATGAACTTCGTAGGTACCATGTACGGCACGATCTGGGCCCTGTTCAGCGAAGATAGCTTTGGCTGGAGCGGCACCATGATCGGGCTTTCCCTAGGCGCCTTCGGCGTCTTCCATGCCGGGGCGCAGGCCTTTCTCACCGGACCTGCCGTGGCGCGCTTGGGCGAGCGCTGGGCGTTGATCGTCGGCATGGCCTGCGAGCTGACCGCATTGCTGATCCTGGGTATGGCAACACAGGGTTGGGTGCTTTTTGCATTGGCCCCGCTGTTTGCATTGGGTGGGATCGGCATGCCAGCCCTCCAGTCGCTCACCACCGCCCAGGTGGGGCCAGACAAACAGGGGCAGCTGCAGGGGGTGCTGGCAAGCCTGGTCAGCCTTGCTGCCGTCTTTGGGCCGGTGTTCTTCAGCTTTTCCTATTTCGCTGTGCAAGGCACCTGGCCGGGCCTGATCTGGATCATTGGCGCCGCGATTTATCTCTTCGCCCTGCCGCTCATGCTGGGCATCAAGCGGCGTCCGGCGGCGGTCCCGGCAGGTTGAAAGGGGCTTATGCATGTGCAGAAGCCCGGAAAACGGGCAAAAATGCGCTTTGCGGTCTTGCCGGGCGCCGGTTTCCGGTCCATTAACGGTTTTGCACCGCTCGGCCTCGTGAGAAGCCCGGAATTCCTTGCCTTTCAGCTAGAATCGACCAAGGGTTGCCGGGTTTTTGGGTTCGCCAGCGAGGGCGGGCAATCATTCTGAGGAAAAGCTATGAACAAGAACGATCTGGTTGGCCTCGTCGCCGACAAAGCAACGATCACCAAGGCACAGGCCGCTGAAGCCGTCGATGCAGTGTTCGAGGCCATCACGGACGCGATGAAGGCTGGCGAAGAGGTTCGTCTGGTTGGCTTCGGCACGTTCGCCGTGTCGCAGCGCAAGGCATCCACCGGCCGCAATCCTGCTACCGGCGCCGAAATCCAGATCCCGGCTTCCAATCAGGCCAAGTTCAAGCCAGGCAAGGGCCTGAAGGACGCGATCAACGCCGCTTCCTAAGCCCTCCTGCCATGCCGGAACTGGTCCCGTGCGCTTTGCGCCGGGACCTTTTCATTTGGTGGTTGACGCGAGGGCAGGGGAGCCCTAATCAGGCTCCATTCGCAGGACCAAGCGTTCGGCGGGCGATTAGCTCAGTTGGTAGAGCGCCTCGTTTACACCGAGGATGTCGGCGGTTCGAGTCCGTCATCGCCCACCATTTCTCCATTTTCCATCCTCAACGCTAACAGTCTGCTAGCGTATTCAGCCCAGATGCTAAACGCATCGGGGCCTATGGCCATTTAAGCTGCTGCTTTAAAACCCTGCGCTAATCGCCGTCCCAGACAAGGTTTTTCCACAGCTTCAGCGTCCGAATGCAAAAATGTGGTCCCAAGGGCATCAACCTCGCTTGACTTGGGTCTAGGGGGTCGGTAAACGGACCCCACGTTGCGCGAACGACTTGTTCGCAAGCGCTGCGGGAGTAGCTCAGTTGGTTAGAGCGCCGGCCTGTCACGCCGGAGGTCGCGGGTTCGAGCCCCGTCTCTCGCGCCACCCTTTCCTAGGGTTTGCGCATTTTTTCTCCTTATAGTTTCAACTTTTGATTGGACCGAGTTTCAACTTTTTGAACTGGTCCTGTTCCTCACTAAGAATCTTCCGTACCTTCTTGCGCGCTTCATCTTCTGTGCGGATCGCTGCTGCATTGACGGGCATGTAGTCCCTCTGCAGCTTCCATTTTGATCGATTGAGTTGCCCATCTTGGCAGCCATGGCTTCAACCGACGCTCCCCCAGCGTTTGCCTCCACAGATCCTGTCCGGCGGCTTTCCATCAACCTGCGAGTTTCGCCGCCGCCAAGTACTTGATGATTCCTTACCCTTCCCTTTCTGGGCGAACGAACATGGTAAATACGCAGGCATCCTCTGCATTCCCCATTGAGAAGCCAACAATCCAATCCTCGTTTACGGCGAGCCATATGCAAGGCTCTTTGCGAAGAGCCTCAGGGATCGTCTGATGTGTAATCCCCATCTTCCCCATTTGCTCGGTCAATAGATGGTTCTCCCGCACCCTCGTGCGACCCTTGAAAATTCCGGGGATGCCCTTTTCGTCGGCATCACGAATGATGATCATAGCAGGGGCCCAATAGCTGAGAGAGTTAGACCGCGCTGCCGGCGCGAAGGTCCGCTTTTTATCCCAGCACTTACTCAACATCGCACGGTCAGAAAATCACCCGTTCAAGCCTGTTCAGATGCACGGCGCGCCGTGATCGGAGACTGGCAGGAGTCCCTCCCCTTTACTGCCGATCTGTCCACGATCACCACGGCAGCCGAATGACGCTCCTCCATGATCGCCCGAATGCTGACCAATGGGTAGGCAGCAAAGGGCTTGCGTTCGCGTTCTTCGGGTGGATTGCTTCAGTTCGCCAACTGGGAAGCCTTCATGTTACTTGAGCATTGGTTAGCCTTCGTCGCAGCGTCAGCGGTCCTCCTTGCGATCCCCGGGCCGACCCTTCTCGTCATCTCTTACGCACTCGGCCATGCTTGGCCTCAGTACGCTCCTTGCGACCTCAGCCACCCTGTTCACGGCTCTCAAGTGTATCGGCGCCGCCTATCTCGTCTATCTGGGCATCAGGATATGGCGGGCGCCGGTATCTTCAAGCGCGATCGAGGAGACGCTAGTGGATGCGCGGAAGCAACAACGCTTCCACATTTTCGTGCATACCTATGTCGTGACGACTCTGAACCTGAAGAGCATCATCTTTTTCGTGGCGTTCCTGCCGCAGTTCTTCGACACCTCGCGGTCCATCGTCCAGCAAATGGTCACTTTCGAGGTGACCTTGTCGAATCCGTGTTAAGAGAACTGAGCGAAGATACCAGTTTATCCGCTAACGTCGGTGATTGCCGACTTCTTCATATTCAGCAGGTTTTCAACCCTGACGGCGTCGAGTGGTTAGGCTTCTATTTCGGCGTGGATGCATTTGCGGGCAGCCCTGTGGTGGTCGAGCCCCAGAAACACGACGCCATTGACTGGCGTGACTTGACAGAGGCTGCCGATCCAACGGTCCCCTACGTTAAGGCCGCTTTGGAACAGATCGCTAGAGATTCGAATTTCTCGATCTATCCAGCCTGACACGATGCTCGCGGACGGCTACACCAAGTCTGCTCTCCGGACAATCTCCCTTGCCAGCGGACTATCTCCTTACCACCTGCAAACCACCGTTTCCCCGCACGCCGGTTGAAACCGCACACCTTTCACCTAATATCTTCTGTTCATTTGGGAGGGTGGGCATGGCCGAGGGAATTGTCCTGGCGACAATTTTGCACGATGTCGAGGGACGGTTGTGTGCGCCACTTATGCAGGCTGCGCCGGCGTTGAAGCGATTTTTCTCTGGGGTGGCTGTTAGCCTGACCGAGGCGACGGCGCCTGAGGTCGCGCGAGTGCTTGAAGGCGAGCTTGGTGCTCTTGTGGCCTATCACCCGGTTGGCGAGGCGATCATCGGTAAGGCCCGTAGGGAGGCTGTTGGGCTCGCGCTCAGGCTCGGCGGGGCACGGATGCTGTATTCCGACATCGATCATGTACTGCGCTGGATCGAGGTCGACGCCGAGGAGCTGGGCAAGTGCCTCGCGAGCCATCCGGCAATGGAGTTGCTTATAATCGGCCGAACCGAAAAGGCGATGCAGCAGATTCCGCGGCGACTGCGTGAGACCGAAGTGCCGGTCAACAAAGCCTATGAATTGATGTCGGGGCGACGCGCTGACTTGCTCTTCGCGATCCGCCGCATGGATCGAGCCGTTGCGATCGACCTCGTCGCAAAAAGCGGAGTCGATAGCATCGCCAACGATGTCGAGTGGCCCCTGCTGATTGAAAGCCTCGGATATCGAGTGGGCTATGCCGAGGCGCATGGCCTCTCATACCGAACACTAGAAGAGTTCGGTGCCGAGGCGGACAGCTATGACTCGGACGCCTTGCAGTGGATCAGGCGGATTGAAATGGCCGGCGAAATGGCGCGCACGATGCGGCCGTTCCTGAACGCTTGATCTGGCGGCTAATGGGATTCAGCCGCTACAAGCTGCCGGTCTCCTTTCCACCCCAACGGCGAAGTGGGGCCGGGGGCTAGTACCGATTCCGTTTCAGACATTAGGCTAGAGCTAGAAGGCGTTTCGAAGCTGTCATTGTTGCCCGGCTTACCTTGACAAGGAACTGATTAGTTCATCCATGAACTCGGTGAGGTCCGACGCGCGCATTGTGGTAGAACTGTAGCCCGACGAGCCACCTTCGCGCAGGTTCAAGGCTTCCTCAATTATCGGCAGGTGCCGCGGGAAATACTCCAGGGCATGATGTCCGGCTGCCGACTTGGACAGCATTTCATTTCTGACAATTGCCGCATGCAATCGCGCCACACCGAGACAGCCCCAGGCAACCGACCAGTTGTCGAACTCCGTCAAGCTCCTGCGCTGATTAAGCCAGGGCAGCCAGTAACTAATCAGGTTCTGACGACTATGAAACGCTGCTTGCGTTTCATCGGCAGCAATCCACTCTGAAGAAGGTAGTCTGCCTTTGACGGTAATGCCGTGTCGCAAAAGGGTGAGCCAAGTCACTGCGTGACGTTCATCGCCAGACGCCAGCACCACTTTGCCTTCCCTTGCTGAAGGTCCTGTTCCTGCAGGGGGCAGAGCCAACTCACCAGTCGAGAGGTAAATTCCATCGCAGTCGACGTTGGGATGCGCTGCCGAGACGATCCTGTGCACGCGGGAAAGCGCGTTCACATCGGCAGTCGGATCCAAGATAGCGAGAAAATCTATGTCGCTCTGCCCTGGACGAAAGTCTCTCGAAGCCAGAGACCCGATTAGGTATATCCCCTCAACCTTACCTGGAAGGGCTTCCTCCAGCGCATCTGCGAACGAGCGTACTATCGGAATTGCTTGGTCTGGTAGGCCAACGAGGCGAAGGTTATCTTCTTGCACGGGCTGGAAACCTAGAACGTATAGCGGCCGGACGCAGACAATCACCATGGTCCGCTTTGGTCAATTCAGTTCCAGAAGCCGCCAGTCTGCAATCCACCCCTGAAGCGCCAGTCAACTGCCGACCCCCTGCCTGCTATTGGGGAAGCGTATGGCTATCCTAAGAGTTGCCCATGGGAACTGCGCTGAGTAATATTTGAGGTCAGCATCACTTAGCCTCCACTTGCGGGGCTGAGTCAAAGTGCGACCACCAACACAGTAAACTCTATGTCCATCCGGCGGCATTTCTCAGCCGAATGCCTGAGGTGTGGAGTGTCGTCCCCCAGAGCGGCTTGAGGGGCACGAGGCTGTTCACAACCCGCAAGTCCACACCGCGTGACATCAATGTCGCGGGCAGGTCGATGAGTTCGGCTTGCTCGAGCGGCAGCACGGTTGTGCGGCTGACCCACATGCCGGCATCGTCTAGCGGCTCGAAGGTCTCGGCGGGCATGTCATAGCGGTAGAGGGTTGAAGTCGATAGGGCAGGGAGCCAACGCCGCTCGATATAGGCAGCAGCCCGATAACAGCCTAGCCACTGTTCACGATCGGCCTCAGCGGTCGTTGCATGGGCCCACACAAGGATGCGCGGGCACTCGCGCGGGAAGTGATAAAGAAAGTCGTGGGTTTCCTGAATGGCCCAGACCAATGGGCCATTGAGCCACTCCATGCCAGCCCTGCGCCTGGAGGGTACTGCGACTGGGCGGGGAACAAACACATCGATCGTCTTGTCTTCGCTGAAATGGAACAGGCGCATGAAATTGAATCTTCTCCCGTGGGCAAGGTTCGGCGCTGCTTCACTCAATCCGCCCAACTTTTCTTTAGTCGGCCAAAGCGTCACGCACGTGTCATCCGAGACAGCTAGTAGCACCTCATTCGAATGAGTTGGTGCGATGCGCAATCAAGGGCTGTCCTGGGAAGCAACCAGGGATAAGATCAGTGAAGAGATAACATCGGGCCGACTTATGCCCGACGCGCGCCTGCCCTCAGAGCCCGAGCTCTGCGTGCTTTATGGAACGCGCCGGCATTCGCTGCGCAAGGCTCTGGCCGCTCTGGTCGTCGAAGGCAAGCTGCGTGTGGAACATGGGCGTGGCACCTTTGTCGAGCGCGCACCGCTGCTCAACTATGTTATCGGTTCGCGGACGCGCTTCCGTGAAAACCTCATGTCGCAGGGGCTCACTGCCTCTGGCGAAACCTTAGCTGAAATGAAGATACCTGCGAGCGCCCGCTTGGCGGCTGCGCTCCAGATCGCCATCGACGCCCCGGTTCACGCCCGGTCCTGGCGCGGCTTTGCCAATGACCTGCCGATCAGCATGGGGTGGGGTTACCACGATGCTGACCGGTTCCCGGACCTTCAGGAGCGTCGGCGCAACACGCCTTCCATTACCGAGATCTACCGCTCCTACGGCATTACCGATTACCGGCGTTTGCGCACAACGGTCTTCACCCGCATTGCCTCGGAAAGCGAAGCGAGCATGCTGATGCTGCGGCCGGGCCAATCCGTGCTCGTGGTGCAAAAGGTGGACGCCGACATGGATGGGCGCCCGATTGGGTTTTCCGAAGCCGTCTGGGCCGGCGATCGGGTGCAGTTCACCTTTGAAACCGACCAGCCCAGCGCCATGACCACCGAAAGCAATAGCGATGTTTAACGAAACGCCCTCGGGCGGGCCAGACCATTCCGCAGCACTCAACATTCTGGCGCGGGCGCGGCCTACCCGGCTCAAGCAGTTCGCCGAGAGCCTTCTCGCTGAGATGGGTGACATAACCGTCATCCAGAATCGTACAGGCCTTGTCATGCTGCCCATGCGGGACACGGTTGAGAATGTCGATTTCCATCTGGGCGAGGTGCTGGTGAGCGAAGCCCAAATCGCTAACGAAGCCGGCCAACAGGGCTATGGCATGGTGACAGGGCGCGATCTTGAGCGCGCCATGGCCATGGCCGTGGTGGATCTGTGCCTCGCCGAGCCAAACAGCGATCCGGCTATCGGGCAGTTCCTTGCCGAAGAAAGCGCATACCTCGCTGCCCACGACGAGCTGCGCATGCGTCAGGTCGAGGCTACCCGTGTCGAAATGGAGACCTTCTGATGCTGACCGTTGCTCCACCGGACGCGCCGGAACTGCGCGCCAACGGAACCTTCGAAGTCCTGATGTGGGCCATGGCGCGCCCCGGCGACAGCCGCGACATGCCCGAGGCTGGCCTTGGCGCGATCATCGAGGCGCTGGTTGATCTTGAATGCACGGTTTTTGCCGACACCCCAAGCCTTCGGGCTGAAGTGGGGGCGACAGGCGCGCTCGTGAGCAAAGACCTGGCGAGAGCCGACCACGTATTCTTGGCTTCGCTCAACGAAGCGGAGTCCATGCTTTCAGGCCTGCGCTGCGGCAGCGCGATCTATCCGGACGATGGCGCAACCCTGGTCGCGGCCGTGCGCCACAATGTTGGCCAACCCGTGCGGCTCTCCGGGCCGGGAGTGGATGGTACGCGCGAGATTACGCTTGCCGTGTCTCCCGCCTTCTGGGCCATGCGCGCCATGCTCTGCGCCTATCCGCAAGGGATCGACATGCTCTTGGTCGATGGCCACAAGGTAGTCGGCATTCCCCGTTCAACCCAGGTGGAGGTGCTCTGATGGCCTATGTGGCAACACGCGGCGGCGAAAAGGCTATTGATCAGGCCGAACGGCTGTTCCGGCAGGATCTGGGAACCATCGACGCAGCCCGCGTCGAGACGATCCAGAAGACCATGCCTTACCTTGTGGATCGCGTTATGGGAGAAGCCTCGCTCTATAGCGAGGAACTGGCGGCCCTCGCTCTGGCGCAGACAGGGGGTGAGCTGTCCGAAGCCGTTCTGGTCTTGCGCGCATGGCGCACGACGCAGCCCCGCATCGCCATCGCCCGAGCCGTGGAGCAAGCAGAGATCCTGACGCAGCGCCGCATCTCGGCCGCCTTCAAGGATATTCCGGGCGGCCAGATCCTGGGGCCAACGCTGGACTACTCCCATCGCGTCTTGGCTACCGATGTGCTGGAGGGCAGGCCCTATACCCCGCCACAGGTTGAGGCTGCACCCAGGCCCGCGCCAGCGCAGCAGCCGTCCCTTGCCGATTGGCAGCGCCAGCAGGGTCTGGTTGCACCGGCCAGTCACGCCGCGGTGGCGCCCGAGGACATTCCGGACCTGACGCGCGAGCCCCTGCTGTTCCCCGCATCACGCGCTCACCGGCTCCAGAGCCTGGCCCGCGCGGAAACTGGCGGTGTCTTGGCCTTGGGCTATTCCGCCATGCGCGGCTATGGCAATGCCCACCCAACCGTCAACGAATTGCGCCTGGGCGAAGCCGAGCTCGTGGTGCGTCATCCCCGTGGCACCGAATTTTCAGCCGGACGCGTACGCGTCAGCCAAGCCGAGGTAACGTCCAAGGAAAAGGGCGGTTTTCTGGAGCTTGGCTTTGCCGCCACCTTTGGCTGGAACGAGGTCAAGGTGATCGCCGCAGCGACGCTGGACCTCAATTCGGCAGGAGCACCGGTCGGCTCGCCCGTCCATGAGGAATTCTACCTTTACCACACCGAGAGCGTGGAAGCTTCGGGCTTCTGCATCCACTTCAAGCTGCCGCACTATGTGACCTTCCAGTCGGTGCTCGACGCCATGCGCGATGTCAAGGCGAAAAAGGCCGAAGCTGCCGCTAGCGCAGACACGCCCCAGATGGAGCCCGCACAATGAGCCTTTCAACCCTGACCAAACCCTGGGCCGCCACAAGCTACGGCTTTCTTGATGCCTCCGCGAAGCGCGAGCTGCGCCGCAAGATGCTCAAGGCCATTGCTGTTCCAGGCTGCCAAATACCTTATGCCAGCCGCGAAGTGCCGATGGCACGCGGCTGGGGCACGGGCGGGCTCCAGCTGACGCTGACGCTGGTCAATCCTCGATCCACCGTGAAGGTCATCGACCAGGGCGCTGATGACGGGGTCAATGCCGCCTCCATCCGGCGCTTTATTTCCCGCGTGTCCGGCTCCGCCGAAACCTGGGACACGCTGGCCGCGAGCATTGTGCAATCGCGCCATCGCGTGCCCGAAGAGGTCATGCGCGAAGACCAAGTGCTGGTGCTGCAGGTCCCCAATCCCGAGCCGCTGCGGGGCGTGGAGCCCAATATCTCCATTGCCCGGCAGATGCATGCCGATGCCGACTACGGCAAGCTCTGGCTGACGCTCTACGAGCAGATAGTGCGCAAGGGCCGCATCATGCAAGGCGCGGCTTATCCGAGCATGGTCAATGGGCGCCATGTCATGACCCCGTCGCCCATTCCACGCTGGGACGTGCCTAAGCTCCATATGGCCAAGCACCTGACCTTTCTTTCGGCCGGGCGCGAAAAACGGCTCTTTGCCGTGCCGCCCTTTACCCGCGTCGAGCCGCTGGTGTTTTCCGACCGACCTTATCAAGTGGAGGACCACGCCGACCTTACATGCCGCCGTTCGGGCGTGTCCGGCTTTTTCATGAACGAGCTGCCAATCCAAGGCGGTGGTTCGGCCTTTGAAGTATCGGACAGCAATCTGGGCATCAAGGCCATCCAGCAGGGCGATGGCGAGCCGGTCACCATGGGCCCCACGTGGTACCGCAACGGGGAGTATTCGGCATGAACCTTGATCTTGGTCTTCCAGCACTGGAGCGATTGGCGCCCCGCCTCATGAGAGCCGAACCGTTGCTGCGCATGGAAAATATCTCAAAAACCTATGGGGATGTGCAGGCGCTGCGCCAGGTCGAAGCCGTGGTTTATCCCGGCGAGGTCATGGGCATTGTGGGCGAAAGCGGCTCGGGCAAGTCGACGCTCCTGCGTATGATGAACCTGGAGGATACGCCTGATAGCGGCGACTACCATCTCCGCCTGCCCAGCCGCGAGGACAACAATCTCTTTGACCTCACGCGCTATGAAAGGCGCATGCTCTGCGCACGGCATATCGGCATCGTGTACCAGAACCCGCATCTGGGCCTCCTCATGCGGCATTCATCCAGCGGCAACGTCGCCGAGCGCTTGCTGATCGCTGGCGAGCGGAGCTTCGACGTCCTGCGCGCCAAGGCGCGCGAGGCTCTTGATGCCTCCGAATTTCCGCTAGGGCGCATGGATGCGCGGCCCATTGAACTGTCTGGCGGCATGCAGCAGCGCGTCCAATTGGCCAAGGCCATCGCGCTCGAACCGGCGCTCCTTCTCCTCGACGAGCCCACCACGGGGCTCGATGTCTCGGTCCAGGCCCTGGTGCTGGATACACTCAAGCGCCTCCAGCGTGACCGCAAGATCACCATGGTCCTGGTAAGCCACGATCTTGGCGTCATCCGTACCATGGCCGATCGCGTCATGGTGATGCGCCACGGCGAAGTGGTGGAGCAGGGGCTGGCCGACCAGGTATTCCAGGACCCACAGCACCCCTATACGCAGCAACTCGTTCACGCAAAGCTCTGAGGAAAGACCATGACCGCCGCCCCGCTGCTTCGCGTCGAAGGGCTCACCAAGACCTTCCGCATGTACCATCTCGACAGCATGCTCCATGCATTTGAAGGGATCAGCTTCGACCTCTATGAAGGCGAATTTCTCCTCCTGCGAGGGCACAATGGCGCCGGCAAATCGACGCTGCTCCGCACCATCTGGCGCTCCTACCTGCCGGTTGCCGGTCACCTTTGGTACCGCTCCAGCCATGGCGAGATCGATCTCGCCAATGCGGCCGATATCGACATCGCCCTGCTGCGCCGGAAGGAAATCGGCTTTGTCACGCAGTTCCTCAACGCGCGACCGCGCGTTGCGGCGCAGGACATCGTTGCCGAACCCTTCCGGCTTGCCGGCGTTGGGCAGGCCGAAGCACTCGACCAGGCCCGGCATTGGCTTGAACAGTTCGGCGTCCGGCCTGAACTCTTCCGCGCTTATCCCAGCACGTTTTCGGGTGGCGAACAGCAAAAGGTCAATCTCGCGCGGGCGCTGATCCTGCCGCAGAAACTGCTCCTTCTGGATGAGCCCACGGCATCTCTCGATGTCAGCGCGCGTGCCGCGCTGGTCAGCCGCCTGGCAGATCTCAAGGCTCAAGGGGTCGCCATTATCGGTGTCTTCCACCATCCCGGCGACGTCGCTGAGCTCATCGACCGTGACATCAATCTTCCAACCAGGATCGTTGCCGACCACAGCGAGCGAGAAGACCATGTGGCTCTCTGATTTCCGGATCGTTCTGGCCGATCGCGTAATCGACAATGGCGCGGTGCGCATCAGGGACGGCGTCATCGCTGAAATCAGCGAGAAGCCTGTTCCCCATTCGGAAGTCGAAGGCCGCGGTCTCCTCTTGATGCCGGGCATGATCGACATGCACGGCGACATGATCGAGCGCGAGATCGAGCCCCGCCCCGGTGTGCGCATGCCCATGGAAATGGGGCTGCGTGACCTCGATACCAAGCTCGCCTCCAGCGGCATTACCACGGCTTATGCCTCCCTGTCCTTTGCGCCCGGCTCCAGCTATGGCCACATGCGCTCCTATGATTTTACAAGCGAGATGATCCGCGCTGTTGTCGCAGCACGGCCAAACCTCCTGATCGATCATCGCGTCCATGCCCGCTTTGAAGTCACGTTTCCGGCCGCCCTGTCGGTGGTCAAGGAACTGGTCAGCGAAGGCGCGGTGGATCTCGTTTCCCTTTGTGACCACACGCCGGGGCAGGGGCAGTATCGCAATCTCGAGCTCCAGGCCGCCAATATCTCCAAGAACAAGGGTATTTCGCTCGAGGCCGCAGCCGAGCAGTTGCAGCAGCGCATTCGCGATCGCAAGGAAACAGCTGGCGACATGACCGCGACCCTGCGCGCTATCACGCAATACTGCGCTCTCCATGGCGTGCTGGTCGCCAGTCACGATGACGACACGGTGGAGAAAGTTGCGCTGATGGACTCGCTCGGGGCGAATATCAGTGAGTTTCCTGTAACGCTGAAAGCAGCCCAGGAAGCCCATCGGCGTGGCATGCTCAATGCCATGGGTGCACCCAACGCCCTCCGCGGCCAGTCTTATTCAGGCAATCTGTCCGCACGGCAGGCTCACCAGGCCGGCGTGCTCGATCTCTTGACAGCCGACTACCACCCAAGCGCCATGCTGCCGGCCGTGCTGGTGCTGGCCCAGACTGATCCCCAAGGCTTGGCGGGCGCCACGCGCCTGGCCTCTTCTAATCCAGCGCGAGCACTGGGACTGGAGGATCGCGGCGAGATCCGCGTCGGGCTTCGCGCCGATCTACTGGTTGCAAGCGACCAGGGTGTTGGCCGCGTCCATGCCACCCTTTCACGCGGGCGCCCGGTTTATTCCGACGGCACGATCAGCCGGACAGCGGAACGCGTCACAAGCATGTCATTCGAATGAGTTAATGGTGTCACGGAGACCGGTTAGCTTCCATTCATCCACAACACGGACTGAGCGCCATGCTGGAACTTCGCAGAGTCACCAAGACCTTTGGTAACACGATCGCGGTCAACAACGTGTCGCTGTCCTTTCCGTCAGGGCAGATGGTGGGGATCATTGGCCGCTCGGGAGCAGGCAAATCGACCCTCTTGCGGCTGATCAACCGCCTCGCCAGTGTGGGTGAGGGCCGGATCAGCTTTGGTGACATCGATGTCGGTGCGCTCGAGGGCAGGGCCCTCCGAGCCTGGCGGGCCCGCTGCGCCATGATCTTCCAGCAGTTCAACCTCGTGAACCGGCTTGATGTGCTGACCAATGTCATGATCGGCAGGATCGGCACGGCTGCAACCCTGCCCATCATGTTCAAGCGCTTTCCCCAGGCCGACCGCGCCAATGCCGCCTTGGCGCTGGATCGGCTGGACCTCTTGTCCCAAGCCCTCCAGCGCGCCGATACCCTGTCCGGCGGCCAGCAGCAGCGTGTCGCCATTGCCCGGGCTCTCATGCAGAAGCCCAGCCTCATTCTTGCCGACGAGCCGATCGCCTCGCTCGATCCGCGTAATGCCCGCCTCGTGATGGACGCGCTGCGCACCATCAACCGGCAGGACAAGATCACCGTCATCACCAATCTCCACACGCTCGATGCGGCCCGCGCCTATTGCGACCGCATCGTGGGCATGGCGCAGGGGCGCGTCGTTTTCGACGGCACGCCACACCAGCTGACCCGCTCCATGATCCAGGAGATCTATGGCGATGATACCGAAACAGCTGTGGACGAGGCACTGACCTCCACCATGGCGGCAACCAGTCCCGCAGGACGACAGATGGAGACGGCACTCTAGCCGCTCCCTACCCGAACCGGAGCTTTATCGATGTTTACCTTGACGCGTCGCGGCCTTGCGGCTGCGCTGGTTTCGCTCGCGCTTGTTTCCCCGGCCTTCGCGCAGGAGTGGAAGGCGGAATATCCCGAGCTGACCATCGGCATTTCCTCGAGCGAAAACGAAACCGATGCGATTGCTAAAGCCCAACCCTATGCTGACTACTTGAGCCGGGAGCTCGGCGTGCCGGTGAAGATCGTGCGCGGCACCGACTATGCAGCCGTCATCGAAGCCATGCGCGCCGGTCACGTCCAGTTCGCATCAGTGGGTCCGGCTGCCTATGCCCTGGCCCGCAAGGTGCTGGGCGAAGATATCGCTCCCGTTGCTGTCACGCTCGATAACGAAGGCGAGCTTGGCTATTATTCGGTGATCGCCGTGCGCGCCGACAGCGAATACCAGTCCATCGAGGACATCAAGGGCAAGTCCTTTGCCTTTGCCGATCCGAATTCGACCTCGGGCTATGCTGTGCCCTCCTATTACCTCTCCACCCAGATGAACACCACGGCCGACGACTACTTCGGCGAAGTCGCGTTCTCGGGGGGGCATGAGCAAAGCGTCATGGCCCTGGTCAACGGCACGTTCGAGGCTGTTGCCACCAACTGGCGCAACGAAGAGTCCGGCACCATCCAGAACATGGAAAAGAAGGGCCTTATCTCCAAGGGCTCGGTGCGGGTCATCTGGACCTCGCCCGTGATCCCGAACACGCCAGTGATGATGCTGACCACGCTGCCGCAGGAACTGCAGGACGCCTTCAAGACGGCGCTGATGGCCTTCCCCGAAAAGAACCCTGAGGGCTTTGCGACCTATAGCAACGGCACATCGAGCGGCTATGTCGAGGCCAAGCACGAAGACTATCTCGACGTGATCGCCATCACCGAGTTCAACGCCGAAGAACGCCGCCGCAACGGCAATTAAGCATCCATTCTGGCCGGCACGCCGCAAGGCGTGCCGGTAGTTTGCCTTTGGGAGGACCGATGTCCACTCTTGCCCCCGCCACCGGCCGCCTTCATTCAACCACGCAGGAGGAGCGCCTCCTGTCGTTTGAAGATCGCTACCGCCGGCAGCGCTTCACGCGCCGCAGCTGGACCCTCCTTTATGGCGCGCTCCTTCTCGCAGCCCTTGTCGGATCCATCAGTGTCAGCGACTTCAGCCTTCCCGGCCTGGTCAAGGGCTTACCAAAGGCTTGGAACTATATCGCCGGCACGCTGCCGACCCTGACCTGGACCAATTTCCTTGGCGACCTCGCCGAATGGTACTGGGGCCTGCGCTTCTGGTTGCGACTGCTGGTTGAAACCATTCTCATGGGTTTCGTCGGCACCGTGCTGGGCGGCATCTTTGCGCTCGTCCTGTGCTTTTCCGCATCGCGCAACCTTGTGCAGAACACTGCTATCTATTTCGCCGCCCGGCGGACGCTTGAGTTCTGCCGCACCGTGCCTGAGCTGGTGTTTGCTCTAATCTTTGTTTTCGCCTTCGGGCTTGGTCCCTTCGCCGGCGTGCTCGCTATTGCTATCCATACAGCCGGTTCGCTCGGAAAGCTCTTTGCCGAGGTCAATGAGAACGTCGATCCACGACCCATAGAAGGCGTGCGGGCTTCAGGTGGCAACTGGCCCATGACCATGCGCCTGGGTGTCGTGCCGCAGGCGCTGCCCAATTATGCCAGCTACCTCCTGCTGCGCTTCGAAATCAATGTGCGCGGTGCTTCCGCGCTCGGCATTGTCGGTGCCGGCGGCATCGGCCAGGACCTTTACGTGGCGATCCGGCAGTTCGAATACACTGATATCTCCGCAATCATGCTGCTGCTGATCCTCACCACCGCGGTGATCGACATCATCTGCGAAACCATCCGCCATCGCTTGATCGGCCATGATCTCACAGGAAAGGCTTGAGCCGTGACCCCTGCCAACACTGCCGACATCACCCGCCTCAAGAGCCTTCATCCCGAGGTCTTCTGGCGGCCCCTGCCTGAACGCTTGCGCGTCTGGGGTTTGTGGCTTGCCTTTCTCCTAGCCCTCGGCTTTGGGCTTTGGTGGATCGATGCCTCGCCCATGCGGATCATTAACGGCTTGAACAGGCTCGGCATGCTGGTCGTGCTGATGATCCCGCCGCTACCGGGCGATGGCTTGTGGACCTATGTCGCTGCCATGGGTGAAACCCTCGCCATGGCGTTTCTGGGCACGGCCATCGCTGCTGTGCTTGCCGTGCCCCTTGGGTTCCTCGGCGCCAAGAACATAGTGCCCAACTGGCTGTTCCATTTCTGCCTGCGTCGTTTTTTCGATGCTTTCCGCGGTATCGACGGGCTGGTCTGGGCTCTGATCTTTGTTTCGGCGGTCGGGCTGGGACCTTTCGCTGGCGTGCTGGCGATTGCAGTGGGTGACGTGATGGTGCTCGGAAAGCTCTTCGCCGAAGCCATCGAGAACGTCGACAAGAAACCCGTTGAAGGTGTGCGCGCCTCTGGCGGGGGCGAACTCCACATCATGCGGCTCGGCGTCCTGCCGCAGGTGCTGCCGGTGATGATCAGCCATGTGCTTTACTTCTTTGAGTCCAATGTGCGTTCGGCCACCATTCTGGGCATTGTTGGCGCCGGCGGCATCGGCCTGCAGCTCTCGGATCGCATGCGCATCAACAACTGGCAGGAAGCCGCCTTCATCATCCTGATGATCCTGGTGACGGTCTCGCTAATCGACGCGGTATCCCGCCGGATCCGGGCAGGCTTAAGCTAAATCTTGACTCGAAGGTTGAGCGGGATACCCCGCCTGAGCGGAAGGTTTGCTCCCGCGGAAACCCTTTTGCAAGACAAGCTTGCACCTGTCTTTAGGCCGCGCGGACTACAGCGAAAGATGGTTTAAGCTAGTGTTATAATGTGGGTAATTTCTATTGCTCCATAGGAAATAGGTGCCTGAAGGTTGTCGTTGGCTCGCGCCGACGACATGTCGGCTTACCTGTCGCTGCATCCGAAAGCGGACTGGCAGCAACCCACCCCTTTGCTGCCCTTGTTGCTTCATGAAAGACACTGAGGCTCTACACCCGCCTCAAAGACAGGCGCTCTGCCTTTCACTGTGTGCGAAGATCGGTCACTGAGGCGCGTTCGATCAATGTTGGCACCAACATCAGTCTTTGCGCTGGCAGTTGCCGGCGATTGGAGTCTAAGCGATCCATCAACGTGCGGAACGCGGCCATACCCATCTCGGCCCCGGGAAGCCGAAGAGTCGTCAACATGGGCGAAATCTGAGTTGCAGCAGCGAAATCGCCATAGCCGATAATGGAAACGTCTTCGGGCACCCGCAGGCCCAGTCGGTGCAGTTCGGACACCACGAACACCCCCAGACTGTCGTGGGAGCAAAACAGAGCTGTCGGCATTTCGCCGCTTTCGCGCAGACCCGAAAACACTTGGGCAAAGGTCTGAGACGGGTTGAACTGAATTTCGCTGATCTGGGCATCCTCATGCGCAAGGCTCGCCTCCCGCAGCCCAAAAAGGCGCTCCATTCGTCCGCGCAGCACCCGGCTGCCGTGCACAAAGCCGATCCGGCGGTGCCCTCGCGCGAGAAGGTACTGACCCACGGCATTGCCCGCCTCATGGTCCGCGCCCGTCACCTGATCGGTTTGCTCAAGCGGCAAAACCCAGCCCAGCCGCACAATGGTGCGGCCTGATTGCTCAAGGGCCGCAACGACGGAAGCCTCGTGCTGACCGACCAATACGATCCCCATGCTCATGAGCGCCAAGGCACTGGCACTCTCGGCATCGGGTGACCAGTGGCTTTGCACCTGAAACCCCGCCGTTGCCGCCTCGGTCTGGATGCCGCTTTGCATCTGCATCCACAACTCGCTGTTCACCGGGTCGTGGTTGGCGAACAGAATCTGGATTATGCGCTGCGGAGCAGCAAGCTCGGTTGCGCGCAGATACCCCATCTCGATAGCTTTGGCAGTGATCCGCAATCGGGTTTCTTCGCTGACGCCATCTTTTCCCGCCAGGGCGCGGGATACCGCGAACTTGGACACCCCCAAATGATCGGCAATGTCCTGCAAGGTCACCTTCTTCACAGGCGCATCTCCAGAATTTTGTTAGGTTATAGCATGAGGGGAATTTGGCGCAATAGACGCGAGAAATTGGCCGCAAACCCGTGAGAACATTGCTGTTCTTGACTATTCTTCGCACAATAAGAAAAACGTATTGACCTAACAGTTTGGTGCTGAAAGGCTGCCGTTAGCTTATAGAGCGTCGTTCAGCGCGCCGAGCTTTGGAGGACCACCATGACCAGCATTTCACGCCGGACTTTTCTTGCCGCCTCGGGCGCGGCGATCCTGTTGCCAGCCATTCCCGCCTTCGCACAAGCGGCGCCCAAGGAAGCTCCTGCGCTTGCCGAAGCTGTGGCCAGCGGCGCGCTCCCGCCAGTGAACGAACGCTTGCCGCGCAACCCCATGGTGGTCGAACCCTACCAAAGCGTCGGCCAATATGGCGGCGACCTGCGCACCGCCCTCGTCGGCGGCGGCTCGCTCAACATGATGCACCGCTATCAGGGCTATGAGCCGCTGGTGCGCTACACGCCCGATTTCACCGGCGTCATCCCTAACGTCGCAGAAAGCTACGAGGCCAATGAAGATGCCTCGGCCTATACCTTCAAGCTGCGAGAGGGCCATAAATGGTCCGACGGTCATCCCTTCACCACCGACGACATCATGTTCTTCTACGAGGACGTGATGATGAACGCGGAGCTCACCCCTGCGCCGCAGGGCCATCTGCGCTCGCCCAATGGCGATCAGGCGGTATTCGAAAAGATCGACGACGCCACATTCCGCATCGTCTTCTCCCAGCCCAATGGCCTTCTTCCGCTCCGCCTCGCCTGGGCCAATGATGACCGCACCACGCGCACGCCGCGCCACTATCTCGAGCAGTTCCACATCAAGTACAATCCCAATGCGGACCAGATCGCCAAGGATCAGGGCCTGACCGGCTGGGTGCAGCTGTTCCAGATCAAGAGCGGCATTTCGGTTGACGGTGAAATCTTCAAGAACAAGGACATGCCGACCCTCTATGGCTGGAAGATCCTGCAGCCCTTGGGCGAGTCCGCCGAATACGCCATCTCCGACCGCAACCCCTACTATTTCAAAGTCGACACCCAGGGCAATCAGCTCCCCTACATCGACCGGGTGACCTATGCCGTGGTGGCCGACAATGAAGTGCTGCTGCTCAAGGCGCTGCAGGGCGAGATCGACGTGATCGACCAGTGGATCGCCACGCCCGCCAACCGCGCCGTGCTCTATGATGGGCAGGAAGCGGGCAATTACGGCTTCTACACCACCACCTCGACCGAGCCCAACGAGATGGTGTTCCAGCTCAACCTCACCCACCCCGACCCGGTCAAGCGCGCCTTGTTCCAGAACAAGGATTTCCGCATCGCCATGAGCCATGCCATCGATCGGCAGGCGATCATCGATACGGTGCTGATCGGGCAGGGTGCTCCGGCCCAGCCGTCCATCCGCCCCGAGGACCCTCTCTACAACGAGCAGCTGGCCACCCAATACGTCGAGTTCGACGTCGCCAAGGCCAACGAAATGCTGGATACCATCATCCCCGAGAAGGATGGCGAGGGCTATCGCCTGATGGAGAACGGCCAACGCCTGACCATGATCTTCGAGATCGACCAGGTCCGCCAGGTGTTCGTGGATAGCTTCCAGCTCGTCCTGCCCATGCTGCGCGCCGTCGGCATCGACGCCCAGATGCGCACCATGGACCGTTCCCTCTGGGAAGTACGTGTGCGCCAGGGCGGTGAATACGACGCCACCGTCCATAAGTTCGGCGGCAATAGCGGCATCTCGGCTATCCTCGATCCACGCTACTTCTTCCCCAACACTACCGAGGCCTTCTACGCCAAGGGTTGGCAGATCTGGTACAACGATCCGGCCTCTCCCGACGCGGTGGAGCCCCCCGAGGCCACCAAGCGCCAGTTCGAGCTCTACAACGAAGTTCGGCAAACCGGCGACCAGGCCCGTCAGCAGGAGCTGATGAAGGAGATCATCCAGATCGCGGCCGACCAGTTCTATGTCTTCGGCGTAACCTTGCCACTGAACGGCTATGGCGTGGTGTCAAACCGCATCAAGAATCTGCGCGAGACCATGCCGAACTCCTGGGGCTATCCGACCCCGGCACCGACCAATCCGGAACAGTACTTCATCAGCTGAGCCACCTCCCAGGCTCAGCTTCGCACCGGCGGCTCTCTCCCGCCGGTGTGCCCCTTCACCTCATCTCCCGGACGTTTCTCCGATGCTCAAGCTCGACGACCGCCCCACTGTGGCCAGCCCTCAGCGCTCCCCCGACTGGTACAAGAGCGCCACGCGCTGGACCCAGCTTACCTTCGTCGAGGACGATCCGCAGCGTTATGATCCGGCCTTCTGGGTGGATGTGTTCAAGCGCACCAAGTCCAACGCCATCTGCCTCTCGGCAGGCGGCTATATCGCCTATTACCCCAGCGAAATCCCGCTGCACTACGTTTCAAAATTCATTGGCGACACCGACCCGTTCGGCACGCTCGTGGCCGAAGCGCGCAAGCTCGACATGCATGTGATGGCCCGCGTTGATCCGCACGCCATCCATGCCGACGCGGCCCAAGCCCATCCGGAATGGGTTTCGCTTACCGCTGATCGCCAGCCGCGCGAACACTGGGCCATGCCCGGCATTTATGTCACCTGCGCTTATTCCAGCTACAATTTCGACTTCATGACCGACGTCATCGTCGAGATCGCCACCAAATACGACATCGACGCACTGTTCGGTAATCGCTGGCAGGGCCATGGCGTGTGCTACTGCAAGGCCTGCGAAGATAATTTCCGCGCCGCCAGCGGGTTCGAGCTGCCGCAAACCAGCTCCGCATCCGATCCGGTGTGGCAGGCCTGGGCCGCCTGGCGCCGCACCACGCTCACCCGGCTCGTCGCCCATTGGGACGAAGCCGTCAAAGCCGTGCGCCCCCATGCCAGTTTCATCCCCAATATGAGCGGCTCGTCCCTCATGGAGTTCGATCTTTCTGTCATCAAGAAACACTGCCCGATCCTGTTTGTTGATCACCAGGGACGGCGCAATGTCGAGCCAGCCTGGTCCGCCGGCCGCAACGGCAAGCGCATTCGCGCCACCTTCCGCGATCGTCCCGTTGGCCTCATCACCTCCATCGGTCCCGAGGAAATTCCGCGCTGGAAAGACTCCGTCCAGACCGGACCAGAAATCGAGCAGTGGATCCATGCCGGCATCACCCAGGGACTCTTTCCCTGGTTCACCAAGTTCAATGCCTGCATTCCGGATGATCGCTGGGTCGAACCGGTCGCTGAAGCCTTCAACCTTCATGCCAAGGTGGAGCCGGTACTGGGCTCCATGATGCCCACAGCCGAAATCGCCATCATCGATCCGGCAACCACGCTGCGCCATTGGGACCCCGACAAGCGCCATCTCGCCGAGCTCAATGACCTTGGCTTCTACCATGCCCTGGTCGAGGCACGGCTGCCCTTCGAGTTCCTGTCCGACCAGATCATGACAGCCGAAACGCTGAGCCGATACAAGCTCGTGATCCTGGCCAACGCGACCTATCTTTCCGACGCACAATGCGAGGCGCTGCGCGAGTTCGCCGCGGACGGCGGCAGCATAATCGCCGCGCACCAAACCTCGCTTTATGATGAAAAGGGCGCCCCACGCGCCGATTTCGGCCTCTCCGATGTGTTCGGCGTCACCATGACAGCTCCACCGCGCGGAAACGTCCGCAATTCTTATGTGGCGCTCAACGGTGATCATCCGATCAACCGGGGCTATGATGGTGCACAGCGCATCATCGGCGGCACCGAGATCGTTGCCATCGAGCCGACCACGGATGTGGAACTGCCGTTCCTCGCCATCCCCGATTTCCCCGATCTGCCCATGGAAGAGGTTTATCCGCGCTTGCCGCCCCAGCTCGCGGGCGTAGTGGCGCGCACCACTTCGGCCGGCGGACGCGTCGTCTATGTGCCCTGGAATATCGGGGAAGTCTTCTGGACCTATATGGCGCCCGACCAGGGCCGCTTGATCAGCAATGCTGTTCGCTGGGCACTCGGCAAATCAGCCGAAGTGGAAGTCCATGGCAAGGGCGTCTTCGACGTCGGCTTGCACGGAAATGACGAGGGCAGGGCGGTTTGCATCCTGAACCTCACCAATCCCATGATGATGAAGGGTCCACTCCGCGAAACATGGCCCGTTGGCCCCCTGAGCGTGAAAGTGGAAATACCGGAGGGAAAAACTGTGAAGTCCGCCCGTCTGCTGGTCAGCGGCGAGGACGTGCCGTTCCGAATCTCGGACGGAAGTGCAACGGTCGAGATCAAAGACATCGAGACCATGGAGGTGGTCCACCTGGCTTGGGCGTGAGGGGACTAACCCCACCCTGCCACGGGCCAGTCCCTCCCTCACCCAGGGGGAGGTTAGGTGGGGGTAGGGAGCCCCCAGAACCTCGCAAGAAACAACCGGCCGACGGTAACCCGCCGGACAACCCGCAAAGCCGAAAAGAGGAGCGGCAATGCTGAATTACATCCTGAAGCGGTTGGTCTACATGATTCCGACATTGATCGGCATGTCGATCATCTCGTTCGCCATCATCCAGTTGCCCCCCGGCGACTACCTGACCTCGCTCATGTCCACCCTGGCAGACGGCGGCGCGCCCATCGACCCCGCTACGGTGGAACGCCTTCGCGCACAGTACGGGCTCGACCAGCCCGTCTGGGTGCAATACGGCAAGTGGATGACCGGCATTCTCACGCGGGGCGACTTCGGCTTCTCCTTTGAATGGAACCAGCCCGTGTCCGAAGTCATCTGGTCGCGCATGGGCTCGACCCTCGCCATCTCCTTCGCGGCCCTGGTTTTTGTCTGGGCCGTTTCGCTGCCGATTGGCATCTATTCTGCCGTTCGCCGCAATTCGGTGGGCGACCACGTCTTCACCTTTTTTGGTTTCATTGGTCTGGCCGTTCCCAATTTCATTCTGGCCCTGACGCTGATGTACGTCTCCTTCCGTGTCTTCGGTCAGTCGGTGGGCGGGCTATTTTCGCCCGAATATGTCGATGCGCCCTGGAGCTGGGGCAAGCTCTGGGACCTGATCCTCCACCTGTGGATTCCCATCATCGTCATTGGCATGTCTGGCACCGCAGCGATGATCCGCATCCTGCGTGCCAATCTCACCGATGAGCTCTCCAAACCCTACGTCACCACGGCCCGAGCCAAGGGCCTTCCCGAATACAAGGTTATCCTGAAGTATCCGGTGCGCATCGCCCTCAATCCTTTTGTTTCCGCAATCGGCTGGGTGCTGCCCGAGCTTGTTTCGGGCGTCACCATCACCGCCATCGTGCTCAACCTGCCTACGGCCGGTCCGCTACTGCTGCGGGCGCTCGTGGCACAAGACATGTACCTGGCTGGCAGCTTCATTCTTCTGCTCAGCGTCCTGACCCTTATCGGCATGCTGATTTCCGACATCCTGCTTGCGCTGCTCGACCCGCGCATCCGGTACAATTGAGGTGATGGCATGACTACATCCCCTAGCCTCGATGCCAAGCTTGCCGAAGAAGGCCCCGCCATCAGCGGCCTTAGGCCTGGCATGGACCCCATCTCCGACGCAGCTGCAGGACAATGGACCCTCATTTGGCGCAAGTTCCTGAAGCAAAAGGTCGCCCTCTTTTGTGGTGGGGTGATCCTGGCGCTTTATCTGATCGGCGCTTTTGCCGAGTTCCTCGCGCCTGATCTGCCAGACAAGAGCCGCGCTCAATACACCTACGCGCCGCCCCAGAGCATCGGGTTTTTCATCCCCGACGGGCAGTTCCAGCCCCATGTGAAGGGCTATACCGTCGCGATTGATCCCGCAGCCCTGCGCCGGACCTTTGTGGTCGACGAGAGCATTATCGTCCCGATCGGCTTTTTCGTGGAAGGGCCGGCCTACAAGTTCTGGGGTCTGTTCGAAAGCAACCGGCACCTTGTGGGACCGCTCGATCCCAATCAGACCATGTATCTGCTGGGCGCCGACCGTCTTGGCCGAGACCTCTTGAGCCGGCTGATCTATGGCACCCGCATTTCTATGTCGATCGGCCTCATCGGCGTGTGCCTATCGCTGGTGCTGGGCGTCGTTCTGGGCTCCATATCGGGCTATTTCGGTGGCTGGGTCGACACGGTTATCCAGCGCATCATCGAAGTGGTGAGCGCCATGCCCACCATTCCCCTTTGGCTGGGATTGGCCGCGGCGATCCCGCTGACCTGGTCGCCCATCAACGTTTATTTCGTGATCACCATCATCGTGTCTCTGCTGGGCTGGACAGGGCTGGCGCGCGAGGTGCGCGGACGCTTCTTTGCCCTGCGCAACGAGGATTTCGTCACCGCCGCCAAGCTTGATGGCTCGGGCGAGCGCCGGGTGATCTTCCGGCACATTCTTCCTTCGCTCACCAGCCACATCCTGGCCGTCGTCACGCTCGCCGTACCTTCCATGATCATCGCTGAAACTTCGCTTTCGTTTTTGGGCGTCGGGCTCAAGGCGCCGGTCGTCAGCTGGGGCGTGCTGCTGCAAGACGCGCAGAACATCCGTTCGATCTCGACCGCGCCTTGGCTGCTGATCTGGCCGAGCCTGGCTGTGGTGATCGCCGTCTTGTCGTTCAACTTCTTCGGCGATGGCCTGCGTGATGCAGCCGACCCATACGAAAGCTGAGGTGGAGAAAATGGAAAAGCCCGTTCTCAGCGTCGAAAATCTCTCGCTCGATTTCCACCTGCGCACCCATATCCTGCACGCCGTGCGCGGCGTGAGCTTCGAGCTCCATCGTGGCCGCACCCTTGCCCTCGTGGGCGAGAGCGGCTCGGGTAAGTCCGTCACCGCCCGTGCCTTGATGCGCATCGTCGACAAGCCGGGGCAGATGGTGGGCGGTCGGATCATCCTCCGTACGCAGGGGCAGGAAGCCGATTTGGCGCAACTCACTGCCGACAGCCGGGAAGTGCGTGCCGTGCGGGGCGCCCGCATTGGCCTCATCTTTCAGGAGCCGATGAGTTCGCTGTCTCCAGTCCACACCATTGGTAGCCAGATCGACGAAATGGTTCGTCTCCATGTTGGCCTCGACAAGCGGGCTGCGCGTGAACGCACGGTAGAGCTCCTTGGCCAGGTGGAAATTCCCAACCCGGCCGAGATGGCCAACCGCTATACCTTCGAGTTCTCGGGCGGCATGCGCCAGCGCGCCATGATCGCCATGGCACTCGCCTGCAATCCCGACATCCTGATCGCCGACGAGCCGACCACGGCCTTGGACGTCACGACGCAAGCCGAGATCCTCGACCTCATCAAGCGCCTGCAAACCGAGCGCGGCATGGCCATGCTGCTGATCACCCATGACATGGGCGTCGTTGCCGAAGTGGCTGATGACGTTGCTGTCATGCGCTTTGGCCGTATTGTCGAGACCGGGCCTGTCGACCAGATCTTCCACGCCGCCGAGCACCCCTATACCCAGCGTCTCTTGGCTTCGACGGTCAAGCTCGAGCAGCCAGCCGAGGCACGCGCCAGCGTCCGCCCCCAGCAGCAACCTATCCTTTCAATTGAAAACCTCAGCAAGACCTATGGCGGCGCCCGTGGTTTCATGGGTGCCACCAAGTTCGCCATCAAGGCGGTGGATGATGTGAGCCTCACCCTCAATGCCGGCGAGAACCTTGGCATCGTGGGCGAAAGCGGCTCCGGCAAGACCACGCTCGGCCGATTGATCCTGCGCGTTGTCGAGCCAAGCGCCGGCCGCGTCCTTTACCGCGACCGCGACGGCAGCGAGATCGACGTCACGACGCTCTCCAAGGCAGGCTTGCGCAAATTTCACGCTGACGTGCGCCTCATCTTCCAAGACCCCTTCGCGTCGCTCAATCCGCGCATGACCATCCGGCAGATCATTGGCGATCCGCTCGTCGTTGAAGGCAAGCTCAAGCCGAGGCAGATAGAGGAGAAGGTCGCCGAACTCCTGCGCCTCGTCGGTCTTTCGCCCGATGTCATGGAGCGCTACCCGCATGCCTTCTCGGGCGGCCAGCGGCAGCGCATCGGCATCGCCCGGGCCCTGGCGCTCGCCCCCCGCATCATCATCGCCGATGAAGCGACCTCCGCGCTCGACGTTTCGATCCGCAGCCAGATTCTCGACCTTCTGCTTGATATTCAGCAAAGGCTCGATCTGAGCTTTATCTTCATCTCGCACGATATTTCGGTTGTTCGCTATTTCTGCGATCGGGTGGCGGTGATGCATCGCGGCAAGCTGGTCGAAGTCGGCCCCGCCGAAAAGATCTGCACCACGCCCGAAGAGGCCTACACCCGAGCCCTTATTTCGGCCGTTCCCAACCCCGACCCGCGCAACAAGCGCATGCTTCACCGAACCCGCTTCTCTGCGGTTCTCAACGATAACAGTCTGCTAACAAAATGACCTCCAACGTTACCGCCGTTCTCGCCGGCGCAGGTGCCATGAGCCGCAAATGGCTCGACTGCATAAAGACCATCGGCGGCGTCGAAATCGTCGGCATTGTAGACCTTTTTCCTGCCAATGCGGAAAAGCGCGCGGCCGAACAGGGCATCAATCCGGATATCGGCACCGACCTTAAGTCCATGCTTTCAAAGCATAATCCCACCATCGTACTCGACGTCGCCATTCCAGCAGCCCGCCACGAAATCGTCTCCACCGCCTTGGCCGCCGGCGCCCACGTCCTCTCCGAAAAGCCCATGGCCGAAACCCTCGACCAGGCACGCGATCTCGTTAGCCGCTCGGACGCCGCCAACCGCCTCCACGTCGTCGTCCAGAACCGCCGCTACCTCGAACAACTGCGCCGAATCCGACGCCTGATTGCTTCCGGTGCCATAGGCGAAGTCACTGGAATACATTGCGATTTCTTTCTCGATCCCCAATTTGGCGGCTTCCGGGAAAGCATGGCGCATGTGCTCTTGCTCGACATGGCCGTCCACACCTTCGACGCCGCCCGCTTCGTCGCCGACGATACGGCAGTCTCAGTCTACGCCGAAGAATGGAACCCCAAAAACAGCTGGTATGCCCAGGACTCCTCGGCTTTTGCCAGCTTCCGCTTCCAGAACGGCGCAGTCTTCACCTATCGCGGCTCCTGGTGCGCTCCGGGCCTGCGAACCAGCTGGGAAAGCGCCTGGCGAATAACCGGCGCCAAGGGCTCGATCCTGTGGGACGGCGCCGCCGACATCCGCGCCGAAGTTGCCTTGCCCCACCAAGCGGGCACGCTGCTGCCCGACACACAAGCCATTGAGGTGCCTGCGTTGAATTTGGCTGATCGGGTCGGCGGGCATCTGGGCGTAATCACCGACTTCATCAGTGCCGTCTGCGGCGGTCCGGTCCCCGAAACAGTGGGCCGGGAGAACATCAAGAGCCTGGCCATGGTGCTGGGCGCAATCGATAGTGTCGGCCAGGGCCGTCGCGTCGAGATCGTAATCTAGGAAACATTTTCATGGCCATAGACCCCAAAGCCATTCGCATCGGCACCATGATCCGCGGGCACGAGCCCGATCCGGTCGGCTACCTCGAAAAGATTCTGCCGCACGGCTTTGAAAGCATCGAGCCGTATTTCTGGCAAACCGTGAACAAGGATTTGCCTGAGCTTGCCAAGCGGCTCAAGGACGTGATCGGCGACCGGGATGTCGCCATTTCCACTTTAGGCATGTTCGGCAACCCGCTGGAAGACCGGGAGAAAGACGTCGAGACCTTGCGCGGCTGGGAAGCACTGATCGACAATGCCCACCATTTCGGCGCGACCTGCATAGCTGGCTTTACCGGTCGCATCCGTGGTCGGCCAATCGAGGAAAGCCTGCCCCAGTTCAAGAAGGTCTGGAGCGAACTCTCCAGGCGCGCAGCCGACAAGGGCGTCAAGATTGCTTTTGAGAACTGCGCCATGAGTGGCGGCAACTGGCAGACCGGTGACTGGAACATCGCACACAACCCAGACGCTTGGTCCATGATGTTCAACGAGCTTCCCGAGGACAATCTAGGCCTTGAGTGGGAGCCGTGCCACCAAATGGCATACCTCATCGACCCCATTCCGCAAATTCGCGAGTGGGGCCACAAGTTCTTCCACGTTCATGGCAAGGACGCCACCATCCGCTGGGACGTCATCAAGCGCCATGGTTTCGGTGGCAAGGAAAAGGCCGTGTGGATGCGCACCCCTGGCTTTGGCGACACCAATTGGGCCGATGTCATCTCCGAACTGCGGCTTGCCGGCTATACAGGCGCTATCGACATCGAGGGCTGGCATGACCCAGTCTACCGCGAGGAACTCGAGATGGTGGGCCAGGTCCACGCCCTCAATTATCTGAAGTCATGCCGTGGAGGCGATTACATCGCCTATCCAGGCCCATTGAAGGGAGCCTGATCCATGCCGCGATTTTCTGCCAATCTTTCCATGCTGTACACCGATCTGCCGTTCACCGACCGCTTCGGCGCGGCCGCGGCAGATGGCTTCAAGGCCGTGGAATATGTAGGCGCGTATGACCAGGACGCAGGCGCGCTGGCCGATTTGCTGCGGCAACACGGGCTGACGCAGGCGCTTTTCAATCTTCCTGCCGGTGATTGGGCGGCGGGAGAGCGCGGCATTGGCTGCCATCCCGATCGCATTGCCGAGTTCCGGAGCGGTGTCGACACGGCGATTGCCTACGCGAAGGCCACCAATTGCGAAATGGTCAACTGCTTGGCGGGAATCGCACCACAAGGGCAGGAACGACACTTGCTTGGGCAGGTGTTGATCGGCAATCTTGCCTATGCGGCACCGCGGCTCGCCGACGCCGGGATCAAGCTCCTGCTGGAGCCGATCAATACGCGCGACATCCCCGGCTTTCAGATCAATTCCACGGATGACTTCGAGCGGATCGCCGGGGCGGTAAGCCACGACAACCTGTATTTGCAGTACGATTTCTATCACATGCAGGTGGTGCAGGGGGATCTGCTTCCAAATTTCCACCGACTGCAGGGTCGCATCGCCCACGTGCAGATTGCTGACAATCCTGGCCGCCACGAGCCAGGTACGGGCGAAATCAACTACGTCAACATCTTCAAGGCACTGGACGAGGCCGGCTACTCCGGTTGGGTCGGTGCCGAATACAAGCCGCAGGCAGGCACAAGCGCTGGTCTGGGGTGGTTCAAGGACTGGAGCAATCGCGCATGAAGATCGGGTTCATCGGACTAGGTGTCATGGGCCGCCCAATGGCAGGTCATCTGATCACGGCCGGGCACGAGGTGTATCTCAACCGTGTGAAGGAGGCATCGCAGCATCTGGTCGAGGCAGGCGGCAAGCCACTGCAAACGACTCGAGAAGTGGCCAAGGCCTCGGACATTGTTATCCTCATGCTCCCTGATACGCCGGACGTGGAAGCCGTTTTGTTTGGCGAAGACGGTGTTGCCTCGGGCCTGTCAGCGGGCAAACTTGTCATCGACATGAGCTCGATCTCCCCCGTTGCGACCAAGAATTTCGCCCCCCGGATCGTTGAGCTTGGTGCGGCCTACGTGGACGCCCCAGTCTCCGGGGGCGAAGTGGGCGCCAAGGCTGCCTCACTCACCATCATGGTTGGTGCCGATCCTTCCGATTTCGAGCGGGCCCGCCCGCTCTTTGAGCTGATGGGCAAGAACATCACCCTTGTTGGGGAAGTCGGGGCAGGTCAGACCGCCAAGGTTGCCAACCAGATCATCGTTGGGCTTACCATCGAGGCCGTGGCAGAAGGGCTCGCCTTTGCTAAAGCGGCTGGAGCCGATCCTGCCAAGGTTCGGCAGGCGTTGATGGGCGGCTTTGCAGCGTCACGAATTCTCGAAGTGCATGGCGAGCGCATGATAAACGGCACGTTCGACCCTGGCTTCCGGGTTCGCCTCCACCGCAAGGACATTAACCTCGCCGTAAACGCAGCGAGCTCCCTTGAGCTTTCCTTGCCCCACACTGCAAGCCTGCAGCAGATGATGAACAGGGCTTTGGCCGAAGGTCTTGGCGACAAGGACCATTCAGCCTTGTTCGAACTCCTGGACAAGGGCCAAGCGCGTCTAGATCCTCAATCATGAGAGATCCGGCGCATCTCCAGACGACTTGTATCTCATTAGCCTGCCTGCTCGCCACTGCAGCATTGGTAATTCATGAGCCATCAGAAATAATGGAGCGGCTACAATCTCGGTTCGAAATCGGCCCCACCTCGCACAGTGCAACGTGCGAATGAGACGCCAGCCACTCTAGATTTATCCGAAACGCGAACGTTGCCGATGACAGCCTCGGCAAGGGTCAACCCCACCGAAGCGCGAGCCAGGTGATACTCAAGATGTGGTCTATGAACGCACCCACGGCTGCAGCATGGAAAACTGCGGCGGCTAGTTTCCATCGATCGGTGAACCGCGCGGTCGCACTGCTGGAGCGGCATTTGTAGCGGTGTTGCCGTTGATCATCAGGCGGCCCCGGATGGCATGCAGAGGCCCGTTGATTAGGTGCGTGAAAGCTGTTCCTAGACATTTAGGCCGATAATACGGATGCGTTCGATCGTTAGCCTAAGCGACAGCGGCTTGAGCCCACGCGTTGCTTGAAGGTAGGCTTCGCTCAGTCAAACACAATGTCTGACGTTGCATTACCGTTTTTCTACTGTGTCCTGAATAAGGTCAAGGATATGCATTTCACGGAACCAGGATGCTTCCTTCACCTCCCTTAGCTGCCGGTCTGGAGCCGACCCCTTCTCGGCCGTGGGGGCGTGGAGGCATGGCTTACGAAGCGGACGTTTCCGAATACCCACGCCCTTTAACGATGTAATCGGCACGATCCCTCGGGTTGCTTTCCAGATATATGTCAACGGAAGGCATAAAGAGGTTTCGCCATTCGTCAGACCAGTCTCCCGCACCACGCTCCAAGCTCGCTTGCAACTTGCTTTTGGCGTCACTTTTCACACAGAATGAAAGGTCGTAAAGGGGCTTCAAATGCGGGTGCAATGATGACACTCCCTCGATAATGACCGGCTGGGCCAAGGTGATATGCCGGGCTTCCTCAGCTTCGCGTCCGCTGCTCCAATCATATGGAAAATATGAACAGCTGCCGTCACGGTGCAGGGTTCGCACTGTGTTGATAAACTCGTCATAGCGAATGTACGGAAAGGGGAAGCTTGGCTCCACGGAGCCGCGCCACTGTGCTTCCGGTTTTACAAAGTCATCTAAGTAGATTGCTTTGGCACCGATAGCCTCGATCATCCGGTCCGCGAGAGTGCTTTTGCCGCTCACCGGCAGGCCGTCGATGGCAATCAGTCGCGCCCGAGCAGCCTTTTCTAACGCTTCAGTCGCGTCGATCACTCGAGCCCTCTGTCCAGCTCCTGACGGCATACAGCGCTCCTCGCCCATGTCTGCAAGCGCTGAGTTTTACACTAAACCTGCCTGTCTTCTATCCACCCCATCTTTGCCGTTCACGGTCGCATATCGGCTGCCCAAAAGCGGACCTCCTCCATCTTACGCTTTGAAAGCGCACCGCGATTAACTAATTCTGGTCAGGTCGACATCCTTGCTGGCGTTCCGGCTGGTTCGCGTTGCTATAGATGCGTGGCTGGACAAGGCTTGCGGCATTGCGCCGGCTGAAGCGGCTCACGACATTTCCGACGCTTGGTAACGAGAGTATCTGGTTAGAGAGAGGTCCAGTAATTGACCTCTGGCCCAATCTACACCCTTGCTGAAGCCGCAGAGCGTCTGCGAACAACCGCTAACGCGCTCGGGCGGTTGGCGAGACGAACCAGCCATCGCTCTCAGATCGGGCGCGACCTGCACCTCAGCAAGTCCGACTTACAAGCCCTTTTGGCGGAATTCGGCGTCACAACTAGGAGCGGCAGAACAGTTGGGCGGGTATCTGATCTAGAACTTGGCCGGTCTAAGAAGTTTAAGATTGATTCAAGCCAAGCGGAAGCGCCCGACCAAATGAGATCTGGTTGAGCGCTTGTTCACATTTACAGCTAACCGGAACCATGTGACTCAGCAGCCCTTAGCACTAAGTCTCTTTTTGACGCGGAGACATGCAGGCCGGCTGCACTAGCTCCAAGGTTCACAGCCGGCCTGCTTCCGCGCTGTTAAGCATGTTAGTGCGGCGCCAGGAACAAACCCATCCGTCTGCCATTGTCGAGCTAGCAGACGGTGACAGTCTGCGGTCTCCAAGTCTTTGCCCGACAGCGCACCGCCCCCCGCTCTGTCGGTTTTTTGGTCGCTATTATGCGTCACAGGCGGTCCAACTCTGCTGGTGTATTGTTTAAGCGGTCCGTCGCGAGCATCGCGCCGGCTACGTGAGCTGCAGTTCTTGCTTTAACCCTGTAGATAGGACCTTGCAGCGATCCGATGCTGTTCTGCTATGTTCAGGCATTCATCTTCGGACCTCTCGCAATGATCTCCTCTCGTGTAGTCCTCGCCGGCGCTGCCCTTAGTCTGTTGATCCTTCCAGCCCAGGCGGCGGAAGAGGATACAACCATTTCGGATCCCTCGATTACGTGCGGTGCATTCTTCACCGTAATGGCACAACAAACGGACGATCCGGAGGACGCAGAGGTCTTCACGATAATGAGCAACACCCTGCTCAATGAAGCGGATGGGCGCCTGGCTAGTATGGGCGTGGCTCTTGAGGAGCGGGAGCGAATTGGCGGGGAGGCTGTCACGCGAGCTTCTGAGCAGATCAGCTCAAACAAGCTCGACATCAGCTTCACCAATTGCCACGCCGCAATGGAGCGGGGAATCGAAGCTGCTATGCCGGATGTACTGTCTTCGGAGGCACGCGAATTACTGACCTGCGGCAGCCAATTCATGTATGCACAACAGACAGAAGAAGGCGAGCCGAACCCAGACTTTGCCACGGCCGCGCAGGACCAGCTGACACGGGCTCAAGCGGAGATGGAAAAGGCTGGTATCACTGCCGAAGAACAGGACCAGATATCTGGCATGTTCGGCTTGTCCGCCGGTATGGTGTTGGGGATGGGCGAAGAGCCGGTCATTGCCTGGGAGCGCTGCGGCGAAGTGTGAACTTGGTCAGGACAACTTAACTGGCTGGGCCGTGCTGAAGGCCAGGGACATCGTAGATTGTAAAGGTTTCCGCGCTGGTAACACGTGTACAGCAGTCGTGCATTCAGGATCTGGAGGCCCACACGACGCCGCTCACCGCGGCGATCTCCGAAACCAAGCATAGACTTTAGGATTGCAGGTCCGTGAAACGCCAGACAAGAACCGCGCTAAAGCTACCAATCAAGAAGAACGGCCCCTCTGAAGAGGGGCCGCGATGTGACTAGTCGACAAAGGGCTGTTAGTTGCTGCTGTCGTCAACGATGATGGTGAGATTGCCCTCGGCGGTTGCGGTCACCGCAACAACATCGTCTGAGGAGAAACCTTCGGCCTCCAGAGCAGCTGAAATCTCAGCATTAGCTTCGATCGCGGCTGTAAGATCGCTAAGCGACTCGCTCTGGGCCTCGATAGCAGCTTCAATGGCGCCTGAGTTCTCGGCAGCGCTGCCCTCGATTTCTGACAAGGTCACTACTTCGATCTCGGTTTCCGAGTCGATCGCTTCAATGTCAGCCGTGGTCATGCTAGATGCGCTGAGGCTGGAAACAATCGAACCATAGTTTGTTTGGTCGTTAGAGGCGTTCGCATTGGCGTTAGCACTGCCGCTAGCATCTGCACCGGCAGAAACGCTGGTGCCCGAATTACCGCCACTGCCGGTGCTTGTGTCGACGCCAGCATCTACACCGGTATCAACGCCGACGCTTGTGCCAGTGTCGGATCCGGACTCAACACCAACGCTACCGCCGGCATCAACACCCACGCCAACACTTCCTTGCGCAAGTGCAAGCGAGGAAGTGGAGGCGAACAAAGCAGCTGCTGCAACAATCTTGGTAAAGGTCTTCATATTCAGATTCCTTGTCTGCGCTCCCCGCAGGTACAGACAATGGACGTAGACCCAGTCAGTTGCGGTCGCACCTTGGGCATTTTCGTGGTTTTTTCAAGCCGCCACCGTAATTTAGCATCTCAGCATCGAACTGGCACGGACGCGTTCCGACGGTAGCCACGAACGAAACGCCCCGCTTGCGCCAGGCGTCATTGTGGTGCCCGTCCGGGCAACCGGCTGGCAGTTAGAGCGCTCGAGGAGGAATGTAAGGGCGGACGTAGACGGTTCGGAGCCGGTGCTTCTGGAAGGTCGCAAGCACAGTGAAGTTCGCGGCCACCTCGGCTGAAAAAGCCTTACCTATCATGCCTTTACTCAGACTTACACGGTTCCAACGAGCTTTGTTGAAGATTGGTTCCGAAGCGCTTCGTGGCTAGTTTGACTACCCGAGCCTGAGCTTGGCGTACCGTCCGTAAGTTCTACGGTCGCTACAGAGCCTCAGTCGCTCCAGATCTTCTCCTGTGTGAGGGAAGCTATGCAGGTCAACGTGTATATCACCCGCCATGCAGGTCAGTTGAAGAATAAGATGCTTGCGGTGCCCGAAACATCCATAGACGTCATGCCTAAAGCTTTGTCTGGAGTGGTCGACAGCTCGGAGGCCATGTTCCAGGGGGTGATCTAAAGATGCACTTTGGAGGAAAGGCTATGCGGTGCTGGATGCAGAGGTTCAGGATCAGCAATGAGCAACCAAGCAGGCTACAGTCTCGTATCAAGTGCTCCAGCTTGGGGGCGGGGGGCTCTAAGTCTGCAACCCTGCGATTCCCTAAACCCACGGCTCTCACGCAGAGATTTTTTCCAACTATAAGAATGCGCTGGAAGAACCTGAGGCTAGTTCGGGAACGGCTGACTTTCCAGTTGATGGAACCGTGCGGACGCTGAGGCTTTGCTCCTCTGATCCTGCAATCTGAGGAACCTAGTCCCGTATGAGAATGCTGCTTGCAACGCTAACCCTTCTTACTCCCATTTCTCTGGCCGCCTGCGACAACGCCCCTGACGGCGAGCCCTCTGCCAGCGTACAGTCCAATGCTGATGGTTCGCGCACGGTGCAGCTCAACGTTCCCGAGTCCTTCGCGCCTGCCATTGACGCCATCGCCGACCCTCAAGCTGCTATCGATGATCTGCGGGCTCGAGCTGGTAGCATGACGGAAGAGATGCGCCGGGATGCCGTTGCTGCTGCACGCCGCGCCGCTGAAGAAGGCGCTCGTGCGCTTGGTCAGACAGAAGCCGAGATCCGCGAGGCAGGCGATGTGGCGGAACGTTCAGCTCGCCAGGCAGCGGGATTGAACGAGTGAACTAACTGGCAGTGTAGCGGCGCGGTACCATTAAATGCTAAATAACGATGCCCTCCTGAATGGTCCAGAACAGAAGGGGTTATTCAGGGCGGGACGGTATCGTAACCGGTTGGAACGAGCAGGAGCCGCGGCCATCAGCTTGAAGATCGGCCCACAGACCATTCTTCCGAGCTATTGTCTTTGCCGGCCGCTTTCTAGCTCTTTGACCTCCGTGGTTCTGAACCAACGTTCGAGGAGGAAAAGCAAATGGCAACTAACGTGAAAGAATTGCTGGCTGCTGCTAACGCCGAGGTGCCGCGTATATCACCACAAGAAGCTCGTAGGATGGTTGCGGAGCGAAACGCGGTCATCATCGATGTTCGGGACCTCCCTGAGTTGCAGGCCAACGGTAAGATTCCCGGATCAGTCCACATCCCACGCGGCATGCTGGAGTTTCGTGCCGACGGCTCGACGCAGTACCACGACAAGCATCTGGCTCAGGATCGCCCGATCATTCTCCACTGTGCCTCTGGTGGGCGTTCGGCACTTGGGGGCAAAACCCTCAAGGACATGGGCTATCGGGACGTTCACAATCTTGGTGGATTCAAGGATTGGGTCGATAGCGGTGGCGAGGTCGAGAAAGTTTCTTAGCCGACCTTCTGCTCCATACCTGAGTCGCTTCAAAGCCCGTGACAAACACAGCAGTATGGCTTGGCCTCTCTAGCGAAGCGCACTCCTGCATGGGGCGGCCACAGCGCTGACGCGAAGAGAGGCTCGGGCCCCATGTGGCACAACGCCATGCCGAGCAGCAAAGTTTGTCTTTTAACGCGTGCCGCTTGTCAGTGTTCTTCCAAGTTCGGCATGCCGCTTCTCGGCGGCAGATGACGCCGCATTGCCTTTGGCATAAAGCATAATAGAGGAGCTGCCGTTCAGCTACCTGCCTTGGCGGCGACCCAAGCACCGGCGGAATCCTGATAAGAGTTTCGGCGCTCCCTGAATGTGTGGCTCCGCGTCTCGCGCTGGGATGGTCAGCACTTGATGCGTGTAGATTGGTTGCTGATCAGTGCAGCATCTAGTTCTCCCGCGATCACTGCTTTCTCTACCGAGGCCTGTGCCTGGGTGATGTCGAGGCTATGCTGACAGAGCCAGTCGTCATTGTAATAGGTGTCAGCATAGCGCTCCCCGCTGTCGCAAATCAGCGTCACCAGCGAACCTTCCTCCCCGACTGCGCGCATCCTGCTGGCCGCCCACAAGATGCCGATGAGATTGGTGCCGGTGGACCCCCCCACACGTCTCGACAACAGGCGCGACAGCACGCGGGCGGCTGCAATCGACGCGACGTCGGGTACCTTGATCATGGCGTCGACGACGCCGGGCACGAATGATTTTTCAACGCGCGGACGGCCGATCCCCTCGATGCGGGAGGGGGTGGCGCTGCGCGCGCCCAGGTCGTCCTCGGTCCAGCCAGCAAAGAATGCGGAATGCTGGGGATCGGGGACGCAGAGCTGCGTCGCCAGCCCCCTGAAGAGAATATAGCGCCCGATCGTGGCCGATGTGCCGCCTGTACCCGCACTCATGCAAATCCAGCGAGGAATGCTGTGCCGCTCCAGTGACAGCTGCTGGAAGATCGAATCCGCGATATTGTTGTTGCCGCGCCAGTCGGTCGCCCGCTCGGCAAAGGTGAACTGGTCGAGATAATGCCCGTTCTTGCATTGGGCGAGGCGTTGCGCCTCCTGGTAGACCTGCGCCGGATCGTTCACAAAGTGACAGGTTGCCCCCTGCAGCTCGATGGCGGCAATCTTGCTGCGACTTGTGCTGCGCGGTAGCACTGCGACGAACTTCAGGCCCAGCATGCGGGCAAAATAGGCCTCGCTCACGGCCGTCGAGCCGGACGAGGCTTCCACCAGCACAGTGGAGGGGCCAATTTGCCCGTTGCAGATGCCGTAGAGGATCAGCGATCGGGCCAGCCGATGCTTGAGACTGCCCGTCGGATGGCTGGACTCGTCCTTGAGATAGATGTCGATCCCCGGAAAGCCGGGCAGCGGTAAGGGGATCAGGTGGGAGTCCGCCGATCGCCGCCCATCCGCCTCCATGAGCTTGATAGCTTTCAGGCGCCATTCTCTGAAACATGGATGAATAAGCATACAAATCTACCAACTCAAAGACTATCGGAAAATTGTACCACACATGGGTAGCGAGAAGGAACGCAGGTTGAGGGCGCAGTTGTGCGGGTTACCTTGCGCCTATCAACGGTACATTCCTCGGGCTCCCAAGAACCGGATCTGCAACCCGCTTCTCCCCATCTAGGCACTAGCCCTAGACGGCGAAAAAGTTGTCCCTGATGAAGCCCTTAGCGCAATAAAAGGTTATAAAGCCGGTGGCCTTTTCGCGGGCGGAGGCTATGCTCACGCTAGCATCATCTGACGGACTATTTCAGTGAACACTTCCCGCCTTTTGCTCACCGCAACGCTCCTGGCCGGCGTTTCCCTTTCGGGCACTGCCTGGGCGCAGGACTATGATCCCGACGCTACAATCCGGATCGGCTCGCTCTACGAACCGCAAAATCTCGACAACACGGCTGGCGCAGGCCAGGGCATCAACGAGGCCTTCAACGGCAATGTTTACGAAGCCCTGTTCCAGTTGACCGATGCTGGCAGCGTCGAGCCGAAGCTGGTCGAAAGCTATGAAGCCAGCGAAGACGGCCTGACCTATACGTTCAAGCTCAAGCCGGGCGTGACCTTCCACTCGGGCGATCCGCTGACCGCCGCAGACGTCAAATACTCCATCGAGCGCGTCACCGCCGAAACCTCGCAGAGCTCCCGCAGGAGGAGCCTCTCGACTATCGCTGGCGTCGAGACGCCCGACGATCAGACCGTGGTTATCACGCTGTCTGCCCGGTCCATCTCGCTGCCCTACAATCTCTCCTATGTCTGGATCGTAAACGACGCGGCCGCCGACATCACCGCCACCGAAGACGGCACCGGCCCCTATACCTTGGGCGAATGGCGCCGCGGCTCGGCCTTGGCACTCGAGCGCTTCGACGGCTACTGGGACGAGGCGCCCACCAATGGCGAAGTCGTCTACACTTATTTCACCGACGCTACCGCGCTCAACAACGCGCTCCTCACCAATGCCGTGGACGTCATCACGTCAGTCCAGAGCCCCGATTCCTTGGCGCAGTTCGCCGGCAACCCCGCATTTGTGATCACCGAAGGCGCCTCCACCACCAAGGAGCTGCTGGCCTATAACGACCGCGTCGCCCCGTTCGACAACGTCCAAGTGCGCAAGGCTCTGGCCCGCGCTACGGACAAGGCACGTCTGCTCAACTCCATCTGGGGTGAATACGGCACGCTGATTGGCTCCTTTGTGCCGCCGACTGACCCTTGGTACGTCGACCTCACCGACGTCGACGCCTATGAGGTCGAAAGTGCCAAGCAGTTGCTGGCCGAAGCCGGCTACCCCGACGGTTTCGAGTTCACGCTCGATACGCCCGATTACGATCCGCACCCATTGGTGGCGCAATTCCTTCAGTCCGAATATGCCAAGATCGGCGTAACGGTGAACATCAACATCATCACCGCGAATGAATGGTACACCAAGATCTACCAGGAGAAGAACTTCCAGGCGACGCTGCAGGAGCACGTTAACCACCGCGACATCGTATTCTACGGCAATCCGGATTTCTATTGGGGCTACAACAACCCCGACGTGGTCAAGCTTGTGGCCGATGCGGAAGCAGCCAGTTCGGAAGCCGAGCAGGTCGAAAAGCTCACCGAAGCCAACCGCATCATCGCCGAGGATGCCGCCAGCAACTGGCTCTATCTCTATCCGCAGATCGTGGTCTCGGCCGCCAATGTCTCCGGTTACCCGGTCAACGGCCTCAATTCGCAATTCTTTGCCTACGATATTCAGAAGAGCCAGTAGCGCATAAGCGCTGCTTCACCCTGACGCCCGCCACCGGCCGCAAGCCGGTGGCTTTGACTTTGCGCAGCCTCTATTGTCGCCTGACCGAACGCAAGGATTCTGCCATTCTCGCCTATCTCCTCCGCCGCACGCTGATCCTCGTTGCCTCGCTCTTTGTCGCGGCCGTCGTGCTGTTCGTGCTGCTGCGCCTGCTCCCAGGCGATCCGGCTAATGCGCTGCTGGGTGTCGGCGCGACCGAGGAACAGATCGCCGCCGCCCGCGCCCAGGTCGGCTCCGACCAGCCGCTTTATGCCCAATTCCTTAACTTCGTCGGTAATCTCGCCCGGCTCGATCTGGGAACATCCTTCGTGAGCCGCGCTCCCGTCGTGGGTGAAATCGCCAACCGCATGGCTGTGACGCTGCCGCTCACTCTATTCGGTTTCCTGCTGGCGCTCCTTTTGGCCGTTCCGCTAGGTGTGCTTGCCGCCGTCCGCTCGCACAAATGGTATGGCGCTGCCATTTCGATCCTATCCCAGCTGGGGATCGCGATTCCGGTCTTCTGGGTGGGCATTCTTCTGGTTACGCTATTTGCCATTAACCTGCGCTGGCTCCCCTCCGGCGGCTTTCCCCTTAAGGGCTGGGCCGATTTTCGTGCGGCCATCACAGGCATGATCTTGCCAGCACTTACCATCGGCCTTGTCATGGCTGCGTCCCTGTTACGCTATGTGCGCGCCGCAACGCTCGACGTGCTGGGCAGCGACTTCCTGCGCACAGCGCGCGCCCTGGGCGCCAGCTTTCCCGAGGCGCTGCTGCGCCACGGACTGCGCAACGGCGCCGTTCCAGTCATCTCCATTCTCGGCATCGAGCTGGCCAGCACCTTTTTGGGCGCGGTGGTCATCGAGCGGGTGTTCAGCCTGCCGGGTCTAGGTTCCATGCTGCTCCTGGCCATCCAGCAGCGCGACTATCCCAACGTGCAGGGCGTCCTCTTCATTTCCACTTTGCTTGTGCTGTTGATCGGCTTTGCCGCCGACATTGCCCAGCGCCTGATCGATCCTCGGCTGCGCGGCCGGGGGAGGGCGGCGGCATGAGCCTTGCTGTCGACTCGGCGCCACGCCATCGGCGGGGACACTCCCTGGTCCTCTGGGCAGGAATGGTACTTGTCGGTTTCCATTTCGTGGTTGGGCTCGTGACCCTAGTCTGGCTGCCCTACGACCCGACCGCCATGGCCGGCATGCGGCTCGAAGGCCCTGGCCCCCTCCATTGGCTCGGCACCGACCGGCTGGGCCGCGACCTTGCCACCCAATTGATGATCGGCAGCCGCATCGCCCTGCTGGTTGGCACAGGCGCCATCGCCATCGGAGCCGCTGTCGGCATCACGCTTGGCCTGCTTGCCGCTTTTGCCAACAAGTGGCTCGATGACGCTCTGGCGGCAACGCTTGATATCCTGATTGCCTTTCCCACGCTCCTTATCGCCATGCTGGTCGTGGCCGCGAGCGATACCGCGAGCCTCTGGTCCGCTGTCGTCGCGCTGGGCATCGCGCTTTCCGCCATAGTCGCCCGCCTGACGCGCATCCTCGCCAAGCGCATGCTGGTCATGGACTACATCACCGCGGCCCGCACCTCCGGCAGCTCCTGGCCAAAGATCGTCGCCATCCACATCCTTCCCAATATCTGGCCGACTCTCTCGGTCAATTTCGCCTTGCAGTTCGGCGTCGCGGTCATCGCCGAGGCCTCGCTCTCCTATCTCGGCCTCGGCGCGCCGCCGCCCAATGCCTCCTGGGGCCGCATCCTCCAGGAAGCGCAAGGCACGGTCTATACCGCTCCCCTCGCGGCGATCGCCCCTGGTCTGGCGCTGGTCTCCCTCGCCATCGGAGTTAATCTCCTGGCCGACGGTCTGCGCGACGCCATCGATCCCACGAGGCGCGGCCGGTGACCGACCTTTTAACCATCCGCACCCTATCTGTTTCCGCCGGCGACAACCCACTGGTGTCCAACCTGTCCTTTTCGCTGGCTCGTGGGGAGCGGCTGGGGCTTATCGGAGAATCCGGCTCCGGCAAATCCCTGACCTCCCTTGCCGCCACCGGCCTTCTCCCAGCCGGCTTGGCAGCGAGCGGCTCGGTCACCCTCCTGGGACAGGAAGTGATCGGCGCCTCCGATCGTCAGCTGAACCAGCTGCGCGGTAGGGCAGTGGCCATCGTCTTCCAGGAACCATCGACGGCGCTCGACCCGCTGATGCGCGTCGGCAAGCAGGTCGCGGAGCCGCTGGGGCGCCGCGCTCGCCGCGATGGTCAAAAGCTCGATAGGAGGACGCTCGAGGGGGAAGTGCTGAAGCTGCTGGACGAGGTCGTGCTGCCCGAGCCGCAGCACATCGCACGCGCCTACCCACATGAACTCTCGGGCGGCCAGCGTCAGCGCGTGGCCATCGCTATGGCCCTTGCCTGCAAGCCTGACCTCCTGATCGCCGATGAACCGACCACCGCCCTCGACGTAACCACGCAGGCCGAGATCCTGGGCCTCCTCGACCGGCTCGTGCGCGAACGCCATATGGCGCTTCTTTTTATCAGCCACGATCTTCCCGTGGTCGCCACGACGGTGGATCGCGTCGTCGTCCTCCGGCAGGGCGAAGCGGTGGAGGCCGGTGCAGTCGCCGATGTCTTTGGCGCGCCGCGCCACGAATATACGCGGAGTCTTCTGGCCGCAGCCCGGAGCTTCGATCGGGCGCTGGAGGGTCATGCATGAGCCTCATCCGCGTAGACCGCGTGAGCTTCGGCTACACATCGAGCCGCCGCATCCTCGACGATGTCTCGCTCGATATCGCCCACGGCGACACTGTCGGGCTCGTCGGGGAAAGCGGCTCAGGCAAGACCACCTTGTTGCGCCTGCTGCTGGGCCTCGCAAGGCCCGACAGCGGCACCATCACCTTTGACGGACAGAGCCTTGACCTCAGCAACCGCGCCTTCATGCGCAGTTTTCGCCGGCAGGCCCAGGTGGTCTATCAGGATCCCTATTCCTCGCTGGACCCGCGCCAGACCATCTTCTCGATCATTGCCGAGCCCTTGCGCTCCCTCAAGGTTAAGGGCGACCACCAGCAAATGGTGGCTGCCGCCTTACAATCGGTTGGTCTCGACCCCGATGCCGGAACCCGCTTCCCGCACCAATTCTCTGGCGGACAGCGCCAGCGCATCGCTATCGCCCGCGCCATTGTCGCCGGTCCGAGACTCCTTCTGGCCGACGAAGCTGTCAGCGCCCTCGACCTCACCACACGCATCCATGTCGTCGACCTTTTGCGCGAACTCAGTGCCGGCATGAGCCTTCTTTTCGTCTCGCATGACCTCGGTGTTGTCGCCGCGCTCTGTAGCCGTATCGCAATCCTCGAGAAAGGCCGCATCGTTGAGCAGGGCGAAACTCGCGAGGTTCTTGCGCGGCCCCAACATCCCTATACGCAGCGTCTGCTGGCCAGTGTGCCGCGACTATCCTTTAAGGACCAAAATCATGAGCGACTATGCCAGCGCCTACGCTGAATGGAAGACCCGCCGCCTTGCCGCCCTGAAGGCGCCCGATGGCTGGCTCAACATCATCGCCCGTGACTGGCTCTCCGTAGGGACGGTCTCAATCGGCAGCGCCACCGACAATGACATCGTCCTGCCCACCGGGCCTGACCATGTCGGTCGCCTGACCCAGGATGCCAGCGGCGAGGTCACCTACCATCCCGCCGATGGCGGCACGTCGATCAAGCTTGAGCTCTCTAAATACAAGCCGCCACGGTTCACTTCCGGTTCGCTCCTGCTCGAAGTGACCACGCTCAACGGCCAGAACGCGCTGCGCGTGCGCGATACCGCCTCAACGGCCGCTAATGCCTTCCCAGCAATTGACTATTTCCCCCTCGACGAAAGTTGGCGCATCAAGGCCGAGTGGGTCGCCCTAGAAACGCCCAGGGGCCTGACCATCGACACGTCCAAGTCCATCGCGACCGATGTTGAAGCTACCCACAAAGCGGTTTTCAGCCGGGAGGGGGTGACCTATGAGCTGCTGGCGACCCACGGAACGCCCGAAGCACCGCAGTTCGTCATCCGTGACCTCACCTCGCGCGATAGCACCTACGGCGCCTGCCGTTTCGTGTTCGGTGAGGACGTGACCGAAACCAGCATCGTCTTGGATTTCAACAAGGCAATAAACCCACCCTGCGCCTATACCGATTTCGCAGTGTGCCCCCTTCCTCCGGCAGAGAACGTCATGCCCATCCGCATCGAAGCAGGCGAAAAACGGCCGCGCTAAGTGCAGGAGCGCGATTTCAAAGAATGTTAAAATCGAGAGCCGTTGCGAACTTCAGTGTTGCTCAGGTCCTGTGCGGCAGCATTGGCGGCGCCGCCGGGCAGGCTCTGAGTGATAATATCGCCCAGCGGAAGCGCGCTCTCCATTCCGTGAGTGGTGCCGCCTGGTGCTCATGCCCGACCTGCAGTGGTCAAACGCGACCCAATAAGTGCGGCCAGCAAGCGGATCGGCCCTTATATCCGCATTTTCTGGAAGCAGATTTGGAAGTTTTTCACCCCGCACCGACCGGTCGGCAGCCGACCCAAGTCAGACATCTAAACGATTTTTAGCTATGCCAACAGTCGACATGCTACCGGGCTTATTAGCCTCAGCGCCTGATAAGCAAGAGTATCAACGTCCTCACTGACGTCCTCTAGAGACGATAAGTTCGCAACTGGAAACCATGCGGCCTCCGCCGCGTCATCTCCAGCTATCGGGCTCCCCGAAACCCATGCGCAGAGCACCGCAATCATAACAAACTGCCGCCGCAGTAACCCATCTTCGTCGTAATCGAATGCGTCCAGTGCGTTGAACACGTACCGAGCTTCTGCCCGCACCCCGGTTTCCTCAAACAGCTCCCTGACAGCGGCCTGCGCCATTGTCTCTCCGGGATCAATCCAGCCACCAGGAAAGCCCCATTTTCCAGCCTCGAGTGGATTGATACGCCGAACCAGGAGCACCCTGCCATCATGGACGACCACGCCGAGAACCGAAGCGACAGGATGTGCGGAGGTTTGAACAGACATTGGCAGGCTCTCCCTCGCTTATGTTGATCTGGGCGCAGTATTATCAATATGGCGGGCGAGTAGGGCTGCGCCCAGGGCGACGGCCGCTGAGGCGAGCATCACGAGGAACAGGCCAGACCGGGCATTCTCTTCAGTCAAAACCGCACCCGCAAACGCAGCTACTATGGAGGCGCCAGCGACCGTAATCGCGCCGGCCAGACCGGCGGCACTTCCTGTGTGTCTCGAGCGAACTGAAATCGCTCCAGCGTTGGCGCTCGGTTGCGTAAGGCCGTTCGACACGCCCACCAACAGACAAGGCCCGAACAATGCCAGCACATGATCAATGCCCGCAACATACAGGATGAGACCGAACAAAAGGCCGGCGCAGGCCACCATTCGTCCCGCAACTAGTATCGTGGTCACCGGTAACCTGCCGGCAAGCCGCCCGGCTAGAAAGCTGCCGGCTATGAAGCCAGCGGTAATCGAGCCCATGTAGAGACCTAAAACCGCTGGCGAGAGATCAAAGGCCGCAGCAGCCAGCGGAGCACCGGCAAGGAAGGCGTAGAAAGCACCAACAGAGAAGGCCGCACAGGCGCAATACGCCCAGAAGCGCCCAGAGCCCAGGAGTTCAGGATAGGCCCGATACTGTTCGGCTATCGTGTTCGATGGGGTGCGGTTTGTTTCGGCCAGATCGGTCCAGCACAAGACCAGAACCGCAGCCCCGAAGATTGCGAGGACGTAGAAGCTGGCTCTCCAACCGAGCAACTGGTCCAGTAGTCCACCAATTGTCGGTCCGAGCATAGGCGCTATGGCCCACGCCGTGGTCAGATAGCCAAACTGACCTGCTGCCCGCTCTCTGCTGGTGGTGTCGCGGATTGCGGCAAGCGATACCGCATATGTCGGGGCTATTATGGCTTGGACCATCCGGCAGGCGAGAAAGGTCCACGCATCTGGAGCCAAGGCGCAGCCGATCGTCGCCACAATGAAAATCGCCAATGCCCAAAGGATTACCGGGCGGCGACCGAACCGGTCAGAAAGGGGGCCAAGAACCAGTTGAAGGCACGCCGACACCCCAGCGTAGGCCGCCAAGGAAAGGCCCATGATCCCATAGGCGACATCGAACTCGGTGGCCATGCCTGGCAGCGACGGGAAAAAGAAGTTGATCGGTAGAATGGCGAGTGCCGACAACAGGATCAGCGTCGAAAGACGAGGTTTAGATGATGCAGTTCGCACAATGATGACCGCTGAGCTTGAAGAGTGGACGGGCAATAAAAAAGCCCCGCTTGGGGGCTGAGCTTACCGCGCATGGGTGCTTTCGCCTGGCAGCTACGCTGCCGTGCCCATGCGCCCACCTACTACAACGAAGCCCTTTTCAATCGTCATGTGGCAATTGGTAGGCCGTCACATATATCCGGCCAACTTATGCTTTTGGCGAAAAGGGCAGACTCGGCTTTATGCCAGAACCAGCCAGTCGCCTCTCCACCCAAAAGAGCCGGTCTGTCAGCAACTCCTTGGTTACGGCTGGAATCAGATCATCGGTTTGCAGGTTGCTGCCGGCATCCGAACGAGCTCAAGAACTTTGCGGATCCAATCGCAAGGCTTCGCCCGCCAGTTTAGCTGCAATTACTCGTCGGTCCTGAAAAGCTGCCGAAGCAGCCTTCAGCGTATCAATGTGTCCCTGCTTTGCTGTAAAGATCGAGCCTCCAACAAACCATGGCTGTGGGTCGTATTCCATCGTTAGCTGAACCAGTTGGGCTCTTTCTTCTCCAAACAGCTTTGCTACAAGTGCAAGGGCGAAATCGATCCCGGATGTTACGCCTGCTCCGGTCAAGCGGTTGCGGTCCACGACGACCCGCTCTTGCACAGGAGTGGGCCCCATCAACGCCAGCTGAGGAAGAGACATCCAATGGCAGGTCGAACGGAAGCCTTGCAATAAGCCTGCCGCAGCAAGAACCAGTGAGCCGGTACAAACGGATGTCACAAAGGAAGCTTCGCCGGCCTTGCTTCGCAAGAAAGCTAGTGTCTGCGCATCACCCATCAGGTCGAGTTGTCCAGGCCCGCCCGGCACAAAGAGGATGTCCGTTTGGGGAGCTTCATCAAAGGTCTTGGTAGGCAGCAACTCCAAGCCGAAAGCATCTAGAACTGGTGTGCGCTCTTTCCAGACCAGATCGATCTCCAGGCCAGGAAAGCGGGCAAAGACTTCATATGGTCCCGTCAAATCAAGCTGGGTGAAGCGAGGGTACAGAAGCATTGTAACGTACATAGGTGTCGCCTTCTCGGGAGTTGATTGCCCAGGCGAGCGGCACCTCTATGGCTGCGCCTCCGATGGTTCCCATCTCGTTCGCCAGTCACGCAGCAGTCGAACTCTGCCATACTTGTCCATTCTAGAACCTCCGCCGCGACAATTGCCCTTGCGCTGCTTGGAAAGCAATGTTTGCAGATCAGATCATGTATTCGAACGTTCTGACCGAGGTCGTTTGGCGTTTCCTACCCGAGGGCGTTCCTGCTTATGAAGAAGCAAACGGCCGTCGCAATGCCGCTCAGGTGGCCAGATAGTGAGTTCCGGTGAAGAAGCAGTAGAGTCCGAGCTTTCGGGCCAAGCCGATCGACGGAATGTTGGTGTCAGCTACCCGATAGCGGAAGGTTAATTTTTGTTGCTGTAGCCTCGCCATGGTAGTCTGGACGAGGCGTGTGGCCAATCCTTGTCCGCGATGCTCGGGCTCAACATAGACGCCCCCGATTTCCCAGATACCTACATCTATGTGGAAGGCGAAGCAGGCGGCAGTGGTCTGATCCTGGTCTGACATGGTGCAGGCAAAGGCAGTGCCGTTGGCGAACATAGGCGCCAGCCATTCTCGGTCGTGGCCTTGCGCCGAGAACAAGGAGAAGGGAACGTCGCCATTGTTGCTGACGACGCGCACCTCAGGATCCGGCGTCGCTTGTGTGTCCCCTGTGAACGATAGGAAAGCCATTCGACGTGCAAGCTCGTATTGCTCTGCGAAGACATCGCGATCGGCATCGTTGAACAGCTTGATGATGATCGGCCGGTCATCAGGCATATGGGGCACCAATGCACGGGTGAGCGTCGGCTTGGTGCTGGCGACAAAGACTGATGTGGCAATATCGGGATAGGTCTTGTGATCCCAAGCCGAATACCGATGATCGGTTATAACCAGCGTAGCGGTGTCTTCGCCGTCGATCAGCTGCAGTACCTTGGCTCGGAATGATTGAATGTATTTGAGCAGCACGAGATTGGTGAGCGGCTCTTGGCGAAGACGTTCGACAATCGCGCCTTGATCTGTTTCGAGGTGAGGCATGCGGCCTTGCGTCTCCCTTTCGGCAACGATGTTGCCAGCCCTGAGCAGAGGAAGCGAACAAATCTTTTCAATGGGGATCATCAACCCTAGTGTTGTAGGTGCGGCTTATCTCGCCCCGACCCATCGCAGGCACGAGAGACCAAGCCGGCAACATGCGGGGTTCAGCGATGATAGTGAGCGGCTCTTGCCATTGTGGCGCAATCGCCTTTGTTGCCGAAATCGATCCTGAACAGGTACGGGTTTGTCATTGCACCGACTGCCAGAAGCTTTCCGGGACTGCGTTCCGGGTTATGGTGCCGTGCCCCGAAAGCCAATTTCACCTGCACAAGGGTGAGCCAAAGATCTACATCAAGACTGCAGAGAGTGGGCGTCGGCGGCAGCAGGCGTTCTGCGGCGAGTGCGGTTCACCTATATACGCAACATCCAATGCACCCGCAGGAGATCGAAGCCTCGGTATTCGGATAGGCATCCTTGAGCAACGCGAAGAGCTCACCCCCAAGCGGCAATTCTGGTTCCGATCGGTTCTTCCATGGTTGCCTTTGCTTCCCGGCATCAGGGAAGATGGCACTGCGTTCAAGCAGTAGTCACATCATCGATGAAGCCTCATCCCGCATTTGCTGACCGATACATGCCTGGCCAACATGCTCTGGGCGGCTTCAAGCTAAACGCCTTGTCTGTCCACGACCTAGATCGAGATTTCAGCGCCGTCACGGCAAGCGCAACTGCTATCAAAGCCGCTCACCCGGGAACACGCTGGCCCTATGGCCTTACCAAGGAACGGAACCTTGTTGACCTTGCCTGGCACCAACGAGAGTTCGAAACCCGGCGAGGCTTCGCCTGGGTGATCGAAAGCAGCGACAGCGAGTATTTGGGCTGTCCGTACGTATATCCATCCATCGCGGGCAACAGTTCGGCCGATGTCCTATGATGGTGGCGCACGGGTGCTCTTGTTTCCAAGAAGTCATTTCGAGAACAGCTGGTGGATTGGCTTTCCAGCAGTGACTGGCAAACCTGAGGTACAATCTTCAGGATGCCTGACTGAGTTCTTCCGTCTGTACCCTCACAAGGTGATCGCTGCTGACCAGAAGCGATACGCATCGAAATGGCGCCGGAGGTTTTCATGATCGACAGAGGCTTGGGGTTGGATGAGGGGATAGTGGCGTTGTCTCCTTACAATCGGGCATGGATCGAAGCTTTCGATGACGAGGCGACTGCGCTGAAAACCCTACTCAGGGCTCGTGCAATCCGCATTGAGCATGTCGGAAGTACAGCCATACCGAGCATCCGAGCAAAGCCGATACTGGATTTGCTCCTGGGTCTTGGTGAGCTCGGCGATGGTCACAATCTGGCAGTCGAACTTGCATCGCTTGGCTATGCCTTCCGGCCTCACGCGGGAGTACCGGAGGAACATGTCTTCGTTAAAGGGACGCCTCGAACTCACATCTTGCATGTCGTTGAACATGGTGGTGGTGCATGGCGCCAAAAGCTCGCCTTCCGTGATGCCTTGCGCCAGCAGCCGGAGCTAGCTCGCGAGTATAACAAGCTGAAGACAATGTTGGCGGCAAGGTATCCAGACAACCGACCAGCCTACACCGCAGGAAAGACCGAGTTCGTCAGGAAAGTTGTCGAAGCTTGTATCCCGGACTTGTCGCTTCGAAGTCGGGATACGCCTACCTTTTGAAAGGCGATGGTTGTGCGGCAGCTTCCTGCTGTGCTTTGCTTCTCGAGCCGATATCGATTGTGCCTCGAAGCTGCCGTATGTCTCAAATGGTACAAGCTGGCGGATACACAGCACTTAAGGGGCGCTAGGAATCACGCAGTCGGTCAGTATTCCGCTTAGGAACATTGCAGGAGAAGTCATGTCTGCGATCACCCAAGGTCAAGGTCAGCAATACGCCGACAGCAGCAAACTTGCAGCGCGAGCCCGGCTCCACCAAGAGTTCACTGTGGCCGCTGAGCCTTGGTTTCCTTGGGTTATGGCGCGGCTTCCGGTGCATGCAGGTGACGCAATGCTCGATATCGGCTGCGGGCCAGGATGGTTCTGGGCAGGTGCAGCAAAGCAGCTACCGAAGGGTATAGACCTTATGCTTGCTGATCAGTCCCTCGGCATGGTCAAAGAAGCCAAGGAACGATGTGCATCATTGCCGTTCGCATCCCTGGACGGAAGAACTGCGGACGCGATTGACCTGCCTTTCCCCAATGACAGCTTCGATGTCGTTATTGCCATGCACATGCTCTACCATGTTGCTGACCAAGAGAGAGCTCTGGCTGAGATGCACCGTGTGCTCAAGCCCGGTGGGACATTGGCAATCACCACGAATGGCGAGAACAATCTCCTGGAACTATACGCGCTCACGACCATCCTTGGCAGCGATCCTATCGATCCTGCTGCGATGGCCTTCGGGTATGATAAGGCAGCCAAGCTGATGGGTGAGCAGTTTGGAAATGTAACCCACACGGTTCACCCAGCCAGCCTCCAGATCACCGATCCGGAAGTGGTGTTCCTTGCTCTCACATCGTATCCACCAGGGGATACGGCCAGTGAGGTCGAACTCAAGGCTTTCCAAAGCGCAATCCATGAGGCATTCGAGCAAGCAGGAGGTGTGCTGAACGTGCAGCGGGATACTGCTTTGTTCCTCAGCACCAAAGGCGACTAATGCAGACTGGTCTATGTTCTTTCAATGACGTCCCAGACATAGCCATTGTGGCAGTTGCACCTGCTCTACGGAGCTTCGTTGAGCAAGGCCCATCCATCACCTAAATACCAGCACTTGCGTGCATCCGTTGGCTGGCCCCATGCAAGTGATCGTACAGCCTCGATCCCGCCTCCTTTGAATGCCTCAGCAAGGCCAGGCTCCTGCTGGAAAGCCTCCCCTTCAGCAAACACGAAGCTGGCAGGGCCCACAACCGAGGCAGGATGCGGACCCAAAGCTTTCTCCACGCGAAGCACTACTCCTTTTGCGAACTGTGGGCCTGGTCGTTTCAGGTCATCAGAGACACCAAGAGGGAACACCAGGCGGCCTCCGGGCAGGAGGTTGTCCATCCAGGGTGATGCAGGGCGTCCGACGGCGAAGTTCACATAGATGCCATCCACAGCTGCTTTTGGCCAAGTGGCGCCATCACCGTGCACGACTTCGACGTTTGGCCATGCTGAAAGAGTAGCCCTGGCCTGCTCGGCAAGTGCTTGGTCGAACTCCACCGAGATAATGGATCCCTCGGGCCGGACGAGCTCAGCCAGAATGGCGCTGTAGTACCCTGAACCGGCTCCGATATGGGCCACAACGTCGCCGGGCTTGGGCCCAAGCGCCTGCATCATCCTAGCATGCAGCGACGGACTGCCGTTGTTGACCCCGCGTTTGGGATCCAGGGCAATCAGCACATTCTGATAGACATAAACCGGATCGTTCGTGGGCAGCGGAACAGAGCCGCCAGGAAATTGCCGAATATGCCACGGTTTACTGCCCAAGAAACGTTCTCTTGGCACCGCCGCGAACGCATTCTCCAGGCGTTCATCTTCGACACCGAGCAAGCCCACCAGCTGTCGTGCATAGGCTCGCCGCACAATGTGGAGGTCATGTTCATCCACGGGCAGCTCCTCAACACGGATTATCGACGAAGAGAGTACCAGTTGATGCTTTTTACGCCAACAGTGTGCTCAGCTCTCGACTAGTACCAATCCTCGTTGAACATTTGCCAGCCGATCACTTGAAGTTGGCAAATCACCTTGAAGGAACCAAGGCATGATCATTGTTATCAATGGATACCCAGGGGTGGGTAAGCTCACGGTTGGGCGTGAGCTTGCATCTTTATTGCACGGACAACTGCTGGACATCCACACCGTCTATAACGTCGCCTTTGCCCTGACTGAGTTCAAATCTCCTGAGTTTCATCGCGCTGTTGAGGATGTGGAAGCCATTGCACACAATCTGATCCTCAAACTGCCGGCCGAGGTTCCGGTGATTCTGACCACTGTTCTGGCAGGAAGGAGTGAGTGGATTGATGCGGAATGGTCAAGGTTGGTGGCACTTGGGCACGCTAGACCGCCCTTCCTAGTTGTTCATCTTTGGTGCGACGTGAAGGAGAACATGCGCCGCATCCAGTCTGCCCAACGACTCGCAAAAAGGAAGCCAATCGATCCCGGAATGGCTCGTCGCAATCAGGATGAAGGCAAGCCACTCGCAGGTATGGATGAGCGCTTTCTGCTAACGCTGGATGTAACCACCATGACCGCGCGCGACGCTGCCTTAGTTATAGCTGGCTGGTGCCGTTCTCCCGGGCACCCTATGGAAGATCTCGGAAGAGCAGACATGTAAGCTACAGTACCGTTTGTGTCACACAACTATCTAAGCAATCTTTGGCTGCTCCACTGGCTTGGCAGGCAAACGATCCGGGCACAGGCACGCTTCAGCAACTAGTGACCGATGAAAGCGCGTGTATTTCCCGACGCTCTCGACCGGTTTGGGTCCGGCTCGTTCGAGCAAAGCCACGCTCTGCCTAATTCCGTGAGTGATCCGGCAACGATGTCGATTGCCTGCAGAACTTTGTACACAGACTCGAGCAGTGCTTCAGCGCAAAGGTTGCATACCCTTTCCCATTGCACAGTCTGCCATCCAGTAAGCGAGCTATATCGGGGCGGAGCGACCGGAAGTGGTCAGGGCAAAGCCAAGCGACATTGGCTATCTTAGGAGCCCATTCGAGCACCAAGACCTGGCCGAGCTGTAGAGGGATCTCAACTTCAAGTTCGTGCATGTTCTGGCGAGTTCTCCGTCAGGGCCGAACATGGAGGAGGTCTATGTGACTTAGGGGCTACTTGAGAAACGCCTTCAAGCAACCTCGACAATACAGGTTTCTTCTCTGCGACCGCCGGCCCTGACAGACGCGGTGATTAGATGGGCGTACCGAAGGGCAACATTGATTCTGAAATCTTCGACGTGGTTTGAAAAAGCCAAGCGACGCGATTACGGCTTGCGCTGATTCCTGCCATAGTTTTCATCGCCTTTGTGGCTGCCCTTTGCTTTGAGTTTCGCCATGATGCTGAACCACTCCTGACGCGTCTGCTTACGGTTCGCCCGGAAGATAGGTGCTTGCTAATCGAGGCAGTGTTCTAACACACTCTGGCTTTCAGCCTTCCACTGTAACCGGCTGAACTAACAGGGCGATATTGGCTTCCTCGATGGGTCTCAACAAAGGCGGTGAAGGCTGCTCGGCAACTCCCTCTGTGCGGGCAGCAGACAAACGCTGCATCGCCATTCAGGTTATGATCCATGCACCTTTTCTGCCGCTGTCTAAGCTGCTGCGCATTTGCCTGGCAGCTTCCATGGTAGCCGCTTCGTCCGGTTACGACCACCCGTGTATTGGCTAACGCTCTGACTTCAGCATCAGAGCGCCCAAGCGTGAGCCCGGCGAATAACGCGCAGCCAGTCTTTCACGGCTGAATAGGCGGAGGCCCGCTGTTTGCCTGACCTGCTCTTATCTGCTGCAATCATCAAGTGCCAGGACAGTGCGCCTGCCAAGGCATTGCTGGCGCCGGCGACCCAATAGGCACTCCTGGCAGTATCACTTATCAGACGCTCGCCGTGGCTAACCTCCAGATAGCTCTTGAAGAGAGCGTCGTGGCGCCGCAGAGCCTCAGGCTCGTACATTCGGAGCGACTGCAGCATCGAGCTGACGTCCTCGAGCGGTGAGCCCATCCGGGTACATCCCCATGGATCAGGCGAGCACCAAATTGGGGCTCCTGCAGCAGCATCTGCCGGAGACGAGGAAGTTCGGCGACCGCTTTCCTTGTAATGCGCAAACTGTGGTTCTGCTCGGAGAAGTCTGGGTTGCGACTAGCCTGTTGTAAGTCATCAAGCGTCTGTTGCGCTGTAGCAAGCACTTCGGCCTCATAGTTCCAGCAATGAGGAGAAAGCGCGTTTGTTGGGTTCACACGATGAAACGCTCCGAGTTCCTGCAGCAGCCTTGCTGTCGCCTTGTTACTCTTCCACGGCCATGCACTCGCCCGCCTGACTTCCTCCATGACAAGAAAGGTACTATTTGGACCATCGTCCATGAAGCCAATTAGTTTAGGCAAAAGGGAGCAGTCGCCTCGGGCGGTTAGCCTATGCATTATACCTGCCTCCCTCCGGGCCCGACCGGTCAATCGCTTGACGACAACACGATGCCGTCTTGGCCTTCCACGTTCGTCAGTGAAGGCGGCAACAACACTGTAAACGCCGGCGGCCTCGGTACCCCCGGAGAGCTTTTTAGACGACAGAGCGATCTTGGACGGCGAAATAAGCAATGACTTAGAAAGATTGAAGCGAGCGGCGAGAAGGTGAGTATCGGTCATGAAAACCATATTGGTTCGGCCTCGAAGCCGGCTCAACCTTGCTCCTGGTTTTGTTAGGCTGCGGTCCTATAGCTTGCTTGCGCCTACCGTCCGGAAAGTCCTCTTGATGTCTGCTTTTTTAAAAATCGCATAGAAGCTGTCGGTCCGTTTACCACCCCCAAGGTTCTTAGTTACGAATGATCCACTGCGCTATTTGCTCTGACGGGAACGCCTAAGAAATACCTCCAGCATCTATCCGCGAAGTGTTCTGGATTACAGCTTTTTTGCTACGATAAATGGCCGCGTTTCCGAGCCTCTGGTTGCATGATACTCATGTACGACGATGGAGAATTGTTCACCCACTATCAGCTGCGTGAGTTGTTTTGCGCCAAAAACAGCGACATGTGGCGCCTTACCTATCGAACGCATGAAGGGCAGCAGGACGCGCTGGATCAGTACGTTCATCTCTCCAAGGCAGGGCGTTTTCGAAATAAACATGCCTTGAGGCTTCAGGAGGCGACTTATTGTTGCCAGCGTGGCACCAGGGTCACGTACGAGATGCAAGTAGTTATACGCGAGGACGACATCGAAGCGCTGGTCTTCACTTGCTAAATCCTCCGCAACCGCCGGTCGAAAGACGAGGTTTGGAACTTGCTCCTCGTGCAGTTTTTGCCGGGCGATACCGATCATCTGTTCCGAAATGTCAGTTGCAAGATAAGAGCCTACAGTACTCGCGAGGCGCAGGGCAGTTGTGCCCGTGCCGCAGCCGAGTTCGAGAACACGGTCGTTTGGCTGCAAGAAGCTGCGCGTGCGCTCCAATGTGCGCTCGTATCCACCCAGATCAGCAATCTTGGAGGCGGCATAACGCTCCGCGGTCTTGTCCCAGAAACGAGCGTCGTCAGCTGCCGTCATGTCACTCTCCCGTGTTCAGGGCAGAACCTAACATATGCGCGAACCGCGGCAATTGCCGAAATCTGTACGATCTATATACAGGAAACCATGAAGCCATTGGACTGGAATCTGCTGCGCGCTTTCCATGCGACAGCCACCTTGGGTTCGCTGTCCGCTGCGGCACGTCGGCTCGGCCTGACCCAGCCGACGTTATCCCGGCAGATCCTCGCGCTTGAGGCGGACTTGGACGTAGCCTTGTTCGAACGGGTCGGGCGCAAACTATTTTTGACTCCCACCGGGGGCGAGCTGCTTAAGCACACAGCACTTATGGGAGAAGCGGCAGAGGCGGTTTCCCTATCAGTTATGGGGGATGTGCAAGCGCTTAGTGGGCGGGTGAGCATATCAGCTACCGACACGTATTCGGCCTATGTCCTGCCCAACATTCTCGCCCGCATCCGGTTGGAGGCTCCACAGCTTACCGTAATGGTCTTGGCCTCCAATGACCTGAGTGATCTTCACCGACGCGAGGCGGACATAGCGATCCGCCACGTTGCACCCGATCGAGACGGGCTGATTGGGCAGAGACTTCCCGATACTCAAGCGCATTTCTACGCGTCCAATGAATGGGTCGGGCAGAACGGCATGCCGCACGACGGAACTGCACTGGCGCGCTGCGGACTCATCGGCATGGAGGATGTTGACCAGTTCGTCGCTTACATGAGCGGGATCGGCGTTCCATTAACGGCATCGGACTTCCGGTTACTTTCCAATTCCGGAATTGCCGTCTGGCAGATGGTACAAAATGGGCTTGGCGTTGCAGCCATGCTGCGCGAAGTGGCTGATCGAACACCCGATGTGATGCGCCTGACACTCGACTTACCGCCTATTTCGGTTCCGGTCTGGCTCGTGACGCACCGCGGATTGGCATCCAGCCCACGCATCCGTCTCGTGCAGAAAATTCTAAGTGAGGAACTGTCAAACGTGATCGATGGCGCTGTAGGCTGAGGTCCGCTTTGCTGGTGAGCTTCGTTAGAAGCGGGCCAACTGAAAACAACCCCGATACGTCGTGTGTTTGGCCACATCAAAGGGCGGGGTAGGGGCCGTGTATGGACGGCTCTCCGTTGGCAAGGGTTTTCTGAGCTTTGCCGATGCTGGTTGGTGCGGCCGTGTATCCGACCTATAGGTGCGGCTATCATGTGCCGCTGGCCATAATGCCTTTCGCGCGGTTCAGGTCCCGATCGACAGCTCGCACTCGAAGTGCACGACCCCACTGGGTTTTCCTGATCCGGCAGTATCAACCGGCTTTGTGCATTAGCTCCTGTCTGCCCTTTCCAACCTCGTCGGCGAGTGCTCGCCTTGTCTCTTCTATGCGACGGTCGGCTCCCTGTAGCGCTCACCGCTGGTCATCAGCGCCCAGACCATTCTGGCGGTTTTGTTCGCCAAGGCAACTGCCGCAATCTTGGTTGTTCGCCGCGCCATCAATTGCCTCGCCGATCGAAGTCAGCAGCGTGACGATGTCGTCCGGCTCGGATGGCACCTTCTGCTCACATATCACCTTGCCGGTCTCATCGACGACGCACACCGCCGTCTCCAGCACCGACACGTCCAGTCCCACAAAATGCGCCATCGCCGTTGCTCCTTCCCTGAATGCTAGAGTCAGGTGCGACCTCGACAGCATCGTATATGAAGGGGCCGCAGCCTCCGGATCTCAGATCGCGCCGCAGCCGCCGCGATACACCATCTTTCAGGCGGCGACCTCGGAACAGCTGCCGTTAAGCCGCAGAGCGGCCTGACCGATGCCGACCCCATTCCAGACGCACGACCCAGCGTCCTTCGATCTGAAAAGCGGCATTGCGAAGCCTACTTTCACCTTCCATTTGGAAGTTGGAGGAACGTGGATTTGCTCGCCGCGCATTCAGGATCTTGGTCACGTCGGTGTCGGCGCCGTCAAGTGAGCGCCAGTGCAATGAGCAGACGACGCCCGCGCTTTCGATTTCTCTGCTGCTGTTTTGATCTAATTGCTGCAACCATCCCGAGAGTGAAAGCTTCGAACATTGGGTCATAACGGCTCGTTCTCAATTCAGGAGATCGATGATGCGCGTTCGCGAGATGATCACTAGCCACCCACACGTCCAGGGCAGCACCGCAGACGCCCTGTTGAAATGCATCGAAGAATGCTATGCCTGCGCCCAGACCTGCACCAGTTGCGCCGATGCATGCCTCGGCGAGGACATGGTCAAGGAACTGACCCAGTGCATTCGGCTGAACCTGGACTGCGCTGACATTTGTGCTGCTACGGGAGCAATGGCTTCACGTCGCACCGGCTCCAACATTGAGGTGCTGCGTGCCGCCATCCAGGCCTGCGCTGAAGCGTGCGGCGCCTGCGGCGAGGAATGCGCCAAGCACGCCGAGATGCACGAGCACTGCAGGATCTGTGCGGAGGCCTGTCGGTCCTGCGAACAGGCTTGCCGGGAGGCCATGTCCCAGGTCCACTAACACTCCGGACGGTAGCGCCGCTGCGGCGCTTCCCAAATCCAAGCCAGTTTTTAGTGTGGCTGCGGCTCAGGGCTGAGATGGCTGTCATTCTCCGGTGAAGATATTGACCCTCCGACCGCTGGAAGACCTATCTAGCTCTGCATGAGAGATCGGACCAAGGAGTTTCACATGCAATTCCACATCGAGAACATGACCCGCGGCGGCTGCGCGAAGAGTGTCACCCGAGCCATCCATTCTGTTGATCCAGAAGCGAACGCTATAGCTGACACCGCGAACCGCGGAGGGTGAACCCTGCCGCCTGAGCTACCCGGATGAAGCGCAGGCAGCGAACCTCTCGGCGGCCATTATGCCGAAACCCTCTATTGCGCGTTGGGTCACAAGCGGCGACATGTCGACTATCTACGTGTTCCAGCGGCCGGAAGCCCTTTGCAGTGGTGTGCGTTGCCCCCTTGGAGACGCAAGCCAAACAAAGGAGCACATGATGGCGACCTATGACGCAGGCGGCACCGCGGGCACGACTACGGACAATGTTGCTTCGGTCAGAATGCAGCTTGCATCATTTTGCACCACAATGTCAGAGCCTCAAGCTGAAAGTTGCCACATGTGGACAAAAGTGAGCCTGAGCCGACATCGCGGACCAGATTGGCTACGAACTGCTAAGGTTCCACTGGTGCCGGCAGCAGGGTTCGAACCCGCGACCCCCTGATTACAAATCAGGTGCTCTACCAACTGAGCTATACCGGCACGCGTGGGGCTTTAGCACCCCAGGCGTGGTTCGGCAAGCCAGGGGTGGCGCTGAACTTTTTTTCTGCACAGCGGAAATGCGGCGCATCATCTACGGCCCGAAAAAGCGCTTTGGCGAGCTGGGTTTGCAGAAGCATGCTTGTGCAAAGACGTTTGTGCTTCCGAGAGCCCTAAGGGGCCGCCGGGCAGCACTTTTCGGCTTGTCGCTGAAGCCGCCGCGGCCTAACTGACAGGCTTGTATTAGGCGCTACCTCCAGCGCCTCTTGTGTGGGAGTAGAGCTGCATTGAGTGCACCATCCTTGACCCATCTGCAGATCCTTGAGGCCGAAAGCATCGAGATCCTGCGCGAAGTGGCCGCGAGCTTCGAGCGCCCTGTGATGATGTACTCCATTGGCAAGGACTCAAGCGTTCTGCTGCACCTAGCCCGCAAAGCATTCTATCCCAGCAAAATTCCATTCCCATTGCTCCATGTGGATACCACGTTCAAGTTCCGGGAAATGATCTCGTTTCGCGAACGGATGGCCGAGCAGTTCGGGTTCGACCTGATCCGGCACACAAACGCGGACGGGGTGCGTGACGGGATCAATCCGTTTGACCATGGTTCCTCGCGCTATACCGACATCATGAAGACGCAGGCGCTGCGACAGGCGCTGAACGCCGGCCGCTATGATGCCGCCATTGGCGGCGCCCGGCGTGACGAGGAAAAGTCCCGCGCCAAGGAGCGCATCTTTTCCCACCGTAATGCCAGCCATGCTTGGGATCCCAAAAACCAGCGGCCTGAGCTTTGGCGTGTGTTCAATACCCGGCTCAATCCGGGCGAAAGCATGAGGGTCTTTCCGATCAGTAATTGGACCGAGCTCGACGTTTGGACCTATATCTATTCAGAAGGTATTGAATTGCCGTCGCTTTATTTCGCCAAGCCTCGCCCGGTTGTGGAGCGTTCCGGCACCTTAATCATGGTGGATGATGAGCGGCTGCCGCTCGAGCCCGGCGAAACGCCACGCGAGGAAATGGTCCGATTCCGTACTCTCGGCTGCTATCCGCTGACCGGCGCTATCCGCTCCACGGCCTCTGACCTCCCCTCGATCATCATGGAAATGCAGGCCAGCCGCACATCGGAGCGCGAGGGGCGCCTGATTGATAGCGACAGTGCTGGCTCCATGGAGAAAAAGAAGCAGGAAGGGTATTTCTGATGAGCCTTCCCATGACTGCTTCCCAAACCGAGCTTGATATTTGGCTCAGCCAGCAGACCGAGAAGTCGCTCCTGCGCTTTCTCACCTGCGGGTCGGTGGACGACGGCAAATCGACCCTGATCGGGCGCCTGCTTTATGATAGCCAGCTTGTGCTGGATGACCAATTGGCTAGCCTCAAGAAGGAATCCCGTAATCGTATGGTTGGCGATGAGGGGATCGACTTTTCGCTGCTAGTCGACGGACTTGCTGCCGAGCGCGAGCAGGGCATCACGATAGACGTGGCCTATCGGTTCTTTTCCACGGACAAGCGCAAGTTCATCGTCGCCGATACGCCCGGCCATGAGCAATATACCCGTAATATGGCGACGGGGGCCTCCAATGCCGATCTGGCGCTGGTGCTGATCGATGCGCGCAAGGGCGTGCTGACTCAGACTCGCCGGCACAGTTTTATCCTGTCGCTGATCGGGGTGAAGCACGTAGTCCTGGTGATCAACAAGATCGACCTAGTGGATTACGACCAAGCCGTGTTCGACAGGATCGTTGCCGAGTTTCGCCAATTCGCTGAGCCTCTGGGCTTCAAGACGCTGGAAAGCATCCCCGTCTCCGCCCTGCGCGGCGACAACATGCTGCACCAAAGCGCCAACACGGCTTGGTACAAAGGTTCGGCGCTGGTGCCGTATCTCGAGGCGATCGATATCGCCGAAGATCGCAGCAACCAGAAATTCCGCTTTCCGGTGCAATGGGTCAACCGGCCCAATCTCGACTTCCGCGGGTTCTCCGGCACCGTTGCCTCTGGCGCAGTGGCTGTGGGCGATGAGGTGCTGATTGCCTCGTCCCGCAAGCCGGCACGGGTCAGCCGCATCGTGACCATGGATGGCGATCTACCCCAGGCCATTGCCGGGCAAGCTGTGACGCTGGTGCTCGATCGCGAGGTGGATTTGTCGCGCGGCGATGTGCTGGCATTGCCGGGCGAGACGCCGGAATATTCCAACCAATTCCAGGCGCGACTGGTCTGGATGAACGACGAACCGGCCTATCCAGGCCGCTCCTATCTTCTCAAGATCGGCGCGCAACTGGTGCCGGCGACCATTACGGATCTCAAGTTCCGCACCAATGTAAATACGCTGGAGCAGACGGCGGCAACCAAGATCGACCTCAATGAAGTGGCGACCGTCACCATTGCCACCGATAAGCCGATTGCCTTCGACGCCTATTGCAGCAATGCCCTGACGGGCGGCTTCATCCTGATCGACCGTCTCTCCAATGCGACGCTGGCCGCCGGCACGATCGAGTTCGGATTGCGCCGGGCGCAGAACTTGACTTACCAGTCGTTTGACGTGAACCGCGACGTACGCGCTCAGATGAAGGGGCAAACACCCCAGATCATCTGGTTCACTGGGCTGTCGGGCTCCGGAAAATCCTCGATCGCCAATCTGCTGGAAAAGCGCCTCACCGCAGAAGGCCGCCACGCTTACATCCTAGATGGCGACAATGTCCGCCATGGCCTCAATAAGGATCTGGGTTTCACCGAAGCCGCGCGGGTGGAAAACATACGCCGCGTGGCTGAAGTGGCTAGGCTCATGGCCGATGCTGGGCTGATTGTCCTCGTGTCGTTCATCTCCCCATTTGAAAAAGAACGCCGCTTGGCGCGTGAGATCGCGGGCGATATCAGCTTCACCGAAGTGTATGTGGATACGCCTCTCGAGGTTTGCGAGGCGCGGGACCCGAAGGGTCTCTACGGGCGCGCGCGGGCAGGGGAGATCAAGAACTTCACGGGCATCGACTCGCCTTTCGAGCCGCCTACCAGCGCCGAGATCGTGCTGCATGGCGCCGAGCACGAGCCGCTGGTGCTCGCGAACGAGCTGCACGATTGGCTGAAACTATAGTCAAAGAAAAGGGCGCCGCTGGCGCCCTTCGCGTTTCCGGCTCAGGCCGCTGCTTAAGCGCGGCCGAATTCGTCTTCGATGCGGATAATGTCGTCCTCACCCAGATAAGAGCCGGTCTGCACTTCGATCAGCTCAAGCTCGATCTTGCCGGGATTGGCCAAACGATGTGTGCAGCCTAGGGGCAGGTAGATCGACTGGTTCTCGCTGAGGATTGTGATTGTGCCATCGACAGTGACTTCAGCGGTCCCGCGCACCACGATCCAGTGCTCTGCGCGGTGATGATGCTTCTGAAGGCTCAACTTCTTCCCGGGCTTGACGAACAGGCGCTTGACCTGAAAGCGCGAGCCATTGAGCACCGATGAATAACCGCCCCAAGGACGGTAGGCTGTCTTGTGGATGTCGGTGAGAGCAGACGTTTCCTTGCTGGCGCGCAAGGTCTTGACCATGGCTCCGACCTTTTGCGCCTCGGTGAGCTTGCCGACGTAAACGGCATCATTCGTCGCCACCACGACCACGTCGTCGAGTCCTTCAACGGCGACATGCCCATCATCGGAAATCACCAGCGAATTAGAGACATTGCTCAGCGTCACGGGACCGCGGGTGGCGTTCTGGCTGCCGTCTTTGTCACTGGTCTTCCAGACGGCATCCCAGCTGCCGAGGTCCGACCAACCGAAGTTCACGGCCACGACGGCAGCGCGTTCGGTCTTTTCAAAGATCGCGTAGTCGACCGAAATGTTGGGCGCGGTAGCGAAGGCAGTTTCGTCGAGGCGGACGAAGTCCAAGTCCGACTTGGCTTGCCTGACCGACTGCTCGGCTGCGGTCAGGGTCTCTGGCGCGAGCTTCTGCATTTCGTCGAGGAACGCCCCGGCACCGATCATGAACATGCCCGAGTTCCAGAAATAGCCCCCGTCCGCGAGCATGGAGACTGCATTTTCGCGGTCCGGCTTTTCCACAAACCGTTCAACCGGGCGAACCTGGCCGCCAATAGCGGCATCGGCCTTTATATAGCCAAAACCGGTTTCGGGATGAGTAGGTGCAATGCCGAAGGTTACCAGATCACCGCGGACAGCACCATCAGCCGCGGCCAGGACAGCCGCCGTGTAGCCGGCATCAACGGAAACGTCATGATCCGAAGGAAGCACGTGCAGCACAGCTTCAGGTCCGAACTTGGAGCGGGCAAAAACCGCAGCTGCGGCAATGGCCACCGCGGTGTTGCGCGCAACCGGCTCGAGGAGGACCCCGGCGAGTGGCGCCCCGAGCTCATCGGCCTGTTCGGCGACGATGAAGCGGTACTCGGAGTTAGTGATGACGATCGCCGGCGCATAGAGCGAAACATCCGAGACGCGCTGCAGCGTTTGCTGGAATAGGCTTGTCGTACCAACCAGCTGAAGGAACTGCTTGGGCCGAGCGGCACGCGACATCGGCCAAAGACGGGTACCCTGTCCGCCAGCCAGGATTACAGGTACGATCAGTTGCGGCATGTTTGGTGGCTCTACGCTTGAGTTGATCTGACACTTGCGGAAGTTGCATTGCTGTGGGGCTATGTAGCCGACCAGCCGAGCGCAAAACAATCGGAAACACCCGTTTTCTTTGCGCGAGCCCCGCCCAGAGTTAATCCGGCAACCATAGGTGTCCACAAGCGGCCAAGAGGCGGTTGTCCATCCCCGCGCCTCATGCGAAAGCTTGGGCAGAGATGGTCAAAGGAGAATCCGTAATGAAAACTCGTGCCGCCGTAGCCTTTGCCGCTGGCAAGCCGCTGGAGATCGTCGAAGTAGATTTGGAAGGACCCAAGGCGGGCGAGGTGCTGATCGAGATCAAGGCGACGGGCATTTGCCACACCGACGACTTCACGCTCTCTGGCGCTGATCCGGAAGGGCTTTTCCCCTCCATCTTGGGCCACGAGGGTGCCGGTGTCGTGGTCGATGTCGGTCCGGGCGTTACGAGCCTCCAAAAGGGCGATCATGTGATCCCGCTCTATACGCCGGAATGCCGCGAATGCTATTCCTGCCGCTCAGGCAAGACCAATCTGTGCACCGCCATTCGGGCAACGCAGGGGCAGGGGCTTATGCCCGATGGCACTTCCCGCTTCTCCTTCGAAGGCAAGCCCATATTCCACTATATGGGCTGTTCCACCTTCTCCAATTTCACGGTGTTGCCGGAAATCGCCGTAGCCAAGATCGATGCCGCCGCTGCTTTCGACAAGGTGTGCTATGTCGGTTGTGGCGTAACCACCGGCATCGGGGCGGTGATCAACACGGCCAAGGTTGAGATCGGCGCAACCGCCGTGGTGTTCGGGCTGGGCGGTATTGGACTCAACGTCATCCAGGGGTTGCGGCTCGCCGGCGCCGACATGATCATCGGTGTTGATATCAACAACGACAAAAAAGCCTGGGGCGAGCGTTTCGGAATGACACACTTCGTCAATCCGACCGAGATCGAGGGTGACATTGTGCCTTATTTGGTTAACTTGACCAAGCGACGGGGCGACCTGATCGGCGGTGCCGACTACACCTTTGACTGCACCGGCAATACGCAAGTGATGCGTCAGGCGCTTGAATGCAGCCATCGTGGCTGGGGTAAGTCCGTGGTGATCGGCGTGGCTGCGGCTGGCAGGGAGCTTTCGACCCGCCCGTTCCAACTCGTGACCGGCCGCACCTGGATGGGCACCGCCTTTGGCGGCGCGAGGGGCCGCACCGACGTCCCAAAGATTGTGGATTGGTACCTCGATGGCAAGATTGAGATCGATCCCATGATCACCCATACGCTGCGCCTCGACGACATCAACAAGGGGTTCGACATGATGCATTCGGGCGAAAGCATCCGGAGTGTCGTTGTCTACTAACAGTCCCTGCAACCTCTCGCGCCACGTGTCACTGTAAATCAGTCACGTGGCGGAGGTTCAACATGCACGGCTATGCTGAAGCGCCCCAAATACCATTGGGCACGGAACTGGACCGGGTAGCTCATTTGCTTGGCGGATCGCGCGTGCTCAAGCGCAGCTTGGGCACCGCTTTCGACGCGCATGACATGCTGCTGGAGGGGTTGCCCGGCGACGCCCTCAACCAGTTGGAGCAGAGTCTGTAGGTGCTCGATGCTGCCGCCTTGGAAAAAGCGAGCGGCATGAGCCTGCGAACTCTCCAGCGCCGCCGCGCCGATCCGAGCCACCCGCTCAGTGTCGATCAAAGCAGCCCCGTCTGGTCAGCGCGATGCGGGGGAATGACTCAGGGAGCCTGCCATCAGCCTCAACGGGCAAAAGCCCACCGATCTTCTGGCCACTGTCGCTGGCACCGAACTGGTGGAAACCCTCCATTAGTTAGATCCAGTATGGGGGTTTATGTTCAAATCTGCCGCTTCCCGGCCCCCCTGGGCGGCACTCAACTGCTCGGCTGGCGCATAGATGCGCGTCCTTTCGCCTCAAACTGGGACAGCGGGGAAGGGACCTTTCGTTATGGCAGTGTGGGCGTTCGCGCCGTCTACTGCTCGCTGGATCCGGCAACGACCATCCTTGAAGTGGACGTGCAGCGCGGCTTCAAGCGCATGAACACTGCGGTCGATGTGCTGACCTCGTTTCACATTACCAAGCCGGCCGTTGTTTATGTTGTTAAAACCGACCACCTGCCTAAGTCCAATTGGCTGCGCCCGGGGCCGCCGAGTGGCAAGTAACAAGCGTTTGGTGATAGGCTGCTTCAGGCGCATGAGTTTGTCCTGGTCCCGAGTGTGGTCTCGCCCAACAGCTGGACCTCTTCTCACCGTCGTGCGCGCCAGCGGCGCCTACAGGCGCCCGCGCAAGGGGCGTTTGCCCTCGACACTCGGCTGCACCCGCGCCTTTGAAGCAATAGGTGAGACCAAAGGTAGATGACCCAGGTAGCACCAAGCATTTTCGTGGATGCCGATGCCTGCCCGGTTAAGGAGGAGGCTAAGCGCGTCGCCGAGCGGCTGAACCTTCCTATCATCTTTGTCAGCAATGGCGGCATCCGTCCTTCGCGTGATCCCATGGTCCGCGTAATCGTGGTTCCTGCCGGCGCCGATGCGGCCGACGATTGGATCGTGGAGCACGCTCAAGCCAACGACATCGTCCTCACCGCCGATATTCCGCTTGCCAGCCGCGCCATTGACAGAGGATGCCACGTGCTCGGCTTTACCGGCAAACCATTTACACCGGCGTCTATCGGTATGGCCCTCGCCATGCGCGACCTCAAACAGCATCTGCGCGAAACCGGCGACATCAAGGGTTACAATCCCAGCTTCCGACCCGCAGATCGTTCTGCCTTCCTCAGTGCTTTGGATACACTTGCGCGGCGAGCACAATCTTTCTCGAATAAGTAATTCTTAAGTTTTCACAAGCGGATTATTAACCATAATAGCAAAAACTGCGCTCAGTTGTTCCTGCTGAGTTCATGCCGTGGTGCTTTCGCGTTTTGCCTTTTCGCTTGTACTTGCAGGCATGTTGCTTGGCGCTTGCGCCAAACCACCCAGTCAGCACGAATCCTTGGTGCAGCCTGTGGACAAAACCCTGACCACAACGGGCATAGCACCCGCAGTGGCTTCCACGCGTGATCAGGAGATGCCAAAGCGCATCTTCAGCGCTGGCCCATTAAGCGGTCGAACGCTCGCGGTCGCGTCATCGGCCGATATCGTGCTCGCGCCCGGCGAAGTCGTGCTGACCTTTGACGATGGCCCGCGCCCGGGCAAGACCGACAAGATCCTCGCGACCCTCGACGACTTCGGCGTCAAGGCCAGTTTCCTGATGCTGGGCTCCGCCGCTCAAGCCCAACCAAAGCTGGCGCAGCAGGTGGCAGCGCGCGGCCACACCGTCGGCAGCCACACCTTCGCCCATGTTGATCTGGGAAAGCTCGGCCGTCAGGAAGCGCTGGACGAGATCGCCAAGGGCGAACGTGCCGTGGCTCTCGCTCTGGCGGGGAGTGGGCAGGTGCCTGCGCCGTTCTTCCGCTTCCCCTACCTCTCGCAGAACAGCTTCCTGCGCACCAACTTGGGCCAAAGCGGCCTTGTGGTTCTCGATGTCACCATCGACAGCAAGGATTACTACAAGGACAGGTCCGCAGTCGTCGCTGCACGCACCCTCGCGCGCCTCGAGGCCCGAGGTAGCGGCATTATCCTCTTCCACGACATCCACCAGCGCACCGTCGACATGCTGCCGGACTTCCTGACCGAGCTGCGCCAGCGCGGCTATTCTGTGGTGCGCCTCGTGCCTAAGGACAACGGCGTTTTCGGACGTCCCCTCATAACGGCCGATTCGAGGGCTGTCAGCGACGCGTTCTAGATGAATCCGGACTAGACTGCTTTCGCTGAGGTTTTTGGCCTTAGCGAGGTAGGTACTTTCAAAAAAACGGCAATCAGATTGCTCCTCAGCTTTGACGGAGCAAAAAATATGACCGCCAATGGGCCCCTTCCCACCGCATCGTCTCGCAGATGACTTCCAATTGCGAAGCTCCAGCACCGGTGAGGGCTCTGCTATGTCAAATCGCACTAAGCCTCCTTGACGATCGTAACGGTATAACATTACCTAAGTTCTGTTACAACATAACGGAGTCGGACCTTGCGCTTAGTATTTCTCACCGCCGCCCTGATGATGTGCTCGGCGTATGCCGCCACGGCAGACGAAGCCTGGCGCTTATTCGTCTCTGACCATGAAGGTCCAGGTGTCCGCGTTTTTGACGCGTTAACGAAACAGCAAATCGCCCAGCTCGACACGGTAGGCCCGGCGAGCCTTCATCGCAGCGACAGCGGCAAAACCGTTTTTGCGGTACAGGGCACTGTCGGCGTGGTTACCGCGATCAACACGGGGATCGCCATCGATGACCACAGTGATCACGGCGACATCGAAATTGCTGAGCCGTCGCTTACCGGCTTTTCGCTCAAGGGCGGGGGCCCATCGCACTTTGTTGAGCATGACAGGCTGTTTGCGGCGTTCTTTGATGGCGAGGGCGTCGCCCGTGTTTTCAGCGAAAGCGATGCTTTGGCAGGCGAAAGCACGACTACCAAGGTCAAGGCCAACGCTCCGCACCATGGCGTTGTCGTGCCCTTTAGTGATCATTCCATTGTCTCCGTCTACGATCCGGCTGGTGATGGTTCCGTAGTCGGCGTGCAAATCGTCGATGCAGATGGTGCTTCTGTGGGGGACGTTGTCGAATGTGTTGGCCTCCACGGTGAGGCGATGTCCGGCAGCCTTGGTGCTATCGGCGGGTGCGAAGACGGCATTCTGCTCATTAGCTCGGAAGGCGAACAACCCAAGGCAGAGCTTCTTGCTTTTCAGGAGGGGCTCGGAGAAGGACGTGTCTCCACTCTCTTGGGTGGTCGCGGTCTCCAATACTTTCTTGGCAATTTCGATGCCGATACCGTATCGCTAATTGAACCCGGCGCCGAGGAGCCTTACCGCCTCGTTGACCTGCCAACGCGGCGCGTTCACTTCGCCGTCGATTCTGTTCGTCCCCGTTTTGCTTACGTGTTTACTGAAGAGGGAACACTGCACAAACTCGATGTCATCCGCGGGGAGCTCACCAACTCCATCGAGTTGACGGATTTCTATTCAATGGATGGCCATTGGAGCAATCCACGCCCGCGTATCGCCGTGGCTCGCAACAACATCTTTGTCAGCGATCCACTTGCGGGCAAGATCCACGTCGTCGACGCTGACACCTTTGAAAGTGGCAACGAGATTGCTGTGGAGGGTAAACCCTTCAATCTCGTCGCTGTCGGTGGCAGCGGCGTTGTGCATGAGGGCGAGGATCATGCCCACTCTCATGCTCATGATGACAAGGTGTACCAAGGCTACTTTGAAGACAGCCAGATTGCGGATCGTACTCTTTCGGACTGGGAAGGCGACTGGCAGTCGGTTTACCCGCTGCTTCTGGACGGCACCCTTAACCCGGTGATGGAGAACAAGGCTGAAAGCGGCGGCATAACTGCTGAAGAATATCGCGCCTATTACAATATCGGTTACCAGACCGACGTGGATCGGATCACCATTGAAGGCGACATGGTGACCTTCTACGAGGATGGCCGGCCGGCCAAAGCCCGCTATGAAAGCGATGGCTACGAGATCCTATCTTATGAAAAAGGCAATCGCGGGGTTCGATACGTATTCAAGAAGGTCGAGGGTGACGAGGCTGCTCCTCGTTTCATCCAGTTCAGCGATCACGCCATCGCTCCGCAGGACGCTGATCACTACCACCTCTACTGGGGCGATGACCGAGCGGCGCTCCTTGAAGAGCTGACGAACTGGCCGACTTACTACCCGTCCGACCTCGGAGCTGATGAGATAGTAGAGGAGATGCTTGCGCACCAGGCTCGTTGATAAGAACGAAATGCGCTCGGCACCTTGGTGCCGAGCGTATGTCATCTTCTTGTAGCAGCTATGATTCCGTTTGGACGAGCAATCAAACTGCCAGGAAGCCGCCATCCACTGGCAGCACGGCACCCGAGATCATGCGGCTGTCATCCGACAGCAACAGGGCAATGCTTTGGGCGACTTCGTCGGCAATGGCAAAGCGGTTGAGTGGATGACGCACCATCATTGGAGCACTTTTTGCCGGATCACTCCAGGCTTCCGCAGCCAACTCGGTCAAGGTGATGGTGGGCGCCACGCAATTGACCCGGATACCATGCGGCCCGAGTTCCTTGGCCATGACGCGGCTGGCGCCCTCAAGCCCGGCCTTTGATGCCGCGTAGCACATATGATCCTGAAAACCCCTATGGCCTGCAATGGAGGTGATGTTGACGATGGCGCCCTCGCCACCTGCAGCAATGCGGGCGCGGGCAAATTCTTGGCAAGTGATCAGGGCGGCACGCAAATTGATGCCGAGTACGGCTTCATAGCCCGACTCGGTCATGTCCACCACGCTCTCAAGGACGTTGATGCCCGCGCTGTTCACCAGGAAATCGCAGGTGCCAGCCTGAGCCATCGCTGCGCGGGTAGCAACAGGATCGGCAAGGTCCACCCTTATTGTGCGCCCGCCGATCTCGGCACAAAGGCTATCGAGGTCCGACTGGGTGCGGCTCATGGCGACAATCTCGGCCCCACGTGCGGCGAGCAGTTGGGCGCAGGCACGGCCGATGCCCTTGCCGGCGCCTGTGATAATGATGGATTTGCCAGAAAATTGCATAGTGCCTCGAGCGGTGTGTGAGAAGAACCTAGATCAGGTGGGACGCCGTTGCCGCACGGATATCGCGGGCAGTCTTTTGCAGCAGCAGGAAAGCCTCGTAGCGCGTGTCATGCAGCACGCGCACTTCGGCACCAGGGCTAAAACTTGTCGCCACACGCGACATCGCGGGCATAGCCGTTTGCAGGGTCGGATAGACGCCGGACGCCACGGCGCCCAGCATGGCCGAACCCAACAGTACAGGCTCTTCGCACTCGCTGATATCCACGGGCAAGCCAGTAGCGTCCGCCAAAAGCTGGCGTGTCAGGGGATGAGCTCCTGCGCCGCCGCTGAGACTGATGGTTTGAACGGGAGCGCCATGGGCCGCCTGAGTCTCAATGATCTGGCGCAGGCCGTAGCCAAGGCTACAGATGCCGGCGACATAGAGGGCCACCAGCGACTCCGTGCCATCGTCCATGCCATGTCCCATGATGACGGCACGAGCATGCGGATCGGCGAATGGTGCGCGGTTGCCCAGGAATTCGGGCACGACGTGAAGGTCACCTGCCAGGTGTACGGATTGGCTCGCCGCGGTGACTAGTTCCAACGCTTGGTCAGCCAGCCATTGCGGCAGCGACTTGCCCGCGGCCGTCGCAGCGGCGCTAGCTAGGGCAGTTGCGGGGTGCAGTTGCACCAGTTGGTCGATCGCGGCACCGGCAGCAGACTGGCCGCCCTCGTTGAGCCAGGCGCCGGGCACCATGGCGGAGAAATAGGGGCCCCATACTCCGGGCACAAAGGCAGGTTCAGCCGTCGTGGTCATTGTGCATGAAGAGGTGCCGAAAACATAACCCATTGCTCGCGTGGCATCCCCACCAGCAGCAACCGTGCCGGCACCGCCAGCATGGGCATCGATCAACCCCGCTGCAACCGCCGTGCCGGGGCGAAGTCCCATGGCCTGCGCGGCAGCTTCGGTCAGCCCATTGCCTAGCGCGGTACCAGGATCGACAACGCTCTGGCCGATCCGAAGGAAGTACTGGTCGGCCAGATCACCCAGTCCGATCTGACGGAAATAGCTTTCGTCCCAGCGCCGCTCATGACCGAGATAAGTCCACTTGCAGGTGACAGTGCAAGCGGAGCGATCAAGCGCCCCGCTTGCTTTCCAGGTAAGGAAATCTGTGAGGTCAAAGAAGTTTGCGGCATGTGCATAGATGTCGGGCCGGTTTTCACGTAGCCACAAGAGCTTTGGCGTTTCCATTTCCGGCGAGATGCGGCCACCGACGTACTTCAGCACCTCGTGACCCTGCCGATTGATGCGCTCGGCCTGTTCAACCGCGCGGTGGTCCATCCAGACGATGATGTCCCGTTCAGGGTGAGCGCGATCACCCACTGGAAGGCTCTCGCCGCCAGGACCGGACACGACGAGCGAGCACGTCGCATCGAAGCCGATGCCCGCGACATCAGCCGTATCTACTGCCGCTTGGGCAACACTGTCCCGAACTGCGGCGCAAACCGCATCCCAGATTTGGGCGCTGCATTGCTCGGCGATGACACCGTCCTGGCGGTGCATGTCAATGGGGCGCTTGGCCGTGGCCAGCATGTGGCCGGCTGTGTCGAACACGCCTGCTCGCGCAGACCCGGTGCCGACATCGATACCGATCAGATAATGAGCCACGCCTATTCTCCAGCTGTTAGCGCGTCAGACGCGGTCGAAATTGGTCGGCAGGACGATCATGTCGCGTATGGTCACCGTGCGCTTGCGGGAGAGCATGTAGACGATCGCATCGGCGATTTCCTCGGGATCAATAAGGCTACCGCTTTCCTTGGCCTTGCGCAGGTTCTCTTCAGGCCAATCTGCCAGCAGGGCCGAAACGACTGGGCCGGGGGAGACCTGGGCCACACGCACGCCATGAGGAATCATCTGGCGGCGCATGCCTTGCACAAAGCTGGTGATTGCCCATTTGGAGCCGGAATAGACCGGCTCCCAATAGGTTGGGAAGTGGCCCGCGATGGAACAGGTGACGATGATGTCCCCGGTCTTGCGCTCGCTCATATGCGGCACCACGGCATGGACGTTCTTCATCACCGCATTGACGTTGAGGTTGAGCATGCGGTCGATGGCTTCGGGCGTCGTTTCGGTCAGATCGCCGCCGATGTAGGTGCCCGCATTACAGTATAGAATGTCAATTTGCCCGACCTTCTGAAGGATTTCAGGGATCATGGCATTGCAGCTATCGGCATCGAGCAGGTTAGTGACCTGGGGAATTGCCTTCTCGCCAAGTTCGGCCACGAGGTCCGTCAGACCCCTTTCGTTCCAATCCACCATCACCACGGTGGCACCCTGGCCTAGCAGGGCCTTGGTGGTGGCAAGACCAATCCCCGACGCCGCGCCTGTGATGACCGCGACCTTGCCCTGCAGCGACTCTGTCATTGTATTCTCCTGGTTAGATGAGTGTGGTCGTGATTCAGCGCCAGTCACGGCCGATATAGATGGCCAGCAGGATGATCGCGCCCTTGATCACGTCCTGCAGGTAGGGGTTGATGCCCATGAGGTTCAGCCCGTTGTTGAGAATGCCCAGCAGCACCGCTCCGATGAGCGTGCCCAGGATCAGGCCGCGGCCACCAGCAATGGCCGTGCCCCCTAGAACGACCGCGGCGATGGCATCCAGCTCGAAGCCGACACCTGCATTAGGCTGCCCGCTCATCAGGCGCCCGGTGAGGATTACCGACGCCAGCGCAGACGTCAGGCCCGAAATGCCGAAGACGATCAGCTTGACACGATGGGTCTTGACGCCCGACAGGCGCGCAGCCGTTTCGTTGCCGCCCAAGGCATAGACGTGGCGGCCGAATGCGGTGCGCTCGAGCAGCACCCAGGCGATGGCATAGATCACCACCATGACGATGACCGGCACCGGCACGACGCCGATGCGTCCGACGCCAAACCAGGAAATCCAGCTTGGCAGGCCACTGATCGGGTAGCCGCCGGAATAGATCAGGGCGATGCCGCGAGCCATGCCCATGGTCGCTAGTGTCACGATGATCGAAGGCATCTTGCCCCAGGCCACCAGTGCGCCATTGAAGAGGCCGATAGCCAGGCCCAGCAACAGCCCCACGGCCAGCGCGGCCTCGCCGGGAAGGCCCGAATTGACCATCAGGCCGGCGGTGATGGTGCCCACCAGGGCCATCACGGCACCGACGGACAAATCGATGCCGCCAGTAAGGATGACGAAGGTCATCCCCACGGCCAGAATGCCAACGATGGATACCTGACGCAGGACGTTGAGTAGATTGTCCAGGCTAAAAAAATTAGGACTGGCAAGCGCCATCAACACGGACACCACCACCAAACCGACCAGTGGCAGGGTCAGCGGCGATTGCAGCAGGCGAGCGAAATTCCGGCCGGGGCTCGTTGCCTCGCCAGCAGCGGCTTCATGCGACATGTTCGATACTCCCGGTTGTTGCATGCGTCATGATCTGCTCGGAATTGATGGCTTCGCCTTCAACGGTGGCCACTATGGCACCCTGGCGGAAGACGCAGACGCGGTCGGACATGCCGATGACTTCTGGCAGTTCGGAGGAGATCATGATGATTGCGTTGCCATGAGCGGTGAACTCGCGCATCAAGGCGTAGATTTCAGCTTTGGCGCCGACATCGATGCCGCGCGTCGGCTCATCGAAGATCAGCACCTTCATCTGGTGATTGAGCCAGCGCGCGATGACCACTTTTTGCTGGTTGCCGCCCGAGAGGGTATCGACACGAGCATCGGGCCCCTCCGCCTTGACGCGGACTTGGTCCATAGCCGTCTGGGTGGCCTTGCGTTCCTTCTTGAGGTCGAGAAACCAGTGGCCCTTGCGGTACTTGCCGTAGTTGTTGAGCGAGATGTTCTGCAGGATCGAGAAGCTGGTGATCAGCCCCTGCTCCTTGCGGCTTTCAGGCAGCAAGCCGATGCCGTAGTACAACGCTTCGTCGGGCCCCGAGAAACGCTTTTCAACACCATCGATTTTGAGCGTGCAACTGGCCACCGGTCCTGCACCCAGCATGGCCAGAACCGTCTCGGTGCGTCCTGAGCCGACTAGGCCCGCAAAGCCAAGTATCTCCCCTTTGCGCAAGCTGAAGCGAGAGGCCGGCCCATTTTTCTTGAGCCGCAGATTGTCGACCTCCAGCACAACAGGGGCAGTGACGTCGAAAGCGGGCTTGGGCGGAAAGCTGTTTTCGATGCGGCGGCCCACCATCATCTCGACGAGGCGATCATTGTCCACTTCGGAAACAAGGCAGGAGCCGACGAATTCACCATCGCGCAGGACGGTAACGCAGTCGCAAATCTGAAATATTTCCTCCAGGTGATGCGAGATGAAGATGATGGCAACGCCCTGGCGACGCAACTCGCGCATGACCTTGAACAGATGCTCGACTTCGGTCGGCGTCAGGGTTGCGGTCGGCTCATCCAGTACCAGTATGCGTGCGTCGAGCGAGAGCGCCTTGGCAATCTCGACAAACTGCTGTTCGGCAATCGACAGACGCTGCACTGGCACATCGAGCGGCACGCTAACCCCGAGCCGCTGCATGACTTCACCAGCCCGCTTGCGCATTGCCTGGCGATCGAGCAGTCCCAGGCGGTTGCGCAACTCTCGGGCGAGAAACATATTCTCAGCCGCATTGAGATAGGGAATGAGGCTGAATTCCTGGAAGACAATGCCAATGCCAGCTGCAATGGCCGCATCATAATTGGCGAACTGGTACTCGCTTCCCTCGATGCGGATCGTGCCCGCACTTGGCTGGATGACGCCGCACAGGATTTTCATCAGCGTGGACTTGCCTGCGCCGTTCTCGCCTAGAAGCGCGTGAACTTCGCCGGAACGCACCTCCAGATCGACGCCGCGCAGGACTTCGATCTTGCCGAAGCTTTTGCGGATGCCTTGCAGTTCCAGCATCGTGCGCTCCTCTTGTTTGAACCCGCCCCCGCAACATGCAAGGGCGGAGCAGGTGACGATTACCAGCTGAACTCAGCGGCGTTCTCTGCGTCGACGACCATGACGTCGATCGGCACTTCCTTGGGCACAACGCGAGCGCCCCATTTCTGCGCCAGCGCCATGGCTAGACCAACACGAACCTGGTCACGCGGGAACTGCGCAGTGGTTTCGATGAATGGTCCGCCTTCGGACACAGCCTTAACCGCTTCCGGCGCACCGTCGACCGACGTCAGCTTGATATCACGGCCCGAACCCTGGATTGCGGCGAGAGCGCCCATGGCGCCACCGTCGTTCACCGAGAAGATACCGGCAAGGTTGGGATGCGACTGAATCATATTCTCAACGACACCCAGCGCCACAGAGCGGTCCTGGCGCCCGTTCTGGGTGGTGACGAGCGTAATGCCTTCAAACTCATCAAAGGCGGCCTTGCAGCCCTCAACACGCTGCAAAATCGGCACGACGGGGATGCCGTCCAGGATCGCCACTTCGCCTTGGCCGCCCAGAGCTTCAGCCAGATATTTGCAAGACATGTAGCCAGCATCGCGGTTCTTGGAGCCGACAAAGGTATCGACCGGGCCATTGGCGTTGGCATCAACGGCAACCACGATCACGTCCTGTGCCTTGGCGGCATGGACAGCGGCCTCGATGCCGGCAGTGTCGGTCGGGTTGAGCAGCAGGATGTCGATCCCCTGCTGGAGCATGTCCTCGACGTCCGAAATCTGCTTGGCAACGTCGTGAGCCGCGTCGGTGACGATGACCTCGGCGCCGAGGTCAGCGGCAGCTTCGTTCAGCGCTTCCTGCATGGAAACGAAGTAGGGATTGTTGAGCTCCTGGAACGTCATGCCGATCTTCAGCTGCTCCTGGGCCGAAGCTCCAGAGGTAGCCAGAGCAAGGGTCAGCAGCGAAGCGGATAGAAGTTTGGTGTGTTTCATTGTCATGGTCCTCCCATGTTTACGTGGGCAAATGCCCCTGTCCGGATGCCGTCATGGCGCCCGAATTCGGTTAAACTGAATTGCGGCGTTCAGCCGGTCATCGCCAGATTCCGGTTTGCAGCGAACTGCGCCTTGAACTGGGAGGGCGACATGCCCTTGAGGTTCTGGAAGTGGCGATTGAAATTGGAAAGGTTGGCAAACCCGACCTCGTAGCAGATGTCGGCGACCTTGATGTCCACGTTGGTGAGTAGCATCTGACAGGCCAGGTCGACCCGAAGCTGGTTTCGGTAGCGCACCAGCGTCGTTCCCGTATGGCGCTTGAATGCGCGCGAAAACGCACTTTGGCTCTGCCCAACCATTTCAGCGAGTTCAGCCTCGTCGATCTGCTCGGTCAGGTGATCCTTCAGATAGGCAATGGCGCGGTTGATGCCACTATCGTTGAAGCGGCTGAGATCGAGCTGGAAGCTAAGGCTGGCCAGAACCTCGTGCTGGCCCTGCACAAGTTGATCGAGTATCTCCCAGAACAGCGCCAGGCGCGCGAGCCCCTGCGCCTCGATCAGACGCTCGATCAGCGGGCGCACCTTCCGGCTTGTATCCGCATCAAACAAGAGCCCCCGCCGGCTGCGCTCCAGCAGCGGCCGGACGGCATCCATTTCAGGCATCTGCGCACAGGCGGCATCGATGAAAGATTGAGGAAATTGAACAACAAGGGAGCGAAGCGGTACAATTTCGCCCGGCTCGATATCGCTGATCCAGTTCTGCGGCAGATTGGGACCTGTTACAATCAGCTGGCCGGGCTCAAAATCACCAACAAAGTCACCAATGTAAAATTTTCCAGACGTAGCAACAACCAGATGTATTTCGTATTCGGGATGATAGTGCCAGCGCACGGTCCTGAATGGATATCCGTGCATCCACGCCGAAAAGGACTCACCTTTTCGTATATGGACAAGCTCCAGATCGGGCTGCACTGGCAATCTCCCTAGAAACTATTCAACCACGGGCAGCCAAATGCCCTTGGAAGTTTCATCGTCGGCCTGCAGGTTACTCCATAGAATCGCAATCGATCCACCTCAGCCCACAAGAGAATCCGATACTATTTTGCCCCTGATGCGTCGGAAAATGACGGTCTTGCGAGCCAGCATGCACGGCAGATCTGCAGCAGAGGAATACAGTCCGACTAGGGCGTGAGGAGGACTGGCGGCAATGAGCCAAAGCAACTGCACAGTCGTAGATTTTGCATGTACGACATTGGTGCGTAGGAACTTCTTGACTGTGGTACCTGAAACGGCTGCAAAACCCGTGGGGTCCGCGGGCCATGCAATCGAAAAGCCCGACGTCGTCAGGCGCTGTCCATTTGATGAAGGCTGCCAGCGAGCACCTCGGTTCGTGAAGGACCGGCGTAAGAACCATCCAGGCGTTCCAACAGCATCCTTGTGGCCACATGAGCCTGTGCCGCCGGCTGCACACCAGCACGGGTAAGATGGGGGCGGATGTAGTTCATTTGTGGCTGGTCGCCGTAGACAGCCACTGCAAGGTCCTGTGGTATGCGCAGGCCGTGGTCGAACAATCGGGCGATGCCACCCAGTGCCATCAGGTGATTGCCAAAAAACAGGGCAGTGGGCATGTCCTGCCTGTGAGTTTCCAGCAGCCAGTCAACGCCTTCGGTTCCCGACGGCGCAAGGAAAGTGCCTTCCCAATCCAGTATGTCGGTGGGTGCCAGCCCGCCCTCGAGCAAGCCATTCCGTAGGCCACGGGCGCGATCCATGGCTTCTTCGAAAAAATGTGGTCCAGTGATCTGTGCAACCCGACGATGGCCTCGCTGAGCGAGGTATCGCCCCATTTCGTAGCAAGCCCCTTCGTCATCAACGCGCAAGCTATCGACGGCTTGGTTTGGTAGTTTGCCGATAAACACCGTCGGGATATCGATATTGAGCAAGGCGTCGTGCATGCCGTGCAGGGCGAAATCGCCGATGATCAAACCGTCGAACCGCTTGCTGCGGACCTGCCGAAGGTATTCCTCAACGTGCTCCTGACTGTGACCGCCCGGAACGTCAGTGTTGAAGATCAAGGCATCGAGTCCTGCTGCCTCTAAGTCAGTTTGAACCGTCTTGACCAATTCTGGGTAGAATGGGTTGCGGATATCGGGGATCAGCATGGCGATGATATTGGTGCGACCCGTGCGCAGACTCTGCGCCTGCCGGTTGGGCGAATACCCCAGCTCCGCCACGGCCTGCATCACACGCTCACGCAAGTGCGGCGACACCCGATTAGCATGGTTGAGCACGTGCGAGACAGTTGTCCGGGACACGCCTGCGCGCTCAGCGACCTTGGAAATAGTTGTCATAGGATATTTGGCTACCACCCGATGAATCGATTTGCAAATCGGTTTGTGAATGCATTTGCAAAACGATTTTTTGGTGCTACGGTTTGTGCGTCGGGCGGTGCAGCTCGGCAGGCCTACGATAAATCCGGCGCAAAGACCGGTGTCGATTCGGCGCAAGGGAGATCGCATTTGAGTTCATTCAGAACCGCCTAATCGCGAGCGAGCGGCGGCATCCACCTTTACCGGACAGCAGTAGAGCCTCGTCAGGGTCTCAGTACTGCTTTGCCGAACTTCACCTTCGAGCTGGTGTCGGCTGGCTCGTCAGCAAGATTGCTTTGACCTTTTTCACCTCTGGCAAAAATAGATGAACGCACCTTTTTCCGGTCTCGACCTCACCCTTGGCAATCTTTACCGGCTCTCGAATGCCGTGACCCGCTCGATCTCACCGGAGAACTTTACGGGAGAAAAAGGGAAAGGCGGCATGGCGACCGAGGGCACGGGGGCCAGTTGCGCTCGGGGTCTGGGCCAGGGCTGGAAGGTGTCGCCATCCATTCGCATTGAGCCTAGTGAAATCCGCGTGCTAGCTGACATTGAGGGGCCCGGTGCGATCCAGCAGATTTGGTTGACCACAGCCAACCTGCGCTGGCGCGACCTGATCCTGCGCATCTACTGGGATGACCAGGAGCACCCATCAGTAGAGTCGCCCATTGGAGACTTCTTTTGTTCGGGCTGGAACCGGTTTGCTCAGGTCACGTCGCTTGCGGTGTGTGTGAACCCCGGTCGCGCGTTCAACTGCTATTGGCAGATGCCGTTCCGCAAGCGCGCTCGTATCACCATCGAGAACCGCAATCCCGACGATCACGGCATCATCTATTACCAGATCAACTATGCGCTGACCGATGTGCCGGAAGACGCGGCCTATTTCCACGCTCAGTTCCGCCGCACCAATCCGCTGCCATTTATGCAGGATTACACAATTGTCGATGGCGTGCAGGGCAGGGGGCACTACGTGGGAACCTACATGGCCTGGGGCACCAACAATTCAGGTTGGTGGGGAGAAGGCGAGATCAAGTTCTTTATGGATGGCGACAAGGAGTTCCCCACCATCTGTGGCACCGGAACGGAAGACTATTTCTGTGGTGCCTACAATTTCGACGGTGGCGTGGTGGACGAGAATATGGAGAGTGCCTACCGGGAATTCACAACGCCCTATGCGGGGCTACCTCAGGTGCTTCGTCCCGATGGTGTGTACCAGAGCCAGATGCGCTTTGGCATGTACCGCTGGCACATTCACGATCCGATCCGCTTCGAGCAGGATTTGAGGGTTACCATCCAGGCGCTCGGCTGGCGCACGGAGAAGAAAGACCGGCGCTATCTGCCGCTCCAGGATGACATCGCGTCGGTCGCCTTCTGGTACCAGACGCTGCCAACCGCACCATTTCCTGAACTTGCTCACGCAGATTATCTGGAAGTCATCTGACCTATGAACCTGCTCCGCTACATCGCCGGGCGGCTGGTCGTATACGCGTTGGTGATCGTTTTTGCGCTCACCGTGCTGTTCTTCGTGCCGAGGCTGGGGCCAACGGACCCGGTGGAGGCCATGCTGGCAAAAGTTTCCTCCCAAGGCGCCTATATGGATGCCGCTCAGGTGGACATGCTGCGTCAGTCGCTGTCTGACACGTTTGGTCTCAGTGGTACTCTGCTGGAGCAATACTGGGCTTTCATCAAGCGCATCGTCTTCACAGCCGATTTTGGGCCGTCGCTCTCGATGTACCCAACGCCAGTGATGGAGTTGATCCGTAATGCCTTGCCGTGGACCTTTGGTCTGCTGCTGACGTCGACGCTCATCGCTTGGGTACTTGGCAATTTCGTGGGGCTGCTGTCGGGCTGGCGTCCGACCAGCAACAGCTCGCGCGTCATGGAAGGCATTGCGATCTGCCTTTACCCCATCCCCTATTATATCTTGGCGCTTATTCTCTCGATCCTGTTTTCCTATGTCTGGAAGATCTTTCCGCTGACCACCACCATTCGTGGCGCGCCCTGGAGCTGGGACCTGGTCAGCAGCATCGTCTGGAATTCGTTCCTGCCGGCCATGTCCATCGTGATCGTGGTTTTTGGCTGGTGGGTCATCAGCGTCAAGGCGCAGACCACGGCGCTGCGGGAAGAGGAGTTCGTGCGGTATGCCAAGCTCAAGGGGCTGAGCGACGGGCGTATTCTGGGACGGTATGTGCTGCCCAATGCCATCCTGCCGCAGATCACCTTTCTTGCCCTGCAGATCGGGCTGATGTTCAACGGTTCACTAATCACGGAGATCCTGTTCGATTATCCCGGTCTGGGCCTGCTGATCTACTCGGCCGTTTTGCAGGGTGACTTCAACCTTCTCATGGGGACAATCAGCCTGTCGATCATAGCCGTTGCGACGGCAACAATGGTGATCGACCTGATTTACCCGCTTATTGATCCTCGAATTCGGCACCGGTAGTTCCATGCGCAGCTTCTTTCTCCATGCGCCCTTCCGACTGTACCTCGGTATTTTCCTCGTCGTGGTGTTCGTCGTGCTTGGTGCCATCCTACCTTGGTTCGCGCCTTCCGACCCGCTGGTGTGGTACACGGCCCCACGCAACCAGAACCCCGGCGCCGCTCATTGGCTTGGGACAACAAGTCTGGGGCAGGACGTGTTCTGGCTCCTGACCTACGCCCTGCGCAATTCATTGATGCTCGGCCTGATCGTGGGCGGGCTGTCCACGATCATCGGAGTGTTCCTGGGACTTGCCGCGGGATATGCCGGCGGCTGGCTAGACCGGGTGCTATCTTTCTTCATGGACGCACTGCTTTGTATCCCGACCTTGCCCATCCTGATCCTGATGGCGGCGCTGTTCGGTGGCCAGCTCGCCTTGCCCATCATCGGCATCATTCTTGTGGTGTTCAACTGGCCTTACCCTGCGCGTCAGGTGCGGGCCGTGGCGCTGACCATGCGGGAGCGTGAATTCATCAACGTCGCGTGGTTCAGCGGGGAATCGAGCGTGCGCATCCTCGTGCGCCAGATATTCCCCTATATTGCGGGCTGGTCGGCTGCCAATTTCATCAACACCGTGCTGGTGGGCATCTCCACCGAAAGCGCCGTGGCTGTGATCGGGCTTTCGAGTGCACAGCAAGCAACACTGGGGACGATGATCTATTGGGCCATCAATTACCAGGCGCTGCTTGCAGGCAAGTATGTGTGGGTAGGCTCACCGGTGCTCTCCATTGTGTTGCTCTTTATCGGCCTGTTCCTTGTGTCCTCTGGCCTGTCGATGATGTCATCTGCCCGGAGGATGAGCGTATGATTACGATCGACAACGTGACAGTGGGCTATGGAAAGTCCGGGTTCATCACCGCGGTGGACAATGTCAGCCTCGCCATCAACGAAGGCGAGATCCTGGGCATTGCCGGCGAGTCAGGGTCGGGCAAGTCGACCCTGATGCGCGCGGTTTATGGCGATTTCTCCACCGGACTGCGCATCAAGAGCGGCACCGTCACCGGCCGCTTTACTGATACGCACTCGGGGCATGTCATCCAAGAGCAGTCCAGCGATTTCAAAAAACTCTGGTGGGATCAGATCACCTATATTCCGCAGGGATCGATGAGCGTGCTCAACCCGCTTATGAAGGTTGAGAAGCAGGTTATTGACGGCTTGCCCAAGCGGGAGCGGCAAGGCAGCCGTGCCGATCTTCGGCGGCGGATCGCTGAATTCCTAGCCGGCTTTGGTCTTGAGGAAAACGTCCTCGACGCTTACCCGCACCAGCTGTCAGGTGGCATGCGCCAGCGTGTGCTCGTCGCCATCGCTGCCTTTGTGAACCCGCGCCTGATCCTGGCCGACGAACCCACCACCGCGCTTGATGTGGTTGTTCAAAAAAAAATCCTGCTGATGATGGTGGAAATTCAGCGGCGCCAGCGCAACACGCTGGTGCTGGTCTCGCACGACATGGGGGTGCACTACCAAATCACCGATCGGCTGGTGATCATGTACAAGGGTAGGATCGTTGAGGCAGGACCGACCGCAGAGATCTTCGCGAATCCGCAGCATGATTACACCAAAAACCTGATTGCTTCGCTGCCGCGCCTTCGCGGCAAACGATCCGCAGATGTGGTGGGAGAGCTTGCATGAGCGGCACTCCCCTTCTCGAGGTCGAGGGCGTCAGTCGCATCTATCGCAAGGGCGGCTTCTTTTCCGGCAGCGCCTTCACGGCGGTGGACAATGTCTCGTTCACCTTGCCGAACACGCCGCAGGTTTTTTCCATCGTGGGCGAGTCTGGCTCTGGCAAGACGACTTTGGCGCGTATGATCTTGCGCCTAGTGGAGCCCAGCTCGGGCGCTATTCGGCTTTCGGGCAGGCCGCTGACCGGGCCCAAGAACAGGATCGACAATCTCGAATTCCGCCGACTGGTGCAGCCGATCTTCCAGAACCCGTTTGAAGCGTTCAGCGCCTATCTGCCGGTGGAAGATTATCTGCGACGCACCGCACTTAATCTGAAAGTAGCCGCTAGCAATGCCGAAGCTTCCGATGTTTGCGACCGTGCCCTGCAGTCGGTCGGGCTGAGCCTGGAAAGGGTGCGCGGCAAGTACATCCGCCAGTTTTCGGGGGGTGAATTGCAGCGCATCAGTGTGGCTCGGGCGCTTATTCCTCGCCCCAAGCTAATTGTTGCCGATGAGCCGGTCTCCATGGTCGATGCGTCCCTGCGCATGAGCATCGTCAATCTGTTCCGCCAGATCGTGGAAGAACAGGGTGTATCGTTCATCTACATCACGCATGACCTCTCCACCGCGTATTACCTGTCTGACCAGGTTTCGATAATGAACCGCGGGCGTGTGGTGGAAAGCGGCGTCCCTACCCAGATCCTCGACCATCCAACGCAGGATTATACCCGCGAACTGATGGCCGCCATTCCAACCGTCGATGAGCGCTGGAGCGAACTGGCCGCCATCGATGCTCAATACCGGACGCAAGCAAGCCGGAGCCCTGGTGCAACAAGCACCTGACCAACGATCAAACATGAGATTGAAGAGGAGGAAATCTTGTTGAGCAATTCCCTGCGCCGCGGCGCCAGAACGACCATATTCAACCTTGGGCTCGCAATAGCCCTGGGCAGCACGATGTTGACCGCAACGGCTGTACCGACCTGGGCGCAGCAGATGACAGACGTCGGGACGCCACGTGAGCAGACCCTGGTGGTCGACATGCTCAATGCTCGCGTCGGCAATCCGACCAACATGAACATGTATCAGCAAGGCGTGACCATCAACCATGGCTACCACCAGATGGCCGGGGCGCTGTTGTATGACATCGACACGGCTAAGGGCACGCAGTTCCCCGATCTGGCAGCCGAGATGCCCATACCTAACGAGGACTTCACAGTCTTCACCGTTCCCTTGCGGCAAGGGCTGACATGGAGCGATGGCCAGCCGTTCACTGCAGACGACGTGATCTTCACCGATAACATGATCCGCAGCACGTCGGCTCTTGCCTATAGCTCGGCCTATTCTTCCCAGATCGCCTCTATGACCAAGGTGGATGACCATACGGTCGAGGTAAAGACCACCAAACCAACCCCGCGCCTTTCGGTGGTGCTGGGCTCGGTCATCTACGGCAACAACTTCCACATCGTGCCCAAGCACATCTGGGAAAAGGAAGACCCGGCGACCTTCGCCAACTTCCCGCCCGTTTCTATCAGCGCCTACAAGTACAAGGACCATGACCCCAATGGCACCTGGTTCCTCTGGGAGAAGCGCGAGGACTGGCAGAACTCGGATGTCGGCCAGATCCTGGGTGAGCCAAAGCCGCAATTTGTGCTGTTCCGCTCCTATGGTACGGAGGAGCGACGGGTTCTCGCCATGGCCGCAAACGACATCGACATCTTGACGGACATCTCGCCCGAAAGCCTCGATATCCTGCGCAACCAGAATCCCGAGGTTCGCGCCTGGTTCACCGACTTCCCTTATGCCAACCTTGATGACCCTTGCGAACGCGGCATGCACTTCAACACGTCCAAGGCGCCCTACGACGATCCCAAGACGCGCTGGGCCTTGGCACTGGCGATCAATGCAGAGCAGGCGAGCATCGCTACGTTCTCGGGCATGTTGCGAGCTTCACCATTGGCCATCCCTCCGACAACGGTGTTGATGGACAATTATCACCAACCCATGGCCCAGTGGCTGACCGAGTTTTCCCTGGAAGACGGCTACAAGCCGTTTGATCCCGACTACGCAGTTCGGCTGGGCGAGCGCCTCCGCTCCGAAGGTGTCGAGAACATTCCCGAGGATCCCGAAGCTCTCCGTGAACTGCTCGGTGTGGGCTGGTGGAAGCACGATCCGGAACAGGCAACCAAGTTGCTGACAGAGGCCGGGTTCACCAATGACGGTGGGCAATGGCTGAAGCCTGATGGGACTCCCTGGACCATCAACATTCTCGCTCCCGCCGATTTCGAAGTACAATCGCAACGCCTCGCCTTTGCGGTCGCGAACGAATGGACGCAGTTCGGCATCCCAACCCAAGTGCAGCAAATGCAATCGGGGGCATTCTTCACAGCAGAGAATACCGGCGACTATGAAGTGGGATCGTACTGGGGCTCTTCTTGCGCCATAACCCCGGATCTCTTCGTCCGGCTTGAAGCCTGGCACAAGGACTATGTCCGTCCCAATGGCACACCGGCATCTTCCAACCAAGGGCGGTATGTCGACGAGGAACTGAGTGCGCTGATCGACGAGCTACGTGCTGTTCCAGCGGACGACGAGAGGGTTGTGCCGCTGAGCACCGACATTCTCAAAGAACTGGTTGAAGGTCTGCCTAGCATCGAGATGTTCGGAACGTCCAAGTTCGTTCCGGTTAACGAGACCTACTGGACCAACTACCCTTCAGCAGACAACTACTATGAGGGTCCCTGGTGGTGGTGGAGCAACTTCAAGTTCATCGCCGCTCAATTGGAGCCCAAAGCGGCTGCTCAATAAGCTGATCCTATGTGGCGGGCATCTGTGCCCGCCACCAACTGTCGAGCTAGCCTGGCGTCTCGGTGAACTTACAAGCAGAACGCTGGGGCAGGGGCCGCTTTCGAGGTGCTGGCGGCCCTTCACCAGCCCAGTTCTCTAGAAGCTGCATTACCGAGGGAAAAGTGCCGGCCGGGCAGCACGGTTCCGGACTCGACGTTGGTGGCTGACAATTCTGGGTACGCAACCATGTGCCACTCAATGCGCTTGGCGCCAGTTCTACCGGCCTTGCAGTGGCCGAAATAGATACCAAATGAAAATCTGCCAGGTGCCAGCGACCTGGTTCGCTTGCGACCGAGACACAGGAGGACCCCATGAGAGACAAAAAGGTAAGTCCTGTCGCCACCGCAGCTGCATTTGCCGGGCTTTCAGGACTGATTTTTCTAGTGATCGCCGCAGCCTAACAACGTCCGTTCGAGGCGTCATTTCACAAGGGACGCACTGCGTGCCAAAGTGCGTCCCAGCTTGCTCAACCCGGACGCTGAGGCAGTTTGCATGGGTGCCCGGCCGGAATGCTACGGCGATCTTGAAATCCCGTTTCGCGGATCCAGATCATCTACTATCTGAGCGGCACGGGACAAGTCAGTTGCGGTACAGATACCACAAGGAGCAGACATCCAGGCCCGAGGTTTACCTCCTGGATGGTGAGGTCTTAAGGCAACAGCGGGAGCGGAACAGGCTCCACTCCGCATTCATCCTTGTTGGCCTGATGGCCCTTGCCGCATCGACAGGCTACGCGATCAGCGGGCCGGACGGCGTGATTTTTAGCCTGCTCATTTCTGGTGCCACTCTGCTGGTTGGCTCGGCCTCCGGTAGCGCTTCGTTCCGCCGGACCTACGGCGCCATCACCCTGAACCGGCGTAACGCCCCCGACTTGGTCATGCTAGTTGAAGAGCTCTCGCTTCGAGCAGGTCTTCCTCGTGCGCCGACGCTCCATCTCTTACGGTCTCCTGTCCTGCAGGCGATGGCTGCGGGCGACCGCGAGGATCCTGCGATAGCTGTCACGAGCGGCTTAATCGAGTCGGTGCCGCCCCGCGAACTTGCTGCCGTGCTCGCGCACGAAATCGCACATATCCGGCACGGCGACACGTTCATCATGCGCCTGGCTTACACCGCAGGGGCAATGACGCAGACTATGTCCAGCATCGGCCTCTTAATGCTCTTTGCGCTCCTGCCAGTGTTTTGGGCGACCGGCGAAGTCTTGTCACCTTTTGGCATTTTGCTCCTAACGCTTTCCCCTACCATCAGCGATCTGCTGCAACTCTCATTGTCTAGGAGGCGGGAGTTTCTGGCGGACGCGGGGGCAGTCGAGCTCACGGGCGATCCGCAGGGTTTGGCGCGGGCGCTCCAACGTATACACGCGATGCAGGGGGACGACTGGGAGCGCTTCGCGTCACGCGGGGGGCGTTGGCTGCATTGGTTTCGGACTCATCCGAGCACGCCTGAGCGGATCGAACGCCTGGCGAAGCTCGTTCCCCCCGTTCGAGCCGACCTTCGGCTTGGTGGCCGCCGGAGCTACCTAGTTCCCCTGTCTGGCCGCAGCCGCCATTCTTGGCGTCAGGACCTCATGAGGCCGTTCTTATAGGATCGGGGGAGGCGCCCATCTCACCTCTGTCAGCAAGAATAATTAGGTCAACTGGAGCGATAGTGCAGTCGCCCCCCACCACCGGCGACTTCGCCATCGCCCTCTGATTTTTTCTCGTGGTATTCTTGAAGGCGGGTTTGAAAACTCTAGATCAACCATGCGGACTGCGGAAGGTGTCCGCCAGGTTGGGCTGAGGGCCCGCCGTTCTTGTACTCATGTTACTCAACGGAGGATGTGATTATGAGGACCTGCCTCGACTTCCCCGCTCTAGCGAGCGACCCGCTATGCGAACAGCTAAGGCCTTACCTTTTGGGTGGAGGGAGGCCCCAGGCTGTCGCCTGGGCGAGTACAACTGCCTACATCCCCGAGGGGCGTGTGCTTTGCACAGGTGGTCGCAACCTCGGAATGCTGCAATGAACCCGCTCATCCATCACGATTGCAGGCACATTGTCCATCACAGGTCCGACGTAGTTCATCCAGCTGCCGCACGGACGCACCATCTTGCATGTGGCGAGCAGGCTATGGTGTCCGCTCAAGGCTCACTGCTGGAGACCGCATCAGTCTTTGAACTTTGGTTCACCTGCGATCGAACGCTCTCGGCAGCCTAGCAGACTGCCAGCTTGTACCGACGGGCGATCGCGTGCCCGTCCTTCAGCGCTCGGCACGGGGATGACGTCGCCGAGTTCCGAGAACCAAGAGAAAAGAGCTCTATCACCATGAAGATTGCCCAAATTGCGCCCCTTGCCGAGCGTGTGCCGCCAAAACTTTACGGCGGAACTGAGCGCATCGTTTCCTATTTAACGGAGGAACTTGTCCGGCATGGCCACGAAGTCACTCTGTTTGCCAGCGGGGACTCCATCACCAGCGCCGAACTGGTCTCGTGCACCGACTTAGCATTACGGCTCGATCCGCGGGTGCGCGACACCATTCCGTATCAAGTCATGCTGCTCGAGGAGGTACGGCGTCGATCCGATGAGTTCGACATTCTGCACTTCCATATCGATATGCTGCACTTTCCCTTGGTGCGCGACTTCGCCGACCGTACGGTGACAACGCTCCACGGCCGACTGGATCTGCCCGATCTGCAGCCATTCTACCGCGCTTTCCCCGACATTCCACTCGTTTCCATCTCCGACCACCAGCGTCTGCCGATGCCGCCAGTGAACTGGGTCGGTACTGTCTATCACGGCTTGGATCAGGGGCTTCCATTCAAGGAGCAACCCGACGGGAACTACCTGGCGTTCCTCGGTCGTATATCTCCTGAAAAGCGGCCTGATAGGGCCATTGAGATCGCTCGACGTGCCGGGTTGAAGTTGAAGATGGCTGCCAAGGTTGACGAGGCTGATCGCGCTTACTGGACTGGGCAGATCGAACCGCTGATCAGGAACAGCCCGCATGTCGAGTTCATCGGGGAGATCGATGAGCAGCAAAAGGCCGACTTCCTCGGAAATGCGCGTGCGCTGCTCTTTCCGATCGACTGGCCTGAGCCTTTCGGTCTGGTGATGATCGAGGCAATGTCCTGCGGTACCCCGGTCATAGCTTTCCGCTGTGGCTCAGTCCCGGAGGTTATTGACGAGGGACGTTCCGGTTTCATTGTCGACACAATGGATGAGGCTGTCGATGCGGTAGGCCGACTTTCTGATCTCAACCGGGCGGCCGTCAGGCAAACCTTTGATACGCGGTTTACAGCGGAACGGATGGCTCGTGATTACGTGGAAATTTACCGGAACTTGAGCTCCGGCCGAGACTTTGGATTCATGTTCAAGGGCCCCGATCTCACGCATGCCTACAGCGTCAACCGGCCAGACTCTAGATGGAGTGAGGGACATGAACTTGCTTGATGTAACCCCTACGCACCAGTTCGAGAACGCGACCACCTCTCCTGCGGAGATTGCGCAGTTCTTCGTGCCAGCGGCAGCCTCATTGCAGGAGCGACGCCCGCGCACGCTCAAGCATGGAGACACCTTCGGCCTCTTCGACCACAACGGTGATGCGATCGCTGCCCCGGGCAGCCCCGAAGGTTTGTTTCACCTCGATACCCGCTATCTATCGGGACTGCAGCTTACAATTGAAGGCCGTCGACCGCTGCTACTGAGTTCAACATTGCGGGACGACAACGCGACGTTGACCTGCGACTTAACCAATCCCGACATTTTTGATGAGAACGGCGCTCTGCTTGTCGCCCACGATCTGATCCACATTCGTCGAACGCGCCTACTGTGGAATGCAGCCTGCTTTGAGCGACTCGCTGTGCGGAACTTCGACGACCAGGACCGCCGAATCCAAATTGAACTGTCGTTTGGAGCCGATTTCGCCGATCTCTTCGAGGTCAGGGGCTCAGCCCGAACCCGGCGGGGCTCTGTTCACACGCCACAAGTCGGGTCCGATCAGGTAACGCTTAGTTACACTGGACTGGATGACAAACTCAGGACAACCACGCTCCGGTTCGGCCCGGCTCCCTCACGCCTGTCGGGCGATGTGGCGGTATTCGAGCTCCAGCTGCCACCGCGCCAAACGGTGTCGTTATTCCTTGAGGCGCGATGCGACGGTCAAGCAGAAACGGTTTCACCTCAGCTGGCTTACTTCCGAGCCATACGGGAGGCCCGGCGCGCGCTCCGCAAGTCGTCCGCTCGAGCTACTGCCATTGAGACATCCAACGAGATCTTCAACGAGGCGTTGCGCCGCAGTGTGTCCGACCTCTACATGCTGATGACTGATACGCCGGAAGGGCCTTACCCCTATGCAGGGATCCCCTGGTTCAGCACGGTCTTCGGCCGGGATGCGCTTATAACAGCTCTGGAGATGCTATGGCTCGATCCCACGGTCGCTCGTGGCGTGCTGGCTCACCTTGCGGCCAATCAAGCCAACGATATTGACCCTAATGCCGATGCAGAACCGGGCAAGATCCTGCATGAAGTTCGCCGGGGTGAAATGGCCGAACTTGGCGAGGTCCCCTTTCGGCGGTACTATGGCAGCATCGACTCCACCCCACTCTTCGTGCTCCTGGCCGGAGCCTATTTTGAGCGCACGGGTGATCGTGACTTCGTTTCCGCGCTTTGGCCTAACATCACGGCCGCCCTCTCCTGGATCGAGGATTATGGAGACCGAGATGGAGACGGCTTTGTTGAATATCATCGGCAAACTGATCAGGGCCTAGCGAACCAGGGCTGGAAGGACAGCCACGACTCCGTCTTCCACGCCGACGGGACGCTTGCACGGGGGCCCATCGCTCTCGTGGAAGTGCAAGCCTATGTCTATGGAGCATGGATCGCAGCGAGTTCGATCGCCCGACAGATCGGCCATGAGGCTCAGGCGGACGGATACGCGAGGAAAGCGGAAGTCCTGCGCACGCGTTTCGATGCGGCCTACTTCGACGAAGAGCTGCGCACCTATGTGCTCGCTCTTGATGGTGACAAGCGGCGGTGCCGCATTCGCTCGTCAAATGCCGGCCACGCTCTGTTCACCGGCATTGCGGAACGGGAGCGCGCACCGGAAGTCGTGCAGACCCTCATGGCGGGGGCTTCCTTCGCTGGTTGGGGCATACGAACTGTCGCGTCCACCGAAGCCAGATATAATCCAATGAGCTACCATAACGGCTCCATCTGGCCGCATGACAATGCACTGATCGCGTCGGGTTTCTCGCGGTACGGCTATCGCAGGGAAGCTGCACGTATTTTCGAAGGGCTGTTTTCCGCATCGACCTACATCGATCTTCGGCGTCTTCCCGAGCTCATGTGCGGGGTTCCAAGGCGACGAGGGCAAGGTCCCACCTTCTATCCGGTCGCTTGCATTCCGCAGGCCTGGGCGGCGGCGGCACCACTATCCATGTTGCAGTCGAGCCTCGGGCTCGAATTCGACCCTGACGCCCTCCAAGTGAACTTCGACGAACCCGTTCTCCCGGCATTCCTGGACGAAGTGCTGTTGCGACGCCTAAAGGTCGGGCATGGATGGGCGGACGTTGCCCTGCGCCGCTCCGGCCAGAAGGTGGTCGTTGATGTGCTTGACCGTAGTGGTGCTATCCGCGTCGTGACGACCAGCTAAGAGCTTCGCTGCTTACCAACGCACGTGGTGCGTCCAAGCGTGAGGCTTCACATCGAGATGGTGGCCCGGTGCAGAGCCATGGGTCACCATTTACATTCCCCCTGCAGTCCACATGTGGTTGGCCTTCTGGAGAGTAAACGCAGTTGCGAAGCCGGTGCGGATGCGTCTGAGCGCTTTCGAGATTGCTCTCTCCGTGGAGCCCCAAGATCTCCAGTAATCGTTGAAGAGTTCCGGTTAGCTCGACAGTTGCTCAACCCAAGCGCGCAAAAGGTTTGGATCGCTCAGCCCCGACTGTCTGGCCGCCACCTCGCCTCCGGTAAAAGCAAAAAGGGCAGGGATACCCTGTACCCTATATTGGCGAGCAGCCTCGGGGTTTTCGTCGACATTTATCTTTGCAAACCGAGCACGTGGCTCAAGGCTCTTTGCCGCCTCGGCAAAGATCGGAGCCATGCTGCGACACGGTCCGCACCATGGCGCCCAAAAGTCCACAATGACGGGCAAGTCGGATTTCGCAATGTGCTTTTGCAACCGAGCCGCATTGAGCTCGACTGGCGTGCCTTGGAACAGCTTAGCGCGGCAGCGACCACAGATCGCGGCGTGCAGTGGCCGATCCGCCGGGACCGCGTTGATGCTGTCGCAGTTCGGGCACACAACACGGCGTTTTTCCTTGATCATCCTTATTCCTCACACAAGAACTCGCTTGTCATGATGTGGGGATGGGGCACTCCAGCTGCCAGAGCCGCGCTGCCGCACGACACTGGAACTCGCAAAAATCGCTCCCTATATCACCGGTCGCCGCGACGCCGCTCCGGAGCCGCGGCATTCTCGACAAGAAAGGAAGGTTACGACTAAGGAGATTCTGCGATGAATGGCCATACAGGTCCTTTGAATGTCAAACCAACCCGTATGGAAGAACTGCAAGCGGATTTCGCTGCGCTGGCGCCCCAACTCCCCGAAGGGGCGGAAAAGAAGGCACTATCAGCCTTGCACGGCATGTTGCAGGAGCTTTGGCGGACACAGGGGTCCGGAAGCCTGCCCCACGCGCGATCCGGCACAACCATTGAGGACATTGTGGATCTTCATCAGCACGCGCCGGCAATGGAGGCCGACGCGGTCAGTACGCCACTGCCTCTAGGTGAGCGTGCGCCTGAGTTTGCACTGCCTGATGCGAACGGCCGTGTGGTCAGTTTGGCCGACTTCAGAGGACGTCCCGTGGTGCTGGCATTTTATCCGCTAGACTGGAGTCCAGGTTGTAGTCGGCAGCTCGACCTTTACCAGCAAGAGCTCGAGGAGTTTTACCGACGTGGCGTAGAGGTGGTCGGCGTCTCGGTGGATAGCGTTTATAGTCATGGCGCCTGGGCCGCCGTGCGCGGGCTGACGTTCCCGCTGCTGGCTGACTTCAACCCGAAGGGCGAGGTCGCGCGGCGCTACCACGTTTGGCGTGAGGGAGATGGGTTCTCCGAGAGGGCCCTCTATGTGATCGATGAAAAAGGTGTCATCCGCTACGCCCATGTCACCCCTAAGCTCCAGCATGTTCCGGACATATACGAGCTTTTCGCGGCGCTGGACGAGCTAAGCAGCCGGAAAGCGGCATAGGGAGGTAGAATAATGTATGTAAATCCCCACTCCTCCTTTGCTTCCCGCCCGCACCTCGCCGAGGTGGTGGTCTATGGTAGCAGGTGGTGCGGCATCACGATGATGGTTCGCCGTCATCTCGACCGCGCCGGCATTCCCTACCGTTTCGTGGACTGGGAGGCTCATCCAGAGGCACGCGATCGCCTTGAATGGCTAGCGGGCGGCCGTATTGCCAGCCCGACCGTCACAATTGGCGGGCAGGTGATGGTCCAGCCGTCGCTGCGCGAACTCGAATGGGCCCTCGGCCGTGCTGGATACCGCTGATCAAGGTTGCTCGGTGCAACTAGGAAGTCAGTAAAAGGGTTCAGCGTCAAACGGGTGCTGGTGCCTACCCAAAGGGGGATCTTACCGGCACTCTGCTCGGCTTTACAGCCGTCGCCGGACACATGGTCGTGGCGACGGCAAACAACTGGCGGTCTGCGTGTTCAGCATTCCGGCGCCAAGCGTCGGCGGCGCGCAGCAGGGCCCATGGGCCCTGGCCATGCTGCCAACTCCGCTAACGCTTAGCAAAATGCCTTGCCCGAGGTACTCACCATGACCAAGCAGAACCAATTCAATCTCTGGTACTGGGTAGCCGCCTTTCTTATCCTGATGGCGTTTCAGTACTTCTTGATCGCACGCGAAGTCGCAACGATTCCGTACAGCGACTTTGAGCGCTACCTAGCTGAGGGTCGGGTGGCCGAGGTCGCCGTTTCCGACAACTTTATCCAGGGCTTGCTTAAGGAGGCCCTGCCGACCGGACAAACACGATTCGTGACTACACGCGTGGATCCAGAGTTCGCGGCACAGTTGCAGCAACATCAGGTTCGCTATGCCGGGGAAATTGAAAGCAACTTGCTTGCCACCGTGTTGTCCTGGGTGCTTCCCATTGTGCTGTTTTTCGGTGTTTGGATGTTCCTCATGCGACGCATGGCTGGCGGTTTCGGCGGCGGCCTCATGCAGATTGGCAAGAGCAAGGCACGTGTCTATGTCGAGGCGGACACCAAGGTTACCTTTGATGATGTCGCCGGAGTTGACGAGGCTAAGGACGAGCTGCGCGAAGTCGTATCCTTTCTTAAAAACCCACAGGAGTACGGCCGTCTAGGTGGTCGGATGCCTAAGGGGGTCCTGCTCGTAGGTCCACCAGGGACTGGTAAAACGCTGTTGGCGAAGGCAGTGGCCGGTGAGGCCAAGGTGCCGTTCTTCTCCATCTCCGGTTCAGAATTTGTAGAAATGTTCGTCGGCGTCGGGGCGGCCAGAGTTCGGGACCTCTTCGAACAGGCGCGCGGCAAGGCTCCAGCCATCATCTTCATCGACGAGCTGGATGCACTCGGACGGGCGCGTGGGGTCGGGCCCATGGCGGGGGGGCACGACGAAAAGGAGCAAACTCTCAACCAGCTCCTTGTTGAACTTGACGGTTTTGACTCGTCGACCGGATTGGTGCTGCTCGCTGCGACCAACCGTCCAGAGATCCTTGATCCTGCTTTGCTGCGGGCGGGGCGTTTCGACAGGCAGATCCTTGTGGACCGGCCCGATCGGGCTGGGCGCATCCAAGTGCTCAATGTGCACCTGAAAAAAGCAAAGCTGGCGCCGGAGGTTGATGCGCAGAAGATCGCCGAGCTGACACCGGGCTTCACCGGCGCGGACCTTGCCAATCTGGTCAATGAGGCCACTCTCCTGGCTACCCGCAGGAAGGCGCACGCGGTCGAGATGCAGGACTTCAATAACGCAGTTGAACGGATCGTGGCTGGCTTGGAACGGCGTAACCGTCTGCTTAATCCCAAGGAGCGCGAAATCGTCGCCTACCACGAGATGGGTCATGCTCTCGCGGCAAGCCTTATTCCGGGCAGTGATCCGGTCCACAAGATATCGATCATTCCCCGGGGGATCGGAGCGTTAGGCTACACCATTCAACGTCCCACGGAGGACCGCTTCCTGATGACCAAGCGCGAACTAGAGGACAAGATGGCAGTCCTGCTTGGAGGGAGAGCTGCCGAGTGGATAGTGTACCGTCATCTTTCCACCGGCGCGGCGGATGACCTGGCCAGGGTTACCGACACCGCAAGGGCGATTGTAACGCGGTACGGCATGACAGAGCGTCTGGGGCATGTGGCCCTGGAACGGGACCGGCGATCCTATCTCACCCCAAGCGAACTAGCTGTGAGCCCAGCCAAGCAGGACTATTCAGAAGAAACAGCGGCGGTCATCGACACTGAGGTGCGCACCATTGTCGATGCCGCATTCGAGCGTACTGTGTCTCTGTTGGAGGACCATCGGGATCTTCTGGAGACTGCAGCACGGCGGCTGATCGAAAAGGAGACATTGGACGAGAATGAACTTCGAGAGCTGCTCGAAAGTAGAGAGCTCCAGCGGAGCGCTGGTGGAGAGCAACCTAGCTCCCCTGTCCAAGCGGGCTGACGGCTCGGGCCAGCACGGAGGTGAAGCCGGTGGTTCTCTATGGGAGCATTGCAGGAAGGGCCTATCGAAGCGTGGCTTGTGCCGCCTCGGACACCATAACTGTGGCCCTTTGCTCCTTACCGCCACGGAAGAAGGTCAGCTCGACTTCTTGACCAAGGGGGGTGAGACCAATGCGATTGCGCAAATCGGTGCTGCCGTTCACTGCCTCGCCATCAACGGCGGTTATTAGGTCACCCGGCTTTATTCCTGCCTGGTCCGCGGCGGAGCCCGCTACGACTGCCGAAACCAGTGCGCCGGCGGTATCCGGAAGACCCAGCGCATCCATCAGTTCAGGGGTGACATCCTGGATGCTGACGCCTAGTTGACCTCGCCTCACCTCCCCATATTCGGCAAGCTGCGCCATCACGGCAGTAGCAATAGACGTTGGTACTGCAAAGCCTATGCCCACATTGCCCCCGGCGGGCGCCAATATGGCAGTGTTTATGCCTACTAGTCGGCCGTCCAATGTGATCAGTGCGCCGCCGGAGTTGCCCGGATTGATCGAGGCATCCGTCTGAATAAAGTCCTCGTAGCCTTCGATGTTTAGGCCGGATCGTCCCAGGGCACTGATGATGCCTGATGTAACCGTCTGGCCCAGCCCGAAGGGATTCCCTATCGCCACCACGTAGTCGCCCACCCTGAGCTCGTCCGAGTCACGGATGGCAATCTCCGTTAGGTTCCGAGGTTCGACGCGAAGCAGAGCAACATCCGTCGCCTCATCGCTACCAACGAGTTCCGCGCTGAGGACACGACCATCGCTAAGCGTGACTTCAATCTGGTCGCCGCCTGCGACAACATGGTGGTTACTCAACACGTATCCTTGGTCCGCATCCACGATCACACCTGAGCCCGCGCTCATCCGGTAGCGTTGTCGCGGCTCCAACGGCTGTGGTGCACCAGGACCACCGAAAAAGCGCCGGAAGAACGGGTCGCTGTATAGCGGATTGCTCTGTGTTGGTGCCGGCGCACGCACCGCAATGCTGACAACTGCCGGTATGGCGCGCTCCAAAAGATCCGCCAGGGTTGGTAGTGCATTGGGGGAGGAAGGGCTCGCAGCGGGAGCCATCTGCGTCTGCATCGGCTGCTGGGCGGCAATCTGTGAGTGAAGACAAACAGATAATCCTAGCGCGACGGCGGCGGCAGGTATATGGCGACGCACTCGCAGGTACAGCATGTGGTTCATCTCTCGATCCACCTCGTTGGTTCCGTCTCAAGCCGCAATCCGCTAAGCTAAGAGCGAGTTCCAATATCATCTGGCCACCAGCGCTGGACGGGCAAGGCTGGGCACGAGGCGGGCGCCTTGTAAAGCTCACTCGTTGCACGCGCCGGAGCTTTCATAGAAGCGTAGCTGCGGTTGCTTCGGGTGACGCAGCTATCCGACAACTCCTTGACTAGAAGCAGCTCGGCTGCTGGCCACCACCGACTGATCCACCTTCAATCGCGCCTGAGGTGGTCAGCTTCGGCGTGCAGCGGGGCGAGGACGGGGGTAGTTTGGGGGAGGGGGCGGAATAGGGCCTGTTCTTCGGCGCTTGGTGCAGGGCGCGCCCAGGTGCGCCAGAAGCCGAAGCCTGTTGCGGCGAGTCCGGTCGCGGCGGAGAACACGAAGAGGCCTTTTGGGCCAATGGCCGCCATGGCAGTCGAGGCAATCAAGGGCCCCAAGATCGAGCCTATGGAATTCAGCAGGATTAGTCCCCCGCTGGCGGCGACGAGATCAGCCTTGGGGACGTGATCATTGGTGTGAGCCAGACACAAGGGATAGATGCTGAACGAGATGCCGCCAAACAGCAGGGCGGACAGCAGGAACAGCCAGGTGCCATATTCGACCGCGAACATAAGAACGCTCAACAGAGCCAGAGCCGCTGAAACTACTATGATAATGGTTCTCCGGTCGAAGATATCCGATAGTCGCCCGAGCGGAAATTGCAGCAGCACGCCGCCGGTAATCAAGACGGTCATGAAGGTTGCCGTTCCGGTCATGCCAAAGCCCGAGGCAGCGGCATAAACCGGCGCAAGGCCGTAGATCGCGCCGATCACGCCACCGCTTAGAAGAACGCCAACCAGCCCCAATGGGGAGGCTCGATAGAGCGCCCGGAGGCTGAACGAAGTTACATTTGGAAGCGAAGGTGCCGTGATCCGGGTCAAACAGACCGGCACGAGCGATAACGACAGGAGAATCGAAACAACCATGAACAGCAGCGGACTTCCGGTTGCGTTGAAGTTCAACAGCTGCTGGCCGAGAGCCATGGCGGCATAAAGCGTGACCATGTAGGACGAGACGATTTGGCCACGGGTTTCATTGCTGGCTTGATCATTGAGCCAGCTCTCGATGCACATGTAGATCCCGGCGAGGCACACGCCTTCGGCAAAGCGCAGCATCGACCACACTACCATGTCGGCCGAAATCGCGTGCCCGAGAGAAGCGGCAGAATATAAGGAGGCGAACGCGGCGAAGGCGCGGATGTGCCCGGCCTGCTTTATGAAGCGGAAGCACTGGAAAGACCCAAATGTGAGCCCCCCGAAGAATGCCGCCGTTACCGCTCCCACAGCAATTGAGCTCGCCCCGGTATTGGTCATCCGCAAGCCGATCAGGGTACTGAGCGCACCATTGCCCAGCATCAGTATGGCGACACTGGCGAGCACCGGTACGATGGGGCGAATGAATTGCAGCATGCTGCCCTCTGGCGCTGGTGCCGGATAGGGGAAGTCGGCGTTTTCCTGCCGACGGCAGGAGATCGGACCGGCTCGCAAGCCGGTCCGGTTGTTGGGTGATCTGGCCTTATGAAGCGGCGGAGCGCGCCTCTTCGATCCAGGAGTCAACGAGGTCGCGGTTGTTTGCGATCCATTCGGAGGCCTGCTGCTGGATGTCAGCGGTGCTACCGGCGCCGTTGTTCATGGCGGCGTTCTGCTCAAAGATCGCTGGCAGTGGGATGGAGGCGACTTCCAGAAGCTTTGCGGCAGCCGGATTGTCCTCGAGGAAGCTGCTGTTGGCGACGGGCACGATATCGTTGGCGGGGAAGCCAAGCGTGCACGGATCGGCAACGCAGCCTTCAACGCCCTCGATCACCGCAGCGTCGGCAAGATCGGCCAGTTCCTCGGGCAGGTTCACTTCGGGTACCTCGATCCACATGACATCCTCGCCGGGGACCAGTTCATTGACCGTCCAGTTGGGTGTCCAGGTGTAGAAAAGGATTGGCTCACCCGCCTGCTGGGCTGCAACAGCATCCGCCATGGAGGCCGAATAGGCTGCCTTGATTGGGTTGATGTGGTCACGCAGTCCATAGGCATCCATGTGATGCTCGATGTTGATTTCGCAGCCCCAGCCTGGCGGGCAGGCAACGAGATCGGCCTTGCCGTCGCCATTGCGGTCAAAGGCTTCCTGCACTTCGGGGCGCTTGAAATCTTCCAGGCTCTTGATCCCGAACTTTTCCACTGACGCCTTGTCCACGAGGTAACCCTCGAGCGCGCCAGCCTTGGCCACTGCGCCGACGATCTCGGCCTGGGCTTCAAAGGCCGAGCGATAGGTGTTGTGCAGGGGGAACCAGCCATTGACCCAGAGATCAACGTCGCCCTGGGCTACCGCCTGGTAGAAGGGCGGGTTGTCCAACGTGGTCGGACCTTGGACATCGTAGCCCAATTCCTCGAACAATTGCTTGTAGATCTCGGCATGGAACCAGCCCGTGTCCCAGGTGGCCTGCGCCATGTTGATCGTCTTGCCTTCGCCCGGATTGTCTTGGGCGAGAGCTGGGGCAGCAAGAACGAGAGTGGAAATTGCGACAGCGGTAAGCGTATGGGTGAGTCTGAACATTCGATCAGCTCCCTTTTTTGGCGTTGTAAGACAGATGCGGACGCGCCAACGTCCGCTCGATGTGGCGCCAGAGTGGCGCCCCGGAAGGCTCAAGCAGCCTTCTGCGTTTCCCCGGTGGGCACAGGTGCCCCCCGGCGGAATAGGGAAAAAATCGTCTGGCGCAGCGAGACCGTGCGGAAGCCCTTGGACTCGCCGAACGCCTGGGTGATGCGGTCGAGGATGATGGCGAGCAGCACAATTCCCAGCCCGCCTGCGGTCGCGCCGCCAACGTCGAGCCGACCGAGGCCCGTGTAAACGGTGAGGCCCAGCCCGCCTGCTCCAATCATGGAGGTGATGACCACCATGGACAGGGCGAGCATCAGCGTCTGATTGAGGCCAGCCATGATCGTGCGCATGGCGAGGGGCAATTGAACGTTGACCAGCATTTGCCAGGAAGTCGAGCCGAAGGCTTCGGCTGCTTCGATGAGGTCGGCACGCACATTGCGGATGCCAAGATTGGTCAACCGGACAATGGGCGGCAGCGCAAAGATGATGGTTGCGATGATGCCCGGAGCCATGCCCACGCCGAACAGCATGACGATCGGGACCAGGTAAACGAAAGAGGGGATGGTCTGCATGATGTCGAGTACAGGACGCACCACAGCCAGCAGACGATCGCTGCGCGCCGCGGCAATGCCGAGCGGAATGCCCAAGACAACACAGAACAGGACTGAAGTAATGATCATGGACAAGGTGGTCATCGTCTCGGGCCAAAGCCCGATGAGGTCGATGAACACCAGGGCTATGAGGGTGAAGACCGCCATGCCCCGGCCCACGAGACGCCAGGCGATGAACGCCAGCACAGCGGTGAGGGCCAGCATGGGCACGGCGTTGAAGAAGGTGTCGAGCCAATCCAGAACTACGGTGACCAGCACCTGCAGAGCTCGGAAAAACGGCCGAAAGTTCGGCACCAGCCACTGGCGGACCAACACATTTACCCAGTCGGAGAACGGCAAAAGGAAGAAATCGGAAGGACTTAACATAGAATTCCTCAAGACTTTGCCGCGGCGGCAGCATCCGCTGATGCGTTCGATTCACCGGAAAGCTGCGCCAGCACCGCTCCGGGCTCGACTACGCCGAGCAGGCGGTTGTTGTCATCGGTAACGGCTATGGGAAGGCCATTGCTGGCCGGCGCATAAAGTTCATTCAGCGCTGTGCCTGCATCCACTGTAGGGAAATCTGAATTGACGACATCCGCAAGAGTTACGCCATCCGTTCGCACGGCCGCGGCGGCGTCCTGGTACGTCACAACTCCAGCTATGTCCTCACCGTCCATCACGTAGAGTGCGTTGCGATGGACATCTTCCATGTTCTGGACGGCAGTTTCGGCCGTATCGGTGCCGAGTTGAAGGAATACTGGCTGCCCGGCTACTGACTCCGCGGTAAAAACCTTACCCCGATCGATATCGGCGACAAATGCGCTCACATAGTCGTCCGCTGGATGATCCACGATCTCTTGAGCGGTGCCGACCTGCACCAGTTCGCCGTCTTTCATGATCGCGATCTGGTCACCCAGCAGCAGTGCTTCATTAAGATCATGGGTGATGAAGACGATCGTCTTACGCAGCGCTTTCTGCAGGCGCAGCAATTCGTCTTGGACTTCGCGGCGGATCAGCGGGTCGAGCGCACCAAAAGGTTCATCCATCAGCAGCACTTCAGGATTGGTCGCCAGCCCCCGGGCAAGGCCAACCCGCTGCTGCATGCCGCCGGAGAGTTGGTCCGGGGCGCTATCAGCGTAGGCGCCTAGCCCAACCTGCTCGAGTGCTGCCTGTGCGCTCTTGCGGCGTTCGGCAGCGCCCACACCCTTGATCTTGAGGCCATAGGCTACATTGTCGGCCACGCTCATATGGGGAAAAAGAGCGAAGTGCTGGAAGACCATTGCGATCTTGTTGCGGCGCACAGCGCGCAGCGTCTGGGGCGAACATGATGCGATATCCTCGCCATCGATCAAGATCTGCCCGGCTGTCGGCTGGATGAGCCCGTTGAGCATGCGCACGAGCGTGGATTTGCCCGAGCCGGATAGGCCCATCACGACGAAGATCTGCCCTTCGGGGACTTCGAAGCTGACGTTGTTCACGCCAACCGTGTTGCCGGTGGCTTCAAAGATCGCAGCCTTGCTTTCGCCTGCCTCCAAGCGCGTCCTGGCTGCCTCTGGCGCGTTGCCAAAAATCTTGGTCAAGTTTCGTATCTCTAACTTGGCTGCCATTTAATCCAAAAAGACAAAGCGCGCTGAATTACCTGCGCACTCGTCAGTAAGTCTGAAGTTTCCAGTTCGGCGCAAATAGATCATGCGCAATTGCTTGCAGCAATGCGCTCCCAATCCGCACGGCGATATCTCGAGTGGGGCGCAGCCTATTGCAGGAAGACGTGCAGTTCAACCCTTCGTGGCGCTTTTTTGACTTCAAGGGGGCGAAAGGGGGCGCTGCGAGATCATTTGCTCGGGCCAGTGCGCTCCAAAAAAACGGCTGCGGATTGGGCAGTTTTCTTCGCACCGTGCAGGGGTCGGAAAGGGTTTATTCCAGCCTCCCTCGGAGACATAACGGCCGGATCAAAGCTTTATCGATTCCTAAGGACGTCTCTCGGCCAGAGCTTTGTGCGGGCTATTACAAGGTCTGGGTAGGGTCCGTGTCGGCTGCGGGACAATGAGGCCGACGCAGGGCAGGGGTGCCGGGGGCCCATATCAAAGCGGAGCACATGATTGCCGCAAAGCAGCCCAGCGTTGGGGTGGCGCCTGCAAGGTCCCAAAGGGTTCCAAAAAGCGGCGCCCCTGCTGTTTGCCCCAAAGCAAGCATCAGAAACGGCAGTCCCAGGCCGAATGCAGGGTGGTCGGCATAGAGTTCTATGCCCCACAACAGAAGCACGCCACTGGAGACGATGTAGGTGAATCCGAACATGATCATGACTACAAAGCCGATCCCACTAGCCTGGCTCGCTAGGGCAAGGCTGATCAGCGACAGCGCCATGCCTCCTATGGCGAAGCGGTGAATGCGTGCGATGCCTAAGCGAGCCGTCAGCACTCCGGTTACCGCTCCGGCTATGCCGCCGGTGCCCAGCATCATCCAGGCAACGGCGATCTGCACCTCCGTGAAGTGCAATTCCTCACGCAGAATGTTTGCACCGAAGGTCCAGATTGCGGCACTTGCTACTCCTGCGAGCAGCGCACTAACGCATAGGGCGCCCGCGCCCGGGCGGCGCGATTCGCTCAGCGAAAAGCGAGCGGCTTGATCCTCGCTCGAGCCCGCAGGCATTGAGAAATAGAGCCACACCGTAATGAGGGCACCTATGGTAGCGAAGAGGATGTAAAGGCTCCGCCAGCTTCCGGAAAACAGAATGACCGCCGCCCCTGAAAAAATGATGCCTGCTGCTGTGCCGGAGTTAACTGCGCCGTTGGCCCGCCCTTCTGCCGCGCCGTGGAAAGATCGTGCCACGGCTGTCGCCAAAGGCGGTGATGTCAGCCCTGTGCTCAGACCGGCCAAAGCCATTGCCAGCCCCAGGCTTAAGGCTGAATTTGCTGAGGCCGCAAGCGACAGCCCGCCCGTCGCGACAGTGCCTGCCAGAACCGTCAGGGAGCGAGGGCTAAGCTTGGTGCCAGCCAGCAATGTCGCGCCAATGCCCAGACAGTAAGCTGCAAAGGCGCTCCCCCCAATCCATCCGGCACCCGCAGCCGTTATGCCCAGGTCTGCACGGATCTCGGAAAGCATCAGCCCATAGGCAAAGCGTGCCAAACCATAGGTGAGAGCGGTGAGGGCAAAGCTGGCCGCAACAAGGTTGAGCTTGCCACTCATACCGCTCGCTCCCTTGCAATTGCCACAAGTGCGCTCGCGGCTTGTTTCGCTTGCCTGACCACGGGGCTATCGGACACGCTAGCTGCCGCCGTAGCCCCTTCAAACAGGAGCCAAATCTGCACGGTCAGGGAGGCGTTCTCTTTCCCGAGGCTTAGCACGACGCGCCGAGCAATCTCCCGTTCGAACTCCTGCTTCTGGCTGCGTACAAGCGTCACGATTTCGGCGCTGGCGCCGGCATATTCACTACGCGCCCGCAGCAGCATGCAGCCACGCGCGCCATGCTCCTGTAGCCATTGTTCCAGCTGATCGAAGAGATCACCCACCGGATCAACCGGCTTGCTCCCTTCGAGCCGCTGCATGAACTGGCGGTGCCGCATCTCCAACACCGCCTGAACCAATCTGTCGCGCGAGCCAAAATGCTTATAGAGCGTGCGCGTCGACACCCCCGATGGTGCCAGTACGGCATCTACACCAATTCCCCGAAACCCATTTGTCTCGAAGACTCCGCTCGCGGTTTCGATGATGCTCTCACGCTTGCCCATGGGCAGGATTGTAAAGCGATCGTTTTACAAGTCAATGTGGTGGATGTAAGCTGGCAACGGTGCAGCGCCAGTGTCCATCCGCGGATGCAGCCGGAGGGAAAACAACTATTGTGCAGTCATGGGCGGCATGTCTCACCCCTTTTCCAGATCAGGGTGACCTCACAAGAGCCCGAAAGCTCTATGCCCTCAGCCGTCTACCAAGTCATCGAGCTTTTCGCTTGGTGAACAGCTGAAAGAGGACCACGATCAAGGCAATCACAAGCAGAAGGTGTACTACAGCCCCCGCCACTTTGAACGCTAGTCCTATGGCCCACAGGACGAGCAGGATGATTGCTATGGTCCAAAGCATTGTTAGTCTCCGTGCAGTTGCCAAGCAGATGCACTGTCAATGTCGGATGCAGTAGGTTGTTCCTAAGCCTTCGAACATGGTGGTCTCCGGCGACCGAAGCGGGGAGGGGGGACGAGCCACCAATGGGTAGCATTTGCCTCTAGCAACCGCTTCCGAGATAATGGATGAAATGGCTTTCCCCGCTGAGGGTAAGTCAGGGGCCACTAGCAACATCATTCCCGGTGCACTGCAACAGTTCATCACCGTGCCAAGCTCGCCTTGTAATCGTACTGCTGTTGGTGGCCGAACTACCGGCAGTACAGCCGGGCGAGGCCGAGAAAATCGCGCTCCTGCGGGGATTACCTCTCGGCATGGCGTCTTGGCCCGCGCTTTCCACATCTGCTTTCGCTGCGCTTGTACCGGCCGCGCCGGGCCTGCCGCCTTGCGCTTACAGGTTCATGCCCCTGTGGCCGGTGGTATCCGTCCGACCAGATGGTAGCTAGGATGCCCCACGCCCTTGCCAATATCGACTAATGGTCGCTCATCTGGAAGCCCGAGCCAACAACCTCATGGACGCGCTTGTTGACCGACGGATCGCTGGGATCCTAGCCGCCATTAAAGAGATGACGGCATCTGACTGCTTCCCTACTTGGACATAGAAGCCATACGCAACAATATGGGTGTGTCGGCTTTCCAATACTTGGCCGACCAAAAAAAATCCGTCTTCAGCCGCACAAGGGTTCTTGACGCCCGAAGCGGCCAACCTAAATCAAATATGCCGGGCCGGAAGGCCGGCGCGGTCGAACGAGCCTACCGGCTCCGACCACCAAAACCTTGTATCCATGTTGCTCAAAGGAGGATGTGGTTATGAGCACAAGTCTTGATTTCTCTCCTTTCTTACGGCCGACTCTCGGCTTCGAATGGCTGCTGAACGCGCTTGAACCTCAAGGCGGTGTGGCGGCACTTGGCACGTCACCAAGCTACGACATCTCCAGGACCGGCGAGAACAGCTACCGCATCAGCGTAGCCGTTCCCGGCTTTGCGCAAGATGAGCTCGCAATCACCCAGGAGCAGAACATGCTCGTGGTGAGCGGCAAGAAAACTGCTGAGCAGAACGTTCAATATCTGTACCGCGGCATCAACGATGGTTCGTTCCAGACCCGCTTCCAGCTTGCTGACCATGTGACGGTTACGGGTGCCGATCTGGCGAACGGCGTTCTGACCATTGAGCTGCAGCGCGAGCTGCCCGAGGAGATGAAGCCGCGGCAGATAGCCATCGCTACCAGCCAGCCGACGACGCCTCAGCAAGCCAAGCAGATAGAGGCTGATAAGCAAGCCGCATAACATTGGGCTCGAAAATGCGTCGCCCAGTGGCGCCGGGTGCAGTGCCCGGCGCCAACAGCGTCGCCTCGCCCACTCAATGGAACAGAAAGGAGAAATACCATGAATATGCGTGATCTTATTCCGTGGAACCGCTCCAGCAATCGGGTCGCCACATACCAGGACAGCCAGCCCAATCCGTTCCTCTCCCTGCATCGCGAGATGAACCGGCTGTTTGACGATGCCTTCAGGAGCTTCGATAGCCACCTGCCGGCATTTGGGTCGCTCTCGTCTTTTGGCTCTTGGCCCAGCGTCGAGATCTCCGAAACGGACAAGGAGATCAAAGTGACTGCTGAAATCGCCGGCCTTGAGGAAAAGGATGTCGAAATCCTGCTCGATGGCGATGTGCTGACGCTTAGGGGCGAGAAACGCGGCGAAAGCGAAGACAAGAACAAGCAGTTCTCTGAGCGATTCTACGGCCGGTTCGAGCGTCGGATCCCGCTCGGAGTAGAGGTGGATGAGGCCGGGATTGAAGCGCGCTTCAAAAATGGCGTGCTGACAGTTGTGCTCCCTAAGAGTGCGAACGCGCAATCCCAGGTCAAGCGCATCCCCATCAAACACTGATCGTGCCGGGCAGGCGGTGAGCCGGCAAGGCTCCCGCCAGCCCGCATCCTTCACCAACGCGGAGGATGTGATGTTGCAAACTCTTGAGAAGATACAAAGCTACACGACTAAACACAGAGCAGCAGTGCCAGCCGCGAATGACAATGGCCTGCCGAAATCTGTAGAGCGGCGTCCGGCGTTTCCCAAAGACGCAGTTGCTCGCATCTACAAGCCGTCGCGTTCTCCGATGACCTCGGCCAAGGCGCCGTCAAGGGGTTGGCGTCTGCGCTTCGAGCGGCGGACAGCCCCATTTATCGAGCCGCTTATGGGCTACACGGGGGGCGATGACACGCTCACTCAGGTTGAGCTGAGCTTTCCCACGCTCCACTCCGCCGTGCGCTATGCCGAGCGGAACGGCCTCACCTACCATGTGGACCAGCCTGACGGCATGCAAACGAAAGCACCGGTGAAAAGGGCCAAGCAATCCTTCTCCGATGCAACCCTTGCAAGACTTGGTCTTCAGGATCTCCAAGAGACCTATGTTGAGGCTATGGCTGGTGCTGCAGCCCGCAACGACCGTTCGGGCCCGAGTGGCTGGGCATCACCGATGGATGTGGCACTGGACGGGTCCTTGCCTCTGGATGCTAAGCGTTCGATCCTGATGAACTGGGCTTACAACGAATACTTGATGGATCAGGCGACAGGAGAAGGCATGCCGGACAATGATATGCCGTCCCGCCTTGATGCTGTGGAAGAGGCACTGCTCTGGCTCGAGCGTGATGTTGCAACTGAGTTGGAACACGCAATGCGCAAGAGGGCCTAAGCCATGGATCCACTAGTTGTATTCGATTGTCAGGAGCAAGTTCCGAACCGGTTCGCGCTCGCCCTTGCGGCTGCCGCGAGAAGCCGTGCGCTCGGCAGGGGCAAGCCGCCCCGGATCGGAGCTTCAAACTTGAATAGCACCGAATTGGCGCTCCAGGAAATCGCTGCCGGTGCATTTGCGCGGCAGGAACTTGAATTGTTTCTGCCGAGCAAGCCTGCCTCGCTCCTGCTCGCAGGACCTACCGAGCTTCGCGGCAGTGAACTCCTGAACAAGGACGCTGCCGCGCCCGCGTCCCATTCACGGGACACGGTACATTGACCGTCAAACCTAGAGAGAGAAGGAGAGTGAAACGATGATGAAGCCTTCGTCCTTGGACAACAAGAACCTTTTCGACGTGGCCAACATCCTTGTTGGCCTGGGTCTTCTGTTGTCTCCCTGGTACCTCGGCTATGCAGCCGAGCCAAATGCTGCCCCTAACGCATGGATCACTGGTTCGGCCCTCGTGCTGATCGCTCTGGCCGCCCTGTTCGCCTTTCATCAGGCCGAGGATTGGGCCAGGCTGGCAGTTGGTTTGTGGACGGTGATCTCGCCCTGGTTGCTCGGGTTTGCAGATCTATCAAACGCCACCACGGTGCACGTCTTGGCGGGATTGATCGCTGCAATCCTCGCCGCCATGCGCCTGTGGTTCAGCGGAAACCGTCCTTTCTCGACGGCATAACCCATAGCCGCTGGTCCGGCTCAGGCCGGACCAGTTTCGGGCCGGTGCCGGATCGGAGTGGATATACCCTCAAAATCCCTGCAGCTTTCATTGGGCTGCTGGTGTTCCAATACCTGTTCGCAACCAATCCACACGTTGCAGCAATTTCCTGAAGTGGGCTCGAAAGCTATATCCGGCAGGGCAACATCGCCGGGGCCGCTGCCTCTGGACCCTTCATCTAGGGCGCACAGCTCATTGTGTTGTTTAGAATCCGACAGCATTGCCAGTCGAAATAGGGCTTGTTTGAACATTTGCCCGCCGGCATGCTGCCGGCGGGCTTCGGTTCTCCTACCAAGGATAGGTCTTGTTCACCGAACCAGTGAAAGTGCCGGTCGGCCCCTCGCTGCCGAGGAGAGCAACGCGGACCGCTTCAGCAGCGCCTTGCTGCACAGTTTCAGTTCCTTCGTAATTGTTGAGCGCGGTGGCAGTAAAGCCGGGGGTCACCGCATTTACCTTGATGCCTTCGGCTTCCAGATCGATGGCAAATGCCAGTGTAATGGCGTTGAGTGCGGTCTTGGACGCACCATAGCCAGGGTTGAAGGTTGCCCGGTATGGATGTGGTGCGGCGTTGATCGTGAGCGAGCCCAAACCGCTCGATACGTTAACGATGCGTGCAGCTTCGGATTTGCGCAACAAAGGTATGAAGGCCTGCGTGACGGCGAGAACGCCGAATACATTGGTCTCCCAGATCGTGCGCACTTCATCGATCGGGATCAGCGTTGCCCGCGAGCGCTGGATATAGTGCTCCATGGTCTCGCTTTTTTCGCCATTGGCGCGAGAAATAGCGGCATTGTTGATAAGTATGTCCAGGCGCCCGAATTGCCTTTCGACTTCCGCCACAGCTGTGCGGATCGAGGTCTGGTCGGTGACGTCCAACTGGATGGGGTGAACATCGCCCTTGATGCCCTGAGCAGCCGCCTTACCCCGTTCGAAATTGCGGGAGGCGAGCAGAACGGTGAGCCCGGCAGCGGCGAGGTCTGTGGCAATCTGAAGTCCAATTCCCTGATTGGCGCCGGTGACGAGCGCGATACGTGAGTCCTTGTTCATGGCATGATCCTGTTCTTGGTTGGCCGAACAGGAGATAGTCACCGCTTGTTGGACGATCTATGTTCCATCATCCAAGGTAATTTTGAGAGAGTCCAAAATGACCGATCCCCTTGCGCAGATTGTTGGCTTGCTGCAGCCGGGCGCGCCTTTCTCAAAATGCGTTACTGGGTCGGGACCGTGGCGTGTCAGACGGACTCAATCACCCAATCCCTATTATGCTGCAGTTCTGACAGGGAGCTTGCGTTATCGGGATCACAAGAACGGTGAAATCAGCATCAACGCAGGGGACTTTATTCTGGTCCCCTTCGCGCAGGACTTTATGTTGTTGAGCGACGTGCCCAGCAGAGACAATGACATGGTCATTGATCCCGTTATCCTGCCCGGGGGCGCGTATCGCGTCGGCAGCATCGACGGCCCCATGGATATGCGGGCGCTTGTTGGCTATTGCATTTTTCAGTCGAACGACGCGCCCTTGCTGTCGTCATTGCTGCCCGACCTGGTGGTAGTTCGGGGAGAGCATCGTCTGCCCATGCTGATGCAATTGTTGGGCGACGAGGCAATGGGCAGAAAGCCAGGTCGAGAGGTGGTGCTGCAACATCTGCTGGAAGTGCTGCTGATCGAAGCCTTCCGGTCTTCAACCGTAATCGGTGACTCACCGGGATTGCTTCGTGGCTTGTCGGACGAGCGACTAGCCGTTGCAATCAGGGAGATGCATGCAGAGCCCGAGCGCAACTGGACGGTGGCCGAACTTGCACGAAACGCCGCTTTGTCTCGGTCGAGCTTCTATGAGCGGTTCCGACGCGCAGTGGGGATGGCACCCATTGAGTATCTGACAGCGTGGCGGCTGGCTCTAGCAAAAAACCTGTTGCGCAAGCGAGAGCTTAGCGTAAGCGCGATCGCGCGGCAGGTTGGGTATAGCTCGACAAGCTCCTTTAGCGTGGCGTTTATGCGCAGTGTGGGCGTGCCGCCGGCGCGCTATGCACGTGAAGCGGCAGAGGAATCGACTACAGCATCCATGAACGAGTTCGAAGGCGCAATTGCGTAGTCAAGCTAGCTTGCTTTGTCTCCTTCCGCCTATATCAGCGCGCTTGAAGTCGGAGCACAATACGGAACCGGTACACCATCATCAGCCGCACTTCAGCGTCGAGCGCGTAACCTGCGGCGTGTAACGGACTTGCTCACCAGATATGGAGTACGCCCGGCGGAACGAGGATAGGCCTTATGGGAGGATCAGAAGGTCCTTGCTGGCAAGAAATATCGAGACCTGAGCGCCCTTGATGGGCGGCGCGGTACGCAGATTATTGAACGTGTCGAGGCTTACGAACTGGTTCTCGCCTAGGGAAACGCGCACGCTGATAAATGAACCTAGAAAAGCGACATCCACGATGGTGCCGGTGAGTTGGACATCAGCCAAAGGCGAGCGTTCGAGCGACAACACCTCAGGGCGGAATGACAGGACGGCTCCATCCCCGCTTACCGACCCTTGTGGCAGGCCGGGTATCGTCATTGTCTCACCGGCAACACGGACTATCTTCGCGCCAGCGTCTACGACCGTCGCCTCGAGCAGGTTCAACCGGCCGACAAAGGTTGCCACAAACCGTGTCCTTGGCTGGTTGTAGATTTCGTGCGGAGCGCCAAGCTGCTCGATATTGCCCGCATTCATCACCACTATGCGGTCGGAGATCGAGAGCGCCTCTTCCTGGTCGTGGGTGACGAAGACGGTAGTGATGCCGAGGTCCTGCTGAATGGCGCGAATTTCCTGACGGAGGGAAACGCGGATTTTGGCGTCCAGGGCAGATAGTGGTTCATCGAGCAGAAGGAGGCGCGGCTTGGGAGCGATGGCGCGGGCGAGAGCCACGCGCTGCTGCTGACCGCCGCTCATTTCGTACGGGTAGCGCTTCTCAAAACCAGTGAGGCCAATGAGACGGAGCATCTCGTCGACGCGCGCCCGGCGCTCGGCGGTAGGCATACCAGCAATCTTGAGGCCGAAGGCGATGTTGTCACCGACAGTTAAATTGGGGAAGAGGGCATAGGCTTGGAAGACCATGCCGAGCTGACGCTGATTGGGCTTGAGGTTGGTGATGTCGCGGCCGTCGACGCGGATGGTGCCGGAGCTGGGGCGCTCGAAGCCTGCGATCATTCGGAGGATTGTGGTCTTGCCGCAACCGGAGGGGCCGAGAAGGGAAATGAACTCGCCCCGTTGGAACGCGAAGCTGGCGCCCTTGACCACGGTGTTTGATCCAAAGGTTTTGACGAGGTTTTGGACTTCGAGGAACGCGGCCATGGTCAATCGGTCCGGACGGAGGTGCGGGGGGCAAAGCGGCCGAGCACGTTGATCATGCCCATGGCGCCCCAGGTGATGATGAAGGAGATGATGGCAAGGGCCGCCGGCTCATAGGCGCGGTTGGTGCCAATGCCGACAAGGTAGGGGCCGAAGGCTGGCCGGTTGAGGAGCGAAGCGATGGTGAACTCGCCGATGACGATGGCGAAGGTCAAAAAGGCGCCCGAGAGGATAGCGACTAGGATGTTGGGAAGGATAATTTGGCTGATAATCTGGAACTGGTTGGCGCCGGCGATCTGTGCAGCCTCTGTCAGGGTCCCGATATCGATGGTGCGCATGCCGTTGTCGACCGCCCGATACATATATGGCAGTGCAAGGGTCACATAGGCACAGGTGAGGAGGATATCGGTGCCGAAAACGGAACCGGTGAAGGGGATCAGCGAGCTCGAGCCATAAAGGCGAATATACCCATAAACCAGCACCAGAGCAGGAATCATCAGCGGTAGGAGGGTGATGAACTCCATGAGGGGCCTGAGCCAGGGCATGCGCAGGCGGACGAAATAGACGGCCGGAACAACGACAAGGATGCCGACCACGATGGTGAAGAGGCCGACCACCAATGAATAGGTGAAACTTGCGGTAAAGCCAGGGTCTGAAAAGACCGAGGCATAGGCATCAAAGCTATAGGTGCCGCGGCGCATGCGCAGCGAGAATTCGAATGTGGCAATCAGCGGCAGGATGAAATAGGCCACGCCAAGACCAAAAATCACCCAGGCCCAGAACTTTTCTGCTTTCATTTCATCCACCTTTCGGCGCGGGCAGCGACGGCCAGGTAGATGACGTTGGCAAGCGAGGTGATGACAATCATGCCCAACGCCAGGGCGGCGCCAAGGCCTGGGTTCTGCAGGGCATCGCCGCGGATCTGATTGTAAAGCAGGACCGTCACGATGTTGAGGTTGGAGCCGGTCAACGCCCATGCCGTGGCAATGGCACCGAAGGCATTAGCGAAAAGAAGGCTCAGTGTGCCGAGGACAGAAGGCCAAAGGATCGGAAGTCCGATGTGGCGCCAGTACTGCCACGTGGTGGCGCCCAGGGTTTGCGCGGCCTCGCTCCATTCCTCTTTGAGGCCATCGACTGCGGGGGCGATGGTCAGCATCGTTAAGGGAATCTGAAAGTAGAGATAGGTCAGCGTCAGGCCCCAGAAGGAGAAGAGATTGAAGCCGGAGCGGTAGATGTCGATGCCGAAAACACTGCGCAGGATAATGGTGGCAAGGCCAAGACGCCCTAGTGTGGCGATAAAGGCGAAGGCCAGGGGCACGCCGGCAAAGTTGGAGGCGACGCCGGAAAAGGTCATGACGGCGGAGCGCAGCGGGGCGGGAAGGCGGCCGCGGATAATCGCTAGGGTAATGGCAAGGCCGATCAGCGCCCCGAGCAGGGCCGAGGCGCCAGAGACGCGAATGGAGATGGCGTAGGCGGAGAGGATTTGCGGGGTGAAGAGGCCAGCGATGTTGTCGAAGGTGAAGTTGCCGGCGCGATCTGTGAAGGCGGCGGTGACGATGCCGAATGTGGGCAAGAAAAGAAACATCACCGCGAAAATCGCGAAAGGCGCGACAGCGAAGGCGTCCAGGGGGAAGCGAATTTGGTGTTGAGCGCTCATTGCGGTTCTATCGGCTGCCATCCTCAGGTCCGTTCATTTGCGATGCCGACAACCCCGGTTCACCCAGGCTCTGCTATGGCTCATTAAGGCCAGCGTCTCAGCCCCCCTCGAAGGGGGAGGGTGCCAGTGGATTGTCACCGTCGTGCCAAGAACTAAATGCGGCTCCTCCTCCGTGGGGGGAGGGTGGAATTCGGGCCGGGTATCGCAGCTTCGTCCGACCACCCGGCTCCGCTATGCGTGGATAAGCTGCGCTACCCTCCCCACGAATAGGGAGGGAGGGCGCCGCAGGGTTTGTCGCCGTCGCGCCACGACCTCGTCCGTCAACAAGCTCAGGACGATGTCGTGGCTGAGATCACTGAACGCTAGCGCCCACTGTGCTGTCCCAGCCGCCGGTGATGATGGCTTTGTTGGCGTTCTGCTCTTCGATGGTGGGGAAGATGGCCTTGGCGTAGTTTTCCGGCGCCGGGAGCTTGGCCATCACGTCTTCGGGGATGGTGTTCGCTTCGACCATGGCGTTGAAGCGAATTGGGTGGCAGTAGCCGCCGAGATAGTTGAGCTGGCCTTCGTCGGAATAGAGGTATTCCATCCAGAGCTTGGCAGCGTTGGGGTGCGGGGCGTGGGCCGAAATAGCCTGCACATAGACACCTGCAACGACGCCATCGGAGGGCACGACCACGTCAATCGGCGGGTTGCCGTTGAGGTTGTCGCGGGCAGCGAGAAGGTTATAGTCCCAGTTGATTGCAATTGGCGTGGTGCCCTGGGCGATAGCGGCGGCTTCGGCGTCGACTGGTACGAAATTACCTTTGTCGTTAAGCGCCTTGAAGTAATCGAGACCTGCCTGGGCGCCTGTCGCTGCATCGGCTCCGGTGGAAAGACCGGCAGCATAGACCGAGAGAATGGCGTTGTTTGCGGTGCGCGGATCGCCCGCCAGGGCGACGGAATTGGCGAACTCGTCCTTTAGGAGGTCAGCCCATGACGCTGGGTTTTCGCCCGTAATAATGTCCTTGTTGATGCCGAAGGCAAGGACGCCGTAGTAATCGCCATACCAGAATCCATCGGCATCTTTTGCATCGTCGGGGATCTCGTCCCAGGTGGAAACCTTGTATGGCTGGATCAGGCCTTCGTCCTTAGCCTGCGGGCCGAAAGCGAGGCCCACATCGATCACGTCTGGAGCCTGCGGGCCGGTATTGCCAATATTGGCGCGGATCGCTTCGAGCTCGTCGGCCGAACCGGCATCGGGGTTCAGTTCGTTGATCGTGATGCCCGGATACTTGGCCTTGAAGCCTTCGAACATGCCGCCATAGTTGCACCAGGAGTGGGGCAGGGCGATGGTGGTGAGCTGGCCTTCGGCCTTGGCGGCTTCATAGAGCGCGTCGAGATCGGCCTGGGCGAAAGCAGGTGTAGAAACCGCAAAGAGGACGAGCATCGAGACCGATGCGGAAAGAGCCTTGGTGATGGACATTGTTGTTGTCTCCCTGAAGTGCTCAACAGACCCCACTATGGGCCGATCCGTTGAACTGGAGGTGGGAGCTATAGAGGGCACGTGACAAGCCGATGACAGCGTTTCTGTGCTTGCTCCAGGCGCTCCTGGCCACTGGGCTTGTTTGGCAGGCTGGTAGGTTTTCCGGCAAGTTCAGAGGGCGGGCTTACGTGGTCATCAGAGATGTGGCCCTTCTGCCAAGCGTCGGCTTAGCGACATGCGACCTTGTATTTTCCTTGAGCCCGGACTGTCGCCAAACTGTCATCCAGGCTCAGTAAGGGGGCGCGATGACGACCATTACCCTTGATGCCGTTTCCAAGCAGTTCGGCTCGGCCTTTGCCGTGCGTGACGCCACCTTCACGCTCGAGGAAGGCTCGTTCACCGCGCTACTCGGCCCCTCCGGCTGCGGCAAGACCACTTTGATCCGAATGATCGCTGGCTTCGAGCAGCCCAGTGCAGGTCGTATACTGTTCAATAACCGGGCAGTTGCGGGTCCAGATGCCATGCTGGCTCCCGAAAAGCGGGGCCTTGGCATCGTGTTCCAGGCCTATGCGCTGTGGCCACATATGGATGTCGCGGGAAATGTCGCCTACCCGCTGAAGGCCCGTGGAGTCGGCCGCGCCGAGATTGAGCAGCGGGTTGCCAGGGCTCTGGACATGGTGTCGCTCCGCGGGCTCGAACATCGCGAGGTGGATGCGCTTTCAGGCGGGCAACGTCAGCGAGTTGCGTTGGCGCGGTGCTTGGTGACGGAAACCGACATCATTCTCCTTGATGAGCCTTTGGCCAATCTCGACGTGCATTTACGCGCCTCCATGCTGGACACCTTCGCAGAACTGCATCAGCGTACTGGCGCCACCATCGTATTCGTTACCCATGACCAGTCCGAAGCACTGGGCCTGGCTGACCGAATTGTGGTGCTGGACGCAGGCATGGTGCAGCAGATCGGCACGCCCGAAATCCTTTATGCCGAGCCGGCCAATCAGATGGTTGCCGGCTTCATTGGCCGCGGGTCAATCGTTACTGCCCAAGTCCATGGCAAGACGGCGCTGCTTGCGGGGCAGTCTATCGGGGCTCGTGGCCACGGCGCTGGACCGGCACAGCTGCTGATCCGGCCGCAAGCCATTGCTCAAGCGGAGCATGGCATTGCCGCTAACGTATTGCGCAGCCGTTATACCGGAACGGCTTACGAAACCGCCGTGGTCCTGGAAACGGGCGAAACTCTGGTCTGGGACAGCGCCGACCGCCACCCAGCGGGTGCGGTGGTTCACTTGGCTATTTCCGATGCCTGGATCATTCCAAACTAGTCAGCGCCAGGGCAGCACGCCTTTCGGCAGAAACCGCCCGAAGCGGTCCAGCACAAGCATAAACACAATCACCACGGCAACAGTGACCACCGCAATGGCAGCCGCCTGGGTGGAAAGCCCGGCTTCCTCAAGGCTGAACAGCACCACACCAAGCGTTTCGTTGCGGCTGGACCAGAGCAGGGCGGAAACGGTCAGCTCGTTGAATGCGCTCATGAACACTAGCAACGCGCCAGCAACCGAGGCAGGGGCGAGCAGGGGGACGATGATGGTCCACCCGCGCCGGAGCGGTCCAGCTCCCGCGGCAGCGGCGGCTTCCAGCATGTGAGGCGGAACTTGGGAGAGTGCAGCGTCAACGGGCTTGAGCGCAAGGGCCGCAAACCGCATCAGGTAAGCAACAAGAATGATCCAGGGAGTAGCATAAAGGCTGCCGATCAGCGGCAATGGCCGTAAAAACAGCAGGATGCAGGCGATCGCCAGCACGATTCCGGGTAAGGCATAGGGCAGGTCCAGCGCTCCATGCGCTGCTCGCCGGACCTGAGGGTGGAGCCGCGCCAGTCCCACGGCGAGCGGAACCGCAACCAGTGCAAGGATCGCTGCCGCCAAAAACGACAGATAGGCGGAGTTGGTGAACGCCCGAAGGGTGGAGGCTTGGCGGACCAGCACCTCCGCATAATTATCAAAGGTCAACGTTGTTGCGCTCAGGGCCACGCCATAGGCCGGCACCAAGGACGTCGCCACCAGCGCGGCGAGCGGCAGCACCAGAATGAGGCCGACAACGCCGGAAGCGAGCGCCCCGGCTGGCCAGCGCCAGTGCCCTAGGGCGAACTGGGCCGGCAGGCTGCGGGCGATGGCAAAGCCTGTTTGGCGCTGCGCCAGCATCTGGGCGAGTACCCCCGCCAGGCCGACTAGGCCGATCAACACAGAGAGAACTGCCACTTGGGGCAACACTGAAGGCCCATTGCTGGAGAGTTGCTGGTAGATCAAGGTCGCGAGCGTCAGGTAGTTCTGCGGCATGCCGAGCAGTGCGGGAATGCCGAAATTGCCAACGCCGGATACAAAAGCCAGAGCCAAGGCGGCAATGACATAGGGTCGCATCAGGGGTACGATGATGCTGCAGATCACACCGAGCGGCGGCATGCCGCCCACGCGCGCAGCTTCCACATAATCGCGCGGCAACAACCCCAGACCGCTACGCAGCGTAATGAACACGATAGGTGCATGTTGCACCCCGAGCAGTAGGATGATGCCGCCCCGTCCCAGAAGCGGGTTGGCGGTCCCCGCAGGCGGCGCCAGGCCCAAGGCGCCCAGTAGGGCGCTGGAAGGACCTAGCAAATGCATCCAGGCCAGAGCGGTGACCTGGGGCGCGATCATCAGCGGCAGAAGCAGTAGAAAGCCCTGCAGCTTGCGCAATGGCATGTCCGTCAGCGCGACCAGAAAGGCGAAGGGAGCGCCGATCAACAGCGCGAGAATGGCGCCGCAAAGGGCAGTATCGAGCGTGTTAAAGATGGCCTTGTGGGTAGCGCTGCGCGTCAGCCGGCCGATCAGCGGCGCTAGGTCAAACACGCCGTCCGGCGCAAAAGCAGTCAGCGCTATGCGGCCGAGCGGCAAAATCGCGAGGAAGCCCACCACGCACAGCACGAGGACGGCAGGGAGCAAACGCCCCGCCGTCCAGATGAGGCGATTGGTCGGAAGAAGAGAGGGAGTATCTGCTCCCTCCAAAAGCCTCAGTGCAGAATTGAAAAGCAACGGGGTCTACTGACCAAAGATCTCGCTGAACTGTTCCTTGTTTGCGCTCTCATTGGCCAGGGCCTCGGCGGCATCGTAGCCGAGAACCTTGATATCGGCGCGCTCTGGATAACCCTGGGGCAAAGCGACATCAGCGCGGGCCGGGATGTAGCCCATGCTGGAGGCCAACTGCTGGCCTTCTTGCGAGAGCAGGAAATCTACAAACAACTTGGCATTATCCGGATTTTGCGCCGATTCCAGGATCGCCACGGGCTCGGTCACTGCCGATACGCCTTCGGCGGGGAACACAAAGGCGACGGGCGCGCCTTTGGCGGCTTCGCGAATGGGAAGGTAGTCGACGATCATTCCATAAAGCTCTTCGCCGCCTGCCACCGAAGTTAGCACGTCACCATTGCCACCCGAGGCCTGCGCGCCGTTCCCCGCCAGAGCGCGGTAGTAGTCCCAACCCTCTGGCAGATTGCCGGTTAGCGTTACCGCGTGGATCAGCGCCGCGCCTGAGGTCAAGGGGCTGGGCATTGCTAACTGGTCCCTGTATTCGGGCTTGGTCAGGTCAGCCCAGCTCGTGGGGATGGCGGTGGCGGACGTGTTGTAAACGATACCTGTGGTGATCAGCTTGGTGGCGAAATAAGCGCCGTCCTCGTCGACCAGAGCGGCATCGATGCCTTCCGTCTTGGCTTCGGGGAAGTTCATCAACAGGCCTTCGGCCTTGAGACCTTCCATGGTCACTGCGTCGGCAATCAGGAGCACATCTGCCTGCGGTGCGCCTGCTTCCATTTCTGCACGAAACTTCGCCATGATCTTGGGCGTGCCGTCACGCACCCACTCCACGGTTATGCCGGGATTGGCAGCCATGAAGGCATCAGCCGTGGCTTGTGCATCGGTGTTGGGCTGGCTGGTGTAAAGTACCAGTTTGCCTTCCTGGGCAAAGGCGGGCGAAAGAGCCGTTGTCAGCAGCAGGCTAGCAGCGATCAGGGTACGCATGAATTCTCCATCCATTTCCGCGGCGGGAGCCACAGTTGCGCCGGTCACTAGCGAGGCTATTTGACGGTGCGATGACATGGGCGCAATTGCCTTCCGAGCATCGCTTCGTGAGCTCTACTGATCGCTGCAGTTCATGGTTCAGTTCAGGATCGTTGATATGGCGGCAGCCCCAATTGTACCCCGACGATCGAGTCCAAGAACTCGGACCAAGATAATCATTAGACGAGGTCCCACGCTGATGACAGCGCGGAAGGCTTGCTGTCCGGTTCGTGGTTACCTGAGGTAAGAAGCTAGGAAACGAATGAACTGGACAGCGGCAACACTCTTCGGCCGGGTCATCCTGGATGAACGGCAATCGGAGCAACGGTTCAGTTTGGGTTCATGCAACCGGGCGCCCTATGCGGGCATTGGCCTCACGGCCGTTCAGATAAGGAGAATGCGATGCAACTCAATAAGAAAATCCTCAAGGCCGGTCTTGCGGGCGCAGCCTTGCTGGCTTCAGCCGGAGTTGCAATGGCGGCTCCCGGTTTTGCTACAACCAACGTGAACGTCCGCTCCGGCCCGGGGACCAGCTACAGCGCGGTCGACACCCTTCGCCGCGGAGAACGCGTCGAGGTTGAAGGCTGCCGCGGCGGGTGGTGTTATGTTCGGAAGGCCGGTCCCGACGGTTGGGTGTCGGTGAACTATCTAAATGCAGCCCGTGCGGCATCCCGCCCGGTGATCCGCTTTCAGCTGGACTTTGGTAATCCGCCCCGTTTCGAAGCGCCCCGTCATCGCGGGCCTCAGCGCGATTGGGACCGCCACCACCGCAACGACCGTGATTGGGACCGCCGCGACCGGGACCGGCACGACCGTGATGGCCGTGGTCGTGACAGCCGCGACTGGGACTGGCGCTACGACCGCCGCTAAGAGATAGGAAAACTTCTAGTCTTGACCGGAGGCCTGCGAATGCGGGCCTTCATTCTATATCTACGGGCTCGCCCTCTGACGGGCGATGCTTATCACTACGCCTCCATCCCAGCGCGCCAAACGGAGACAGAATAAGGTGCAGGCCCGGAACGGCCGAGACTGCACCTTTCAAGACGTCAGACTGTGCGTCTACTGCTCCTGCCAGAAGCGGTAAAGCTCCTCGACGCGGCTGCTTGTAAGCAATGGCATGGCGTGGGAGAGGCGCTCGAGTGGCCAGTCCCACCACGCCATTTCCAGTAACATGCTGATCCGGTCGTCATCGAACCGCTTGCGGATCGGCTTGGCCGGATTGCCACCCACAACGGTGTAGGGCTCGACATCCTTGGTTACTAGGGCGCGGGTACCAATTACCGCCCCGGGGCCAATGCGGACGCCCGCCATGATAATGGCTTCCGAGCCGATCCAGACATCGTGGCCGATAACCGTGTCACCAGCCGGGAGGAAGCCGTTTGCGGCTCCCGCAAATTCCGGGGCATCCGGCACAAACGCGAACGGAAAAGTTGATATCCAATCGTTCCGGTGGCCCTGGTTGCCGGCCATGATAAACGCTGCGCCCGAGCCGATGGAACAGAAGCTGCCCACGATGAGCTTGTCGGCCCCTGGGTCGGGCAGGAGATAACGAGCGCAGTCATCGAAACTGTGCCCATGATAATAGCCCGAGTAATAGCTATAGCGTCCCACAACTATGTTGGGGTGGCTCACTTGCTGGTGGAGTGGAATGCCCTTGAAGGGACTTGCAAAGAAGTTGGTCATGAGGATGCACTGTGTCTGCCGGTCGCGAAGCGCCGGTGTGAATGTTTGAAGGCGAGCGAAAAGGTCGGGCGGCAGCAAGGCGCCCGGGTCAGCGATCCCTCGGAAGTGTCAGGCCCGCAGGATCGCGCTGGAGATGGTACAGTGCGTCATCTTCATGATTGCTGATTTTACCCCAGCAAAGACACTTGTCAAACTAGCTCAGCAATAGGCGGCGGTGAGCCGCCGCTGCGCGCAAAACCCCCTTCGGGAAGCCTTGGCCATACCGGGTCGATGTAGGGAAGCTAGGTGAACTGCCGCGTTCGCCAAGCAGGTTGGTGTTCCATTCGGATAAGAGCGGCGGCCATGGCAGCTAAGCCTATATTCTTGGTAGCAGGGGCCGGCCAAGTGGATCTCGTCTGGGTCTTCGCGAAACGACCCATTTGTGTCCAAGCAGACTGTCAATGCGGCCATCCGGCTTGCCAGCCTCTTCTTTGCGGTTGGGCGGTTTGCTCGTGTGCTGCTGGACCACAAGAACGGCCGGGTCCGTGCTTTACGGCTCCAGCCTGTAATCTGGTTCGGCTCGGAAAGCTCGCGACCTTCGCGGCAGCGTCCATGCCGCCCGTGATTGCCGCTGTTCGCCCTGTCGTCCTTGCGCTAAGTGTGCCTGAGAAGAACACGCGGGGCGCTGCCGCTATCATGACAATGGAAGACATTTTCCGGCTGTTGCGCAGTGGGCCTGTTCAAATGCAGGGCATCGTCGACACGCTCAGGGAGCCGCTGATCGTTCTGGACCAGAATATGTGCGTGGTGACGGCCAACCCGGCCTTTTTCAGAGTTTTCCGCGCCGACCAAGAGGAAACCCTGGGGCAGTCGTTGTTTGAGCTGGGTAACGGCCAGTGGGATATAGCAGAGTTCAGGTCACTTTTGTCCGACGTGGTGCCCAGATCGGCGGCCATCGTGGGCTACGAGATTGCTGGCGATTTCCCCGATATCGGGCAGCGCACAATGCTGGTGAGCGCACGCCGGCTTTGGCACCCCGACCACGACAGCACCCAGATGTTGATCGTCTTCGAGGACGTAACGGAGCGAGGACAGGAGCTTGCCGGCCGGGACATGCTCCTGTCCGAAACACGTCACCGCATGAAGAACCTGCTCGCAGTTGTTCGATCGCTTGCGAGCCAAACCCAGGTAGAAGACCGAACGGGCGAAGAATATCGCGACGCATTCCTGGGACGCCTGGAAGCGATGCTTAGCGCACAGAACATATTACTGTCGCACATCGACGAAACCGACATCGGGATGATCATCGGAAACAGCCTGCAAGGACGAGACAAGGAGCGTCTTGTTGTGCTGGAGGGGCCCTTTTTCCGCGTGCCGACGGCACATGTCGGGCCGCTATTGATGATTCTGCACGAGCTGACAACCAATGCCCTCAAGCATGGCGCACTGTCGAACGATACCGGCAAGGTACACATAAGTTGGACAGTCGAACCGCATGAAGGGCAGGGGTGTTTAGCGCTCGACTGGCGGGAAGAAGGTGGCCCGCGTGTTTCCGCTCCAAGCCGACGTGGCTTCGGTACGGATCTGGTTGAGTTCAGCGCCAGCTCGATGATGGGCGAAGCTGTCCTTGATTATCACCCAACGGGTTTGCACGCTCGCCTGACGCTGCCCGCCCTCTAACTTGGGCAAGGCAGGATCGAATATGACACGCAAGGTCCTGGTCGTTGAGGACGAATTCCTGATCGCAATGGAACTGCGCCGGACCCTGACGGAAGCAGGCTATGATGTGGTGGGGCCGGTGGCGACAGTCTCCGCCGCGCTCTCCGCCTTGCGGCAGTCCCATCCTGATGCTTGTGTGCTGGACGTGGATCTGCGGGGCGAACCCGCGTGCCCCGTGGCAGAAGCGCTACGGAACCTGCAGGTGCCATTCGTGCTTTCGTCAGCCTATTCACAGAACGAGATCGACACGCACGTAGCCCTCGCCGGCGCCGCAAACATCGGCAAACCTGCACCTCGTGAAGGCTTGTTGCAGGCTGTGGCTGACTTGGTGGGCTAGACTTCTTTACCCATGAGGGGTTTTGAATGGAACTTCTTTAAAGGTCGAACGTTGTGTGCTGTCGCCTATCGGCGGTCCGGGGACCCAATGCATCGATCCGACCCATATGAAGCATCAGCGACAGCTGATGGCCGATACCGCCTGCTGGTGGAATCCATCGATGACTACGCGATCTATATGTTGGATCCGCAAGGCAACGTGGCCAACTGGAATGCAGGTGCGCAACGCTTCAAGGGCTACACGCCTCACGAAATAGTTGGGCAGAATTTTTCGCGCTTCTATACCGACGAGGACCGCTTAGCAGGCGCTCCGCAGCGCAATCTCGCGATTGCCGCTGAACATGGACGCTTCGAGGAAGAAGGCTGGCGGGTCCGCAAGGATGGCACCACTTTCTGGGCCAATGTAGTTATCGACCGCATCCTGGACGACCAGGGCAATTTAGTCGGCTTCGCCAAGATCACCAGGGACCTCACCGAGCGGAAGCAGAAGGACGATGCCCTGCGCGCCAGCGAGGAACAGTTCCGGCTGCTGGTCAAGAGTGTCACCGATTATGCGCTTTATATGCTCGATCCGGAAGGGCATGTGGCGAGCTGGAACACCGGTGCCCGGCGCATCAAGGGTTTCGAGGAAAGCGAGATACTTGGGCGGCATTTCTCCGAGTTCTACACCGAAGAGGAGCGCTCAGCCGGTGAGCCGGAGCGCAACCTCCAGATAGCAAGAGTATCTGGCAGCGTGGAGCGGGAAGGGTGGCGCGTTCGCAAGGACGGAAGCCGCTTCTGGGCCCACGTCGTCATTGAAGCCATCAGGAACGATAAAGGGGAGCTGGTCGGCTTTGCCAAGGTTACGCGAGACATTTCCGAACGGCGTAAGGCGCAGGAAGAGCTTGAGACTGCGCGCGAGGCTTTGTTCCAGGCCCAGAAGATGGAGGCCATCGGCCAACTCACGGGAGGTATCGCCCATGACTTCAACAATCTGCTGATGGCCATTCTGGGAAGCCTCGAGATCGTCAGCAAGAGGCTACCACACGACCCAAGGGTGACACCCTTTATCGAAAATGCCGTTCAAGGAGCGCAGCGGGGTGCGGCGCTGACGCAGCGCATGCTGGCATTTGCCCGGCGTCAGGATCTGCAGATGGGCGCTGTGGACGTGTGCGACACCGTCCGGGGCATGGGCGAGATATTGGATCGTGCCCTTGGGCCATCGATCCTGGTGTCGACAAGGCTTCCTGCTGACCTGCCGCACGTTTTGACTGATAAGGCTCAACTGGAATCGGCCCTGCTGAACCTTGCCGTCAATGCCCGCGATGCGATGCCTTCGGGGGGACCGCTGCTGATTTCGGCCGACTACCGGACGCTTCCCGCCACATCGGCCAATCGCCTGAAGGCGGGCGGCTATGTTGTCCTGTCGGTTGCCGACAGGGGCGAAGGCATGGACGAGGAGACCTTGGCGAGAGCCACCGAACCATTCTTCACCACCAAGGGTGTCGGTAAGGGAACGGGGCTTGGCCTTTCCATGGTTCATGGGCTCGCAGAGCAATCTGGCGGCAGGCTGTTGATGTCCAGCAAGCCAGGTCTAGGCACGACAGCGGAACTCTGGCTGCCCGTTTCGGCCGAAGATATGCCCGACCAGCCAATCGAATCGCAAAAGCCCGCCGACGATGTTTTCGTGCCCAAGCGCATCCTGGTGGTCGATGATGACCCGCTCGTGCTCATGAATACGGTAGCCCTGAGCGAAGAGCTAGGACACGAGGTTCTCGAGGCAATGTCCGGCACGGAAGCGCTCGGCGTTCTGCGGACCGAGCCGGTCGACATCGTTATTACCGACTATGCGATGCCGCGCATGACGGGCGGTGAACTTGCCCAGGCCGTTGCTAGGGACTGGCCTCACATCAGGGTCATTGTTGCTACCGGCTATGCAGAAATCCCCGAAGATTATCAGGTCGATCTTTCCCGACTGAGCAAGCCGTTCCGGCTGAGTGATCTAAAGGAAGCAATCGAAAGTGCGTCCCGGGTTTAAAGGGCCGATGCATTTCGGTCGGTTCGGGCTTTCGCAACCAAGACTGGAACGCGGATGCGCCTAGGAGTGTTGGTCGTGCTTATCGCAGGAGCTTGAACATGTCTCATCCACCCAAAGAGCCAAAGCCGCAGCATCACGAAAAGCCGGACGGTGACGACTTGCCGCCTGCTGGACCGCATGCCGAGCCCGATCTGACCGACATGGAAAAGACCCCAGGCACGGGATCCTTGCCGGATGACACGAATAGCGAAGGTGACGTCGGACCCGATTGAGCGCAAGGTATACGTTGTCACCACGTGATCCCGCAAAAGCGGGAGGCCCCGTTTAACGGAGATCTCTGCGTTCGCAGCGATGGCATTGTGCAAATAGCCAGCGTTCCGTGCAGTCCAGCGCAGACATATGGCCTAGGCTGTAGCTTGCTCTTAGTCGATCCGGGCCGATACGGAGTTCAGCCCCTGTTCGTATAGCCGCAGCGTTGCCTCGATATCGGCGATCTGCTGCGCAAAGCCCTGGTCAACAGCGTCTGCCTGCCGGCGCAACTGCTCCAGCCGGGCGGTCAACTCGAACTTCTCGCTTTCGAGTTCCTTGACGATCTGGCTTAGCCGGCTGCGGTGGGCGGAAACACGATGCACCGTCAGCGACGCATCCTTGGTGTTGTCGGTCGCCGCCACATCAGTATTCGGCTTGACTGAATCGTCGGCGTTCAACTCGTTATTGGCTTGCATGGCCATGGATTCCTCCACACTTGCTTGTCGCTCAGAAACAGACGGCTAAGCACTGGCTGTGGATAAAAACGCTAGATGCTGCCAATACCAAGCTTTTCCCGCTGTTTAGCTTAAGCGTTGAGGTAAATGGGTAAGGTTGATGCGGACGGAGCAGCTCAGCTTGCACTGTCTTCCAAGAGGGCAAGCTCTGCTTCGCTGGACGCGGCAGACCTTTGGCGAAGCCAGCGAGAGACAAACGCAGAGGCGTGCTGGCCGGCAAGGGCTGCAGGATGCCCTCTGAGCCGCGCGTCAATATAGGAAGCGAAATAAACGTCACCGCAGCCGACCTTGTCGGTGGCAGCGATCGGTTGCTCAACAATGTGGGCCACGCCGTCTGGCGAGATCACGATCGATCCCCTGGATCCGATGGTAAGGGCGATTTCTTTCACCCCCAGTTGCCCGAAAGCGGCTTGGATATCATCCGGCTGGTCGGTGCCGAACAACCACAGGGCTTCCGCCGAGGTCACCTTCACCACGTCCACCAGCGAGAGAATGGCATGTGCAGCCTTCCTGTTGCGCTCGGTCGGGTCCCGCCGCGTAATGCCCTGCGCATCAAGATAGACCTGTTTCCCGGCCCGGCGCGCGGCCTCGAAGCAATCAGCGCCTATGTCATTGGGCGTCAAAGGCGCGAAGTACACAGCCTGTCCCTGTAGCGAGGCGAGATCAGCTGAGATGATCGGATCGCCCTCGACGGCCAATCTAGGTTCCCCGATTTCCCCGTCCGCTTCGGTGAATTCGAACGTCGTGCTCAGCTGGGCAGGGCGCGTTTCCACATTCCGGCCGATCGCCTCAAGCGCCGCAGTAACGAACGCATCCGCCGGATTGTATTTCGTGATGATGTGGCAAGAACGGCCCAGCGCCACGAAGGTCGCTCCGGCATAGTGTGGAACGCCTCCTGCCCGAAGCAGGACGCTGCCATCGGCGCCATGCACGCGATCGACGCAACAGTGTCCAACAAGTGTAACGGAGCGGGACATTCGGGCGTCTCTCCCTATAAAAACCAGATCGGCAACATGCACGCACTTGCTGATGACCTTGTGTCACCATGCGGGAAAACCTGCATGAAGAACAAAGCACGCTTGTGGCTTTACCCCGTTACCGCACGATCTGCCAACCCAATGTGCGGACAACGCCTCGGGCAAGCATGCCAACGCCTTGCAGTCCAGCCTAAGGACCGGGCTTCCGAAACCAGTGGAAAAGGAGGAGAGAAAACATACCGCATCCAGCGCCCAGCATGATGCAGAGGTCAAGCACCCACGCAAAAGCTTCAGGCGCCATCGCTTGCGACACCCACAAGGAGCCAGATCGGTCCAGGTTCAGGATTGTTCCTGTGAACGCGCCCACAGCGGCAATACCCAGAAGGGCTGCTGTCAGAAACGCGAAACCAACCGCCAGGAACATGCCAGCGCCGGAGCCTGGTCAGTTCCGCGCTTGGACAATCACCAATTCCGCAGATTGTTGGACTTGGGAGAGCGGCTCACTACGCGTCTCTTGGAGCTGATCAAGGTTCCGGCGCTCATGAAGATCGCGACCAGCAGCCCACCGATCAATCCCATGGAGAGATTGTCGATCAGCAAACCGATGGCGGCACCAAGTGATACTCCGAAGGCGATCCACATGCTCATTTCAGCCTCCTTGAAGCTTCTATCTTCCTAAACGCTTGATGAGCATGAACCGGTTGCTTGGCGCTACATCACTTTACCTTGTCGAGGAACCGAGGGCTCCAGCCGGTGTCAGTGGGTCCGGTCGAAATGTACGCGACATCTGGCGCCCAGCGATAAAGACCGAAAAACCATTTGCGAGCGGCCCAGAAATTGGACGGCTCCTCTTCGGCGGGAACGCCATGGTACAGAAATGGCCTCAGTTCATCGTGCGCTCCAGGCTGCTCATCTTGGCCGTTGCGGAGAATGAAGCTGTGGTGGCCAACCCCTTTTGCCTCCTGCGCCAGGGTGGCGCCTCGGGCAAGCGTTTCCTCATTAGCGCCAAACAGGCAACCATCGGACTTCGACCATGCTGCGGGATCAAGCGGATCCCCGCCCGCACGAAGGCGAAGATCGGCCAGGCAGTAATTTGGGCCCCACGACCCATTCGCCGAATAAACGATGTGCAACTGCCCGGCCGGATCAACAATCGGCTGCGGACCTTCGTTGATGGTCGGCGTTTCCCCCGCGATATTTTCCCATGGCTGGTCGGGTGAGCTGATCGCCACCCTGGGCGCCTCCACCTCGCCATCAGCGTTGAGACGGGCAATAAAGATATCCTGCTGTACATCTTCGTCTCCCTGCCAGCCGGACCAGATGAAATAATCTGCGCCGTTGAAGCTGTAGGGAATCCCATCGATCGCCCACTTATCGTCCGGAAGTAGGATTTCGACAGCATCGCCATAGCCCTCAGCCGGCGCGCTCGACTCGATTCGATACATCCGGTGATCGCTGCCGATGCCAGCGGTGAAATACACCTCATAGCGCCCATGGCGGAACATGATTTCGGGCGCCCAAACCTCGCCTAGGCGTTCCCTATCAAACCAGATGCGTTCCGGCCGCAACTCGGGAAGCGCGTCCAGCGACTGCGCAACACGGACCAACAGCGCGCGTCCGTTGCGCGACTCGACAGCTACAAAGCCGTCGTCCGTTTTGATAACACTCGGATCGGCGCTGCGAATGCCCGTATCACCGGTAGCGACGCTCGCGTTTTCCGCTTGCCCCAGTGCTGCGCTCGGCGCGGTAAGCAAAACAACAAGAGCGGCAATTCGACTGACTGGATTGAGCATGATCCTCTCCGATGCGGCTTAAGGCGAACCTAAGCGGAACCGGATGCGGAATGCCAGCGGTGGTGAGGAAATTGAGCTTCGACGAGAAGGCACGAGGGAGCGGCGTTGCCTAGACGGCGGCCGCCCCCTCCAGGCTCCCCTCAAACCCTGCCCGTATATGTACTAGCGACCATTGGCATGTTTCACCCCACCCGAATGGGTAGGTGACGAGGACATGAGCCCTTAGCGGCTACTGCCCTGACAGATAAGTCCGGTTCGCCCACCCCTCATAGCCGTTGATGCGCACCTTCTGCCAAGCGCCGACGCTATAAGGGAGGAACGATATCCCGCACTGATCGGGCGCAAGCCTGGCGAGAATGCGCGAGGTCGGGGACGGATAGGCTTTCAGGTTGAGCTTATCGTTCCGCTGGACACCAGCGACGCAGTACCGTGCGGGCGAGACCATGGATATATACCGACTGTGAACCCAGCCAGCGTCGTGACCATCTTCGGCCGGGCACCACGCGCCCTGACATGGGCCAGTCACGACGATCCCGCACCGGCCGTAGGGCAACGACATCACCACCCGGCTGCTGGCACTGGGCTTCGCGCGAACATTGAGAACGTCTGAGGTGCGGACATTGACCACGCAATGTTCCTCACCCTCAACCACCTGGGCCGATGCCGCGCCCGCTCCAAGCAGAGACGCGAAAGTGATTGCACAGGCAAATACAATAGCAGCTGGAATGCGCATGAAGATCTCTCCTCTTCCTTGCCCTCTTAGCACTGGCCGCCTGAACTGGGCCTGAACGTTTCTATGCCCACCACCATACCCGCGCAAACGGGTGGGGCTTGCAAGCCGGTGATTGCCTAGAGGACCGCGGCAACCACAGAGGAGATAAGGATGATCAAGGCAATATCGTTATGGCGCCAGAAACGACGCTATCGCGCTTTGTACCGCCAACTGTCCGACTTGGATACTAGCGTTCTCGCGGACGTTGGCGTGAAGCAGGACGATCTCGAAACGTTGCGCCGCGGTCATTCCCCATGGGGCGAGGGGAACATGTTCCCCTGACGTGCTGATATAGGGCGGAGATGCTGAACCGCTGGCCGGTGCATCTCTGACCACTCCGTCTAGGGCGTCCCGGCCAAAGAGGCGCGTCGAGGGACAAGCGACCCGTCCCTAGCTGGCCTTCACAGGGATTGAGTGATAGTGCCTGAGCGAACTGCAACACAATTCGGGACGCAAATTGAGCCGGAAAGAATTCGAAGCATCGCGCATGCGCCGGTTGAAGCGGATTGCGGGACGCTACGGCCTCACCATCCTGACGGCGGAAAAGCTCACCGCCAAGCAGGGCAAAGGCGGGCATGCCTTGCGAGATGACGAGAGTTTCAAGGTGATCTTTGGCCATAGTCCTCTGCCGTTCACGGCAACGCTGGAGGACATCGAAGCGTACCTGGACAAGCTCGAGGCGGACGAAGAGTAAGTGAGGCTGTCCCGTCTGACAATCGTCCTTCTGCAGGCCCTTCGCTAATTTGCGTTATTTATTCTGTAACATGAATCGCAGCACACTCCATGCATTGGCTAACTTGGAGGCGCGTATAGTGTTCACTCTAATCAACGCCGACGCAGAAGACGACGACGCCGAAATCACCGATCCCCAGGAAATCGCAGAATTGTTTGCTGCCATCGCCGCCGTTGCTATCGAGGCAATCGGGGCAGGGCAGGCCCGGCAATTGTTTGATGCCGTGGTTGAACAAGACGGCAAGGACCCCAACTGACCAGCGCATCTGTTGCCGCAGGCTCTATCTGGCCGGTGACCGCGCAACGGTCACCGGCGTAGAGAAACGGCCAGGGCTCTGCGCAGGCCGAGGTGCCGACAGGCCGGGCTGATTGTCCGGAACAGGTTCTGCGGGGCTGCGGAGTGCTTTGACTAAGGAGGCTGTCATGACCGGCCCCTCCACAATCCAGCCCAAGCCAGCCATTGTCGCGCTTGGTGACAGTTCCGTGCTGGTCCGTTTCGACGGCAAGCTTTCCGAGACCGCCAACCAGGCGGCCATCGCTTTTGCTGGCATGCTCGATCAAAGCCTTCCGGAGGGTGTTCAGGAAATCGTGCCGAACCTTGTTTCGGTGCTCCTGCGCTATGACCCCGCTGTGACCAGCTACGGCGCATTGGCGGGCGAACTGCGCCTCATCCTGTTCGGGCTAGACCCTATGAAGTCGGCCGGACGAAATTGGAGTATCACCGTTGATTTTAGCGGGCCCGATTTGGGAGAAGTCGCCGGTGCTCTGGGCTTGTCAGTCTCGCAGTTCATCGCAACTCACAACGCGCGCGCCCTTCGGGTTCTCGCTACTGGCTTCGCGCCCGGCTTCGTTTATTGCGGCCTTCACGATCCGGCTCTCCTTTTACCGCGACGCCCGAGCATAAGGCCATCGGTCCCCGCGAGCAGCATACTGTTTGCAGCCGGGCAAACGGCGATAACATCCACGGAAATGCCCACTGGCTGGCACCTGATTGGCCAAACCAATTTCAAGAACTTCGACCGGACGAGCATGCCGCCGACACATCTACGCGCCGGAGATCTCGTCCGATTCGAGCCCTCCGCATGAGCGCAGCCCTTCGCATCGACAAGGCAGGCCCCATGACCACCATTCAGGACCGGGGCCGCTTCGGCATGCTGCGCCACGGCATCAGCGCCTCGGGCCCGATGGACAGGGGCGCTTTCATCGAGGCCGGGCAAGGCGGCGCAGGAGCCATCGAGCTGACCCGGGCACAATTCGAACTCGGCGTCACCAGCGGAACCTGCCGCATCGGCTACGCCGGCGGCCTCTTCAACATCCAGATCAACGGCAAACCTCATCCCTGGCCGGGCACAGTGGCATTGCGGGCCGGAGATCATGTGTCCATCGTGCCAGGGACCCGCGGCAATTACGGTTATCTCCGGTTCGACAAGGATATCGCGCTGCCAGCCGTGCTAGGCAGCATATCCACAAGCACACGGGCCCGCCTAGGCGGCCTTGACGGACGACCCTTGCGGTCCGGCGATGTGATTGAACTCGCCGCCACAGCAAGCGATTCTGACATGCCCATGCGTGCGGGCATGGCAGAGGGCCCGATCCGGTTCTGCTGGGGCTTGCACGCCGAACTGTTTAGCCACTCAGTTCGAGAGAAACTCCTAAAGGCATCATTCACGGTGTCTACAAGCATGGATCGCATGGGCGTGCGGCTTGAGGACCAGCAGGGTGTCTTCGCCTCGGCCAACAATCTCTCCCTGGTGTCCGATGCCGTTGTGCCCGGCGACATTCAGATCCTGGGAGATGGAACGCCGATCGTGCTGATGCGGGATCATCAACCCACGGGAGGATATCCGCGCATCGCAACGATCATTTCAGCCGATCTCGACAGGTTTGCGCAAATGCACCCCGGAACCGAGATTGCCTTCACGTCGGTCAGCGTGGAACATGCGCATCGATTATTGCGGAGCGACCTTGCATGACCTCGATCGATCTGAACGCTGATCTTGGCGAGGGCATGGGAACTGACGACGACCTCTTGCAGATCGTTTCAAGCGCATCGATCGCCTGTGGCGGCCATGCCGGTGACGCTCCGACGATTCGGCATATCCTCAACGTCTGCAAGGCGAGGGGCGTCAGGGCGGGTGCGCACCCAGGCTATGCCGATCCCAAGCGTTTCGGCCGTTTTCGCGTCGTCATGCCCCTCGATCAATTGCTCGGGCAGATCAGGAGCCAGCTATTCCTCGTGCGCTTTATTGCCGACGAGGTTGGCTTTCCGCTGTCCTACGTAAAGCTGCATGGTGCCTTGGCCAACCAGACGGCCGAAGAGCTCGCCTTTGCCATCGGCATCTTCGCCACCATTCAGGCAATGGACTCGAGGATGGCCGTGCTCGCCCTCGACAACAGCCAGCAGGTTCGCGCGGCCAAGGCCGTTGGTCTTCCCCTTATACGCGAAGCCTATGCCGATCGCGCTTATACCGCGGAGGGTCTGCTGGTGCCGCGAACACAACCTGGCTCGGTGATAAACGATGCGGACGCGGTGATCGAGCGCTGCCTGCGCCTCGCCAAGAACGGTGAGATCGTTGCCGTCGATGGCACGATCCTGAAATCGTCAGCCCGATCCATCTGCCTCCATGGCGATACGCCCGGCGCCGTCGATTTGGCGCGCGATGTCCGGGATGCACTGGAAGCCGAAGGCATTGAGATAAAGGCGCAGGAGCCGGAACGACCCTCCCTCTGACGGCGTCTTGGCTAGTCTGCACCATTATCGGGTATGTTGAGAAGGTGCCCGCACGCCTTGCAATGCACCGCATCCGGATCGTGCCGCTGCAGTCCGCATTGTGGGCACGGGAACTGCACCTTTGCCGGGCGGAAAATGGACTGGGCCAGCCGGACAAACAGCGAAATGCCAACGATCATGATTGCGATGGAGGCAAGCTTGCCGCCAGTGCCGGGCAGGGTGATGTCGCCAAAACCGGTGGTGGTGACCGTCGTTACCGTAAAGTAAAGGGCATCGACATAACTCGCGATAGAGTCGCCGCCCCGGTCCGCAAAAGCAGTATAGACAAACCCGGTAACTACAAACAGGAACACCAGAAGATTGATGACGGCCTGAACCGTCTCTTGGTAGGCACCAAGCCCGTGCTTGCGTAGGGGCCGCCAGATGGCATTGCGGCGCGTCAGGGTCCAAAGACGCATAATGCGCAGGAAGCCGAGATTGACTAGCCAGGTCGGCGCAAGCAGCGTCGCGAGGATGAAGATGTCGAGGATAATTGCAGGCTGCCGCAACCATCGCAGCACATCTGTCGAGGCAAGGGCCCGCGCAACCAGATCAATCGCAAGGAGGGCCGCAATCGAGTAGTCGAGCCACAAAAAGGCGGGCTGATCGCGCAGGAGCGGCGTGGCTATGAAAAAGGCAATAATCGCAAGGTCGACGATCAGCACCGCATACTGAAAGCGCTGAGCGCCCGGCGAATGGCTATGATACAGCAGCCGCAATTTCGTGCGTAAACGACCAAAGCCGGTTTCAGAGTCGATTGCGTTCACCGAATTGCTGCCGCCCCATGCCTAACCATGGTCTTGCTTGCCAGTCTGCATCGGCGGGCGCAAGGGGCGGTTCCAATACGATCAGGACGTGCCCCCCTGATCCCCGCGGACGCAAGCGAAAATTTCCTGGCTCTGTTGATGTCCGGCCATTGTGCCGCTATTGGCTGCACACCCGGCACCAAACGAGGGCGCAATGAAACTGGCATTTGTTATTCCGGCCTACAACGAAGAAGCGCTTATCGGAAAGTGCCTCGAATCCGTAGTGGCCGAAATCGCGCGCTCCGGCGCCGATGCCGATATCATTGTGGTCAATAATGCCTCCACCGACCGCACAGGCGAAATTGCCCAGAGCTTTCCAAGCGTCAAAGTGGTCGATGAGCCAAAGAAGGGCTTGGTAAACGCGCGGGACGCAGGCTTTGCCGCAAGCGTGGGCTACGATCTGATCGCAAATATCGACAGCGACACCATTGTTCCCGAAGGCTGGCTAGACACGGTGTTTAGCGAATTCGAGCGGGACAGTAAGCTCGTCTGCCTCAGCGGGCCATACATCTATTACGATATGAGCCCCTGGAACCGGTTCATGGTTGGCGCCTTCTATGGGCTCACCTACCTGATTTATGTAGTAAATCGCTTCATCCTGCGCGTCGGCTCGGTCGTGCAGGGCGGCAATTTCGTGTTCAAGCGCGCCGCTTGGGAGCAGGTCGGTGGCTATGACCGCTCCATCGTTTTCTTTGGCGAAGACACGGACGTGGCCGTGCGGCTCTCCAGGGTCGGGGGCGTCAAATGGACCTTCAAGCTCAAGATGAAGACGTCCGGCCGCCGACTTGAAAAAGAAGGCGTTTTCCGCACCGCCGGAACCTACACGCTCAACTTCTTTTGGGTCACCTTCCGCGGCAAGCCCGTCACGAAAACCCACACGGATATCCGTCCTGAGTAAGCCTTCGTTTAGGCTGCATGAGACGGGAACGACGCGGAATTCCGTGCTAGGCTAAGCTTGCGCGCCGCAGGGCGTAGTTCGAGTTCCTGGCATGGCAATATCGTCGCAGTTACCACACGTCGTGACAGCCCCACGTCCGGGTGCCTTGCAGTCCCTTGCTCTGCAGGCGGGGCAAGTGATCGAAGCACACATCGTGGGTCCCGCACCGAATGGTGCAACGCACGTCCAGATAGGCGGTCAAACGCTTAATCTAGTGCTGCCAACATTGCTGGCAGCGGGTTCAACAGTGACGTTCGAAGTGCAGCGCGTAGGGACGCAACTCGGGCTGGCGCTGAAACCAACCACCTCATCGGCTGCGCCCACTCAAGCTCAAGCTCAACCCACACCGTTACCGGTGGCGCAACCTCCTTTGCCGCTTCCTGCCGCGCCTCCAGGCCCTTCAAGCGCGAATGAACAGCTGGCCGTCGTAGCGCTCGCAGCGGGCACACTACCAAGTAGCGGGCCGCCTCCTGCCAATTCCGCTCAGAGTACGGCAACGCCAAGCCCGTCCTCTGGGCCGATGTCCACCTCCGCCGGTAAGGTCGAGCCTGTTGCGCAGCCGACACCGCCACAGAGCACCGGCCGAACATCGCCTTCGACAGCATCGGCGCCGCTCCTGTCTGAAGCTCAGCAATCCTCCGTCGGGGTGGCCAGGCCATATCAGTCGCAGCCCGCAGGCGCGGCAAATCCGCCGCCGCTTCCTGCAGCGCATGCCCAGCTATCTTCGCAAGCATCTGCATCGCCTCAAGAGATTCCAGCAACCAAGACCGCGACCACTACAGCGCAGCCCAGCCCACCGGTGCCGAGCACCTTCCCAAGTGCATCTATCCGACCAAGCACTCCGCAGCACGCGCTTACGCAGATGGTGCAGTCTGCCCTGCCGCGGCAGGGCGGCATTGGGTCTCTGATGATGGTTTTGGCTGCTGTAACGGGTAAGGTACCGTTTCCAGCGCCCGTTGTTGAGGCTATGCGAAAGGTCCTCGCTGCGCAACTGCCTCTCGACCCTGGTAAACTCGACGGTCCAACGCTGGCCAAAGCCATTTCGGCGTCCGGCTTGTTTCAGGAGGCAAAGCTTGGGCAAGGACAGGTACCCAGCGGGTTAGATCAGAAAACAGCGCTTCTGGCGCTCCGGCAATCACTGGCCAGTTGGCTAGCTCCTCAGGCATCTGCCCAGCCAATTGCTCAGACCCTGCCGCCTATGCGCGGGCAGGTGCCGCGCGCCCGCCCGTCGGAGATTGCACCGGTCGATACCGAGGCTCATGCCGAGGAGCTCGGCAAGCAAATCTTCGAGCGCACGGAAGAGTCGCTTTCCCGCCTGCGCCTCCATCAGAATGCCTCTATGCCTGATCCGGTCGCCAGGGACGCGGCCGATTGGAGCATGGACTTGCCCGTGCTTGTCGGCACTCAGCAAAGCGTGCTGCACCTGCAGATCCGCCGCTACGGAGAGAGTTCGGGTGTGGCTCCCGGGGAGCGAGGCTGGCAAATGCGCTTTGCCATCAGCCTGCCGCAGCTGGGGGAGGTCGGCGCACAGGTTTCTCTCCGTGGTGGTGCGACTGGGGTCATGCTTTGGGCGACGGAACGAGAAACGTCAGGCTCGCTTGAAACGCACCTTCCTGCCCTGCGACAAACACTTGCCGAAATTGGACTGCGGCCCGGATCCATTCTCGTTCGACACGGCGAACCTCCGGCTAGCCCCCCGACCGGCTCTGGCCATTTCCTGGATGCACGGACATGACCGACACACCCGAGGAACGTGGTTTAGCCGTGGCTCTCCGTTACGAGAAAGGAACACGGGACGCACCGCGGGTCGTTGCCAAGGGCAGGGGCCTACTGGCAGATCGGATCGTGCAACTCGCCAAAGAAAACGGCGTCGTTATCGAGGCAAACTCCAGCCTCGCAGAAGCGCTTGCCGGCATAGAACTCGACGACACAATCCCTCTGGAACTCTACGAAGCCGTGGCCGTGGTGATTGGCTATGTCCTTCAGGTTAGCGCCAAGAAATGAGCTTTGCGCCCCTGATCCATTGCAACAATGTCTCCCCGCTCTCATTTCCGTGCAAGCAGTCATTGCTTTTTGGAGTGGAGCCATGCCGAACCAGGACGATCGTGCCGCGATAGACGGCTTGTTTGATCGCATCGAGGATGTTGCCCGCAACAGCCAGCCGCGCGACCGCGACGCCGAGATTCATATTCAGGAGCGACTGGCACAGTATCCGCCGGCGCCTTACTACATGGCGCAAACCATCATCATGCAGGAAGAAGCGCTACGCCAGGCGCGGGCGCGGATCGAGCAGCTTGAATCACAGGGTCAGCAGCGAGGCGGGGGCTTCATGGGTGGCCGGTTTGGCGGAAGCGAGCCGCAGCCCTATCAGCAACCACGCCGCCGCGGCCCATGGGATCGTGGCTCCGACTATGACGAACGCCCCAGGCAAGGCGGCGGGGGATTTCTAGCGGGGGCGGCTCAGACGGCGCTTGGCGTCACAGGTGGCGTGCTCCTGGGCAGCGCCATTGCCGGCATGTTCACCGGCGGCGCCAATGCCGGGGAACACAACCCGGATTTAGCTTCTGAGGAAGCTGCCGACACCGGTGTTGAGGACGCAGAATTGGGCGGCGAAGACTTTGGTGGTGGCGGCGACTTCGACCTCGGGGGCGAGTTCTAGTATTTTTCGTAGAACTCGTTGCCGCCGGCTTCGAGCACATAGTGCATGTTGTTGTAGGGGAACCGCAAACCGGCCGTATGGAAGTGCTCGGCATTGCGCACGCCGGGATGACGCGCGCCGCGCATCACCTGGTCGGCCATCTGCGAAGCAAGGACAGCGCCGCTGTCCGTCATCCGCCGCGTCAGGACGCCCTGCGCGAACTGGTTCTTCTGCCCAACGACGCCGCAGACGGTTTTAGGATAGCGGCTGTCGGCCTTCCGGTTCATCACCACCGTGCCGACGGCCAGCATTCCCTCGGTGCTTGAGCGGTTAGACTCAAAATACATGGCGCGCATAAGGCACTCTTTTTCGCTCATCTGCGCCATGCCAAAATTCATGCCCAGAAAGCTGCAGCCGCCCAGAGAGCTTGCCGCGACAACAAGCGCGGCCATGCGCAGCAATGCCTTGGTCGTAAGTTGCATCTGGCCATCTCCGGTCTGTTGCTTTCGTGCAATGAAAACCGAAAATGCCCCAATAGGCTTAAGGAAAGTGTGACCCGAAGGGTTAACAGCCCGCTAACGCTAAGCGCTGCTAGTCACGCGTGAAAATCAGCGTCGAGAGCAAAGCAATGGTGCCCAGGGCAACCACAACTGGCACCGGATGGTCATGCACCACCTTGCCCGCCACACTGGCCTGACGGGAGATATTCCGCGCGACCAGCTTGCCGCCCTGGCGAACCTCCCGGGCCAACGCCAGGGCATTATGCTGGACATCCCCAAGCGTGTCCCCGCCATAGTGACTCACCGCCGCCCTTACCGCATCCAGCTCTTTTCGCAGCAGCGCGATCTGGCTGGAAAGGTTATCGAGCATATCAGCGGGGTCAACGTGCTTGGTATTGTGCCGCGAGAAAAGGGCCATGGTGACGCTCCATTTGATTGTCCCGGCTCAACTCAACTTTGGCCTCTAGGTTCCTGAAAGCTAGATCCTAGCCGCCAGCTCGATTTACGGGATGTATGCACTTGGCGATTATCTTGTTACTTCCTAAATGCAGCTTGCGTCACGCGATCCAGGGGACCGCTCATGTCTAAGAGCCGAGAACGACTGAACCGTCAATTCGAGCGACTGCAGCGCCGAATACCTGGGTTCGCGGCCAACTGGCTCGAACGACTGCGGCGTCCCGAGGCGCGCTGGGTCCGGATTCCGCTTGGGATTCTTTTGGTGCTCGGCGGTATTTTCAGCTTCCTACCGGTCCTGGGTATCTGGATGCTGCCCCTGGGGCTGTTGCTCCTAGCCATCGACTTGGTGTTTCTGCAAGGTCCAGTCAATCTGGCTATCGTACGCGGCGGCCGGAAGTGGACGACCTGGAGGCGAGCACGCCGCGACAAGAAGGCCGCGGCACAGCACCGCTAGACTTCGCCACGCGCATGTGCGGCCTCGATCAGGTCGATCGTGCCCGCGAGTTTCTGGTCGATAATATGGAGGTACTGCGTCCAGTCGGCCATCTTTTCGATCTCTGTGACGCCATCGGATATGCCGCGAAGCGCCAGGAGTGGCACGCCGAAGGCCTGGCAGGCGCGCAGCACCGCATAAGTTTCCATATCCACCATGTCTGCGTCGATGCCTTCATAGGCCGATCCGGAAACCACATTGGCTCCGGTCGAGAGCGTTGCCGTGGGAAGGCCCGCAATCGTCGGCAGTGGCAGGACGGCTGGCAGGTCCAGCAGCGGGGTTTTCCCCTGGGAACGCCAAGTGCTGACGCATCCATGTCCCGATAGGACACGCTACTGGCCTGATAGATCCCGCACTGTTCCAGATGGCGAGAGCCAGCTGACCCTAAAGACACAACGAGCGAGGGAAGCTCCAGGCGGCGCTCCGCGAGGGCGAGCGTTGTTGCTATTCCGGCTTCTACCGGGCCGACACCGACCATCACAGGATTGATGCGGCGGCGCAGGCACGGGCCATATTCAGCCGGAGCCGCCATGAGATAAAGAATGGTCATGCCGCGAGGCCTATCACGAAATATTCGCTTGCGTCCTGGCATCATTACCAATTCGGTAAGGGGATGATGACAGTCTTATGACAGTGGCAGCGCATGCCGCGTGCAACAAGGAAAGTGCAGGAAAGTCAAGTGCGTTTCGCAGTAGTCGAGGGCGGCAAAGAATGGACCGAGCCAAGGCGGCAGGGTCCCACTTCAGTTCAGACGAATGTGGCGGTGGAGGACGTTGAAGCCGAAGCCAATCGCCGCCTCCGCGCGGTGAAGCTAAACGAATGGCGCACCCGTGAATTTATCACCGGCCATCCCATGCCGGATCACATCCGGCACTATGCGCTGCAGATTGATTTTGCAGCAGAGGCGATCTCGCGGCTCTCGCCCATCCCTGAAGATTTCGACAGCGATGTCTACTGGCCGCGAGCGCTCGATCTCTAGGCAGCCTTCTTGACGCGGGTGGTCCGCTTACGGGCCGGCTTGATGGTCTTGGCAGCAGCACTGGCCAGCTCCGCGACGGCCTTGAACCAGTAATTCTGGTCTTGGCCGGCGGGGCAGCCGTCCGCTTCCCATAGCTCATATGCCCGGCGTTTGATCTGATCTTCCATCTCATTCTCCTGGTTTGAGGCCCTGCAGCCTGAGCCGGTATGGTTTACATTTGGTGAACGTCGGGATTTCAGAGCCCAAACCTCCGCCGCAGGCTCTCCTAAGCCGGCTGCAGCCGCGCATTGTTCGGCAGGCTCGGCGCTGCTGGCTTGGGGAAGGTGAGCGCGACGGCCGCAGCAGCGAGCCCGATGGCGGCGGAGCTGACATAAAGCCAATGGTAGTCGCCGAAAGTGTCGAAGATCCAGCCACCGCCTAGCGGGCCGAAAGCCATGCCAATGCTGGAGGTCATCGTAATACCACCCAAGACGGTCCCCATGACATGAGGGCCAAAATAGTCGCGCGCCAGAACCGCATAAAGCGGCATGACACCGCCATAGGCCATGCCCAGGACTGCCGCGAGCAGGTAGAAATCGGTGAGTTGAGTCACGTAGATATAGGTGTAGATGCCGGCAGCCTGCAGAACGAGGCCAGCAACGATCACGCGCTTAACTCCGATACGATCTGCCAGAACACCAAAGATCACACGACCAAACAGCCCCGCCACACCTTCCACGCTATAGATGCTGGCTGCAGCCAGCGCCGACGCGCCACACAGCATGGCATAGCTCACAGTGTGGAAGATCGGCCCGGAATGCGCGCCGCAGCACAGAAAGAACGTCGCGGCCAAAACGATGAACTGCGGCTTGCGGACCACCGAACCGATGCCCGAACGTTCTGGCACGAGAGCGGGCGCATTCGCCACCTGCGGCGTTGGAGCTGCTTCAGGTGCCCGGCGGATCAGAAACGTCGCAGGAATGATGATCGCCGAAGCGCCAATCGCAATCATCAGCATGGCCGTACGCCAGCCATGGGCTGAGATCAGCACGCTGGCAAGGGGCGTCACGACCATGGGCGCCACACCGCCCCCGATCGACACCAGCGACACGGCAAGGCTCCTGTGCTTGTCGAACCAGCCAATGGTTGTTGCCATGAGCGGGGCAAAGAAGGCGCCGCCCGCACCGCCGACCAGGCCGCCATAGGCCATCTGGAACAGAAGGAGATTGCTGGCGCGGCTGGAAATGAAGAGGCCCAGCCCCAGCATAACAGCGGCAATGAGAACCACAGGGCGGGCGCCGATGCGATCGCTCAGTGTTCCCCAGGCAAAGCCAGCAAAACCCATGACGAGAAATCCGATCGTCATGGCGGCCGAAATTCCGGCGCGCGACCAGCCAGTTTCATCAGCCATGGGTTGCAAGTAGACGGGCAGGGCGAACATCGACCCCGCCGCCACACAGGTGATGACGGCCCCCGCGGCGACAATCACCCAACCATAATTGCGTTCCATGGCCCCGGCCTCCCAGCCCCGTTTTACCATAGACGATCCACGATGGGGGTAACCGACACCTCCGAGAAAGTTTTTGCCATGTCGCCGGCAAAGCGCTCATGCTGAAGTAGCGAGATTGTCAGGGGGCAGCTATGAGCGAGGTTTCCGGAGGATGCCTGTGCGGCGCGGTGCGGCTGGTGGCCCGGGGCGAGCCCCTTCGCGTGGGCATCTGCCACTGTCTTGATTGCCGCAAGCATCATGGCGCCCCGTTTTTTGCCGCCGCCATCTTCCCCCACACTGCCGTGACGGTAACGGGCGATACGCAGCACTCCCGCAACCGCCATTTCTGCCCACGCTGCGGCTCATCGGTGTTTGCGCGCAGCGACGATGAGGTCGAGGTGCATCTGGGAGCGCTCGACGAACCCAATCGCTTCGTGCCCACTTATGAGAGCTGGACAATCCGGCGGGAAAGCTGGCTGCCGCCGTTTTCCGGCATGAAACTGCATCAGCGCGATCGCGAGGAATAGCAGACGCGCGGAAATGTCGCCCGGCCTTGCGGCGTCGCGATGGCACGGGTAACGGGCGGCTTTTGCCTCTTTGAGTCTAGAGCAAGGGAGGCAAAAGCCGCCCGTCACGAACCGGTTTTGTGCAGGGGCGGTTCAGGCGAGACCATTTTTCAGGTTCGGCTGCCGTGATCCCCGCTGGACAGGCGCCCCCATCCCCTCGGTCTCCCCACCCGGCCCTGCGTCGGAACCGGTGACTGGTGGGGACAGGCGGATCATGCCACACGCAAAAGGGAGGGGGAGAAGCGGAACAAGTTTTTCTGCACGATCTCGCCCGGCGCTCACATCGGCTGCAACAAAGGCGGCAGCCGCTCCATTCCTCCATCAAGCGTCCGGAGTTTCGCCAAGCCATGTGTAACGACTACGAACAGCATGTCAGCCACGCCGACTACAAACGCGCCATTGAAGCACTGGAGCTGGCCGCGGGAGACGAGGGCGCGCTGATCCAGGCCGACGACATCCGGATCGGCGACATGGGACCCGTACTGCGCGCCGCGGGCAACAGCGTCGAGTTGGTGCTGATGCGCTTCGGCTTCCCGCCGCCACGGCCCAAGGCCGGCCCCATCTTCAACTTCAAGTCCGATGGCCGGCACTTCGCCGACTCGCGCCGCTGCGTCGTGGTGATGTCGGGCTTCTATGAATTCACCGGCAGCAAATACCCCAAGACCAAGCATCGCTTCGCCCTTAGGGATTCCCCCGTCATGGGCATTGCCGGGCTTTGGAGCGAAGCGGAGGACGGCGCGCTGAGCTTCACCATGCTGACCACCGAGCCGGGGCCGGACATTGCTCCCATCCACAACCGGCAGGTCTGCGTGCTCAAGCCGGAGGACTGGGCGGCGTGGTTGTTTCTCACCAAGCCCGAGGAGGAACTGCTGCGGCCGATGCCGGCAGGGTCGCTGGTGGTGGAGGTGGTGCGGGAGGGCAGCGACTAGCGGATTTCCCCGCAGTGCCGGAGGATCGTGTCCACCACTTGCTCGAGCGGCGCCGTTGCATCAATGCGGATGCCGTCCCGGGGAATGTCTTCTTCGGTTTGGTGGAGGCGCAGCACGAAGGCGCATTCATCCGGCTTGCCGCCGAACTCGTCTTCGGGGCGGTTGATCAATCGCCGATTGAGCGTTTCAGCGTCGACATCGAGCACGAAGACCTTGTCGAAGAGATCAATGAAGTGCTGCCAATTGCGCGAGCCGCCGCAAAAGAAGCTCACTGGCTTGGTTTTGTCAGCAAGGACGGCGCGGACCTTGCCAACATCCCAGATATGATGCGCCTGCCGCCATTGAAGCGTTGCGTCCACTGGCAGGTCCAGCGGCGCGCCTGTCTCCGGATCGCCGCAATAGGCGAGCACCCGATCTCCATGCATGACATGGTAGCCGCGCCGCTCCAGCGCTTCGGCCACGCTGGTCTTGCCCGTGCCGGAGACGCCTTCGATAAGGTAGTTGCGGACCCCCACTATTTAGGATCGGTGACGAAGGGCATGATGTCGACGCTGTCGCCGGGGAAAATGCTGAAGTGCGGGTGATTCTCGAACAAGGCCGCCGCCGCCTCGATCGTATCCGCCTCTACCACGACGTAGCCGCAGATCGAATTGGTCGCCGGCGTCACACCCTTCTTGCTCACCCGCAAGGTCTTGCCCACCATGCCACCCCGATCGTGAAAATGGGCCGCATTGCGCTCCTCCCACTCCTTCCATTTCGGCACCCCCGCCGCATCAACGGCATCCTGCTCTGCCTTTGGCAGCGCACGGAAGCGCGGGATGGCATCGGGGTGCATCATGTAGACGGCGAGAAAACGGGGCATGGAGAAACTCCGATAGTATATTGAGGATGATCTGTTTCGAACGAACTCAATACTGTCGCTAGCATTAGAGGATGTGAGATTACGCTGGCAAAGCAAAAAGCCCTGGTGCTGCTTGCGAACTGTAGTAGCGCATGCCTTGGATGAACGGTCGGAAGGGTTCGCCAAGCGAGGTGCATGGGTCCAAGCTGGCGAGAAAGTCTAAAGTTTGCCTCACCACTAGGCTGCAGACCTATGAAAAAGCACTCAGCAATTTGACGAAGTTGCGCGGCGTTGCTTGATCGCCAAATCTACAAACTACGAGCAGGAAAGCTTATCAGGCCGCGTTGTCCTAATGTGACTAGCAGGGCATCTGCTGACGCCCTGCTACCGTAGCTAACATTATGACGTCCAGACTATGTGCCGTTCACCATTGTTTAGGTATCAAGGCAGCAGTTAAGTCATTGAAAATCAAAAGGTGCGCTTTTCGGTAAGCAGCTAATTCGTGGTATTTTCAATACCATAGTTTTGGTACTGCGAAGATCTAAGTGTTGGCCCCATTGTGCATTTGCTGAGGAAAAAGAAAGGCCCCGGGAAACCCAGGGCCTTTGGCAAGCTGGTGACTACTCCTTGAGCAATCGTTCTCGTCGGTAGACGAAAGCACCGTACTCCATCCAATCAGGTACCGGCGATGACGAGCCGGCTCAATTGAGCCGATGGTCATCGGTCATATCGGAGGGGATAGATGCGTTGGTCAGCTAACCGCGACCAAAGGAGGGACGCGTTCGTCAACAACGACGACGAGCAGCATGGTGGTTGCTTCGGCATATTCGGGCATGGCGTTTCTCCTTTCTGATGCTCAGCCTGCCGTAACGCATTGGTTTTGACCATCCCAAATTTCATAGTAATTTGAGCGGGTTAGCGGAATGGTTGCCAGATCTTTGCAGTAATCACTAGTTCGATAAATGTGGCCAATGACCCAAGGCGTGGATAATTCCACTGGGGCCGATTGCCAATGTTCGTCCTTTGTTCTATTCTGATCTGGCTTATCGCACATGCAGCGTGCGATGTCAGAGCGATCCAAGGTCTTGCTCTGGGCGGTTCATCGACAACCCTTGATCGCGCCCTACAAAGGGCCAGGAGCTGCATTGATGAATGATCAAAAAGCCAGGGCCACGAATGGCCAACGTGTTCCGCAAATTTCAGCCGGCTCTACGCTCGCTCTTCAGTTATTGAAGCGCCTGCTGGAGCGAGCCGCTGACAACTCCGAAGTCCATGCTGACATTGACGAAGAGATAGACTTAGCGGCTCCAAACGCCGAAGCCTTTGTCCGACTGGCAGCAGACAAGGCGAGCTACGCCATTCGGCTGGCATACTGCCTGGCACCGCATTTCCCGACGATGAAGGATCTGGTCGCAACCAAGGCGTTCGTCGCCGTTACATGCGCCAATGGTGATGATGCGGAGACTGCAGGAAAGGTTTTGGCTGAAGCCGCTGCCCAAGACGCTGGCGGCATGGCTCTCAATCCGAGCTACCGACTTAACAAGTTCAATCGGTTCGTAGTCCTTGCCGACTCTACAGCGTACTTCTCGTCCGAAGATCTGCGTGCCATCGCGACAGCTGGAACATTGGGATATCCCATCTTCTGCGTTGTTCCGCCCGCAGCAAGACTCCCCGATGCTCTAGCAGGCGTTGATCTGGCACTAACCTTGCCAGATTTCACGGCTGAGATGCTGGAGCTGTTGTTCGGCGCTTGCCACGACGAAGTGCCCGCTGATGTTCTGCAGTTTTCGGCCGCCGAAAAGCTCAAGACAGAAGACCTGATTGCTCATGTACGGCGCGCACGGTCAGCAACGGAATGCCTTCAATTGCCTTCAAGGTCTGCAACAGGTTGCACGAGCAAGAACCGCCTCAGTCGCTCGCGGCGCGGTCCTTCTCAAAGATCTAGCTGGATACGGCGATGCCAAAAATTGGGGACTGGAACTCGCTCAAGATATTGAGCTTTGGCGAACAGGGCAGCTCAGCTGGACAGAGGTCGACCATCGCGCTGTTGTCCTCGCGGGTCCTCTAGGTACCGGAAAGACATCATTTGCCGCAGTGCTGGCCGCCACTTTGGAGGTGCCACTCGTCGCCACCAGCGTGGCCGAGTGGGGTGCCCACAATCACCTGTCGGGAACGCTCAAGCGCATGCAAGCAGTTTTCGATGAAGCTGCCGCTAAGGCGCCCTGTGTCCTGTTCATCGATGAGCTCGATGGAATCTCCAGTCGCTCAGCCATTGAGGGGCGATATTCTGAATATTGGACACAGATCGTCAACCGCATGCTGGAGCTGACGACCGAGGCACTGGGCAAAGAAGGTGTGGTGATCGTTGGTGCCACCAATCATCCCAATAGGATCGATCCAGCCCTGACGCGGGCCGGTCGCTTGGACCAGATCATTCACATACCCTTGCCTGATCAGGAGGCGATCTTTGCCATTCTCAAGCGCTACGCTGGCGCAATGATCTCGACCAAGGATCTGGAGGCGCTTGCACCCAGGCTTGTCGGGAAAACAGGCGCTGATATTGAAACGCTGGTGCGTGCCGCCAAAGCGACTGCACGCAGGGCAGGGCACTCCTTTTCAATTCTAGATCTGCAGCGGCAAGTGCCTGATCCGCTCGACCGCCTTCCGCCGCAGGTACAAAGGCGCATCAGAGTCTATCGCAATGGTCAGCGAGTTGTTGCTCAGGTGCTTGGACTAGCTGAGATGATCCCGGACAAGCATCCGGATTTGGGTCAACTGCTCGGCAAAGCAGTTCACCGGGAGCGTTTCCCAACCGAGCAGGTGTGCAACGACATTCTGGCGATTATCATGGCTGGCCGGGCGAGCGAGGAGATCGTGTTTGGTGATCTGTCGGTGTTTGGGTCGGGTGTCCCGGAGTCAGACCTTGCGGTGGCCACGACCATCGCCAAGGACTTGGAAATGAGAGCGGGTTTCGGTGAGACCGGGGTGATTTACCTGGGTGGAAACGAAGATTGGCCTCATGTTCCTGCAACGGCGATCGCCAGCATTCGCCGCCGGATCGAAGCTGCACTGACGCGCGCCTCAGCTTTGCTAATCGACAATGTTGAGCAACTGCAGGATGGATCAGAGCCATCCCATTCCGGGGGAAGAACTTTGCCCTCTCATCTACGGTTGCTAAACTAGCAATTGCAAGACGTGCTTGCCTCTTTGAAGTGGCTACAGTCCGCAGATGTCCATGGATGTGCTGCAGAGTGCATGAGCCATCTCCTAAGTCGAAACATCCAGTACAAGCGGTGCCATCGGCAGACCCAAGCTGAGGCACCATTTTGCCTGTTCTATATCCGCACTGCCTCATTGATCATATGCTCAGGTTTAAAGTCGGGGGCAGGGTAGGCTTTAGAACTGCCTGTCGATTGTCGACTTACGACCCCATCTCAGCCGCTCGCCGTGATCATGTCAAATCCCGAAAGCAGCCGCACGCCATTGAACTGCGCGTCACCTATTTGCCTAGAGCAGCTCACCGGCACCGTTCTGCCAAATGAAAACGTCGCCGTCCGACATAGCCTTATAGGGGAGATTGTTAGCCTTCATGAAGGCCACAGCTTGTTCCGCAGCAGGCGCCTCTGGGTGATCGGAACGGTAGTGCGGAACAATCGAAAAATCGACCAGACCCATGCCTTTCCAGATCGTCGCTTCTGAGTATCCGTCCGCTAGCTGCCCAGGTTCGTCCATGAGATCAATCCCCCGCAAAGTTGGCGTTGCAACGACGGCGCCAGGGCTAAAACCACCATAGGCAATTTCATCAGCGGCCAGCATTTCACGGATGATTTCAGCAAAGCCGCTCTGCCGCAGAGCCCGCATGAGCAGAAAAGAATTGCCGCCTAAAACCCACACCAGACCGCAACCCTTTAGAGCGGTCCGCAGCGCCAACGGATTTCCAAAATAATGGCGGAGATCGAGGTCTTGAGTCTGCATGCCCAAAGCCGAAAATTCAGTGCGCGGATCATAAACTTCCGCCTGGTATTTCCGCCGGGCCTCGTCCGGTATGTAGTCCAGTGCATTGCCCACAATGGCAACGCTGCCGCCCCGGCTAAGCTCGACCAGCTTTTCGGGGTAATTCCCTGTTTTATAGGATGACAGATACAGCCTCATTTCTTCCTCGCTTGTGGTGCCGTGTGCGAGGAAGGCAATAAAAAACCCCGCACCATCGGCGGGGTTGGTTGGAGTATATTGTTATACGCTCATGACCTTCCCAGCCGTCGCAAGACGGTGGTGGTAGTGGTCGTGATGGTTGCAGAAATTGCCATGCCTGAATCCTCCCATAAGAGGGTGAGAGTGTCAATTTTACATCTGAGAATAGGCCGATGCGGATAACGCGCATTATGGAACGCCGGTTCCTAACGTCCTAAGCCCAAACGGTTGGCAATCTCCTCAGCGGCGGCGTCCGGGTCACTTGTAGCGGTGTCGATAACTAGGCGGTCAGTTGTCCAAGGGGCGTAGTCCATACTTACTACCCTTGCCCAAGACGGGTACTGATGCCCCACGATCTCCACCGATCTCGTCTCTACGCGGCGTTTATGCTCGTCTTTATCGCTGCAAACAATTTCAACGTCTAAAAAGCTGGAGTTTGTATGTTGGGCTACATCACGCCGGCCCTGACGGCTTTCTGGCACTGGATTAACGCTGTCCGCGACCACGAGATTTCCCAAAGCGAGGTTTGAGCGGGCATTTGCGAACGCAATAACGTATCCTAAAGGGCCGATTTCATTGTCAGGGATTGTGCTTCGGACTGCGTTTTCAATCTCATCGACACGGACATAGGCAGCAGAGTGTTTTTCCGCAAACACTTTGGCGATGGTGGACTTTCCGGTTCCGGGCAACCCACTAAAAACTACCAACATGCATTCTCCTCCGCCTAAAAAATCTTAGACGCTGTGGTGCAGAACTCGAGACCTCTGCAGGACAGGTAACCGCATTATGGAACGGAACGCATCATTTGCGGATAGGTCCGAAATTGATGTCTGGATAGTGGATGGTTTCTTGTCCCGGCTTCCTTGAGCAAACGACCAATATCGTTGCATCCCTGTCGCTGTCATTGACGATGTGATGAGCATTAGGCTCACCAGCCGGAAAACCGATGATGTCTCCGGCCTTCAGCTGGTGCCTGCCATTATCATCGAAGAGGCTTGGGGAGCCGCTCAGTATATAAACGAACTCGTCTTCGGCTTCGTGCCAGTGCCGGTTGGCCGAAAACGCTCCTGGCCTAAGCCTGACGTGGTTCACTCCGAACTGTGTGATCCCTACAGCCTTGGCAAAGCGTGCTTCGTGCCTCCCTTCATATCGAGGGTCAGCATCCGCTACCCCCGGTAAACCGGCCGAGGTAGGCACTAAGGAGGTATTTGTTAGTCGAGTATCCATGCGTCACCATGTGCGGAAATCAAGATCGGTGCACAACACATAACCCGCATTTTTAAACGAGGAGAGACGATGTTGGGCCACACCATAAAGACTAAGCGCCTTACGCTTCGCCCCTAAACAGAAAGGGACGCCTCGCGAGCCTTTGAGATTCGCTTAGACTGGGAGGTAGCACGTATGTTGAGCATGGCGGCATATCCGCCAGTTCAAGAGGATGTTGCTGCTTGGTTCAGTCGCCACGAGAATGAAAGGACGTCCGGAACAGCGTACCGATTTGCCGTGGATTACAACGGCAAAATGATTGGTTTAGTTGATCTGAATGGAGTGAACGACCAAGAAGCTACACTGGGCTATTGGTATGAACGCTCAGCATGGGGACAAGGATTTGCGTTTGAGGCAGCTCATGCCCTCGTACAATTCGCCATCGGTGAAATAGCCCTGACACGCCTGAGAGCCGGACATGCAGCTGACAATCCTGCATCAGGACGGGTTCTGATCAAATTGGAATTTCAGTTGTTAGATGTGGTCACGCGGCCTTCGAAGTCTCGGGAGACTAAAATAGAACAGTGGCGGTATTTGCTGGATTGCAGTTACGGTGCATAAATAAAGAATTCTGCACTGAATACCCGTTCCTGCAATCTCAACGACTTGGTTGGTGCATAACCCAGGTTCGAAATCATCAAGTATGATTTAGTGAAAAGAATGTGTCCGGTTTAGCGCACCATCTGCCCGTTTCGGCCTTTTACGAAACCCGTGCGCCTACCCGTAAGCCGACGTTGCGGAGCCGTGTTCTCCAGTCTAGCCTCTCGTCATGCAAAAACGTACCTCATCGCGTCTTCTCGTCCTTAACAGCGAGGAACGCGTACTACTATTCAAGTTCGAACATAAGCGAGGTCCGCTGGCTGGTCAGACTTTCTGGGCAACTCCGGGTGGAGGAGTCGACGAAGGAGAGTCATTTGAGGATGCAGCGCGACGAGAGCTATATGAAGAGGTTGGGGTGGCATCCGAGGTCGGAGCGCAAGTTGCACAACCCACCGCAGTATTCGCTATGCCAACTGGCGAAATGGTCGAGGCCGACGAGCGTTACTTCTTGGTGAGACTCGAGACGGGGGCGGCCGTCTCTCATGATCACTGGACCGAACTGGAAAGGGAGGTCATGGCCGCACATGGTTGGTGGAGTCTAGCCGAGCTTCAATCTGCCAAGGAGCAGATATGGCCGGAAGACATTTCAAAAATGCTCATCGATGCTGGTGCATGGACATCCCTCCCGTAGCTGCTTTACCGCCAAAGGTCCGCTACGGCTGCAAAACACCAGTCTCTTGGCACCCTGAACTCGTTAGTCATTCACTTGTCGGCTCAATACCGTCTTGAATCCGATCGCATGGCGATAGTGCTCGCGGGACTGTAGTTCGCCGAGCGTCTCAATGGAGGGAGCGTCGATCTGACGGGTCAGATGCAGGACCAGGCCTTCACCAACATAGACACCCACATGTTCGCCGTAACTCTGCGGCTGACTATGTACCAGGACCAGATCAAACGGGACTAGGCTGGAGGCAGTCCGCGTATGCAAATGGTCTTCCCACAAATCGCTGGAGCGGAAGTCTGGGATCAAGAAACCGTAATGGCGGAGGACTGTGTAGGCGTACTGCTGACAGTTGGCACCACCGTCCACTCCCCGAACATTCGGTGCACCTGGATAATGATCAGGATTGTACCGAACATCCCAAAGGTAATCAGGAATCGGAATTGGTGAGTTTCTGAGTTCTGTGGACCTGTAGGCACTGCACTGCCTCGCCGGAAGGATATGTGCCGAGGCAGCTTACAGCATTTTCCGACCAAGACCAGACTGACAGGAATCCACCCCTTCCAGAACGGAATGGTGTCGCATGAAGGTGTGCCAACAGCCAGATCCAAGTCTGTAGGCTCAGCGTATTGGGCACCAACTTCATCGGGAGACGTTATGCGAAGGCGGTGCCGTTGAGGCATGAAGGATGGTGAGGAGCTTTACAGGCTAGTCGTTATCGAGATGGTTACGCTGATGGATCTTTCAGGGTTGTGCTCTCTCTTCTTGCTGATCAGTCTGAGCTTGAACGGGAGTTAGGAGCGGTGATGCGACACAGGCTTATCTTTTCAACAGTGCTGTTGGGGATGCTTGGATCTGTCACCATCGTGCAGGCAGGGCAAGTCAGTGTTACCCTTTCTGGCGTGGCGTTCGAGGGAGGGCCCGCTTTCGAGATCGGGGTGAACGGGACTGTCATCGGCACCGGCACGGTCGAGAATCCTGTACCCGAGGGGCAGACCTTCACCTTTGATGCGGCTAACGATCTCCTGGCGCAGCCCGGTGACCTGACGATTCGTCTGACCAATGACTATTTTGCTGGGCCCGATCAGGACCGCAGTCTCACTGTCCTCGGTGCCACAGTGGGATCGACAACCTTGGCGCCCAGTGACTTCGTTATTGTCCAGGACGGAACGCCGGTGGAGCGCGACTTCTCCGCAGGCGCGCTGATCTGGTCCGGCATTGAAACGGCCGTCGCCAATGCACCCTCAAGTGGATGGGGGATAGGGGCTAAAGCAAACTCTGCAGCCACATGTACCGACTCGGTGGAAGTGCTCGGTTTCGACCTTGGCAGTGTGGCGTCAGAGGCCCATTCTAGCGCAAGCCTCAGTCCCTTTATCGAAGCCGCCAATGCCGGCAAGTGCTCGGTGACCATCACCGGCTATGCCGACGTCACGGGTACCGATTTGACCAATCTGCGGCTGACAGCAGCGCGCGCTGGTGCAGTGCTCGACGACCTCCTAGTCGGTGGCGCTCGCTTCCCCAACGTCAGCATAGTCCCGACTACGGGTACCAAACAGTTCGGAGCCGAAGGCTCTGAAAATCGCCGCGTAACAGTGCAGTTGTGGAGCCCGGCGCCGCAGCCAGTTGACCAGCCCGATACTCCTGTTACGCAACTAGCCGAGCAAGCTCGAGACGCCAATCTCGCCCAGATCCTGGTCCTTGGCTGGGGATCAGACGGTGGGTTATACGTCCGTTCGAGCAACACCGATCCCAAGGAAGTTTTGTGGCTGCTGGAGCAGGCCAAGGCTCGGTTGATTGCCGGTGAGCCCGTGCTTGGTCTCGGACAATAAGAACACGATGACACGTTTTCGTTCGCGCTTCGCGGCGCAAAAGCCTTGGACGCCTCTCGCCTATTCCCCGTGGCATGAGGCTCTGTGGCAGTTTCTCAGCGCTGCCTGTCTGATCTTTGGCGCTTGGTATATTGTCTGGCGCTGGATGTTTTCCATCAACATCGATGCGCTGTGGTTTTCGATACCGTTGATCGTGGCAGAGACCGGCGCCTACATCGGGTTGGTGCTGTTTACCCTCAATCTATGGTCGGCCAAATCTCCAGAGCGGCCGCCGCTGCCGCAGTCCATCCGGGATTGCACTGGAGATCCCGACATCCCGGATCGGCCACCGTCGGTGGACGTGTTTTTTGCCACTTATAGCGAAGATCCCGAACTGGTGCGGCAGGGTCTCCAGGCGGCCAAGGCCATTACCTATCCCTATCCGCTCGACCTCAGGGTTCATGTGCTTGATGACGGCAAGCGGCCCGCCATGGCCGAAGTTGCGGCCGAAGAGGGCGTCAACTACATCACGCGAAGTGACAATCTTGGCTTCAAGGCAGGCAATCTGCGCAATGCGATGTCCGTCACGTCAGGGGACTTCATCCTGATTTGCGACGCCGACATGATCCCGTTCCCTACTTTCCTGGAAGAGACCCTTGGATATTTTCAGGACGAAAAGGTCGCTTGGGTACAGACGCCGCAATGGTTCTATGACGTTCCCCCAGGCGTGCCGCTGCCGGCCCTACTGGCCCGTCGCCTTGGCAAGCCAGGCGGCTGGCTTGGGCGTGCCCTTGAGCGCGTTGTCGGTCCGGTCCAGATTGGTGAAGACCCCTTCGCCAACGATCCCCAATTGTTCTTCGACGTTATCCTGCGGCGCCGCAACTGGGCCAATGCTAGCTTCTGCTGCGGTGCAGGCTCAATCCACCGCCGCGAAGCGGTGATGGAAGCCGCATTGCGGCAGTGGTCGGACGCGATCGAGGCCGAGGCCGGGCGCGATGAAGCCGCCGCCCGCCGGCTGACCGGCGAAGAGGCTATTGCTGAGTCGGTCAAAAGTGCCATGCGATGGCAAGGTGCGCTGGAGACCGAGTTCCAGCCATACAAGTTTCACGTTTCGGAAGACATCTACACCTCTATCGCGCTCCATAGCGACCGTGAGCGCGGCTGGAAGTCCGTCCTGCATCCGGTTGTGCAGGCGCGTATGTTGTCGCCCAATGACTTGCTCAGCTGGACGGTGCAGCGCTTCAAATATGCCGGCGGAACGCTCGACATCTTCGTCAATGACAGCCCCTTGTTCAGGCCCGGCCTGACTGCTGCGCAGAGGATGATGTATGCGGCGACCTTTTATTCCTACCTCTCCCCAATCTGGAACGTGATCTTCCTGTTCTCACCCATCGTCTTTCTGCTGACTGGCGTCGCCCCGCTCGCCGGTTATTCGTTGGACTTCTTTCTCCACATCACCCCATTTCTCGTGCTCAATGAGGTCAGCAAGTTGGTGGCCACTTGGGGGAATTCAAACAGCAAGGGCCGGGCGTGGTACCTCGCTACCTTCCCCCTGAGCCTGCAGGCACTATGGACTGTGATGCGAGGCAAGAAGATTTCGTTTCCAGTTACCCCCAAGGATCGACAGGTCGGCACCTATGGCCGGCTGGTACGCTGGCAGATCGGCGTGGCCATCCTTACGATGGCCAGCCTTGGCTGGGGGTGGTTCGCTTATACGCAGGGAAATATCGGCTATGGCCTTGGCGCCATGCTGGCAAACACCTTGTGGGGTGTGACCAATGCCGCCTCCATGCTTCCCATTATTCGGGCGGCCTACTGGCAGCCTGATCCTGAGTTCGAAAGCGACATCGTGGCTGGCAAAATGCATCCTCAACATCAGCAAAGCGCTTAGGTGTCGTCATGAGTTTTCGAGAAGGACTGCTGCAGGCACGGGGGCAGATCATCTTTATCGCGGCGCTGGTCTGCTCCACGGCCGTGATTGTCCAGCTGGAATATCTCGACACCACCAGCCGCATCCGCCAGCAGGTCCTCGCAGCGGCCTCCACGACAGGAGAGGCGACAGGGTCACTATCATCCACCCTAGCTGAGATGGCCCCGTTGGTAATAGATCAGGGCAGGGATGCCTATGCCGCCGATCCTGGGGAGCCTGGCGCGCGTGCGGCTGCCCTCAACGCGGCTGTGCTTGGGCTTGCACATGGGCTCGGGCAAGCTCGGCAACATCTAAACGCCATAGAGCAGATCGTGAGGGAGCTTGAGGCAGGAACAGGCCAGGACGTTGCACCCGTCGCGCCAGCCCTCCTGCTGACGGCGGCAGCGGTTCCTGACTTGGAGGGGCGAATCTCCGCGCTACTTACGCGGCAGTAGCTTTGTTAGCTGTAGCCTGTTCACACCAGCTTGGGACGAGTAGGCAACCTCGTCCATCGTCATCTGGATCAGGGCTAAACCCATGCCGCTCTCGGGCAGGTCTTCGAGATTGGCGCTGTCGATTGCCCCCCAGGGATCCCGCGGCTCTAATGCTTCCGCAGGCATTGGCGCCGCCTGATCAATGATGTCGATCACCACCCGATCAGCTTTCAAGCCAACTTGAACCTCGATGCACGAGCCTTTCTGGCCGGCATAGCCATGCTTGATGACATTGTTGAGCGCCTCGACTAGCCCCAATTCAAGCTCATCAAGCGCCTCGTCTGCCAGGCTTTCCGAGCAAAGCCCGCGAATCGCTCTGGCTATAGGGCCCACCGTGGCCAAGTCACTGTCGATCTTGAGGCTGAGGGCGGATGCCATGATGCCTAGACCTGCAAGTTGCTAATGGCCGCCTGCGGCGAGTCGTAAAGCGTGAAAACCCGGTCCATGCGCGTCAGGCTGAACAGCCGCCGAACCGCGCCGTTGGCATTGGCAATCGCGAGATTGCCTGAAGGCCCAAGCCTTTTGAGCACCGAGACGACAACGCCCAGGCCCGAGCTATCGATAAACTCAACCTCTCCAAGGTCCAGCACAAGACGGGTCACCCCCTCACCAAGCACTTGGTTGACTTCGTCCTTGAATGCGGGGGCTTTGCTGGCATCAAGCCGGCGCTCCTCCACTCGCACGATCAGAATGCCGTCGATGGTCTCAATGGATAGCATGATTGCTCCGTGGCCTGGTTTGTTCAACGATCAGAACGCTGACATCGTCTGTCAAATCGGTCCCGCCTCGCCAATCTCGTAATGAGCTCTGCAGCAAAGTCAGTAGCTCCGGCGTGGCGCTGTGGGCATTGGCGGCGATAAACTCGATCAGCCGTCCCTCCGAGTAGAAGGTGCCGAGTGAATTTTCGGTTTCCACAACGCCATCGGAATAAATCAGCAGCCTGTCTCCGGTCCGGAATGGGAATTCGATGCTCTCGTAGTCGGCTTGCTGCAACATACCGACAGGAAAACCGCTGCCGCCTAGTGACTCGACCTGTCCGTCCGACCGGATTAGCATTGGGCTGGGATGACCTGCTTGAACGATCCTGCCTACTGATTGGCTGGAGTCGATCTCGCCCAGGATTGTCGTGAAGTAAGGTAGATCTTCCGGCCATTCCCGGTTCACCCGTGCCAGGATGTCTTCGATCGGCTTGCCACCGCGCCGCGTCAGAAGCGCTTGCGACAGCGTATGCTGACCGGCAACCGAGACGAGCGCCGCCGCTGCCCCATGGCCGGCGACATCGATCTGGAAGAAGCCAACGCCACCGTCAGGTTGTGCAATGACGTTAAAGGTATCGCCCGCCACAAGGCTGGAGGGGCTGTAAAGACCATGGTGGCTGATTCCGTCAATGACGCTGGGGGCCGGCAGCATTGCTAATTGGATTGTCGCAGCTGCTTCGAGATCGTGGCGCAATAGATCGTAAGTCCGTTGCAGGTCCTGGTGAACCTTTTGCAGCTCACGTTGGGTTCGCTGCCGTCGGATAGCATTGGCCTTGAAGGTGCGTAGGGACTTGGCCATCATCCCCACCTCATCTCGACGCCGCACCCGCGGAAGGGGCGTGGACAGATTGTTTTCTGCAATTTCCACCATAGCGTGGCTGATCCGCCCGAGAGGCTCGATGACCCGCCGCCTGACAACCAACAAGATGAGCAGACCCGCTATCACGCCGGAAACTGCCACCAAGGTCACAATCCCTACGGACCGCCGAGCATCCTCGACCAGGAGAGTGAGCCGATCATGCGAGCTTTTGAGCAGAGTGTCCTGGAGCGTAGCCAAAGCGTCCAGGGTCCGGTCCGATGTCCGCTCCCACGTCGAGATCAAGGCCTGCGGCGTTAAGTTGGGCGCTACGTAAGTCAAACTCAGCAGCATGGGATCGTACGTCGTTCGGTAAAGCGTCTCTGCACTCTCGACGGAGGCCTGAACCTCGGGGCTCAACGAGGCATCGACCTCGTTGCGGATCATCTGCCAGGCCAGGCTCATTCTGCCTACCATGCGCTCAACAGTGATGACGTCCTGATTGCGTCGCTGCTCTCTATGGGTCAGCAAGGCCACGCCGATCGCCTCGTTGTAAGCGACAGCCTCGTGAAGAACGTCCACAAAGGCGCGGATATTGGCTTCGGCGGCGAGCACCGCATCGGTGGGTCTGTTGTCGTTGAGCAGATCCATACGTGACGCTTGGAGGTCGTCAATCAGTTGTGTTGCGCCGGCCAGCCAATCGTCGGCAGTTCTCTGTCGTAAATCCTCGTCAGTATTGGCGATTGACTCGTCGACCTGTGCACGCAGAGCAACCAGTTGTTCCTGGCTGGCCGTGACTACAGCACGGGTTTCAGCCGCCCGCGACAGCGCAACTTGGCTGGACTGCAGGCTGTTCGCTGCCCGAGCGAGCGCCTGGTCGGCACGGACCCGCAAGTCTTGGATGGACTGGTCGAACGCCGCTGTGCCCGACGTGGTGAGTTGAATGAACGTCTTGGTCCGTGCGCGTGCCAGTGCGGTGCTGGCAAACAGGAGTTCTTGTCGAACCAAGTTGGACGCCTGGAGGCGCTCCGCCGTTTCAAGCTTGGAAAGCTCGCCACGAAGCAACAGGACGGCTACTAGAATCAGGGCGAAGCCTAAGCCCGCCGTAAGCACCAGTATGATGTGGCGGATCTTCATGTGCAGTGGCACCCGTCCAGCAGCGAGAATGGTAACCTGTCTTGCATCATTTCGTTAACGATCCCAGTCAAGGTGGGCCCATTCCCTTGGGTTATGCCATCACGAGTGCTGATCTCGACGTTCCCCAGCGACGGGCGGCCATTCTGCGTGATTGCAGTGCCGTCACGCCCGAATATGAAGGCAAATGGGATGCGGTCTGCGGGCGCGACGGCGCCCTGGATTTCTGGAGCTTGGACGGTCTGGCAGCCTTCGCGCAAGCCAACGCTTTGGATTTGCATGGACATACCTTGTGTTGGCACCGGGCGATCCCAGAACGCTTCCTTAACACTGAGCCGAACCAGTTTCGATCGGCTGCGACATCCTACATAGCGGAAACAGTTCACCGGTATCGTGGTGTCATGCACTCTTGGCACGTTGTTAACGAACCGTTGCGCCTGGCCGACGGCCGGAGCGATGGCTTGAGGCAAACACCTTTTCTGGCAGCCATCGGGCCAGAATACCTGCACGAACTGTTCTTTCTGGTAGCTTCTCTCGATCCAAACGCCGTCCTGGTGCTCAACGAGATGGGCCTCGAATATGATTCATCACAAGCTGACCTGAAGCGCGATGCCATGTTGCGGCTGCTGGAAACTGCGTTGACCCGTGATGTTCCAATTGCCTCCCTGGGCATTCAGTCCCACCTCCATGCAGAAGACTTCCGCATGGGCGATCATCGGTCGTTCGCGACATGGTTGCGCCGGGTAAGTGAGTTGGGCATTTCCATCATGCTAACGGAACTGGACGTCGACGACCGCGGCTTAGAAGGCGACCTCACAACGCGGGACGAGGCCGTCGCCAGCGTTTACCGCGACTACGTATCCCTTGTGCTCGAGAACGCCAACGTTCGAAGCGTGACCTTGTGGGGTCTCTCGGACGATCGCAGTTGGCTGAACGAAGGCAAAGTCAGCAGCGATGCCCGCCCGCTGGCGCTTGATCGGCACCTGCAACGAAAGCCGGCCTGGCACGCGCTAGCAGCATTGCTGGGCATAGTTGATGGAGTAGACCAACGGCATCACTGCAGCACTTAGTAGACAAAAGGTTTGCTGGCCCTTTCGGTAGCTCCCGTATGAGGAAAGGCAAGCACCGCTGTCCGCTTGCGTAACGGATCTGCTAAAAGCCGCCAGTCAGCTATCCACCCCGCTTCTGCCCTTCGGTTTGCGATCCTGAAGGGCAGGGTAGGGGCCGTAAACAGACTAGCAGCTTTCAGACGCCAAGTAGCGAAGCAGCCGGTTTCCCAGTGCCCTGGGCCCTGGTGTGGGGTTCCAGTCTCATGCAAACGATTTATGCGCTGTGCGATGACAGCAGACTTTCGTTCGCTCCCAGTTCCAAGAAGCTAGATTTGTCTGGCAGCCGATTGCAGTCGCTCATCTACCATCGGGCCCTCGACGTAAGAACCGGCGTTGGCATGAAATATGTCCAACCCTCCGGTAATTGCCAGGATGCTGTCCTTCAGCCTATCCAGTTGCGCTCGGTCGAGCAGATCAATCTTTAGTGCGTATGTCCCGTTATCGATTTCGGCTAATCGCTTCGCCGCAAGGAAGACAAGGCGATGTTGCCAGCTTTTTCCCCAAGCGCCTTGTTCGCCGCAAGCAATGCTGCTGGCAGCTCATCTGCTCCGTGAGCAATAGCCAAAGCGCCTGCGGCAGTCAGAACTCCGCTCCGCCCCGCTCTCAAATCGCTGGGGTCAACGAAACCGATTGCGATCATGCCGGCCGCTACGGCTGCATCAATGCCGTGCGGGCTGTCGTCTATCATCACGCATTGCTGGGGCGCAACGCCGAACAATCGGGCACAATGAAGCATGAGGTCAGGCGCTGGCTTGGGTTGTTCCACCTCGTCGGCGCTGTGCACGTGAGGAAAGAATTGTCCCCACAGTTCCAAGTGCCCAAGACTGTGCTCCAACCTTTGCATTGTGCTGTTCGAGGCCACACACTTAGGACGAGACAAGCTACGCACAACGTCCACGATACCCGGCATGGGTTGCAGTTGCTCAGCAAAGGTTTTGTAGAGCAACTCGTGCCAGTGGGCGAACAAGCTATCGGTATCACGGTAGAAGAACTCATCTTCGATCATTTTGCGAATGATGCGAACAGCATTGCCAGTGTATTTGACGTGGGCTTCCTCGTCCGTGATGGCCAAGCCCATAGACCGCATGCTCTGCGCTAGCGTGCTACTGGCGATCGGTTCGCTGTCGATCAGCACCCCATCGCAATCAAAAATAACAAGGGCGATGTTTTCGAGCTTTTCCATGACCACCAAGTGCCGGGATGCGGAGAGGGGTTTATCGAGCACTAGTGAATCTCGCGGATATTGAGAGCACGGTCCGGTCGATCGGTTGTGAGCTGGCGGATGGGCTTGCTGAGCCAAAAGCTAAGCTCGGCCTCTTCGTTGGGCACCCAAACTCCGAGTTGAGCGAGCGGAACACGGCGCTCGATCAAGTCCCAGTGTTGGTCCAGAAGAGTCTTCTCTATCGCTATGATGTCCGATACCTGAAGGGCGTGTTCGATGCCGCCGAGCAATCCGTACTTTTCAGCTGATTTGGCGTCATAGGACGACAAAGTGCGGATGTGAGGCGCTACCTTACGAACAGTGCCGAGCACTTCTGGGTTGAAGCTTGTCAGGATCGATCGGTGCGCAAGGCCGTAGCTATCGAGGATGGCGGCAACCCTTGCCTCCATTCCTGTGTAAGGATTGCCCTCACTGTCGGCTTTAAGCTCAACATGGAGTTCGAAATCAGAAGCTGCATAGAGGGTGAGAACGTCCTCCAACAGCGGGATTGTATCGCCGTTCCCGTTCTTGAGCGCCACCTGCTTGTGCTTCCCTTTCCTCAGGTGACTCACCGGTCCGGTATGCTCGGTGGTACGATCTAGCGTGGGGTCGTGAATAACCAGCATTTCCCCATCGATAGTAAGGTGGACGTCGAACTCGACGCCTTCGGCCGACATCTTCGCGAGCTCGCGAAAGCCGGTCATGCTGTTTTCCGCCCAAAGATTGCGGCCACCTCGGTGACCAATAATATGTACCATTGAGTCGCTCCTCATGAGGGCGGGTCACTTGCCCGAGTCCACCAGCCCCTTGGTGAACCAGCGCTGCATGAGCAGAATGATCGCGGCTGGCGGTAACATCACGAAGAAGGCTGCGGCCATTGCGATATTCCAGGCTGGTGCCGTGTCAGCCACGGGCACCAGGTCCTTTAGACCAAGGACAGCCGTCGCCATGCTGTCATCCGTGGTGAACAGGAGGGGCCAGAGATACTGGTTCCAGCCAAAGATAAAGAGAATGATCGACAGTGCCGCTATGTTGGCTCGCGACAGGGGAAGCAGAATGTCGAAAAAAAACTTTATCGGCCCTGCGCCATCCAAGCGGGCCGCTTCGCAAAGTTCCTCCGGTACGGTCAAAAAGAACTGACGGAACAGGAAGGTTGCCGATGCAGACGCAATGAGCGGCAGGATCAGGCCCTGATAGGTGTTGATCATATTCCACTGTAGGGCGGCCTCAAGCCGGAAACCGGTCGCGCTTTCTACGAAGCTCGAAAGCCCTGACACGCTGGAGATCCACCGCAAAGGTCCGCCGGCATCAGCGACCGCCTCATAGGTGGGAATGATACGTACCTCGACCGGCAGCATTAGCGAGGCAAAAATCAACCAAAACGCAGTCATCCTGAATGGGAAGCGGAAATAGGTAATAGCGAACGCTGCGATCAAAGAAATCGATAGTTTGCCAACTACGATGCCAATCGTGACAATTAGGGAATTGAGGTACAGACGCGAAAAGTTGCCCTGGTTCCAAGCCGCAACTACGTTGTCGAGAAAATGTGCCCCGGGCAGCCATGGAAACGGCGTCTGCTGCACCTCCTGTATCGTCAAGGAGCCCGCTATGAAGGCAAAATAAAGCGGCAGGCACACCGCCGCGGCACCGATGAGCAGCACGGCGTGGCAGAAGATCGTGAGGCTCAAATTGCGCTCGATCATGGCTACACCTGATAGTTAACTTTGCGCTCTAGGGCGCGGAACTGCAAGATGGTGAAGAGGATTGCCACGATCATCAGGATTACGGACTGTGCTGCTGACGAACCTAGATTGAGCTGAACGAAGCCATCTTGATATACCTTGTAAACCAGCGAGTTCGTTGCTCCAGCCGGCCCACCCCGTGTTACCGCATCGATAATCCCGAATGTTTCGAACAGGCCGTAGACGATGTTCATCACCATCAAGAAAAAGATGGTTGGGGTAATTAGAGGCAGCGAAATGGTGAAGAAGCGGCGAACCGGCTTTGCGCCGTCAAGTTTGGCTGCTTCGAGCAGTGAGTGCGGTACAGCAAGCAATGCTGCGACAAGAAAAATGTAGTCATAGCAAATGTGCTTCCAGACCGATGCAACAAGCACCAGCATCTGGGCGTCGAAGGGGCGCCGATTGGGATCCCAAGGTAATCCAATCGAGTGCAGAAACTGGGCCATGGGGCCGACAGCTGGATTGAACAGAAACGCCCAAAGCACACCTGAAATAACCGGCGCGATAGCATAGGGCATCAGAATGACGCTCTTGTAGATGCCGCGTCCGCGGATGACAAAGTCAGTTGCGAAGGCAAAGAGCATCGCCAGACCAAGCGTCACCACCGCTTGTACCACGGTGAACCACAGGGTGAATAAGGCGCTGCGCTGATAATCAGGGCTTAATAACAGACGGGTGAAATTGTCGAAGCCGACGAAGATCTCTCTGGCGCCAAAAGGATCAACCTGCACGAAGGCGAGTGAGAGCGCCTTATAAGAAGGGATAAAGAAGAAGAAGAGCAAGATCAGCAGTTGTGGAGCTAAAAGCCCCAGGGCGACCCAGGGTCGTGGGAAGTGAGCAATCTTGAGCCCAGAGTCAGACGTTTTCGGCAGGAACCGTGAAAACGCCAGCCCAAGCGAAACTGGAGGGCGCACACTGGCGCCCCCCAACTCAGTTGAGACATTACTGCCCCGCATGGAGTTGCTCATATTGGCGCAAGATTTCGTTGCCACGAGCAGCGGCATTGTCGAGCGCCTGTTGTGCCGACTGCTGGCCTGTCCAGACACCCTGGATTTCCTCGACCAGGATCTGCATGGATTGATTGTGGTTGCCGAAACGGAACCCGCGTGAGTTCTCTGTTGGCTCACCGCGACCAAGCTGCAGGATTGCAATCTCTCGGGTTGGGTTCTCTTCGAAGTAGCCGTCGGCCTTCAGCATCTCATAAGCGGCGTTGGTCACCGGAACATACCCGGTCTGGCTGCTCCACCAGGCCTGAACTTCAGGGGAAGCAACAAAGTCGATGAAGGCGGCAGCGCCCGCATATTCTTCGTCCTTTTCACCCTTGAGGACCCAAAGCGCGCCCCCACCAATGGTGCTGTTCTTTGGCTCGACGCCTTCTTCATGCGGCAGGTAAGTTGCGTTCCAGGCAAACTCAGCAGTTGACGAGATTCCTGCATGAGCGGCCGTAGATGCAACGAAGGTGGCGCAGGTACCCGAGGTAAACAGCTGCTCAGGCGACAAGCCCTGGCCAGCAATCTGAAGAACGCCGTCGTTCATCCATTTCTGAAGCCGTTCAAGCTGACCGACGACAAGCGGACTTTTGTTGAAAACGAATTCGGTGCCCAGGCCGTCAAAGCCATTCGCGAGCGTGCCATACGGCTGGTCGTGAATTGCTGCATAGTTCTCGATCAGGCTCCAGAAAAAGTCTCCCGCAAGAACCATCGAGCACTCGCTGACGCCTTGCTCCTTGATAGCGTAGAGCTGCTTTTCAACTTCCTGCCAGGTTTCGCCGGGTGCATCAAAGCCTGCGGCCTTAAACATGTCCCCATTGAACCAGAAAATCGGCGTGGAGCTGTTGAACGGCAAGGCTGCGGGTACGCCGTCCACAAGAAAGAAGCCCGAAACAGGTGCTACGAAGTCATTCCAGTCTATTTCAAGACCCTGCTGCTCCATTAGCTCTGGCACCGGAATTACAGCGCCGGAGTTTAGCATGGTCAGGAAGCCGCGTTCGGCTGCTTGAATAAGCGTAGGCTGCTGACCAACGCGGTAAGCTGCGACCATCGCGGCCATGGTTTCTTCGTAGTTGCCCTTGTTGATGGCTACGAGTTCGTACTTGTCCTGTGACTCGTTGAAGTCGGCGACCAACTCCGTGACGATATCTCCCAAGCGTCCACCGAGCGCATGCCACCACTCAACCTTAACTCGTTCCTGAGCGAAGGATGCACCGGCTAAGGGCAGGGATACGATACCAGCAATCAGTCCAGCGCCTACGCCTTTAACTATCCCCCCAGCGCGACTGCGGCGTACTTTGTTTGTCATGTTTTCTCCTCTCGCATCGCCGTTATCCTACCGGACTGTTAGCTCCGGCGGGCCGCTTCCACGGCGGCGATAAAAAGAAGCTAGCGCCCGCCCCTTACAAATGTCAATCTGATGTTACATTAGTATGACATCTAGCGAGGGTTTTCGGTGGCAAGCGTTGAACTCATTGATATTGTTAAGAGCTATGGCGACACACCTGCGGTTCGAGGCATCAACCTCGCGGTTGCGGACGGTGAGATGATCGTTTTGGTCGGGCCCTCTGGGTGCGGAAAGTCTACCCTGTTGCGCATGGTTGCAGGGCTGGAGTCGATTACCTCGGGTCAACTTCGGATCGCGGGCAAGGATGTAAGCAAGGTCGAGCCAGCCGAGCGTGACATTGCAATGGTGTTTCAAAACTATGCACTTTATCCGCACATGTCGGTTCGCCAAAACTTGGAATACGGACTGAAGAACCGAGGCGTCGAGCGCAACGATATTGACCGGCGGGTAACAGAAGCAGCAACGATCCTGGAGCTTGCGCCCTATCTGGATCGCCGTCCAAGGCAATTGTCAGGGGGGCAGCGTCAACGCGTAGCTATGGGCCGGGCGATTGTAAGAAATCCCGCCGCTTTCTTGTTTGATGAACCCTTGTCGAACCTTGACGCAAAGCTCCGTGTGCAGATGCGTGTAGAAATCCGCAAGCTACAGAAGCGTCTGGGAACCACGAGTCTTAATGTGACGCACGACCAGCTCGAGGCCATGACGCTGGCCGATCGCCTGGTCGTTATGAACGGAGGCGCCATCGAACAGACTGGCAGCCCCATGGAAGTTTACGAACGCCCGGAAACGCTGTTCGTCGCAGGGTTCATCGGCTCGCCACCCATGAATCTGATCGAATTGCAGAAGCTTGGTGCCGAATTGTACTGGCCAGATCTTCCAAAAGATACTGATGTGGTCGGGGTCCGTCCGGATGCCTTTACGCTGGAACCACAAGGATCGGACAACGTACTATTGACCGGAACCGTCGAATTGCTCGAACCAATTGGAGGCGAGTGCCACGTTCATCTACTGGTCGATGGATCCACCCAGACGATTGTCGCAGCGCTCTCTGGTAAGTCACCCTTGACTGAAGGGCATCGTGCAGAATTCCATGTAAAGTCTTCGGACCTTCATTGCTTCAACAAACAAACGGGACGAAGGACCGACTAGTCATCAGATCACCCTCCGACCTCTCGGTCGGTACCAAACGCTGTCATTTCACTTAACGAACGGGCGGGAAAATCACTCCCATGGCGTCCGATATCGCACTTACTACGCTTGATGAGCAGATGCAGGTTCGCGTTTCCTGGCTTTACTTCATGGAAGGCCGAACCCAAGGGGAAATTGCGGAGCTTCTTTCGACCAATCGGCTCCGGATCAATCGCATAATCAACGAGGCTCGGCGCACTGGACTCGTGACGATCACCATCAACTCTCGCCTTACATCCTGTGTCGAACTTGAGCATGCCCTTAGGGACCGCTTCGGCCTGCAACACGCTGTTGTTGTCCCGACCCCCCAAGATCCGACAATTGTGCCCGTGCTTCTCGGCCAGGCAACAGCGGATTATGTCAGTCAAACCCTGACGAGCACAAAGATGACGGGCATCGGGGTGGGTTGGGGTGCAACGCTGCGTGAAATGGTCAGGTACATGCCTTCAATCAGGCGCCCGGAGCTTTGCGTGAACTCCGTAATGGGCGGACTCACTCGCGGTATCGAGATCAACACTTTTGACATCGCCAGCGATCTCGCACGTTTACTCAGTGCGGAGTGCGCATATCTCGCCGCGCCAATTTACGCCAGCAGCCCAAGCTCACGGGATGCCATTATGGCGCTGGACATGTTTCAGGAGGCATTTGAACGTATCCGCGCCAATGATCTGGTTGTTCTCTCAGTTGGCGACCTGTCCGAAAGATCGTTGCTCGTCCGTTATGGTCTCCCCGGGGACGTCACCCTTGATCAGTTGCACTCCGCCGGAGCATGCGGTGACCTGATGGGACAGTTCATCGATCATCAAGGCAAGCCGATCGACCACGAGATCAACGAACGTGCGATAGCGATGCCGCTCCAAGCCTTGCGTAGCGTACCAAATGTTGTCCTGAGTTCAGGGGGGACGCACAAGGTGGGGGCGTTAGCTGCGGCGTTGAAGTCAGAATTGGTTTCAACGTTGATCTCCGATGAAAACACAGTTCGACAGGCTCTTGAACTACTTGCTCGCGACTGAGTGATTAGTCCTGTTTGATCCGTTGATCCGTTGATCCGCAAGAACAGCGAGGCTAAGAGCGGAGGGTATCTTCTAAACTGCTCACATTACTGGCCATACAGCCGCATGCAGACCGACCCCTTCCAAGAACAAGAAGCTCGTTAGCTGCCGTTAAGCCGTCAATCGTGCAGCGGCAACACTCGACCCCGTTTCCGCCGCTCAGAGATGCCGACGAACGCGCCGAAAGCAGCCGCACAAGGGGGATATCACTCGACGAACTCACCTATTGCGGCTGTGAAAAGAGCTGACGTTCAGTCTTGCGCTTACAACACGTCTGACAAAGTCGGTTTTGCCAGCCGTGTAGGCGGCGCGATCATCGGGGAACTGGTTAGATAGGGCTACCTTCAACTCCTGATAGGCACTGGCTAACTCCGGATCTTCGCGGAGCGCATTTCGGAATGAAAGTTTTTGCTGCCAGGCGTCGCCTCCATATTGAACTACGTGCAACAGATGCGTTCGCGGAGTTCCTTTGGCGTAAACGTGCTCCGCAGGAATTCCAGCGTCAGGCCTGAATTCATAGCCGAGTTCCGCTAGCTCTGCTGCTAATCCCGGACCGTCTTCCAGTCTTCGCAATCCGAGCATTAGGTCCAGAATGGGCTTTGCCTGGATTCCCGGAACGGACGTGCTGCCGACATGTTCGATGCCGTTGACCCGCCTTGTAAGTGCGTTGTGTAGGGCTAGTGCCTCTTGTTCGAAAAGGGTTCTCCACGCTTCGTTGTGAGCTGCCAATGCTACCCTCCCGTGCTCTAACCCTAAACTCTGATCCGCCATGCCGCCTCCCATTAGATCCTCGCCCGCCTAGTTTTCGTCATCGGCATCTCGCTTCGAAACGTCAGCCTTCAAACCCAGAGCTGTCAATCTTAGACCGACCCCATATCGGCCATCTAACAATATCTCTGGCGGCTCCTAAAAGCTGCCACTCGCCTCCTTTGCTGCAGTGCCGCTGTCCGCGTGCACCTGATCAGCGTGGTGACGTGGCTTTCTCCCATCGACATCAAGGGAGACCCATTCGCGCATGCTGTTGTCCCGGATCGGCGGCGCAAGCTGCTGACGACGCTGGTGGCTTTCGCGCTGCCAGTTTATCTCGCCCTAGGCAATAGCGTGTTCGATTGGCGACTGCGCCGTGGGCACCTGCGGCTGCCATGATGGCCACGGTGCTGGGATGGCTTTGCTCCACGCGCATCCGGCCGTGGACGCGCTGGGTGGCGCTCGGCCTTTTGGCCTTCAGCTCCGCAGGCAGCTGGCTGCCATCTGGGCGGATCCGGCGTGGCTGGACGGGCTGTTGCCCATCCAGCTTTATGGGTTAGAGATCGCGGTGCCAGGCCTGCGCTAAGTACTGGTGGGCCCGATCTCGACTTGGTCGTGAGATGTCGTCTGATAGATCTCGGCGTCGCAGTCGGGGCGAACATCGGTTCCGTCGCCCTCGGCGCCTAGACATTTGCCCCAACTACTCTATCAGAGCGCCCACTACCTTCCCGCCGATCTGCAGAGACCCACCATGCGCCGCCTTTCCGGCAACACGCTCGGGATCATCCTCATTGTCCTTGCCACCGCGTGCTTCACTGTCAATGACAGCCTGCTCAAACTCGCCATGCACGAAGTGCCCCCGTTCGAAGCGCTGTTCCTGCGCGGCGTGGGCTCCACTATGGTTGGAATACCTTTACTGGCGGCACTTGGCCTGCTTCGCTTTGCCCCACGCATGTTTAACGGGCGCGTGCAGCTCCGGAACTTGCTTGAACTCACCGCAGCGATGGGTTTCGTTGCTGGCCTGGCCTATGTACCCATCGCCGACTTGACAGCCCTGGGGCAGACCTCGCCGTTGCTCCTGCTGATTGGAGCGATGGTGTTCTTCAAGGAGCGCCTTTCAGGCTTGCAGATCGCCCTCATCATTCTCGCCTTCGCCGGTGCCCTCATGGTAGCCCAGCCCGGCGCTCGTGGTTTCTCCCCCTACACACTGTTTGGTCTTTGGAGCGCCGCCGCCGTTGCCATCCGTGACCTCGTTGGCAGAAGGATCAAGCTCGAAATACCAGGGATCGTCATAGCTGTAGCTGCTGGAGCTATCGAGATCATCGGCGCGGGACTCGTCGGCCTCGTGCTGGAACAATGGACCATGCCCTCGCTGCCCACATTGGCTTTCACCCTCGCCTCAAGCATTTTTTTGATTGCCGCGCACTGGCTGCTACTGACTGCTTATCGCGCAGCGTCCGTGTCCGCGGTGGTTCCGTTTCTCTATATGTCGACCATCTGGGCCCTCCTCTCCGGCATGCTGATTTTTGGCACCTTTCCAAATGCCCTTGCCCTTTGTGGCATCGCTGTCATCATGGCGAGCGGCGTAGCCGTTGTTGGGCTGGAGCGCTGGCCGAGGAAGGCGATCGTCTCACCATGAGAAGGCCCGATCAGGGATCAGCCAAAATGTTGCATCTCCGGCATCGCTGTAAGCTGGATCAAACCCGGTAGGGCTGTGTTGAGCCAACGCCTGCTTGAGCCATAGCTCTCACCATCTGCTTCTGAATGTCCTGACACTTCCGAGCAGTTGGCAGTTCTGTCAGGCTCACCCATGTCCCACTCTGCCTGGCCATCCACTCCTGGCGCACGCAAGTGCGACCTGGCTGTAACGCTGCAGTTCACTGCTTGGCTCGCCCTGTGGTAGGTCAACCGGCCTCAGCTAACCCTTTTGTCACGCAGCCTACAGCCATTTAATGCATCACACGCTGTCATTGGCAGTAGAGGAGGGGGACAGCAATGGAGTGCAAGAAATGCCCGGGATTAATAGACGCGACGCCTTCAGGACGGTAGCGATCACCGCATCAGGCGGCCTCTTCTTGAGCCAGAAAGCTTTTGCCCAGGAAACCGGGGCCGCTAGCAGCCAGACGGCGGCCTTGCTCCAAGGCGCTGATGTCTGCCTGATCATACCAGAGGTTACAGAGGGCCCCTATTACTTCGATCCCAAGCTTGAGCGCGTCGATGTAACAGAGGGCAGGCCAGGAGTTCCTGCTAGGGTCCGACTGCAGGTGGTAGACGCGAATTGCTCCGTTCTGGAAGGGGCGCGTGTGGACATCTGGCACTGCGATGCGACCGGCGTTTATTCTGGCTACGCTGGGCAGGGCGATGATCGCTCCATCGACACCACTGGCGAGACCTTCATGCGCGGAACGCAGTTCAGCGACAGTAATGGCTTGGTCGAGTTCGAAACTGTTTATCCCAGCTGGTATCGTGGCCGGACGACGCACGTACATTTCAAGGTGTTCCTTGACCAAACCAATGTTCTTACTGGGCAGATCTTTTTCCCTGACGCACTCTCGGAATACATCTACCTGAACGTCGCCCCCTACAATGATCGGGCGGGAGAACGCGATACGCTCAACAGCAATGATTCCATTGCCCAGCAATCAAGCAGAGCCTCTTTCGCCTTCATCAAGGAACTGGAGCAGGAGTATCTGGTCGCCATGATCATTGGCGTGGATCCTTCGGCAAAGTCATCGCTCGGGTTTGGTGGTCCCACTGGTGCTCGGCCAGGTGAGGCCGGATCGGGTGAACGTCCTTCCGGTTCTCCCCGAGGGGAAGGAAGACCCGTCGGTGGCCCTGGTGGTCCCATGGGGCAGGCTGATCGATCCACAATGGTGCCCGATGGAACAACACAGCCCCAATAGCGGCGATTGCCGGGTCAGCGTAAAGGAGAACGTGCCATTTTGCTGCGCCTTGTCCGGTGGTCTATTGGCACCTAGATCGGTTTAGCCCTCTGCAAATGGAGAATTGCTCGAATGGACCTATCGCTGTTTGGATTGGTGCCGATGCTCTTTGGTGGTGGTGTCGCGCCAGACAGCCCTCGAGCATGCTGGACCAGATCTATCAGCCCATCCTTGCAGGCCAATCGCAGAACTTTGAGCAATATTACTCTCCGCGGCTACAGCAGATTGCAAGCTTCAACCTCGAAGCAAATATCGTCGACGCCGCTGGGAAGCCCATCGATCCTCAAGCGCCTGAGATCGTGTCCTTCAACCCGTTTGCAAATGGCGAGAGCGCATCGCTGGAGAACCTCCAGGTCACCGAGCCAATTGTGCAAGGCCAATCCGCTGTTTCGCTTGTCAGCTTTGTAAATAATGCTGAGCCAACTATCTTGTCCATTTCCATGGTTGAGCTCGGCGGCGAATGGAAGGTGGACGACATAGCTGCGGTTGGAGGAGGGGAGAAGTGGCTTTACTCGTGGCTCCTGCAGTACGACCCTTTCGCCGAACGCTGAATTTCTCCAGTCGCGCAATCTTGCTCAATGCCACCAAGCTGCAGATTACGCTTTGGACAAAGCGGGATAGTTGGCGCGAGCCTAGGAAGTCGTTTCATGCACTTCAAAAAGATCAGCCTCCTAGCGGCTGCGATGCTGGGAACAAGTGCGTCTCTACAGGTGATTGCTTCGTCAGCACAGGAGTCCTTGAACTCCCAAGACGCTGCGGCGGATGAGCAAACAATCGCTATCGTCATTGCCGCCACAGCTTTTTTGGGCGGTCTAACGGAGGAGCAACGATCAGCTGTCCTTTCGACTTCCAAGATGCCGACCAGCGCGTCCGCTGGTCCAACTTCCCCCTTGGCATATTCGAGCGCACTGGAATTCCCTGGGGCGACCTGGACGAGGACCAACGGATAGCCCTCACCGAGCTCCTGGGCACCGTTCTGAGCCCGAACGGGCTCGTTATGGTGCAGGAGCAAATGGCAGCCGATGATTATCTAGCCAACGAAGAGGCAGCAGGCGGGGGGCAAGTCGATGGCGGCGCGCCTCCGGACGATGCAGCACCGCTGGCTGAACGTCCTGCTGGAGCAGGGCCCGGCAACGGAGGTGGCCTCACCTTCGGAAGCGACTATTACTATGTGTCATTTCTCGGTGCACCTTCCGTAACTTCACCTTGGACGCTTCAGTTCGGTGGACACCACTTGGCGATCAACGCTACCGTTGTTGGTTCCGATGTAACCCTCGCACCGTCCCTGACGGGAGGGCAGCCCGTGCGATTCACTGCGAACGGGGAGGAGATTTACATCGTTGAGGAAGAGGTAGCGGAAGCCACCGCTTTGCTCAACAGCCTCACTGTAGAGCAGCAATCTCAAGCCGTGCTGGGCACGCAGAGCATCGATCTGGTCCTCGGCCCTGGTAAAGACGGCCTGACCCTGGAACAGGAAGGACTTCCCGCCAGCCAGATGACCGGCGACCAGAATGGTTTATTCCTCAACCTTATCGAAGCGCGTTTGGGCATTCTCAACGCTGATGACCTTGCACCCAAGATGGCGGAGATCGAAGCGAACCTGCAACAAACCTACTTCGCCTGGTTCGGCTCCACAACGGACACGGGTTCCGCTTACTGGCGGGTGACAGGTCCCACCGTCCTGATCGAGTTCTCCCCTCAAAACATGGGCGGGATCCCAGCAATCACCTTCACAACATGTACCGCGACCCGCGTAATGACTACGGTGCCGCATGGACTTTCGATCAGTAAGCGGCTGCAGGCAATGAACAAGCCTGTGCTGATTGTCCTTGCTGCCATCGCTTGCCCTGTCCACGCTTTGGCGCACCCGGTCGATGAGTTGGTAAACGTCGCCTATCTGTTCCTCCAACCAGGTGAAATCGTATTGGAGCTGGACCTGACCCCGGGAGCGCAGGTCGCAGGAACTATTCTCTCTGTTCTTGACGCCGATGGCGATCGAGCGATCTCCGATACAGAAGCCAGCAACTACGCCCAGGTTGTACTCGAGCAGACGAGCCTCACGATCGATAGCGCCATAGGCCGTTGGACTTTGTCTGAAGTAGCCGTGCCCTCTTTAGAAAGCCTCGAATTTGGCCACGGTACAATTAGGATCGTCGCTTCAGCGAACAGGCCCGAAGAAGCGGGGGAGCATGCCCTGAGCTTCGAAAACCTGTACAGACCTGTCCCAAACCAATGGACAGCCAATGTATTCCTTCGACCAAACGAGGGCTGGAGCTACGACTTGTTGACCCAGCAGCGCAGCCAAAAAGCCCAGCAGCTTGCTGTGACTTTCGAGGTGAGCAAGCAATAACCACGTTGTACAGCCTACGGGCTGCTTCCCCCCGAAGAGACCGGTACATTCAACGCCCCGACCCTGTCTTTCGCAACAGTAGCATGCAGGAGGGGTAATCGGCGTTCTCTTGCCGGCGTCGAACCCACGCACTTGTGCCGCTGGCGCATTGATTGACTGGCTTTCGATTACCGCCGCGCTCGGTGACTACTCGCGGTTGAGCATGAGCGCCACATAGTGGAATGTGCGGACCAACAATGGGACACGAACCGCCTGGACCAGCAGTACACTGTCTTCCAGGGCGGGAAGTCATCCGGCAGCATCCGCCAACCGCCGCCGGTTCGGGCAGGGTGGCCCAATAGGTCAAGCACCTCCCTTAGATCGGTCTTCGGTTTGCGCCCGTGCTCAGTGCGCAGTGACATTACGAAGCTTGCCAAAGCTTCACGCCGTCGCAAGGTCGAGGCGAGGTCGCTTCCTCTAGAGTGATTGATGTGCCGGTTACCCCTGCACCATCCCATGCGAAAGAGGACTATTCATGAAACACATCTCCACCAAAGTGATCGTGACGCTGATGACGGCCACGCTCGGTCTATCGGCCATTGCACCGGTTACCGCCCAGGAGGCTGCTCCAACAGCTGAACAGGCGCAGCCCGCAGAACAGGCACTACCCAGCTTGCGCACTGGCATGCATCGGGGCGACGGTTTGGCCGGCCTGTTGGACTTCAAGCGGGGCGTCGAAGGCGTTGAGATCGCACTAGTGCGATTGAGCCATGCGGTCGATCTCACCCAAGAGCAGCAGGCGCTATTCGGGACGCTCAGGACTGATGCGATCGCTGCCGCGGATACCTTTGAAAGGGCAACCGAGGGCCAGCGCCCGACGCCATCGGCTGCGGGGGAAGCTGCCGCTCTGCCCGACATGAGCGAACGACTGGAAAACCGCATCGCATTGACCGAAGCGCAACTGGCGGCCCTGAAAGCGATGCAGCCTTCGTTCTCTGCGTTCTTTGATAGCCTTACCGAGAAGCAGAAGGCAGCGATCACACCAGATCGCGGTGAGCGTGGCGAGCGCGCGGGCCAGTTTGGCGGCGAGCATGAACGCCGGCTGCGTCACGGTGGCCCGGGCGGCCGTCCAATGGGCGGGCCGAACAACGGCTAACCAAGTGACGACAGGCCTCGGCTCTCAAGGGGCCGGGGTTTGCTTTGCCTCGAGGCTTACCGCCAGAAGTTTACCACTTGTTGGACGATCCTAGAGCACCCTTCCTTTGGACCCTGCGCATGCTGCCGGACCACGTTCCGTCTGGGCTCCCGGTGAAACGGGTGTACCGCGTTCTACTCGATGTCCACTTCAATGCCCGTGTTGCCAAATTGCAGACCTTCCGCTCACCACCCTTTGGTGACCATGAAGCAAGACAGGGCAGGTGACAGGGTAGCGGCAGCAGTCTGACAGCCTACAATCAAACGCACTAACCACCGTGGCCCGTAGCAGATTGGGTTCGCAACTGGCGCAACTCACTACCCTAGTGCTTGTTGCCCAAGCAAGTGGCAAGTGTGAACTGTGCTTAGTTGTGAGGCGATTTGCGTTGACAGCGCGCTTGAGGAGTGGTGAAGTTCTCGGCAAATCTATTTGGACTCGGGCATTTGGGCCCCATTCGGACGGTTGCATGACCACCCGAGTGGGGCGTTTTGTTGTGGAGCTTTGAATTGGCGAAGTGCAGCATCGCGGTGGGTCTCTTGTTTTCCACCGAAGGTCCTTATGCGGCCATCGGGCGGGAGGGCCTAGCCGGCGCGTCCCTGGCCATCAGGGAGATCAATGCCGATGCCGCTCTTCCATTTCAGCTGCGCGCGGAGCTTCGCGACCCTGCTGGCGTGCCCGAACGATATGCTAAGCTGGCGCAAGAGCTGATAGCTGGTGCGGGAGCGCGCCACATCATTGGCTGCACCACTTCATGGAGCCGCAAGGAAGTCATCCCGGTGCTCGAAAAGCATGGGGCTATGCTTTGGTATCCTTGCCCCTATGAAGGCTTCGAATGCAACGAGCAGGTGGTGTATCTCGGTGCCTGTCCCAACCAGCATATTTTACCGCTGATTGACTATATCCTGCCGCGCTTTGGGCACGACATCTATCTTGTCGGCTCCAACTATATCTGGGGGTGGGAAACCAATCGAATCGCCCGCGAAATCCTCGAACAATCCGGCGGCATGGTCGCCGGCGAGCGCTACGTCACCCTCGGGGATGTCGATATCGCCCATATCATCGAGGACATCGGGGTTAAGCGCCCCGCCTTCATCCTCAACACCCTGATCGGGCCCTCCTGCTATGCGTTCCTCGAAGCCTACCATGCTCTTGGCATGGTGGACTCCAATTTCCGGATGGCCAAGCGGCCAGTGATCAGCTGCAATCTGGCTGAAAGCGAAGCCGTCGCCCTAGGCGATGTTGCGGCCGGCCTTTTCACCATCGCACCTTATTTCCAGACGCTTCAAACCGAGTTCAACCAGCAGTTCCTTGATCGGGCGCGGGAGCATGGCGCGCTGGATAATCCGGTGTCGGCGTTTTTCGTGCAGGCCTATGCAGCCGTGCATCTTCTGGTCTCCGGCGTTGCACGAAGTGGCGGCCAAGACGGCGGAATGGTTCTCAAGGCAGTGACGGAGGCTTCGACTCCATCTCCTTTGGGACCGTTACAGATTTCAGCAAACAACAACCACGCCGTTCTGACTCCACACATCGCTCGCCTCGAAGCGGATGGACTTTTGAACGTCATCGTGCAACGCGACGATGCCATCGAGCCCGATCCATACCTCGCCCATTCTCGCCTAGCCTTGCGGACAGCCGAACAGCCCGCAAGGGATACGCGGCCATTTCTCCGGGTCATCAAATGAAACCAGCGGATCTGACACCTAATTTCGTGGGCCAGCGCGCCTTGATCCTTCACCGGCCCCATGCCGTCGTCGATGCGATCGCTCGCCAGTTGCGGCAGCTCGGGGTGAGCGAGGAATGTTTCTGGCCTGAGATGCCCAGCGATCTCGATATGGGCCAGTTCGACCATCTGTTCTATGACGCGGACATGGGCTTTGATGCCCAATTTCCCTGGTCCCCAGGTGAGGCGCCCATGCCCATCATTGCCCTGATCGGCTCGGAGGCGCCGGGGCGTCTTGCCTGGGTCATCCGGCAGGGTGCCGACGCGCATCTTCTCAAGCCCGTGGGCAGCGGCGGCATCTTTTCGGCGCTGGTGATCGCCGCCAATGCTTTTCGCCAGCGGCTGTCCGTCGCGTCTGAACTGGTCGGCCTGCGCCAGCAGCTTGCCTGCCGCCAGATGCTGGCCGAAGCGACAGCCCAGCTCATGGCGAGCCAAGCGTGCGGCGCCCAGGAGGCCTATGCCCGACTACGACAGCTGGCGATGAGCGAGCGCACGACGCTTGAAGCCATGGCCGCCAAGATCATCCAGGTGGGCAGGGAGCACGATGACCGACGTTCTCGCGCCTGATTTCGCCCCCGGCCAACCCGTCAAGGCGCGCTCGGTCCTGCGGCAATTGCTGAGCCGTCCGCTCGCCGTCGTGGGCCTCATCATCATCGCCCTCGTCGTGCTCGCCGCCGTGTTCGCGCCCTGGGTCGCGCCCTATGATCCGGGCGAGCAGTTCTTTGAGGGCCTTACCATCGAGGGCGCCCCATTGCCGCCCAATGGGGAGTTCTGGTTCGGCACGGATCTGCTGGGCCGCGATCTCCTGAGCCGCCTCATCTATGGCGCCCAGACCTCACTCACCATCGGCGTCGTCGCCAACGGCATCGCGGTCCTGATCGGCTCCCTCGTCGGCATCACCGCCGGCTATTTCCGCGGCTGGCTCGGCACCATCCTCATGCGCTTCACAGACCTAATGATGAGCTTCCCGGCGCTGCTGCTCGCCATCGTTCTCGCCGCCATCTTCCGCCCGAGCCTCTGGATCGTCGCCGTGGTGATCGCCATGGTCAACTGGGTGCAGGTGGCGCGCGTGCTTTATGCCGAAACTTCGTCCCTCTCGGAGCGCGAGTTCATCGTGGCCGAACGTTCCCTCGGCGCCGGCTCCGGGCTCATCCTTTTCCGCCACATTCTGCCGCACCTGATGTCCACCATCATCGTCTGGGCGACCCTGGGCATATCAACCACCGTGCTGCTTGAAGCAACGCTCAGCTTCCTCGGCGTCGGCGTGCGCCCGCCTACGCCCTCATGGGGCAATATCATCTTCGAAAACCAGACTTATTTCGCCTCCGCACCCTGGCTGGTGTTCATTCCCGGCGCCGCGATCATCCTCCTTGCCCTTGGTTTTAACCTCGTCGGCGACGCCCTGCGCGACGTCCTTGATCCCACCGCACGGGGACGTCAGCCATGACCCTTTATGTGCTGCGCCGCCTCCTTCAGGCCGTCCTGATCCTTCTCGGCATCAGCGTCGTCACCTATGCCTTGCTCTATCTGCTGCCCGCCGACCCCGTGCGCCAGATTGCAGGGCGCAGCGCCACGGCCGAAACGGTGGAAAGCATCCGCCAGCAACTCGGGCTCGATCGCCCCGTTTATGAACAATACTGGCGCTATCTCACCGGCCTGCTGCAGGGCGACCTTGGCCGCTCCTATCTCCAGCGCACCGAAGTTGCCGATCTCATCGCTGCGCGCCTCCCTGCTAGCCTTATGCTGATGGCCGGCGGCATCGCCTGCGAGCTGGTGATCGGCCTCACCCTTGGCGTCCTTGCCGCCGTTCGCCGCGGTTCGAGCTTTGACAATGTGCTGATGGTCGCGTCCTTCGTCGGCGTTTCCGCCCCGCAATTCGTGGTGGGCATTCTGCTGCTCTATGTCTTTGCCGTGCAGCTGGGCTGGTTCCCCATCGGGGGCTATGGCTCCTTCCGCCACCTCGTGCTGCCGGCGCTCACGCTCGGCCTGCTCGGCGCCGGCTGGTATGCCCGCATGATGCGCTCGTCCATGATCGAAGTGCTGCGGCAGGACTTCATCCGCACCGCCGAAGCCAAGGGCATCAAGCGCCACCAGGTTCTACTGCGCCACGCCGTTCCCAATGCCATCCTGCCGATCCTTGCCATGATCGGCATCGACATCGGCATCTTCATGTCTGGCATCGTGGTGGTGGAGAGCGTCTTCAGCTGGCCCGGCATCGGCCAGCTCGCCTGGCAGGCCATTCAGCGCGTCGACATTCCCATCATCATGGGCGTGACGCTGATTTCGGCCTGCGCCATCGTTCTGGGCAATCTTCTGGCCGATCTCGCCGCGCCCTTTGTCGACCCCCGCATCAAGCTGCGCTGACCGGGGGAATGTCGTGTCCATTCAAGCCAATCGTTTCTAGAGGGAGAACTACACAAATGCGCAAAACACTTATGGCGGGGGTTGCCCTTGCCGTCCTCCTTGCCGCCGGTCCCGCCTTCGCCCAAGGCGAAAAGCAGGGCGGCTCCATGATCGTGACCTATCAGAACGACGTCGCGACGCTCGACCCCGCCATCGGCTACGACTGGCAGAACTGGTCCATGATCAAGTCGCTGTTCGATGGGCTGATGGATTACGTACCAGGCACGTCGACGCTGACGGAAGGGTTGGCCGAAAGCTATACCCTGTCGGACGATCAGCTGACCTACACCTTCACCCTGCGCCCAGGCGTCAAGTTCCACAACGGCCGCGAGATGACGGCCGAAGACGTGAAGTATTCGCTCGATCGCGTAACCAACCCCGCGACGCAAAGCCCTGGCGCCGGGTTCTTCGGATCGATCGAAGGTTTTGAGGCCGTTGCCTCGGGTGAGGCGACAAGCCTTTCCGGTATTACGGTGGTCGACCCACAGACCGTCGCCATCAAGCTCAGCCGTCCCGATGCGACATTCCTCCATGTCATGGCGCTGAATTTTGCCTCCATCGTCCCCAAGGAAGCCGTCGACGAATGGGGCGCCGATTTTGCCACCCATCCCGTCGGCACCGGCGCATTCAAGCTCGCCGAATGGACGCTGGGCCAGCGCCTCGTCTTTGAGCGCAATCCCGATTATTGGGAGCCCGGCCTGCCCAAGCTCGACCAGATCACCTTTGAAGTCGGCGTGGAGCCCAGCGTTGCGCTGCTGCGCTTCCAGAACGGCGAGATTGACATGCCCGGCGATGGCATTCCGCCGGCCCAGTTCGTCCAGGTGAGCCAGGATCCGGCCTATGAAGGCCTGATCGTGGAAGGCGGCCAGCTTCAAACCGGCTATGTCACGATGAACGTCACCCAGCCGCCCTTCGACAACGTCAAGGTGCGCCAGGCCGTCAACATGGCTATCAACAAGGACCGTATCGTCCGGGTGATCAATGGCCGCGCCGTTCCGGCGAACCAGCCGCTGCCGCCCACCATGCCCGGCTATGCGCCGGACTATGAGGGCTATGCCTATGATCCTGAAGCCGCCAAGGCACTGCTCGCTGAAGCTGGCTTCCCCGACGGCTTCACTACCGAGCTCTTTGCCTACAACACCGATCCCAATCCGCGCATCGCCCAGGCCATCCAGCAGGACCTTGCCGCCATCGGCATCACGGCTGAAATCAGCTCGCTGGCCCAGGCCAACGTCATCGAGGCTGGCGGCAATGGCTCTGCACCCATGATCTGGTCAGGCGGCATGGCCTGGATTGCCGACTTCCCCGATCCGTCCAACTTTTATGGACCGATCCTGGGCTGTGCCGGTGCGGTCGAAGGTGGCTGGAACTGGGCCAAGTATTGCAACGAGGAACTCGACGCCAAGGCTGTCGAAGCTGACTCGGTCACCGATCCTGCCAAGCAGGCTGAACGCGAGCAGATGTGGCGCGATATTTATCTCGCCGTCATGGAAGACGCGCCTTGGGTGCCGGTGTTCAACGAGCAGCGCTTCACCCTGCGTTCCGAACGTCTCGGCGGCCCCGACGCCATCTTTGTCGACCCCGTCCATATCCCTGTTCACTACGATCACGTGTTTGCCAAAGATGTGCAGTAACTGCGACTACACCATCCACCGCGCGCACCATCATTTCGGGTGGGATCGTTCGATCCCACCCGCTCAAAGGGTGGCGTCCGGTTCCACGATCCTCTTCGAGTGCCATGACAGCGGCTCGGGCCATTTCACGCCCGAGAGCACGGTCGCGGACGTTTCGACGCTCGACTTTTCCAAGGTCAATCCGGTGACCGGTCCCATCTGGGTGGAAGGGGCGCAGCCCGGCGACGCCCTCAAGATCACCATTGATGGCTTCCAGCCCTCTGGTTTCGGCTGGACGGCGAACATTCCGGGCTTCGGGCTCCTGGCCGACCAGTTCACCGATCCGGCTCTGCTCTTGTGGAAATACGACGCGGCCTCCATGGCGCCCGCCTTGTACTCAAACAAGGGCAAGGTGCCGCTCAAGGCCTTTCCCGGCACCATCGGGGTGGCACCAGCCGAACCGGGCGTTCATTCCGTCGTGCCGCCGCGGCGCGTTGGCGGCAATCTCGATATCCGGGATCTCAGCACGGGCACGGTGCTCTACCTGCCAGTGGAAACCGAAGGCGCATTGTTCTCCGTAGGCGATACCCATGCCGCCCAGGGAGATGGCGAAGTCTGCGGCACTGCCATCGAAAGCCAGATGAACATCGCGCTCAAGCTTGAGTTGGTGAAGGACGCGAAATTGCCTGGGCCCCGCTTCACCACGCCGGGCGCCGTCACCAGTCACCTCGACATCAAGGGCTATGAAGTAACGACCGGCATAGGACCCGACCTGATGACGGGCGCGCGTGCGGCCGTGAGCAACATGATCGATCTCCTGGGCAAGCAGCATGGCCTCTCCGCCGAGGATGCCTACATGCTCTGCTCGGTTTGCGGTGATCTACGCATCTCGGAAATCGTGGACATGCCCAACTGGGTTGTTTCGTTCTACTTTCCCAGGGTCGTTCTTGAGTGATCACACAATCCACTGTTGCGCCTATGCCGGGGAGAAGTTGAGCGTGTCCCTTCTTCAACTGGAAGGCTTGTCGATCGAGACGGCGGGAGCCCATCCCAGTCGTCTCGTCGATGGGCTCTCCTTCACCCTCGAGCGGGGTCAGACGCTGTGCATTGCTGGCGAGAGCGGGTCGGGCAAGTCGCTCACCGCTCTTTCGCTGATGCGCCTGCTTGGTCCAGGCCTGCGCGTAGCGGAAGGGCGGGCGCTGCTCGACGGGCAAGATCTGTTCAAGCTCACGCCCGAGCAGATGCGACAAGTGCGCGGCGGGCGCCTGGGCATGATCTTTCAGGAGCCGATGACATCGCTCAACCCGATCCAGACCGTGGGCCGGCAATTGGGCGAGGCTATCAATGCCCATCAGCGTCTCGGCCAGGCGGCGACTCGGGGCAGGGCACGCGAACTGCTCGAGCAGGTGCAGATCCCCGAAGTCGAACGGCGGCTCGATCAGTATCCATTCGAGCTGTCTGGTGGCATGCGTCAGCGCGTCATGATCGCCATGGCACTGGCGCAAAGCCCGGACATCCTGATTGCGGACGAGCCGACGACGGCGCTCGATGTTACGGTGCAGGCGCAGATTTTGAGCCTTATCCGCCAGCTGCAAAAGGACACTGGCACTGCCGTGATCCTGATCACTCATGACATGGGCGTTGTCGCTGAAATGGCGGACAACGTTCTTGTCATGCGCCGTGGCCAGCAGGTGGAAACGGGCCCGGTCAGGCAGATCTTTGCAAGCCCATCTGCCCCATACACCCAGGCCTTGTTGGCTGCGGTGCCGCGACTGGGCGCCATGACAGGCACCTCCGCTCCAAGCCAGGCAGCCCCGGCGCCACAGAAGCCCAATCAGGTGGTGGAGGTAAACAACCTCACCGTGCGCTTTGATGTGCGCTCTGGCCTGTTCGGTCGCCCGAGCCGGCGCGTGCACGCGGTGGAAGGCATCAGCTTCCGTCTTCATGCTAGCGAGACGCTCTCGCTGGTGGGCGAAAGCGGCTGTGGCAAGTCCACGACGGGCAAGGCGCTCGCCAATCTCGTGCCATTTCATGGCGATGTGGTGGTTGCTGGAACCAACATCTCAGGGCTCTCGCCCCGAGCCATGAAGCCGGTGCGCCGCAATGTGCAGATGGTGTTCCAGGATCCCTATGCGTCCCTTGACCCGCGCATGCGTGTTGGCGACCTTGTAGTCGAGCCGCTGCGCATCCACGGCGTCGCACAGGGCCGCGAGCTGCAGGACCGTGCGGCATCGCTCTTCGACAGGGTAGGGCTCTCTCGCGATGCCCTCAACCGCTACCCGCATGAGTTTTCCGGCGGCCAGCGTCAGCGCATCTGCATTGCGCGCGCCTTGTCGCTCTCGCCCAAGGTCATCATCGCTGACGAAAGCGTGTCGGCACTCGATGTGTCCGTGCAGGCGCAGGTGCTGGAATTGCTGCAGGAGCTGCAGAATCAAGCCGGTATCGCTTATCTCTTCATCTCGCACGACATGGCCGTCGTGGAGCAGATCAGCCACCGCGTTGCCGTAATGTATATGGGCCGGTTCGTTGAAATCGGTACGCGCCAACAGATCTTTGAAAATCCGCGGCACCCATATACCCGGCGCCTAATGGCAGCCGTGCCAGTGCCTGACCCTCTACGTCCGAGGCGAGAATATATTGCTCCCGAAGGTGAACCACCAACGCCTGTGCACCCCCTTGATTTTAGGCCCACACCTCAGCAGTGGAATGATCTCGGCGATGGTCATCTTGTTGCAGAGGACTCATCGACCTAGGTTCGGAGACTCCGTTCGGTAACTGGTCGCGACGCTTGCAACTTCCGAAGTAAGGTCGAGAGCTGCCCTAATGCAGCATGGCAATTGTGACGGCTCCCGACCGTTTTTCGGTTTTTTAGGTCCACGATGCGAACTGCCTAGAAGCAGCCGCCGTTCATCCTGCCACCGCTCTCGATGGTTGCTCGGCATTCGTATCTCTCTTCCCCGGGGCTACACTTCCGCGTGCGCTCTTCCGTCGTCACAAAAGTGTCGCACCTCTGTCAGCAATCCGTATTGCAGGAACTCTATCAACGCATCCGCAGTGCAATTCCTGTTGCAGAAGGTGCTTCATGTCCCGCAAATTCATCTCCACTCTCGCCGTCAGCTTGCTGGCCCTTGCCACCTCCGTCGGCGCCGTCCACGCCCAGACCACCGTTACGTTCTGGCATAGCTTCAACAACGCTTCGGGCGAAGCGCTGGACGAAATCATAACCAACTACCAGGCCCAGAACCCCGACGTTGTCATCGCTGCCGAATATGTTGGCAATTACAACGACATCGTCGCCCGTCTCCAGGCAGCAATCCCGGCCAATCGCGGGCCCGATGCAGTCATTCTAGAAGTCACCCGCTATGGCCTGTTCGCCGATGCCGGCGTGCTGGCCGATCTTACGCCCTATTTCGATGCCGATCCCCTGAAGGACGAGCTCTACGACTATGCCCGCGAAATCGGGGTTATCGGGGATAAGACCTTCATCGTGCCGTTCAACTCCTCAACCCCGGTGCTGTACTACAACAAGGCCATCTTCGAGAAGGCCGGCATTGCAAACAAACCTGCCCTCGGCACATTCGACGAGATCCTGACCGCCGCCCAGACGGTCTCCGATAGCCTGGGTGCCGACGGGATCTCCGGCATTGCCGCCCCCGGTCAGTTCGCCCGCTGGGGCCTGGTGATGGCCAATGACAGCGATCTCATCGACGCGACGAGTGGCGAAATCCTGCTCGATGCCCCCAACACGATCGAAGCCTACGAGTGGATGGCCTCCTTGGTGCATGAGCACAAGGTCGCCTCGGCTGATGGTGTTACTGAAGAGGACAATGGCCGCGACGCCTTTCTTGCCGGCCGCGTTGGCATAATGATGAACTCGACCGGCAATTATGTCGGTGCCCGCGAGGCCCTTGGCGAGGACCTTGGTGTGCTGCCCATGCCCTGTAACAAGGTCTGCTCGGTACCGATCGGCGGCGCCGGGATTGGCATCATGGCGACAGCGCCCCAAGAGGTGCAGGACGCCGCCTACGACTTCATCAGCTACGCCGCCTCCGCCGAAGCCAATGCCATTTGGTTTGCCGCCACCGGCTACCTGCCGATCAACCGCAATTCGGCTGAACAACCAGTAGCCGCCGAGGCCCTGGCCAGCCAGCCCGGCATCGACGTGGCCATCAACTCCCTGCCCAATGCGCATGGTCGGGCCCGCACCCCGGTCGTGACCTGGATGCGCACCACCGAGTACGACATGTGGCAGGCCATGGCCCTGGGCCAGCGCGACGTCGAAGAGACCATGGTGCAGTTCGCCGCTGATACGCGCGCCGAAGAAGCCCGCTAACCAGTTTGACCACATGACGGCGGGGCCTGAACTCCGCCGTCTCTTCTCGAGGCGGTCCGAGGTATGTCACCCAAGTTCACTCCCTATCTGCTGGCGGCGCCGCTGATCGCGTTCATCGCCGTCTTCACCTATGTGCCAATCGTGACGAGCCTAGATCTGAGCTTTCGCTCGTGGAATTTCATGTCGCCCGACCGCCCATTTGTCGGCTTCGACAACTATCTGCGACTCCTCAACTCCGCCAGTTTCTGGAATTCCCTGACCATCACCAGCATCTTTGCAGTGATCTCGGTACCGCTGCGATTGGCACTAGCTTTGGCCATTGCCAGCTATCTCAAGCGTGATGCCTTGCCTTCGCGGATGCTGCGGGGCGCCATCTTCCTGCCTACCGTGACCTCGACCGTATCAATCGCCGTAGTGTTTTCCTGGGTGTTTTCCACCGACTACGGCATGGCCAACGGGCTGCTGGTCAATCTGGGGCTGGGGCGCGTTCCCTGGCTGCAGGATCCCCAGCTTGCCCTGCTGGTAGTAATCTTCATCAATACCTGGAAGCAGCTTGGCTACGATATCATCATCTATATCGCCGCTCTCCAGGCCGTCCCTCAGGAGCTTTATGATGCGGCAGCGATTGATGGCGGCAAGGGCAGCCAGGTGTTCCGCCGCATTACTGTGCCGCTGATTATGCCGACCACCTATTTCCTCCTGGTCATCTCGGTTATCGAGGCCTTCCAGGTTTTCACCATCATCAATGTCATGACTCGCGGCGGCCCGGCTGGCGCTACCGACATGGTGGTCAACCTGCTCTATCGCACCGGCTTTGTCCTGTTCGACATCGGCACTGGCTCGGCCCTGGCCGTGCTGCTGTTCGTCCTGCTGATCGCGCTGGCTCTGCTCAAGGCGCGAATCGTCGGGCAGAGGATCCATTATGAGGCCTGATCTCGCGCTTAAGTCGGGGCTGGCGCTGCTGACCGGCATCATCTTTCTGTCGCCGGTGCTCTACTCCATCTGGATGTCGTTCCAGACTGCCAACTCCTATTATCAGGGTGGTTTCGTCGCGACTCTGGACAACTATTGGCGGGTAATCAGCGAGTACAATTTCGCCCGCTATCTGTTGAACAGCCTGCTGGTCTCGGGTCTTGTGACGTTGGCGGGTCTGGCCTTCGCCACTATGGCCGCCTTTGCCTTTGCCCGGTTTGACTTCCGGGGTCGCGACCTGCTGTTTGGCCTGACGGTGGCGACACTGATGATCCCCAGCCACATCACGCTCATTCCCAACTATCTCACCCTGGCCTCGGCGGGGTTGCTCGACAGTTACGCGGGGCTGATCTTGCCGGCCATCTCCAACGGCTTTGCCGCGTTCTTCCTGCGTCAGTACATGCGCGGCATTCCGAGGGCGCTCGATGAGGCCGCTTATATGGATGGTGCCACGCCGCTGCAGGTGCTCTGGCGCGTGATCGTACCCATTTCGCGCCCTGCCATCTTCTCGATGGGGCTCTATATCTTTTTGGCAGAGTGGAACAATTACATCTGGCCGCTGGTCGCTGTGGGCAAGGAGGATCTCTATACGCTCCAGCTCGGCCTGGCCCGGCTCTACAGCATCAATCCAGGCGAAGGGCTAATCGACTGGCCCTTGGTGATGGCTGCATCCACCTTGACCATCCTGCCAGTCCTGTTCGGCTTTGTGCTGGTCGAACGGCATCTCGTGCGCGGCATCACCATGGGCGCGGTCAAATGATCTATCCAACTAGGACGTTACACATGACACGCATCGCGGCCCATCGCGGCGGCACTCTCGAATTCGGAGACAGTACACCACAGGGCTTTGCTGCAACAGCCGCCATGGCGCTCGAACAGGTCGAGTTCGATGTTCATCCCACCTGCGACGGCGCGATCATCGTGCATCACGACGCAACGCTCGACCGCACCACCGATCGAAGGGGCGCCATTGCCGCACTGACCGAAGCGGACGTGCGCGCCGCCACAATCAACTACGGCGCCGGTTCCCACCCCCTAACGCTAGCCGAGCTCTGCGCCGTATTCCGGCCCAGCCCAGTCGATCTGCGCTGTGAAATCAAGCCTGACGAGCAGGGTCGACCGTATGTAAATTTCGTGCCGCAGGTGCTCGCCACGCTCCACGAGCAGTCCATGCTCGAGCGCACCACCTTCACCTCTTTTTTACTCGAAGCCCTTGATGAGCTGGCGCCATTGACCGCGCAGCCGCGTCTTTGGCTGGTCAGTCCGCCGGTGCTGCGCCAGCTCGGCGTTGGCGCCATTATCGAATTGGCGCGGGCGCGGGCCATTGCCGAAATTGGCGTCCATATCGACTATGCCGACAGAGCACTCAAGATCGCGCTCGAACAGGCTGGTCTCATCTTTGGCTGCTGGGCCGCCCATTCGGTCGAGCAGATGCAGAAGGCCATAGCGCTAGAGGCGAATGTGTTTACTACCGATCGTCCCAGCCTCGCCATTGCGGTGCGGAGCCGCCAAGCAGAGGGCCAAACCCCATGAGCGCCATTAGCTTGCGGCACATCAAGAAGTCGTTTCCCGGCGGCGCACCTGTGCTCCATGACGTCTCGATGGACATCAAGGATGGAGAGTTCATCGTCATTGTCGGGCCCTCAGGATGTGGCAAATCCACCCTGCTGCGGCTGGTCGCCGGTCTCGAACGGGTTGACGCCGGCGACATCGCCATTGCTGGCAAACGCGCCAATGACCTGCCGCCGCAGGATCGTGACATTGCAATGATCTTTCAGAACTACGCGCTCTACCCCCATATGAGCGTGCGCGAGAACATCGCCTTCGGGCTTGAACTGCGCGGCCTAGGCAAAGCGGAGCGCAATGCTCGCGCCGAAGCAGTGGCTCAGACCCTGCAACTAACGCCCTTTCTCGGCCGCAAGCCAGGCGCTTTGTCCGGTGGCCAGCGCCAGCGTGTGGCCATGGGCCGAGCCATGGCGCGCAACTGCTCTATCTATCTGATGGACGAGCCGCTTTCCAACCTCGACAATGCCCTTCGGGTCGCGATGCGTACCGAGATCAAGCAATTGCACCGTCAGCTCGGCGCCACCATGGTCTATGTCACCCATGACCAAACCGAGGCGCTTTCTTTGGCTGACCGTATTGCGGTGATGCAGAACGGACATCTGCTGCAGTTTGATACACCTGAAGCCATTTATGATCGGCCGGCGCACAAGTTTGTCGCTAGCTTTCTTGGAACGCCAGCAATGAACTTCCTGCCGGCTGCGGCGCTGCCGGAGTTCGCCCATCGCAAGCACACCACACTGGGCTTGCGGGCGGAAACCCTGCGCGTGCTGAACTCAGAACCCGCAAATCAAGCCCTGTCTGCGCGTGTAATGCTGTCCGAGATGACCGGGGCAACGGTCATCCTGCATTGTGAAAGTTCGGCGGGCCCACTGACGTTGAACTGCGCCCGCCATGAACTGCCCACCAACCCAGAAAGCTTCTGGGTTGGCTACGATCCCCGGCAGGCTATGCTGTTTGACGACCAAAGTGGACTTCGGATTGAAAACTAGTGAAGCTTCACCCGCTACTGGTCTGGCTACGTACCGGAATTCCATATGGCTTCTGAACCCACCTCGCCACAAACCTTGCTTGAGCGCGTCAAGAGCAGCCCCAACCGGCTGACCCCGACCGATGAACGCCTCCTAGAAGTGTTGCTAGACGATCCGATGCGCGCCGCCATGGACAATGGCGCCGCAATCTCGTCTCGGGCAGGTGTCCATCCGGCCTCCGCCGTCCGCTTTGCCCGAAGGCTAGGCTTTGCCGGCTATCCTGAGCTGCGCAGCTTCATCCAGCAAAGCCTGGTAAAGGGGGAGGGCGATTTCGAGAGCCCGGCGGCTCGGATGGCCGCGCGCCTAGCGCGGGCTCCCTCCGGCGGGTTGCTTGATACTGTCATCGACAGCGAAATTGCCGCGCTACGCCAGATGCGCCGCTCAGTCAGCGATCAAGACATCACCCACTTTGCGCAACGACTGCGCGATTGCCGGCGTATCTTTGTTTTTGGGCGGGGCCATGCCGCCACCTTGTCGTCGCTGATCAGCCTGCGGTTGATACGCTCCGGCTATGATGCCGTAGACCTAGGCGCCCGGATGCACCAGATGCCAGAAGCGCTCAATGACATCAGCGGCCAGGACGTGGTGTGGCTGCTTGGCTTCCGCAAGACACCGGCCCTTTTAGGCGAGATCCAGGCCATCACTAGCCATCGAGGGGCCTTGACCTTGGCGATCACCGACCGGCAGGCGGGACATTTTCCCAGCTCGATTGACCGTCACATCATCGTCTCGCGCGGCGCTGCCGGCGAGTCACAGTCTTTGGTCGTGCCCATGACCATCGCCAATACCATTATCCTTGAACTCGCCGCCATTGACGGCGGTCGCTCCATCCGCGCGCTTGAGGCATTCAAGGCATTTCGCGCCGACGGCAAACTGTCCACCGCCCTGCTTTAGTCCCTAACTGCAAGCCAAGGCTGCCGCCGCCGCCCTCATGAACTTGCTGGCAGTGCCAGCTAAGTTTCAAAGTTGGATCCGTCGTGAGAGGGTAACTGCCAGTTTGGTAGCTTTCGACCCCCAACGGGACGTAAGAGGTAAACCGACCAATGCCTGAAAGTGGCCGTTTGTTGTTATAGGACAACATTGTTCTCGCGCCCCATCCACGCTCGGGTAAGTGCAACGACGCATGAACCGAACTGGCCCCGTCTTTCATGAAGCAAGTCTTACGAGTGCCTTTGAGGAAACTGAGTGAAATAAGCGATTTGAGAAACCTGACTGCTTAGCCTGTTTGAATGCCGCGGCGGCTCGGGTTTTTGACCCTCGGAATATTGCAGGCAGCAGATGTGGATGTGCTATGCCCAACGATCACGTTGACGCAAGATGCATCAACAATCATCCTAGTAAGGCGTCGGTGTGGATGTATAAATCTAGCCTAGACTGAACTTCGCCAGTAGCCCGCTGGTGTCTTTTCAAGTCTCGGCGACGTCAGCGGAGCCACGATCCGCCCGCGAAACTGGTCCAATGAACCAGCCCACCTTGTTCCTTGGAGCATAGCGGCGCCAATAGCTGCAGGTGAAATTCCAGCGCTTTCCAAAAGCTGCATGACAGCCGCCATGGATGAACCGGAACTAATGACATCATCCACCACCGCGACGCGCCGGCCGTCCAGCAGCGGCAGCGAGCGCGGGTCGAGGTAGATGGTCTTTTGGTGTGCGGGGCTGGTGATCGAGGACATCGGCGCCGAGAGCTCATCGCGGTACCAGAATTTGCGCGAGGTGCCGAGAGCGACCATGCGGGTATGCCCTAGCCGACGCGCTATGTTGTTCGCGAGCGGCAGGCCAAGAGTAGGCACGCCAATGATCACCTCAGGCTCGAAAGGGCGCAACATGTCGGCCATGGCGGCGCAAAGGGCGTCCTCGACAGCAAAGCTGGCTTGGTTGACGATCAAGGAGGCTACTGCGGTCGATCCATCCCCTGGTAACACACGGATCGGGAGCAACAATTGGCGTCCGTCGGGCAGGGTCGCCGGATATCCGTCGCGCCAGCCGTTCACCGGATCGAGTTCATAGGTGCCGGCGGGTTCGATAGTCTGCCAGAACATGTGCGGGAGCAAAGCCAAACGAGCTTCCTTGCTGGGGCGCAGCAAATATTGGATGCTGGGCCAAATCAATCTGGTGACCTTAGCAATTCATGACCCCTGGCAACAACGATCCGTTCGAGCTTGAAGAGATGATCGCTCTTCGGCGCGACTTGCACGCGCATCCTGAACTTGGCTTCGAGGAAGTGCGAACAAGCGAAATCGTCGCTCGGTGGCTCGAAGAGGTGGGCATCGAGGTGCATCGTGGCCTCGGCAAGACGGGGGTCGTGGGCACGTTGCGGGAGGGGGCAGGAAAGCGGTCCATTGCCTTGCGGGCCGATATGGATGCGCTGGCTATGCCGGAGCTGAGCGGGGCAGCGTACCAATCGGTGTCACCGAACACCATGCACGCCTGTGGGCATGATGGGCACACGGTGATGCTGCTAGCGGCCGCACGTCACCTGGCACGGACGCGGCAGTTTTCCGGCACGGTGCACTTCGTCTTTCAGCCGGCGGAGGAAGGGCGTGGTGGAGCTAAAGCCATGCTGGCTGATGGATTCTTCGAACGCTTTCCCACGGACGCAGTCTATGGCTTGCACAACATGCCCGGGCTTGCCACCGACGAGATGGCCGTGGTTGCGGGGCCTCAACTGGCATCCTCGGATAGCTGGGAGGTGACCTTCCATGGTGTCGGCACGCATGGTGCCAAACCCCATCTGGGGCGGGACGCGATGACTGCTGCAGCCCACTTCCTCACGGCGATCCACACGGTCGTCGCGCGCGTGGTGGACCCGCTGCAGCCCGCAGTGGTCAGTGCCTGCGCCGTTTCGGGGGGCGATTTCAGGGCGCTTAATGTCATTCCCGATGATGTGCGGATCGGGGGAACGGCCCGCGCCTATGCCGCCGAGGTGCGAGATCAGCTTGAGGCCGAGATCGGCACGCTGGCTCGGGGCGTTGCGGCGATGTTCGGCATTCACGCCAGCTACAGTTTCATCCGGCGCATCGCACCGGTCATCAACGAGGCTGGCGCCACGGCCGCGGCCTTGTCGGCGGCAATTGCGGTGACGGGCAGGCCCGTCGTCACTGATTTTCCACCATCGACCGCCGGGGACGACTTCGCCGAGTTCAGCGCTTTGGTTCCCGGGTGCTATGTGTGGCTGGGCAACGGCCCCGCTGTTGAAGGCGCGCTGCATCACAATTCCCGCTACGATTTCAACGATGCAGCCATCGCGACGGGCGCTCTTTATTGGACGAGGCTCGTTGAGCAGGAATTGCGCTAGCGCAGGCCGCTGGCCAACAGTTCCAGCGCGCCTCGCAGATCGACGCGCATGGCGACATCTACGAGCGAACCAGTGTCCCGCTTCACCAGCGCCCCGGCATCTGCATCATCGCCCAGATTGACGGAAAGGCGATAAAGCTCGGTTTCGAACAGATGGGGCGCCAGGGCAAGCAGCATGACGCAAGGATCGTGCAGCGGGCGGCTGTGGCGGTCGTCCTGCAAATACGCCAAGAGCATGTCGGCGGCAGTGTCGCCAGCCGGGCTGCCGCGCAGCGCTTCGACATAGTCGCGGTCCACCCGGACCTTTCGCGTCACGTCGAGCGGCACGATCGTGGTACGGATGTCCGATCGCAGGACGATGGAGGCCGCTTCCGGATCGGAGGCGAAGTTGAACTCTGAGCCGGGACCTACATTGCCGGGCTCCTCGATGGTCCCGCCCATGGCGATCAACCGGCCAATTCGACCCGCCGCTTTGGGATGTTCACTGACAAGGCGCGCAATATTGGTGAGTGGACCCAGCGCCAGCAGGTCGATCGCGCCGCTCGGCGCATCATGCAATGTGCGGGCCAGCCAGCCGACGGCATCGGTTTGTTGCGGCGCCAAGGGTTGGGGAAGAGCAACGCCGCGGAGCCCGTCATCGCCATGAACAACGATGGCGTCGATATTGTCCCGCAGCATGGCGCGCGATGCGCCAGAGATAACCGGAATGTCGCTCCGCCCCATGACCGCGAGGAGCCCGCCGGCATTCGCCGTTGTACGCTCGAGCCCAATATTTCCCGCGACGGTGGTCAGCCCCAGGACATCGAAGTGACCGCTGGCCAGCGCAAACAGGATAGCGACGGCATCGTCCAGCCCGGGATCGGTGTCGATGATGACTTTTCTATTCATTGGTCTGGTCTATTCGCCGCATCTCGGCCTTGAAGGCGGTCGCAATCTGCATGGCATCCCGCATGGTCTCTGCCAAATCAAGCGTTTCGACCCGGCGGTCGCGCATCAGCCAGCGGCCGGCAACCATGGAATGGGTGACGTCGGAGGGCAGGGCGGCAAAAACGAGTGCGGAATAAGGGTCGTAGATCGGATGCAGGCGTGGCTCGGCGAGGCTGACGCGGATCAGGTCGGCCTGCTTGCCCGCCTCGAGCGAGCCGGTCTTGAGATTGAGGCCGAGGACGCGCGCGCCCTCAATGGTCGCCATGCGGACTACGTCCACGGACGGCAAAGGCTTGCGCGATCCACCAAGCAGCTTGGCGAACATCGATACCGCAGCAAATTGGGAAAAAAGGTCCAGCGTGTTGCCGCTCATGGCGCCGTCGCTGCCGATGCCGACCGGAAGACCGGCATTGCGCATGCGCTCCACCGGGGCGATGCCCCGGCCGGCCTTGCCGTTAGAGCGCGGATTGGTTGCGACGCAAACCTGAGCCTCGCTCATCATCGTGATGTCGGCGTGGTCAAGTTGCAGGCAATGGGCGCAAATGAGGTTGGGCTTGAGCAATCCAGCGTCGCGGGTCACGGCGACGGTGCTCTGCCCATGGGTGCTGCGTGCCCATTCCACTTCAAGCGTGCTTTCCGCCAGGTGCATCTGAACGGGAACATCAGGATGGGCATGGGACCACTCGGTGACGCGCTCCATAACGGCTCGGCCGGTGGAATAAGGAGCGTGCGGGGCAATGGAAGGGGTAACCAGGGGATGTTCGCCATAGCTGTCGAGCAACTGCTCAACGCGTGCGAAGCCTTCGTCGAAACTCTCGTGGTCGGGCGGGTCGAAATCGGCGAGGGTCTGGCCGACAATGGCACGCAGGCCGGCGCGGTCGCACACAGCAGCCACTTCGGTTTCGAAATAGTACATGTCGGCGACGGTGGTGACGCCGCCCTGGATCATTTCAAGCGCCGACAGCGTAGAGCCCACGCGGACCATGTCCGGGGTGACGAACTTGCGCTCGAGCGGCAGGATGTAGCGATAGAGCCGGTCATCGACGTCTTCGCCGAGGCCGCGGAACACGGACATGCCCATGTGGCAATGCGTGTTGACCATGCCGGGCATGACAATGTCGCCGCCGCAATCGACAATCTCGGCGCCCGGGATGGTTGGCAGCGTGCCCGATCCAAGGGCCGTGATGGTGGTTCCGTCGATCTGGATCCAGCCGGGATTGTGCTCGGTCAGGGCGTCGTCGAGGGTCAGTATCCAGGCATTGGTCAGGAGGATGGTCATTCCGGCGCGAGAATGGTGCATTGCTCGGGAACAGGGACCAGCTTGGCGGCTGCACCCGGTTCCATGGGCCGGGTCAGCGGTCCGTTCGCAACCAGCGCGCCTGCAGGCGTATCGCACTGGTATTGATAGGCGCGGCCCAGATAGGTGCGCAGGCCCAACTCGGCCGGAATGCCTTGTATGGCAGAATTGTCGCTAACCTGCAGGCCATCGGCGCGGCAGGCCAAAGTAAAGCTGTCCGGGATGTCTCCGAAATGTTCAAGGCCAAGGGTCAGGCGCACACCGCCAGCAGCTTCTGCGGTGATCTGGGCGCCATCGCGTGCGACGACCTTCATCGGAATGAGGTTCTCGAAACCCACGAACCGGGCAACAAAGGCGTTGGCAGGTCGCTGGTACAGGCGTTCGGGTGTATCGAGCTGCATGATGCGGCCCTGATGCATGATGGCGACACGATCGGAGATCGAGAAGGCCTCTTCCTGGTCATGGGTGACATAGACCGATGTGGTGCCGTTGGCGCGCTGCAGCTGGCGGATCTCGACGCGCATGTCGATCCTGAGCTTGGCGTCGAGGTTCGATAGCGGCTCGTCGAACATCAGCAGTGGCGGCTCGATCACGAGCGCCCGCGCCAGCGCGACACGCTGTTTCTGACCGCCCGATAGGGCGCCCGGCAAGCGGTCAGCAAGGTGTGCCAACCCGACCCGGTCCAGCATGGCTCCCACGCGCCTGGCTTTGACATCACCTCCGACCCCCCGTTGCTTAAGTCCGAAACCGACATTGTCGGCCACGGTGAGATGGGGAAACAGTGCGTAGTTCTGAAAGACAAGGCCGATGTCCCGCCGGTGAGGTGGGAGACGGGTGAGGTCGCGGCCGCCCAGCGTGATGGTTCCCGAGGTGGGTTGCAGGAAGCCGGCAACGAGACGCAACGTCGTTGTCTTGCCGCAGCCGCTGGCGCCTAGCAGCGACACCAGCTCGCCTTCGGCAACGGCAAGGGACAGGTTCTCCAGCACCTGGGTGGAGCCGTAATGGGCGGAGATGGAGTTGAGGGTCAGAGATTGGGTCATGGGACTATTTGGCCAGGAAGGTCAGGCCGAGCGTGCGCTCGACAACGGCCATAACGGCCACGGTGAGGATCATCAGCAGCACCGAAACCGAGGCAACTGTGGGATCAAAGAATTGCTCCATATGGGCGAGCAACTGGATGGGCAAGGTCGATAGGCCCGGGCCAGTCAGAAAGATCGAGATGGAGACATCGTTGATGGAGGTTATGAAGGCGAGGATAAACGCCGCGATGACGCCGGAGCGCACATTGGGCAAGAGGATCGTGAAGAAGGTCTTCAGCGGCGGCGAGCCTAGGCTGATGGCGGCTTCCTCGACGGAAAAATCGAACGAGGCAAGCGAAGCGCTGATGACGCGGATCACATAGGGCAGCACCAGCAGCGCATGGCCGAGCAGCAGGGCCAGGTAGACCGGCGCACTTAATTGCACGGCGAGGTTCTTGAGCAGGGAAAAGCCCAGAACCAGCTCGGGCACCAGCACCGGAAGGATGAACAGCGTGGAGAGCCAGCCGGGAAGCTGGATGCGGTGGCGATTAAGCGCATAGGCGGCTGGGATGCCGATGATCAGGGCGATGATCGTGGAGAGCAATGCGACCTGCAGGCTGGTGAGAATGGTGCGGCGGAAAGCGTCGATCTGGAAGATGTTCTCGAACCAGCGGAGCGACAGTCCCTGCGGCGGGAAAGTGAGATAGGTGGTGTCGCTGAGCGCCGCTCCAAGCACGATAACAAGCGGACCCACGAGGAAAAAGAAGACGAGGACAGTGCCTGCAATGAGCAGAGGGTGAATGTTGCGGGTCATCAAACAGACATCGGGTTGAGGCGGCGCGCTACGGTGTTCATCAGCGCCACGATGGCGATGGTGATGACGACCATGACGGCGGCAATGGTGGAGGCGGCAACCCAATCGAAGGTGACCATGGCCTGCTGATACATCAGCGTACCCATCATCATCACCTGCTCGCCGCCTAGCAATTGCGGCGTTGCATAGGAGGTGAAGCTGCCGGTGAAAACCAGCACGGCGCCGACGATGAGGCCGGGGATGGCGAGGGGCAGCGTGACCTGCATGAAGGTGGCGGACGGCTTGGCGCCGAGCGATGCGGATGCCTGGATCAGGTCATCGGGAATGGATTCGAGCACTCCAACCAGCGTCAGGATCATCAGCGGCACAAATAGATAGACCATGGCGACGATGACGGCACCTTGCGTATAGAGCATGGAGATCGGCTCGCCGATCAGCCCCAGATTGAGCAAGGCCGAATTGAGAATGCCGTTCTTGCCCAAAATGATCAGCCAGGCAAAGGAACGCACCACGACGCCCGTCAGAAGCGGGAAAACGGCGGCGATGATCAGGATGGATTTGAGCCAGCCGGGTGCGCGCGACACGACATAGGCCGTCAGAAAGCCCACGACCAGGGCAATGGCCGTTGTGGTCAGCGACACGGTGATGGTGCGCAACAGCACGGTGCGGCGGAAGCCGCTGCCGAAAAAGGACATGTAGGTGGCGAAAGGGCCCGCTGGTGTGGTGAAGGTCGTCCAGATCGTTGCGAGGACCGGCAGCACGAGAAAGGATACCACCAGCAGGGTGGCGGGAAAGGCCAGGCTCCAGCCGGCGAAACGTTTCATCTTGGTGGCCTTGAAGGAAAGAGGACGGGGCAGATCGAGCCGCCCCGTCAATAGCGATTACATGCCGAAGATTTCGTTCCAACGCTCGACCCAGCCGCTCTTGGCAGCATTCATCTTGGCGTAGTCGATCCGCTGCAGTCCGGCAATCAGGTCCGCGCCGTATGTCCACAGCGATGCCTGTTCGGGCGTTAGCTCGACCGAGGTCACCACCGGGGCATCCACGCCCTGTTCAGCCAGTTGCTGCTGGATCTCGGGGGACAGGATGAAGTTGATGTACTCATAGGCCAGTTCGGGTTCAGGCGCGCCGACCGGGATGTTGACTGTGTTGAGGGTGGCGATGGAGCCTTCCTCGAGTTCGGCCCAGACAACGCTGGGCACGGCTGCCTGGATCTGGCCCAGGGTGAAATCCTGCGCAATGGCGGCGGAAATTTCACCGGTCGAGAACAGATTGATCATTTCCGAGCCGGTATTGTAGTTCTTGACCACGTTCGGCTTGAGCTCTTCGACGGCGGCAAAGGCCGCATCCTCATCGGCGAAGGCGTCGACGCCGGCATGATCGCCAGCCTTCATCACCACCATTGGCCCAGCCGTCGTCGTGATGCCCGGCAGCGACAGCGAGCTGGCAAGGTCTTCGCGCCAGAGGTCGTTCCAGGAGGTGATTGGAGTGGTCACCTTGCTTGAGTCATAGACAATGCCGACGCGGCCAATGGTATAGGCCGGGCCGTACCCGCCCTGCGGGTCCTTGGCCAGGTCGTAGATGCCGGCAAGGTTGGGCAGCTTGGCTGGATCGATCTTCTGGAAGAGGCCAGCCTCGATGGCTTGCTGGCTGAAGCTGTCGGAGAAATAGGCGACGTCCACACCGCCGCCGTTGCGGATCTGGATCTTGTTGAGGCGCTCGCCATTGTTGCCGGTCTCGAACACGATCTCGCAGCCGCACTGCTCGCGGAAGGGCGCAAGGACGATCGATTCGAGCTTCTCGCCATTGAAGCCCCACCAGGAAATGGTCAGGGTCTTGCCCTGGGCCATGGCAGGCGCGGCGGACAACATAGCCGCGGCGGAGAGCGCCAGAGTGGTGGTAAAGAGCTTGTTCATGGGGCTTCCTGTTCGCCTGCGGTAAACTGTTTGTCGTGGCTCAAAGCCTATTTTTGTGGCGGCTCCATCGCAAGCACATTCTTTGTGCTAGCCCCAAGCTTCTGCGTTGGCTGCGTGAGCCGTTGGCGATAGTACTGCACGCAGGTTGCACGCCATCAAGGCACCAACGGACTCGACGGACACAAATGGATCTTCCTTCTGACCTGCTGATCAATGCTGCCGACGAGGTGCAAATACGCCAGCACCTGGCTTTGGTTGCACTGGGCAAGCGCCCGGCGACGCGGGCCATCCGCGTGGGCCGACTTCTTGATGTGAATGGCCGGCGATGGCACGATGATCAGGAGATCGTGGTTGCTGGGCGCAGAATTGCCTGGGTCGGACCCAGTGGTGAGTTTCCCGGAATTGTGGACGAGCGGAGCGATCGCTCCGAGCTCGCTGCGGTTCCCGGCTTTGGCGAGGTGCACAAGCACATTGAGTCGAGCCACCTGACCCCCGAACATGAAGCGGCTTTGGTGCTGCCGCACGGCTGCACCTGGACCTGCGAGGCCAGTCACGAATTCTCCAATGTAAACGGCCCCAGGAACCTCGAGTTCTGGCTAAAGGCGCGGCTCGCCGGATCGCCAATGAAGATCTTTCCACTGCCCGGTTCGGCCGTGCCGCCGACGGCTTATGAATGGGGTGGCGGACACTTCGGCTACGAGGAGCAGCGCGCGTTTTTGTCGAGCCAGATGATGGTGGCAGGGCTCGACGAAGTGATGGATTGGCCCGCGGTCTGGAACCCGCAAAATCCCTCCTATGATCGGCTCTGGGGCATGATCCGGGCGACCTTCGAGCAGCGCGGTGTGGTGGAAGGGCACGCAGCGGGCATGCGTGGGATCAATGATATAAACGCGTTTGCCGCAGCGGGCATGGCCTCGGACCATGAGGCATGGACGCCCCAAGAGGTTGCGGACAAGCTGCGGCGCGGCTTGTTCATGGAGATCCGGCCGCATTCTCTTCAAGAAATCATTGGTGGGTTGCTGGCTGACGGGCAACAGGATTGGTCCCAATTCGCCCTCTGCACCGACGACCGGTCTTGCTCGGACACGATGAAGCTGGGCGCGACCGACCACAATGTACGGCTCGCCATAGCTGCGGGCCTCGCGCCCGAGATCGCCATCCAATTGGTGACAATCAACCCCGCCCGGCACATGCGGCTGACGCCGTGGGTTGGCTCGATTGCGCCCGGGCGGTTTGCCGATCTGGTCATGCTGGACGATGTGGCGAGCCTTTCCATTGCCGAAGTGTGGGCTGACGGAGAGCAGGTGTCGCGTGGCGGGAACTATATCGGGGCGCTCCCGCCGGTCGAGTGGCCGCTATGGGCAACGGAGACCGTCAAGATTGATCGCGCAATGACAGCTGCGGATTTCGCGATTGCAGCACCGGAAGGCCGAGAAACCGTCAGCGCCGCCTTGCTGCGCCCGTTTCACTGGGACGACGATTTCATCACTAGGGAATTGCTGGTGGTGGACGGCCAGGTGCAGCGAGATTCCGGCCGCAACATCACCAAGTTTTCCATCGTCGATCGTTTTTCAGGCGAGGGGAAGACCTCCGCCATGTTCTGGCTGGGGGCCGGGCCTAGGACTGAGGACACCGCACTGGCCTGCTCGATGGGGCACGACAAGCACAATATCTGGGTGGTGGGGTCATCGGACGGCGCTATGGCGAAGGCGGTCAACGCGCTGCGAGCAACGCAGGGTGGCTGGGCGCTGGTTGGACGCGGGGAACTGCTGGCAACTGTGAGCTATGAGGTCGGCGGGTTGATGACTTGTCGGCCGGCGGCAGAACTCGATGCGGAAATGCAGGCGCTCTACAAGGCCGGCGAAAGCATCGAATGGATGTATGAGCCAACCTATTCCCCACGCTGGTGGCCTGGCTTTCCCGAGCGGCTGGCTTTTGCAACATTGACCTGCGCGCCTTGGCGTTGGGTACTCGTGGCGCCATCGCCCTTGGCGCCAAACGGCTTCGTCAACGTGGCGACAGGCGAGACACATCCGATTGTCTGGTGAGCAATCTAGTCTCGCTTTTGCGAAGCTTGGGCCTTCAACCTCTACCATATCGCAAGTCCTGATCTGAATGTCTCCAACAAGCCGCGTTTCTGAATACACCCTAGAAGGACCCACTTTTAGCTGAGTGCTGGAGGACCACAATATTTCTTCAAGGCGTGTGCCGATGAGATCGCGGCTGGCCCTGCTGCCGGCGGCTTATGTCCGCAATTAAAGGGTCAACAACCAGAAGCGGACTGGCAACAACCCACCCCCGCACAGGCCAGTCGGCCATCGACCCCATTGCGGCCATTCCGAAGAGCTCGTTGGTTGAGGAAAGCAATCACTTGTCTGAGGTGGTGGACGTACCTACGCGCGAGCACAGTTTACCGGGTGACCTGCAGGTTCTGCTGAAAATCGCCATGGTCGCGACGATCGTGGCGAGGTCGGCACCAGCTGCCATTGGTCTGAGCTACATTCGAGAGGGCAGAGAAGCCCAAAGATTGAAGGGCGGCGCTCCCGGTGCTCAGTGGCGTGGCTCTTCTTACCTGTGCTGGCGAAATATACTGGCAGAACGCAACGGTTAGGAGGTCAGCCGTTGCCGTGGTAGCGCCCCTGGCACCATTGCCAATAGCGAGCGGCAAGCAGGGTGCAAAGCGGACCGGCGGCGATGGCGGCAAGACTGGCCAAGGAGCCAAGAAATGGCACGGGTTTGTCCAACAGCACGGCAACCGGCACATAGGCCATGAAGCCGAGCGGAATGACGGTTAGAAGCGTCACCTGCAGGACCGGGGTGAAGATTGGCAGTGGATAACGGGCGATCTCCCAAAAATCGAAATAGATGCCGAACAAGAAACGCGAGCGGCCAAGCACCATGGCGGTGGCGCCGATAGCGGTGAAAAGCGCGGCGGTGATGAGCGCAGCGCTGACGATGCTGAGGCCGAACTGGATGCCGACAAGCGGGGTCCAGGCGACACCTAGCTCGGGCAGCGCCCACAGGATCAGGAAAAGGCCCAGCAGCAAGTGCCCCCCATATTCGATGTTGATGCCGCTAAAGACGAGGTAAAGCCAGGGGTGGATGGGCCGGACCAAGAGCACATCGAAATTGCCGCTACGCACCAGCTGGTCCATGTCGCGCAGCTGCACAAAGGTAAAGCATGCGCCCAAGGCGTAGGCAAAAACATGAAAGCCCAGCATCAGCGCAATTTCGGGCCAGGTCCAGCCGCCGAGCTGGTCGAAGCGTGAGACGATGATCCAGATGGCGCTGTAAACGCCCAGATAGCCGAAGGCCTGCGCGATCCAGGCGATTACTAGGCTAGCACGATATTGAAGGCGGGACCGCATCTTCATGCGGGCAAGGTGAAAAAGGGTAGCGATCATTCTAGCCTCCCGCAATCACGAGACGGCGGGTGAGCAGTGCCCAGAGCCCGGCGATCACGGCTGCCAGCACGGCAACCCAGCCCAGCCCCGTCAGCAGCAGCAGCGCCGTGATGCCCAGATCATAGCGTCCGAGATAGGCCGCGAGGGGGTAATAGGTCACAAAGGCAAAGGGCGTGGCGCCGGCAATGGCGGCGAGCCAGGCGGGAAAGAACCAGAGCGGCACGATGTTGCCGGAAAAGACCACCATCAGCCCGCGCATGAACCACTCCAGGGAATGGGCATCGAGCACCCAAAAGCTTAGTAGCGCGAAGATGATGCCGATCGCAAAGACCACAAGGATCGACACGGCGACGAGGCCGAGAAAGATCGCGAAGTGACCCGAGCTGGCGGGAGGCTCTAGCCCGAAGATGAGGCTCACGATCAGCCCGCCGGGAATACCGATCAGGAGCAGATCATAGAGCCGGCGGCCGACCTGTTCGGCCAGGAGCGCCAGGGGATAGTGCATAGGGCGCAGGAGGTGGCTGGCGATCTCGCCGCTTTTGATCAGCGCCCCGACATCGCGCACGATCTGCGTTGCGTCCCAGCTGGTGAGAATGGCGCCGCCCAAAATGCCATAGGCGATCATTTGCCCAAGGCTGACGCCGTTGACCGTCGGCACCTCGCCATAAACTGCTGTCCAGACCGAAGTGCGCACGACGATGTCGAGCAGACCGCTGAACAGAAGTGCCCAGAGCTGAACGCGAAAGGTGAGCTGTGTGCGAAAGGCCGCTTCTGCCAAGGCGGCAAACATCAGGGTCTCCGCCCTTCAAAGTAGGTGCGGATGACCTCCTCGATGTCCGGCTCTCGCATCTGCGCGTCAAGGAGGCTGGTGGCGCTTGGCAGGCTGGTGATGAAATCGATGAGCGACCGATCGGGATTGGTGACCAGAAAGTCTCGCACCGCTCCAGTGTGGGATATCGGCTCGGCGCCCAGCAGGGTGAGGGGGCCCGGATCGGTCGCGAAGGTCAACTGCAGCTGGCGCCGCGTTCCGAAACGCTGCCGCAGTCCATCGGTACGGGCGTCATAAAGCAGCTTGCCCTCGTCCACCATGATCAGGCGCGGGCAGATGCGCTCGATATCCTTCAGATCATGGGTAGTGAGAATGATTGTGACGCCGGCCTCCCGGTTGATCTCGGCAAGAAAGCGGCGCACCACTTCCTTGGCAACCACATCGAGTCCGATTGTGGGTTCGTCGAGAAACAGAATCTCGGGATCATGCAAGAGGGCGAGGGCCAGCTCGGCGCGCATGCGCTGGCCGAGGCTGAGCTGGCGCACTGGACGGTCGATAAAGCTACCGATCTCCAGCATGGCGACGAGCCGCTCGCGATTTTGCTCGAGACGCTCGGGCGCAACACCATAGATGCGGCCATGCAGATCAAAGCTGTCGCGCACCGGCAGGTCCCACCAGAGCTGGCTGCGCTGGCCGAACACCACCCCAATCTTGCGCGCATTGGCGATCCGATGCGTCACCGGATTGCGGCCCAGCACTTCTACCTGCCCCCCCGAGGGGGTGAGAATTCCGGTAAGCATCTTGATCATGGTGGACTTGCCGGCGCCATTGGGCCCGAGATAGCCCACTGCCTCGCCCGCCTCGATGCTGAAGCTGATGTCCTGAACCGCCGGCACGTCCTTGCGCTGTGGCCGGATGAGGTCAAGCAGACTTGCGCCCTTGCCTGTGCGCCGCACCACCTGCCGGAAGATCTTGCTGGCTTGTTCGGCGCGGATAGCTGCCATGGGAATTGTCCGGATGGAAGGAGCTAATGGCTACAGAGAGAGCATTACAGTTCGATGTCGGCAAGCACGCATGACCGAGAGGCGACTTCCTGTTGCAGCATCCCTGCCGTGCCCTGCAGCCTCTTAAAGTCTAAGTCCGCTTCCCGACAACGGAGGCTGAGAGCGGACAGTCAGCAAGCCACCCCCAAACAACATCGGACGACCGCGGCAGCAACGGCAGCTAACGGGCAACTGCAAACACCGCCCGAATGTCCTGACTGGGGCGCAACTCAGTCGACACTCCATTTCCTCTATGCAGCTCCGAAACTAGGGCTGAATCCCGTTCTTTGTAGAATCGTGCAACTCGAAAGGAGCATCGCCCTAACGGTACAACGGTCGAGGTGATCAAGTGAGGACATCGGCGAGCAACAAACGCCGAAGCAACCCCAAAGGAAAACACACCATGTTCCGTAACGTCACCGCCGCTTCTATCGCTCTTATTCTCTTGTCCTCTGCTACATTCGCATCCGAGAACTCGGAGACCGACAACAACATTCACGGCCGCTCAGTCGCGGCGATCACTGCTAATCTCGCGGAATACCACGGTATCAATGCAGATCGCGTTGAAGCCTGGGGCGACAAGATCATCGTCCACACCAACGACGAGAATGGCGTCAATCGCATGCTTTACCTGAACAAGGACACTCTGCGCCCGCTTGCCGATGCTCCTTCAGTTGCATCTCGTCTCGATGTGATTGAAGTTCGGCCTGCCGGTTCGTTTCGCTGGGCCGATGAGCCTGCCCGCTCGCTCCTCGCTAGCGACGACGATGGCTCCAACTCCTCCTCAGCCTTCTAAACAGACGTTCATCTCGTCTCGCATCGACAAGCACTGTTATCTGGACAACCTGAGGTCTCGCAAGAGACCCAGGTCGTCCGATCGCGTTTGCCCATCCTCTGATCAGAAAGGCCTCAGCTCTTTGGCGCTTCATTACCACTGAGCGAATCCCTAAGGTCGTCAATTCTGCTCTTCTTTGAAGTAGAATCGTGCAAGTGATTAGGAGTTTGATGATAACACTGGGTAGCGACGGGGTGCTTAGATGGTGTCGAGGCGATCGAGGGATCGCACAACATCAAAGGAATACATCATGAAGACCGTTATGATCACTGGCAGCTCGTCAGGCTATGGCCTGGAAACCGCCCGCTTCTTCCTCGCTCAGGGCTGGAATGTCATCGCCACAATGCGCACGCCCAGGGAAGACGTCTTACCGCACTCCGAGCGGCTCCGCGTCATTGCCCTCGACGTCACGGACGAGCGAAGCATCTCAGCAGCCCTCGAGGCGGCTGGTCCCATCGATGTTCTGGTCAACAATGCTGGCATCGGCGTCGTTGGAGCCTTTGAAGCAACGCCCATGAGCCATATCCGCAAGGTGTTCAACACCAACACCTTTGGTGTCATGGCTATGACGCAAGCCGTCCTTCCGCTGTTCCGGGCACAGAACTCCGGGGTCATCGTGAATGTCACCTCAAGCGTGACACTGGTGTCCATGCCACTGGCTGCCGCCTACACCGCCAGCAAGATGGCTATCGAAGGCTTCACTGGATCTCTGGCGCATGAATTGGCGGCATTCAACATCCGCGCCAAGCTTGTGGAGCCGGGCTATGCGCCAACGACGCGTTTCGGTGAGAATTCAGAGCTGAACATCGCGGATCTGATCCCTCCTGCCTACCAGTCCTATGCCGAACCAATCTTTGCCGCCTTCGCCAATCCAACTCTGACCACCAAGGAGAGCGATGTTGCCGAGGCCGTCTGGGCGGCTGCTCATGATGTTTCCGGACAGCTTCGTTTTCCCGCCGGTGCTGACGCCGTCGAACTCGCGCGGGCAAGCTGAACCGCGCTCCAAAGCAAGAATACTCGGGTGCATGATTGCGTGCACCCGAGTACCTCTAAGGCAGCCCGATACACTTGAGAATGAACTCATGAACGAGCACATCGCCGAACTGCGGGATCTTATTGATCGGCACGCCAAGCCCGACATGAGTACACCAATTGCTGGGATCATGTTGGCCCGCCAGGATGTGTCCGCCCATGAGCAGACGATGTCTGGCACAGTGATAGCGCTTGTGGCGCAGGGTGCCAAGTACCTGGCGCTGGGTGATCGTGTTTATGAGTATCGTGCAGGGCAATATCTGGTCGCCTCCGTTGACCTTCCTGTTTCTGGCCAGTTTCTGGATGCAAGCCCCGATCACCCGGCACTGGGGTTCGGGTTGGAGCTTGAGCCGATGGCTGTAGCCGAACTACTGCTGCAAGCGGGACCCGATGGCGTGCGTCAAGGCTACGGGCCACCGCCATCCAGCATGCTTGTTAGTGATGCGCCGCCACCATTGCTGGATGCCATTGTTCGCCTGCTACGCCTACTCGACTCTCCTCGCGACATTGCTGTCCTGACGCCTCTCATTAAGCGGGAGATCCTCTGGTGGTTGATCGTGGGAGAGCAAGGCAGCGCCGTTCGCCAGCTCGGCCTCGCCGACAGCCATCTCAGCCACATCTCGCGAGCCGTTCGCTGGATCCGCGAGCACTACGCAGCGTCGTTCAAGGTGGAAGACGTGGCCGAGTTCGTCGGCATGAGCGTCTCGGCTTTTTACCGCAACTTTCAGGCAGTCACTGCTATGAGCCCTATCCAGTTTCAGAAGCAGATCCGGCTGCAAGAAGCCAGACTCTTGCTGGCGAGCCATCCCAACGATGTCACTGGTGTGGGCTTCAAGGTGGGCTACGACAGCGCTTCTCAGTTCAGTCGTGAGTATCGCCGGTACTTTGGTGCCGCACCCAGCCAGGATGCTCAGAAGCTGCGGTCGCTTACGGCGACGCTCGCCTAGTGGCACGCCTTGCCGCCGGCCATCAGTGTCCGCTTCTTTAATCGGGCATTGAGGTCAAGCTCCAATCTCCTCTTCCACTGCGTTTCGTCTCCATGCGGGTCACGCTTCTTTTCGTGGTCGGCATACCGGCGCGAGCCGGAGCTGCCACAAGCATTGGTCGGATCGGGTCGGGGTGCCTTGCTTTTGGACGCGCTATGATGCGCAGCAGACATTTGCGGCTTCGCCCCGGCTCCCTCGTCCGCACTGGACGAACTGCAACGAAGAGCTGGTTTTCCTGGTAGGCGATCACATCGTCAGGCGAGCACCTCCTTCTCCGCGTTGCAGAACAGAGTGCCATCGGTCCACATGGCATGGAGTACGACGGCAAGCTTCCGCGCCACCGCGACCATCGCGCGTTTGCGACCCTTTCTACGGGCCAGCCGAGCACCGAAGCTACGCAGTGACGAGGGTTGGCCTCGGCCGTTCATGATGGTGTTGGCCGCCAGGAACAGGGCTGAGCGGACCTCGACGTCGCCGGCCTTGGATATGTGGCCTGGGTTGTCCTTCTCTCCAGACTGGTACCGCCTGGGTGTAAGTCCAAAATGGGCAGCTACCGTCTTCGAGCGCCGGAAGCGCTTGGGGTCATCCACTGCGGCCTTGAAGGTCAGCGCAGCGACAAAGCCCACGCCCGGCGCGGACATGAGTAGCTGACAGATCGGATCATCATGCGCCAGGGCCCTGACGCGCTTATCGATCTCAAGAAACGCGTGGTAGAGGTGACCGCGGGCATCCAGCAGTGGACCAAGCGCTTCGGCAAGTGCGGGATCGGCAATCACAGCCTGGCGCGCCATCTCGTCGAACCGGGCATGATAGATCTGCGCCGGCAGCTTGACGCCATAGACCTTGAGCAGTCCACGCACCTCGTTCTCCAGGTCGATGCGCCGCCGCAGCAGCGCCTTGCGTGCCGCCAGGAGCGTCTTCAGCCGCTGGCTCTCCAGGCTCTTCACATGCACCTCGCGGTACCAGCCGGTGCGCAGGATCTGGGCTATGCCGCGTGCATCGTTACGGTCGGTCTTGTTGCGCAAGCTCGACAGAGTCGTCTTCACCTGGCGGGCTTCCATGACGACAACGCGGAAGCCTTCGGCCCGCAGCCCAGCCGTCAGCCATGGAGTCAGATTGCCGGTCTCCAGTGCCACGCCATCAACATGCTCGGCAAAGCTTCGTATCGCAGCGGCAATCTCATCGATCTCCGAGGCAACTTCACGTTCAAGGCACAGCTTGCCTTGCTCGTCGATAATGCACAGCGACGAGGACCGCAGGCCAACGTCAACACCAACATAGTATCCCATCATAGTCTCCCTGCTTCTCGGTGGTCGTTCTGACCACAATCATATCAGGGAGCTCGCCTCATGCTCAGAGCGAGCCCGATTACCTATGCTTCTGGGTCGAGCGGCTGCTAGGTTGTATGACCGACTTTGGGGCGCAAAGCGGCGAGCAAATCTGCTAGGGAGCTTCTGGAGCGCGCCCCACCACCAAGGTTGAGAACAGCTCGGGGCTAAGTGTCCTGCTGTAAACAGCGTCAGCTGTAGCCCCGATTCCGTCAAGGACCTTGCTGAAGAAGCACCTCGCTGCAGCGGCTGCGACAATGTCGAAGATTTCTGCATCGTCCAATCCATGAGCGATGAGCTGATCAATGTCGTCCTGCGTGACAGAGCTCGCATCGCGGACCACTTTGCCAGCGAACTGGATGATGTCTCGCTCCACCTGATCAATCGGTGCTGCCGGTTCCAGCTTGGTTATGGCGGCGACATCTGCCTCTGCTAGTCCCTCACGCTTGAGCACGCTGGCATGGGCAAGCATGCAGTAGGAGGACTTAAGTTCTCTAGCCGCCGCCAGGGTCACCAACTCATACCGTCGTACGCTCATCTGCCCACGGATGGAGCTGAGCAGGCCGGTCCAGGCCTGCATCACCTCCGGACGGTAGCCGAACACCTTGTGCATGTTAGGCAGGTAGCCGTAGCTTGCCTCGGCTGACGAGTACATCTGAGCCACAGAGGCACTTTCGTTAGAGTCGGGCGTCTTGATGAAGGCCATCATAAGCACTCCTCTGCGGTATCCCGTGCCAGCGTAGCCGTGGCGCAAGATCGATTGCAAGCCGCCGCCGAGCGTTTTGAATTACCCCCGGCGAGCGGCCTCGATGGCCGCAACATCGATCTTGGTCATCGTCATCATGGCTTCGAAAGCTCTCTTTGCTTCATCGCCTCCCGCCATCATTGCTTCAGTAAGCGCGCGTGGAGTGATCTGCCAGGAAATACCCCATTTATCCTTGCACCAGCCGCACTGGCTTTCCTGTCCACCATTGCCGACGATGGCGTTCCAATAACGGTCTGTTTCCTCCTGGCTGTCGGTTGCAATCTGGAAGGAGAAGGCTTCTGTGTGCTGGAATGCAGGTCCACCGTTGAGCCCCATGCAAGCAACTCCCGTGACGGTGAAATCGACTGTGAGAACGTCACCCTCCTTGCCCGACGGGTAATCGGCCGGAGCGCGGTGAACGCCATTCACCCGGCTGTCAGGAAATAGGTCGGCGTAGAAGCTTGCCGCTTCTTCCGCGTCCTTTTCGTACCAGATACAGATCGTGTTCTTGGCAATGGTCATTGCATGTCCTTTTATTGCTGTGTCCACGTCGCTCCTCCTGCCAGCTTAGCTTGCCTAACGGGAAGTGGAATGCACGCTTGCAACTACAAGGACGTACGAGAACAGTGTTCGCCGACATGCGGTCTGAACAGCGGAGGCGCTCTCTCAGTGCTCTGCAGAATCCGGTGCTCGTTTTAAGGGGTTGTCGAAAGTTACAACTGCTGTTCGTCGTACCGTATCGGATGCTGACGCAACTCGTCAGTTGGCCGGAGCAATAGTACAATGCACATGGGCCCGCCGGTTTTAGGCGCGGCCGCAGAAACGAGGCCTACAGATGAAGCCGTTTCACCAAATTCTGGCTAACAATCTTGTGGCCAATGTCACCAATTTCACGGTCTGGTTCGCTATAACGTTCTGGACCTTTATCGAAACTCAGTCGGTGTTCGCGACCGGCATGATCGCGGGCGTCTACCTGGTGTTCACGGCAGCCTTTGGCTTCTGGTTTGGGTCGATCGTCGATCACAACGCAAAGAAAACCGCAATGATGGGCTCAAGCGCTGTTTCGGCGCTTTTCTACCTGGCGAGCCTGGTGATCCTTCTGCTGGAGCCTGAAGGCGCCTTTGCCGACCCCTATGGTCCCTATCTCTGGGGTTTTGTGCTGCTGGTGATGCTGGGCGTGATTGCTGGCAACATCCGCTCCATCGCTCTGACCACATTGGTAACGATCCTCATTCCGGAAGACGAACGTGACAAGGCCAACGGCCTGGTCGGGATGGTCTCGGGCATTGGTTTTCTGACTACGTCGGTGATTTCTGGATTTCTGGTCGCCTATGCCGGCATGCTGGGCGTGATCAGCCTAGCCCTTGTCACCACAATGCTGGCGCTGCTGCATCTTGGTTTCGTGCGCATCGACGAGGGACGCATAGAGCCAAACAGCGAAGGTCACGTCGAACCCAAGCTGGTGGACATCTCCGGCACCATCCGGGTGATTGCTGCCGTACCAGGACTTTTTGCTCTGATCTTTTTCGCCTGCTTCAACAATTTCCTTGGCGGCGTCTTCATGGCCCTGCTTGATGCCTATGGATTGTCGCTGGTCAGCGTCGAGGTTTGGGGGCTCCTGTTCGGCGCGCTGTCCACCGCCTTCATCCTGAGCGGCATCATCATCTCACGCACCGGACTGGGCCGGAACCCGCTGCGCACGCTTCTCCTGGTTAATCTCATCACCTGGTCAGCATGCTGCCTCTTCACACTACAATCTTCAATTTGGCTTCTGGCAGCAGGCTGTTTCGTTTGGATGCTGCTAGGGCCCTATGCTGAGGCAGCCGAACACACCACGCTGCAGAAGGTAGTGCCGCTGGAACGACAGGGGCGTGTGTTCGGCTTCGCTCAATCGGTGGAGCAATCGGCCTCGCCCTTGACGGCTTTCCTGATCGGACCGCTTACCCAGTTCATCGTGATCCCGTTTATGACAGAGGGGGCAGGTGCCCAATCCATCGGCCGCTGGTTTGGCACCGGTCCTGACAGGGGCATAGCGCTAGTGTTTACCATTGCCGGTATGGTTGGTGTGCTGGTGACGGTGATCGCCTTCAACTCACGCCCGTATCGCGACCTGTCGCGGGCCTATGCCGCAGGCAGTGGCAACGAAGATGCCGATGGCGGCGCGGCGATGGCCAGCCCGGCCTAAGCTGGGAGAAAGTTACTGCACTGAACGGTGGCTTGGGGAAGTTGTCCCACGGCCGGTGAACGGCGGTAGTGGGGCGCATTCCCGACTAGGCCTGCCGCCTGCCGTCGAAACCAGGTTCGCCCTTGTCTGTGGCTGGATCTGCCGACTCAGCCCTCCGCATCATTCCGGGCGGGTGTCGTCACGTTCAGCTCAATCCATTCGGCGGCAGCCGTTATATCCGCTGCTGCGAGTTGATGGTCGGCCTGCAACCTCTGCACATCGACCTGCGCACCGCTCGTCGCCAGATCATCCCCTATCGCTGGAGCCATCCCAAGGACGGGATCGTCACTACCTTCTAGCACCAGCACCTTAGTGCCGTTGTTGTCCGCATGCGGCGGGTTTTCAAGCACCTGGATGGCCCGCAGCAAAATTGCTCGACGTACGACGCTAGGATGGAGCTGAATAAACGCCCCCAGCATGTTCGCGCCGTTCGAGTAGCCCAAGAAGATGAGCTGGTTCGGATCAAGTCCATAACCAGTCACCGCACCCTCGACAAAGGCGGCAAATGCCTCCGCTTCGTCGCGGATATCCTGCTGATCGAAGCCTGTCTCGCCGGCGCGACGGAACCAGCGATTGCTTCCTTCCTCCGTGGCACGTCCGCGCACGCCGAGCAATGTCGCTCTCGGCGCTATACGTCGGGCAATTGGCATCAGGTCAGCTTCGTTTCCGCCGGTGCCGTGCATCAGCACGATTGTTGTCCCATCTGGGTCAGGTGGCTGGTTGAAGCGATGAATGAAAGGAAGATCGCGCGCAGGAAGCCTTTCTTCTCCCGGCAGGGCGAACTGCGGCAGGATCGCTTCCAGATCTTGAGCTCGCTTGGCGTCACGCGGAGGGATGAACAGAGTGGTGCCGAGCTCATCAGGAGATTCGTCCAAGGTCATGCCGGGACCGTCAGTGGCATACTCAAGGAGTATACCGGCAGGATCACGAACGTGGAGCGAAAGGAAATACTTACGATCATGAACTTCAGTCGGTCCATGCTCCTTTAGTGACAGGCGCATGGAGCGGACTTCATCAGTGTCGCGCGCGCGAAAGGCCACATGATCAGGCACCCCGGCGCCGGCCACTGAAGGAAGAAATCCTGAGACCTCGCGGATGTCGACGATGTCGGTATCGGACACCATCCGTTGGGTAAGGCCGGCTCGTGCGGCCTCGCCATAGCCGAAACGCGCTATAAAGCGCATTGTCTCTTCAGGCCTGTCGGTAAGAAGTGTGACGCCCCGGATCCGGGTCGGCGCAGTCTCCAGAGGCGCTGGCGTCTCCATACCTAGTCCAACCAACTTCACGATCAATCCGTCCGGATCCTTGAGACGGAGAACTGACTCTCCGAACTCGCGAGAAGGTCCCTCTATCGGAACATTGGCGGCAAGCGCGCGGGTCAACCAATCGCCAAGGGAGGCTGGCGGCACTGCCAGCGATATTTCGGACACCTGCCCGATGCCTGTACGGCCTCGTCCGGCTGCTTCCCATACAAGGAAGGTCAGCAACGAGCCGGGGCTGCCAAGCGCGTCGCCATAGATCAGATGCAGCTGCTCACCGTCTGCGAAGCCTGCCGTTCGCTTTACAAGCTTGAGTCCGAGAAACCCAACGTAGAAATCAACATTAGCCTGCACATTGGCGGTGATGCTCGTAACATGGTGGATGCCGCTCGTCATTTCGCTGATCCCACCCGCCGGTCCGCACAAACATTCCGTCTGCTTTTAGGGAGCAACAAAGGGAACTGCAACGGCTTGAATGGGGCGCAAAGAAGCGGACCTGCACCGTTGGATCACTGTCCGCTGTTGGCTGGACTGTTTCGCTCGTGCGCCCGTTTGACGTGGGCCGCTAAGTGGAAGAGGCGCCAATTCCGTTACCCTGCTGCCCAACCCTCCCCACCGGCAAAACGCCGATTGAAGCGCACGAGGTCTTGGTACAAGCTTCGGTAATGAGCGAACCTTTCCGTGTAGAAGTCCCGCCGTGCCGGATCGGGTTCGAACTGGCGATCGAAGCGGACCAGTTCGTGCACTGCGTTGGGAAGTGAGGGAAAGGCTGCGCTGCCTACTCCTGCAATGATGGCGGCTCCTAGCGCAGCAGCGGCCGGAATATTGGTGCGCGCCAGCGGCACGCCCAGGACGTCGGCGCGGATCTGGCACCAGGCATCAGAGCGTGCGCCGCCACCACTAATGCGGATAGTCTCGAGGCTAGCGCCGGACGATCGCTGAAGGGCCTCAAAGGCCCAGCGGACCGAATGCGCGACGCCCTCCATCACGGCCAAAGTGAGCTGTTCCGGACCGGTGCTGGCATCAAGCCGGGCGAAGACACCTCTTGAGCTTGCGTCCCAGATGGGTGCGCGCTCTCCTGCCAGGTGCGGCAGAAACAACGGCGTCGCGTTATCAGGCTGCCCAATGCCGGCCCTCTGGACGAGCTCGTCGGTTGAGCGGCCCAGCAGGGTGGAGAGCCACGCTAGGGAGGCGCCGCCCGATTGTGTGGGAGCGGCGTGCATGCGAATGCCTTGATAGGGCGGGAACAGGATGACGCCGGGCGTTGGCACGACTTTGCTCGACACGATACCGGGGATTTCACTTGTGCCTGACTGGTACATGGCATCGCCATCAGCAACGACGCCACAGCCAAACATCCCCGCCCAGGCATCCATGGCGCCAACCGTTACCGGAACGCCAGCAAAGGGCAGGCCCGGGGCGATGCGGCCGGCTATGTGGTGAAAGGGATGAAGCGGAGGCAGCTTGTCTCCAGCGCCGGGAACAAGCGCCAGGAGCGGGGCGACATAGGCACCATCGCTATTGACCAAGCCAACGGCGGCGACTGGATCACTGGCTATCGCACCGGTGAGCTTGAGAGCCACGAAATCCTTAGGCAGCAGGACGTGTCGCGTCGCTGCCCAGTTCTCCGGTTCGGTGCGTGCAACGAAGGCCATGCGCGACAGGGCGTGGCTAGCGTCGATCGGAACAGGGCCGCCAAACCAGTTTGTCTTCTGCTCCGCGGTTACCTGCTGGTCCAGTCTTACGGCATCCTGGGCAGCACGGGTATCCTGCCAGGTGATCGCGGGCCGGACCACATCACCACGGGGATCAACGAACACATGGGAATTAACCTGCGAGGTCAGCCCGATGCCGATGACGCGCGAGGGGTCGACCATGCGCGAAAAGCGATCAAGCGCGCCGAATACGCCATCCAGCCAGTCCTGTGGAGCCTGTTCGGCCATGCCGGGCGCCGTGCGGATGGTGGGGTGTGGATGGACGAAGTTGGCCTGTTCGGTGCCTGTTTCGTCGATCAGCGTTGCCTTAGTTGCGGTTGTGCCGACATCGATCCCAATCAGGCAGAAATCCACGCCTGTTCTCCCCTAATCCTGCTTGCCGTCCGGCAGGCGCTCCTTATAGTGCCTTGAAGCACAAGGAAAACAACCGTCGGCTCTAAAGCCGGCGAGATATCAGGAGGGCTCTTTCGTGTCGCTCAACAAATCTGCCCTGGCATTTGCCGGCATTTTACTTGCAACCACTGCCATAGGCACGGGCGCTGCGCTGGCCCAGGCCAAGGTGGCGATCGTGACCCCCTATATGGCGCAGCCGGGCACACAGTTCTACGTCGAAGCCTTCCAGAGCGTTGCCGCTGAAAACAATTGGGACGTCAATGTTATCGACACGGCCGGGGATGTTGCCGCCGTTATCAGCCGCATCGAAGATCTGGTGGTGCAAAATGTTGATGCGATCGTCATCAATGTCGATCCAACCCAGGTAACCGCCGGGCTCCAGGCCGCCAAGGATGCAAGCATTCCGGTGTTCGGCATGGATGCCGGAGCCGATCCGCTGCTCGTGACCAATGTCACTTCTAATGGCTATGCGATGGCTGCCGAAACGTCGACCTATGTTGCTGACCGGATCAAGGGCGAAGGCAATGTCGTGATGTTTGTATTCGACGCTTTCCCGCCAGTGCAGGTGCGTGGCGTTATCGCCGACGCGGTTTTCGGCAATTATCCTGATATCAACGTGCTTGATCGCGTCACACCCGATGTTTCGGACGGCGGCATTGCCGACAGCCGCGCCAAGATGGAAGCCATTCTGGCTGCCAATCCCGAGCCGGGCAGCATCAAGGCTGTGTGGGCAGCCTGGGACCAGCCGGCACTCGGCGCGCTACAGGCGATCGAAGATGCCGGCCGTTCGGATGAGGGCATTGTCCTCACCGGCATTGATGCCAATCCACAGGCCCGCGAAGCAATCGCCTCTGGCGGAAACTTCGAAGCATCGGTGGCGCAGGACTTTGCAGGGATCGGCGCGGCAACTGCCGAAGCTGTGGCGCGCGCGCTGGCTGGCGAGGAAATCCTCCAGTCGGTGACCTATGTGCCGACCAAGCTCGTCACTGCAGCAAACGCCTCCGAATAACTACCGCTTTGTTCGAAAACCAGGTAGGGAAGGAGCCCGACATGGCTCCTTCCGTTCCACTTCTTTCTGCTACTTCCGTTACCAAGGCCTATGCTGGCGTTCCAGCGCTGAGCGGCGCTAGCCTTGTCGTTGCACCGGGCGAGATCCATGCCCTGATGGGCGAGAACGGAGCGGGCAAGTCAACGCTTATCAAGATCCTTGCCGGCGTGGTAGCGCCTGACTCGGCCACAATCGCCGTAAATGGTGAGAGGGTGAGTATCGATTCGACTAAGGCCGCCTACCGACTGGGCCTGCGGTTCATCCATCAGGAATTCAATGTTGTTCCCACGCTGTCGGTGGCGGAAAACATTTTCATGGGGCGGCGCTATCCGCGCCGGGCAGGCCTGTTCGTCGATTGGGCGAAGCTCAACGGTCAGGCGCAACGGGCGCTCGACCGCTTGGGCATCGATCATATTGACCCTCGCCGGAACCTGGGCGAGCTTAGCCTGGGCGACCAGATGTTGGTGCGCATTTCTGCGGCCCTGCTGGATGACGCAAAGCTCTATGTGATGGACGAGCCTACCGCGGCCCTGACGCGCAACGAAAGTGAACGCCTGTTCCGCGTGCTGCGTGAGATCCGTGCGTCCGGCAGTTCGGTGCTCTACGTTTCCCATCGCCTCGATGAGATCATGACGCTGTGCGACAAGGCTACGGTGTTGCGCGATGGCCGCTCGATCGACAGTGGCACAATGGCCGACATCACCCATGACGATCTGGTTGCGCTGATGATCGGGCGAAAGGTGGAGGAGGCGTATCCCAAGGCGCTGGCATCGCCACGCAGTTCGATCGTCTTCTCGGCATTAGGCCTTTCAAGTGCCGGCTTCGGTCCGGTGGATATTTCCTTGCGCGAAGGAGAAGTGCTAGGCATTGCTGGCCTTTCCGGCTCGGGTCAAGGCGAACTTATTCGCGCGATTTTTGGCGATGCGAAGCTGACGGCGGGCTCGATGAGCTTGGGCTGTGCTTCGTACACGCCGTCGTCACCTGCTGCGGCATGGCAAGCCGGCGTCGCTTATGTGCCTCGCGAGCGACGGGCCGAGGGGCTGGTGATGCGCCGGCCGATTTTCGAGAACATCACCTTGGCCCACCTCAAGCGTCAGAGCCGCGCGGGCATCTGGCTCACGCCGCGCCGCGAGCAGCGCTTCGCTGCGGAACTGGGGGCTAATATGCGTCTCAAGGCGGTTGGGCCTGGGCAGGATGTTCTGGAGCTAAGCGGGGGCAATCAGCAAAAAGTGGTTCTTGCCAAGGCAGTTGCCGGCAATCCAAGCCTCTTGCTGCTTGAAGAGCCCACGCGCGGCGTCGACATCGGGGCCAAGTTCGATATCTATTCTATCGTGCGTGAACTGACAGCCAAGGGTGCTGCCGTTATCCTGGTTTCCTCCGACTTACCGGAGTTGATCGGCATCAGCGATCGGATCGCCATCATGCGTCAGGGCGGAATCACCACTATTATCGAGGCCGCGTCGACGCGCGAAGACGATCTCATCAATCTCTGTTATGGCCGGCCCGCCGGTATGGTTGCCTGAACATGCAGCTCTTTATTCGCCGCTATGGCACGCTGATCGGCTTTGTCGCCATTTTGGTGTTCTTCTCGGTCATGTTGCCGGGAACGTTCCCTACAGCTCGCAATTGGCTCAACATTTCCCAGCAAGTATCCATGCTCATGGTTGTTGCCGCGGGCATGACCATTGTCATGGTAATGGGTGACTTCGACCTTTCCGTGGGCTCGTCCGCAAGCCTTGCCGGCATCGTCGCCGCCCTCACGATGGCTTCCGGGCAGCCGATCTGGGCTTCGGTCGCCGTGGCGCTCGTTGTTGGACTTCTCGGCGGCATTTTCAATGGCACAATGGTGAGCCTTGTCGGCATCCTGCCGTTTATCGCGACGCTTGCCACGATGACCATGTTCTCAGGTGTGGCCTTTGTCGTTAGCGGTGGGAAGACTATTTCAGGTCGCGCGATTCCTGAAGAGTTTGGGGAATTCGCGCGCGGTGGCCTGCCGCTAGGAGAGTGGGACGGGGTGGCAATCATCCTGCCTAATCTCTCCCTCGTCGCCATCATTGTCGTTCTGGTGGTATGGATTCTGCTCGAGCAGACAACCTTTGGTCGCCGGCTCTATGCCATCGGGGGCAATATGGAGGCCGCCCATCTCAGCGGCATTGCCGTCAAGCGTCTGCGCCTAATTGCGTTCTCGCTGACCGGTCTGGCCGCCGCAGCGGGCGGTCTCATGTACGCCAGTCGTGTGGCCTCGGCCAATCCGGTGCAGGGCAGTGGCCTGATGCTCAACGCCATTGCCGCCGTTTTCCTGGGCACGACCATGAGTCGCCACGGCGAGCCGCGCATTCTAGCGACGATGATCGGCGTCATCGTTCTGGGCGTGCTTGATAATGGCTTAACGCAGATGAGCGTCGATAGCTATATTCGCCAGGTGCTTGTCGGTGGCCTGATCCTTGTCGCCGTTGGAGCGGGTTCTCTAGGGCAAGGAAGGCGTTGAATGGATTAGAACCGCGATGGTACCTTGAAGCCCATATTGAACGACCGCTTTTAAGAACTCGTTCAGGTGATCCCTACGGCAGAAACGGGGCGCGCTACAGACGGGCAGAGTAGTGCGGTTGAAGGCTAATGTGCGGGAATACACTTACTCTGGAAACGTGAGCCCAAGCTCAAGGCACAAGCGCTCGATACTGCCGTAGTCGACTTCCAGCCCATATTTGGCATCCAATGCGGCAGCGGCTTCACCTGTCATGGCGTCGGGGTTTTCGGCAATTTCCTTGAACATGGCTTCAAAGCCACCTGGTGAGATTATCTCGAGCAGGCGGCATTCTTCCTCCCCCGGGGTTCCAGAAAGTATGCCAATCATCCCTGGCCTTGAAAACGAAGTCGCCAGCTTCGGCCTCGATCGGCTTTCCGTTAATGAACGCCCCCATGCACCCTTTTACAACAAAGCTGTACTCGTCCTCGCGTGAATGACGATGGAGCGGAGCAGCCAAGGTCAGAGGAGGAACCCAATGCTCAATGATCGGAACGCGCCCTTGAGTATCTCTGTGATCAAGCAGATACCGCGCACCGAAATTCCCGAGATCCACTGCTTTGCCTAAATGCCGCTTTATCGGGCTGGATCTATCTCCGTCTCGCCCCGCCAGCTAGGCTCGCAGAGGACGAGCGCCTTGCTGACCGCCTGAGCACCGTTTCTTCAGGCTAAGCGTGCTAAAACATACCGCTGAAACTTGTCCCTTCTGCTCTCCGTATCTCTGTTGTGCTGGCGCGAAAAATCGATCAGCGGCCAGCTCTAAAGGGAGCTCATCAATGTATAGCATCACGCTAACGGCTGCAGCTGCGGCCGCGATTGCACTCGTTTCGGCATTTACGGTCTTGGCCCAGGAAAACCCACGGGTTGGCGGCGCTGCCATGTTCGCTGAAAAGAACATCGTGGAGAACGCGGTCAATTCAAAAGACCACACCACCCTGGTTGCTGCAGTTCAAGCCGCCGGTCTGGTTGAGACACTTCAGAGCCCGGGGCCATTTACCGTCTTTGCTCCAGTCAATGCCGGCTTTGCTAAACTGCCCGAAGGTACGGTTGAAACGCTCCTCAAGCCGGAAAACAAAGCGCAGCTCACCAAGGTGCTGACTGCGCACGTGGTGGCCGGCAAGATGACAGCGGCCGACCTGCTCACAGGAATCAAGGCGAGCAGCAACGGTCAACTGAACCTAAGCACCGTCAGTGGCGATGCGCTGACGGCAACCGCACGCGGCAATGCCATCTTCATCTACGATGAATCTGGCGGCGCATCACGCGTGACCATCGCCGACGTCAGCCAATCAAATGGCGTCATTCATGTCGTTGATGACGTGTTGCTACCGAAGTAGCGATACCATCTTTGATGCATCTGGCCCTGCACATGTGCAGGGCCTTGGATTTTCTTCTCGCCGTCCACGTCCCAGACCGGGTTGGCACGATCCCTGACCACAATCGGTCCTGTAAATTGAAATCGAGCCATCCAGACCAGCTGCGACAACTACGCTTTCGGAAATTGAAAGTGGCAGGACGAACGACAGAAATGGGGCGCAGGCTGGCCGCCCCTCAGCGACACTATTCCTCGGGGAATTGCACAGGCGGAGCCCACCAGGGCCCCGCCGTGCTCTGCTGTTCAAACGTGGAAGTAAGGATCGAGCACCCGTACTTCGGTGATGCGATCCACTGGCAATCCGTTAGTCTCAGCGGCCTGACGAAGGGCTTCTGGTGAAGGAGCGTCATAGATACAGAAGGTTTGGCGCTTGTCGGGCGTGACATAGGAATGGATCCAAGTGACGCCTTTCTCGGCATTGTTCCCGATCACGGTTGTGGCGATGCTGTTACCCTGTTGGTTGGGCGCGAGTCCTAGCCCATCCGGGAAGGTGCGTTCAACGAGATATCGACCCATGGTGTTCTCCTTTGGTGAACCGATGCAGGTCGCAGCTTCTCATCAGCACATATCGGGCACATCGGTGACCCCTCCCTATTTTGCGGCACGGGTCTCCCCATTTTGGCCGATTAGACCGGCCGTTATGGCTCGCTCAGCGGCCTCGCCTCTGGAGGCGACCTCAAGCTTGGCGAGAATTGCCGACACATGATGGTCAACAGTCTTGGGCGATATGAACATGGCTTTCGCGATTGCGGCGTTGCTCAGCCCTCTTGAGAGATGAGTCAGCGTCGTCAGTTCCCGCTGGGTAAGGCCGAAATCATTAGAGCGCGTGCTGGTTCTGGGGCCACGAGGAACATGAGCAGCGCCAGCTGCACGGAGTTGACGCCGCAGTGCGGCTGCTGCGGGGACCGCACCGAGCGTATCGAAGATTGCAAGCGCCTGGACTTGGGCTGGATGGTCACCATCTGCTAAAGCCCGCGCCTGTTCAAAAGGGCAACTACGATCGCGCCAGGCGTTTGCGGCCTCTGCCCATTGGCCGGAAAGCAGCAGCGCGTAAGGTTCTGCAACGAAATGGGGCAGAGCGGTTTGGACGCCGCACCGCTGCATCCAGTAAAGGAACTCTCCCGTGTGCCAGGCGTGCTGGCGAGCCACGGCAAGCTCGAGAACAGCGCTCGCTTCGGCTATTGCAGCCTTCTGGTCGCCCGCAGCAAATGCCAGTTCCGCTCGAGCTGCATGAACAGGTGCAAGACGCTGCAGGGTACCCGTTTGCCGCGCGAGTACCAAAGCCTCATCCAGAACGGAAGCCGCACTGCCATCCCCTCGGCGTACCCGAACCCTGCCGAGCGCGACCAGTGCCATGATCCGAGCGATTGTGGAGACGTTCTGATGGCTGTTGAGTACTTCTGATGCCGTTCTCGCTGCATTCTCGAAACGGCCCTGGTGCACGTCAATTAGCGCCAGCCAGGCCGAGATGTAGTGACCCGTATGGTCAAGGTCATGGGCTTGGGTATAGGCAAGCGCTTCGGCCAATTGTGCCTCCGCTGCGGCAAACCGATACTGCTCGCCATAGGATGTGCCGATGTTCATGTAGGCGAGTGCAACGGTTTCCGCGAGGCCGGCATCGCTGGCGAGGCTAATGCACCTGTCCAGATGAGAACGACCGGCGGGATCATCCGAGACTAGCTTGGCCGCTCCGACGACCAGTTCCGCCGCAGCCAGGGTCCCGATGTCTCCAAGTTGCCCGGCCATCTCGATTGCCTTGCCCCCTATGGAGACGGCGTTTTCCCTGTCCCGGTCGAGCATGCGCAGATGGGCTTGGGTTCGGTATGCAGCCGCAAGTTCGCGGGTGCTGCCGAGCGGCTCTAGTAGGCCGATTGCTTCTCGGATGGCCGCTTCTGCAGCGGCGTTCTGCCCGTCTCTCACTAGGGGCCAAGCCAGCGCAGCCAGCGTGCTGCCCTGCTGCCGCCTGTCGCCTTCAGACGTCCACAACGTGACCGCGGCGCGATAGGACTCAATCGCGGCACGGAGCTCGTCAATGATGGCGCATTCGCCTGCCAGAAGCGTTAGGATACGGGCGCGCTCCACGCCCGCTGCTCCTTCTAGGAAACGCAACACACTTCGGTAGTGTGCAGCAGCCTCTCGATGAGAACCGGCAGCGCTTGCCATTCTTGCTGCCAGGAGCCCGAAGCGTATCACCTCAGGGCCCGCGGATGCGCCTTCTGCATAGTGAGCGAGCCGGGCCATTTGACCTTGTTCAATGTATCCTGCACCGATGGCGCCGGTGAGGACCTGACGATAAAGCGACCGGCGGCGGAGAGGTTCAATTGCTTCGATGATAGCGTCGCGCGCTAACATGTGGCGGAACGCAATGCCGGTGCCGGTGTCCTCCAGCAGGCCAACAGCCAGGCACTCGGACAGCCCCGCGGTATCCTCCCCGAGAACTGCTTCAAGATGAGCGTAGTCACAGCGAATGCCAATGACGGCAGCCAGGTCCAGCAGGGCTCGTCCAGATTGTGTAAGGCTTGCTGCTCGCGCAAGAACCGCGTCGCGCACACTGCCAGGAAGGCCGGTCCCCTTGTAAGCTAGCGCTTCGGTGACGAAGAACGGATTGCCTGACGTTTTTTCGTAGAGGAGTTCGGCACTGGTGCCATGCTCACCAGCGAGCTGTGCAACTGCTGCTGGGCTAAAGCGAGTGAGAGAAATCCGCTCGATAGCTGCAGCACTTGCAAGCTCACCCAACAGGCGCTGGAGCGGCTGGTACCGGCGTACCTCATCATCCCGATACGTTGCGATCAGCAAAACGCGGGCTGTGTCCAGCCGCCGCCTCAGATACCGAAGGAGGTCGAGCGTCCCCTGATCGGCCCAATGGATATCTTCGATCACCATGACGCAAGGTCGGTTTACCGACCGCAGCCGCTCCAGTACACGTCCGAACAGCGCGATTGATTGGCCCGGCGCATCCATAGCTTTGGCAAGAGCTGGATCAAGAAGCGGGACTATGTCTCTAAGTGGCTCCAGCGGCGAGGGAGTAAGGAGTGCATCGCAATACCCTCTCAGGATCAGTGCGCCTTTGTCATGCGCAAGGGCAAAGGTCTCCACCAGCGAGGTTTTGCCGATCCCCGCCTCTCCGCTGACCAGCACAAGCCGTCCCTTGCCACTACAGGCATCTGTGAACGCCACCTCAAGGGCGGCGAGTTCAGCCTGTCGTTCGAGAAGCGCGCGTTCCTTCACTGGCCTGCTCCCTTCCGGAGCGGCAGTTTAGCCTTGCTTATATTCAGACACTAGAGGACGCAGCGCCTAGTCGCGAACTGAATACTGGGAGCGGCTTGCTTCGAGAAGAGCGTCTGCTTCCGCGTATCCAACCAGGAGGTCTGAATGACTGAAAAGGGGCGCTTCATTGCCGTCTTATCGGATGAAGCATTCGGCCAATGTCTAGTTTTTTCAATGACCACTCCTTAACGAGTGCAGGCTGGCCAACCTAATCAGCAAGATGCTCAATCCATGACCGGGAAAACGCCTGGAGTCCCAGGCCTTGCGGAGTTGAGCTATCGGTTCGTGAATGGAAACGCTCGCGCCAATAATGGAAATTCAGTTAGGAGCGTCACACCGGGACAAAGTCAAAGTAGCAGAGATAATAAAAAGGCCCGGGTTCCGGGCCTTTTTGTTGTTGTTGGGAGTTAAGATGCTAAAACACGCAACGCTCCCCCCGTTGTCTCAGCTACACCCTGTCGTCGTGCCGCATTTATAATGATAGGTCGTCCTATTAAGCGTGTATGTAGAATGACTTAGGGTCATCGCACAGTTTGGCCAGGATCATCTCGATCATGAATGACTTGAAGCGGAAGCCTTCTTGCTCCTGCTTCATCCGCCGGGCCCAAAACTTCACCAGCCGCACGACTTGCGCAAAGTGCTTCTCTTGCGCCCGCTTGCGCTTCGCAGCGAACTCAAGATGGAGCGGGATGCTGGTCTTCAGGAACGAGCCATCATCTTGGCTAACAAGATTGCCATACCAGCTCGGGTCGCCATTATAGAGGATGGGAACAACATCCACATCCAATCCGGTGCCGCGGAACGACACGGTCACGGAGTATGTCTGTGGTTGCACTTGATCAGGGCTGAAGTTCGGGAATGCCTTACGAAGGCGTTCAGCCAAGTAGTTCAAAAGGGTAGTAACGTCTTTTGGCGCATCGGCACCTGAGATGTAACACGCGACATCGATGTCGTTCAGAGAACGAAGAGCAGTGCCTTTTGCAAGGCTGCCTGAAAGCAGCATCTTCTTGAGCGTGAAGTCGGGATGCTCATCAAGATAGCCCTCAAGCTTCTCACGTAGACGCCGTGCCTGTGCTCGGAACTCATCCGCTTTATCTTTGGGCAGATTAACCCTGTCCTGGGCGAACCGGACAATATCGTCGTGGTCGACATGCTGTCGTCCCATTGTTCAAACTCCTGTTTGAATAGCGACCTCACACCAACCTGCATCGAGCAGGTCTCGGCTGCCTCGAGGTAGTTGCCCCTTCAGAGGACGTGAAAGAAGGCGCTTAGGGTTCCGTTTATGTTCTGCCTGCTATTTGGCGGCAAGATTTGCATCTTGCCGCCTTTTCCTAAGCCCTTGAACGATCTGCTAAATAGTTGACCGTTCAAGTCGGCATAGCTACGAGCACCCGGTTGTAGTCCCGCAATCCTCACAGACCATGCAGTGGCCCGAAACCTTCATGCGCATCGAGTTGCAATTGCTGCACTGATCGCCCGTGTAGCCCTTCATGCGGGCTTCGGCGCGCATCTGGTTCACATCGGTATGCGAAGGCGGCGAAGGGATCGGTTCGAGTTCGGCGGCATTGAGGGCCGTCGCGGCGGGTTCGATCTTGAGGGCCGTGGCGCTGCGCAGGGCCGTCACCGTCGAAACAGAGGAGGCCGGCGGGGCGTATTGGCTCGCCTGGGCGGTGGGGACCAGCATCAGCGAGGCGTTCTGCGTGCGGCCACGGGTCATGCCGCGGGACAGGAACTTGTCGGCCGGAACCGGCGCGGGAGCCGGTGCAGCAGGGCGCGCGCCATGCTCTTCCGAAACGCCGCCCGACAGGGACGTCGGCGAGGCCGGGTTCACATGGGCGAGGTCGTCCCGGTCCAGATAGGACACGGCCAATTCGCGGAACACGTAATCGAGGATCGACGTCGCGTTCTTGATCCGGTCATTGCCCATGACCATGCCGGCGGGTTCGAAGCGGGTGAAGGTGAAGGCCTCCACATATTCGTCCAGCGGCACGCCGTATTGAAGGCCCAGCGAGATCGCGATGGCGAAATTGTTCATCATGGCGCGGAAGGCGGCGCCTTCCTTGTGCATGTCGATGAAGATTTCGCCCAGGCGACCGTCATCATACTCCCCGGTGCGCAGGTACACCTTATGGCCGCCCACGATGGCCTTCTGGGTATAACCCTTGCGGCGGTCTGGCATCTTCTCGCGCTCGCGCACGCGCTCGATGATCCGCTCGACGATCTTTTCGGCGACCACCGGAACGCGGGCATCCACCGGCATAGCGGCGAGCGTTTCGATGTGGTCTTCGTCCTCATCGTCGTCAGCCGCGGCCAGAACGGACGAGTTGAGCGGCTGGGACAGCTTGGAGCCGTCGCGATAAAGCGCGTTGGCCTTGAGCGCCAGGCGCCAGGACAGCATGTAGGCTTCCTTGGCTTCCTCGACCGTGGCGTCGTTGGGCATGTTGATGGTCTTGCTGATGGCGCCCGAAATGAACGGCTGGGCTGCAGCCATCATCAGGATGTGCGATTCCACCGACAGGTAGCGCTTGCCGATCTTGCCGCACGGGGTGGCGCAATCGAACACCGGCAGGTGTTCTTCCTTGAGGTGCGGAGCGCCTTCCAGCGTCATGGCACCGCACACATGGATGTTGGCGGCCTCGATGTCCTTTTTGCTGAAGCCCAGGAACGGCAGCAGCTCGAAGGTGAAGTCGTTCATCTGCTCGTCGGTGACGCCGAGGGACTTGAGGAAGTCGACGCCGAGCGTCCACTGGTTGAACACGAACTTGATGTCGAATGCCGACGCCATGCCCTTGTTGAGCGCTTCGATCTTGTCGTCGGTGAACCCCTTGGCGCGCAGCGTTGACGGGTTGATGCCGGGGGCCTGGTTCAGATTGCCATGGCCGACCGCATAGGCCTCCATTTCGGCGATCTGGGATTCCGAATAGCCCAGCGTGCGCAGGGCAGGGGGAACGGCACGGTTGATGATCTTGAAGTAACCGCCACCGGCGAGCTTCTTGAACTTCACCAAGGCAAAGTCTGGCTCGATGCCGGTCGTGTCGCAATCCATGACGAGGCCGATCGTGCCGGTGGGCGCGATAACGGAAACCTGGGCGTTACGGTAGCCGTGCTGTTCGCCCAGGGCGAGCGCATTGTCCCAGGCGATCTTGGCGCGTTCGGACAGGTTCGCATCGATCAGCGAAGCGTGGTCCAGCGGCACGGGGTTGATGGAGAGGCCTTCATAGCCCTGCGCATTGCCATGGGCGGCATTGCGATGGTTGCGGATGACGCGCAGCATGTGGGGCGCGTTGCGCTCATAGTCCTTGAACGGCCCCAGCTCCTTGGCCATTTCGGCCGAAGTGGCATAGGAAACGCCCGTCATGATGGCGGTCACGGCGCCGGCAATGGCGCGGCCTTCCTTGGAATCATAGGGAATGCCCGAGGTCATCAGGAAGCCGCCGATATTGGCGTAGCCGATGCCCAGCGTGCGGTATTCAAACGAGCGCTCGGCAATGGCGCGGGAAGGAAACTGCGCCATCATCACCGAGATCTCGAGCACGACCGTCCAGAGGCGGACAGTGTGCTCGTAAGCTGCGGTGTTGAAGGAGCCGTCGGGGTTGCGATAGGGCAGCAAGTTCACCGAGGCGAGATTGCACGCAGTATCGTCGAGGAACATGTATTCCGAGCAGGGGTTCGATGCATTGATCGGGCCCGCTTCAGGCGAGGTGTGCCACTCGTTGATGGTCGTGTGATACTGAATGCCGGGATCGGCCGAAGCCCAGGCGGCGTAGCCAACCTGTTCCCATAGATCGCGGGCTTTCAGCGTCTTGGTGACCTTGCCGTCCTTGCGGGCGGTCAGGTTCCAGTCGCTGTCGTTCTCGACGGCGCGCAGGAAGTCATCGGTGACGCGAACCGAATTGTTGGAGTTCTGGCCCGAAACGGTCAGGTATGCCTCGCTGTCCCAATCGGTGTCGTAGACCGGGAATTCGATATCGGTATAGCCCTGCTTGGCAAACTGGATGACGCGGTAGATGTAGTTCTCCGGCACCAGGGCTTTCTTGGCGGCGCGCACTTCGCGCTTCAGCGCCGGGTTCTTGGCGACGTCAAAGCAGTCGTCGCCCGAACCTTCGCAGTTCACGGCGGCCTTCATGATGGCCTTGAGGTGCTTGGAAACAACCTTGGAGCCGGTGACGAGCGCTGCGACCTTCTGCTCTTCCTTGACCTTCCAGTTGATGTATTCCTCGACATCAGGATGGTCGATATCGAGCACCACCATCTTGGCCGCACGGCGCGTCGTGCCGCCTGACTTGATCGCGCCGGCAGCCCGGTCGCCGATCTTGAGGAAGCTCATCAAGCCCGACGACTTGCCGCCGCCCGAAAGCTTTTCGCCCGAGCCGCGCAGCGCCGAGAAATTGGTGCCGGTTCCCGAGCCATACTTGAACAGCCGGGCTTCGCGGACCCACAGGTCCATGATGCCGTTTTCGTTGACGAGGTCGTCATTGACCGACTGGATGAAGCAGGCATGCGGCTGTGGATGCTCGTAGGAGCTTGTGGACGCCACCAGCTGGTGAGTGAAGGGGTCCACATAGAAGTGGCCCTGGCCGGGGCCATCAATGCCATAGGCCCAGTGGAGGCCCGTGTTGAACCATTGCGGGGAGTTCGGCGCCACGCGCTGCGTCGCCAGCATGAAGGCCAGTTCATCGCGGAAGGCGAGGGCGTCTTCTTCCCCATCGAAATAGCCGCCCTTCCAGCCCCAATAGGTCCAGGTGCCGGCCAGGCGATCAAACACCTGCCGGGAATCCATCTCCGAGCCATAGCGCTCGCCTTCCGGCAGCTTGGCCAGCGCCTCCTCGTCGGGCACGGAGCGCCACAGCCAGGACGGAACAGAGTTCTCCTCGACCTTCTTGAGCGCCCTAGCGACGCCGGCTTTGCGGAAGTATTTCTGCGCAATGATGTCGGCCGCGACCTGCGACCAAGCAGCGGGCACGGCAATGTCTTCGAGTTTGAACACAACCGAGCCATCGGGATTGCGGATTTCGCTGGTAGCCGAGCGGAACTCGATATTGGCGTAACGGTCCTGGCCGGCGGACGTGAAACGACGTTCAATGCGCATAGGAAAGAATCCTGAACTGTAGAGGCGATGCCCATCTGGGCTTGAGCTAACAATGCGCCCAAATGCACGCCGGGCAATCTGACCTATTCTGGGACACCCAAGACGAGATTCCTTTTTCCCGTTTTTGCATCCGGAGAACCGTGCAGGCCTTTTACCCAATATAGTGCTGCAAAACCACAAGGGCTAGTGTTTTTGACCGCTACTTACCCCTACAAATGGTAAGAAATCCGCGGCTTTGATGGCAACTGATACCAATCTAAACCGCATAGGACTATATTCCTATGAGTTGCTCAGGCATCCATCAACAGGTTTGAGGGCCTCCGTCACCAACGCGTCATCAAACGCGTTTGCACATTTTCATCGGGTCGGAGAGGCTCCAATAATCTCAAGGCACTAGCCCGATTCGGATGGTGTCAATCGTAGAAATTTTGCGAGGGAAGAGCCCGAAATATTTTTCTATATTCAGGGGCGTGTGGATAACGCTTACAAGTGCCCCACAAGCGAGCATCTCACGAACCGTGCCCGCAGTTCACCAAATCGGCGGGGGGTGAGTCGAGCAAGGGCTAGCCTGAGAGTTAATGAAAGCTTGGCGTTCACAGCCCCTTGGGCGGGGCACTTAGCCCTAGGCTCGTGTGCGCTCACGTGCTAAACCCCCGCAAGATCGTGAATTCGACAGCGGAATCGACAATTGGCCAAGACGGGTATCAAGCAGTTCCTGACAGAAATCTTCTCCTGGTGGGGCGGGCAGACCTGGGGAACCCGCCTTACCATCTGGCGCTTCGGCGAGTTCGTCGGCACCGACGAGAATGGCAACCGCTATTATCAGGACAAGAAGCGCAACCGTCGCTATGTGACCTACGCAGGTGAAGCTGAAGCTTCCACCATCGGCATCGGCTGGCACGGCTGGATTCATCACCGCACCGACGTGATCCCGACTCAGGATAAATATGTGCCGCGCGCCTGGGAGAAGCCGCGCGAACCTAACCTGACCGGCACGGCAGAAGCCTACCGGCCCGAGGGGAGCCTGCTCAACAAGGGCGAGCGCCCACGCGTCACCGGCGACTACGAAGCCTGGTCGCCCGAATAAGGGCGGGCGCATTGCCCGGCTTACAATTGCTTAGATATTTCAGCCTACTGGCTCTGGCGGCCGTGCTCTGCTGTGCGGCTCCCGCATTGGCGCAGCCCATAGCCAATCCGGTGGCGACCTTTGCCGGGCTCGACAAGATCACGGGCCGGATCACGCGCTTCGACGTCTATATCGACGAAACCGTCCTATTCGGCGCGCTGGAAATCACTCCGCGCGCCTGCTACAGCCGCCCGCTTACCGAGACCCAGCGCGTTTCCTCCTTCCTCGAAGTCGACCAGCGCAGCCTTACCGGCACCTCCAAGCGCATATTCACCGGCTGGATGTTCGCCGACAGCCCCGCGCTGAACGCCGTGGACCACGCGGTGTATGATGTTTGGCTGATCGAGTGCAAAACCAGCACAGACGTGCCTCCACCGGATGCGCGGTAAAGGCCCGGGCTCTTGGCGCCGAACGCGCCGGCGCTTCCAATCTTCCGGGAACCTCATGGTGAGCCTGTCGAACCATGAGTTCCTGGATAAAGCCGTCCTGTTCAGCTCAATTGGAAAGAGCACACTCGGCCAGACCTAAGCTGCGGTAGGGCGCTCTCGTCGGCCATAACCAAGGATCACTCCGGGCTCGGTTGAGGGTCCATCCTGAGATGTGGGTATCTACATCAAGGGCGTGGCCGATCACCTAGCAACGGCTACGCGACTCAAGGGTGGACCGCGGACCAGCCCTGATGACTTGGGATTGAGGAACTTTCAGCGCCCACTCAGGCGCCTATAGCCAGGCCGACGGGCGGCTACTCCGCCGCTCGCGTTGCATAATGAGGCCGGCGTTCCATGACTTCCTTCAAGAACTTGCCCGTATAAGAGCGCGGATTGGCCGCCACATCCTCGGGTCGTCCGATGGCGACCACTTCGCCGCCATTATCGCCACCCTCAGGCCCAAGATCGATCACCCAGTCCGCCGTCTTGATAACCTCAAGATTATGCTCGATCACGATCACTGTATTGCCCCCCTCGACAAGTTCCTGCAGCACTTCGAGCAGCTTTGCCACGTCGTGGAAATGCAACCCCGTCGTGGGTTCGTCCAGCATATAGAGCGTGCGTCCCGTGGCCCGCTTGCTCAACTCCTTGGAGAGCTTCACGCGCTGCGCCTCGCCACCGGAAAGGGTATTCGCTGGCTGACCGACCTTCACATAGCCCAAGCCTACGCGCTGCAGTGTGAGGAACTTGTCGCGAATGGTCGGCACGGCCGAAAAGAAATCAACGGCTTCGTCGATGGTCATGTCGAGCACATCCGAAATGGACTTGCCCTTGAACTGCACTTCCAGGGTTTCGCGGTTGTAGCGCTTGCCCTTGCACACGTCGCATGTGACGTAAACGTCAGGCAGGAAGTGCATCTCGATCTTGAGCACGCCGTCACCCTCGCACTTCTCACAGCGTCCGCCCTTGACGTTGAACGAGAAGCGACCGGGGCCATAGCCGCGGGTTTTTGCTTCCGGCAGGCCGGCAAACCATTCACGCAAAGGCGTAAAGGCACCCGTATAGGTCGCAGGGTTCGATCGCGGCGTGCGGCCGATCGGCGACTGATCGATGTCAATGACCTTGTCGAGGAACTCGAGCCCCGTAAGCGATTCATGCGGGGCAGGCACCACGCGGGCACCATTCAGCCGCCGAGCGATCGCCTGGTACATAGTGTCGATCATCAAGGTGGACTTGCCACCGCCAGACACACCCGTAATCGCCACGAACATGCCCAAGGGCACATCGACCGACACGTTCTTGAGGTTGTTGCCCGTTGCGCCCTTTATGCTGAGCGCCTTGCCCGTTTTGCCCTGTCTCCGCTCGGTAGGCAGGGGAATGCCCATGCGCCCGGACAGATATTTGCCGGTGAGCGAGTCCGGATGGTTCAGAATATCCTGTGGCGGGCCTTCGGCGACGATATGGCCGCCATGCACGCCAGCACCGGGACCTATATCAACAACATAATCTGCCGTCAGGATCGCGTCCTCGTCATGCTCCACCACGATCACGGTGTTGCCGATGTCGCGCAGCCGCTGCAGGGTTTCGAGGAGGCGCGCATTGTCGCGCTGGTGCAGGCCGATGGATGGTTCGTCCAGCACATAAAGAACCCCCGTCAGCCCCGAGCCGATCTGGCTGGCCAGCCGGATGCGCTGGGATTCGCCCCCCGAAAGCGTGCCGGAATTGCGCGACATGGACAGGTAATCCAGCCCCACATCGATCAGGAACTTCAGGCGTTCGTTGATTTCCTTGAGAATGCGTTCGCCGATCAGCTTCTGGTTGGGCGTGAACTTGGCAGGCAGCTGCGCAAACCATTCAGCAGTATTGCGGATCGATTTTTCGGTGACCTGCCCGATGTGAAGGCCATCGATCTTGACGGCGAGGGATTCAGGCTTGAGCCGGTAGCCGCCACAGGCCACGCAAGGCTTGGCGGACATGTACTTCTCGATCTCCTCGCGCATGCCAGCGCTTTCGGTCTCCTTGTAGCGGCGCTCAAGGTTACCGATCACGCCTTCAAACGCCTTGGTAGTCTTGTACTGACGCAAACCATCGTCATAAACGAAGTTGACGGGGGTCTTACCCGTGCCGAACAGAACCGCGTGCTGGACCTCAAACGGCAGCTCATTCCACGCCGTGCCCGTGGAAGCGCCATATTGCTTCACCACGGCCTGTAAGGTCTGCTGGTAGTAAGGCGCAGATGTCTTGGCCCACGGTAGAATAGCCCCGTCGCGAATGGAGAGCGTAGGATCAGGCACGACCTGGTCGGGGTCGATCTTCTGCTCGGTCCCGAGCCCATCACAAACCGGGCACGCGCCGAAGGGATTGTTGAACGAAAACAGGCGCGGCTCGACCTCAGCAATGGTGAAGCCCGAAACCGGGCAAGCGAACTTCTCCGAGAAGGTGACTTGGCGCGGCAGGCCGTCATCGTCCTTTTCATCAGCGAACTCGACCAGGGCAATGCCATCGGCCAGTTTCAGCGCCGTCTCGAAACTTTCCGCCAGGCGGCCGGAGATGTCGGGCCCGACCACAACGCGGTCAACCACCACTTCGATGTCGTGCTTGAATTTTTTGTCGAGCGCTGGCGCGTCCTCGATCTCGTGGTATTCGCCATCGATCTTGACGCGCTGGAACCCTTTGCGCAGCAGATCGGCAAGTTCCTTCTTGTACTCGCCCTTGCGCCCGCGCGCGATCGGCGCCAGCAGGTAAAGGCGCGTGCCCTCCGGCATTTCCAGAACCTTGTCGACCATCTGCGACACGGTTTGGGACTCAATTGGCAGGCCGGTAGCGGGCGAGTAGGGAATGCCCACGCGTGCGAACAGAAGGCGCAGATAATCGTAGATCTCTGTGACAGTGCCAACGGTTGAGCGGGGATTGCGACCCGTGGTCTTCTGCTCGATGGAGATCGCGGGCGACAACCCTTCGATATGCTCCACATCGGGCTTCTGCATCATCTCCAGGAACTGCCGCGCATAGGCGGAGAGCGACTCCACATAGCGCCGTTGCCCCTCGGCGTAGATGGTGTCGAACGCCAGCGACGACTTGCCCGAGCCCGACAGGCCCGTCATCACAATCAAGGAGTCGCGCGGCAGGCGAATATCTATACCTTTGAGATTATGCTCGCGGGCGCCACGGACAATGAGTTCACGGTTCTGGCTGGGTTTGGCAGTCATCATTTCAGTCCATGGCTCAGGCGCCGAAAATTGGCGCCGCGACAAAGTCGATAGCTTGTCGGGAAGGCCCCACAAATAGGCGCCGCCCACTTGCGCCGCAAGCAGCCCCAATGCATGGCGGCCCGGCAGCCCGTCATTTTACCGTTACGTCACGCCCGCACAGCACGACTCTGCCTGGCGAACATAAGCGGAACAAAAAAGCGCTAAGTCAAGTCACCGGTTGTGGCAAGGCTTGGAGCGCGCGAAGCTGCTGATTGGGGCAGGGCTGCTGACAACCTCTGTCAGCAGCCCCAGGTTTTCCGCGACCTTGACTCACCCTCGATCGGAACATATAGTGAACAGAAGTCCTGTTCACAACCTCAGATCGCACAAGCATCGAACCGGACGGCGGCGTAAAGTGCAGCCGCTATGTAAGTGAGCGTTTGCGCGAGCCGCTGGCCGCCAAACTGAATTTGGAAGGAAGATGCCATGGCAGGCAGTGTGAACAAGGTGATCCTGGTCGGCAATCTGGGTGCCGATCCAGAAGTGCGCAATCTCCCGAACGGAGGCAAGGTGGTGAACCTGTCCATTGCCACATCGGAGAGCTGGAAAGACAGAAACACGGGCGAGCGGCGTGAAAAAACCGAATGGCACCGCGTTGTGATCTTTTCCGAAGGCCTGACGCGCGTGGCCGAAAGCTATCTGCGCAAGGGCAGCAAGGTTTATATCGAAGGACAGTTGCAGACCCGCAAATGGCAGGACCAGTCCGGCCAGGACAAATATTCGACCGAGATCGTGCTGCAGGGCTTCAACAGCAATCTGACCTTGCTGGATGGCCGGGGTGGCGACAATGAGGGCGCTGCCAGCGGCGGCTACGGCAATGAAAGCGGCGGCTTCCGTGGCGCCCGCGACAATGGTGGTGGTGGCGGCGGCCGCCGACCATCGGCCAACGCGCCGGCCTTCGAGCCCGGCGGGATGGACGACGATATCCCGTTCTGAGGCGCTGCCATACCGCGTGGGAGGCGTCTCGGCGTCCCCACGCGTGTCAACGGATCTGCGCTGCCTGGTGAGTTTGGTTGACCTCGGGTCATCCAAGTTTCAGGCAGAAATACCTAGGGCGTCAGGCAAGTTACTGCCGCGTGAACGGCACTTCGGCGCGCAGATTGTCGCCGGTTTCAATGTAGACTACCTCGAACACAACGCCGATGTCGTTGTCGCGCAAGCTGATCTGCGCTGAGATGTTGAGGTCCTTGCCTTCTTCGTCCTGATCGCGTTCCCGCAAATTGAAGACAAGGCCATTGCCGCGCTTCTGGCCCACAGCCGTGCCAGTAAAGGTCGCGTTGGAGCTCATCGCGGCTTCATAACGGCGGCTCGCCTCGATATAGGCGATGGTACCGGCTACCGAAAGCTGGTTGCCCGCCAGGGTGCAGCGGCCATTATAATTGACCTTATCGTTGTTGCCCTGCGTCAGCGACAAACGGCACACCACCGTTTCCCGGTTGGCGCCCACGAGCGTGCCGCGCCCGCGCCACTCCCCAATATAGGATTTGAGCAGCGCAACGTCCGCTGGGGCGGCAATGGCGGGTCCGACACTGCCGCCAACCGCGAAAAATACGCCCGCCACCGCTACAGCGCGCGACAGGTGTCCGAAAAAGCTCATGGCCCTAGGCCTCCAACGAAAACTTGGTCCTCGGCAACATACCGCCCGAACCGCTACCACATTCATTTGGTTGCCGGGCCAATACGCAGCAATTTGATCGCTGATTCCCCACCCATCCAGGCGAGAATCAACCCTGCGCATCTAAGCAACGGCGCTTGGTGGCGACAAGTAATCTGCGTGCTCATTACTTGCCTGCGACAAGTGGATCGGGAGCATCGCCCGTGTGGGTGTCGCCCGTTGGATCGTCGGGAGTGGCGTCGTGGTCGGCCGTCCGCACGCGAATATTGCCAAGCGGATGGAAGAACTTGCCGCCTGCGGCCAGAAGGGCGGGCAGGATAAACAGATCCCCGATCACGGCAAAGGCGAGGGTGGACACGAAGAGCGTGCCAAATAGTGCCACCTGAGGCAGTTCCGAGAAGGTCACGATGATAACGCCCGAACACAGAATAATCGTGGTCGCAACAATGGCGCCCCCGATCCGGTCCAGCGTGTGCTTCACCGCCTCCATGTGCGGCCGCCTTTCTTCCCGGCGCGAATGAAGGTAGTGCGACAGGAAATGGACCGTGTCGTCCACCGCGATACCAAAGGCGATCGTCAGCGCGATCACCGTGGTCAGTTGCAGTCCCTGCCCGGTGAAGTAGAGCCATGCCTCCGTGCCCAGGACTGGGAAGAGGTTCGGGATGGCCGATGCCAGCGCCACCCGGAAGGACTGGAACGCAAAGCCGATCAGGGCCAGGTTCACCAACACCGAAAGGGTCAAGTCGAGCTGCAATCCAGTGACGATCTGGTCCGTCGCAAAGGTGGTCAGCACGCGGAAGCCACCGATCTGCGCCTGGCTGATCCCCGCGGCTTCGAGCTCCGCATCCACATCGGTCACTAACTGGCGCAAATCTTCGGAATCGATGATTGTCGGCATGAACCCGGTCACCAGCGCCTGGCTGCCGTCATCCGTTACAAAGCGGCGCTTCATGAAAGGGCCGACCGCGTCCAGCACCTCTTCGCGGGTGAAGCCGCTTTCGGTGTAGTTGGTGAGGCTTGCTGCAGAGATAACCTTGTTCTCGCCAAGGTGCTTCTCGAGGATCTCATGCACCGCCCGCACGGTTTCAAAGTCCTTCGGACCCACGTTGGGATCCATCTCCACCAAGGGCACGCGGATATAGAAGGGCGCAACGCCCCCCACGCCCGCATCGATGCTTTCCGCGGCCGTTAGCGCCGTCGAGTCCTTCGCCACGAAGTCCTGGAACGAGAAATGGGGCTTGATCAGGAAGTAGGGGATGAGAAGGAGGATGGTGACCGCGATGGCCAGAATAGAAACCTGCCGGCCGAAGCGGCTGGCGAAGAACCACGCAATCGGCAGTGGCGCTGTCAGCACCAGGCTGGAGCGCTTGGGCGGATTGAAGCCCAAACGGATCGCCAGCTTGAGCAGCAGCGGCAAAAAGGTCATCAGGCAAAGGAACAGCAGAAACGTGCCAATCGAGCCCGCCATGGAGAACTCGCGCACGCCCTGGCCGGGTGTCAGCGAAAGCGAGGCGAAGCTGACAAAAGTGGTGAGCATGGTCAGGGCAGACGCGGGCCCCACCAATTTGACGGTCGCGTCCACGGCCTTGTTGGGCTCCATCCCATCGCGCCAATAGGCCAGCCAGTTGAACACAAAGAACATGGACTCGGCAAAAGAGATCACCAGCACGAGCGTCGTAACGATGATGGTGAGAAAGGAGAATGAGCCGAAAAACAGAAGGATTATGCCCATGGACCAGAGCACCGCCAAAAAGGGCGTCGCCGCCACCAACAGTGCTCCGGCAATGGAGCGCAGCGCCAGCAGCGCCAGCAGCGAGCCCAGCCCGAAACCCCAGACGGTGAACTTCACCTGATCGTTGACAGCGGCACCCAGCATCTCGGTCGACCATACCGGTGGGCCGGTCAGCTCGATGCTGATGTTCTCGTCCTTGTAGGGAGCAATGGTCTCGCGCAGGGACGCGATCATCGCCTTGGTGCCATTCGCCTTGGTTAGTTCCTGGTTGGGGAACATGATCAGCACCACGCCCGACAAATCCGGCGTGATGAGGTTGCGCATCATCGGGTCGTTCTGCTGCAGATCGCTTAGCGCCCGGGCAACGTCGCCGAAATTGTCCATGCCCTCAGGGACGGCCGGCACGGTGCCGCCATTACCGTCCGGTTTGCGCAAGGTGAACGGCGACATGGTGCCCACGGCATAGTCGTTGAGCTCGAGATCAAACGCCAGTTCGCGGATGCGCTCCAGCGTTTCTGGCTCCGTCAGCCGCGGCGAGTTGACCAGCACATAGATGTCGTTCTCGAACGTGCCAAAAGTAGACGAAAGCTCTTCATATGCGTCGTAGTGCTCGCCCGAATGGGCATAAACCCGCAGCAGATCGCCATCCACATTGGCCCGAGGCATCTGCGTTGCCGCAAGGATGGTGAAGGCGAGCACGGCTAGCGCGATCAGCCGCGGGTAGCGAAGGGTTGTCAGCCCGATATATTCAAGCCCGAAGCCAATCGACCGGTCATAGGCAATGCGCGCCCATAGGCGCTGGAAAAAGGAACCACCAGACAAAGGCCACCGACTCCAGGACGAAGATGCAAGATTTCGGGCGATTCCTACGGTGTTGCTCCCCGTGCGTCCAGCGGCCGCATTGGTTTGAGCTGATTTGTGGCAAGATTGTCCGATTGTGCGGCCCTGAGCGCTTCAGGGCCGCGCAAGAGTCAGCCGGCCAAAGCGGAACGATTGGCCGCAAGGACGTCCGCCAGCGACTGCGGCTTACGTCCAGAATAGCGCTCCACGATGTCGGTGACCACGCCATGATAGCCCAGCACAGCGTCGATCTGAAACGCAACGAGAACGTCGGCAAAATCCTTGGGCAGCCCGGCGGACACCATGCCGGCGGCCAACTCGTCCGGCGTAACGGCAATGCTGATCACCGGCTTGCCGCTGAGTTCTGCCAGAAGTGCCGCGCGCTCTATATTGGTCACTGCGGCGGGCCCGGTAACGTCCTCGATGGCCTTGCCACTGGCATGGAGGAGCGCACCAGCCGCCGCACGGGCCGCATCTGCGCGCGTCACATAAGCCGTCCCACGGTCGCCAACGAGCCCAAATAGCTGCCCTGACGCTACAATATGCGCCACACCAGCCAGATTGTTCTCCGCATACATGTGATTGCGCAGCAGCGTGAAGTCCAACCCGCTCCCGGCGATCGCCATCTCGGTGGCGAAGTGCTCCTGAAGAATGATTCCGGCTTCTGCATTTGGCCGCGCTGCCGGCGCGGAAGTATAGATGATGTGCTGTACCCCCGCTGCCTTCGCCGCCTCGACGGCTGCCGTCTGCTGAGCGATGCGCTTACCGATCCCGTCCGTGCTGATGATCAGCATTCGATCAACTCCGGCAAACGCCTGGGCAAGGCTCCTAGCATCATCAAAATCAACCCACCGCACTTCCACGCCCCTGTCGCGTAGGTCAGCCAGCTTGGCCGGATCCCGCGTTCCCGCGATGATCTTCGTCGCACCACGGGCAAGGAGCTCCTCCACGGCGATGCGGCCGAAAGGCCCTCCGGCGCCGGTAACGAGAAGGGACTGATCCTTGAGATCGGGCATGATTGAGTCTCCTGTTAAGCCCTCCTTGTGGCAGGCGCCGTCGGAGAGTAGGTATCGAATGGAGAGTGCTATCTATAGAGCCTCGACATCAGGCGAAAGAAGGCACTTTCGCCGCGCAAAGTCACCCGGAGGTAACCCATGTTGTCCGAACTTGACCCAACGTCCGACGTCGTCCAGCGCTGGAGTGAAAATGTCGGCAGTCCGCTCAGCAATTGCCCAGTGCGCGGGGTGCTCGACAAGATCTCGGACAAATGGAGCATGCTGCTGGTCATGACGCTTGCGTCTGGCCCCCGTCGCTTCAACCAGTTGCGCCGCGAAGTACCGGACATATCGCAAAAAATGTTGACTCAGACGCTTCGCGACCTGCAGCGCGACGGCATGGTGGAACGCGAAGTATTCAACACCAAGCCACCCTCGGTCGAATACCGCCTGACCGATCTCGGCCGCTCAATCATCGTCCCTTTCGGCCATCTCGTGGTCTGGGCCAACCAGAACCATGCGCACATCAAGCAAGCGCGCACAGCGTTCGACGGCGCGGCTTAGAACCTCCTCCCGCACGCACTTGGAGAGACCTCATGGTGCGCCTGTTGATCCATGAGGCCGCGCGAGTGGGGCCGCCCGCGGCACGGGGCCGTCTTGCGACAAGCTCAGGATGAGGCCTGCTGAAGCTCATTCCCTTGAAAGTCCAGCACTGCGGCAGCCCGGAAGCGCCATGCAGAGGCCCACGAGCATCGAATTAGCAATTTCGGCCGGGATCACCTATATATCAGCTAACCAAATCAACCAAGAATCACCCAGTGAGCGATACGACAAGCAACGGCAACGGCGCGCTGCCGCCATCCGATATCTCAGCGATTTCCATCACCGACGAGATGCGCAAATCCTATCTCGATTACGCCATGAGCGTGATCGTGAGCCGCGCGCTGCCGGATGTGCGGGACGGTCTCAAGCCTGTGCACAGGCGCATCCTGTTTTCGATGAGCGAGAACGGCTACGAATACAACAAGCCCTATCGCAAATCGGCGCGCGTCGTGGGCGACGTTATCGGTAAGTACCACCCGCACGGCGACAGCGCCGTTTACATGGCGCTCGTGCGCATGGCGCAGGATTTCTCCATGGGCGAGATGCTCGTGGAAGGGCAGGGGAACTTCGGCTCGGTCGATGGCGATATGCCCGCAGCCATGCGCTACACCGAAGTGCGCATGCAGCGCATCACCAATTCCCTGCTCGACGATCTGGACAAGGATACAGTCGATTTCCGGGACAACTATGACGGCTCCGAAAAGGAGCCGACCGTTCTGCCCGCGCGCTTTCCTAATATGCTGGTCAATGGCGGCGGTGGCATCGCCGTAGGCATGGCCACCAATATCCCAACCCACAATCTCGGCGAGACGATCGATGCGGCACTGTTGCTGCTTGATGATCCGCAGGTTCCGGCCGAGCAATTGCTTGAAGCGCTACCGGGTCCCGATTTTCCCACTGGCGGCATTATCCTGGGTCGTGCCGGTATCCGCCAAGCCTACGAAACGGGCCGCGGCTCCGTCCTCGTGCGCGGCCGCGTCGCCGTCGAGGAGATCCGCAAGGAGCGCGAAGCCCTCATCATCACCGAGTTGCCCTACCAAGTGAACAAGGCGGCCATGGTGGAAAAAATTGCCGAGCTCGTGCGCGACAAGCGCATCGAGGGCATCGCCGACATGCGCGATGAATCCTCCCGCGAAGGCATGCGCGTTGTGATCGAGATCAAGCGCGATGCGCTCGCCGATGTCGTGCTCAACCAGCTTTATCGCTTCACAGCGCTGCAATCCTCCTTCGGCTGCAACTTCGTTGCGTTGAACGGCGGCAAGCCGCAGCTTATGAATCTGCGCGAGATGCTGCAGGCCTTTATCGACTTCCGTCACGAGGTAGTTACGCGCCGCGCCCGGTTCCTGCTTAACAAGGCACGCGACCGCGCCCACATCCTCGTGGGCCTTGCGATTGCCGTTGCCAACATCGACGAAGTCATTGCCCTGATCCGCACCGCACCAGATCCGGCAACGGCGCGCGAGCAGTTGATGACCCGCCATTGGCCGGCACAGGACGTTGCGCCGCTGATCAAGCTGATCGACGATCCGCGCCACCGCATCAACGAAGACGGCACCTTCATGCTCTCCGAAGAGCAGGCCCGCGCCATTCTCGAACTGCGTCTGGCACGCCTCACCGCTTTGGGGCGTGACGAAATCGGCGAGGAACTCAACGGTTTGGGTAAGGAGATCGAGGACTATCTCGATATCCTGCGCTCGCGCGAACGCGTCGTTGAAATCATTCGCAACGAACTCACCGAGATCAAGGACCAGTTTGCAACGCCACGTCGCACCGAGATCTCCGACGTGGTCGGCGATTTCGACGACGAGGACTTGATCGCCCGCGAGGACATGGTCGTCACGGTGTCGCACGAGGGTTACATCAAGCGCGTGCCGCTTTCGACCTATCGCGCACAGAACCGCGGCGGTAAGGGCCGCTCCGGCATGGCCACACGGGAGGAAGATTTCGTGTCGCGCCTCTTTGTCGCGAACACCCACACCCCCGTGCTGTTCTTCACCAGCCGTGGCATCGCCTACAAGCTCAAGGTCTGGCGCCTGCCTCTGGCGCAAGCCAATTCGCGCGGCAAGGCGCTGATCAACATCCTGCCGCTCGAGCAGGGCGAGCGCATTACTACCATCATGCCCTTGCCCGAGGACGAGGCAAGCTGGGCCAATCTGGACATCATGTTCGCGACGACCCGCGGCACTGTGCGCCGCAACTCGCTCGCGGACTTTGTTGAAGTGCGCCAGAACGGCAAAATTGCCATGAAGCTCGATGAAGGCGACCAGATCGTTGGCGTCGAAACCGCTAATGCCCATGACGACGTCCTGCTGACCACCGCCATGGGTCAGGCCATCCGCTTCCCCGTCGATGACGTCCGCGTCTTCAAGGGCCGCGACTCCATGGGCGTGCGCGGCATCCAGCTCGCCAAGGACGACGTCGTCATCTCCATGGCCATCATCAACCATTCCGATGCCACTGCCGAAGAACGCGCCGCCTATCTCAAGATGAGCCGCGCCGTCCGCGGTGAAGGCGCCGAGGACGATGCTGGCTCCGATGAGGCCGATGTCGTCGCCGGCGAACTGCCCCAGGAGCGCTATGCCCAGATGAGCGCCACCGAGCAGTTCATCCTGACTCTGTCGGAAAATGGCTATGGCAAGCGCACGTCCAGCCACGAATACCGGATCACCGGCCGCGGCGGCAAAGGCATCGTCGCCATGGCGGTTAACAAGCGCAATGGCAAGCTGGTCGCCAGCTTCCCCGTAGCCGAGGACGACCAGATCATGCTGATCAGCAATGGCGGGCAAACCATTCGCCTGCCGGTCGGGGGCGACAAGCCGATCCGCATCGTTTCGCGCGGCTCGCAGGGCGTGATCGTGTTCGACACGGCGGATGGCGAGAAGGTGGTCTCGGTCGAGCACATCAGCGAACCCGAGGCCGCCGAGGACCTGCCGCCACCAGAGGTGCCAGAGGTGCCGCCAGCAACCGAATAAACGAGGGGCGCTCCGGCGCCCCTTGCGTTTTAGGCCGACCAATCGGAGCGCAATTGTCTTTTACTATCCGCGACCTGCGCGATGAACCCGGCCACCTTCCAACCGTCGCCAATCGTATCTGGCGTGCCTGGTGGGAGCCTTATGGATCGGGCCTGTCCGACCTTGAGCAAGGCCTTGCCGAAGTCGCCGCGGCCAAGGACTATCCGTCGTTTACGCTGGTCGCCCTGGAGCAGGGTCGCTTCCTCGGCACCGTCACCGGCATCAAGGACGACATCGAAGCACGGCCCGAACTCGGCCCCTGCGTCGCAGCCTTGTGGGTGGAAGAAGCTGAGCGCCGCCGCGGCATTGGCAAAGCGCTGATCGATGCGGCATGCACCCGGTTCGCGGCGTCCGGCTTCTCGCAAGCCTATCTAGCTGCCAAACCACCGTTGCGCGACTTCTACTCGCGCGTGGACTGGACCCTGGTCGAATCCGCCGTCGGGGACGACAATCTCGATGTGTTTCGACGGATGCTCACTTGATCGCCCACTCGAAACCCGCTGGTTACCGGTTCTTGCTTGCGCTCGCCACTCCAAGGCGTTTGGCCTTGGCATCTATCCCCGCCGATTTCGCCGACTGGCTTGATTATGCGGCGATCGTTGGCCTTCTGGTGTTTACCTGGGGTGAGGGGCCTTTCGTGCTAGCGTTGTTCGCCTCCTGCCTGACGCTGCCCTATGTGGCTGTCGGGCCGCTGCTGGCCATGGTGGTGGACCGCACGCCTTTGCGCCGCGTTCTTGTCTTCAGCAATCTCGGACGCGGCCTCGCCACGCTTGCCTTGGTTTTCGCTCCGAACTGGCCCCTGGTGCTAGCTATTGTTGCCATTCGCGCCTGCATCGACTCTGCATTCGGCCCGGCGCGTCAAGCCGCCATCCAAGCATCAACGCCTCCAGAATTGCTGGCCAGCGCCAATGGCCTTCATCAGGCCATCAATCAGACATCCAAGATCGCAGGCCCCGCTCTCGGGGGCGTGTTGCTGGCCGTAATGCCCGCGCAAACGGTGTTCGGCTTCAACGCTGTTCTGTCGCTTGTCGCAACAGCCCTGGTCTTCAGCTTAGCTTTGCCGCCAAAGCCCCCGCGTGAGCCATCGAACTTTCGCGAGGAAGTCCTGGCCGGTGCTGCTGAGTTCAAGCGCAGCCCGTTGATGCTCACAGCACTGGTCTTCTCGGCCGTCGCCTATTTTTCCTTCTTCCTCTACGATGCCCTAATTGGCTTGCTTGCAGTTGATTTTGGACTCGGTGCCACCGCGTTCGGCATCGGCATCGCTGCCTCTGGGGCAGGTGGCCTGATAGGCGCGCTGGTGGCCGGGCTTGTCGCGCAACGCCATCCCACTCTTACCATGATCTTGGCAGCTATCGTTGCCGGCGTGGCCGCTGCCGGACTCGGGCTTGTGGCACTCCAGGGCATAAACGTGTCTGCACCGCTCTACTTTCTCGTTCTCGCCGTCATGGGCGGGTCGACCTCATTTATGCTGGTGCCGTATCGCACCATCGTGCAGTCCAAGGCACCGGCCGCGCGCATCGCACGGGTCTTCGCCGCCGGCGAGGCGGTCACCATGGCGGTGATGCTTTCCGCTCCATTCGCCGGCAGTGTGGTCGCTAACGCCTATGGCACCGGCGCTGCCTTCCTGGCTGGCGGAGTGTTGCTGATAACGCTGGGCATTGTTACCGCCATCATGATTTGGCTGCGCAGGTTGGAGACCTGACCGGACCTTGCCATGACTATCCCCACATGACAAAACCCTCCACAACAACAAGAAGGAGGGCGTCGTGACTAATCTGGTGGGCTTTTATCCGGGCTCGTTTGACCCACTGACCAACGGACATCTCGACGTCATCGAGCGCGCCTGCAAACTGGTGGATACCCTTGTCGTTGCCGTGGGAATCAATGCCGGCAAGAAAACGCCGCTATTCGCTCACGCCGACCGCCTTGCCATTCTGGAGCAGGTGCTGGCCCCAGTCGGCAAGCGGACCGATACGGAGTTCAAAGTGGTCGATTTCTCTGGGCTCATGGTCCAAGCAGCGCGCGAACACGGTGCCAAGCTGATCATCCGCGGCCTGCGTGACACGACGGATTATAACTACGAAATGCAGATGGTGGGCATGAACGCGCAGATGGCGCCGGACCTGCAAACCGTTTTCCTGCCCTCGAGCCCACCGGTTCGGCATATCTCGGCCACATTGGTGCGCCAAATCGCAGAAATGGGCGGTGACATTTCCGCCTTCGTCCCGCAAATCGTTCTCAAGGCCCTCAAGAACAAATGATCTCCATAACTCGTCGCCTGTTTGGCGCCCTTGTCATTGGTGCCGCTGCCGTGGGCGCTGCCCCTGCCTTTGCCCAAACCGGCACGCCCCATCTGATCCTGACCCTTGAAGACGGCGTAGTCGATATCGAGCTGCTGCCTGCAATCGCCCCCAAGCACGTCGAGCGCATTGTGACGCTGACCAACGAGGGCTTCTACAACGGCGTCGTGTTCCACCGCGTGATCGAGGGCTTCATGGCCCAGACGGGCGACCCCACCGGCACCGGCATGGGCGGCTCCGAGCTCCCCGACGTGGAAGCCGAATTCAACAGCGAGAGCTTTCAGCCCGGTGTCGTCGGCGGCGCCCGCTCGCAGGACCCCAATTCCTTCAATTCGCAGTTCTTCATCACCACGGGCGACGCTAGCTTCCTTGATGGCCAGTACACCGTATTCGGCAGGGTCGTATCCGGCATGGACGCCGTAAACGCCATCGAAAAGGGCCCCGCCGAACAGAACGGCCAGGTCGCCAATCCCGACAAAATCGTCGAAGCCAAGATCGAATACAAGTAGGCGCCAGCGCCTGGACAAACGCGATCTGTTCCTCCCCCTTTCCAGGGGGAGGCTAGGTGGGGGTAGTTGCACCCACCACCCAATCGCACTACATCCCCCACAATCCTCAACCGAAAGTATCAAGCACATGGCTGAATACGCCGATCCGGAAAACACCCTCGTCATCGAAACCACCAAGGGCAACGTCGTCATCGAGATGCGCCCTGATCTGGCGCCCAATCACGTCGCGCACATCAAGAAGCTGGCGCGTGAAGGCTTCTACGATGGCATCGTGTTCCACCGCGTGATCGAGGGCTTCATGGCCCAGACCGGCTGCCCCGAAGGCCGCGGCACTGGCGGTTCGAAGTACCCGAACCTGAAGCAGGAGTTCAACGCCGAGCCCCACGTACGCGGCACGGCCTCCATGGCCCGCGCCCAGAGCCCCGACTCGGCAAATTCGCAGTTCTTCATCTGCTTCACCGACGCGCCGTTCCTGAACAATCAGTACACCGTTTGGGGTAAGGTCATCGAAGGCATGGAAAACGTCGACCAGATCAAGCGCGGCGAGCCGGTCATCAACCCCGACAAGATGCTTTCGGTCAAAGTTGCCGCTGACATCGCGGCCTGAGAATCGTCTAGCATAATCAAGCAACACCCTCGGGCTCACCCCGGGGGTTCTTTTTGTCTGCCACCCGAGGAGCCGCGCTTGCGCATGGACGTCATCTTGTGGACCCTGATGGGCATCGTAGCCGGCGCCTGTATCGCCACGCAGGCGCCAATCAACGCCCAGCTCGGCCGCAGCCTTGGCGTGCCGATCGCGGCTGCCGGCGTGTCCTTCGTTGCCGGCGCGATCCTCCTCTGGGCCATCGCATTCATCTATAGCGCCACCACTTCGATCCCGATCAACTTCGGTGCTCCCGCCCCCTGGACCTTCGTCGCTGGCGGCGTTCTTGGCGCTTTCTACGTTTTTTCCAACATCATGCTGACGCCCATGATCGGCGCCGCCGCCGTCATGGCGCTTTCCGTCGCCGGTCAGCTCATCGGCGGCATGTTCCTCGACAAGATTGGCTTCATGGGCATGGCCGTCCGTGAAATCTCCCTAGGCCGCCTCGCCGGCGCCATGCTCCTGGTCACCGGCGCCCTAATGATCCGCCTCCTGTGATCCTGAGAGAATTCTCCTATCTGTCTCAGTCGACACCTCCCATCAACGGGGAGGGGAAGAGGTGCCGTCAATCCTATCCCTCCAACTCCAACACCCCAGCCTCTTCGGCCTCCAGCTCCGCCTGCGCCGTCGGGCTAAGCCCAAACCGCGCCGCCACATCCGGCGCATAGCGCACGAGGTCCGGCCGCAGCTTGATTAGCGCCAGATCCTTGACCTTGGCCTCCAGCATCACATCGAACTCCAGCCCCTCGGCCAGGCGCATGAAGCTGATGAACTCGAACGGATTGACGAAATCCGCATGGCCCGTCCAAACCGGCGCCGCGTTCACGCTCACCGATTTCCCCGTCTTCCGATCCTTGCGCACCAGTTGTCGCATCTCCGTCCGCGGCGAAGAAAAATGCACCTTCGGCCGCACGCCTTCCGGCCACGTGCGCAGCACCGCCTCCAGCGTCTGCCGCATATCGGCAGCTCCAGGATTAAGGCACCAGAAGTGCTGGTGGTCAAAGATCAGCCGCACGCCCGTATGTTCGTGAATCCACAGCACATCGGCGGCTGAAAACCTGAGATCGTCATGCTCCAGCACCAGCCGCCGCCGCACGGGCTCGGGCAGGGTAGGCCAGGTCTCCACCCAACGGGCGCGCGCCTTCTCCTTGTCATCATAGACGCCGCCGACATGCACCACCAGCACCGCCTCGGGGCCTAGCTCCATCAAATCCAGCATCTCCGCCTGGGAGGTGAGATCCCATGTGCTCTTGCGCACAAGCTCGGGGTCAGGGCTATTGAGCACGATGAACTGACTGGGGTGAAACGACAGGCGCAAGCCCTGCGCCTTTGCCCGCCTGCCAATAGCCACCAGGTCAGCCGCGCTGTCCTGCACCATGGAATGGAACTGCGGCATGTCGGGGTGGGTCGCATAGGGCGCCAAATCCGAAGACATGCGGTACATGTTGATCTTGTGCTTGCCCAAATAGTCGAAGATGGCGTCCAGATATCCAAGTGAAATCTTGAGATGCGGCTGGCTGGTCGAGCGGCGCGCATCGTGGCTTTTCAGCTCGGGATTGCCCATGATCTTGACGGGCACGCCCAGCCGCAGCGGTAATTCATCCATGATGACCTCCGGTGCCCCAATGCGCCGCGGCGGCCCGTCGTTCCCGCATAGGCCTCTTGCCAGCCGGCCATTCCACAGGCGCAAGCGCCGTGCTAACGACGCCGCATGCGCGTTTCTGATTTCGACTTCGACCTGCCTGAGAACCTCATCGCCCTCCATCCGGCCGAGCCGCGCGACTCCGCGCGCCTGCTGCTGGTTGATCCCGAGAATGGTTTGTCGGATCTCCACATCCCCGATCTGCTGAACCTGCTGCGGCCCGGCGATGTTCTGGTCGTCAACGACACCCGCGTACTACCGGCCGAATTGCGCGGCACCCGCATTCGTGGCGAAAACCGCGCCGGGGTATCGTTCAACCTCCACAAGCGCGTCGACCGGCATACCTGGCGCGCCTTTGCCCGGCCGGCCAAGAAACTGGCGCTGCTGGACGAGCTTGAGCTCGGCAACGGCCAGTCCGGCACGCTGAAGGCCCGCGTGGCGGGAAAGGGCGACACCGGCGAGGTGACCCTCGAATTCGAACTTGGCGGCGCCGAACTCGACGAAGCCATCAAGTCCCACGGCGCCATGCCGCTGCCGCCCTACATCGGCGCCAAGCGCGACGTTGAAGAACGCGACCTGGTCGATTACCAGACCGTCTATGCAGCAAACGATGGCGCCGTCGCCGCACCCACGGCGGGCCTGCACTTCACCCAGAGGCTGCTCCAGCAGATATCCGACAAGGGCATCGCCATCGAACGCGTGACCTTGCACGTCGGGGCAGGGACCTTCCTGCCCATGAAGGCGGAAAACACAGAAGACCACGTCATGCACGCCGAATGGGGCGAACTCACCCAAGCCACGGTCGAGCGCATCAATGCCCGCCGCGCTGCTGGCGGGCGCGTCATTGCCGTTGGCACCACCAGCCTGCGCCTCCTTGAAACCGCCTCCCGTGCCACCGGCACGCTTCAGCCCTTTATCGGCGACACCGACATCTTCATCACGCCGGGCTTCCGCTTTCACACCGTGGATGCCCTGATGACCAATTTCCACCTGCCCAAATCCACGCTCTTTATGCTGGTCAGCGCCTTTGCTGGCCTGGACGTAATGAAAAACGCTTACGCGCACGCGATACAGGAAGGTTACCGGTTCTACTCCTATGGCGACTCGTCGCTGCTACTGCGGGCAACCCAGCCGGCAGATGACGAGCGCGACTCTTGACGGCTCGGGCAACGCCCGTAACCCGTTATGCCGGCCGCATCGCCGCGGCGTTGCAGCGTGCGGCCGAAGGCAACCAGTCCCACCTGACGCTCTCGGGGCTGATCGTCATGCTTGGCCCCAGGGCGCACCGCCTGCTGTTGCTGGTGGTCTCGCTCTTCAACATGGTCCCCGGCCCACCAGGCTATGGTGGCACCATCGCCTGGACAACGATCCTCATCGCCATTGCCATGCTGCTGGGTCGGCCGATCCGACTACCGCCCATTATCGGCAACCGCAAACTGAGGCTCAACCTGCTGCTCAAGGCCAGCGAGCAGGTGGTGCGGGTAACCGGCATCTCGCGCGTTTCTCGCGGCCGCGCCTTCGCTGGATGACCAGCGGCGCCGCCAATCTACCTTATGCCATCTTCGTCATCATGGTGGGCTTGGTCATGGTCATTCCGGTGCCCCTTATCAACGCCGTCCCCAATGTTGGGCTCTGCATAATCGCTTTCTCCATGCTCAATCGCGACGGCGTGGGCGTGATCATCGGCGTGCTGGCGAGCCTCGCCGGGCTGATGATCGCCGGTGCTATCATCCTCGGCGCCTTCCATCTGGGCACCATGGCGCTGGGTGGACTGCCCTGAAGTGGTGACACGGGCTCTCGGGACGGCTATGACGCTGGCCCATGAACGCCCAGACCAACGCCCCAGACAAACTCGTCACCTTCACCCTTTTTGCCACCGACGGCATGGCACGGCGCGGCCGCATCGATACGCCGCGCGGCGACATCCAGACGCCCGCCTTCATGCCCGTGGGTACGGCCGGCACGGTCAAGGCGATGTATCCCGAACAGGTGCGGGAAACCGGCGCCGATATCCTTCTGGGCAACACCTACCATCTCATGCTCCGTCCCGGCGCCGAGCGCGTCGCGTCCCAGGGCGGCCTGCACGACTTCATGGATTGGCAGCGGCCAATCCTCACAGACTCGGGCGGTTTTCAGGTCATGTCGCTGGCGCAACTGCGCAAGCTGACCGAGAAAGGCGTAACCTTTCGCTCACATATCGATGGCTCCAGCTACGAGCTCACCCCTGAGCGTTCCATCGAAATACAGACGCTGCTCGATAGCGATATCATCATGCAGCTGGACGAATGCCTGAAGCTGCCCGCCGACTACAAGGAAATGGAACGCGCGATGGAGCTCTCGCTCCGCTGGGCCCTGCGCTCCAAGACCGCCTTCAACAATCAGGCCAATCGCGCGCTCTTCGGCATCGTGCAAGGCGGTGACAATGCCGAGCTACGCGCCCGTTCGGCGCAGGGGCTCAAATCCATCGGCTTCGATGGCTATGCCGTCGGTGGCCTCGCCGTAGGCGAGCCGCAGGATGTCATGTTCCGCGTCATCGAGAACATCACGCCCGAGTTGCCCACCGATCGTCCGCGCTACCTCATGGGCGTCGGCAAGCCCGACGACATCCTCGGCGCCATCGGTCGCGGCATCGACATGTTCGACTGCGTCCACCCGACGCGCGCCGGCCGCCACGGCCACGTCTACACGCGCTTCGGCGTCATCAATCTGAAAAACGCTCGCCATAGGGATGACCATCGCCCAATCGATGAGGCATCCCCCAATCCCAATTGCCGCCGCTGGAGCCGCGCCTATCTGCACCATCTCGTTAAGACAGAAGAGATTTTGGGCGCGATGATCCTTTCGCAGATCAACCTGGCCTATTATCAGGAACTGGTGCAGGGCTGTCGCGGGGCAATCGAAGGCGGCCGCTTTGAAGACTTTGCGGCGGAAACGCGTGCGGCATGGGCCGCAGGCGATCTGCCAGTTATCTGACGTTCAGGAAGGGTTTAATCGACATGGCGAGATCAGGGCGCAAGGCCAGCTTCACCAACCTGGACAAGCATCGTAAGCGGCTAGAAGAGCAGCCCATGCGCGTGCAATTTGCGGTCGATCCAAATCGGTTCAAGCGCTATTCCGCCACTGGCGCTGGGATACTGCTGGACTATTCCAAGAACCGGATCGATGAAGATGCGATGGCTGCGCTGTTCGATTTGGCCCGCGCTGCCGGTGTCGAAGAACGTCGCGACCAGCTGTGCGAGGGCGAGCACATCAATATCACTGAAGACCGTGCCGTCATGCACATGGCGCTCCGCTACCAGGGGGATAAGCCGGTTCCGGTCGATGGCAAGGACGTTATGCCCGACGTGCGCGGCGTTCTGGCCGCCATCGAAGCCTACACAAATGCGGTTCGCTCCGGCGAGATTCGCGGCCATGGCGGCGAGCAGTTCACAGACGTAGTCAACATTGGCATCGGCGGCTCCGACCTCGGCCCCGCTATGGTGACACTCGCCCTTGAGCCCTACACCCGCCCCGATCTGCGCGCCCACTACGTGTCCAACGTCGATGGCGCGCACATCCACGACACCCTCAAGCGCCTCGACCCCAAGAAAACGCTGTTTATCGTCGCTTCGAAAACATTCACCACCGACGAGACGATGACAAACGCGAACTCGGCGCGCGAGTGGATTGCCGACACGCTGGGCGAAGAAGCGGTGCCAAACCACTTCGCCGCCGTCTCCACCAACATCCCGGCCTGTGCCAAGTTCGGCATCCGCGAAGACCGCATTTTCGGCTTCTGGGATTGGGTCGGCGGTCGCTACTCCGTCTGGTCCGCCATTGGCCTGCCCATCGCCCTGGCCGTCGGTTACGACAACTTCAGCAAGTTCCTCCAGGGCGCCGACGCCATGGACAGGCACTTCCTTTCAGCGCCGCTCGAAAGCAATCTGCCCGTCATCATGGCGCTGCTGGGCGTCTGGTACCGCAATGTTTGGGGCTTCTCCACGCATGCTGTGCTGCCCTATGACCAGCGCCTTTCCCGCTTTCCGGCATACCTGCAGCAGCAGGATATGGAATCCAACGGCAAGTCCGTGACGCTCGCGGGCAAGCCGGTTAAATGGTCCACCGGTCCCATCGTCTGGGGCGAGCCAGGCACCAATGGGCAGCACGCCTTCTACCAGTTGATCCACCAGGGCACCGACGTCATCCCCTGCGATTTCCTGATCGCCGCGCGCCCGCATGAATCGCTGCCTCCGCATCACGACAAGCTCGTGGCTAACGTCCTTGCCCAGTCCGAAGCCTTGATGCTGGGCAAGACCGAAGAAGAAGTGGTTGCCGAACTCAAGGCGCAGGGACTCGCCAAAAAGCAGATCGAGGAACTCACCCCGCACAAGGTGTTCCCCGGCAATCGCCCCTCCAATACCCTGTTCTACCAGCAGTTGACCCCCGAAACCCTGGGCTCGCTCGTCGCTCTTTACGAGCACAAGGTCTTCACCCAGGGCGTGATCTGGAACGTCAACTCCTATGACCAATGGGGGGTGGAACTCGGCAAGCAACTGGCCAAGGCGCTGCTGCCCAAGGTCGAAGGCAAGCAGAGCGTGGAGGGGCACGACAGTTCCACGCAGGGCCTGCTCGCCTATTACCTGGCCAACAAATGACCATCACCACCGAAGAACAGCTCGAGAAGCTCAAGGCCATCGGCCGCATCTGTGCCATCGCCCGAGACGCCATGGCTTCGGCCATGCGCCCCGGCATGACCACGCTCGAACTGGATGAGATCGGCGCCAAGCTGTTGGCCGAGCACGGCGCCCGATCCGCGCCGATTCTCACCTATGACTTTCCTGGCGCTACCTGCATTTCCGTCAACGAGGAAATCGCCCATGGCATTCCTGGCGATCGCGTCCTGCACGAAGGCGACCTCGTCAACATCGACGTCTCGGCCGAAAAAGACGGCGTCTTCGCCGATTGCGGCGCATCCTTCGTGCTGGGGCAGGGCGACAAGCGCCTCGTCACCCTCTGCCGCGACGGCAAAAAGGCCATGTGGGCGGGCATCGGCGCGGTCAAGGCGGGCGCGCCGCTCAGCGACATCGGCAACGCCATCGGCAAATTTGCCAAAAAGGGCGGCTACACCCTGATCCGCAATCTCGCCAGCCACGGTGTCGGGGATAGCCTGCACGACGAACCCGGCGAAATCGCCACCTGGCCCGACAAATCCGAACGTCGCCGCATGACCAACGGCCTCGTCTTCACCATCGAGCCCTTCCTCTCCCTAGGCGGCAAAATGGCCGACCAGAAATCTCCCAGCGACGAATGGACCTTGGTCAGCCGCCCCTCGGCCCCTTGCGTGCAATACGAGCACACGGTGGTGGCGACACCTCGCGGCGCCGTCGTGGTAACGCTGGCAGCATGAACCCGTAACGGGCCGGCTACTAGTTCACTGCAATTCAACCACTCACAAACGTGAGCCTTGGGCCTGACCCGAGAGTCTGCGCTTGGACTCCCTCCGAGGAGTTCTAGAGTTCACCACCCTCACAGCGCCTCAAAGGCCTCATGGCAAGCTTATCCAGTCACGAGGCCGAGCGAGTGGAGGCTAAGGTGGGAGTCCTCTCCACCCACGGATGTCCACTTTCTCCCCACTGCCTTCCGAGCTAGGGGGCGCGCGAGTCGGCTTGTGAAGGAGCGGATGGGGCGGGGATTTCACGACCCCGTTGAGTCTCGCCGGGACAAACCAAAAATCCCGTCGCAAGTGGCGATGCTCTGTCTCACTACACAGAAACTATGCAGGGGCAGGGCCTAGCCACTCGCAAGCTGTTCATCTCCGCACGCGGCGGCACTTCGGCACGCCTGCGCTTTGGAAAATGCTAACACTTCGCTAACCAAAACCGTCCAATCCCCGGTCTTCCCACTCCTCACACTGGACACGAACAAACAACGAACGTACAAGAACAATATAGCAACAAAGGAGATAGACATGCTGATGTTCTTGAAGGATTTTGCTGCATTCGTGACCTTGGGTGCGTTCACCGTGGGCTCGCTGACCTGGATGGATTTACTGGCCCGACTCATGTGAGCCTTCTGTGGATTGCGGCAGCGCGCGGTGGGGATAGCGTGCTGCCAGTGCTAAAGGTTGGCGCATGAGCGGTCCCGGTTTTATTCATCTCCACGTCCATTCGGCCTATTCCCTCCTTGAGGGTGCGCTGCAGCTGGAAACAATTCTCAAGCTCGCAGCGGCCGATAATCAGCCGGCCCTGGGCATAGCGGACACAGGCAATCTCTTTGGTGCCCTGGAGTTCTCCGAAAAGGCCAGCAAGAAGGGCATCCAGCCGCTTGTCGGAGTCGAGCTTGCCATCGACTTCGCCGCCGCCGAGGAGCGCGTCAGCGAGCGCGGCCACGTCGCCTGGGCAGGCAAGTCCAGCGTCGTGTTTCTGGCCCAGACCGAAAGCGGTTTTGAGAACCTGTCGCGTCTCGTCTCCAAGGCCTATCTTCAGAGCGAAGATGGCGTCGCCCGTGCCAAGCTCGATTGGCTTAGCCGTGATGGGCTCGAAGGCCTTATCTGCCTCACCGGCGGCCCAGAGGGCGCCATCGACATGGCCTTCGCACAAGGCCAGGACAGCAATGCCATCCGCCGCCTCGACCGCCTGGCCGATCTCTTTGGCGACCGCCTCTACATGGAGCTGCAACGCCATGGCCGCCCCCAGGAGGTGAGCGTTGAGCCGCGCCTGATCGACTACGCCTACAATAGGGGCATACCGCTCGTTGCCACCAACGAGCCGTTTTTCAAATCGATCAAGGAGTTCGAAGCCCACGACGCGCTGCTGGCCATCGCTGGCGGCACTGTCCTGGCCCAAACCGAACGCCGCAAGCTCAACGACCAATACTATTTCAAGACGCGCGCCGAGATGGTCGAGCTCTTCTCGGACATTCCTGAGGCGCTCGATTCCACCATCGAGATTGCGCAGCGCATCAGCTATCGCCCACGCACCCGCAAACCGATCCTGCCCAAGTTCGCAGCAGCTCCGGACCTCAGCGAAGAAGATGCCGTCGCCGCCGAGGCCGCGGCCTTGCGCGCCATGGCGGAGGAGGGGCTCCGCAAGCGCCTTGCCAATCCCGGGCCTGCGCCGGGCAAGACGGCGGAGGAATACTGGGAGCGGCTGGAGTTTGAGCTGGGCATCATCCAGTCCATGAAATTCCCGGGCTATTTCCTGATCGTGGCCGATTTTATCCGCTGGTCCAAGTCGCAAGGCATTCCCGTTGGCCCGGGTCGCGGCTCCGGCGCCGGGTCGCTGGTTGCCTACGCCACCACCATCACCGACCTTGATCCGCTTGCCTACAACCTCCTCTTCGAGCGCTTCCTTAATCCCGAACGCGTCTCGATGCCCGACTTCGATATCGACTTCTGCCAAGACCGGCGCGAAGAGGTCATTCGCTACGTCCAGAAGAAGTACGGCTTCGAGCAGGTTTCCCAGATCATCACCTTCGGAACGCTGCAGGCTCGCGCCGTGCTGCGCGACGTCGGCCGCGTCCTGCAGATGCCCTATGGACAGGTCGACCGCATCTGCAAGCTCGTGCCCGCCAACCCGGCCGACCCCTGGTCAATCGAGCGGACGCTCAACGAAGTGCCGGCCTTCAAGGCCCTGGCCGACGAGGACGAAACCGTTGCGGATCTGATCGCCATCGCACGCAATCTCGAGGGCCTGTTCCGCCACGCCTCGACCCATGCCGCCGGCATCATCATCGGCGACCGCCCGCTCCAGGATCTCGCCCCCCTCTATCGCGACCCGCGGTCCGACATGCCGGTATGCCAGTACAACATGAAGTGGAGCGAAGCCGCCGGGCTGGTCAAGTTCGACTTCCTTGGCCTCAAAACCCTCACCACCGTGCAATACGCGGTCAACATGGTGAACCTAGATGGCGGCAATTTCCGCATCGAGGATATCCCCATCAACGATAAGCCCACCTACGACCTTTATGCCCGGGGAGACACCTTCGGCGTGTTCCAGGTGGAAGGCGCCGGCATGCGCCGTGCTCTTGTGGACATGAAGCCTGACCGCTTCGAAGACATCATCGCCCTTGTGGCCCTTTATCGTCCGGGCCCAATGGACAACATCCCGCTCTTCAATGACCGTAAGCACGGCCGCGAAGAAGTTGAATATCCGCACCCCGACCTCTCCAAGGTGCTCGACGAAACCTACGGCATCATCGTCTACCAGGAACAGGTGATGCAGATCGCCCAGCTTCTGTCGGGCTATTCGCTGGGCGAAGCCGACATGCTGCGCCGCGCCATGGGCAAGAAGATCAAGGCCGAGATGGATGCGCAGCGCGAACGCTTCCGCGAGGGTGCCATCAAGCACGGCCTCAAGAAAGCCGAAGCTGACACAATCTTCGACCTGCTCGCCAAGTTCGCCAACTACGGTTTCAACAAGAGCCACGCAGCGACCTATGCCCTGGTGAGCTACCAGACCGCCTACCTCAAAGCCCACTATCCGCACGAGTTTCTCGCGGCGTCGATGACGCTCGACATGGGCAACACCGACAAGCTCGCGGAATTCCGCAGCGAGGCCAAGCGCCTCAAGATCGAACTGGTGCCCCCCTGCATCAACCGTTCCGAAGTCGTTTTCTCCGTTAAGGAGAAGCGGGTGCACTATGGCCTTTGCGCCGTAAAGGGCGTCGGCCGCCAGGTTGCCGAGCATATCGTTGAGGTTCGTGGCAGCACCCCGTTCAAGGACCTCGGAGATTTCGCCCGTCGTGTTGATCCGCGTGTGCTCAGCAAACGCACCCTCGAGACGCTGTGCAATGCCGGCGCTTTCGACGAGATCGTGCCGCGCCGCGAAGTAGCCTTTGCCGCCATCGAGCAGGTCCTTGGCATGGCCCATTCCCTCACCGCCGAGCGCAACGAGGGCCAGTGGAACATGTTCGACGCCGGTGAGCCCGAAGCAATCCGCCTGCCAGCCGGCGTTCCCGCATGGACCACGGCCGAGCGCGCCGACCGCGAACTCTCCGCCATCGGCTTCCATCTTTCCGCGCACCCCCTCGACGCCTATTCCGACGTATTCGAACGCCTCCGCGTGCAACGCTGGAGCGATTTCGAGCGCGCGGTCAAGGACGGTGCTTCTGCGGGCCGCCTAGCGGGCACGATCGGCTCCCGGCAGGACCGGCGCACCCGCAAGGGCACGCCGATGATGATTCTGACCCTGTCGGATCAAAGCGGCAGCTATGAAGTGGTCGCCTTCTCCGAACAGATCAACGAATTCGGCGCCGTGCTGCAGCCGGGCAAGTCGGTCATCCTGCAGGTGGGCGCCGACGAGCGCGCGGAAGGCGTCAGCCTGCGGCTCTTGTCCGCGCAGCCGATCGACGGCATAGCCGACAAGATCGACCGCCGCCTGACCATTTTTGCTGCCGACGCCAAAGCCCTCGGCTCCATTGGAGCACAGCTCAAGCGGGGCGGGGAGGGCAGCGTCAACTTCGTCGTCATCCGCGATGGCGGCGCCAAGGAATACGAGATCGAACTGCCCGGAACCTATCGTCTCACCGCTGAAGTCGCCGGCGGCATCAAGGCCTTGGAAGGCGTCACCGACGTCCGCTTCCACTAACGATGGCAATGTGTAGGGCACCGGTCCCATTGATTGTCGCCTCCCGCGGAGTCGATCCGAGAGATCGGGCCAAGCGAGGCAAGGGACACAATGTTCGTCTTCTGTCCCTTCCCAACCCGACTATACAGTTCTTCTGCGACACACGGAGGCCTATCCTTTCCAAATACCTTGCCAATGAGCCGCTGTTCCCCTATATCGCCCATGCGTTTGACTGAGCGTCAGCGCGATTTCACACACGAAGCAGGCTTTTCGAGCAATCGGAAATCCATCCGGTGGCGGGTAACCGCCGCACAGTTTCGTGGCGGCATCAACCGGTAAACAAGGAGCAGCCATAATGGCACTGCCCGATTTTTCTATGCGTCAACTGCTTGAAGCAGGCGTTCACTTTGGTCACCAGAAGCACCGCTGGAACCCCAAGATGGAACGCTACATCTTCGGCGTTCGCAACGACATCCACATTCTCGACCTGTCGCAGACCGTTCCGGCTTTGAGCCGCGCCCTGCAGCTGATCTCGGACACCGTTGCTGACGGTGGCCGCGTGCTGTTCGTTGGCACCAAGCGCCAGGCCGCTCCGTTGGTGGCTGACGCTGCCAAGCAGTCCGCACAGTACTACGTGAACTCCCGCTGGCTCGGCGGCACGCTGACCAACTGGCAGACGATCTCGAACTCGATTGCTCGCCTTCGCGAACTCGAATCAATGAGCGAAGACGATCTCGCCCTGCGCACCAAAAAGGAGCGCCTGATGATGTCCCGCGAACAGGAACGCCTTGAGCGCGACCTGGGCGGCATCAAGGACATGGGCAATGTTCCCTCGCTCCTGTTCGTAATCGACACCAACAAGGAAGCCAACGCGATCAAGGAAGCTCGCCGCCTGGGCATCCCGGTGATCGCCATTGTTGATACCAACAGCGATCCAGATACCGTCGACTACGCCATCCCTGGCAATGACGACGCTTCGCGCGCTCTTGAGCTTTATGTCTCGCTGGTGTCCAAGGCTGCAATCGACGGTATTGGTCGCTCGTCCACCGCTCTTGGCGCCGACATTGGTGCCTCCGAGCGCGCTCCGGCTGAAGACCTGCCGGCCGACGACGCTGCCGCGACCCCAGCTGCCTAAAGCACGCTTCGTTTTGATCTGAACAATGCGGCCCCGAAAGGGGCCGCCAAGAGGTGAACCTATGGAAATCACTGCAGGAATGGTCAAGCAGCTCCGCGACTCGACCGGCGTCGGGATGATGGACTGCAAGAAGGCCTTGGCCGAAACCAACGGCGACATGGAAGCAGCGGTCGATTGGCTGCGCACCCGTGGCCTCGCCAAGGCTGCCAAGAAGGCCGACCGCGTTGCCGCTGAAGGTCTGGTTGGCGTCGTTACCGCCGGCACCAAGGCTGCCGTTGTCGAAGTGAACTCTGAAACCGACTTCGTTGCCCGCAACGAACAGTTCCAAGCCATCGTCGAGAACGTTGCCAAACTCGCTCTCGATGCCGATGGCGACGTGACCAAGCTTGGCGAAATGCCTTTCCCCGGCTCGGGTCATTCCGTTTCGGCTGAATTGACCGAAGCTATCGCCAAGATCGGCGAGAACATGAATTTGCGCCGCACCGAGACCGTCTCCGTGACGGACGGCGTGGTGGAAAGCTATGTCCACAATGCGGTCAAGCCGGGTCTCGGCAAGATCGGCATTCTGGTGGCGCTCGAGTCCACCGGCGACAAGGCTGCCCTGTCAACTCTTGGCAAGCAGTTGGCCATGCACATCGCTGCAACCAATCCGCTGTCCATCGACCCCGAAGATCTCGATCAGACTGTGGTTGCCCGCGAACGCGCGATCATCCTTGAGCAGGTCAAGGAATCCGGCAAGTCGGCTGAAATTGCCGAGAAGATGGTCGATGGCCGCATGCGCAAGTACTTCGAAGAAGTCACGCTTCTGGCCCAGACCTTCGTGATCGACGGGGAGACCAAGGTCCGCGATGCGATCAAGAATGCCGAAAAGGACGCTGGCGCTCCGATCAAGCTGACCAAGTTCGTACGCTACGCCCTCGGCGAAGGCATTGAAAAGGTCGAGTCCGACTTTGCGGCGGAAGTTGCTGCAACCTCCGGCGTCAAGCAGTAAGCTGCTCATTGGCGGGCGGGCCTGAGGTCCGTCCGCTGCTCTTCCGGTGATCATCGATCAACGGCATGGGGCGCAACGCCTGCCAAGCTGGCCAATGTGACAGCGAGGTTCTTCCCCTTGAATGCGCTATTGCATAGGGTCGCCCGGGGTATCGCCGGCTTTCGGTGTCCCGTTGTTAAATTTTGCTCGAGGGGATCGCCTATGGCGCCTGGCTACAAACGCGTTCTCCTCAAGGTATCGGGCGAAGCACTCGCTGGCGACAATTCCTTCGGCATCGAGCCACCATTTCTCCAAGCGGTCGCCAAGCAAATCGCAGACGCGGCCAAGTCCGGCGTCCAGATTGCTGTGGTTGTCGGCGGTGGCAACATCTTCCGCGGCATGGCCGGCGCTGCCGACGGAACCGACCGCGTCACGGCAGATTTGATGGGCATGCTGGGCACCATGATCAACGCCCTGGCACTGAGCAATGCCATCTCCCGGCAGGGCGCAAAGGCAAAGCCTTATAGCGCTGTTTCCATGCCCTCAGTAGCCGACACTTTTACCGCGCGGGAAGCTAAGGCCTCGCTTGAAGACGGCTATGTGGTGGTGCTGGGTGGCGGCATCGGCAATCCGTTTTTCACGACAGACACTGCATCCACCCTGCGTGCAATCGAGCTCGAGTGCGACGTTGTGCTCAAGGGCACAAAGGTTGATGGCGTTTACTCTGCCGACCCCAAGACGGACCCAAGTGCCATCCGCTATGAAACCGTCAGCTATGACGAGGTTATCGGTAAGAATTTGCGTGTGATGGACACCGCGGCTTTTGCTCTTGCCCGTGACAATAACATGCCCATTATCGTATACGCGCTTAACGACGAGGCAGGACTTGCTGGCGTACTCTCCGGCACCTCTCGCTCGACCCGCGTCGGCAAGTGAACTAAAAGGAATTCCAATATGGCCAGTGGCTATGATCTCGCTGATCTTAAAACACGCATGCAGAAGTCCATCGCATCCCTGAAGGATGAACTGGCGGGTTTGCGCACGGGTCGTGCGAGCGCGAGCCTGCTGGAGCCCGTCACGGTTGAGGCCTATGGCTCCCGCATGCCGCTTAATCAGGTCGCAACCGTCACCGTACCAGAGCCGCGCATGCTGAGCGTACAGGTCTGGGACCGCCAAATGGCAAACGCCGTCGAAAAAGCCATTCGCGATAGCGGCCTGGGTCTTAACCCGATGGGCGAGGGTCAGGTCATCCGCGTGCCATTGCCCGAGCTCAACGAGCAGCGCCGCAAGGAACTATCCAAGGTCGCCTATAACTATGCCGAGGCTGCTCGCGTGGCTGTCCGCCATATCCGTCGCGACGGCATGGATGCACTCAAGAAGGCTGAAAAGGAAGGCATGAGCGAGGACGATTCGCGCGTGCAGGCCGACCTGGTGCAAAAAGCCACCGACGCAGCCGTGGCCGAGATCGACCAGATCGTGGCGGCTAAAGAAGCCGAGATCATGCAGGTCTAGGCTGCTCGAACTGCGCCTGGAGGGCGTGGATGTCCATGGATACTGCCGTCCCAGCAAATCTAGCGCAGCCTGCCCGGCTGCGCATTCCTGTGCATCTTGGCGTCATCATGGACGGCAATGGCCGCTGGGCGAAGGCTCGCGGTAAGGGGCGCACTGAAGGGCATGTCGAGGGCGTCAAGGCTTTGCGCCGCCTGGTTGAGCTCTGCATCGCCTATGGCGTGGGACATTGCACGGTTTTCAGCTTTTCCTCCGAGAACTGGACTCGCCCGCGTGAAGAAGTGGCGTTCATCTTCAATCTGCTGCGCCGCTTTGTTGCCTCTGACCTCCAAAGGCTGATCCGCAACAATGTGCAGGTGCGGATTATCGGCAGCCGCGAGGGCCTCGAGCCTTCCCTTGTTCGCCTGATTGACGACGTGGAGGCCAAGACGGCCTCGAACACCGGCCTGGTTCTGGTGGTAGCGTTCAACTATGGCGGCAAGGCCGAAATCGCGGAAGCAACGCGACGGCTGGCGCGCGAGGTGGCAGCGGGTCGCCTTTCCCCCGAGCACATCACCGAACAGGCCATCGAGGCCGCGCTCTATACCGCCGGCTTGCCCGACCCGGATCTGATTGTCCGTACCAGTGGCGAGCAGCGCATCTCCAATTTTCTCCTGTGGCAGGCAGCCTATTCCGAATTCGTCTTTGTGGACGAGTACTGGCCCGATTTTGACGAGCAGAGCTTTTTGAAGGTTCTCGAGACTTTTTCCCTACGAGACCGGCGGTTCGGTGGCATAGGGGCGGCGCAGCCTTGAGCGATTCTGGCGGCATGCCTACTGAGCCTTCTCAGGCGCGCCGCCGCCGTTGGTCCGATCTGGGGCCTCGTCTCGGCTCTGCGGCTGTCCTTATCGCCCTGACGCTCGCCTCGCTCTACATCGGCGGTTATGTTTTCGCAGCCGCCGTAGGCTGCGTCTTCGCGCTCGCATACCGCGAATGGGAAACCATGGTATCGCGCGCGCCCTTGACTCCGGCAGGCATGGTATTGATCGTCTTGGTGGGTTTTTCCGGCCTTGCGTTCCCGCTTTTTGGCCCGGCCGGCACCATCGGGATCATCACTCTAGCCTGCGCCATCGCCATAGCCATACCTAGTGAAGGTCGCTGGTGGCGCGTGGCCGGCCTCTGCATCTATGGCATCGTTATTCCTTCGGTTCTTATCCTCAGAGGCGACACGCAAGCGGGAATCCTGGCCTGCCTTTATCTAGGTACTGTCGTATGGATGACGGATTCGGCCGCATTCTTTGCCGGCCGGCAAATCGGCGGAGAAAAGCTGGCGCCCGAGATTTCGCCATCCAAGACCTGGTCTGGCGCGCTTGGAGGGCTGGCTCTTGGGGCAGGGGCGGGGTTGATCGTCTGGATCATCGTGACCGATTCCCCGTGGTGGATCGGGCTCCTGATTGCCATTGGCATCAGCGTTCTCGGCCAGGCTGGGGATTTGGCCGAAAGCGCTATCAAGCGCCACTTCCGCATCAAAGACAGCGGCGACATCATCCCCGGACACGGCGGGCTCATGGACCGCATGGACAGCCTAACATTTGGCGTTTTGTTGGTGCTGCTGATCGGATCGCTCCATATGGGCATCAATGCGGTCGCGCAGGGCTTGCTCTACTGGTAGCTTGGCGCCGACCTGCCGCGCATAAGGAAGACCATGTTCGAGTTCATCTACTGGCTGCTGTCCTACGTTGTCCCCTTCTTGGCCGTGTTGACGGTGATCGTCTTCGTCCACGAAATGGGCCACTATCTGGTGGCGCGCTGGAACGGCGTAGCCATCCAGACCTTCTCGATCGGCTTCGGCAAGGAACTCTTTGGGTGGAACGACAAGCAGGGTACCCGCTGGCGAATCTCTGCCATTCCCTTAGGGGGCTATGTCCGCTTTGTGGGCGATATGAATGCCGCAAGCACCCCGGACACCGAACTCATTGCTAACGCGGACCCAGACCTTGCGCCGCGCCTATTCGCCAACAAAAACGTCTGGCAGCGTATCGCCGTGGTTGTGGCGGGCCCGCTTGCCAATGTCATCCTGACCTTCCTGATTCTTTACGCCCTGCTGCTGGGCTATGGCCGCTACAGCATTCCGCCGGTTGTTGGCTCCGTCATTGAAGGCTCTGTGGCCGAAGCGGCAGGCATCGAATCCGGCGACCGGATCGTTGCTGTAGACGGCTATGCCGTACGCGGCTTTGAAGATTTCCAGCGTCTCGTCGCCACAAGCCCGCAGCGCCCGGTCACCATCACATTGGAACGCGACACAGGACCGGAAACTATCGTCCTCACGCCAGAGGCCGCCGAAGTGGAAGACCGCTTTGGAAACACGCAGCGTATTGGCCGAATTGGCGTGAGCCGCGACGTCAGCGAAAATGATGTAACGCTTTACCGTCCTGGCCCAATCGAAGCCATCGGGATGACGATCGAGGAGATACGCTTCATTATCCAGAGAACGGCTGCGTTCCTCGGCGACTTCTTTGTTGGGCGCGGCGACGTGGAACAGCTTGGCGGACCTGTCAAAGTTGCCCAGGTCTCGGGGCAAGTTGCGACGCTGGGAATCGCCGCACTCATAAATCTGACCGCGTTGCTCTCTCTAAATATTGGAATATTCAACCTTTTGCCTGTACCCATGCTCGACGGCGGACACCTCATGTACTATCTGGTTGAAGCCGTGAGGGGGCGTCCGCTCAGCATGAAGGTACAGGAAATTGGGTTTCGCTTCGGCTTCGCCCTGGTCCTTGCGCTCATGGTGTTCACGCTCTTCAACGATACTCTGTTCGCCTATTTGCGAACCCTAAGTTAACGAGTAGTTAACCTTGGTTTGTAAGGTGTTGCAGGATTACAAGTGCGCCAAGCATTTGCTAACCGCGTCTCGGCTTCCGCCTTGTCGTTGGTTAAAAAGGCGGTAAAACGGTGCAGTGGAGTTAGTCTGGGGAGCGCTGTGCATGGCGAGTCTCCGGGCATGGTCGCAGAAGGCAATAAAAATATGATCCATCCCAATAAGCAGACGCGTAGCGCGATTTTGGCTCTGGCCGTGATCGGTGCTGCACCGCTTGCCGGTCCTGGCCTTCCGCTTCTTGGCGTCGCGACTGCTCAGGCCCAGGAACAGCTGGTTGGCTCTGTGCTCTTCGAGGGCAACCGCCGCTTCTCCGATGCCCAGCTGCTGGCAATGGTGGATGTTTCCGCCTCCGGCGTTTTCACTCAGCAGCGTCTTGCCGCAGACATCGAAAGCATCCGCCAGGCATATGACCGCGATGGCTTTCTTGGTGTTGGCGTCACCGCCCGTACCGAGCAAACGGCGGACGGTCGTGTTCGCGTGACGTTTGTTGTCAACGAGGGTGAGCGCGCGGGCATCGCAGCGATCAACTTCACCGGCAACAACGCTATTGGCTCCGGCAGCCTCAAGAGCACTCTGCTCACCAAGGAAACGGGCTTCCTCAGCTGGTTGTTCAGGGACGACACTTACGACGAGCAGAAACTGGCGGTCGACCGCGAGCGTGTCCGTCTTTACTACGCTAATCGTGGCTACCCCGATGCGCAGGTGAATGCGGTTGCGCAGTACGATGCTGCTCGCAACGCCTACTTCATCAACTTCACCATCAACGAGGGTCAGAAGTACGATTTCGGCGGCGTTGGCATCGAGACAAGCATTGCTGGTCTCAACACGGATGCACTGCGTGGCACCGTTAAGACGGCCGAAGGACGCAACTATTCCATCTCCGATCTGCAGGGCACGATCGAGGAAATGGCGTACGAAGCAACGACCCAGGGCTATTCCTTTGCGGACGTGCGTGCTCGCCTCGATCGCGATGTTGCCAATGGCCGCTTCAACGTCACCTATCTGGTTGACGAAGGTCCGCGCGTCTATGTTGAGCGCATCAACATCACCGGCAACACCAAGACCCGCGATTTCGTGATTCGTCGCGAGCTGGAGTTCGCTGAAGGCGACCCCTTCAACCGTGCACTCATTGTTCGCGGCCGCGGCGAGATCAATGATCTTGGCTATTTCTCGGCTGTGAACATCACGACGGCTCCTGGCTCTTCGCCGGACAAGGTCGTGATCAATATTGCCGTTACGGAAACCTCAACGGGTGAGTATGGCGCTAGCGCCGGCTACTCGACCTCAGATGGTATCCTGGGCGAAGTGTCCCTGACAGAACGCAACTTCCTCGGCCGCGGCCAGTTTCTACGCGCTGCCATCGGCGCGTCGCAGTCCGGCCGGACGTTCGACTTCTCGTTCACCGAGCCTCGCTTCATGGGCCTGAAGGTTTCGGCTGGCGTCGATGCTTATCACCGCATCAACGACGAAACTGACCGCAGCTTCTACGGTTCGCAGTCGACGGGCGGTCAATTGCGCTTTGGTGTCCCGATCACGGACGATCTGTCTGCCACGGTTTTTGCCGGTGCAGAGCGCAAGGTCATCGAGGACATCGAAGGTCCGGATTCTGCCGTGGTTAATGACGGGGACGAGTTCTACAAGGCCTTTGCTGGTTACACCCTGACCTACAATGGTCTGGATGACACCAAGAAGCCGACTACGGGCCTCTACGCGACCTTCACCCAGCAATATATCGGTTGGGACCACAGCCTGATCAAGTCGGAAGCCCGTGCGCGTTACTTCGTGCCCCTGCTTGAAGATAGCGGCATTGTCGGTAGCATTCGCGCCCAGGCTGGCGTCATCAACGATTTGAGCGGCGACGGCGTCCATGCGGTTGAAGCATTCTCGCCAGGCTCGCAACTGGTGCGTGGCTTTGAAGGCCGTGGCTTCGGCCCGCGTCTCGAAAGCGGCGAGTTCCTCGGTGCAACCATGTATGCTGGTGTTTCGGCCGAACTGCTGTTCCCGATCCCGGTCGTGCCTGAAAACTATGGTCTGAGCGGTGCACTCTTTGCAGATGCTGGCTGGGTTGACGAGCTGCCAAACCTTGGCACAGGGACGCTTGATCCCGCCAGTCAGGATGATCCGTTGCGTGCATCGATCGGTGCGTCCCTGATCTGGGACTCGCCATTTGGTCCGCTGCGCGGCGACTTCGCTCACGTGTTGAACAAGTCGACGGCAGATCGTACGCAGGTCTTCCAGCTGTCGCTGCAGACTTTGCTATAGTCCATAGGACGTGAAACAGTTAATTGAGCCGCGGGGCGGTAGCGCCGCGGCTCAATTCATTTAAGTGACACCATGGTCGACACTCGCTTCCACCGCTTTGCCGGCCCTTTCACGATCGGTGCTATTCTCACGAGCCTAGGCCGGAGCGATCTCCTGTCGCCTCCTGGGGATCTGGTGATTGATGGAGCTAGCGACCTTGATCTCGCCAGCCCATCTGAAATCGCCCTTGCCGCACACACAGACTACGTCGAGCAGCTAAAGGCAACTTCGGCTGGTGTTGTCGTGATCCTGCCTAGCTTGCTGGAACATCTTCCAAAATCCAGCACGGCCATTGTTACCGACAAGCCGCATCACCTCTTTGCCGATATTCTTGATCTGCTCTACCCGGACAGCACCCGGTCGGTTATCGCTTCCAACCGGGATGATCTCGGCGCACCCATCCTGGAGCGTGACGTCTCTATTGGCTCCAACGTGGTCGTTGGGGCAGGGGTGGAGATTGGGCGTGGCACGATCATCGGCGCCAATACGGTCATCGGCGCTGGCGTGACCATCGGACGAAACTGCATCATCGCGGCAAACTGCACCATAGACTGCAGCCACATCGGCAATCAGGTCGTGATCCACTCTGGCGTGCGCATCGGGACAGAGGGATTCGGGTGGCTTGATTTCGGACGTTCGAATCGCAAGGTTCCGCAGCTTGGACGCGTGCTGATCCAAGACGGGGTCGAGATCGGGGCCAATTCCACAATCGACAGGGGCGCACTGGGCGATACGATGATCGGCGAGGGCACCAAGATCGATAATCTTGTGCAGATCGGGCACAACTGCCGCATCGGCCGGAACTGCCTAGTCGCAGCAATGTCTGGCCTGTCAGGCACCACCGTGCTTGAGGACGGCGTGCTCCTGGGGGGCGGCGTCGGAACGTCCGGGCATCTGACCATCGGCGCCGGTTCGGTTGTCCACGGCCGTGCCGCAGTGACAAAGGACTGGCCTGCTGGTTCCAAACTTGCCGGTGCGCCGGCGCAGGATATAAGAGACTTTTGGCGCGAGCTCGCCACAACACGCAAACTGGCCAAGGGGGACAAGCGGGGATGAACGACAGCATGATCGAGAGCGGCGAACTCACAGCAATGAGCCTTGCCGAGATTCTCAAGTCGCTGCCCCATCGATACCCTTTTCTGATGATCGACAAAATCATCAGGATCAATGGCGATGAAAGTGCGGTGGGTGTCAAAAACGTCACCTACAATGAGCCCATATTTCAGGGCCACTTTCCCGAGAACCCGATCTTCCCGGGCGTCCTTATCATTGAAGGAATGGCCCAGACGGCTGGTGCCATTGTCATCAAGCATGACTCCGGCGTCGGCAAAAAGAACGTCGTGTTGATGCTGGGCGTTGACAAGGCAAAATTCCGGAAGCCCGCTGGCCCGGGCGACGTTATCGAGTTTCACATCGCCAAGATCCATCGCCGCCGCAATGTAGGGCGCTACAAGGCCGAAGCCATTGTCGACGGAACGGTGATTGCCGAGGCTGAGATCACCGCGATGATCATCGAGGCCAATTCGTGAGCGACGCGAGCGTCCACCCAACCGCCATTGTGTCGCCCAATGCTCAACTGGGCGAGGGCGTGAAGATTGGCCCCTTTTGCATCGTTGGCGACTACGTCATCCTGCATGAGCGGGTGGAACTTGTTTCCCACGTCGTTGTCGAGGGCCACACGGAAATTGGCGCCGACACGCAGATCTATCCCTTCGCGTCTGTCGGCCACCGGCCGCAGGATCGCAAATACCATGGTGAGGCATCCCGCCTCGTCATTGGCGAGCGCTGCACCATCAGGGAAGCTGCAACTCTCAATCCGGGCACTGAATCGGGCGGTATGCTGACCAAGGTCGGCAACGACTGCCTGATCATGGCCAGCGCCCATGTGGCCCATGATGCGATCATCGGCAACAACGTCATTATGGCCAATTACGTCGGTATTGCCGGGCACTGCCAGATCGGCGACAACGTTATCTTTGGTGGCAGTTCCGTGGTGCACCAGTTCACACGGGTCGGCGCTCATGCTTTCGTCGGGGCACACTCCATGGTAGATGGAGACATTATCCCCTATGGAATGGCTGTCGGAAATAGAGCCTCCTTGACCGGCTTGAATCTTGTCGGTCTCAAGCGCCACAAGTTCGATCGGGAAGCCATTCATCGCCTGCGTGCGGCCTACCGCATGATCTTTGCCAGCGAAGGGACACTTCGCGAGCGAGTTGAAGACGCAGCAGGTCTTTTCAAGGGCGACGCGCTCGTCCAGAACGTCGTTTCCTTTATCACAGCCGAATCTGATCGGCCTATCTTGTTGCCACGCAGCAGCAACGCTCAAGCTGATTGAAACTGGTTCTGGCAGGCTTTCGCAGAGCCGAACCGGAGACCCAACAATGGCCCACCCTCTTAAGCTATTCATTCTGGCAGGCGAGCCATCCGGGGACCGGATCGCGGCTGATCTTGTTGCTCGCTTGAAGCAGCGTGTGCCGCTGGCTTTGGCCGGTGTAGGCGGGGACGAGCTGCAGGCACAGGGCCTACGATCGCTGTTCCCGATGAGCGACCTTGCGGTTATGGGGATTACCGACGTGCTGATGCGCCTGCCGCTGCTACTCTGGCGCATACGGCAGACCGCGCGCTCCATCATGAAAGGGCGCCCAGACATCGTCGTCCTGGTAGATGCGCAGGATTTCTCCAAGCTCCTCGCCAAGCGCCTCAAGGCGTCTGGCTTCCAGGGCACCCTCCTGCTTTATGTTTCGCCTACCGTATGGGCCCGTGCGCCGCACCGCGCGGCAAAGCTGAGGCCGCTGTTCGACGAGGTCCTGGCAGTGCTGCCATTTGAGCCAGCAATCATGGCAAAGCTCGAAGGCCCCCCAACGAGCTATGTCGGCCATCCGGCCATCGCCGAGGCACTCGATCGCACAACCGCCAGTACGAAAGGTACACTGCTCCTCCTGCCCGGCAGTCGCGACGGTGAACTGCGCCGGCATTTGCCGTTGTTCCGTGAAGTCGCACGGCGACTCGCAGGGCACCCTGCGCTTGAAGGGTTCGCTATCCCAACCCTGCCGCGGCTAGCCGATCGCTTGCGCGGGGAAGTAGCGAATTGGCCAGTCCCCGTGGAAATTGTTCCGGAACGTGCAGATCGCGCGCAGCTCTATAACACCGCAGTGCTTGCCCTGGCTGTATCGGGTACCGCAACCTTGGAGCTGGCTTTTGGCAAGGTGCCCATGGTCGTCAACTATGTAATGGAAAGTCATCAGGCACGAGAGTTCGAGCGCATCGGCCGTCCTCGTGTATCGCTGCCCAATATCGTGCTGCATCGGGACACCGTGCCCGAACTCATCCAGTCGCCGGCCAACGCCGATGCGCTGGAGGCGGCCGTGCTGAGCCTTTTAGACAATGAAAAAGCCCGCCAAGACCAGATAGCGGCCTTCGGCGAGCTCGTTCGCTTGATGGAAAGTGGCGAAGCGAATCATCCGCGCCAGGACCCGGCAGACCGGGTCCTGAGTTATTGGCGTCAGCGCGAGCTCACGTCCAAATAATCCCGTGCCGGAGCTCCATCATAGAGTTGGCGCGGACGGCCGATCTTCTTCTGCGGATCACCGATCATTTCCTTCCACTGGCTGATCCAGCCTACCGTGCGGGCGACTGAGAAAAGCACGGTGAACATGGACGTCGGGAAGCCGATCGCTTCAAGGATGATGCCCGAGTAGAAGTCGACGTTCGGATAAAGCTTACGCTCGATGAAATAGGGATCCTCGAGAGCAATCTTCTCCAGTTCCTGCGCGACCTGCAGGGTCGGATTATTGTGCACGCCAAGCAGGTCCAACACTTCCTTGGCCGTCCGCTGCATCACAGTCGCGCGTGGATCGAAGTTCTTGTAGACGCGATGACCGAAGCCCATCAGCTTGAAGCTATCGCTCTTGTCCTTGGCGCGAGCGATGTACTCAGGAATCCGATCGACCGTTCCGATCTCCTTGAGCATGTTGAGGGCAGCTTCGTTGGCACCACCGTGGGCAGGGCCCCAGAGGCATGCAACGCCGGCCGCGATACAGGCGAAGGGATTGGCATCTGAAGAGCCAGCTAGCCGCACGGTAGACGTCGAAGCGTTCTGCTCGTGGTCCGCATGCAGGGTAAAAATTAAGTCCATTGCTTTGGCAATGGTGGGGTTGACCTGATAGGGCTCAGCAGGCACCGAGAAGCACATGTGGAGGAAATTAGACGCGTAATCCAGATCGTTACGCGGGTACACAAAAGGCTGGCCGACCGAATATTTGTACGCCATGGCCGCGATAGTCGGCATCTTGGCGATCATGCGGATTGAGGCGATCTCACGCTGCTGCGGATCGGTAATGTCAGTTGAGTCATGATAGAAAGCCGCCATGGCACCGACCACACCCGTCATGATGGCCATGGGGTGGGCGTCGCGACGGAAGCCGCGATAGAAATAGTGCATCTGTTCATGCACCATGGTGTGCCGCGTAACCAGCTCATTGAATTCAGCGAGCTGCTGCTTATTGGGCAACTCGCCATAAAGCAGCAGATAGCACACTTCAATATAGGTGCTTTTCTCGGACAATTGGTCGATCGGATAGCCGCGGTACAGTAACTCGCCTTTGTCGCCATCGATATAAGTGATCGCGCTGTCGCAGGCGGCTGTCGAGGTAAACCCCGGATCGTAGGTGAACATGCCAGTCTTGGAATACAAAGATCGGATGTCGATCACATCCGGCCCCACCGTTCCGGACAGCACTGGAAACTCGTGAGTCTGGTCCCCGATGACGAGTTTGGCGACTTTGTCGGTCATTTAGCTCTCCTCGAAGGCCCCAAAACCCCAAAGGAAGGAGCTCACAAGGGTCGGGGCCAGAAATTGGCAGTGGAGACTGCACGGGACAGGTATCGCTTTTACCCGCCTGAAGCAATCAATGGGCTGGCAAGACTTGCCCTCTGGATAGCACTAGACAGCGCTGATCTGATCCTCTAGGCGCGCCATGCTTTCTTCCCTCCCAATCAAGACCATAACTTCGAATATGCCGGGGGAAACAGTCCTGCCGGTGAGAGCAGCGCGTAGGGGCTGAGCGAGTTTTCCCAGCTTCAAGCCTTTGGCTTCAGCCAGCGACCGCATCGCAGCATCAATAGCTGCAACGGACCACTCATTGAGGCCACGCAAAGTCTCCGCCATCTCTCTGAGTACCGAACGAGATTCGCTGGTCAGCAGAGCCGAAGCTGCAGCATCGATGGCAAGGGGGCGCGACGCATAGATGAACTGCGCCAGGTCAATCAGTTCCAGCACCGTTTTAGCGCGCGGCTGCAACTCGGGCAGGGCACTGAGCACTGTATCCTTGTGTCCGGATAGCCCATCAACATCGACCTGGCGCCCGACCTCCTTCGCTGTCGCGAGCATCACGTCGTACAAATAGTCCGGCTTTGCTTCCCGAATGTAGTGGCCGTTTATGCTTTCGAGCTTCACGAAGTCGAAACGGGCCGCGCCCTTGTTGAGCCCATCGAGGCTGAACCACTCAACCATCTGTTCGGTCGAAAAAATCTCCTCGTCCCCATGACTCCAGCCCAGGCGCGCCAGATAGTTGCGCAGCGCTTCGGGCAGATAGCCCATCTGCCGATAAGCTTCGACACCCAACGCGCCGTGGCGTTTGCTGAGCTTTGCGCCGTCGGGTCCGTGAATAAGGGGGATATGCGCCATTTCCGGCACAGTCCAGCCCATGGCGTTGTAGATCACGATTTGCCGCGCCGCATTGGTCAGGTGATCGTCCCCACGGATGATGTGGGTCACGCCCATGTCGTGGTCATCCACCACGACAGCATGCATGTAGGTCGGTGTGCCGTCTGAGCGGAGAATAATGAAATCGTCCAGGTTCTCGCTCTTGAACACGACCTTGCCCTGCACATGGTCATCAACAACGATATCGCCGGTCAGCGGTGCCTTGATGCGGATAACGGGCGCAACACCTTCAGGCGCTTCGCTGGCGTCGCGGTCACGCCAATATCCGTTGTAGCGGGGGGGCTTGCCGGCAGCGCGGGCTTCTTCGCGCATCTGGTCCAGTTCGGCAGGCGAGCAATAGCAATAATAGGCGTGGCCCATTCTCACCAATTCATGCGCTACCTCCGCGTGGCGCGCGGCTCGTCCGAACTGACTGATTGGCTCTCCGTCCCAGTCAAGGCCGAGCCATTTGAGGCCGTCGATCAATGCCACGACCGCTGCCTCAGTTGAACGTTCCCGGTCCGTGTCCTCGATGCGCAGCAACATCTTGCCGCCCTTGTTCTTCGCATAGGCCCAGCTGAACAAGGCAGTACGGGCACCGCCAATGTGCAGATAGCCAGTGGGCGAGGGGGCGAAGCGAGTAACAACTTGGGACATATGACCGGAATATCTGGATGGCTTGGTTGTCGTGTGTAGCATAGAAGGGCACGAGCGCAAGGGCAGGGGCAGGCCAGTTGCAGGAGACGCAAACAAGCGAGCGCGAGGCTGAAGCCGGGTTCAAGACCTGGCTACAAAGCGCGTCCCTGGGGTCTGCGCCCCCCCGGCTTCCTTCCTATGGGAAGCGCCAGCGCATGGCGAGCCTTGCGGACGCCATCGCCTCTGCACGGGATAGCCGCCGCAGCTTTGTGCTTTTGCCTTTCGCCACGATCTTTGGGATGATGGTCTATGCTCAACTGCCGTTTGAGCCAAACCGCATCGCGCAGACGGCGGTTGGCGTGGCACTCTGCCTTCTCGCAGTGCTGCTCCGGCGCTCGCCTCAACTGCAATACGGCCTCATCTTGCTAGCGTTTTGGGCGGGCTTTTGCCTGCTTTCGTTGCACGGTTGTACCTTTGGTACCAACATGTTGTCGCGCCCCACCTATGGCGCGTTCGAGGCCAGAGTGGCTGAAGTTGTGTCTGCCACCCCTGACAGCCAACGCATCCTCGTCTATGACTTCAAACCGCTCTCAGAAGATCGATCGCCTCCTATCAGAATGGCAAGGATAGTGGCTCCAGCAGAGCCTCTTCTGCGATCCGGAGACATCATCAGCGGGTCCATGCGGCTTGTGCCAGTGCCAGGACCTATCCTGCCGGGCGCCTATGATGGACAGTTCCATTCATATTTCGCCGGCATAGGTGCGTATGGAACCGTGACCAGCAATTTCGCGATGGCAGCGCCTGCGACCGGAATGAACCCTGCAGCCTGGATAGAAGAAGCGCGATCGACAATCGGACGGCGGATCGATTATGTTCTGGATGGATCGTCCGCAGCGATCGGCCGAGCCATGGTCGTGGGTGACCAGAGCGCTATCACCGACGAAACACGTGAACTGATGGCCACTTCGGGCCTGGCCCACATCTACTCCATTTCTGGGCTCCATCTTTCGATCGTGGCAGGCGGCATGTTCTGGCTGGTGCGCCTTGGTCTAGCCGCGCTGCCGGTCACCGCTCGCCGCCTCCCGGTCAAGAGGATTGCAGCATGCTTCGGGCTAGCTGCCGCGGTAGGGTACTTGGCGCTGGCGGGTGGCTTGGCAAACGTGCCTGCGCTGCGCTCCGCTCTCATGCTGGCACTTATCTTCGGAGCCGTGCTGGCCGGTCGGCGCGCTCTGACAATGCGAAACGTGGCATTGGCGGCACTGCTGATCATCGCAATCGACCCGTCGAGCGTGTTCCGCCCCAGTTTTCAGCTATCTTTTGCCGCGGTAGTGGGCCTGATCGGAACATATGAGCTCCCGCGCAGGACTGCCGACAAGCAGGTTAACTGGACACGTCGGATTATATCGACGGTCTGGGGCACGGCGCTCACCAGTTTCATTGCCGGAACAGCGACCCTCCTATTCTCTGCCTATCACTTTCAACAAACCGCACCTCTGGGCGTGATCGGCAACGTCCTTGTTCTTCCCCTCGTCAGCCTGGTCATCATGCCTTTCGCACTACTGTCGGTGCTGGCGATGCTATTCAGTTTTGAAAGCCCATTTCTCCAAATCATGGGCTGGGGAATCGATCGCATGGTGGATGTCGCAGCCCTTGTTGCCCATTGGAGCGAGGGCCTTAGCGGAAATCCGTTGTTGACCAGCATTTCCCTCGTGATTGGTGTTGGGGCACTCGCCTGGTTTGCTTTTCTGAACAGCTGGTGGCGCTTTTTAGGCCCGGCGCTAGCCCTGCCTATGATTTTGATATTCGGATTCGACCAGCGACCAGATCTGCTGATCGCGGATTCAACGCAAGCCGTCGCCCTCCGGTCCGGCAACAGCATGGGGCTGATCACGGGCAGGACCGGGAGTTTCGCCGTAGATGTTTGGAGCCAGCACTACCAGCAAGCGATTGAGGCGGCGTCCTCCAACACTCGGTGCGACAGCCTTGGATGCATTGCAAGAACAGAGCAGTTTTCTGTAGCGGTGGTGAAAAATGCGGCTGCCTTTGCAGAAGACTGCGGCTTGAACGACCTTCTCATAGCCCGTGTGCCAGCACCCCATACTTGCAGTAAAAAGCAGATCATCGATGCCGACGATCTGCGAACGGGCGGTGTTCATTGGCTGGCTTGGGACCAGTCAGTCGGTCAATTCAAGGTTCGCACTGCAATTCCGAATGTCAGCCGGCCCTGGAGAGTCGCGCCACGGTGACCCCTGCAGGCGCCATCTCTCCTGAGCCGAGTACGTACTGAGCCTCGTCTGCGGCGAGTTTAAGCGTAGCAGCACTGTTGCTATAATTCACATAAACCCTGAACCCATCGCGGACGCGACAACGAACACCCGCGGGCAGTTCGATCACCGGAACGCCGGCTTCTGCAATCAAATGATCCACCACGCGCTGGATCAGTGCCTTGGTTCCGCTGGCACCAAGATAGTGAAGCTTGCCTTGCCTCAGCAGAACGGGCCAACCCTCAGCGTCTTGGATCATGACCTCGGCGTTGGTTTCAATGCGTTCACGCCAGAGCCGCACAGCCCCGCTTCCAGTCACTTCCACCTTTACGGCCGGATCCACGCTGTCGATCCTGATGACTCTAGCATCCAACAGATTGCTAGGCAGGTCGGGAGCCAGACGCGACGGGATAGAAAAGTTCTCGGTTTTTGAACCAGAACGAGGACCGATCAGCAGATAGCCTTCGAAGGTCTCGATGGCCGACCGGAGCGTCTCCGTCCATGCAAACAGCGCTGGTATGACAACGATGTCGTAGCCGTCAAAGCTGGCGCAATGGGGAGAAACAATGTCGATGTCGACGCCGTGCTTGCGGAACGCAGCATAGAGCGCCCGCACATGTGCACCATGGCTAAAACCCTTGGCCTGCGGCTGGATGTCCCAAGCCCATTCGCTCTGGTAATCAAACACAAAGGCAACCCGACCTTTGACGGCAGTGCCGCCTATGCCGACGGATTTGACTTCCCGGGCAACTTGTTGAGCATCGAAATAGGCCGGCGCAGGCTCGCTATCCGGGCGAAGCAGCCCGGCATGCATTTGCTCTTGCGCGAACGGCGCCTGACGCCAGCGGAAATAGGAAACGACCTCGGCGCCATGGGCAAACGCCTCCCAAGCCCATAGCCGTGGCATGCCAGGCAGCGGATCTGGGTTGAAATCGGCCCAGTTTACCGGGCCTGGCTGCTGTTCCATGATCCACATACGGCCGTGACCCACGCAGCGATAAAGGTCATGGTGGAACGCCTGATAGTCGGGTTCGCCCTGCCGCATATATTGACGCTTGATATCGTCCGTTTCGGCGCTCACGGCCAAATGGCCGAGCGGGTACGCATCCCAACTGGCAACATCAAGGGTCTTTGCGACGTCGTAGTGGTCGAACTCGGTATAGCTTCCCATGAAGTTGTGGATCACGGGAAGGTCAGGGCGCTTGGCCTTGAGGATGTCGTACTGCACCTTGTTGAAGGCTGCGACCTGATCCGACGTGTAGCGTCTGAAATCAAGATCGTGAGCGGGCGCTGGGTCGCACACCAGCAGGTTCGGCAGTTCGATCTGCTCGAAGCTGTTATATTCCATGGACCAGAATACGTTGCCCCAGGCTTCATTGAGAGCTTCGATTGAGCCATACTTTTCCCGCAGCCATCGCCGGAACCCTTCTTTGGCTGCCGGTGAGTAGGAATATGTCGTTCCGTGGCAGCCATATTCATTGTCGGTTTGCCAGCCGCCCAGGGCCGGGTGGTTACCAACGGCGTCCGACAGTAATTGTGTGATGCGCGCTGCTTCTTCGCGATAGCCCATGTGCGAAAAGTCGTAGTGCCGACGCGAACCGAAGCCTTTGCTGCGTCCTTCTCGATCAATCGGCAGCATGTCGGGGTGCTTGTCCACCATCCAGCGTGGCGGAGTGGCCGTAGGCGTGCCAAAGATAACCTTGAGGCCATGCCTCCCGAGTACATCCATAGCACGGATGATCCACCCGAACTGAAGGTCGCCCGGCTTTGGTTCGAGCCTGCTCCAGGCGAACTCGCCGATGCGGACAAATGAGATGCCCGCCTCAGCCATTCGTGCCGCGTCCCGCCCCCACCACTCCTCAGGCCAGTGTTCCGGATAATAGCAAACGCCTAGGGCAGGGGTGGTCATGAGAAGTCTCAGAGATGGAAAAGTGGTTCGGGTTGGCCGGCAACGTCGACATCGATCGCAAACAGGCCGCCGGCAAGTTTCTCGGTAGCAAGCTGTTCCTGGCTCAGATTCTTCGCCGCAGTGGTGATAAACAGAGTTTTTAGGTCAGGGCCACCGAACGCTGGGCATGTTACCTGGCTAACCGGAACTTCAATGACACGATCGACTGTTCCATCCGGCGCGTGCCGGACAACGCAGCCGCCACCCCACTTTGCGTTCCACAGAAAGCCCTCGCCATCCACTACGGCACCGTCGGGGAAACCACGGCCATCATTCACATCGGCAAACACCGACCATTCGCCCACCGGCATGCCGGTAGATGGATCCGTTTCTACCTTGAGGATCTTCTTGCTTGGGGTGTCGGTCCAATACGCCGTGCGACCGTCCGGCGAGAAGCAGGTGGCGTTCGGCACTCGCACGTCGGACTTGAGCTTGGTCAAGACGCCGGAGCGGAAATGGTAGAGCGCGCCGATCGCCTCTTCAGCTTCCGTGTTGTCCATCGTGCCGAGCCAGAAGGCGCCGGACGGGTGCACCCGGCTGTCATTGCTGCGGGTGCGATTGTTGTCCGCCTCGACTGCATGAACAGGAGCGATGCCGCCTGTCGAAATCTGGAAAGCTTTGAGGCCGAATTCGCTGAACAGTACCAGCGTGTCATCATCCACGATCCCTGCCGCAGCCATGGTCTCGTTAAACAGCCACTGATCCACCAGTTCGCCGCGTGCATTCACGGCATTCAGTATCTGTTCGTTTATATCAAAAAAGAACAATTGCTGCCGACCAGGATGCCAAATCGGCCCCTCGCCAAGTTGGCACTTGCAGTCAAAAACAAGCTGCGCGGTCTGGCTCATGCTGGTTTCCCGGCATCATAAGCTGCAACCGCAGCAACGGCTCGTTCGGAAACCTGCTCGGCGCTCATGCCAAGCTTGTAGATGTAGGTACCCAAGCCAAATCCAGCGCAGCCGGCCGTGAAATATTCAGCAAAGTTGTCGGGGTTTGCACCTCCTACAGCATACAGCGGTATCTCTACAGGCAAGACGGCCTTCATCGCTTTGATGCCCTTGGGACCAAGAACTTCGGCCGGGAAGAACTTGAGACCAGTGGCGCCGGATCTGATAGCCCGGAATGCGTCGGTCGGCGTAAACACGCCGGGGTAGGACAGCAACTGAATACGAACCGTTTCCTCAATCACGGACCGGTTGGTGTCTGGTGAAACGATAAACGTCCCCCCCGCATCAGCGACCGCCCAGACCTGCTTTTTACTCAGCACAGTTCCAGCGCCAATGTCTGCTCTGTCGCCCAGCGCATTGGATGCCGTTGCGATGCTGGTAAATGCATCAGGCGAGTTGAGAGGCACTTCGATCATCGTGATGCCGGCAGCGATTAGCGCCTCGCAAACGGCGATCGTTTCACCCGGAGTGATGCCGCGCAGAATGGCAATGAGGTGGCGGTGGTTCATGGTGATGTTCCTATGCGGCGAAGCTGCGCGCTGCCCTGAGGCCGGCCAGCACTGTTTGAGTGGCATCTTGCGGTTCACCGCTGACGCCGATCATGCCCAACACATTCTGATAGAGATCGCACAACACGGGCGATCCGATAAGAGGAATGGGGGCGTCCCCGATTAGATGACGATTGCTGGCAATTTCGGTTCCAATCAGCAGGCCTGAAAGATAGCCAGCGCACCAATCCGACTGCCGATTGGACAGCAGCGATCCCGCTCGCACACGAAACAGCATGCCGAGCAACTGCTCAGGGTGCTCTAGTCCATCGGCTGCGCCAGCGACGAAGCCTTTCTGGCGTTCCGGACCGTCCAGTTCTCCCAACAGGGAGTGACGTAGAACTGAATACAGTCGCAATACTTCGAACATTTCACCAGTCATGGCGGTAGAAAAATGTTCGATCCTAGTGCCAGCTAGTTGCGCCCACTTCGAGTGCGTTCCCGGCATGCAAACGAGCCCAGTAAACCCAGGGCGGAGAGACGCCAGGCCGAGAAGCTGAGTTTCCTCGCCTCGCATGACATTGTCATCGCCCGCCTTCTGGCACACGCCGGGCAATATGGCCGCTGCGACATGAGTCTCCGGAACAGGTGGGCGAACCGCACCAGCTAGAAGGCCGCGAAGATCGGTCGGCGCTTCAAGGTATGGCGCCTCGTGCCAGCCTTGCTTCGCCCCGGCCATGCCGCAGATCACCACGTCCAGTTGGCCGGAATGCTCAGCGGCCGCGTTATCAAGAACTTCAAGCAGCGCTCCAGGGAACTCTTCGCGGGAAAGCCTTCCCATCCCCTTGGGAGAGGTTTTCTCCCAAAGAACATCGCCGCCAGCGGCTATGCCCCAGGCGCGTAAATTCGAGGTGCCCCAATCGACGGCCACCCAATCCAAAGCGTTACTCACGAGTTTTTCCGCCCCTTTTCGAGTCGCGAGACCCTAATCATTGCTTGTGGCTTGAGCCAGCCCGATTATCTCGATCAAAGCCTTGAGCCTGTCTCCTCGTTTCGTAACACCCATTCACCTTTTTGGAACAAGTGTTGGCTCGGCTACCCAATTGTATGATTTTTTCGGCTACCCCCGTTCCCTCCGGCTATAGCCATGTTAGAACAAGTCCAAACGCGGCCTTGCTTGCGCCGCGCCTCATGAGGAATTTGACATGACTGCAGGTAACGGTGAGAGCTCCGCTCCCAAGAAGCTGAGATCTCGGGCTTGGTTCGACAACCCTGAAAACCCGGATATGACGGCGCTATACCTTGAGCGGTATATGAACTTTGGCGTCTCGCGTGAGGAGCTGCAGTCCGACAAGCCGATCATCGGTATAGCGCAGACCGGCTCGGACCTTTCGCCGTGCAACCGGCACCACATCGTGCTGGCTGAGCGCGTAAGGGAAGGCATCCGCGAAGCAGGCGGTATTGCGATCGAGTTCCCTGTGCACCCCATTCAAGAAACCGGCAAGCGGCCGACGGCCGGCCTCGACCGCAACCTGGCATATCTGGGGCTGGTTGAGGTCCTGTACGGCTACCCATTGGATGGTGTTGTCCTTACCATCGGTTGCGATAAAACCACGCCGGCCATGCTGATGGGCGCCGCAACCGTCAACATTCCCGCAATTGCTCTGTCCGTCGGCCCCATGCTGAACGGCTGGCATAAGGGCGAGCGGACAGGGTCAGGCACGATTGTGTGGAAGGCTCGCCAGATGATGGCAGCCGGCGAAATCGACTACGCCCAATTCATTGAGCTCGTAGCTTCGTCCGCCCCGTCGACGGGCTATTGCAACACCATGGGCACGGCGACCACCATGAATTCGCTTGCCGAAGCCCTTGGCATGCAATTGCCGGGCTCGGCTGCGATACCTGCGCCTTATCGCGATCGCCAGGAAATGGCGTACCGCACGGGCAAGCGCATCGTGGACATGGTCCACGAGGACCTCAAGCCATCCGACATCCTGACTAAGGACAACTTCATCAACAGCATCGTGGTCAATTCGGCCATTGGCGGCTCCACCAACGCCCCGATTCACATTCAGGCAATTGCCAAGCACATCGGCGTTGAACTCGATCTGCAGGACTTCCAGACCTACGGCCACAAGGTCCCGCTGCTCGTGAACCTGCAGCCTGCAGGCGAGTATCTCGGTGAAGACTATTATCACGCTGGCGGTGTTCCCGCTGTCGTTAACGAGTTGATGAGCCAGGGGCTCATCCGCGAGAACGCACCAACGGTGAACGGGAAGAGCATCGGAGAGAACTGCCGGAACACGACGATCCAGGATGAACGGGTCATCCGGCGCTTCGACAATCCGCTGAAAACCGATGCAGGTTTCCTTGTGCTGCGCGGCAATCTCTTCGACAACGCGATCATGAAGACCAGCGTGATCTCCACCGAATTCCGCGACCGCTACCTTAATGATCCCGAGCATCCGGGAATGTTCGAAGGCAAGGCCGTGGTCTTTGATGGCCCGGAAGACTACCACCACCGTATCGACGATCCCTCGCTGGAGATCGACGAAAATACCCTGCTGTTCATGCGCGGCGCTGGCCCGATCGGCTACCCGGGTGCGGCGGAAGTCGTCAACATGCGGCCACCCGATTACCTCATCAAGAAGGGCATCCATGCGCTGGCCTGCATTGGTGACGGACGTCAATCCGGCACTTCGGGGTCCCCTTCTATCCTGAACGCATCGCCGGAAGCGGCCGCGGGCGGAAACCTGGCCATTTTGCGCACGGGCGATCGCGTCCGAATCGACCTGAACAAGGGCGAGGCCAATATCCTTATCTCAGATGAGGAGATCGCCACGCGACGTCAGGATCTGGAATCAACGGGCGGATACAAATTCCCCAAGCACCAAACTCCATGGCAGGAGATCCAGCGCGGGTTGGTTGGTCAACTCGGCGAAGGCGCTATCCTCAAGCCGGCCGAGAAATATCAGCGTATTGCCCAGACCTTTGGCGTTCCACGCGATAACCACTGAAACAAAAGGCCCGCTTCACCAGCGGGCCTTTTTTCTGACGTGCCTATGATCTGACGGAAAATAGATCAGTACTTGCGCAGAAGCCCCACCAGGCGGCCCTGAACCTTGACGCGGTCCGGCGGAAAGATACGCGTCTCGTAGGCGGGGTTGGCAGCCTCGAGCGCAACCGTATTGCCCTTGCGCCGCAAGCGCTTCAGGGTCGCTTCTTCATCGTCTACCAGCGCAACAACAATGTCGCCGGTGCTCGCCTGATCCTGCTTCTTGATCAGCACCGTATCTCGATCAAAGATGCCTGCGTCGATCATGGAGTCACCACGCACTTCAAGCGCGTAGTGCTCGCCAGAACCAAGCATTTCAGGCGGAACCAGAATTGTGTGGGAATGTGTCTGAATGGCCTCGATCGGCGTACCGGCAGCAATCCGTCCCATCACCGGAATGGACACCGGCCTAGCGTAGTCCTCAATAGCCGAAACGCGCGCCGGAGGGGAGGCGACCTTGCCCAGATTACCCTCGATCACCGAAGGTTCGAACTTGGCCTTTCGGCCACCCAAGGCGGGGTTCATGGAATCTGGGAGCTTGACCACCTCAAGCGCCCTTGCCCGGTTCGGCAAGCGGCGAATGAACCCACGCTCCTCCAGAGCCGTAATTAGCCGGTGAATACCCGACTTGGACGCCAGATCGAGCGCGTCCTTCATCTCGTCAAATGAGGGAGGAATGCCGCTCTCTTTCATCCGTTCGTGGATGAACATAAGCAACTCGTGTTGTTTGCGCGTGAGCATGAGGCCCTCAAGAGGAGAATCGGAACATAGGCAGAACGAGTATATGTGTTCCAGTTATGTTCTGCAACATCTGCAGTGCTGGCAGTTCGCAGAAGCCTGCCGCTCCTAGAACGAACCTATCCAGATAATGTCCACAATTGTTCCCTCGGGCTGTCCGGGATCAAATTCTGGTTGAATGATCAGCAAATCTGCGGCCGCAAGTGATGATGTGTGCCCACTGTCGGTGATCGAGATTGGAAGTGCGCGCGGTCCGGTTGCGGTTTGCTCAAGTTTCGCGCGCATAAAGTGCCTCCTGGCAGTATTCGGCGGGGTTGGTGCAGCAAGGGGAAGTTTCCAAGCTGTTTTCGCTTTGAAACCGAGCCATTGTCGCAGCGCAGGTTTGACAAATACCAGCGCTGTAACAAGTGCGGACACCGGGTTGCCTGGCAGTCCAAACACCAAGGTTTTGCCAAAGGTGCCGAACATCAAAGGCTTGCCGGGCCGCATGTTTATGCGCCAGAAATCCAGCGCTACCCCCATCTCGATCAGTAGATCTTGAACAATGTCGTGATCACCGACGCTGGCCCCACCCGTGGTAATCAACACGTCGGGCTCAGTTGCGAAAATGGCGGTGAGTCTGGATCTGAGCTCGTCTTTATCGTCGCGGGCGATTCCATAATCGACTACGTCTTCAGCGTAGGGGCGCAAGAGCGGCGCCAAGGCGTAGCTGTTCGAGGCAACGATTTGGTCGGGTCTCAACAGGCTACCGGGCGGCACCAACTCATCGCCAGTCGACAGAAGCGCCACGCTAGGACGCTTTGCGACAGACAGCCGAGCAGTGTTCGCGGCCGCAGCAACAGCCAGGTGGAACGGGGACAACAGCGTTCCGGTGTCAATAAGCTGTTGGCCTGCTGCAAAGTCGCTCCCCAGAGGCCTTACGCTATGCCCCTGGCGCGGCTCTACACTGAACAGAACATCCGTCCCTCGAACCTCCGCCTGCTCTTGCATGATAACCGTGTCGGCACCCATGGGGACCGGCGCGCCCGTAAAGATGCGAACGGCCTCCCGGGGTCCGAGCTGCCCATCAAAGCCCTTGCCAGCTCGCGACATACCGACGACTCGCTGTGCCTGGCCGACGGCCACATCCGCTGCACGAACCGCATAGCCATCCATTGCGCTGGCATCGAAAGGTGGTTGGCTGTGGCTCGCGAAGAGGGGTTCAAACAACACTCGGCCCGCAGCCTCGTTGAGCGATACGGCTTCCGGGGCAGGGGTGGGAACCCGCTGCAAGACCAGACTAATCGCTTCATCAACCGGAAGCAGGCTCATCCCCGCGAATAATCCCCGGACTTGCCTCCAGACTTCTCCAAGAGACAAAGATCCGTTACGACCATGGAGCGATCGATGGCCTTGGCCATGTCATAGAGGGTCAGCGCGGCCGTTGACGCTGCTACCAACGCCTCCATTTCAACGCCCGTTTGCCCGGTTGTTTCGGCAAGTGCACGGATGGAAAGGGCGTTCTGGCCCTCCCGCTCGATGTCGATAGCGACTTTGGTCAGAGCCAAATGATGGCAAAGCGGGATGAGCTCGGATGTCTTCTTGGCTGCCATTATTCCGGCGATCCGCGCAACGGCCAGCGCGTCGCCCTTCTTAAGCTCATTTCCCATAATAGCTTCGATTGTCGCGGTTTCAGCCACAATCCTCGCGCCAGCCACAGCCCTGCGTTTCGTCTGGGCCTTATCACCTATATCGACGATGTGAGCCTCACCCTTGGCATTGAGGTGAGTAAGCCGCGTACTCATCAGCGAACAACCTGAGGGGCACCCGTGAGCAGGGAGCGCGTAGCCGCAACCACATCGTCCTGGCGCATCAAGCTCTCGCCCACAAGGAAGGTGCCGATGCCCGCCTGCTGATCGAGTCTGCGGATGTGCTCGTGGGTCACAATTCCACTCTCGCTGACCAGCAATTTTCCCTTGGGCACCCCGACTGCCAAAGCGATTGATGTTTCCAGATCGGTTTCGAACGTGCGCAGATTGCGGTTGTTGACGCCGATGAAGTCGGCTCCAAGCGCTAGCGCGCGGTCAAGCTCTAGCTGGTCATGCACTTCAACCAGCGCATCCATTTTCCATTCCTCGGCAGCGTCAAGAAGATAGCGCGCCACATCGTCGCCCACTGCCGCGAGGATAATCAGAATGCAGTCGGCGCCCCAAGCTCGGGCTTCGGCAACCTGGTACGTCTCGAAAAGGAAATCCTTTCGCAAAACAGGAAGATTCGTCGCCGCCCTTGCTTCGATCAGGTAACTGGGAGAACCCTGAAAACTCGGTTGATCCGTCAGCACCGACAGACAAGCCGCGCCCGCCGCTTCATAGGCTCGTGCGATTTCCGCGGGATTGAAGTCTGCCCGGATGAGACCCTTGGAGGGACTGGCTTTCTTCACCTCAGCGATCAGCGCATATTCGCCGTCCCTGCGCTTCGCCTTGATTGCCTCCACAAATCCGCGTGGCGCCGGTTGATCGTGGGCTTGCGCCACAACTTCTCCCCACGGGCGCATCGCTTTTGCAGCAGCAATTTCTTCGCGCTTATAAGCTTCGATCCGCTGCAAAATATCGCTCATAGCTCTCGTCCATTCGATACCGCCACAAGGCGCGCTAGCGTTCGCTTGGCGCCACCATCGTCCACCACGGTCCTGGCCATGGTGATGCCGTCCTCGATAGTGGCAACTTTATCAGCAATCAGAAGTGCCGCTCCCGCGTTGAGCAGGACCGTGTCCCGATAGGCGCCAGGAGCACCGTCGAACAGCGCGAGCATGGCCGCCGCATTGTCCGCTGGCTCACCCCCCAGAAGGTCGCGTGGGTCGGTCAGCGCCAACCCGACTTGCTCGGGGTGCAGCTCGAAGCTGCGCAGATCGCCGTTTGAGATCTGAGCGACGAAGTTGGGCCCCGACGTTGAAAGCTCGTCTAAGCCCTCACTCGAATGCACGACCCACGCCTTAACGGCACGATTCGCGAGCAGGGCCGCTGCCACAGGCTCCGCCCACTGCTGGGAATATACGCCCAAGAGATAACGTCGGACCCCGGCAGGATTAGCCTGTGGCCCCAGAAGATTGAAAAGCGTGCGCACGCCCATTTCGGTGCGTGTCGGCCCCACATGGCGCATTGCCGGGTGATGGCTCGGCGCAAACATGAAGCCAATGCCTGCCTTTGCAATTGTCTGGGCGATCTGTTCCGGCGTCAGGTCGAGTTTAACGCCAAGCGCCTCCAACACTTGGGAGGCGCCGGAGCGGGACGATAACGCCTTGTTGCCATGCTTGGCGACAGGAACACCCGCCGCAGCAACGACCAGGGCGGTCGCCGTCGAGATGTTGAGGCTACCGACGCCATCGCCGCCGGTCCCGACGATGTCGATCGCGTGTTCCGGCGCTTCCACTGGCACCATCTGCTCGCGGAGGATAGAAACAGCGGCCGCAATCTCGCCAACAGTTTCGCCCTTGATGCGCATTCCCATCAGGAACGCGCCGATCTGGCTCGGCGTAGCCTCGCCCGCCATCACGATGCGCATGACGCTGCGCATCTCTTCGCCCGTCAGATCATGTCTGTCCGCTATTTTGTTCAGTGCTGCCTTGATGTCCATCAGGCTGCCCGCTGCCGTTTGAAGTCCCGTGCCATATCCAAAAAGTTCTGGAGCAAGGCATGTCCATTTTCGGAAGCTATGCTTTCGGGGTGGAACTGCACGCCATGCACGGGGAGCGCGCGGTGTTGCATACCCATGATCAGACCATCTTCAGTCGTCGCCGTCACCTCCAGCACGTCAGGCAGACTGTCCTGCTTGACGATGAGGGAATGATAGCGCGTAGCTTCAAAGCCAGAGTTCAGCCCCCGGAACAGCCCCTTACCGGTGTGATTGATCCTCGAGGTCTTGCCGTGAACAAGGTAAGGAGCGCGGATCACGTCGCCGCCCATGGCCTGGCCAATAGCTTGATGCCCCAGGCACACGCCCAGAATCGGCGTTTCCGTTTTGAAACGTTCGATTACGTCGAGGCACACGCCGGCCTCATTGGGCGTGCAAGGCCCTGGCGACAACACGATGGCATCGGGGGCCATAGCAGCGATCTCGTCCAGGCTGATCTTGTCATTGCGGTGCACAACTATATCGGCACCCAATTCGCCCAGGAAGTGGACGAGATTGTAGGTGAAACTGTCGTAATTATCGATAACAAGCGTCTTGGTCATAGGAGGTCCAGCGCTGGAGGGAACAAGGGTTCAGAAGGAGAACCAGCCCCGCCATCGACAATCACAAAAAAGCTCAACCCTCATTGGCCAATCCTTGCTTCACCCGCATACCGTAGCGCTTCTTCGGCAGCGCTGAAAAGGGCCCTGGCCTTGTTTTCGCACTCTAGCTGTTCGAGTTCAGCCTGGCTGTCGGCAACAATGCCGGCTCCCGACTGAACAAAGAGCTTGCCATCCTTCAGGATTGCGGTGCGCAAGACGATGCAGGTGTCCATCGTGCCATCTGCACTGAAGTAACCCACGCAGCCGCCATAGATGCCGCGCTTCGACTTTTCTAGCTCGTCTATTATTTCCATCGCGCGCACCTTCGGCGCCCCGGAAACGGTGCCTGCCGGGAAGCCGGCTGAAAGGGCATCGACGAAGTCGTACCTTGGATCGAGCTCGCCCACGACATTGGAAACGATGTGCATGACGTGGGAATAGTACTCAAGGAAGAACTTGTCCGTGACCTTGACGGTTCCTGTTTTTGCTACACGGCCGACGTCGTTGCGGCCAAGGTCGAGCAGCATGAGATGCTCTGCCAGCTCCTTTGGGTCCGCGAGGAGTTCTGCCGCCAATTCCTTGTCCCTGGTTGGTGTCGCACCGCGCTTGCGCGTGCCGGCAATGGGACGGATGGTAACTTCGCCGTTCTGCACACGAACCAGAATTTCGGGACTGGATCCAGCCACAGCAAAGTCACCAAAATCCAGAAAGTACATGTAGGGGCTTGGATTCGTACGGCGGAGCGCGCGATAGAGCGCGGTGGGAGGCAGGTGGAAATCGGCTGAGAAGCGCTGGCTCAGCACCACCTGGAAGATATCACCGGCCGTGATGTACTCCTTAGCCTTGGCAACCATCGCGAAATAGTCGTTGCGGCTGGTATTGCTCGAAACTTCGATCTTCTCGAGCTCCACCGGAGCAGCTGCGGCAGGCGTGGCGCGGCTCAACCGGGCAATCGCATCATCGATCCTTGCCTCGGCAGCCTCATAGGCCTGCCGTGCTGAAACGCCCTCCGCCACATAGACGGGGGCAGTAAGATACAGCTCGTCCTTGAGGGTATCGAAGATCGCCAGCAAGGACGGGCGCATCAGAATGGCTTCCGGCGTTTGCAGGTCGTCAGGATTGCTGTCCGGCAAATCCTCCATGTACCGGACCATCTCGTAGCCAAGGTAGCCGTAAATGCCGGCTGACTGTGGCGGGAGACCAACGGGTACTTCGATCTTGCTGTCAGCAACAAAGGCACGAAGCGCATCAAGGGGGCGACCGGGCAGAGGAGCATAGTCGTCCTCGTTCAATTGTGCCCTCCGGTTAATCAACGCATGTCCGCGCTCAACCTTGAGGATCACATCCGGTTGGCTGCCGATTATGGAGTAGCGGCCGCGCGTGGTCCCATCCTGAACTGATTCCAGCAGATAGGTGTTCTTGCGACCTTCGGCTAGCTTCAGGTACGTCCCAATAGGCGTTTCAAGATCGGCCACGATGCGACGCCAGACGATCTGCGACTTTCCAGCTTCGTATTGCTCTGCAAAGCCTGCAAAATCGTTGTTCATCGATAGGTCATCCAATGAATAATGACTACTGAGGCGTGTTAAGCGACAGAACCTGCTGCAACGCCTGCTGGTTCGTGCGTAAGCCGATCTCGTCGCGTACGGCCGTGACGAACTCGCCATAGAGGCCAACGCGCACCTCATTCTCCAAGCTCGCATTAGCCTGCTCGGCGAGATTGCCCTCGGCGACCCTAACATCGACAACGTCAAAGACGATAAACTCGCCGGCTTGGCTCACCGCTTGCCCATGGTGGTCCGGACCACCAGCAAAGACGGCTGACGCCACGGAGCCGTCGATACCACCGTCTTCATTGCCAAAGCGGGTAAACGGCTGAGAAAGTTGCGGAAAAACGGAGAACGAGGCGGCAATGTCGGCCAGAGCCTCGCCGCGGTCGAGACGTGCGACAGCATCGCTTGCCGCAGCCTGGAGGGCGTCATTGGTACGCTCGGTTGTAAGCGCCTGGGCCACTTGCTCACGAACCTCGTCCAGGGTCTGGTCGCGCGCAGGATCGATCCTGTTGAGATCGAAATAGAGATTGCCGTTTCCTGCCAACTGTACCGATGGGGTGAGTTGACCTTCGGTTGCCCTGAAGATCGCCTGGGATACGCGCGGCACATCTTCTGCAGCCAAATCGGGAATAACCGTGAGCTCACTTCCCGCGGCGGTTACATCGGCTTCATAAATGGGAAGCCCAAAACGCTCTGCAATTTCCGTCAACGGCCGGAACGCGGCGCGCAACTCTTCGATCTGATCCTGTACATCAGCCAATTCGTTGCGGGCCTCCGCAAGCGCAAGGTTTTGCGCTATCTGAGCCCGTGCTTCTTCAAAGCTGGGCGCGCCGCCCGCTTCGATGGCGGAGACATGGATCGCGCGCTTCCCAGCGACGCCTTCGATCAGCACGAAGCCACCCTGCGGAACACTGAACGCTGCATTTGCAAGGCTCGCGTCCTGAATGTCGGCCTGCGCCAAGGTGCCCAGCTCAGTTGGCGTGAGCCCCGCCTCCGCAACCAGGGTCTCGAATGGGGTGCCGGCAGCCAGCCCGGCCTCAAACGCCGCGACCTGATCAGGGTTGAGCACGACCTGCTGGATCGTCCGGCGTTCCGGCTTGCTCAAACTGGCCTTGGTGCGCTCGTATTCCGCGGCGATTGCATCGTCAGAAATCGTCTTGGTGGCCGCAAGTTCTGCCGGCGACAGGCGCAGCATCTGAACGTTACGGGTTTCCACCGTTCTGAACTCGCTCTGATGCTCGCTCAGATAGGCCGCCAATTCCTCCTCGGTGGGTGCAGGAGGAGGGGGGATATTGTTTTCAGTAAGCACGAAGTAGTCGACAGTGCGCTGATCTGCGGCATACCGGTTGACGAGACTGGAGGCGGTGCTCGGCAGCTTGGTGTCGCCAAACAAGCTCAGCACGAGTTGTTGGCGCCGTGCAGCATCGGCCTGCTCTTCGAAATACTCGGACTCTGTTAATCCGCTCATCTGAAGCACCTGGGTAAAGGCACTCGGATCGAAAGTGCCGAGAGTACCCTGGAAGCTCGGATCTTCCCGCAACATTTCGCCCAGCTTTTCTTCTGATACGCCGAGCCCGAATCGGTTAGCCATTTGGTTGAGGGCAGCGTCCTGCGCCAGGTTCTGAAGCACTGCGCCTGGAATGCCCAGGCTAACCGCTTCCTGCGCAGTCGGCACGGAGCCGATCTGCTGTGCCACTCGGTTTATCTGGCTCTGATATGCACGGAGGAACTCGCGTGAGTTGATCTCCTCATCGCCGACACGGGCCACCGTATTGGTTCCCAGATCGGTGATGACATTGTTGATGCCAAAACCCGCTACGCCAACCAGCAGGAACGCGCCCATGATCTTGCCGGGCCAGGATTTCGCGAAACCACGCAAACTATCGAGCATTTCAGACGTTCCGTTCAGCAACCATGGCTTTACCGCAACAGCGGGACCGCACTAATAATCCATCGAAAGCCGGGGTTAGGGCAAAGCCGACCGCGGTGCAAGAGGCAGCAGGAGCAAACAGTGACAGCAACAATCTCCCCACTGATCGCGGGCAATTGGAAAATGAACGGAACCCGTGCCTCTTTGGACGAATTGACTGCCCTTGCCGGCATGCTGACCACGGGTGCGGCACCGCGTGCCATCGTGGTTATCTGCCCACCGGCCACCATCGTCGCCGCAGCAGCCAGGCAAGGCGCGCCTTCCGGCATACTGGTCGGAGGGCAGGACTGCCATGTTGAAGTCTCGGGCGCCTATACAGGCGATATTGCCGCAGCGATGCTGGCGGACGCCGGCGCTCAATACGTCATCGTCGGGCATTCCGAGCGTCGGTCCGGTCATGGTGAGACAGACGAGCAAATCCGAATGAAAGCCATTGCGGCAATAGGCGCAGGGCTCAAGCCCATCATCTGCATCGGCGAGACCGAAGCGCAACGCGAAGCTGGCGAGGCTGAAGCTGTTGTCGCAAGCCAACTGGCCGGATCGGTTCCCGATGCAGCAGAAAACCACGAGGTCAACATCGCGTACGAGCCGATCTGGGCTATCGGGACGGGCCGGACGCCCAGCCACGAGGACATCGCTGCGATGCATGCGTTTATCCGCCAGAAGCTAGTGGATCGCTTCGGCGAGAAGGGCTTGAGCATCCGCATTCTTTATGGTGGCTCTCTTAAGCCGCAGAATGCCCGCGAGATCCTGTCGATCGAAAACGTCAATGGCGGACTGGTTGGCGGAGCCAGCCTCTTGGCAAGCGACTTCTACACTATTATCTCCGCGGTATAGCTTGCGCGAAGCCTTGCGGTCGGCGGAATCTCCGCGTGGCCACTGGCCTTTGCTCGAATTGGCGTGTATGACGCGCCATCTTTTGACAGACCTATAGACTGAGACACGATGGCGAACGTCCTGATTGTTGCCTATCTGCTGATCGTTCTTGCGCTGATAGCGGTTATCCTGCTCCAGCGCTCGGAAGGCGGCGCGCTAGGCATTGGCGGCGGGGGAGGCGGCCTCATGACGGCGCGCGGCTCCGCAAACCTGTTGACGCGCACCACGGCAATCCTGGCAGCACTGTTTTTTGCCACGGCCATTGGCCTGACTATCCTTTCGGAGCTGGATCGCGGCACGTCCGGCATTCTGGAACGCGCCGCTGCTGGCAGTGGCGAAGCTGCCCCAACCAGCGTTCTGGATGCTCTCAACTCGCTGCAGGGCGGCACGTCTGATCTGCCCGTGCCGGCTGGCGATCCTGCTGCTCCTGCTGGAACCGACCCTGTTACCCAGGACATCGTTCCTGCTGCGGCAGATCCAGCGCCTGCTGCTGCCCCCGGGGCCACAAGCGACCTGCCGGTGCCAGAGGTACCAGCCGAAGCGCCAGCCGCTCCGGCGAACTAACTGCCGCAAGGCAAACCGAAAGAGGGGGATGGAAACATCCCCTTCTTTCTTTTGTGTAGAGCGCGTTGCAGCTCTACGAATCGAAGCTGATGTGATTAAGGTGAGCGCCCATGGCTCGGTACGTATTCATCACCGGAGGCGTGGTCTCCTCTTTGGGTAAAGGTCTCGCCTCGGCGGCGCTCGGCGCTGTGCTGCAGGCGCGTGGCTACAAGGTCCGCTTGAGAAAGCTCGACCCTTATCTCAACGTCGACCCAGGCACGATGTCGCCTACCCAGCACGGTGAGGTCTTCGTTACCGATGACGGTGCCGAAACGGACCTCGATCTGGGCCACTATGAGCGGTTCACGGGCAGGGCCGCAAACAAGCGCGACAACATAACCACGGGTCGGATCTACTCCGACATTCTCGCGAAGGAACGCCGCGGCGAGTATCTGGGGGCGACCGTGCAGGTCATTCCCCACGTTACCGACGCCATCAAGAACTTCGTGCTGGAAGGCAACGAGGAGTTTGACTTCGTCCTGGTCGAGGTGGGCGGCACTGTCGGTGATATCGAGGGTCTGCCGTTTTTCGAAGCTATCCGGCAGCTCGGCAATGATCTGCCACGCGGTCAGGCCTGTTACCTTCACCTGACGCTGATGCCGTATATTCCCTCGGCGGGCGAGCTGAAGACCAAGCCAACACAGCACTCCGTTCGCGAATTGCGCTCCATCGGCATTTCCCCGGACGTGCTGCTCGTACGCTGCGACCGTCCGATTCCCGAAGGCGAAAAGCGCAAGCTGTCCCTGTTCTGTAACGTTCGCGAAAGCGCCGTTATTCAGGGCCTAGACGTCGCTTCCATCTATGACGTGCCGCTCGCCTATCACAAGGAAGGCTTGGATCGCGAACTGCTGGCAGCCTTTGGCATCACCGATGCTCCAGAGCCCGACCTTTCGGCCTGGGAGGATGTTTCCAAGCGCCTCCACAATCCGGAAGGCGAAGTGAACATTGCGATTGTCGGCAAGTACACCGGTCTCAAGGACGCCTACAAATCTCTCTCGGAAGCGCTGACCCATGGCGGCATTGCCAACAAGGTCAAGGTGAACCTGCAGTGGATCGATTCCGAAGTCTTTGAGCGTGATGATCCCGCGCCATACCTCGAGCATGTTCACGGGATCCTTGTGCCCGGCGGGTTCGGTGAGCGCGGATCGGCTGGCAAGATCGAGGCCGCACGATTTGCCCGCGTCAAGGATGTGCCCTATTTTGGTATCTGCTTCGGCATGCAGATGGCTTGTGTCGAAGCGGCTCGGAATACCGCAGGCATCAAGAATGCCTCCTCAACCGAGTTTGGCCCGACCAAGGAGCCGATCGTCGGCATGATGACCGAATGGGTTAGAGGCAACGACACGGAGAAGCGCGTTGCTGAAGGGGATCTGGGCGGCACGATGCGCCTAGGCGCCTATCCCGCACAGCTGACCCGCGGTAGCCGCGTCGCCGATATCTATGGCACGACTCGCATTTCAGAACGCCATCGCCACCGCTATGAAGTGAACATGGATTATCGCAAGCTGCTCGAAAAGAACGGCCTTCTGTTCTCCGGCGTATCGCCGGATGGCAAACTGCCGGAGATCGTAGAACGGACGGATCATCCCTGGTTCATCGGCGTGCAGTTCCACCCCGAGCTCAAGAGCAAGCCGTTCGAGCCGCACCCGCTGTTCGCAAGCTTCATTGCCGCTGCGATGGAACAAAGTCGTCTGGTGTAAAGGGCATGTCGGCTGACATTGTCAATCTGCGCACCGCCCGCAAACGCAAGGCGCGGGATGCCAAGGATGTCCAGGCTGCCGAAAACCGGATCAAGTTCGGCCGTACCAAGGCTGAAAAGGAGCTTGAGGAAGCCAAGTCCGCCTTGGAGGCCAAACGCATTGATGCCCACAAGCGTGATGATTGAGGAGCCGGCATGAGCAGGATCGTCGTTATCGGCGCGACCGGGCATATCGGCACCTATCTGGTGCCCAGGCTGGTTCAGGCCGGTCATGAAGTGACTGTCGTCAGCCGTGGCGCAGCGAAGCCGTACCGGAGCGGCCCTTTGTGGGATCAGGTCAGGCGAGTAGAGCTTGATCGCGGAGCCTGTGAAGCTGCAGGCACCTTCGGTTCGGCAATTGCGGGTCTCGGCGCTGACATAGTTGTTGACCTTATCTGCTTTACACCCGCCAGCAGCTCGCAGCTGGCTGATGCGCTGGAGGGGAATGTGGATCAGTTGATCCACATCGGCACGATTTGGACGCATGGCGCTTCCGAAATCGTTCCAACGCCGGAATCCGCGGTGAAGCGGCCGTTCGGTGAGTATGGCATCAACAAGGCTGCAATCGAGAAGGATCTGCTTCGGCGGGCGCACCGGCGGGGCTTTCCCGTCAGCATCGTTCACCCCGGTCACATCGTTGGGCCTGGATGGCCGCCGCTCAATCCTGCCGGACATTTCAACCCCGCTGTGTTCTCGACTATCGCGCAGGGCAAGCCGCTCGTGCTGCCGAACTTCGGACTGGAAACAATTCATCACGTCCATGCCGATGATGTGGCGCAGGTGATCATTGGCATCATCAACAACCCGGCCGCTGCCAATGGCGAAAGCTTCCATGCCGTGTCCTCGGGAGCGCTAACACTGCGCTACTATGCCGAGGCCATGTACCGCTGGTTCGGCCACGAACCAAACCTGTCTTTTGCGCCCTATGATCACTGGGCGGCGGAGCAGGATGAGGCGGAGGCAAAAGCGACGTGGGAGCACATCGCTCGTTCGCCCAATTGTTCTATTGATAACGCCAAACGCCTTCTCGGCTATACTCCCCGCTACAGCTCGCTCGAAGCCGTGCAGGAAGCTGTGGAATGGCTGATCGAGGACGGTCAGGTACAGCTGGCATAGTGCTGCCGTCCGGTTTTTTTGGCTGCCCCTCTTTCCCTTGTCACACGCCCCGTCTAGGAGTGGCGCATTAATCGCCACCCATTCGAAAGGGCTAAATCGATGTCGTCGATCATCCACGTTCAGGGCCGTCAAATCTATGACAGCCGCGGCAATCCAACCGTCGAAGTTGACGTGGTACTCGATGATGGCAGCTTCGGTCGCGCTGCAGTGCCATCGGGCGCTTCCACTGGCGCTCATGAGGCTGTCGAACTGCGCGATGGCGGCAAAAAATACAACGGCAAGGGCGTGCTCCAGGCTGTCGAAAACGTTAACAACGTTATTGCCGACGAAATCCAGGGGATGGATGCGCTGGATCAATTGGCGCTCGATCAGGCGCTGATCGAACTCGATGGCACAGCCAACAAATCTCGCCTGGGGGCCAATGCTATTCTGGGCGTTTCGCTTGCTGTCGCCAAGGCCGCCGCAGAGTCGAGCGAACTGCCGTTCTACCGCTACATCGGCGGCCCCAACGCCCATGTCCTGCCGGTTCCCATGATGAACATCATCAATGGCGGCCAGCATGCCGATAACCCGATCGACATGCAGGAATTCATGATCATGCCAGCCGGCGCAGAAAATCTGGCTGATGCCGTCCGCATCGGTTCGGAAATTTTCCATACGCTCAAGAAGGGCCTGTCGGCCGAAGGCCACAACACCGCCGTAGGTGATGAAGGCGGCTTTGCCCCCAACCTCAAGTCCGCCGATGACGCACTGGGCTTCATCATGCGGTCCATCGAGAAGGCTGGTTATCGCCCGGGCGAGGATATTTTCCTTGGTCTCGATTGTGCTGCCACCGAATATTACAAGGGCGGCAAGTACGAGATGGAAGGCGAGGGCAAGTCCCTGTCCTCCGAAGAAAACGTCCGCTTCCTTGAAGATCTCGCCAACCGTTATCCGATCATCTCGATCGAAGACGGCATGGGTGAGGACGATTGGGACGGTTGGAAGGCGCTGACCGATGCCATTGGCAAGAAGGTTCAGCTGGTAGGTGACGATCTGTTCGTAACCAACACGCAGCGCCTTGTTTCGGGGATCAAGATGGGCGTCGCCAACTCCATCCTTGTCAAGGTCAACCAGATCGGCTCGCTCTCCGAGACGCTGAACGCCGTCGACACCGCGCACCGCGCTGGGTACACCTCGGTAATGTCCCATCGTTCGGGTGAAACCGAGGACTCGACCATTGCGGACCTTGCCGTGGCGCTGAACTGCGGTCAGATCAAAACCGGCTCGCTTTCGCGCTCCGACAGATTGGCCAAGTACAACCAGTTGATCCGCATCGAGGAACAGCTCGGCACCTCGGCGAAGTATGCCGGCTATTCGGTGGTCAAGGGACGCTGAGGCTGTGCGAACAGTGCTCGGATAGTTTACGTCCGGGGCCGGAACACCCATGACTCTACTCCGTTGAGAAGGCTCTTACCTCTCAACGGAGCTCTATAATGGCTGAAGTCGCCAAACTTGCCGTAGTTACGGGCGCATCGTCCGGCATCGGTTATGAACTCGCCAAACTGTGTATCGAGCACGGCTATGATGTGGTGATCTCTTCGGACACCGCCGAAATCGAACAGGCCGCTACACAGCTGCGACAGATCGGCGGGACGGTCGAGACGGTCCAGGCCGATCTTTCCACCACCGAGGGCGTCGACCAGCTCTACAAGGCGGTCCAAGCCAAGGGGCGTCCTGTAGATGTTCTGATGGCCAATGCCGGCCGTGGTCTCGGTCGGGCTTTTCTTGACCAGGATTTCGCTGAGATCACCAAGGTCATCAACCTCAACGTTGTCGGAACCACCTATCTGCTGCACCGCTTTGTGCGTGATATGCGCGACCGTAATGCCGGAAAGGTTCTCATCACAGGCTCCATCGCAGGCCTGATGCCAGGTGCGTTCCAGGCCGTGTATAACGCCACCAAGGCCTATGTGGATTCCTTCTCCTTTGCGCTGCGCAATGAGCTAAAGGACACCGATGTGACGGTAACTGTGCTGATGCCGGGCCCCACGGATACCGACTTCTTTGAAGTTGCAGACATGATGGACACCAATGTCGGCACAGCCAAAAAACCTTCGGCTGCCAAGGTCGCCAAAATCGGCTTTGACGCCATGATGCGCGGCGATGGCCATGAAGTGGCAGGGTTCGGCAACAAGATGCAGGCGCTCATGGCCAACATCACGCCGGACAAGCACCTCGCGGAAATGCACCGCAAGCTGGCCGAACCCGGCACCGCCAAGCACTAGAAAAGAGCCCGGCAGCGATGCCGGGCTTTCGTCTATTGAAAGGCCGTTTCGGCAAAGCTGCGCAGCTTGCGCGAATGGAGCCGCTCCGCCGGCTGATCGCGCAGGATTTCCATGGCGCGCAGGCCGATCTGCAGATGGCGATTGACCTGCGTGCGGTAGAAGTCGGACGCCATTCCGGGCAGCTTAAGCTCGCCATGCAGCGGCTTGTCGGAGACGCAGAGGAGCGTGCCATAGGGGACGCGGAAGCGGAAGCCGTTGGCGGCAATGGTTGCTGATTCCATGTCGAGGGCGACTGCGCGCGACTGGCTCAGGCGCTGGGTGATCTCCGCCTGGTCGCGCAACTCCCAGTTCCGATTGTCGAAGGTCGCTACCGTACCGGTGCGCATGATCTTTTTGGTTTCGATTCCTTCAGTTTCGGTGATCTCGTGTACGGCCTGCTCAAGGGCGACCTGCACTTCGGCAAGGGCGGGGATCGGTACTGAGAGTGGCAGGTCAGCGTCCAGCACGTGATCTTCGCGGACATAGGCATGGGCTAGGACGTAGTCGCCCAGCTCCTGGCTGTTGCGTAGGCCCGCGCAGTGGCCCAGCATGATCCAGGCATGAGGACGCAAGACAGCGATATGATCGGTGATCGTCTTGGCGTTGGAGGGGCCGACGCCGATATTGACCATGGTGATGCCACGACCACCTTTGCCTGTGAGGTGATAGGCAGGCATCTGCGGAGCACGCACCGGTGCGGTACCGGCCACATTGCCACCCTTGAGCGCATTGTCGGTAATCACATTGCCCGGCTCGATGAAGCTCTCGTAGTGGGGGTGCCCTGCCTGCATGTACTCCTTGGCCACGCGGCAGAATTCATCCACGTAGAAGGCATAATTGGTGAAGATCACGAAGTTCTGGAAGTGGCGCGCATCGGTGCCGGTATAGTGGCTAAGCCGGAACAAGGAATAGTCTACCCGAGGCGCCGTGAAGGCCGCCAGCGGATAGGGCCCGCCGCGGGGCGGAACGAAGGTGCCGTTGGCGATCTCGTCATCGGTATTGCCTAGATCGGGCGCATCGAATACGTCGCGCAAGGGTACGTTGAGCGCGTTCAGCGCCTCGCCGTCGATTCGCTCATTGGCCGAAACCGCGAAATGCAAGGGAATGGGCGTTTCGGACTCGGCTATGTCGATTGTACCGCCGTGGTTACGCAGGATAACGGCGAACTGTTCCTGGAAATAAGTGCGGAAGAGATCGGGTGCCGTTACGGTGGTGCGATAAAGCCCCGGCGTATGGAGGAACCCATAGGGCAGGGTGCTTTCAGAGCGACTATAGCTGGTGGAGCGCACCTCCACCTGCGGGTAGCAGGCGCGGACCCGGCCGGAAGGCACAACGCCCTGCGCTAGGGCTTCGAGATGGCTGCGAATAAAGCCGGTGTTCCGATGATAAAGCTCGGCAAGATATTCCCATGCTTTCTGGGGATCGGTGAAGGATTGTTTTTCAAGGCGAGGCGGGCTGATCGTTGTCATCGTCTTCCTTCGTGCGTGCGCCGGCTGCCCGGAGGTGCAGCAGATTCAGCATGGTCCGCCTGCATGAATGCCAGCTTCCGACCTTTGCTTCAACTAACGTGCGTTTCTTGCGCAAGCGGGAGCGCCACCCGGGCCAGGAGCCTCACGAGGAAGCCCCCCACCTACTTCCGTCGAGAGGGGGAGATGGGCGCGGTCGGTGTGGCTGACGCCGCCACAAGAGTGGAGGCCACCCTCCGCCTTGCAGGGAGCCAAGAGACTGGGCGATTGAGCGACAGGACAACGCGCACTGAATGCGCCTTCACATCCCGGTGAGCCGCACTTTTTCTGCCGCAAATAAGGACCATGTTGTTGCCAGTTCACTCGCACCGCAAGTGAACCGATGGAATGTTGCGTCGGCCGCTTGTCCCCCAAGCCCTCAACAGTGCGGCGGGCCAATGTTCCCAGGGCTGCAACGGCAGAGATGCCGTTGCAGCCCCTTTTATTTCAGCTTCGGCATGGACGGAGCGGGCAGCGTTTCGCTATTGCTGCGCAGCGCCTTGTTCAGGGTGCAATTCGGCAAAAGCAACGGAGGCTCCCGTGACCGCGAAGATCATTGATGGCAAGAGTTTTGCGCAAGGTTTGCGCGGCCGCATCGCCGGTCATGTGCAGCGCTTAAAATCCGAGCACGGCATCACGCCGGGGCTGGCCGTAGTCATCGTTGGCCATGATCCTGGCAGCCAGGTCTATGTGGCGCAGAAAGCCAAGCAGACCGTTGAGGTCGGCATGCATTCGGAGAAATACGAGCTGCCGGAAACCGCAACGGAGGCCGAGGTTTTGGCGCTTGTTCAAAAGCTAAACGCCGATCCAGCCATCCATGGCATCTTGGTACAACTACCGGTGCCGCCCCAAATTGACGCCAAGCGAATCATCGAGACGATTTCGCCGGACAAGGACGTTGACTGCTTCACGCCGGCTAGCGTCGGGAAGCTAGCGATCGGATTGCCCGGGCCGGTCTCCTGCACGCCCTTAGGCTGCTTGATGCTGTTGCGCGACACCTTAGGAGATCTCTCCGGCTTGCATGCTGTGGTGGTTGGCCGGTCCAATCTGGTCGGCAAGCCGATGGCGCAGCTTCTTTTGCGCGAGAACTGCACCGTCACCATGGCGCATTCGCGCACAAAGGACCTGGCCAGTGTCGTGCAGCAGGCCGATATCGTCATTGCCGCCGTGGGTCGCCCCGAGATGATCAGGGGCGATTGGATCAAGCCTGGCGCCACCGTGATTGATGTCGGCATCAACCGTATCGATGCGCCCGAGCGCGGCGAGGGCAAGACCCGGCTGCTAGGCGATGTTGCCTATGCTGAAGCCGCCGAGATGGCCGGGGCGATTACGCCTGTGCCGGGCGGGGTCGGGCCGATGACCATTGCGTGCCTTCTTGCCAACACCATCACGACGGCATCGCTGATCAATGGCCTCGTACCCCCGGGCGATCTGACCGCATGATCGACGGAACGGGCCACGACCCCGGGGGCAGGGTGCGCCTGCGCCTCATGCCCGGGGTCAAAGGCGATGCGGTGTTTACCGACAAGGAACACCGCCAGCTCATGCGGCGCTGGATGGGGGATGAGTTTCCCTCGCGCTACATCATGTTCATCGGCATGAATCCGAGCACGGCCGACGCTCAAGTGAACGATCCGACCTGCGCCAGGGAATGGACTTTTGCCCTGCGCGAAGGTTTTACCGCCATGGTCAAGGCCAATGTGGGTGACTACCGCGCGACCGATCCCAAGATGCTCCTCGCGCCGGGTGTGATTGCGGTTTCAGACGCTAACATGCCAGCCATTCGCCAGGCGGCCGCGGGGGCAGAAAAGGTCGTGCTCTGCCATGGCAGGCTCAACAAGGCACTTGCGCAAGCCGGACGTGACATTGTTGCCGCATTGCAAAGCGATGGCATCCCGCTGTGGTGCTTCGGGACCAATGCCGATGGTTCGCCCAAGCACCCGCTTTATCTGCGGCTCGATACGCCGTTAGCAATTTTCAAACCTAATTGAACCAAGAGGGTTCTAGGGCATTTACGGTTAGGGGCTTTACCAGTTTGAGTCGGACTTTAGCTGTGCATCCTATCGCCAATATGTTCGTGTGCGCCGCCCTGTTTGGCGCCACCCTGTCTGTTCCCGCTCAGGCACAAGCAGACGCAAACCCGCCGCAGAGACTACACAGCAATGTCTTTGTTTTCGGCGGCGTGTACTCGAGCGAGTCGGTCGGGGAGACCTTCAATTTCCTGGGCACGGACTACCAGGATGCCTATCTGCTCGGGGGCGGTTACCAGCACTTCTTCTTTGGGGAAGAGAATGGTTTCCGGGCCGGCCTTGAAGGGGGCGTAGCCCTGCGCAAGGGATCCGATGTATCGGGAGAAGCCTGGGCCGGCGTGGTGCTGCGCGCCGACAACTTTGTGGAGAACGAACTGGTCAAGGTCTCGGCCAGCGTCACGGGGGGGCTTTCGCTCATCACCAATCCCCTCGACGTTGAAGTGGCCCGCGAAATCGCCCGCGATGGGGACAGCACATTCCTGTTCTACATGGCTCCGGAACTAAGCGTTTCCACCAAGGACAACCCGAATATGGAAGTGTTCTGGCGCCTCCAGCACCGCTCGGGCGGCTGGAACACGCTGGGCCATATGGGTGAGGGGGCCAATGCCAATACAATCGGTATGCGCTGGAAGTTCTAGCCTATCCCAGCAGATAGAATAGGCGCGCGACCGTATGGTCGCGTAGCGCCTGGGCCGGCAGCTTTCCAGTTAGTGCTGCGACCACCTTGCTTTTGTCATCGACAGCGCTGGCATCGACCACAACCTTGGTGAACCCCGGGCGCAAGCCCTGCTTTGCGCCTTCCAGAAGATCGAATAGCAAGGCTCGTACGTCGGTGCGCATAGCGCAGGCTATGCACTGTTCGCCGTCGGCATGCCCGTGGCCCGTATTGGCCGGCAGCCGCAGGAGAGCCGTCTCCGGATCGAGCACCAGCAGCGGCTGAGGCTCGGTGATCAGTGTTACCGGTATGGGCTCGGTCCGGCTCATCGCTTACTCCGCTGCAACGATCGCCGGGCCGGGAATGTAGTTGAGGATCGGCCCCAACCAGCGCTCGACCTCGGCAACGCTCATCCCCTTGCGTTTGGCGTAATCCATCACCTGATCGCGCTCTACCTTGGCGACGCCGAAATAATAGGCGTCCGGATGGGAGAAATAGAGCCCCGACACGGACGAACCCGGCCACATGGCATAGCTCTCGGTCAGCTTGACGCCCACAGCAGCCTCCGCATCGAGGAGGCGGAACAGCGTCGTTTTTTCCGTATGATCGGGCTGCGCGGGATAACCTGGGGCAGGGCGGATGCCCTGGTATGATTCTGCCAGAAGTTCATCAGCGCTCAGATTTTCCTCCGGAGCATAGCCCCAGAACTCCTTGCGCACCCGCTGGTGCATGTGTTCGGCAAGGGCTTCGGCGAAACGATCGGCGAGGGCTTTCACCAGAATGGATGAATAATCATCGTTCTGCTGCTCGAAACGCTCAGCGATAGCGACTTCCTCAAGGCCCGCCGTTACAACAAAGCCGCCGAGATAATCCGGCTTGCCCGCAGGGGCGACAAAGTCGCTCAAGGCCATGTTGGGCTTGCCGTCGCGCTTGGTGAGTTGCTGGCGCAGGGTGAACAGCGTGGCCAACTCCTCGGCTCGATCTTCATCAGCAAAGAGTCGGATGTCATCGCCCACGCTATTGGCTGGCCAGAAGCCGACGACCGCACGAGGTTTGAACCATTTCTCGTTGATGATCTGCTCGAGCATTTTTTGCGCATCGGCGAAGAGCGACCGCGCAGCCTCTCCCTGACGTTCGTCATCCAGGATAGCGGGGTAGCGTCCCTTGAGCTCCCAGGTCTGGAAGAAGGGCGTCCAGTCGATGAATTCAGAGAGCTGGTCAAGATCGAAGTCTTCGAACACACGCGTGCCAAGGAAGCTCGGCCGGGGTGGAATGTAGTTGTCCCAGTCGGGCTTGAAGCTGTTCGCACGGGCTTGAGCGAGCGGAATTCGCCGCTTCTCGCTCTCGGCACGCTCATGGGCCGCTGCCGCCTTGGCGTATTCCACCCGGATGTCCTCGATGAAGCTGACCTTGGTGTCTTTACCCAGGAGATTACCCACCACGCCCACTGCGCGGCTGGCGTCGTTAACATGCACCGCCTGGCCGGCTTGATAGCGCGGGTGGATCTTGACGGCCGTGTGGACGCGGCTGGTGGTGGCGCCGCCAATCAGCAGGGGAATATCAAAGCCTTCGCGCTCCATCTCGGCGGCCACATGGGCCATCTCGTCGAGCGACGGCGTGATCAGCCCTGACAGACCAATAATGTCGACGTTTTCACGTTTGGCAGTTTCCAGGATCTTGGCCGCCGGAACCATGACGCCGAGGTCGATGATCTCGTAATTGTTGCAGGAAAGGACCACGCCTACGATGTTCTTGCCGATGTCGTGGACGTCGCCTTTAACGGTCGCCATCAACACCTTGCCGGCGCTTTGGCGGCCAGTCGCATTACCGTCCGCGTTCTTTTCCGCCTCCATGTACGGCAGCAGCAAGGCCACCGCCTGTTTCATCACCCGTGCAGACTTAACCACCTGGGGCAGGAACATCTTGCCCGAGCCGAACAAGTCACCAACGATGCTCATTCCAGCCATCAGCGGCCCCTCGATCACGTGCAAGGGGCGCGGGTATTTGCGGCGGGCCTCGTCGGTGTCCGCATCGATGTATTCGGTGATGCCATTGACCAGTGCGTGCGCGATACGGTCTTCCACGGGCTTTTCGCGCCAACTCAGATCCTTAGCGGCAGCCTCCTTACCGGCGGTGCCGCGATAGCGTTCGGCCAGGGCCAGGAGGCGATCGGTAGCATCGGGGCTACGGTTGAGGATCACGTCCTCGCACGCCTCGCGCAGCTCCGGGTCGATCGACTCGTAGACGGCGAGCTGGCCCGCATTGACGATGCCCATGTCCATGCCGTTCTGGATGGCGTAGTACAGAAACACCGCGTGCATGGCCTCGCGCACCGGCTCGTTGCCGCGGAACGAGAAGCTCAAATTGGAAATGCCGCCCGAGATGTGGACATGGGGCAGGGTTTCCGTGATCTTTTTGGTGGCCTCGATAAAGGCCACGCCATAGCCATTGTGCTCCTCGATGCCTGTAGCGACGGCGAACACATTGGGATCGAACACGATGTCTTCGGGAGGAAACCCGACTTCTTCTGTCAGCAGCTTGTAGGCGCGCGTGCAGATTTCCACTTTGCGCTCGAGCGTGTCGGCCTGGCCCTGCTCATCAAAGGCCATGACGACAACGGCGGCGCCATAGGCCCGCACCAGCCGCGCGTAGTGAAGAAACTGCTCTTCGCCTTCCTTCATGGAAATAGAATTGACCAAGGCCTTGCCCTGGACGCACTTCAAGCCAGCTTCGATCACCTCCCATTTGGAGGAGTCGATCATCAGCGGCACCTTGGCGATGTCGGGTTCGGCGGCAAGCAGGTTAAGGAACTCGATCATCACCTGCTGGCTGTCGATCAGGCCCTCGTCCATGTTGATGTCGATGACCTGTGCGCCGTTGGCGACTTGATCGCGCGCCACATCGAGCGCCGCTGTGTAGTCCCCGGCAGTAATAAGCTTGCGGAAGCGGGCAGACCCCGTGACATTGGTGCGCTCGCCCACGTTGACGAAGGGGATGTCCTTGGTGAGCGTGAAGGGCTCAAGCCCCGCCAGCCGCAGCAGCCTCTCGGATTCGGGCACCACGCGCGGCTTGTGCTTGCCAACCGCCTGGGCGATGGCGCGGATGTGGTCGGGCGTGGAACCGCAGCATCCGCCCACAATATTGACATAGCCGGCCTCGGCAAATCCCTCGATCTGCTCGGCCATGAACTCCGGGCTCTCGTCATACTGCCCGAAGGCATTGGGCAGCCCGGCATTGGGATAGGCGCAGATGAAGGTGTCCGCGACGTCAGACAGTTCGCCCAGATGCGCACGCATGGCGTTGGCACCCAAGGCGCAGTTGAGCCCGATGGTCAGCGGATTTGCGTGGCGCACGGAGTACCAGAATGCGGTGGGCGTCTGCCCCGACAATGTGCGGCCCGACAGGTCGGTGATCGTTCCCGAGATCATAACCGGCACATCAATCCCGCGCTCTTCGAACAGGCGCTGTGCCGCAAAGATGCCAGCCTTGGTGTTGAGCGTGTCAGTGATGGTCTCAAACAGGAGCAGATCGGCGCCAGCGTCCACCAGCCCGCGAATAGCTTCGCCATAGGCAACGACCAATTCATCGAACGTGATCGCGCGATGGCCCGGGCTGTTGACGTCGGTCGACATGGACGAAGTCTTGTTGGTGGGGCCAAGCGCTCCGGCCACGAAGCGGCGGCGACCATCGCTGGCCTCGGCGCGCTGGGCGGCCCTCCGGGCAACCACAACGCCCTGGTAGTTTATGTCGTAGACAGCTGACTCACAGCCGTAATCGGCCTGCGCAACGGAGGTGGCGGAAAACGTGTTGGTTTCCGCGATATCGGCGCCTGCCATGAAATATTGGTAGTGGATCTCTTCGATCCGTTGCGGCTCGGTTAGAACCAGCAAGTCGTTGTTGCCCTGCAGCGGAAGCTTCCAGTCGCGGAAGCGCTCGCCGCGGAAATTCTCCTCGGTGAGCGTGAGCCGCTGGATCATCGTACCCATGGCACCGTCCAGGATCAGGATGCGCTCACGCGCGGCCTGTGTCAGCGCCGCGCGCACTTCCTTCCAGTCGGGAATATATGGGGTGGTCTGATGTGTAAGGGGGCTCATCGCCGTCCTGCCTGTTTGATCTTGCCTGATCGGGCAAACCGATCACATAAAGATATCTTTATATCCACAAACGTGCAAGCTGCCGCTTCGCACATGCTCAGGCGCCAAGCGCCGCAAATGTGGACAATGCGCTAACCTTTGGTTGTCCTTAACTCCCGCTAAACCAGATTGCACGCATATGCATGATAATCCAGGCAGCCTGGATTAGTGTGCAGCCAAAGTCAGTATTGCGTATGAGTTTGCTTATTTTGACACCCTCGTGGCGCAAAGCCGTTCGTCTTCTGACACTCACAACATTGATCACGCCCATGATCGCGGCGTGCGGCATGGGTGGATATGGCGCGACCGTCAAGCGGGCAGCCTTCACATCTTCGGAGTACGGGGTAAAGGTCTCGCCTCGCGTGACCACCAACCCGAACCCGCCTAAGGGGGGCGGCCGTTATCTGCTAGGCAAGCCCTATACGGTGCGCGGCAAGACCTATGTGCCCCAGGAACAGCCTGGCTACGTTGATGCCGGCGAGGCCTCCTGGTACGGCTCCGACTTCCACGGCCGCCGCACGGCCAACGGCGAAATCTTTTCCGCCAACGCCATCACCGGCGCGCATCCGACCCTGCCGCTGCCATCATATGTCCGCGTCACCAACCAGCAAAATGGCCGGTCGGTGATCGTGCGCGTCAATGACCGGGGCCCCTATATGCCCGGCCGCATCATGGATTTGTCGCACCGCGCCGCTGAGATGCTGGGCTATGTGAACAATGGCCATGCTCAGATCAAGGCCGAGTATGTAGGCCCGGCGCCGCTGGAAGGCGACGATACCCGCATGCTGGTGGCCAGCTACAATGGCCCGCCTATCCAGAGCAGTACGCGCTACGCCGACGGCACCAACAGCTTGGCCGACATGGCTGGCAACTTCTTTGGCAGCCTATTCTCTTACGCCGACACCACGCCACAGGAGCAGGATGCCGCCATCGGCTCAGCTCATGCGGCTGTCACCGCCATGGCCAGCAATACGCCGGATCTCGACGCATGGGTGCAGTCGGTAGACATGGACGCGCGCAATGTCGACTTAGCCCTCGGGGTGTTCGGCGATCAGGCCGATGCCGTTGAGCTCGCCAAGCGCTTCGCCATCCTGGGTGCAGTCAAGGAAGAACAAGTCACCGCCAACGGTAGGCCTGCGACTCGCCTCTCTCTCACACATTTGAAGGCGGGCGTGTCGCGTAACGATGTCTTTGCCATGGCGCAAGAACTTGGCCTCCGCGACATAGTTCATTATGAATAGGCTGGTCTGTCGGAGCTAACCCCGGCAGCGCAGGGGATTTCGGTTATGATGCGCATTTGCCTTGTTCTCATCGCCCTTCTTGGCTTCGCTGCTCCGGCAATGGCGCAGGCGAGCTTCGAGACCAAGGCGAAGTTCGCCGTTCTGATGGATCATGAGTCGGGCACGGTCATTTTCCAGAAGGATGCCGACCTACCCATGGAGCCTGCCAGCATGGCGAAGCTCATGACGATCGCGGTGGTGTTCAACGAAGTCACAAACAATCGCCTGCAATTCACTGACGAGTTTTTCGTTTCCGAACATGCCTGGCGCACCGGCGGAGCAAGGTCCGGCGGCTCGACAATGTTTGCCGATCTCAACAGCAAGATCAAAGTGGAAGACCTTGTTCGCTCCGTGATCATCCAGTCGGGCAACGACGCCGCTATTGTGCTGGCTGAGGGCATCGCCGGTTCCGAAGCGGGGTTTGCCTCGATGATGAACGAACTGGCTGAAGATATTGGTCTGACCGATTCCCACTTCACCAATCCCACTGGCTTGCCTGATCCGGACATGTACGTGACGGCCCGCGACCTGGCCGATCTCGCGCGCTACCTCATCGATACCTACCCGCAATACTACCACTACTTCTCCGAACCATTTATGGAGTGGAACGGTATCCGGCAGCCCAACCGCAACTCCCTGGTGGAATTGGGTATCGGCGTGGACGGGCTCAAAACCGGTCATACGGAAGCAGCGGGTTACGGGTCGGTGATTTCGACGGAGCAGGGCGGCCGCCGTCTTGTCGCCGTTGTGCACGGGCTTACCTCCATGGCAGAGCGCACCGAAGAAGGGCGCAAGCTGATCACCTGGGGCACGCGCGCCTTCGAGCGCGTCTCGGCTTACCCCGAGGGCAAGGTCGTGACCTACGCTAATGTTTATGGCGGCACGTCTGGCAGTGTCGGGCTTGTGGGCAATGGAGAAATCGCGCTTTACCTGCCGCGCGGTTCCCGCAAGTGCCTTTCGGCCCAAGTAAACTACACCGGTCCGCTTATGCCGCCGGTGGAGCAGGGCGCTCAAGTCGCTGAACTGCGCGTGTTCTGCGACGACCAGTTGGTGCAGGTGGCGCCCCTGTTTGCGGCTGAAACGGTCGAGGAAGGCGATATCGTTCGCAAGGCGACGGATGCGCTCAAGCAATTGGCGCTTGGCTGGTTGTAATAGCGGGCTGACTTCCGCTAAAGCTTGCCCGCTGTTTCACCCGGACAATTGAGCGCTATGCCCGAAGCGACCCCCTCCAAACGCGCGCGCTTCATCACCTTTGAAGGTGGGGAAGGGGTTGGTAAGTCAACCCAAGTCAAACGCCTCCTGGAGAACCTCGAGCAGCGCAACATCAAGACGGTGCGAACGCGCGAGCCGGGGGGCACCTCCATGGCTGAAGCGATCCGCTCGTTTATTCTCCAGGGGCGCTCGGAACGCTGGGGCGCAGGGGCCGAGGCTGTCCTGTTTGCAGCGGCGCGGCTGGACCATGTGAACCAGCTTATCGCGCCCAATCTGCGCAAGGGCACATGGGTGCTCTCGGACCGTTTCCATGATTCGACCCGCGCCTACCAGGGCCTGACCGGCGGCGTCGACAACAAGCTCATTGGCGCCTTGGAGCGTCTGGCCCTCAACGGCCACAATCCCGACTTGACCATTATCCTCGACATGGATCCAGAAGCCGCATTCGAGCGCGTCGCGGCTCGGGAAATCGAGGAAGGTCTTGCCCAAACCGGCGACCGGTTCGAAAAGGAAGAACTTAACTGGCACCGTCGGCTACGGCAGTCCTTTCTGGAGATTGCCGAAGCCAATCCCCAGCGCTGCGTCGTGATCTCGGCTGAGCAGTCGGAAGACGCTTTGGAGGCGCTTATCTGGGGCACGGTGTCGGCGCGCTTTCCCGAGCTGAGCACAGAACCGGCGTGAACGACCCCGATGCACTGCCCGATGTCCCTGCGCCTGAAGGACGCCAGCGTGCGCTAGGCCATGACAAGGCGCGTGCAGCGATCACGAGCCAGATCACGTCGCAGCGCCTGCCCGGCGCCATTCTGTTGCATGGGCCGCAGGGCATCGGCAAGGCCACCTTCGCCTTTGAACTGGCCGCAGCTATCCTAACGGCGACGGGCGACGAATCGGCCCTACGTGTCTCGGAACAGATTGCCGCTCTATCTCACCCCAACCTCTTTGTGCTGCGCCGCCGCTTGAAGGACAGCAAGGGTTTCTACACGGTTATCCGAGTGGAGGATGTGCGTGAGGTGAGAGATGCCCTTCATCACACCCGCGGGCGTGCGGGGCATCGCGTTGCGATCATCGATCCTATAGATGACTGCAATCCCTCCGCCGCAAACGCCCTGCTCAAGACCCTGGAAGAGCCGCCTGCGGACACAACCTTTTTGCTGATTTCGCACCGGCCCGGGCGCTTGTTGCCGACCATCAAATCCCGATGCCACAATCTGGCGCTGCGGCCTGTCGCAGCGGATGATGTCCGCTCAATCCTTTTGGAGCACGAACCCACGATCGCACCTACGGAACTCGATCGCGCGGTGACTCTATCGGGTGGCCGGCCGCGCCGGGCATTTGAGACCCTGTCGCTTGAGGTTGCTTCCGCCCTTGGTGCCTTGCAGGCATGGCTGCAAAACCCAGCGCAACACCCCGCAGGAGCCGCCCTGCAGCTGGCCGACGCACTGGGCGGCAATGCCCAAGGCGCCGAGCTGTCCTTTGCCCGTGAAATGCTGGACGACTGGATTGCCAACGAGGCGCGTATGGCGGCAATGAGCGGGGAGAACCGCTTGCGGCTTGCCTCCGCAAACGAGCTATGGGACAAGGCACACGCGCTTTTTGCTGACGCCGACGACATCAATCTCGACATGAAACAAACTCTTGTCGCCGTGTTCGACGCGATCCGCAAGCACGCCGCCCTGACGATCCAATCGCCCGCCGAGACACCATGACCGAACCCTTCTACGTGACCACAGCGATCTCCTATCCCAATGGCGCCCCTCATATCGGGCACGCCTATGAGATGATCGCAACGGATGCCATTGCGCGCTTCAAGCGGCTGGAAGGGCGCGAGGTTTACTTCCTGACCGGTACCGATGAGCACGGCATCAAGATGGTGCAGACAGCTGCTGCGCAGGGCATGACACCGCGTGAGCTCGCCGACAAGAACTCTGCCGAGTTCCGCCGGCTCGCCGAAGTGCTCAATATTTCTAACGACGATTTCATCCGCACCACCGAAGAGCGTCACCACAAGGCAAGCCAAGCCATCTGGAGCAAGATGGCGGCTAGCAACAATGGCGATATCTTCCAGTCCACCTACAAGGGCTGGTACTCGGTTCGTGACGAAGCTTATTTCGATGAGGAAGAACTCACCGAGAAGGAGGGCAAGCGGTTTGCCCCGACTGGCGCCGAGGTCAACTGGGTGGAGGAACCGACGTATTTCTTCCGCCTTTCGGCGTACCAGCAGAAGCTGCTCGATCTTTATGAGGCCAACCCCGAATTCATCGCCCCCAAGGAGCGCCGTAACGAGATCATCTCGTTCGTGAAAGGCGGGCTGCAGGATCTCTCGATCTCCCGCACCACCTTTGATTGGGGCATTCCTGTGCCGGGCGCGCCGGGGCATGTGATGTATGTCTGGGTCGACGCCCTTACTAACTACATCACTGGTGTCGGCTTTCCCGACGAGCAGAGCGAGCTGTTCCGCAAGTTTTGGCCGGCAGACCTTCACGTCATCGGCAAGGACATCATCCGCTTCCATACAGTGTACTGGCCAGCCTTCCTGATGAGCGCGGGCCTAGATGTGCAGCATCGCGTCTTCGCCCATGGCTTCCTAACCGTGGACGGGCACAAGATGAGCAAGTCGCTCGGCAATGTCATCGACCCGTTCGAGCTGGTGGAGGAATTCGGGGCCGATCCGATCCGCTATTTCTTTCTGCGAGAGGTGTCGTTCGGGCAGGACGGCGATTTCAGCCGCGACAAGCTGGCCACCCGCGTCAATGCTGATCTCGCCAATAATCTCGGCAATCTGGCGCAGCGCTCCCTCTCGATGATCAACAAGAACTGCGAGGGCAGGATACCTCAGTTTGGCGCCGCTACCGCAGCCGATGAAACGCTCGAGAACGAAGTCGGCGAGGCGCTGCAGGCTGCGCAGAAGGCCATGGACGAGCAGCTGGTGCACGAAGCCGCCGGCGCCATCATCGCGGCGCTGAGCTCGGCCAACAACTACTTCGCGGCGCAGGAGCCTTGGGCGCTCAAGAAGACCGATCCGGATCGCATGGCAACGGTGCTATACCGCACTGCCGACACTGTGCGCCGGCTGGCGATACCAATGCTGGCCTTTGTTCCCGAATCTGCAGCCAAGCTGCTGGACCAGCTCGGCGTGCCGGAAGAAGATCGCCTGCTGCCCCTCGCCATCACTCGCCATCGCCTTGTACCTGGCACCGAACTGCCAGTGCCGCAGGGGGTGTTCGCACGCATCGAGCGCAAGGCCGAGTAGCATGCTGATCGACAGCCATTGCCATCTCGATTTTGAGGATTTGGCCAAGGATCTCGACGGCGTTCTGGTCCGCGCGGCAGAGGCCGGCGTAGCCGGAATGGTCACGATCTCCACACATGTGGAAAAGTTTTCCACATACGCCGCGCTCGTAGAACGATACGAGAACGTGTGGTGCTCCGTGGGGACCCATCCGCACCACGCCGACCAGGAGCTGCATATCCAAGCCGAGGATCTGGTGCGCCTAAGCGCCCACCCGCGCTGCGTTGCGATCGGCGAAGCAGGGCTGGACTACTTTTACGACAACGCGCCGCGGGAGGCACAGGCGACGGGCTTGCGTCGCCACATCGAAGCGGCACGAATTACCGGTCTTCCACTGGTTATCCACAGCCGTAGCGCTGATGACGACATGGCCGCAATTCTCGAGGAAGAAGCAGCAAAAGGTACGTTTCCTTTCGTGCTGCATTGCTTCACGGCCGGGCTTCCCCTGGCGCGAACAGCGCTGGCCCTGGGCGGCTACATCTCGTTTTCCGGCATCATTACCTTTCGGAACGCCGAAGAGATCCGCGAAGTGGCAGCGTTCGTCCCGGCCGATCGGTACCTCGTTGAAACCGACGCTCCCTACCTTGCGCCCATCCCGCACCGTGGGGCCACAAACGAGCCGAGCTTTGTACGCCATACGGCGGAAAAACTCGCCGAAGTACGCGGGATCAGCCTCGAGCAGCTCGGGGCCGAGACCACGACCAACTTCGCGCGTCTGTTCAGCAAGACTGGCCTGGCCTGAAGCATGGCGCCTGCGCAACGGATCATTGCAACAATTCTGGGCTGTGGCTCGTCCGGCGGGGTTCCCCGCATCGGCAATGTCTGGGGCGCCTGCGACCCCGACGAGCCTCGCAACCGGCGCCGCCGCTGTGCGCTCCTGATCGAAGGCTGGACGGGGCAGGGGGGCGAACCCACCCGCGTGCTGATCGACACGGGGCCCGACATCCGCGAACAATTGCTTGATGCCCATGTCGATCGTATCGATGCGGTGCTCTACACCCACGCGCATGCCGACCATATCCACGGCATCGATGATCTACGGGTCCTCGCACTGCATAATCGCAAGCGGGTGGACGTGTATTTCACCAGCGAAACCGGTGCACGTCTGCGCGAAGCTTTCGGCTATTGTTTTGCGACACCGCCGGGTAGCGATTACCCCCCCATCCTCAACGCACACGAAATCGAGGCCGGTGAGCGGCTCGTCGTGGATGGCCCCGGCGGCAGCATCGATGTTCTCGCATTCGAGCAGGAGCACGGCAAGATCACCTCGCTTGGCTTCCGCATCCGCGATTTTGCCTATTCGGTTGATCTGTCCGGCTTTCCGGAACGGTCACTTCCAGCGATCACTGGGCTGGATTTCTGGATTCTCGACGCCCTGCGCCCAACACCACACCCAAGCCATCTGAGCCTCTCGGAAAGCCTTGAGTGGATCGAACGCATGTCACCGCGCGAGGTGGTGCTGAGCGACTTGCATATCGATTTGGACTATAGGCAGCTCGAGCGCGAAACGCCGGATCACGTGACCCCGGCGTTTGATGGCATGCGGATCGATGTGCTGAGCGGGACGATACTGAACCGATAGAGAAACTGTCGCGTCCAGGCACCGAGGGTGACGCGAGGTGTATCTGGCGCGAACCTGCCGCATACGACGCGGTTCCTCCCCCCCTTGAGGGGGAGGCTGGGTGCCGGTGATCGGATATCGGACCAACCAATCCCCACCTTGATCCTCGGCCTGGTAGGGAGGCGTTAACTGGGAACTCAGCCTGCCAAGATTTACCGGAAGGCAGGGATCACGTGGCGGCCATAGCCGGCGATAATTTCTTCTTCGTCGCCGCTATCGAGGTAAATATTGAACTGCGTGACGCCCGCATCCCCAAGGGTGCGGATCTTGGCGATGTGCTCGTCGGGCTCGCCCAGCACGCAGAAGTTCTCGACCACATCGGGGGTGATGAAGTCGAGGAACGGGTTGTCGGCCTGGCCGTGCTTGGAATAATCGTAGCCACGACGCTTCTCGATATAGCTGGTCAGGCTCTTGGGGATCTGGTCGTTGTCGGCGCCGTATTTCTCTACAATGTCAGCCACATGGTTGCCCACCATGGCGGGGAACCATTTGGTTGCCTCTATGGCGCGAGCCTTGTCCCCGAAATATGCAGGCGCTGCGGCCATGGAGCGGTAGTTGGACATATCGCGCCCAGCCGCCTTGCCAGCGTCCCGGCACTGATCGGTGAACCACTTGCATAGCCCGGGATCAGCCAGCTGAAGCACCACGCCGTCGGCATGCTCGCCGGCGGTCTTGAGCGCCAGCGGGCCATAGGCAGCAATCCAGCTCGGCATGTCGTGGCCCACAGCCCAGGGGAATTTCACCGGGGCAGGGATGTCGCCATAGGACACCTCGTCTCCACGAACCATGGCTTTGGTCTTGGCTATGAACTCGGCAACGCGAGCCAGGGTCGCAGGCTTCTTGCCCATCACGCGCATGGAAGAGTCGCCGCGGCCAACAGCAAGGTCGAAGCGTCCACCGCTCTGCTTTGAGAGCGAACCAAAGATGGACGCCGCAACCGACCAGTCGCGCACGTCGGGATTGGTGACGAGGGGGCCGAAGCGCATCGTGCTGGTGTGTTCCATGCACATAGCAATGGCGGCGTAGCAGTCGCGCCAGAGAATGTGGGAATCGTAGAACCAGCAGTAACTGAACCCGGCATACTCAGCGGCACGAACCAGGTAGCGGGCCCGCTCCGCCTCAATAAACCCTTTGAAGGTGATGCCGAATTCCATGATGTCCCTCCGCGGCCAAATTTGACCAGTCAGTCAAATTTTTCCGTCAGCATCTGGGGAAAGTCAATCGCAATCAAAGGGGTGAATCATAGGCAAGGAGAGGGCGTCCCGTGCGGGGATGCGCCAGCACGCTGACGTCCACTTGGTAGACCTGTTTCAGCAATTCTGGTGTGAGGACAATCCCGGGCGTACCCTGCGCCACCATCTTGCCTCGGTGCAGAACCACGAGCGCGTGACAGAAGGCTGCGGCCAAGTTCAAATCATGCAGGGACACGAGCACGGTGGCCCCTATTTCTGCTCGCTTGCGCAGTAGGGCGAGGACACCCAGTTGGGCATGAATGTCCAAATGGTTGGTCGGTTCATCCAGCACCAGCAGTTGAGGCTCCTGCGCGAGCGCCCGTGCAATCTGCACCCGTTGCTGCTCGCCGCCCGAGAGTGTTCCGTAGTGCTGATTGCTAAACCCCGCCATGCCAACAGCCTCAAGGGCTTCGGCTACAGCAAGCTTATCATTGGGGGAGGGCGAGGTCTGCCAAACCGACTGAAAGGGTATGCGCCCAAGCATCACCACATCGGCTGCGGAAAGATGTGTTTCGGTCGCGCCTGATTGTTCAACGAAAGCGCCGATCCTTGCGCGATCCCGGCGCCGCATCGCCAGCAGGTCCAGGGCGTCGAAACGGATGGTCCCGGCGTCGAGCGGCTGTAGTCCCAATATGGCGCGCATCAGGCTCGATTTACCCGCCCCGTTGGGGCCAATCAGCCCGGTGACATGCCCTTTGGCTGCCGTGAAATGCACGTTGTCAACAATGGCCTTGCCACCCGCGCTTATGCTTGCCCCGGAGACCGTGAGCCCGCTCACGTCATCCGCCTGTAACGAAGCAGCACCAGGACGAAAATGGGGGCCCCTAGCAGCGCCGTAATAATGCCCACTGGCAGTTCCCGCGGCGCAAAGAAGCTGCGTGCTGCGGTGTCGCACCAGACCATGAAAATGGCCCCCAGGAGCATGGCGATAGGCAACAGGAGCGGGTGCCGCGACCCGGTCCCCAGCCGCGCGACGTGCGGCACGATGAGGCCGATAAAGCCGATGGCGCCTCCGATGGATACAAGCACGCCGGTCAGCAGCGCCGTGGCTCCCAAAAGGAGCCAGCGCAGACCCTTGACGTCAACGCCGAGGGTGGCCGCAGCATTGTCGCCAAAGGCGAAAGCATCGAGCGACCGGCCTGAAAGGAGCACGGGCAAACCGACAAGGAAAATGGCTCCAACAACGATGAAGGCGTCGCTCCAAACGGCACCGCTGAGGGATCCCATGAGCCAGCTCAGGATCTCGCGATAGGAATCGCCTGTGGCTGACCAGAAGATCAAAAACGAAGTGGCCGCAGATGCCAGCGCCGATATGGAGATGCCGGCCAGTACAGCGCGAACGGGTGTCGCGCCGCCGAGCGCTTGCGTAACCAGAAGCGTGAGGGCCATTGCAGCGCCCGCGCCTACAAAGGCGCCAAGCGGCATCAGCAGCGCAGCGCCAATAAGGAGAAACAAGACGGCGCCGAGCGAGGCGCCGGCGGAAAGCCCGAGCAGATACGGGTCAGCCAGAGGGTTGCGCGTCAGCGCCTGCATCACTGCGCCACAGAGCGCTAGTCCGGCACCCACGCCAGCAGCAACCAGCACCCGCGGCACGCGCAGCTCCCAGATGATCGCATCCCGCAGTCGCGAAACCGGATTGCCCGCAGACAAGCCCAGATGGTGGTAAATCGTGTGCCACACCTCGGATGTGGCGATGTCCGCCGGCCCAAACGTCACCGCCACTACCATTGTGGCAACAAGCAAGGCCCATAATCCGCCAAAGAGCACAAGAAGCTCAGAGCGGCTCTCGACCCTCATGGGCCGACGTCAAGCGACGCCAGCTGAGCTGCCATGTCGACCACAGCACCCACGTTGCGAACACCAGCTTCAGAAGCTGGGAAGGGAACCACGAGGTATCTTTCGTTCACCACGGCATCGAGTTGGCCGGTGATCGGGTTTTCGGCGAGGAGCTTTTTTTTCTGCTCGGCAGAATTCCACGCGGCATCAACCAGTATGATCACGTCGGGATCAGCATCGACCACAGCTTCCCAGCTTGCCGAAATCCAGCCTTCGTCCTGGTCTGCCATGATATTGCGAAGGCCTAGCGCCTCCATGATCATCGCCGGAGCATTGCTGCCTGCGCCTACATAGGGTGCCTTCGTGCCGGACGAATACCAAACCGCGTTCAAGCCGCGGCTATCAGGCGTGACAGCGGAAAGTTCTGCCTTTTGCTCCGCGATCAGCGCATCTGCAGCAGCCTTGGCGTCGAAGATCTCACCGACTTCGGCGATCTCCGCAAACAAGCGCTCAAAGGTTAGCTTCGGCGGCTTGACGCTGCGGCAGGCTGCCGGCGAAACATAGCTGGCAATGCCAAGGGCCTGAAGCGTCGCGCGTTCGCCCGCGCCGTCGGCAGCAAAATTGCTTTCCCAGCCGCCATAAACAAGATCAGGCTCGGTCTCGAGTACGACCTCTTGGGAGGGTAGCTTGTCGGAGAGAATGGGAAGATTAACTGCCGACCATTGCGCGGGCAGGGGGCCGTCTGGGAACGCGACGCCCACAATTTGCTGCTCCAGCCCTAGAGCGAGTAGCATTTCGATGGCGGTAGACTTGATGGCAACAACCCGCTGCGGTTTCTGGGCGATCTCGACGGGGAAACCGCAGTTGTCCAGCTGCAGCGGATAAAGGGTCTGGGCGAAGGCACTGCCGGTTGCCAAACCAGCAACAAGCACTAGGACAGTGCGGGTAAGAGCGCGCATCTCCATCAATCCTGACGCTGCTTTTGCCGGCGAGCTTTCGCCGGGCTATCGCTGCGCTGTTCCGCCAGGGCGGCATCGTAGCCGAGCCGATACGCCTCCGCAGACCCGAACCGGAACATGTCGTCATCAACCGAGCGCACCAGCGTCCGGGCGCCGGGCGCATCGATCTCGGTCACCAGCCGTCCGAGCCCGCGAACAACGGCAACGGGGATATTGCTCGTTTTGCCTTTCACCAGATCGGCAGCGCCAGCGAGCTCATCCGCGAGCACAGCAATGGTGACCTGCAGCGGTCGGCCATTGGCATCCACGCCACCACGAAGATCATCGGTGACCAGCAACCCCGCCGCGCCGATGGCTACATCGGTCTGGCCGACACGCCAGGGGCGACCCAGTGTATCGGTGATGACAATACCGAGGCGGACGCCAAAGCGCTCCCGCAGGCCAGCACATAATTGGCGTGCAGAACTGTCTGGATCTTCCGGCAAACGCAGCGCCACACCATCCGGAACGTTGGACGTGTCGATCCCTGCCGCGGCCATGATCAACCCGTGCCGTGTCTCCACGATCTGCGTTACGCCACCGGGATGAACTCGCTCGGCAACCACCCGCACCGTGTCCTCGGCAATGGCGCGCTCGCGATCAGCGACAGGAACCTGCCGGCCCTCTGCCTTGGACACGATCTTGCTGGTCACCACCAGAATATCGCCATCCGCCAGAGCGTCAGCAGGATCCACAAGGGCCTGAGCCGCGATAGCATCGCCGATCAAGCTGACCAGATCATCGCCGGCGCTGACTTCTCCGATGCCAGCAATGCCCCAAACTGAATAACGCGGTATGGCCATGATGGTCTCGCTAGGCTTGCCGCTCGGCCGCGATCCGACGCAGCCGCGGCAGGATGTGTTCGGCATAAAGCGACAGGAACCGGCTCTGATCGTCTCCCGGCGCATGGAACACCAGGTGGTCGAAGCCGTAATCCATATAGGTCTTGATGGCGGTGACATGCTCATCGGGGTCGCTAGACACGATCCAGCGCTTGGCAATGCGCTCGATGGGAAGTTGCGCTGCTAGGCGCTCCATCTCCTCGGGATCTTCCACCGAATGCTTTTCTTCGGCGCTCAAGGACAGCGCCGCCCAGCCGCGCGTATTGTTCAGAGCGCGTTCGTGATCGGTGTCGAATGAAACCTTCACCTCGATCATCCGCTCGAACGGCTTAGCCGCCAAATCCGCTTCTGCCAGGCCCGCAGCCACATTGGGCAATAACTGATCGACATAGAGCTCGGCGCCCTTGCCTGAGGTGCAGATGAAACCATCGCCGGCGCGACCAGCATACTTCGCGTTCAGCGGCCCGCCGGCGGCCAAGTAGATCGGCACCATCTCGTCGGGCTTGTCATAGATCGTCGCGTTCTGCGTGCGATAAAATGCGCCCTCAAAGCTGACGCGGTCCTCGCTCCACAAGCGCCGGATGAGCGCTACTGCTTCGCGAAGTCGGGCAGAACGCTCCTTGAGTTCCGGCCATTCGATACCGGTGGACGGCACCTCATTAAGCGATTCTCCCGTGCCGACACCCAGGATTACCCGGCCCGGAAACATTGCGCCCATCGTGCCAAAGGCATGCGCTACAACGGATGGATGGAGGCGAAATGTCGGCGTTAGCACCGATGTCCCGACGACGACGCGCTCAGTTTTGGCCAGAAGCGCCGACATCCAGGAAAGGGCAAAGGGCGCATGGCCGTCGGTGTGCTTCCAGGGCTGGAAGTGATCGCTCACCCAGACCGAGTCAAATCCTGCCTGTTCCGCCTCTATCCCAAAGCGCAGCAAGGTGTTGGGCGCGAACTGCTCCGCTGAAGCCTTGTATCCGAAGCGCACATCACCCTCCATGACGCCTCCGAATAGTTTTGACCGGATGGTCAAATTTGTCCAATAGATTCTCAGGGCAGGGTGCATTACTGAAATATCGAAAGAACACGCACGAAAGGCCGCGCAATTGGCGAACAACCGTCTTATTCTGGATACTGATGGCGGCGTTGACGACGCACAGGCCTTGCTGATGCTGATCGCCAATGGCCGCACGCCGGACGCCATCACCACCGTGTTCGGCAATGTGGGCCTTGAAGCCGCGACGCGGAACATCCTCTCTACGTTGGCCATTGCAGGCGCCAACGTGCCTGTCCACAAGGGCGCGGATCGGCCGCTGACGCAAAAGATTATCGACGCCAAATACATCCACGGCGAGGATGGTTTGGGCGGCGCACCGCGGCCGCTGGAAAATGCAGCTCCGGCAAGTGACGACGCTGTCAGTTTCTTGCGCCAGACCTTCCGTGAGGCCGGCGGGCGCGGCGAGAAGATCGACTTCCTGATGATTGGTCCATTGACCAATCTGGCACTCGCTCTGCGACTCGAGCCATCCATCATCAACGGAATCGGCCAGCTCACCATCATGGGGGCAACTGTTTATGGCCGCGGCAACACCACGCCAGCGGCCGAGTTCAATATCTTCGCCGATCCGGAAGCCGCATCGGTGGTTTTCTCGGCCGATATCGAGATCGTCGTCGTGCCGTGGGAGCCATGCGTGACCCACAACATGAGCGGCGCCGACATGGATGCAGCGTTCGTGGATCTGCCGGCGGGCCCCGAAAAGGCATTCTCGGAGGCGCTGGCGGACCATGCCCGTCGCACCAACGCCAGCTATGGCGGCGGCGACGTGTTCCGTTTTGTCGATCCTTTGGCCGCGGCAGTAGTGATCGATCCAAACATTGTCACGAAGTCCCTGCGCGCGTCCATGGACGTGGCACTGGCGCCAGGCATCACGAGGGGAATGACCGTGGTGGACCCATCGGGGCGGCTGGGCACACCGACGGTGACCATCGTGGAGGAAGCCAAGATCGAAAAGCTGGTCGAATTCTATAAGCGGTCGATTGCCTTCATTCCTGGCAAGGCCTGAACTGATGCTGCAATGGCTGCGCCTAAGTCGTGCGCAGCTCGATGACATCCATCAGTTCCATAATATATATTATGCGAATGACTGATATCGAAAGAAGGCGGACGCTGTGCCCGCCTTCAACTTGCCTCTTAAACGAAATCCTGCCGCATTGGCGTAAAGACGTCGATCAAGCGCCCCGCTTCGAGTGCGATCACACCGTGCTCCAGCCCGCCCGGCACGATGAAGCTGCCCCCCTGTCCGATGATCTCGGTCTTGCCATCGATGGTCACTTCGAATGAGCCCTCGGCCACGTAGCTGACCTGAATGTGCGGATGGCTGTGCAGCGCCCCGACGGCGCCTTTGTCGAAGCCGAATTCGACCTGCATCAGTTCGGGCGTATGGATCAACACCCGGCGCCGATTGCCTGGAGCAAGCTCCATCCATTCACTGGCGCCCGGTTGCGCAAAAACCTGTTGATCGCTCATATCATTACCTCGCGAGCCAGCCGCCATCCACCGGGATGACCGCGCCATGCATGTAGTTGGAAGCGTTAGACAATAGAAACACTGCCGCATCGCCAATGTCGGACGGTGCGCCCCAGCGTCCCGCCGGAATCCGTGCTAGGATCGACGCAGAGCGGTCCGGATCAGCGCGCAGCGCTTCTGTGTTGTTGGTCTCGATGTAACCGGGCGCTATAGCGTTGACGTTGATCGACCGGGCAGCCCATTCGTTCGCCAACAGCCGCGTTATACCCAGCACACCGCTTTTGGAGGCCGTATAGCTGGCGACGCGAATACCGCCCTGAAAGCTCAGCATGGAAGCGATGTTGACGATCTTGGCCGCGAGCTGCCTCTCTATGGCTTTGCGACCAAGAGATTGCGCCAGGAAAAACATCGTCTTGAGATTGATGTCCATAACGCTGTCCCAATCGTCTTCTGTGAAGTCAACCGCGTCGACACGCTTGATGATACCGGCATTGTTGACCAAACCATCGACGGCCCCATGCTCGCTCCAAACAGCGTCGAACATGGCCTTAGCTGCGCCGGTGTTGGCAAGATCCGCCTGAACCGAGACGAAATCGGCACCTGACTCGCGGACCAAAGCTGCAGTCTGATCCATGCTGGAGCGGCCGACGCCGATCACCTTGGCTCCAGCCCGGGCCACCGACAAGGCAATGCCCTGCCCTATGCCGGTGTTGGCGCCGGTGATCATGATGGTCTTGCCAGCAAGGCTGAACGCACTCAGATCCATCAGCGCAAATCTTCCATCGCGACCTTGTCGACGTCAGTATAGTCGACATTGTCGCCCGCCATGGCCCAAATAAAGGTGTAGGCGCCCGTTCCAGCGCCCGAATGGATTGACCAAGGAGGAGAGATTACCGCCTGCTCGTTGCGCACGATCAAATGGCGCGTTTCCTCGGGCTCGCCCATCAGGTGGACGACGAAAGCATCAGGCTTCAGGTCGAAATAGAGATAAGCCTCCATGCGCCGGTCATGCACGTGTGCCGGCATGGTGTTCCACACTGAACCCGGCGCGAAGCTGGTCAGGCCTACCACCAACTGGCAGGTCTGGACGCTTTCAGGATTAACGAACTGGAAGATCGAGCGCTCGTTGGCCGTCTCGGCGCTACCCAAATCGAGCCGCTTCGCATCGCTCTGACGGATCAGCTTGGTAGGATAGCTTGCGTGCGCCGGCGCACTCAGCAGGTAGAATTTGGCTGGCTCCGTAGTTCCTGCCGACGCAAAAGCGACGTGCTCGCTGCCCTTTCCAACATAAAGCATGTCGCGCGGCGCTAGCGCATAATCCGTCCCGTCGACCGTGATTGTGCCGGCACCGCCAACGTTGACAGCAATCAACTCACGCCTATCAAGAAAATTGGCCGTGCCCGTCGGCTCTATGCCGTCAAGGTCCAGCGCCTTGCTGCCCGGCATGGCTCCGCCCACCGCCATGCGGTCGTAATGCGTATAGGTCCAGTTCACGCCGCCAAGCGTGAACAACTCCTCCACAAGAAAGTGCTCGCGCAACTCGTCCGTATTCATCGTCGCAGCGCTGACCGGATCGATGGCGAAGCGAATTTCGTAGTCGGTACTCATGGCGCATCCTTTGTGGTGGAGTTTTCTTGCCGCAGGCGCGCCCGATAGCGCTCCTGGCTGAGGGAAAGGTGCTGGCGCATCGCTTCGCGTGCGCCTGCACCATCCTGTGCCGAGATAGCCTGGAGAATAGCGTTGTGCTCACGCTGCAGGCCCATCTGGTAGTCAAAGGTGAGCACGCTTTCCGCGCTCCAGGGCGAGGCGACGTCGCACGGAATGGTGCGGCTGCCAAGCCCGTCCAGCACCTCGATATAGAAGGGATTGTTGGTCGCAGCGGCAACGGCACGGTGAAACGCGAAATCGGCTTTCCCTGTCGAAACGCCCAGCTTCAACAGGCGGTCGAACTCGTTCCAGGCCTCCTGAATGGCCGCGTCCTGGCTAGCGCTCCGGCGTATTGCGGCGAGCCCCGCAGCTTCGATCTCAATGCCCATCCGCACCTCAAGCACATTGAGGGCAACGGAGATCTTGCTCGATCTCTCCAGGCCTATGGCGCTGAAGGCACTCGCCGCATTAGCGGAAACGAAGACCCCTGCCCCCTGGCGTGACTGCACCATGCCGTCGGCAGCAAGGGCCGCGATGGCTTCGCGCACCACCGTCCGACTTACCCCGAAGATCGCCGTCATCTGGCTTTCGGTCGGTAGCTTGCCCCCCGCCCTGTATTCGCCAGAAGTGATCCGCTGGCGCAGCGTATCGATCACCAGCTCCGCAAGCTTGGGCCGCCGCACCGCAGCATTGTGGAGAGCACCCATCGGCTAGCCCCGGAACAGCGCCGGCAGCCAGAGCGACAGTGCCGGAATATAGGTGACGAGACCGAGCACGACTATGCCTGCAAGATAGAACGGCCATATCGACTTCATGGCCTCCATGACCCCGATCTTACCGACGGCAGCTGCAACAAACTGCACGGGTCCGAGCGGCGGCGTGTTTAGTCCAATGCCGAGGTTCAGGATCATGATGACGCCGAAATGCACTGGATCGACGCCGAAGGCCTTGACCATGGGTAGGAAGATTGGAGTCGTGATGATGATCAGTGGTCCCATGTCCATGAAGGTGCCGAGTAGCAGCAGCGCCACGTTGATCATCAGCAGCACCAATAGCGGATCGGACGAGATAGTAGCCATGCCCTCCGTCAGGATGACTGCCACCTTGAGATAAGCCATTAGCCAGGCAAAGGACGCCGCAGCGCCTATAATGAACAACACCATGGCCGTCGTTCGCACGGCGCCGAGCACTGCGTGAACGAACTCGCTCCAGTTCAGGGAGCGATAGATCAGCAACGTCACCAGCAGCGCATAGATCACCGCGATGCAGGAGCTTTCAGTGGCTGTAAAGATGCCCGATCGAACGCCGCCAAAGATGATGGCGATCAGCATCAGGCCGGGGATGGAAACAAGGAAGAAGTACCCCGCCCTGCGGAACCCTGGAAATGCTTCGGTCGGGTAGCCGCGCTTGATGGCTACAATATACGCTGTGACGCTCAGAGCCGCCGCAAGCAGCAAGCCTGGAATGATCCCGGCGGTAAACAGGTCCGCGATCGAGATATTGCCTCCGCCCGACAGCGAGTAAATGATCATGTTGTGGCTGGGCGGCAAGAGAAGCGCGATCAGCGCCGCCATGGACGTCACGTTCACTGCATAGTCAGCCCCGTAGCCGCGTTGCTTCATCTGGGGGATCATGATGCCGCCGACGGCTGCCGCCTCAGCCACTGCCGACCCGGATATCCCGCCGAACAGGGTGGATGCCGCGATATTGACCTGTCCCAATCCGCCTCGCACATGGCCGATCAGGGAGCCTGCGAAGGAGATAATCCGCGCGGCAATCCCCCCGCGCATCATCAGATCGCCGGCGAAGATGAAAAACGGTATGGCCAGGAGGCTGAAGGCGGATACGCCCGAATTGAGCTGCTGGAACACCACGACGGCCGGTCGGCCCAGGTAAACGATAGTTGCGAGGCTCGCGATGCCCAGGCAGTACGCGATGGGCGTGCCGATCACCATCAAAACGGTGAATACGCCAAACAGAATCCAATATTCCATGATCTCAGGCCTCGGTGATCGTCGGATCGGTGGCGATGTCATCGATCGGCTCACCGGCCAGCCGCAGTAGCAGGCGCTCGAGCGAGAACAGGCACATCAGCACGCCCGAGACTACGACAGGGAAATAGGTGAATGAGGTGGGCAGTCCCAACACGGGGATGCGTGTCGACCAGTAGCGGATCACCAGTCCGCCACCGAAATAGATCATGCCGCTGGCGAAACCGAACACGCACAAATCACTGATCGCGCGCAGCCATGGCTTGGCGCGTGCTGGCAGCACGTAAAGCAGTACGTCAAAACCCATGTGGAAGTTTTCACGCACACCAACCGCCGCCCCTAGGAAGATGAACCAGGTCATGATCATGATTGAGCCAGCTTCGGTCCAGGCTGGCGAGGCATTGATCACAAAGCGCATGAAAACTTGGTAGGCAACGATAGCGGTCATGGTGACAAGACCAATGCCGGCCAGCCAAAGCGCGAGCGTGGAAAGCCGTCCCAGCACGCGGCTGACCGGCAGAAGCCAGGATGTCATGAAAGTCTCCGGACCAGAGGGAAATGGGCCGGCGCCAGGGCGCCAGCCCGAAGGAGCGTTAGCCCTCAGCGGCCTGAATGCGCGCTACGAGATCCTGCAGGGCCGGATCGGTAACATACTTGTCGTAGACTGGCTTCATCGCGTCGATGAAGGGCTGCTTGTCTACCGGATTGATCACAGCTCCAAGCGCTTCAACGGCAGCCTTGGACTCGATCTCCTTGGCAGCCCAAAGCTCACGCTGCTTAGCGACGGATTCCTTCGCCGCCTCGCGGAAGAGGGCTTGGTCTTCAGGCGTAAGCCCATCCCAGACGATCTTGGAGATGACCAGCACTTCGGGCACCATCAGATGCTCGTCGAGCGAATAGTATTTTGCCACTTCCGCGTGACCGGCCGTGTCATAGCTGGGGTAATTGTTCTCGGCGCCATCAATAACGCCAGTCTGGATGCCGGAATAAACTTCGCCATAGGGCATTGGCGTTGCGTTGCCGCCCAAGGCTGCAACCATATCAACGAAGATGTCGGACTGCATGACGCGCATCTTCATGCCGGCCAGATCAGCGGGTGTGTTAATGGGCTTCTCGCTATTGTAGAACGAGCGGGCGCCGCCGTCGTAGAACGCCAGGGCAACAACGTCCACCTTGTCGAATGCGGCCAGAATTTCTTCTCCGATTGGGCCATCCAGCACGTTGTGAAAGTGCTCCGCCGAGCGGAAAATATAAGGCAACTGCGTCACGGTTGCTTCGGGAACCTGAGTACCGAAAGCGCCAATGGAGATGCGGTTCATGTCAATGACGCCGAACTGCGTCTGCTCGATAGTGTCCTTCTCCTCGCCCAGCTGGGCGGAGTGGAACACTTCAACCGAATAGCGCCCATCCGTCTTCTCATTCAGCAATTCGCCGAAATATTTGACGGCCTCCACCGTCGGGTAACCGTCCGGATGCGTATCGGATGAGCGCAGCACCGTTTGAGCGCTGGCGCTCGAAAGCATGACTGCCGTAGCGACGAAGGCCGTCGCTGCCAGCTTAGGCAGATGAAACATGGTGTCCTCCCATCATGTCCGCACCCGCAATCCTCCACGACAACGGATGCCCCTTGTGCTGATATGAACTCAGCTGGGCTGCGCTGCTGCGCTTGTGGGACAATAAAGGAAGCCTAAAAAGACGAATGGCCCAAGTCAACATACAAACTTTCAAACTCGTATGATGACCGGTCCCTGCTCGCACTGGGTGAACCCGTGCTTCAGAGGATCAAACTAGGCCGCCTTCGCAATCTGGTCCACGCATCTCCTGCCAGTCCGGACCGACACACCATGAGGTTACTTGGCCCTTGTTCCGGTTAGTTTTTTTCTGTCTAGCCGTGTCAGGTAAATGTCAGGATATATTGCGCTTAGAATGTGAAACCATCTCCCCCGCTGCTCATTTAGACCCAGGCAAACGTGAGGAGAACACTCATGCTGATGATGGCAATACTAGGATGCATATTCGTGGCAAGCCTTGCAACTGCCGGACTGATCGCAAGTGCGCAAAATGCACACGACCAAGCTAACGAGGCTTTCTCGATCACGCAGACGGAAGTGAACTGAGCGACTTGGCAAGGGGCAGGCACAAGGTGACACAGAGCCCACCGGCCTGCGCTCGCCGGAAGTGCATCTGCCCCTGATTGATCTCCAGGATCTCGCCGGCAATGGCGAGGCCTAGCCCGGTTCCAGGCCGCGCCTCATCAAGGCGCCTTCCGCGAATACCAAGTTCCTGCAGCTGGTGCTCGGGCACACCGGGGCCATCATCGCTGATTTCTAGCTGTGCCACGTCCCCTACCCGCGTCGCTCGAACGTTCACCCGCGTTGTGGCCCATTTGGCGGCGTTTTCAAGCGTAATGCCCACCAGTTCCATCAGGTCCTGCCGATCCACATCGACCCAGCAATCGTCCATCAGCTCGGCGACCCAATGCAACTGCTCGCCACGCTCGGTTTTCTTAAGCACCGTAACCGTGCGAAGCGTGGCACTGTTGAGTGAGGACCGCGCAGCATGGGCCGCGGTTCGCAGCCTCAGCGAAGCAAGGCGCAGTTGGTAATCGATCTTTTGGGACATTTCGGATGCGATCTCCTGCACTAGAGCCGCATCATTCTCGTTGCCCTTGTCGCGAAGCTGCTCCGCAATGCCGTATAGCGCCGCCAAGGGCGTTTTGAGGCCATGAGCCAGGTCAGAGGCGCGGCTGCGGGCCCGCTCCATCGTAGCGTCACGCGCGGCCAGCAACTGATTGACCTCGTCGACGAGCGGATCGAGCTCAGTCGGAAACCGCCCCTCCAACTGCCTGTGCGTACCGCGACGCACATTTTCAATGGCATTCCGCACCACTTTGATCGGCGCTAGCCCATAGCGCAGCAGAACCCATGCCGCGCCCAGGATTACTATGCCGAGCAGCGTTAGGAGCTTGGCCGCGTCCGCGGTGAAGCTCGTGATCAGCGCGCGAGTAGGATCATAATCCTCCCCAACAGTGACCAGAAACGAGCGCGTCCCTTGGGGGGCCTCGAACTCCAGCTTGCGTGACTGCATGATAATATGCCTGCCATCCGGAATTACCTGATGGCTGATCTCCCCACTCGTTCCCCTCGCATTGAGCTCGATATCCCACAAGGAACGCGACCTGGCTATTTCGCCGCTGTCCATAGCTTGGACCTGCCAATACCTGCCTCCGAGGGGGGTGGCATAGCGGGGGTCCGGCAAGGGCTCGCTCAGCGTCGGCCTAGCATTCTCCGGTACGATACTGGCGGCAACGCGGGCCAGCGCCGCGTTCAGGTCCTCGCGCGTGCTTCGCTCCACGTTGATCGTAAAGAGATACTGCAGAACAAAAGCGGCGGTTACGAGCGATAGGACGACCCACAGCGTCGCCAGCCCCATCAACCGCAATCTGAGAGAGCGAAGGATCAAAGTTCATCGCCCAGCGTATAGCCGAAACCCCGCCGCGTCTTGATCACGTCCTTGCCCAGGCGCTTGCGCACGCGGCCAACCAGCACCTCGACAGCGTTCGAATCCCGCTCATAATCCTGGCTGTAGATGTGCTCGGTAATTTCCAGCTGGGACACCACGCGTCCCCGATTATGAACCAGATAGGCGATGAGCTTGAACTCTTGCGGCGTGAGATCTACAGGCGAGCCGTCGGCTGTCACCTGAAGCGTGCGCATATCGAGCTGGTATTTGCCAAAGGCGATGCGTGAGGAGGCATGCCCGGCAGCCCGGCGAACCAGGGCGCGAATACGGGCGACGATCTCTAGAACATGGAAGGGCTTGACGACATAGTCGTCGGCACCCGCCTCTATACCGTCGACACGTTCTTCCCACTGTCCGCGGGCTGTCAGGATGAGCACAGGAACCGTTCTCCCCGCGCTCCGCCAGCGCTTGAGCACGGTGAGCCCGTCCATTTGCGGCAGGCCCAGGTCGAGCACCACGGCATCGAAGTTCTCGCTGTCTCCCCGATACCAGGCCGACTCGCCGTCTCGTTCATGTTCAACGGAAAACCCGGCCTTGTTCAGCGACGACACTAGAGTTGCAGCGATCCTGTCATCATCTTCTGCGATCAGCACGCGCATCACTTGACCTCAACCGGGCGCCCGGTGCGCGCGTAGTAATATTCCGTGGCGACCCTTCCATCTGCGGACAGCACCTTCACGGCGTAGAGCAGGAAGTTGCCTGCCCTCACCAGTTGCGCATCGATCACCTCCCCAGCCCCGCGCACCTTGAGGTCATTGACAATCGTGGTCAGTGGAACAGCCTGGCCGGCCTGGACCGCACCCAAGGCCGCTTCCTCGGATGCGCCGGCCGGTCTGGCAGGTGGTGGACCGGGGGAGTTCAGCCCAGAGGAATTGCCCCGCCCGCCACTATTAGACGGGGGCGCACCGTGTCCGCCATTGGCGTTGTTGCCTCCGCTGTTTCCTCCGCCGTTTCCGCCTGCGTTGTTACCGCTATTGCCACCGGAATTGCCATTGCCCCCAGAATTACCGCCGCCGCCGTTCCCATTGCCATTTCCGCCAGAGTTCCCCCCTCCGCCATTTGCGCCAGAGTTCCCGTTTCCGCCATCATTGCCATTGCCGCCACCGGAGTTTCCATTTCCACCCCCGCCGCTGTTCCCGTTTCCTCCGCCGTTGCCACCACCATTCTCGGAAGAGTTATCGTTCCCTCCAGCATTGCCCTGGGCCAAGGCGGGATGGCTGAAGCTCAGCAGGGCGGCGATGGTGGCGGCAAGCAAAACACGCAAGATCATCCGGTCCTTGTAGTCTGGTCTAGCTGACAGTTCCCTGACAAAGTCACTCACGCATCGGTCACCCCTTGCGTGCTATCAGTCGTGTTGTTGGCGTTCAAACTCCCATGCGGATAGCCGTCAGCGCAAGTTGTCCAGTCAGCCGGCATCAACAGCAAACCGCCCCCCGCGTTTCTGATGCCGGCTGACTGGCGCCCTCCTCCATAGATGCTAAAGTCCTCGGCAGACTCCTCTAGCCCGAGACATCATGCAGCCCTCCCGCGATATTTCCCGTCTCATCGAAATAATGGCCGCGCTCCGCAACCCGGACGGTGGCTGCCCCTGGGATCTGGAGCAGGATTTTTCCAGCATCCGGCATTACACGATCGAGGAGGCCTTTGAAGTTTCCGACGCCATCGAGCGGCAGGATTGGGCCGATCTTCGCGAGGAACTGGGAGACTTGCTGTTCCAGCCAATCTTCCACGCCCAGATGGCTAGCGAGCTCGGGTATTTCGATATCGGAGACGTGATCTACAGCATCACGGAAAAGCTGATTCGCCGCCACCCACATGTGTTCGGCGAAGAAGCTGCAAACACAGCCCAGGCCGCAAAAGGGCAATGGGAAGCGATCAAACTTGATGAGCGCGCTGCCAAGGCCGAGCGCAAGGGGAACACCGAGCCCTCTTTGCTCGATGATGTTCCTCAGGTCCTTCCCGCTCTCGCCCGCGCCGAAAAGCTCACCAAGCGAGCCGCGAAAGTAGGCTTCGATTGGCCCGACTTCGACGCTGTGCTCGCTAAAGTCGAAGAAGAGGTCAGCGAGGTCAAAGAGGCTCAGGCGTCAAAAAACAAGGATGCCGTGCATGAGGAGATCGGGGATCTGCTCTTTGCCGTCGCAAATCTCGCCCGTAAAGCCGGGATTGACGCCGAAGCCGCCTTGCGAGACGCCAATCACAAATTCACCCGGCGCTTTCACCATGTCGAGGCGCGCTGCCGGGAAGACGGTATCTCGCCACCCGAGGCTGGCCTCGATCGGCTTGACGGCTATTGGAACGAGGTCAGGGCAGCCGACAAGCTTTAGGCGTCCGGGTTCTCAATCCGCCCATTGAACCGCTCCACAAACGCAGCCCTATGGCGCGGCTCGACCCGGACCACGAACCCCGACCCCTGCTCGTTGGGCTCATCGCGCGATATGATCTCGGCGTGGGAATGCAGCCACCCGATGTCTGCGCCGGCGGTGTGGGGCACATGCACATGATACGTGCGGCTCTTTTCGCCCAATGCGGTTTCGATCGCAAGCTTGAGCTCATCGAGCCCCCGCCCACTCGCCGCTGACACCGGCACAACGCTGGCGACCTTGCCGGCCGGAGCGATATTGGAAAGCAGATCATCCAGGTCGAGATCGCCCTGCCCCAGCAAGTCTATCTTGTTCCAAACTTCAATGATCGGCGTGGTTTCGGCGGACACACCTAAATCATCCAACACCTTCAACACATCTTGCGCTTGCGCCAAATGGTCAGGATTGGCGATGTCGCGGGCATGAAGGATCACATCGGCCTCGAGCACCTCTTCCAGGGTCGCGCGGAATGCCGCCACGAGGTCGGTGGGCAGGTCGGCCACGAAACCCACCGTATCGCTCAACATCACCTCGCGGCCATGCGGCAATTCTAGCTTGCGGATCGTAGTGTCCAGGGTCGCAAAAAGCAGGTCCTTGGCAAACACATCCGAGCCCGTCAGCGCATTGAACAGCGTAGACTTGCCGGCATTTGTATAGCCAACGAGCGCTACAACAGGCATGTCGCTGCGCTGGGAACGCTGTTGCGCGCGCGTCTTCTTGACCTTATCGAGCCGGTCTTCCAACAACACGATCCGGTCTGAAATCTGGCGGCGATCGCTTTCGATCTGCGTCTCGCCGGGGCCACCCATGAAGCCATAGCCGCCGCTGCCGCGCTGGCGCTCAAGGTGGGTCCAAGACCGCACGAGCCGCCCTTTCTGGTAGTTCAAGAGGGCCAGCTCTACCTGCAACACGCCCTCGCGCGTCGCCGCCCGCTCGCCGAAGATCTCAAGGATCAGCCCGGTTCGATCCAGAACCTTGGCACCTGTTTCCTTCTCCAGATTACGTTGCTGGATGGCGGTGAGCGCCGCATCCACGAGCAGAAGATCGATCTCTTCGGCCTTCACCCGCTCCGCTAAGGTCTGCACCGTACCGCCACCGATAAAGGTCGCAGGCTTGATCTCGCGGACTTTCACGACCTCGGAGAATACGATCTCAAGCCCGATGGCATCGGCCAGCCCGTCGAATTCGGACTTGCGGGCATCGATACCGTGCTGCGAGGGAAGACCGCGCACCTCCGGCACAATGACGCCCGCGCGCGTCGGTCGCTCACGCCGATCTACAAATGCCTGTGGGCCGCCTCGCGCGGCGGCCTCTTCGTCTTCAAAATCCATCATTCTACCGTTCAGTCGCTATCCTGGTTCTGCTCGGGATCAAACAATTGGATCGGCGCACCCGGCATGATGGTAGAAATGGCGTGCTTGTAAACAAGTTGCGACTGGGCATCCCGGCGCAACAAAAGACAGAAATTGTCGAACCAGGTGATGACACCCTGCAACTTCACCCCGTTCACGAGAAAGATCGTGACGGGCACCTTTTGTTTGCGAACGTGATTGAGGAAGGAATCCTGCAGGTTCTGCTGCTTTTCGCTGGGCATTTAGGCCTCTTTTTCTGCGGCTTTGATGGTCGCCGTTCTCGCTTCGATGCCTGCTCGCTGTAAAAGACTGCCGCACAGTCCACGAGCACCTGTTTTCATCGTGCGTTAAACACTATGGCACAGTTCATTTTTCGTGCCTACCCGCGCCGGGTGCATGGCAAACCACAAATAAATGACACCTCTCACAAGCCGAGCGACTTTATCTTGCGATGCAAGGCGCTTCGCTCCATTCCGACAAACTCGGCAGTCTTGGAAATGTTGCCGCCAAAACGTTCGATCTGCGCCAGCAGATATTGCCGCTCGAAAACTTCTCGAGCATCGCGAAGAGGCAGGCTCATCAGATGCGCCGAAGCATCGGTGTCGCCCACTGTTGGCAGAACCTCGCCGATATCGGACGGCAGCATCGCGGCCGTGATCACATTCCCTTCGGCCTGCTGGTCCTTCATCAGGATCAGGAGGCGCTCGATGGAATTCCTGAGCTGCCTGGCATTGCCCGGCCACTCCTGCGCCTGAAGCACAGCCATGGCATCATCGCCGATGGTCATGCGCTGCAGATTATGCATGCGGCAGATCTGCTCGATGAATACATTCACCAGCGGCGGCACGTCCTCACGCCGTTCCTTGAGCGGGGTCAGCGGCAGCGGCACAATGGAAAGTCTGTGAAACAGGTCCGACCGGAACTCGCCGGCTTCGATCTGTGCGGCGACATTTTGCGAACTGGCCGCAATGATGCGCACATCGATAGGAACAGCCTGCGTGCCACCAACCCGATTGAAACGGTTTTCCACCAGCGTGCGCAGAAGGGCAGACTGGGTCTGCGGCGGCAGCGTGGTCACCTCGGAAAGATAAAGGGTGCCCCCATGCGCCCGTTCCAGCGCACCGACTTCCACCTTGGGAATCCCCGTTTTTTCCCGACTCTCGCGCCCGAACAGCACTACAGGCACTTCCTCGGGCGCATAAAGGGAGGCGTTGATCTCAACAAACGGCGCCTCGGCACGCGGGCTGCGCTGGTGGATCAAACGCGCCACTAGCCCCTTCCCCGCCCCGGACGGCCCCGAGATGAAGATGCGTGAATTTGTGGGTGCCGACTTCTCGATGGTAGCCTTCACCTGCTGCAGGGCCGGTGAATTGCCCGCCATCTCCACGCTCTTGGACGACGAGCGCTCCTTGAGTTCCGCCACCTCATTGCGCAGGCGTGTGGCTTCCATGGCGCGCTGGGTAATGTGCAGTAGTCGGTCAATCTTGAAAGGCTTTTCGATATAGTCGTAGGCGCCGCGACGGATAGCCGATACGGCCGTTTCGACATTGCCGTGCCCCGAGATCATCACCACCGGCATTTCCGGATGCTGGCTCTGGAACACATCGAGCAGTTGCAGCCCGTCGAGACGCGAGCCCTGCATCCAGATATCAAGAAACACCAGGCTTGGCCGGCGGCGCGCGATCTCGTTGAGCCCGCTGTCCGCGTCATGCGCTTGGCGCGCTTCATAGCCTTCATCCTCCAGGATACCGGCGATCAGTTCGCGAATGTCGTCTTCGTCATCGATGATGAGGATGTCGAGTGCCATTATTTATGTACTGCCGCTGGGTACAGCGGCTCCTCTCTTGATTCTGTTGCGGCGGCCAGCGGGGCTGGTCCTTCCGCCACGGGCGTCACGCTCGCGTCCAGTGGCAGGGTAAAAGTCACACAGGCGCCGATGCGCCCGTCGGGGTCAGGCTCGGCATCTATCAGTTCCACGATGCCGCCGTGCTGTTCGATGATCTTGGCAACGATCGCCAGGCCCAGTCCGGTACCCTTTTCCCGCGTCGTCATATAGGGCTCGAGCAGCCGCTGCCGATTTTCCTTTGGCCAGCCCTTACCGTTGTCGGACACGGCCACCCGCGCATAATTGCCTTCAATCTGTGCTTGCACCCGGATGGTGGGCGTCCATTCACCCGACTTGTCAACGCTTTCAAACGCTTCAACCGCGTTCTTGATGAGGTTTGTCAAAGACTGGGAGATCAACCGCGTATCGAACCACGCGAAGATCGGCTCCTGCGGAATGTCGGTGTGAATAACCACCTCCGGCAAGCGAACGCTTTCCAGGAACACCGCCTGGCGGATCGTATCGGACAGATCGGCCTTCTCGGGTGCTGCTTCTGGCATGCGGGCAAAGGCTGAAAATTCATCCACCATGCGCCCGATATCGCCCACCTGCCGCACGATCGTGTTGATGCACTTGTCGAAGACGTCCCGGTCATCTTCAAGCTTGGAGCCATAGCGCCGCCGCAGCCGCTCCGCCGAAAGCTGGATCGGAGTCAGTGGGTTTTTGATCTCGTGGGCAATGCGGCGCGCCACGTCGGCCCAGGCGCTGGTGCGCTGCGCCGATTCAAGGTCGGTAATGTCGTCAAAGGTCAGCACATAGCCCTTCGACTCCGTTATCGACCCTTCGCGGGTCAATTGCACTTGGTAGATGCGGCGGTCGGTTTCGTTGCCCAGATGGATCTGGTCGCGCACCTGGCCGCGCCTGGCAGACCGCGCCCGCTCCAGGATGGGTGCCAGTTGCGGCATCACGTCCTCGATGCGTTCGCCCATCAGAGCAATCTCACCCCGCCCCAGCATCTCGCAGGCGCGCGCATTGACCAAGGTTACAGCACCAAACGGATCAAGTCCTATAATGCCCGCCGACACACCCTCCACAACCGCCTCGGTGAACTGGCGGCGCTTCTCGTTCATCTCGTTGGCAGTCAACAGAGCTTCACGTTGCGATTTAAGCTGCTGCGTCATGCGGTTGAAACCATGGGACAAATCCCTCAGGTCTCCCCTACCCTCCTGCACGGGCACCTGAACATCTAGATCGCCGCCTCTCACGCGGTTGGACGCAATCATCAGATTGCGGATGGGGTCGACGAAACGGTTGGCCAGCGCAATTCCGGTCCAGAGCGCCGCCAGCAGCAGAACCACGGCCAGACCCACATACATGATGGTGAATGTGATCTGAAACACCAGCCGGTTGGACGCATATTGCCGGTACTCGGTGATGTTCTCGTCTGTCAGACGCATATATTCGAGCACTTCGGCTTCCATGGGCCTGGCTACGAACAGATAGGTGTCGTCATAACCGCGCAGCTTGATGACGGAGCCGACCAGATTGATCCGACCGGGCGCGATCGCCGCCGGAATGCCTTCCACCAGACCCTCGGTGATGCCTTCTGGAAGCTTCGGGTAAGCGCCCTGCACGGCGATTTGCGCCCGCATCAGCGTTTCGCCCTTGGCATTCACCAGCGATGTGAACGGCAGCGAGCGTGTCACGGCCAGTGCCGTCAGAATGCGTTGGAAACGGTCCTTGTCCGCCTCATAAGTGCCGTGCGCCTGCTCCAGCTCGGTCGCGACCCAGATCACATCGTCGCGCAGCACCTGCGCATGCTCCAGCATGTAGGAGCGCGCAACGAGCCTCGAGCTTTCCACCATGGAGCGCGTCCGCTCCGAGAACCATTGATCCAGCCCCTGGTTGAGCGCGATCGTAGCCACGACGGCCACCAGCGCCGCAGGAATAGCTGCAACGAGGGCGAACATGGTCACCATGCGAATCTGCATGGCGGCGCCAGGCTGTCGCTGCATGCGCGCCTGGATCAGCAACACAGCTTCCGTGACAACCAGTGCGATCATCAGCAAAACAAGGATGCCAGTGACGATCCAGATCACAGTCCACATTGTGGTGGACGGCTCGATATTGGTCGTGCCGGAGAGAATCAGGAACGATAGTGACGACATCAGCACCGATGCCGAAACTACAACGAGCCCGAGCACACGCAGCGCCCTGTTGCTACGCTTGGTGGGGAAAGACGGTCGGATAACCGGGATTATGTCGGCCGCTCTTGCGACATGCGGTTCATTGCCGATGCTGGCTGCTTCGCTCATCAAATGCCCGACGGCACTCCATCTCCATTACGGGAGGCAGAGCCTGACCCATTTCGCCGGACCATTCAAGATAAATGTTGCTAAAATGTGACACTGAAGACCGGCGCGCTGCGTTCGTCGTATTGGGCGAGTGGCGCAATACGAGGTCTTCAGGCCCGGAGAGCGCCCAGCGGCTCCGCAAACACGATCCCGTCAATAGCCGGTAGGCAGAAAGTCACCCACGCCGACTATGCTTGATTATCTCGATACTGTGCGTGCGAATCTTCTTGCGCAGCGTATTGCGGTTCAGTCCTAGCAAATCGGCCGCCTTGATCTGGTTACCGCCACACGCATTGAGCGCCATCGCGATCAGCGGCGCCTCCACCTTGTCGATCACGCGCTGGTACAGCCCGGCGGGCGGCAGGTTCGGCTCATATTCACGCAGCACATGACCCACATGGGTTTCCACCGCCATGGACACGTCCATCGGGCCCGTTGGCGCGCCGGTGGTTTGTCGGTCAACGATGTTGAGCTCGTTCTGCACGATCTCGGCAGAAATCGACTCATCGGCATAAAGCGCGGAGAGTCGGCGCACCAGATTCTCCAGCTCGCGCACATTGCCCGGCCAGGAATAGTTCTGCATCAGCCTAATAGCTTCGGGCGAGATCGTCTTGACAGGCTCACCATCCCGCTGCGCCGACTTGAGGAAATGCATGGCGAGGTCCCCCACGTCGTCCACGCGCTCGCGTAAAGGGGGTAGCCGGATCGGAACGACGTTGAGGCGATAGTAGAGGTCCTCGCGGAACAGCCCCTGGCGGATCATCTGGCTTAGATCGCGGTGCGTTGCCGCAACGATCCGCACATTGGTCTTGATCGACGAACGACCGCCGACCATCGTGTATTCGCCTTCCTGCAGCACACGCAGCAACCGCGTCTGCGCATCCATCGGCATGTCGCCAATTTCGTCCAGAAACAGCGTGCCGCCCTCGGCCTGCTCAAACCGCCCAGACGAACGCGTATTGGCCCCCGTGAAGGCCCCCTTCTCGTGCCCAAACAGTTCCGCTTCGATCAGGTCGCGCGGAATGGCCGCCATGTTGATTGCGACAAACGGTCCGTTCCGGCGCTTGCCGAAGTCATGAAGCGCCCGCGCCACGAGCTCCTTGCCCGTCCCGCTCTCGCCGGTGATCATCACCGTCAGATCGGTCTGCATAAGCCGCGCCAGGGCGCGATAGATATCCTGCATGGCGGTGGAGCGACCCACCAGCGGCATGGTCTCGCCCGGCTCCTCGGCCTTCCGTTCGGCAACGGTGGGCTTCTTGGCATCGGCCAGCGCTCGCGCCACTACGGACAGCACTTCGGTGATGTCGAACGGCTTGGGTAGGTACTCGTAGGCCCCCACTTCAGAAGCCCTAATCGCGGTCATGAAGGTGTTCTGTGCCGACATGACAATCATCGGCAAGTCCGGCCGGAGCTTCTTGATCTTGGGCATCACCTCGAAGGCGTTGCCGTCGGGCATGGCCACATCAGTGATTAGAATATCGCCCTCACCCCGGCTCACCCAGTTCCACATGGTGGAAATGTTTCCAGTGGGGCGCACTTCGTAACCAGCGCGGGTCAGCGCCTGGTTGAGCACCATGCGGATAGCGGCATCGTCATCGGCGAGCAGGACGACATGGCTCATTTTGCCATTTCCTCTTCAATCGGCATTTGGAAAGCCCCGCTCGCAACGGGAAGCAGTATCCGGAACTTGGTTCGGCCCGGCCGGCTATCGCAATCGATGACGCCACCATGATCCCCCACGATCTTCGCAACCAGCGCCAAGCCGAGGCCGGAGCCATTGGTCTTGGTGGTTACGAATGGATCGAACAGGAACGGCATGATGTCGGGCGGAACGCCCGGCCCATTGTCCTCGATGACGATCTCGAGTGGCAGCGAAATGCGCTCGGACACGCCCGTTACGCTGATGCGAATGCCGGGCCGAAAGGCCGTAGAAAACCGGATCTCGGGTTTCTGCGTCCGCTCAAGGGCTTCGGAGGCATTCTTCACGAGGTTCAGGAACACCTGGATAAGCTGGTCGCGGTTGCCGTAGACCGGGGGCAATGACGGGTCATATTCCTCGGAGAATGCAATGCCGCGGGCCACGCCGTTTCGCGCCAGCAGCTTCACCCGGTCCAGCACGACGTGGATGTTGATGGGTTCCCGTTCCATCGGGCGCTCGTCGCCAAACACTTCCACGCGGTCGATCAGATGCACGATCCGGTCAGTTTCTTCGCGGATTAGCCGGGCCAGCGGGATCTCCTCGCTGCTCACCGTCTGCTCCAGCAACTGTGCCGCGCCACGGATGCCGGACAGCGGATTCTTGATCTCATGGGCCAACATCGACGCGAGCCCGGTGACCGAGCGCGCCGCACCACGCGACACCATCTGCCGGTCGATCTTGTCAGCCATGGTGCGCTCCTGGATCAGCAGCGCAATGCGTCCATCGTTGTCCGACAGCGGACTTGCGAACACATCGGCAATTCGCTCATCCCCAAACCGCGACGATCCCACCCGCACCCGATATTCCGTCATCGGCGCACGTCGTAGGGCCACCGTCTCGACCAGCGTCACGATCGGCGATCCAAACGCGATCAGATCATCCAGCTTCTGCCGCGTCAGCATGCTCAGCGATGCCCCAAAGAAAGCCTCGGCAGCATAATTGACGAACACGATCTGCCGGTCTTCGGCGCAGACGATAATGGGCTGCGGCAAAGCCTGCAGCACGGCTGTGGAAGGCGTTGCATCCTGTGTGAGGCTCATGCCGCGGCCTTCCAATCGCCGCTGAACACGGTTTCGATCATCGCGATCACCTCGGCGGGCGTTTCGTTGTTGAGGAGCGCCGTGCGCGTGGGCTTGTCGAGGTTCAAGCCCGCCGCTTCTGCGTACCAATCCAGATGCTTGCGGGCGGCCCTGAGGCCAACCGCCACTCCGTAGTCGCTCAACATTTGCTCGTACTGCCCAACAATGATGTCCACCAGATCGGCGCCATGCGGCGCTTCGGGAGCCGTATCGCCTTGAAGCTCTGCCCCGATCTGGCCGACGACCCAGGGGCGCCCCTGCGCGCCGCGGCCCAGCATCACGGCCGCCGCACCAGACAGCTCCAGTGCCTCGCGCGCGCTCGCCAGATCGACGATGTCGCCGTTCACCACCACCGGCACATCCACGGCTTCCACAACCGCCCGCACCAGCTCCCACCGGGCGTGCCCCTTGTAGAATTGCTGCCGTGTCCGGCCATGAACCGTTATCATCTTGACGCCTGCATCTACCGCGCGCCGCGCCATTTCTGGAGCGTTGAGGCTTTCATCATCCCACCCCAGCCGCATCTTGACCGTGACGGGCAGAGGCGTGGCTGACACCACGGCGTCGATCAGCGTCATGGCATGATCAGGCACGCGCATCAGCGCCGAGCCCGCAAAGCCGTTGGTCACCCGCTTGGATGGGCAACCAAAATTGATGTCGATAATGTCAGCGCCGGCGTCATGCGCAATTCGGGCGCCCCTGGCCATCCACTCGGCCTCGCATCCGGCAAGCTGTACCATGTGCGGCAAGCTCCCCGGTTTGCCCAGCCGGCGCACCATGTCCTGATTACCCGCATTGAGAGCCGAGCTGGCGATCATCTCGGAGACGACCATTCCCGCGCCGAACCGCTCGGCGATGCGCCGAAACGGGCGATCGGTGATTCCGGCCATTGGCGCCAGGAAAGCACTATTGCGAACCGCAAGGTTGCCGATGCTCAACTTACAGGCACTAGCCGCCACAAACTGCCCCAGAAATAATCAACATCATGATGCTGCCCGCACAATAGTCAAAAGCCGACGAGGCGCAACCGGGTAAATCAGCCTCACACCTGTTCATCTGCCCTGCACTTGCTGCATAGGAGAGCGGGCGCTAGACCACGAAGGTGTGACAGTTTCAAGTCGTGAGTGTTAGCGGTTCCATGCGTGAAAAGTCGATCGCCGTTATCATCGTCGCCGCCGGCAAGGGCGAGCGAATTAATGCCGGTGGAGCGGGCGAGCCCAAGCAATACCGCGCGCTCGCCGGCACTTCCGTCCTCAAACGAACCGTGCAGGCCTTCCTGGATTATCCCGCCGAGCTTCAAGTCCTTGTCGCGATCCACCGCGATCACGCCGAACGTTACGCTGCCCTAAGCCTTTCGCATCCCCGCCTGCTGCCGCCCGTCATTGGTGCCGAAACGCGGCAGGCCTCCGTGCTGGAAGGCCTCAAAGCCCTGGCGCCCTCCCGCCCTGATCTCGTGCTCATCCAGGATGCTGCCCGCCCCTTCGTTAGCTCCGAGATCATCTCCGGCGTTATAGAGGCACTTGCGCAAAACGACGGGGCCATTCCCGCCCTTCCCGTCACAGACACCATCAAGCGCGTGCGCGATGGCGACCAGATCGCCGCTACGGAAGACCGCTCGCAGCTCGCCGCCGCGCAGACCCCACAAGGTTTCCGTTTCGGGCAGATCTTTTCGGCTCATATGCGCGCGTCCACGCTCCCGCGCCAGTTCACCGATGACGCCGAGATCGCCGAATGGGCTGGCCTGCGCGTCGCCCTTGTTCCGGGTAGCCGCGACAATATCAAGATCACCCATCCGGACGACTTCGCTCGCGCCGAGCGGATCATTCATGGAGACCGAGCTTTGGAAACCCGCATCGGCACTGGCTTTGACGTGCATCAATTCGAGCCGGGCGACGCCGTTTGGCTCTGCGGTGTCCGCATCCCGCACAAGGCCAAGCTCAAAGGCCATTCCGATGCCGACGTTGCCCTACATGCCCTCACCGACGCCATCCTCGGCGCCATCGGCGAAGGCGACATCGGCGTCCACTTCCCCCCATCCGACATGCGATGGAAAGGTGCGGCATCCGTCGTGTTCCTCAAGCATGCGGGCGATCTGGTCGAAAGAGCCGGTGGACGGATCGTCAATCTGGACGTGACAATCGTTTGTGAAGCGCCGAAGATCGTCCCGCACGTGCCCTCAATGCGCGAAGTGATTGCCCGGACGCTCGGAATTGCGGTTTCCCGCATCGCGGTCAAAGCAACCACCAACGAGCAACTCGGGTTCATCGGGCGGGAGGAAGGAATGGTCGCCATGGCGAGCGCCAGCATTGAAATGCCGAGGGTGGATTGATGGCCACCACGGCAAAGGAACGCAGCACAGGCGAACAGATCATCGCCATTCTAATTAGCGCGGGCAAAACCATCGTGACAGCCGAGAGCTGTACCGGCGGCATGATTGCAGCTGCCCTCACCGACATACCCGGCTCCTCCGCGGCCTTCTACGGCGGTTACGTCACCTACGCAAATGCTGCAAAGTCACGCATGATCCATGTCCAGGCACGGCTCATTCGCGACTATGGTGCCGTCAGCAACCAGGTCGCCCGCGCCATGGCCGATGGCGCCCGCAACACCGCCCGCACTGACTACGCCGTTGCGGTCACCGGCATTGCAGGTCCCGGCGGCGGCAGCGAGAAAAAACCGGTTGGCCTGGTCTATATTGCCGTGTCCACAGACCTGGCGACAGTGGTCATCGAACACAGATTCGGCGACCTCGGCCGCGACGGCATCCGAAAGGCCACCGTCAGCGCCGCACTCGATCTGGTGCTGCAGGTGCTGACCAGCGACGCCGATTAGGGATTCTCGGTCTACCCGAACCGCCGATCCGCCTCTTCACAAAACGCCCGCATGATTTCTTCCTGCTTGGCCGCAAAGGCCGGCTCCGCCACAGCAGCGATAAACATGTTCGAGATCTTGAAATCGATCTCGAATCGGACCCGCGTACCCTGCCCCTCCGGCTCAAAGCTCCACACACTATCGAGATAGGCGAACGGCCCATCCACTGCCTTGGCGCGAATGGTCATTGCCACGGGATCAATCGTCACGCGGCTAGTATAAGATTGGGTGATCGGCCCAAAGAACAGCGTCATCTTGGCTAGGACCACCTTGGCCTCGCCCGCACGGTGATCGGGCCGCACATGCATGGCCTTGCAGTTGGGAATGAAGCGCGGATAATCCTCCAGATCGGCGACGATCTCGAACATGCGCTGCGGCAGGTGCGGCACATGCCGCTCAAAAAAACGCTTCATCTGGCTTTCAGTGCAGGAGAGGCCTTGTGGTGAGCTTATCGAACCAGGAGGCCGGGGCGCGAGGTGTGCCACGACCCCGTCCTTCGACGGGCTCAAGATGAGGCCTAATGGAAGTGGGCTGCAGCGGCAACTCCTACCGCCCCAGCTTGGCCATGCGCGCGGCCTTGAGCGCTGCGAAATCCTCACCGGCATGGTGCGACGAACGTGTCAGTGGGCTCGAGGACACCAACGAAAAACCCTTGGCCGTCGCCACGGTTGCATAGGACTTGAATTCATCCGGCGTCACGAAGCGCTGCAATGGATAATGCTTCTTGGTCGGCTGCAGATATTGCCCGATGGTGAGGAAATCCACATCTGCCGAGCGCAGATCGTCCATGAGCTGGAGCACTTCATTGCGCTCCTCGCCAAGCCCAACCATGATTCCCGACTTGGTGAACATGGTCGGATCGAGTTCCTTGACCTTCTGCAAGAGGCGGATCGAGTGGAAATAGCGCGCACCGGGCCGCACCTTGAGGTACTTCGACGGCACAGTTTCCAGATTGTGGTTGAACACATCCGGTTTGGCCGCCACCACTATCTCCAGCGCGCCGTCCTTGCGCAGGAAGTCGGGCGTCAGGATTTCGATGGTCGTCCTGGGATTGCGCTGACGGATCGCCAGGATCACATCGGCGAAGTGCTGCGCACCGCCATCTGGCAGATCGTCGCGATCGACCGAGGTGATCACCACGTGCTCTAGGCCAAGCTTTTCGACAGCCAGCGCCACCTTGTCGGGCTCGCTGGGGTCAAGGGGTCCGGGCATGCCCGTGCGCACGTTGCAGAACGCGCAGGCGCGGGTGCAGATCTCACCCATGATCATCATGGTTGCGTGCTTCTTGCTCCAGCACTCCCCAATATTGGGGCAGCCGGCCTCTTCGCACACCGTCACCAGCCCATGCTCGCGCACGATCTGCTGAGTTTCCTTGTAGACTGGCGAACCCGGCGCCTTCACGCGGATCCAGTCCGGCTTGCGCAACACGACGCTGTCGGGCCGGTTGGCCTTTTCTGGGTGGCGCGGCTTAACAGCCGAATTGTCTATGAGCGTAACCAATTCCGGTCCTGACTGGGCGTTATGCCCGCTATATCGCTCCCAAACCGGGCCGGTTCAACCCGGCCTTCATGACTATCGCGCGACGCTATTGCAGCACTTCGGCAATATCGACCCATTCGCCATTGCGCGAGGCCGATGTGATGGCAGCCTGCACAAGCGCAAGTGAATAAAGGTTGTCCTCGCCCGAGCTGAACCGCGCCGGCGCCACGCCTGTCTCGATCACGTTGGCGAGGCACTGCAATGTGCCAAGGCGATCCGGATACTCGACAGACGTAAGCTCCACGGCACTTTGGTCCCCATTGAGCGGGCGCACGCTAAGCCGGTCCGGAAAAGACTGGCCCATGAAATTATCTCGCGAACCCCAGGCGATCTCGCCGCCCGAGCAATCCATCACCCAGTCGCCGGCCCAGGGCGTATGCGGGCCGCTGCTCATCCAGCTGCCGCGATAGGATACAACCGTGCCCTTCTCGAACTCCATCGTCGCCACCCCGATCGGATCGTGGCCGAAAGGGCTGGCCGGCGGGTTCCAGGTGCGGCAGGACACACGCTTGGGATTGTCGCTCAACACCATGCGCATGAGGTCGAAATGGTGGATCGACATATCTGCCAGCAGCGGGTCGGGCATGTCCCAATATTGATAGCCCTGGCTCGGCGCGTGCCGCCGGAACTCGACTGAAACCAAATTAACCGGCCCGAACTTCTGCGCGCCGATCAACTCCGCCGCAGCAATCGGCGCAGGATGGAATCGATAGTTCTGGCTGACCATCAGCACGCGGCTATTCGCCCTGGCCAGTTCCACCAGTTCCTTACCCTCCTTGAGCGTCGAGGCGAACGGCTTTTCAACCAGCACGCTCAGCCCTAGATCAAGACACCGCTTTGCGACGGGATAATGCGCTTCGGTGCGAAGCGTACAGATGGCAAGGTCCGGATCAACGGCTTTGACGGCCTGCTCCAGATTAGTGAAAAGCAGGCCTTCAGGCACGCCTAGCTCGTCTTGAACGCGCTTCGTCGCCTCGGGATTGCTATCCACATAGCCCACCATCTCCACATTGGGAACATTGGGGATAACGTCCTTGGTCCAGCTGAAACCCCAGCGTCCCAGCCCGATCTGGATAGCCTTGACCATGTGGAAAACTCCTCGCTTGGAAAACTACCCAACGCTCCCGAAGTCATCCCGGCCTTGCGCCGGGATCCGTCTTGTGACGAGCTTTGAAGTGGCTCCGCCCGTCAGATATTCAGCGCGCGCCCATAAGCATCCAGCACGCTCTCCTTCATCGTTTCGCTCAATGTCGGATGCGGGAAGATGGTGTGGATCAGCTCTTCCTCGGTGGTTTCGAGGTTCATCGCCACAACGAAGCCCTGGATCAACTCGGTGACCTCAGCTCCCACCATGTGCGCGCCCAGCAGTTCACCGGTCTTGGCGTCAAAGATCGTCTTCACCAGACCATCCGGCTCCCCAAGCGCAATTGCCTTGCCATTGCCCACAAAGGGGAACCGCCCGACCTTGATCTCGCGTCCAGCTTCCTTGGCCTTGGCTTCGGTCAAACCGACGCTGGCGACCTGTGGCTCGCAATAGGTGCAGCCCGGAACCTTGGTCTTGTCTAGGCCATGCACATTCAGCCCAGCGATCTTTTCGACCGTGATCACCGCCTCATGTTCAGCCTTGTGGGCCAGCATGGGCGGGCCCGCAACGTCTCCAATAGCCCAGATCCCATCCACATTGGTCTTGCCATAGTGGTCGATCACAATAGCGCCGCGCTCGGTCTTCACGCCAACCGTTTCAAGCCCGATGTTCTCGATGTTGCACTGCACGCCAACGGCCGAAATCAGCTTCTCGCCCGCGATTTGCTGCTTGGAGCCATCCTTGAGCTCCACATGGGCAACAACGCCGTCGGCCGTCTTTTCCACCTTTGCGACCTTGGCATCGGTCAGGATCTTGATCCCGCGCTTTTCCAACCGCTTGCGTGCCAAGCCCGCGATCTCAGCGTCTTCCACGGGCATGATCTGAGGTAAGAGCTCAATGATGGTCACCTCGGCGCCCATGGAGCGGTAGAACGATGCGAACTCGACGCCGATCGCACCGGACCCCATCACCACCAGGGACTTCGGCATGGCAGAAGGCTTCATCGCCTCGAAATAGGTCCAGATCTTGTCGCCATCCGGTTCGATGCCGGGCAGCACGCGCGGACGCGCGCCGGTCGCGATGATGATGTTCTTGGCCTTGTAGGTGCCCTCCCCCAGCGCGTTCTTGGGCACGGGCCCCTGCGGCTGCACGATCGGTTTCTTGGTCGGCGCAACGCGCACTTCACCGGGTTTGGTCAGAACGGCCTCGCCCCAGATGATGTCGATCTTGTTCTTTTTCATCAGAAACTGAACGCCATTGTTCATCTGCGCCGCAATGGCGCGCGAACGCTTGACCACGCCGTCCATGTCGAAGCCGAACTTTTCCGCCGTCAGCCCATAATCCTTGGCATGGCTCATGTGGCCATAGATCTCTGCCGAACGCAGCAGTGCCTTGGTTGGGATACAACCCCAGTTCGAGCAGATGCCAGCCATGTGCTCGCGCTCGATGATGCCCACTTTCATGCCCAGCTGCGCGCCACGAATTGCGGCCACATAGCCGCCCGGGCCGGCGCCGATCACGAGAAGGTCGTATTGGTCAGCCATTAGGGCCTCCGAAATGGTCTAGTCGGGTCAAAGACCCAGCATTTGTGTAACGAGCGGCGCAAGTCCCTCGCCTATGGCGCGAGTGTTGGCCGGGTCGAGATGAACGCCATCGGCGCGATCGGCAACCGCCACGCTCGCCGCGTTGAAATACCCCGCGCCAAGCTCATTGGCGACGCGGCTATAGTAGAAGTCGAACAGCTTTGCTTCGTCCGCCCGCGGCGCAAACATCGGATGCAAATCCGCATGGTCGGTCTCCACCGTCAGCGGCGGCGCCACCACGATCACTTGCGGCACGGCCATGCCGGCATCATAGGGATGCGTGCGCACGATCTGCACCAGCCGCTTGATCCCCATGGCCGCGCCAAAGGCCGTGCCATTGAGATAGACCTTAAGGTCATTGGTGCCCAGCATGATGATGACGAGGTCGAGTGGCTTATGGCTCTCGAGCACCGTCGGCAACACCCGCGCCCCGTTACGATCCGCTACGTTTGAAAAATCATCGAACACCGTCGTGCGACCGCCAAGCCCCTCGGCAATCACCCGCGCCTTGCTACCCAGTGCCTTCTCCAGCGCACTCGGCCACCGATCCTCGAAAGCATGCCGCTGCCCGTTCGGCTGCGGATTGGCTCCAAACGTCAGGCTGTCGCCATAGGCGAGAATGGTTTTCATCGCCGGGAGACCCCTAAGCCAGCATCATCACGGGATTTTCGATCAAGCCCTTGAAGACGCCCAGCACTTCGGCGCCCAGTGCGCCATCCACGGCCCGGTGATCGCAGGAGAGCGTCACGGTCATGAACTGGCCGATCTTGATCTGCCCATTCTCGGGGTAAACCCGCTCTTCGCCCACGCCCACAGCGAGAATCGTGCCATGGGGCGGGTTGATCACGGCCGAGAAGTGCTTGATGCCGAACATGCCAAGGTTGGAAACCGATGAGGCTCCGCCCTGATACTCATGCGGCGCCAGCTTCTTGCTCTTCGCGCGGCTTGCCAGATCCTTCACTTCCTCGGAGATCTCGCGCAGCGTCTTGGTATCGCAAGACTTCACCACTGGCGTGAACAACCCACCCGGCACAGCCACCGCGACCGCCACGTCGCTACGCTTGTGGTAGAGGATCGAGTCACCCGCCCAAGTGGCGTTCGCCGCAGGAACCCGCTGCAGTGCAACGGCCCAGGCCTTCATTACAAAGTCATTGACCGAGAGCTTGAAGGCCGGCTTGCCGTCCTTGCCTTTGGGTGCCGATGCATTGATCTGCTCGCGCGCAGCCATCAGCGCGTCGATCTTGCAATCAAGCGTCAGATAGAAATGCGGAACAGTCTGCTTGGACTCGGTGAGGCGCTGCGCCACGACCTTGCGCATGCCATCGTTTGGTACCAGTTCGTACGAGCCTTCCGGGTAGAGCGCCAAAACCTGCGCCTTGGTCATGCCGGTCGGAGCCGCGCCACCAGTGGCCGGCGCAGCCGCAGGAGCTGAAGCAGACGCCGCAGCCTTTAGCGGGGTTTTGCCCGACTTGGCCGCTTCCACGTCCGACTTCACGACCCGCCCCTTGGGACCCGATCCAGAAATCGCCGCAACGTCGATCCCGGCTTCCTTGGCGAGGCGGCGCGCCAGCGGCGAAGCAAACACCTTGCCGCCCTCTGCCTTGCCTGCCGGAGCCGGAGCAGCCGCGGGGGCGCTCGTTCCCGAATTGGTGTCGGCTACTGGGGCGGTCGAATTGGTCTGTGTACCCTTGTCATACATCAGCGTGCCAGCATCCGCCTTGGGCGAATCCGGCTTGGGTGTCTCAGCCTTGGGCGCTTCAGCAGCCTTGGGTGCCTCGGGCGTCGGCGCTGCATCGGCGCTTTCGCCTTCCTGCAGCAGCACGGCGATAACAGCGTTGACCTTCACGCCCTCGCTGCCCTCGGCAACCATGATCTTGCCGATCTTGCCTTCGTCCACGGCCTCGACTTCCATCGTAGCCTTGTCTGTTTCGATTTCGGCGATCACGTCACCGGACGAGACGCTATCGCCCTCCTTGACGTGCCACTTGGCGAGCTTGCCCTCTTCCATCGTCGGAGAAAGGGCCGGCATGGTGATATTGATCGGCATCCCGGATCTCCTTACGAGCGGTAGGTGACGGCGCTGACAGCTGCCACCACTTCATCAACGTTCGGCAGCGCGAGCTTTTCAAGGTTTGCCGCATAGGGCATGGGCACGTCCTTGCCGGTCACGCGCATCACGGGCGCATCGAGATAATCGAACGCCTGCTCCATCACGCGGGCCGAAAGCTCGGCGCCGATACCGCCTTGCGGCCAGCCTTCTTCCACTGTCACGAGGCGCCCAGTCTTCTTGACCGACTCGATCACCGTGTCGGAGTCCATTGGCCGCAGCGTGCGCAGATCGATCAGTTCCACATCGACCCCAGCATTCACCAGAACCTCGGTGGCTTGCGTCGCATAACGCATGCCCATCGAGAACGACACGATGGTCACGTCGGCACCCTTGCGGGCAATGCGTGCCTTGCCGATCGGCAAGAGGAAATCGTCCATCTTGGGCACAAGGCCAGTTGAGCCGTAGAGGATTTCGTTTTCGAGGAAGACCACCGGATTGGGCGAGCGGATTGCCGACTTCAACAGCCCCTTGGCATCGGCCGCGCTATAGGGCGCGATGACCGTGAGGCCCGGCACGTGGCTATACCAAGCGGAGAAATCCTGGCTGTGCTGTGCACCCACGCGTGCCGCCGGACCATTTGGCCCACGGAACACCATTGGTGCCGTTACCTGCCCGCCCGACATGTAAAGCTGCTTGGCCGCCGAGTTGATGATCTGATCGATTGCCTGCATGGCAAAGTTCCAGGTCATGAATTCAACGATAGGCTTCAAGCCAGCAAACGCCGCACCCACGGCAAGGCCTGCGAAGCCATGCTCGGTAATCGGCGTATCAACGACGCGCTCTGGCCCGAATTCTTCCAGAAGGTTCTGGGTGATCTTGTAGGCGCCTTGGTACTGGGCGACTTCCTCGCCCATAATGAAGACATCCTTGTCGCGGCTCAGCTCTTCGGCCATGGCCTCGTTGAGGGCCTGACGAACGGTCATCTCGACCATCTCGACCCCTTCGGGCAGGTCCGGGTCGCTCTGGGCTGCAACCTTCGGCGCCTCGGCAGCAGCAGGAGCCCTCGCCTCTGCCGGAACCGTGGCAGTGTCGGGCACAGAAGACTGCCCTTGGGGATCCGACGAGGTCGCCTGCGCCGCAGTCTCCTTGGCTTCGCCGAGTTCCTCGTCTTCGCCGAGTACCAGGGCGATAGGCGTATTCACCTTCACGCCCTCGGTGCCTTCCTCGATCATCAGCGACTGCACAGTGCCGCCATCGACCGCTTCCACTTCCATGGTCGCCTTGTCGGTCTCGATTTCAGCCAGCACATCGCCGGGCGAAACGGTGTCACCGACCTTGACCAGCCATTTGGAGAGCTTGCCCTCCTCCATGGTCGGCGACAGCGCGGGCATCAGGATTTGAGGCATTGGAGCTCTCCAGCAATGAGACGCCGGGCATCGGGAGCCACACGGCGGGCAGATGGGTCAATATTGGACGCCGTAGCGCCCGTTTGAGTTAAGCGTCGATCGTGATGTCGGTCCACAATTCGGCTGGATCGGGCTCTTTGTCGTTGGTGGCAAAGTCCGCCGCTTCCGTCACAATGGCGCGAATTTCGTTTTCGATCGCCTTGAGCTGTTCTTCGGTCTGCACACCATTCTCCAGCAGCCGCGCCTTGACCTGCTCGATCGGGTCGCGCTCCTGGCGATACTTGGTGACCTCATCCTTGGTGCGATATTTCGCCGGGTCTGACATGGAGTGCCCACGATAGCGATAGGTCAGCATCTCAAGGATATATGGGCCCTGCCCCGAACGCGCATATTCGATCGCCCGCTGCGCTGCGTCATAGACCATGCGCACATCCATGCCGTCGACCTGCTCGCCCGGAATGTCGAACGACGCGCCGCGCTTGGAGAAGTCGGTCGTCGCGGCAGCCCGCTCGATCGAGGTGCCCATGGCGTATTTGTTGTTTTCGATAATGAACACCACAGGCAGCTTCCAGAGCTTTGCCATGTTGAAGCTCTCATAGACCTGGCCCTGGTTGGCCGCGCCATCGCCGAAATAGGCCAGCGAAACGGAGCCATCGCCTCGGTACTTCGCCGCAAATGCCAATCCAGTCCCAAGCGAGACCTGAGCACCCACAATGCCGTTGCCGCCATAGAAGCGGTGTTCATTGCTGAACATGTGCATCGAGCCGCCTTTGCCCTTGGAAAGGCCGCCCTGGCGCCCGGTGAGTTCGGCCATGACGCCCTTGGGGTCGAGCCCCATCACCAGCATGTGCCCATGGTCGCGATAGCCGGTGATCTGTGCGTCCTTGCCCTTCTGCGAAGCCATGGTGACGCCGGTCACCACAGCTTCCTGGCCGATGTAAAGGTGGCAGAATCCACCGATCAGGCCCATGCCATACATCTGGCCGGCCTTTTCCTCGAAACGCCGGATCAGCAGCATCTCGCGATAGGCTTCGAGGTCCTGCTCTGGAGTGAACTGGGGAATATTGGATTGTGTGCTAGCCTGGGTGGCCACAGCTTTACGCGCCATAGAAAAACGCTCCGCAGGGGAAATGATTTGCCGCTTGGCCCGACTTGGCCACATCGGCGCATCATAACGCAAGGCGCTGATGAAACACAATGCTCAGACAGCGAGCAAAAAACTGCTTAAAGCGTTGGGACAGCTGCGTTTATCTCGTTTAACCGATCTGCGGTTATTTCGGAGAATGAACCGGATAGCGGTTTACCTGTTATGGGATCAACCATCACCACCACATCGTCCGGATGCGCCATGTTCAGCAGCGCTCGCGCCCGCTCGGTGATGATATCGGGATCTAGCCGTCGCGTATCCATCAGCGTCGCCCGATGCCGATAAGCATCGATCTCAGCTTGCAACGCTGCCGACTTGCCCTTGAGTTGATCGATATCCAGCAGGATCTGCGTCCGGTTCTCAATGCCAAACTGCCCGCCAATGGCGGAGAATGCCAGATATCCCTGGAAGCTCAGAAGAGCAGCGGTGAGCGCCAGCGGGCGCCATATGGCAGGTCGTTTGAGACGGGTGGGCATGGATCACCAATGAACGCTTCGTGATTATGCCGCCCCATCGCTTAACACATCGTTTCCCATTATGCGGTGAAGCTCGCTTTGTTGCTTACTGGGGAAAATGCTTGAACGATCAACCAACTATCTCCGGTCTTCTTGAGCAGATCAGCAGCCGTGTCGAGCAGGATCAATCGTTGTCTATCAGCACGATCGAGTCAGTAGCAGGCCGGCGTATTGCGGGACCCCTCCTGTTCTTTCCGGCCATGCTTGTGGTCTCGCCACTGAGCTTGGTGCCCACCTTGCCTTCGTTCGTCGCCATCGTAACAATTCTGGTCGCTGGCCAGATCCTCCTTGGCCGCAAGACCATTTGGCTGCCGCAAAGAATTCGTTCCGCAAAGCTGTCGGCAGAGCGCGCGACAAAGGCTCTTGACTTCATCAAGCCTGCCGGGCGTTGGCTTGATCGTGTCAGCCGGCCGCGTCTCACCATGCTAACGGCAGACCCAGGGCAGCGCCTCGTTGCCCTCATCTGCATCCTTGTCGCGCTTACCATGCCGCCCATGGAACTCGTTCCCGGCGCATCTACCACAGCCGGGACTGTCTTGGCGTCACTCGGCCTAAGTCTTACGACCCGAGACGGCGTACTGTTGCTGGTCGCGCTGGGCGTCCTAGCAGCAGCAACCGGAATGCTGGCCTACGTCATTACCAGATGGCTGGGCATGTAGCCCGGTCAAAGCGGCAAGTAATCAATCTCCAGGAACCGCTCTACCTCAGGCTCCCACCGGTCCCGCACAAATGCCACGTGGTCGGGATGATCATTATACCCCGAATAAGCAGCTTGATCGGCGAACTCCATCGAGAACCCAAACTGGTAATCGTTCTTGGGGCTCACCTGCCGCAGCTGCTCGAACTTTTCGACGCCCGGAATGTCAGTCAAGACCCTGGCATCCCGTAGGAAAGCCGCTTCTTCCGCTGAACCCTGCGCATGCCTGAGCGTAAAAACAACGGTATGGCGGATCATGAATCAGCTCCAATGGCTTCCGTGGCAGCAATCGCGGCCATGTTGACGATGCCGCGGCTGGTAGTCGACGGCGCAAGGATATGGGCCGGGGCCTTGGGTCCCATCAGGATCGGGCCAACCGACAACGCATTGTTCATTTCCTTGAGCAGCGTCATGGAAAGGTTTGCCGCGTCCAGATTTGGAAAGATCAGAAGGTTGGCTTCACCGCTCAAGATGCTGTCGGGGATATAGCGCTCGCGCAGATCCTGGTTGAGGGCAAGGTCACCCTGCATTTCTCCTTCAACAATCAGGCCCGGCGCAATCTCCTTGAGCTTGCGGTAGACCTCACGCATCTTGTACGCGCTGTCGCCATCCCGCGAACCGAAGTTCGAGTAACTCAGCAGCGCGACCCGCGCCTCGATATTGAAGCGCTTGAGGTGGTTGCGCGCCTGCAGCACGATGCCGACCAGCTCATCGGGCGTTGGATCCATGTTTACATAGGTATCGGCCAGGAAAAACGCTCCACGCGGCATGATCAGCATGGATAGCGCCGAAACGTCCACCAGCCCGTCCTGCAATCCGATCACCGAGCGGATGTCGCGCACATGCTTGATGTAGCGCCCCTGCAGCCCACAGATCAGTGCATCGGCCTCGCCGCGCTTAACGGCAAGGCTACCGATTACAGTGGTGTTGGTGCGCACGACCTGCCGTGCCGTATCGGGCGTCACGCCATCGCGGCCCACCAGCGAGTGGAACAGGCTCACATAGTCACGGTAGCGCGGATCGTCCTCGGGGTTGATGACCTCGAAATCGGTCCCCGGCCGCAGATTGAGGCCAAACCGCTCAATACGCGCTTCGATCACCGAAGGACGCCCGATCAGGATCGGCCGTGCAATCCGCTCTTCCAGCAGCACCTGCGTTGCCCGCAGCACGCGCTCGTCCTCGCCATCCGCAAAAGCAATCCGCTTGTTCTGCCCTTGCGCTCGGTCGATAATCGGCTTCATCACAAGGCCCGAGCGGAACACGAAGCGATTGAGGCTGTCCTGGTAAGCGGCCCAATCACTGATCGGGTTCTTGGCAACGCCCGACTCCATTGCCGCGCGCGCCACCGCCGGCGCAATGCGCAGGATCAGCCGCTGGTCAAACGGATTGGGAATGATGTGGTCCGGCCCGAACACTGCGGGCGCCCCGGACGGCGAGCTTTCCAGCCCCGGCTCATGCGCGAGCTTGGCGATAGCCCGCACGGCCGCCAGCTTCATCTCCTCGTTGATCGTCGTCGCACCAACGTCGAGCGCGCCGCGGAAAATGAACGGGAAGCACAGGACGTTATTGACCTGGTTCGGAAAGTCCGACCGCCCAGTGCACACCATGGCGTCGGGCCGAACGGCCTTTGCCACTTCCGGCATGATTTCGGGATAAGGATTGGCCAGTGCCAGTATCAGCGGCTTGGGTGCCATCTTGGCCAGCATCTCTGGCTTCAGCGCGCCGGCGGCGGAAAGCCCCAGGAAAATGTCGGCGCCCTCGATCACCTCGGCAAGCGTCGTCGCATCGCTGGTGCGGCGGAATTGGCCCCGCCACTTATCGTTCACATCATTGCGCTTGTGGGTAACAAGGCCATCCTTGTCGGCCACCCAGATGTTCTCGTGCTTTGCGCCCAGCGCCACCAGCACGTTGAGGCAGGCAATAGCCGCCGCTCCTGCCCCGGAGGCGCAGATCTTGACGTCTTCGATGCGCTTGCCCTTGAGCTCGAGCCCATTGAGCACAGCCGCACCCACAATGATGGCCGTGCCATGTTGGTCGTCGTGGAATACGGGGATGGGCATGCGCTCGCGCAATGCCTCCTCGATCTCGAAGCAATCCGGGGCGCGGATGTCCTCAAGATTGATGCCGCCAAAGGTGGGCCAGAGCGGCGCCACAGCATCGATGAATTTCTTGGGCTCGATCTCGTCTATTTCGAGGTCGAACACATCGATCCCGGCAAACTTCTTGAATAAGACCGCCTTGCCTTCCATCACCGGCTTGGAGGCCAGCGCGCCGATATTGCCCAGACCAAGGACAGCAGTGCCGTTGGAGATCACGGCCACAAGATTTTGCCGGGATGTGTATTTAGCCACAGCATCGGGGTGCTCGGCGATCTCTTCGCAGGGCGCCGCAACCCCAGGCGAATAGGCCAGCGCCAGATCGCGCTGGTTCCCGAGCGGCTTGGTCGGCTGTATCTCGAGCTTTCCCGGCTTTGGGAATTGGTGGAAATGTAGCGCCGCTTCACGCAGGGCTTTCCGCTGTTCGTTGATATCAGTCGACACGAATGGTCCTCCGGCTGGCCCACCCAAGACGGGCCTTTGCGCGCTTCGTGCCACCAATCGCCGGCAATGAAAAGACCTTAGTTCGGCAATCGCGCGCTACGCGTTACGCTGCAGCGGCGGCAACGCCTTCGATGCGGCGGCGGGTCTTTTTGGTCGCATTAAGCGCCAGCGCCAGTTCCTTGAACGCACCTACCTTGAGCGCCGGCGCAAAGATAAAGCCTTGTGCGTGCACCACGCCATGCGAGCGCAGGTACAGTGCCTGCACCTCGGTCTCGACGCCCTCGGCGACAATCTCGCAGTTCATGTCCTTGGCCAGAGCAATCAGCCCATCCAGCACTGGTACCTGCGTCATGTCGGGCTTGATCATATCCACGAACACCCGGTCGATCTTGATGATGTCGACGCCTAGTGTGCCGATAAAGGCGAGGTTGGAATGTCCTGTCCCCGCATCGTCCAGAGCCAGCCGGCACCCCAGCGCATGCAGCCCCCCGATCACGCCCTTTGCCACTGTCGAATTGGACAGCGGATGGCGCTCGGTGATCTCGAACACCAATTGCCGCATCGCGATCTTGCTGTTGCCAAAGATCGCCTCGACATCATCCACGATGCCTGCGTCGCGGAAATGCCCTTCAAACAGATTGATCGACACCTTGATGTTCGGCATCTGCTGGCAGATATCGCCCAGATCGTATTTCACCTGCTGCATTAGCGACAGAGTCATAGGAATGGCGAGGCCGGTCACCTCGGCATAGTCGATAAAGGCGCCGGGCGGCACCACCTGCCCGTTCTTCTTTTCCCAGCGGCACAGTACCTCACAACCCTCCAGTTCGCCGGTGCGCAGATTAATGACCGGCTGGTAGTAGGGCCGGATTTCCCCGCGGGAAATTGCCCGCTCCAGATCAAACGCCGGCACCCGCGACTTGCGCGCAAAATGCAGCGCCAGCAGAAGGACGGAGGCGCTCAGCAGGCAACTGACAATGGTGAACGCCACATCAAGGTCCGCATAGCCTGCGCGCGCCACGGCGAAAGGCAGGGCATATTCCACCTGCAATGGCAATTCGCCCGCAAATATGCGCTCGCTGATGAAATCGGCGTCCGAGCGCCTCGCGTCAAACGCGGTCGGGTCTCCCACCGCCATCACGTTTGTCCCATTGGTCAGGACCACCCGCAGCATCGCCGCGCCGTTCATTCCCTTCGCTAATGCCGCTGCACTTTGCCCCAGCAGCGGCACAAAGGCCGACACCTGCCGCGTACCTCCGAAAGCCTGAGTAATCTTGAGCGCCGGAACGCTCATCTCCCCCAGCCGCACCACCGTCATGGTTTCCGTCTGCCCCGGGATAGGCAGGGTCTCAGAAACCGGCGAATAGTCCACCGTGCGCCCAAACGCGTCACAATACTGGACACTGTCCCCATTCTCGACCAGCATCTGCTTGAGGTTTATGCTGCCTTCGATGGCGCGCTGCGCATTGGCCACAAAGGTCGGCGTACAAAGCGAAGGGCTATCCGCCAGAACGCTGCCCAAGGATTTACTCGCCTCGCCCGCGCTTAGCTCCACCTGTGAGGTAATGGTACCAATATACTGCAGCGCCACGGATTTTTCGCGCCCGCGCACATAGCTGTCGAGTAGATGATCGACCGCAAGGATCGGCAGAAACGCCAGGATTGCGCCCACCAGCATCAGGATATGGGAGTATCGCGATCTCAATGGACGATTCCGAACGGCTGCCTCAGGACCCCATGGCTACCAACCAGCGTTTAACGCACCATTAACGTTGTTTAACTCCGGGCAAACGAAAGGGGCAGGCACCCGTGCCCGCCCCCTTTCAGAACCCGTAATTTCCAGCTTTTCAGCTCTGCGGATTGAGCCGGATGCCCAGCTCTCGCAATTGCTTGGGAGCCGCCGGGCTAGGCGCACCCATTAGTAGGTCCTCAGCCTGCTGGTTCATCGGGAAAGCTGTGATCTCGCGCAGATTCTGCACGCCACACAGCAGCATTACGATACGATCGACGCCAAACGCCGCCCCACCATGCGGCGGTGCGCCGAACTGGAACGCCCGGTAAAGCCCGCCAAACTGCTCCTCCACTTCCTCGCGGCTCTTGCCCGTCAGCTCGAACGCGCGAACCATGGTTTCCGGCAGCTGGTTTCGGATGGAGCCCGACGCAATCTCATAGCCATTGCACACGGCATCATACTGATACGCCTTGATCGTCAGCGGATCCTGGCTGTTCAGCGCATCGATCCCGCCCTGCGGCATGGAGAAGGGATTGTGGGCGAAGTCGATCCGTTTTTCTTCCTCGCTCCACTCATAGAACGGGAAGTCGACGATCCAGCACAGAGCAAACTGCTCGGTGTCAACGACACCCAAGTCGGTTCCGACCTTGGTGCGGGCGTCACCTGCGAACTTGTAGAACTTGTCTGGCCGTCCAGCGACAAAGAACACGGCATCGCCATCAGCAAGGCCAAGCTGCGCCTTGAGCGCGGCAGTCCGTTCTTCGCCAATGTTCTTGGCGATGGGCCCCGAGCCCTGCCCGTCCTTGAAGAAGATATAGCCCAGCCCCGGCTGGCCCTCGCCCTGCGCCCAGGCGTTCATCCGGTCGCAGAACGCACGCCCGATCGGCTCGGCCCCTGCCTTGTTCTTGGCCGGAATAGCCCAGACCTCAACTTTGGGATCGTTCTCGATCTGGCTGGCAAATACCTTGAACCCAGAACCCGCGAAATGCTCCGTCACAGCCTGCATCTCGATTGGGTTACGCAGATCCGGCTTGTCCGAGCCATATTTGCGGATAGCGGTGTCATAAGGAATGCGCGGCCAGTCCTTGGTCACGCGTTTGCCTTCGGCGAACTGCTCGAAGATGTTGGTGATGACCGGCGTCATCGTGTTCCACACATCTTCCTGGGTCACGAAGCTCATCTCCAGGTCGAGCTGGTAGAATTCACCTGGGAGGCGGTCTGCGCGCGGGTCTTCGTCGCGGAAGCAAGGCGCGATCTGGAAATACCGGTCGAACCCGGCCACCATCAGCAACTGCTTGTATTGCTGTGGCGCCTGCGGCAGTGCAAAGAACTTGCCCGGATGAATGCGGCTGGGCACAAGGAAATCGCGCGCGCCCTCGGGCGAAGAGGCGGTGAGGATCGGCGTCGAATACTCAGCAAAACCCTGCTCGGTCATGCCCGCGCGCATCGCGGCAATAATCTTGGTGCGCTTTACGATGTTCGCATGCAGCTTCTCGCGGCGCAGGTCCAGGAACCGGTAGCGCAGGCGCACATCCTCGGGATATTCTTGGTCTCCGAACACGGGCAACGGCAGTTCCTTGGCCGCCGATAGCACTTCCAGCTCACGGATAAACACTTCCACCGTGCCCGTGGGCAGGTTTGGGTTCACCGCCGCCGCATCACGCAGCTTCACCTCGCCATCGATGCGGATAACCCACTCCGAGCGAACCTTTTCCACCTCGGCAAAGGCCGGTGAATCGGGGTCCACAACCGCCTGGGTAATCCCGTAATGGTCGCGCAGATCGATAAACAACAGCCCGCCATGGTCGCGGATACGGTGTACCCAGCCGCTCAGGCGAACTGTTTCGCCGGCATTATTGGACGTGAGAGCCCCGCATGTGTGCGAACGGTAGCGGTGTGTCGTCATGGCAAAGCTCTCGAAAAGGGCGGATTCTCGGGCCGGAAAAGCGCATGGGACACCTCACTTGTCAAGCGGGAGCAGCCTTTCTCCGGGCCGCTAGCGTATCGGCGCTAACCCTATTCAAGTTCAAAAAAATCGCTTCTGGAGTGAATAGAGTTCACCTGCTAGTAACGATATTGACCGATTTAAGACGGACTTTGGTATGGACCTTATACTCGCCACCGATGTGCTTGCTGCGTTTTGCGAGCGGGCTGCGCAATTTGATTTTGTAACGGTCGATACCGAGTTCCTACGCGAAACCACTTACTGGCCCAGGCTGTGCCTTATCCAGGCTGCCACCGACGACGAAGCCGTGCTGATCGATCCTCTCGCCGAGGGGCTGGATCTCAAACCGTTCTTTGCGCTTCTGGCCAATCCGGCAGTGACCAAAGTCTTCCACGCCGCTCGGCAGGACATCGAAATCTTCGTCAAGCTGAGCGGCAAGGTCCCCGTCAACATCTTCGACACCCAGATCGCCGCCAGCGTCTGTGGCTTTGGCGACAGCATATCCTACGACAATCTGGTGCGCTCCATCGCTGGGGTGGAACTCGACAAATCTTCCCGCTTCACCGACTGGTCTGCCCGTCCCTTGAGCGAAAAGCAGCGTCTTTATGCGCTCGCCGACGTCACCCATCTGCGCGACATCTATCGTGAACTGCGCAAACAAGTCGACGCGACCAAGCGTTGGGACTGGGTCGAGGATGAGCTTGGCGTTTTGCGCAGCATAGACACCTATGTGATCCAGCCCGAGCAGGCCTGGGAACGGCTCAAGATGAAGATCAACCGGCCCCGCGACTTGGCCGCGCTAAAAAAGCTCGCTGCCTGGCGCGAAAAGCGCGCGCAGGACACGGATCAGCCCCGCAGCCGCGTTCTCAAGGACGACGTCCTTTTTGAACTCGCCCAGCAACGCCCGCTCACCCCCGACGCATTCGAAAAGCTGCGCGCCGTGCCGCGTGGCTTCGGCCGTTCTTCAGCGGCAGCCGAGATCATGTCGTTGCTGCGCGAAGTGGAGGCCATGACCAAGGTGGAGCTGCCAACGCTCCCCGAGCGCTATCGCGGCCCCTCCCCCAAAGGCGCCGTTGGCGATCTGCTCCGCGTTTTGCTCAAATCCGTCGCCGAACAACACGGCGTCGCCGCCCGCATCATCGCCACTTCAGACGACATCGACGCGCTGGTGCTCGATGACGACGCCGATGTTCCGGCTCTCAAAGGCTGGCGCCGCAAGCTCTTCGGCGAAAAGGCCTTGGACATAAAGCATGGCCGCATCGGCCTGGTCGCCACCCGCAAGGGCGTGGTTGAATTTGCTGTCAAGGACGCTGTCCCCGCCGAGTAAATACCGGAACGCCTCGGCCATGCTCCCGTTCTGCATTGTACATCGGGCGATGGGGGACATTCATGGACGACGCATTCAGCGCGGCTCTTCACCTGACCACCCGGACGGTCGAAGCTGCCGGAGTGCTGGTGATCGTCATAGGGGCTGTATTCGCCATTGGCAATTTCCTGCGCAGCCCTGGCCAGGCTAACGCTTATGGGCAGCTGCGCTCCACTCTGGGCCGCGCCATCCTCCTGGGTCTTGAGTTGCTCGTTGCGGCCGACATCATCAATACCGTCGCCATAGAGCCGAGCCTCGACAGCCTGGCCGTTTTGGCGGGCATCGTCCTGATCCGAACGTTTCTCAGCTTCTCGCTTGAGGTGGAGATCAACGGGCGCTGGCCCTGGCAGCCGGTGCCACCATCAACAAGGCAACGGGAATAGCTCAGTCGATCCGCACTTCCGTGGAATTGAATCCTACAACATTGCCGAACTGCTCCAGCCGTCCGCGCAAATGCTCGCCGTCAAGGAACTCCAGGTCCGAAGGGAGAACAAGCGTCAGCCGGCTTTCCTCGGCCTCGAACCGGATGCGGGGCAGAATGCCAGGCATTGCCGCCGTCATGGGATAGGCGACACGGAACAGCGCCCCAATCAAGCGCGCTCGCGGTCCCATGTCCTCCTTCATCAAGCCCGAAAGCGCGTTCGCTGCCTTGCTCTTGAGCCCGTCATAACGAATGGCAATGACCTGCGCCAGAAAGGCTCGGCCCGCATGGTCGACGCCGGCGAGCGACCCATAAGCCACTGCGTCAACGCTCTGCGGCCCACGATAATCCGGATGCGCCCGCCAGCCGATATCCGCCAGAAGGCAAGCAACGGTCCTGAGCCGCGTTTGCTCAGCCGTTTCACTTATGCCGGCCGCCGCCAGGAACTGTCCGGTAAACTCCACAAGATCGCCTGCGTGGGCTGGCGAGCGCGAGCGCAGGACGGATAATTCCTCGGCGCCCTGGATCAGTGGATCAATGGCCTGTTCAGCCGGATCAAGCTTGCCATAAAGGTAACCCTCGCGCACGCCCAACGCTGAAAACACAACCTCCGCGAAATGCCCCGCCTTGAGCACCTCCAGCATCACCGCGGCCCCGAACGGCACCAGTTCACGCCGCGACGAACTCACATGCTCGGCACCGGCATATCCCTTCAGCGAGCTCGCCCCAACGATTTCGGTGCAGAATGAGATCATCTCCTCGGCCGGCACGACATAGTGCTGCACCATGTGAAGGGGATAGTCGCTGACAATCTGATGCAGCTTGGCCAGCGAGCGCCAGGTGCCGCCGATCGCAACGAAGGATGATCCCTTTGTCGCTTTGCCAAGGCTCGATTTCTCCAGCCGCTGGCGCACAATGGAGCCAGCCTTGCTCGGAGAACCGTTGCTGTCGTCCTGCAGGCGGATAACGCCAAGCTGATGCGATTGCCCATCGGTGTCGCTGCCGTTGAGAATTGTGGACAGCTCAAGGCTTCCCCCGCCCAGATCGCCCACGGTGCCGATAAAATCTGGAATGCCGGCCACCGCGCCAAGCGCTGCGTAGTGTGCTTCTTCTTCCCCGCTTAGAACCTGCACGGGGCTTTCCATCAAAGCTTCTACGGCGCTCACGAACTCTTCCCGATTGGCCGCATCGCGCACAGCCGAGGTCGCCAGCACATAAACCTTGCCCACGCGCATCATGCGAGCGACCAGGGCGAAACGCTTGATGGCGTTAAGCGCTTGAGCGACGTTGGCGTCTGCCAGTCGCCCCGTCTGCCCCACACCGCGCCCCAGAGCGCAAGCGGATTTCTCGTTGTAGAGCGGGGTCAGCGCCCGCGCATGGCGCTCATAAACGACCAAGCGCACGGAGTTCGACCCAATATCGAGCACTGCGACCGGCTGGGCGCCCTTGATGCGCCCTTGCGCGGTTGGATCGGCGTCAACGCCCCAGAATTGATTCAAGCCTTAAGCCTCATCACCCTCGACCATGCCGGCGCTGCCACGGCCGGACAGCGAAGGATTGGTCATGAAATAGTCGTGCGCATTAAAGGGTTCCTCGCCATCGGCAACCCGCATGCGATGTGAGCTGCCATCCGGCAGCACTTCCCAGCTCTGCTGGTTGTCCTTGAGATAGGCAACCAAAATCCGATCCAGGATCTGCTTATGCACGGTGTTGTTGAGGATCGGCACCATCACTTCCACCCGCCCATCCAGATTGCGGCCCATGAGGTCTGCGGATGAAATATAGACTTTTGCACGCGGGCTGGGCATCGGCTCCCCGTTGCCAAAGCAATAGATGCGGCTGTGCTCCAGGAACCTGCCGACCACGGACTTGACCCGGATATTGCTGGAGAACCCCGGGATTCCCGGCCGCAGGCAGCATATGCCACGAACGATCAGGTCGACCTCAACCCCCGCCTGGCTCGCGTCGTAAAGCGCGTCGATGATCTGCGGGTCCACCAGCGAATTCATCTTGAGCAGGATACTGGCGGGCTTGCCCGCCTGTGCCAGCGCAATCTCGGCGGCAATATTATCCAGCAAGGTCAGCCGCAGATTAACCGGAGACACCGCAATGGTCTCCAGCTCCGTCGGCCGCGCATAGCCCGTGATGAAGTTGAACACGCGCGCTACGTCCCGCGTAATGGCCGGATCGATCGTGAAATAGCTGAGGTCCGTGTAAATCTTGGCCGTGATCGGGTGGTAATTGCCCGTTCCGATATGGCAATAGCTGACTAGCTTGCCCTTTTCGCGCCGCACCACCTGGCTTAGCTTGGCATGTGTCTTGAGCTCGATAAACCCGAACACCACCTGCGCGCCGGCCCGCTCAAGGTCCCGCGCCCAGCGGATATTGGCTTCTTCATCGAACCGGGCCTTGAGCTCCACCAGGCACGTCACCGACTTGCCCGCTTCCGCCGCCAGCACCAGCGCCTTGATGATGGGGCTGTCCGACGATGTGCGATACAGCGTCTGCTTGATCGCCACAACGTCCGGGTCGCGCGCCGCCTGCATCAGAAATTGCGCCACTACGTCGAAGCTCTCGAACGGGTGGTGCACCAGTATGTCCTTGGCGCGGATTGCCGCAAAACTGTCCCCGCTGTAATCGCGAATGCGCTCGGGGAACCGCGCATGATAGGGCGTGAACTTGAGGTCCGGCCGCTCGATGTCGCAGACCTTGCGCGCGTCTGAGAGGCCCAGGAATCCCTGCACCTCGAACACATCGGCTTCAGTGACGCCCAATTGCTCGCTGATCGTCCGCTTGAGCGCCCGCGGCATCGAGCTCTCGATTTCGAGCCGGATCACCTGCCCGCGCCGGCGTTGGCGCAGGGCCGTTTCGAATTCGACCACCAGGTCTGCCGCTTCGTCGTCGATTTCGATTTCGCTGTCGCGTATGATGCGGAACGCACCGGACCCTACCACTTCATGGCCCGGGAACATCTTGTGGAAAAACAGCTTCACCAGCGTGTCGATCGTCACAACTTCGCTGCGCCCGTCCGACACGAGCCCGCTGGGCAGATTAATGAAGCGGTCGAGATTGCCCGGAATGCGCACCAAGGCCGTCAGGTGCATGTCATTGTCCGGACGCTTGAGCTCAAAGGCCAGCGCCAGCCCTAAATTCGGGATAAACGGAAACGGATGCGCCGGATCCACCGCGATCGGCGTCAGCACCGGAAAGATCTCTTCGCGGAACAGCTTTTGGAGATATTCGACCTGGTCGCCCGTAAGGTCATTCGCCTCGTGGATCACCACGTTCTGCGCAAGCAATTCCTCGCGCAAATTCTTCCAGTGATCCTGCTGCTCCAGCTGCAGATGCTGGGCAAGCGTCGCTATTTCCTCCAATTGCTCGGCCGGAGAAAGCCCGTCGGCGCTTTGCTTGGCGAGCCCCGCGCGCACCTGGCCTTTCAGGCCGGCCACGCGCACCATGTAGAATTCATCCAGATTGTTGGCTGAAATGGAAACAAAGCGCAGCCGCTCCAGCAGCGGATGGTTCTCGTTGCCCGCTTCCTCGAGCACCCGCATGTTGAACTGCAGCCAGCTGACCTCGCGGTTCACGAACCGAGCCGGGCTCTTGCGCAGCGCCTTGATATCGGGGGCGGAGGCTTCGGCTTCAGCGAACTCGCTCATTTCATTCATCGTCTTCGGTGCCCCAGTGCTGTTCCATGCTCGTCTCTCCCCGCGCCACGCGGCGCAGGTCAAGCGCTTCCGCCGCGATTCGGCGATTGATCGCCGTGCCGCGTGCCATTGCCAGTCTATCCATCAGATCCGCCAGAATCACGACCTCTTCGGCGGACCGCTCCATGCGGGCCACCAGATAGGCAACGATTTTCGGATCGACTTTGATCTGGCGATCACTGAACAGTTTCACGAACATCTGTGACAACTGGATGTCGTCACTGATCTCGAGTGTGAACGCGGTCGCCCGTCGCACGCGCGAGCGCACATCGTCTGTTGCCAGCGGCCACTGCCCCACATCCTCGCGCGCGCTCAGCAGCAAGGGCCGGCCATCCCGCATGGATTGGTTCAACAGGTGAAACAGCCCCGCCTCGTTGTACCCCGCGCGGTCGGCATCCTCAACGATAAGGGGCCGATTGCCCCCTTCCGTCGCCAGCGCCTCGAGATCATCGCGTCCGGCGAACACGGCACCGCTCCGATCCGCGAAAATCCGAGCCAGATGCGATTTGCCCGATTTTGGCGGACCGATCAGCAGCGTCACCGGGTCCGGCCAATGGGGAAAGGCCATGATGCGGCTATGGGCCAGCCGATTGCCTTCGCCCACAAGAAAGTCCGCCTCCCCTTGGGCCGGCGTATGCCCCAGCTCGAACACAAGCTGCGCAGCGCGATCAGACAATGTCGACGTCACCATCGGAGCCATTGGTTTGTCCCTGGTAAAGGGCACTCTCCTTATATTTCTTTACGCCATACCGCACCAGCACGCCAACAATGGCAGCGAGCGGCACGGCCAGCAGCAGCCCCACGAACCCGAACAGGGCGCCAAAAGCCAAAAGGGCAAACATCAGCCAGACCGGGTTGATGTTGATGCTGCCGCCCACAAGCTTTGGATAAAGGATATTACCCTCGATGAACTGCCACACAAGGAACACGGCAGCCACGGCCGCCACCATCCAGTAGTTAGGCCAGAACTGCACCAGCGCAATCGCAATCGAGAGCCCAAGTCCCACCACTGCCCCCACAAACGGCACGAAGCTCAGCAGCCCCGCTATGATGCCAACGGCCAGCCCGAAGTTAAGGCCCAGGGCGCTCAGCGCCGTCGCGTAGTAAGCCGCATCGATCAGCAACACGCCGCCCTGCCCCCGGATCACGCCAGCCATGGAATCATCGATGTCGGCCAGGATGCCGTTGATCTCGCCCTTGGTTTCCCGCGGCAACAGATCCTGCAGGCCCCGGATCATGCCCTCCCAATCCAGCAGCAGGTAAAAGGCCACCACTGGCGTCAAGACTGTGAAGCCGATGACGCTGACGCCCGTCAGGCCGATATTGACCAGTTCCGCCGGCAGGGTGGCGATAAACACCAGCGCCTGCCGCGCCAGATCGGAGATGCTCGCCTGCACCTGCGCCGCGCGCTCCGGCCCCAGCCATTCGTTTATCTCCGGCGACCAGCGCGCTACAAGTTCCTGCAAATCGGTTACATAGCCCGGCAAGCGCTGGATCAGCCCGACAATCTGCTGCCCGATCATTGGAACGAGCATAAAGAACAGGCTGACCACGATGGCGGTCACGCTGAGCAGCACCATGCTGGTCGCGAGTGCCCGGTTGAATCCCCACTTCTGCAACTGGTTGACCAGAGGATTGAGCAGATAGGCGAGTGCAGCCCCCACCACGAACGGCAAGAGGATGCCGCGGAAGAGCCAGAGGAGCAGCACCAGCACAACAAGGAACGCGATCCAGATCAGGACATGATTTCGAAGTCTCATGGTGCCGGGCGGCCCTTGCGTCGGGATGGTTGAAAAGCTATCAGGCCGCTGTGGACCAATGCGTATTTGGTCCTAGCTTTTGGCTGGGGAATTGGCAATCGCGCAGTCTCCGTGCCACAGGCTTTGCGCACGCTTTCCCCGTTCTGGTCCGAGGCACATGTCTGATCCGCAAAACCCGACACCAAACGGTCTTTCCTACAAGCAGGCAGGCGTCGACATCGATGCCGGCAACGCACTCGTTGAAGCGATCAAACCCGCAGTCCGTTCCACGCGCCGCCCCGGCGCGGATGGCGAGATCGGCGGCTTCGGCGGCCTCTTCGATCTGCGCGCCGCAGGCTTCGTGGATCCGGTGCTGGTCGCGGCCAATGACGGCGTCGGCACCAAGCTCAAGATCGCAATCGATACCGGCAATCACGACACGATCGGCCAGGACTTGGTCGCGATGTGCGTCAACGACATCATCGTTCAGGGCGCCGAGCCCCTCTTTTTTCTGGATTACTTCGCCACCGGCAAGCTCGACGTTGCTCAGGGCACGGCCATCGTCAACGGTATAGCCGAAGGCTGCCGCCTAGCCGGATGCGCCCTCATCGGTGGCGAGACCGCTGAAATGCCGGGCATGTACCACGGCAACGACTATGATCTCGCCGGCTTCGCCGTGGGCGCTGCCGAGCGCGGCACGCTTCTGCCGAGCCCCCTGATTGCGGAGGGCGACACGCTGGTGGCGCTCGCCTCCTCGGGCGTTCATTCCAACGGCTATTCGCTGGTGCGAAAAATCGTCGAGCTCTCGGGCCTGGGCTGGTCTGAATCCGCCCCCTTTGCCCCCAGTCAGACGCTGGCCGAAGCGCTCCTCACGCCCACCCGCATCTACGTCAAGCCGCTTCTCTCCGCCCTCAAGGCTGGCATCGGCATCAAGGCACTGGCCCACATCACCGGCGGCGGTTTCATCGACAACATCCCCCGCGTCCTTCCAGACCACCTTGCGGCGCATGTCGATCTTTCCGCCATCACCCCACCAAAGGTTTTTGGCTGGCTCAGCCAGGTCGGCGGCATGGACGAGCGCGAAATGCTGCGCACATTCAATTGCGGCGTCGGCATGCTGATCGCCGTCTCCCCACTGGACGCAGAGCGCCTCATCGCGCATCTGACCGATATGGGAGAAACCGCGGCCATTGTCGGTCATCTCACCGAGCGCTCAGGCGAACCCGTCACCTTCCAGGGCAAGCTCGCGCTGTGAACCGCAAGCGCGTCGCTATCCTGATCTCGGGCCGCGGTTCAAACATGTTGGCCTTGATCGAGGCCACCAAGGCGCCGGACTACCCCGCCGAGATCGTGGGGGTTCTGTCAAATCGTGCCGCTGCACCCGGCCTCGCCATAGCCGCCGCCGAAGGCATCGCCACCGCCTCGCTGGCGCAAAGCAAATTTCCCAGCCGCGACATGTTCGAAGACGTCATGACGCAAATCCTTGAAAGCTGGGACGTCGATTTCATATGCCTTGCCGGCTTCATGCGCGTCCTGGGCGAGGATTTTGTCAACCGCTGGGCCGGGCGGATGATCAACATCCATCCCTCCCTCCTGCCACTCTACCGGGGCCTCAACACCCATGAGCGCGCCCTGGCGGACGGCGCAACCAAATCTGGCTGCACCGTCCATTTCGTCACCCCCGGGCTCGACGAAGGCGCTGCGATTCTTCAGGCCGAAGTCCCTATCCTGCGCGGCGATACGCCTGACACCCTGGCCGAGCGCATCCTTGTCGAGGAGCACCGCATCTATCCCGAGGCGCTGAAGCTCCTTGCCTCCGGCAAGGTTACGGCAATGCCGCAATAAAGGCGGTCACGACTGCTGCCGAATTGGCTGACGCCAATCCCATGAACGTGCCCATCTCATTGGCGCCCTCACCACCTCCGGCCAGATCCGACAGCGAGCGGAAAGCAATGAACGGCACGTCATTAGCATAAGCCACATGGGCAACCGCCGCACTTTCCATGTCCAGCACGCGCGCCTCGAACGTTTCGAATGCATACTCGCGGAACTCGGCATTATCGACGAACGCAGCACCCGACACGCCATTCCCGCCAACATGAATGCTTGGCGCCGTGGACAGGCATTGGGCCTCCTCCACGCAATCAGCAAGCTTGACCTCGCCCGCTACCTTTTCGGCAACGGCCAACAGGTCAGGATCAACCGCGAACCAGAACTTGGACTCAGGCTCCGCGCCCGCTTTCGCCACTTCCACGTTCTGCGGGAAGATCATTCCAAAATTGGGATAAGGCGCATCAAGGAAGGGCGGCGGGGTGAATGTGCCGTCCACCTCCCGCGCCAGGATAACCTCCAGATACTGCCCCCACTGCGCCGGAACGATGACGTCACCGATGTGCCGCTCAGGATCAACCCCGCCGGCAATCCCCGAAAACACGATGCTCTCTATGGTAAAGTGATCCAGCGCCAGTTGCGACGTCATGGCAGCATTGACCATGCTGACACCAGTCAAAAATAGCACCACGGGCTTGCCCTCGATCGTGCCGGTCGCAAACACCGTGCCATTGACGGTGTAGTCCTTGCGATCGCTGAGCGCCTCCTGCAGGGCAACCCATTCTGGCTCAAAGGCGGACATGACGGCAATACGGGGCGTGGTGTCCAGTGTTTCAGCCCCGTTCGCCATACCGGCCACAAGGGACAATCCGGCCACGACAGCCAAGCCGAGTTTTCGCATGAGATGCTCCTTAATCGATCAGATCACATCATTGATCATCAATTAAGCAGCAGCCGCAAGGGTCCTTGGAATAGCTATCAAGAGCTTTCAACCGAGATGGGTCTTTTTGAACCCGTCCGGGCGCTTGAGCCCAAAGCCCAGCATCCGGTCAAAGCCGATATGCCCGGCCCAGATCATCGCAAGCGGCAGCGCCGCACCCCACCCCAGCCACGCGCCGACCGCGGCTAGCGCACCCGGCGCCAGATAAGTGTGTCCAAGATTATAGACTGCGGCACCCAGGCGCTTGTCCCTGATATAGCCCAGCATGAAAAGGTCGGGCGCAAGGAACAGCAGGGCAAACAGCCACCAATTGCCACCAAGCGCCCCAAAGCCCCACATCGCCAGCACCAGTATCAAAGCTCCCTCAAGCCGCAGGAGCAGCCTGATGGGCTTTGGCATTGCCTTGAGGCGTGGCGCGATGGCAGCCGTATCGATCGAGGTCATGGCGTATCTCCTTTGTTGGGAAGAACCTACTCCTTGATGACTCGACCGCCCATTCGCCAAAATCCGAGAACGACCAAACATAAATGAATAGCGCTCAGCAGCCCACCGGCCCTTCCTCCCTCCCTTTGAGGGGGAGGCACCGAGGGCGGGGGTGCCTCAGCTACTGCAGGACGTCACCTCAGCGCCCGCCTTCCATCTTGCGGCCGCGCTGCCGCTGCCCGCCTTCGCCATAGGGATAATCCGCCACCTGCGGCTCGCTCGCGGCAGTCAGCGCATCCATCTCTTCATCGGTGAGCTTCAAGTCAGCCGCCTTGAGATTGTCCGCCAACTGCTCGGTCGTCCGCGCCCCCAGGATCACCGACGTCACCGCTGGGCGTGCCGCAAGCCAAGCAAGCGCCACCTGTGCCATTGAGACGCCGCGCGCCTTGGCAACATCTTCCAGCGCACCGATCACGTGCCAGGTCCGCGCTTCCGCATTGCGCTTCTCGAAAGCCTCCATGCCTCGCTGCGGGTTTTCGCCTAGGCGCGTCGCGCCGCTTGGCATCTGGTCGCGCTTGTACTTGCCCGACAACCACCCGCCACCGAGCGGCGACCAGGGCAACAGCCCGATATTGGCATCCAGCGCCGCCGGCACGATCTCGTGCTCAATGTCGCGAACCAAAAGATTATACTGCGGCTGGAGCGTCACCGGTGGCTGGAAATTGCCAGCCTTGGCGATCCACACCGCCTTGGTCATCTGCCAGCCCAGGAAGTTGGAGAACCCGTAATAGGCAATCTTGCCGTTACGGATCGAGTCATCCAGGAACCGCAGCGTTTCCTCCAGCGGCGTCAGCGCATCAAACGCATGCATCTGGTAGAGATCGATATGCTCCACCTGCAGGCGCTTCAAAGACGCATCCAGCGCCTCCTGCAGATTCTTGCGCGACAGCCCCAGATGATTGGGCCCATTGCCCATCGGGAAGCGCCCTTTGGTGGTAATCACCAGATCCCGCAAAATGCCCGGCTTGCTCTTGAGCCAGCGCCCGATGATCTCCTCCGAAACGCCATCGCTATATACATTGGCGGTATCCAGGAAATTGCCGCCCGCAGCGACATAATTGTCCATCAGCCGGAACGAGGTGCTCTCGTCCGATTCCTTGCCGAACGTCATTGTCCCCAGGCAGAAATTGGTGACGATCGCGCCGCTATTGCCGAGCTTGCGGTACTTCATTGAACAGTCCTCCTCATCAGGCTCTACGATTGCCCACAGCCGACGCAGTCACACTATTGTTGCGCGAGCAAACCTGAATCTGGGCGTGGATTGGGGCAAGACGCCGAACGGCGCCATGAAGAGTGCAGCACATGCTCGGCTGACTGGCAAGTGCAACGTTGCATCCCTCTTACGAGCTGTAGCAAGGCGCCGGAATCCGGATTATTCTACCGCGCTCGCTCTGGGACCAGGAGGGACCGGTCCCGCGGGCATTGGAGAGAAAAATGCCTAAGATCTCGAACCTATTTTTCAGAACGGCCGTGCTGTTCCTGATTGTTGGCATCGGCATGGGGTTGCAGATGGCCATCACACAGAACCACAACGTTATCGGCGCCCACGCCCACGTCAATCTGCTGGGCTGGGTCACATCAGCCATCTTCGGCGGTTATTACGCACTTAACCCCGCTAAGGCCGTAGGGCGGCTGCCGATGATTCACTACGGCGTCTATACCATTGGCGTTGTCCTCATGAGCACCGCGCTCTACCTGCTGCTGCAGGGCAATACCGCCATGGAGCCGGTTGTGGCCGTCAGCTCGCTGATCACCTTTGCTGGCGTGCTGATCTTTGCCTGGACTGTGTTCATGCCGCAAAACGCCACGCTGGGCCGCGCTGCCAAGCTGGCCTGAACCATTCCTGCCCGGCGACGATCACCCGCGCCGGGCAGTCTCTTTGCGGCGAGGCGTTGACACTGCACCCGGCCTTCACCATGTTGCGCGACTTCTCACCAAGCGTTGCGGAACGGGTACTCCATGAAGGTCGTCGTCGTTGAAAGTCCGGCTAAAGCCAAGACAATCAACAAATATCTGGGTTCAGGCTATGAGGTCCTGGCCTCCTTCGGTCACGTCCGCGATTTGCCCGCGAAGGACGGCTCGGTTCGTCCCGACGAAGATTTCGCCATGTCCTGGGAGGTCGATACTGCCTCCCGCAAGCGCCTGAGCGACATCGCCTCGGCCCTCAAGGGCGCCGACGGACTGATCCTCGCCACCGACCCTGATCGCGAAGGCGAGGCCATTTCCTGGCACGTCCTTGATGTGCTGCGCCAGAAGAAGGCGCTCAAGAAAGACGTCCCCGTCCAGCGCGTCGTCTTCAACGCCATTACCAAGGATGCCGTAACGGCCGCCATGGCCAAGCCGCGCGACATCGACATGCCGCTGGTCGACGCCTATCTTGCCCGCCGCGCCCTCGACTACCTCGTTGGTTTCACCCTTTCGCCCATCCTTTGGCGCAAGCTTCCTGGCTCCCGCTCCGCTGGCCGCGTGCAATCGGTCGCGCTCCGCCTTGTGTCCGACCGCGAAGCCGAGATCGAGAAGTTCAAGCCCGAGGAATATTGGTCCGTCGAAGCCAAGCTTGCGCAATCAGGCAAGAGCTTCCTCGCGCGCCTCTTTTCCGTTGACGGCAAGAAGACCGACAAGCTCGACATCAAGACCGGCGAGAACGCCGCCGAGCTCAAGCAGCTGATCGAGTCCGGCCAGTTCAACGTTTCCTCGGTCGAAAAGAAGCCCACCAAGCGCAACCCCTACGCGCCCTTCACCACCTCCTCGCTGCAGCAGGACGCATCCTCGCGCCTGGGCCTTTCGCCCAATCGCACTATGCAGATCGCCCAGCGCCTCTACGAGGATGGCCTGATCACCTATATGCGTACCGACGCCGTGCAGATGGCGCCCGAAGGCATTTCCATGGCCCGCTCGGTGATCGGGAAGTATTTCGGCGAGGAATACCTTCCGGAAAAGCCGCGCATCTATCAGAGCAAGGCCAAGAACGCCCAGGAAGCGCACGAGGCCATCCGCCCCACCGACATGTTCAAGCGGCCCGAGAACCTCAATCTCGACGCTGACCAGGCCAAGCTCTATGGCCTCATCTGGCGCCGCACGCTCGCCTCGCAAATGCGCTCCGCCGAGATCGACCGCACCACCGTCGACATCGCCGTTAACGTTCCCGGCCGTGCCGTCGAACTGCGCGCCGTGGGCTCCGTGGTGACATTCCCCGGTTTCCTCAAGCTCTATGGCGTTGAGGTCAAATCCGATGAGCCCGGCGAGGAGGACGAGGACAGCCGCGAACTGCCCCCGCTCAAGGTCGGCGACAAGCCGACCCTGCAGCAGGTAGACGTCGAGCAGCATTTCACCCAACCGCCATCGCGCTACACCGAGGCGAGCCTCATCAAGAAGATGGAAGAGCTCGGCATCGGCCGTCCTTCCACCTATGCCGCCACCCTCACCACCCTCAAGGACCGCGACTATGTCCGCCTCGAGGGCAAGGCCCTGCACCCCGAGGATCGCGGCCGCATCGTCACCGCGTTCCTGGAATCCTTCTTTACGCGCTATGTGGAATACGATTTCACCGCGCATCTGGAAGAACAGCTCGACCAGGTCTCCGCCGGCGAGATCGACTACAAGCAGGTGCTGCGCGATTTCTGGCGCGATTTCACCGCCGCCACTACCGAGATCAAGGATCTGCGGGTGTCCGAGGTCCTCGACGCGCTCAACGATCTCCTCGCCAGCCGCATCTTCCCGCCGCGGCCGGACGGCTCCGATCCGCGCCTTTGCCCCACTTGCGGGGAAGGCCAGCTCTCGCTCAAACTCGGCAAGTTCGGCGCCTTTATCGGCTGTTCCAACTATCCCGAATGCAAGCACACGAGGCAACTCTCCGACGCTGCCTCGGGCCAATCCTCGGACGCTGCACCGGGCGATGGCGTGCTCGGTATTGATCCGGAATCGGGCGACGAGGTCTTTCTCAAGTCAGGCCGCTTCGGACCTTACGTCCAGCTCGGCGATAGCAAGGAAGCCAAGCGTTCCTCCCTGCCGAAGGGCTGGGACCCGGCCACGATGACGCTCGATAAAGCGCTGCAGCTTCTGTCCTTGCCGCGCGACGTGGGCGCTCACCCCGAAACCGGCCTGCCCATCACCGCTGGTATCGGCCGCTATGGACCCTTTATTCTCCACGATGGCAAATACGCCAATCTCCCCGACGTGGAAGAAGTCTTCACCGTCGGCCTCAACCGCGCCGTGGACCTGCTCGCCCAAAAAGCCGCCGGCGGCTTCAAGCGCGGCGGCACGGCCGTCGCCGCCATCCAGACCTTTGAACACGACAACGGCCCCATCACCGTCCGTGCTGGCCGCTACGGTCCCTATGTCAACCAGGGCAAGATCAACGCAACCATTCCCAAGGATGTCCAGCCCGAAGCCGTAACGCTGGAACAAGCCCTCGAATGGATCGCCGCCCGCGCCGAAGCCACCGGCACCAAGGTAAAAAAGGCGCCGGCAAAAAAAGCCGCTGCCAAGAAGCCAGCTGCCAAGGCCACCGCTGAGAAAAAGCCGGCTGCCAAGAAAGCCCCGGCCAAGAAGGCAGCCCCCAAAAAGACCGTCAAACCCGAAGACGTGCCGTTCTAGCACCCCCGCCTAACCTCCCCCTGCTGGAGGGATCAAGGATGGGGGTAGGCTAGCCCAACATCGTGGCTCACCCGTGCCACCGCGCACGCAGTAGACCTCACGGTGGCCCTTCAGACCACGAGGTGGTGCCCCCAAAACAAAAAAGCCCTGGTCTTTCGACCAGGGCTCTCGTCTTACCGGCGTCGCGGCGCCGTTGGCGGATAGCCTTGAATATCCAGGCCCCTCTCGCCTTCAGCGGTCGCAAACAGATGTTCCGGAACATGGCTGGGCGATGAATAGCTCGCCATGCACCATGGGCAGCGGACAGCAGCGCGCGGCCGGGGTCCAGCACATGATTGGCAAAGCCTAGGGGAACGCATGGAAACCTCCTCTCTTCCTGGCCGAGGGGGCCGGAAGATCCAAAATAAACGCGAAAAACGGGATGTGCCTGGGCACGCCACAGACATAGCGACGAACCCCGAAGCTTCAATGAGTTGTTTTGCCGCGCTTTACCCGATGGTGCGCTCGATCATCCCCAGCCAATTGCCCAAGGCGATCTTTTCCACCAGTTCCCGGCCATAGCCCTTGTCCAGCAGCGCTGCGAGGAGTTTGGGCACCCCCGTGACATCACCGATCTCGCTGGGCACCAGCGCCCCGTCAAAATCGCTCCCCAGCGCTACACCGCTTTCGCCCAAAGCCTCCACCAGCGCGTCCACATGGCGCACCATCAACTCCATCGGCGTGTCGGCTACGAACCGGCCATCCGGCCGCAAGAACCCCGTCGCAAAATTCAGCCCGACCACGCCGCCGCTCTCGCGAATGGCCGCCAGTTGCCAGTCCACCAGATTGCGCGCGTGCGGACAGATCGCATGCACATTGCTATGCGTCGCCACCAGCGGCTGCGTTGAAATCGCTGCCACGTCCCGAAACCCCGCCGCATTAAGATGCGACAGGTCGATCATGATCCCCATCTGGTTGCACAATCGAACCAGCTCCTTGCCGGAATCGGTCAACCCCGGCCCGATATCCGGGTCCGCATTGTGCCGGAACGGCACCCCCGTCCCGAACGCATTGGCCCGGCTCCAGGTAATCCCCACCGAGCGCAGGCCTGCCGCATAAAGCACATCGAGCGAGCGAAACGCGCTGTCGATTGCCTCGGCCCCTTCAATATGCATAACAGCCGCGAGCTTCCCCGCGCCCATCGCCGCTTCGATCTCCCCCCGGCTGCGGCAAATATCGAGCGCCTCCATCCGCTCCAACCGCAGCAAAACCGACGCCATTCCATTGGTCAATTCCAGCGCGTGGGCTAGTTCCAGCTCCGGCGGCAATTGCCCATCCGAAGCCGCAGCCGTTCCCACCGCGCCTGCCAAACTCCCCTTGAGCGGCGGCGGGAACATGGCAAAAAACCCTCCCACCATTCCGCCTTTCCTGACGCGCGGCAGATCAATATGCCCGCCTTTGCCGCCCTCCACAAAAGCCCTTTCTCCGCTCCCCGGCGCCAGCTCCAGCAAGCGCAGCAAGGTGTCATTGTGGCCGTCGAAGAATGGGATGTTCATAAGCGGGAATCGTCTTTCTGTTGGCGGGCAGTTCACCCCCGGCTTGGTCTCCCCGCAAGGGGCTTCGAGGCGGCCAAAGCCAGTATCGCTCCGCTGGAGCCATACTAGGCGAGAAGGTCACGCAAGCTATACTCGAATGGCTAGGGACAGGCCCTATGCAACGGCTCCAACACAGCACGTTGTTTCAAGTGCCTCCTGATGAGCTTATCGAACCTGAAGCCAGGCAAGTGGAGGCTCGAGTGGCACGCGCTCGTGGTTCGGCAAGATCACCTTGAGGTCTACCAAGCGGTTCTGTTCACCGAAACTAGGTTGGCAAGGACTCTAAGCTGCCCGCAGGCCTCCCCCACCCATGACACCCCACGGAACCAACCCCCTCGCCTACTCCTTCATTTGGCAAACGGGCCGCCATCACCTATCTATCACTTCAACCACAACGAAAATTCTCATGGCCAAGCCAACAACAAAACAAAAAAACACCTCCGGCCCCAAGCGCACCCGCAAACCGTCGGCCGATGCGCTGCCCACCCGCGAGCAGCTGCTCGAGGCCCTTGCCGAACAATCCGATGTCAAGGGCAAGCGCGACCTCGCCAAGATCTTCGGCATCCGCGGGGACATGCGCCGCCCCTTCAAGGCCATGCTCAATGAGCTTGAAGGCGAAGGCATCATCACGCGCACCCGCAAGGCGCTCCGCCGCACCGCCGCCCTGCCCCACGTCACTGTTCTTGATATCCCCACCGATGCGGACCCGGATAATCTTCATGCCTTCCCCGCCCAATGGAGTGAGGAACAGGGCGGCAAGCCCCGCGTACAGGTTTTGGGCGGCCGCGACGCCCGCGTCGTTCCCGCGCCGGGCGACCGGATTCTCGCCCGCATTGATGCCAGCGAAGGCGAGCCCCCGGCCTATACCGCAAAGGCGATGAAGATTCTCGACAAGCCGCGCCGTGCCCATATTGGCATCGTGCGCATGGACGAGGACGGCGCCCGCCTCATCCCTGTCGATCGCAAGCAAAAAGAAATGCGCATTCCACCGGGCGATCTCGCCGACGCCAAGGATGGCGATCTCGTCGAAGTCGAGGTCAAGCCCGCCGGCCGCCTGATGATCCCACGCGCTCGTGTCACGGCCGTAATCGGCAACCCAGCTTCCGAAGGCGCGATCAGCCTCATTGCCATCCACGCGCTCGAGATCCCCTATCGCTTCCCCGCCTCGGTCATCCGCGAGGCCGAAGAAGCAAAGGAGGCCACTCTGAAGGGCCGCGAAGATTGGCGCGACGTTCCGCTGATCACCATCGACCCGCATGACGCCAAGGATCATGACGACGCCGTCTATGCGGAACCGGACACGGACGAGAACAATAACGGCGGCTACATAGTCACCGTTGCCATTGCCGACGTTGCCGCCTATGTCCGCCCGGGCACGGCTCTTGATCGCGAAGCCTATTTGCGTGGCAACTCGGTCTATTTCCCCGACCGGGTCGTTCCCATGCTGCCCGAGCGCATCTCGAACGAACTTTGTTCGCTTAAGGAAGGCCAGCCCCGGGCAGCCCTCGCCGTGCGCATGGTCATCGGAGCCGACGGACGGAAGCGCAGTCATAGCTTCCACCGCGTCCTGATGCGCTCGGCTGCGGGCATCAGCTACCAGCAGGCCCAGGCCGCCATCGACGGCAATCCCGACGACAAGACGGGGCCCCTGCTCGAAACCATTTTGCGCCCGCTTTTCGCGGCCTACGAAACCATGACCAAGGCGCGCGACAAACGTGGCCCGCTCGATCTTGACCTGCCCGAACGCAAGATCATCCTTGATGAAAAAGGCTTGGTGAAGGACATCCGCATCCCCGAACGGCTCGAGGCGCACCGGCTCATCGAAGAGATGATGATCGCCGCCAATGTCGCTGCCGCCGAAACGCTGGAAGCCAGGCGCTCGCCCCTTCTCTACCGCGTCCACGACGAACCCAGCAGCGAGAAGCTTCAGTCCCTGCGCGATTTCCTCGGCTCGCTCGATATTGCGGTCAAGAAATCAGACAATGTCCGCGCGTCCGACTTCAACGGCATCCTTGCGCAGGCGCGCCGGGCCGGCAATATCGACCAGGTGTCTGAAATGGTGCTGCGCTCTCAGGCGCAGGCCGAATATGCAGCCGAGAACTACGGCCATTTCGGGCTGAACCTCGATCGCTACGCCCACTTCACCTCGCCCATTCGCCGCTATGCGGACCTCATCGTCCACCGCGCCCTGATCCGCGCCGAGGGCCTTGGCGATGATGGCCTCAGCGACAGCGAAGTTGAGAAACTGCCGGGCATTGCCCAGCACATATCGGCCACCGAACGCCGCGCCATGAGTGCCGAGCGCGAAACGTCCGACCGGCTCCTGGCCCAGTTCCTGTCTGCGCAGATTGGCGCCCGTTTCGAGGGCCGCATTTCTGGCGTCACGCGCTCCGGCCTCTTTGTGCGGCTTCTGGAAACCGGCGCCGACGGCTTTATCCCGGCCTCCACACTGGGCCAGGACTACTACCGCTACGCCGAGGACCAGCAGGCCATGATAGGCGACCGCACTGGTGAGAAATTCGGCCTGGGTGATCGCGTAACCGTTCGGCTACTCGAAGCTGCCCCGGTTGCGGGGGCCCTGCGCTTTGAACTTCTGTCGGAAGGCACGCGCGGCAATCCGTCATCTGGCAAACGCACAATCAGGCGCCCATCTAGGGCGCAGGCGCTCAGGGCGCGCAAAAAGAGGTGACGTGATGGCTGGCAAGGCAAAAGCAATCGAAAAGCGGAGCGCTGGACAAGCCATGTGGCGCGGTACTCTGTGCAAATGTCCCCATTGTGGCCAGGGCAAGATGTTCCGCGCCTACCTCAAGGTGGCCGAACATTGCGACGCCTGCGGCGAACAGCTCAATCTCCACCGCGCCGATGATTTCCCGCCCTATATAGCAATCACCCTCGTGGGCCATTTGCTGGTGGGCATCATGCTCCACCTGGACATGGTCTACCACATCAATCCCCTCACCTACATGTACACCATGATCCCGCTCGCCGTGATCCTGCCTCTGGCGATTCTTCCCTCCATCAAGGGCGCCATCGTGGGCCTGCAATGGGCGAACGGCATGTACGGCTTCGGCACCGGTCAGGTAGATTGAGTTCCACAAATCAGCACCCCAGTCGCCCTCATGGTGAGCCTAGCGGACCACGGGGGCATGGCACAACGCCATTGACATTCGACCAGAAATCACTAGGTTGCGCCCAAATTCCGGCGCCCGGGTTTCCGCGGCGCCTTCGCTATTCAAGAGGACTAACAAATGGCCAAAGCCGCCTCCGTAAAGATCAAGCTCGTGTCGACGGCTGATACTGGCTACTACTACGTCACCAAGAAGAACGCCCGCACCCAGACCGAGAAGCTCTCGTACAACAAGTACGATCCGGTTGTGCGCAAGCACGTTGAGTTCAAGGAAGCCAAGATCAAGTAATCTGGCGCCGGCTCGATCAGCGACACGAAAACCCCGCATCCACCATGCGGGGTTTTTTGTTGTGATTATCGGCTTGGATGTGGTGCTCGATGCTAAGAGTCTGTTAGCATGAAGGCCCGATCGGTTATCTCATCGAGAGGGGAGTGGCTGGTCCGGAGCGGCTTGTCGAAGAGGCCACTCTGTCCGCTTCCGGACCAACCGCCCTACGGGACTCAGGAGTTGCGGCGGACCTGAGAGAGCCGTAGGGAACTCGCCGGCGAGGCCCTTGTCGGCTGGCTCGCTGCGTTGAAATCAACCTACTCTCGCCCATGAAAAACTCAAGAATTTCCGGCCTTTCAGCCCGGATAACCCTCTGTTAATTATAACAGATAACCCTAACGCGCTCGGTTGCACCTAATTCAGGCAGCGTCGAACACAACCCGGTTCCGCCCCTCGCGTTTGGCCCGATAGAGCGCCACGTCCGCCCGCTTGATCAGCGACTCCGGTGTATCGGACTGCGCCTCATTGAGCGTCACCCCGGCCGACACCGTAACCGCCAACTGCCGCTCTGCGCCAATGTCGAAGTGCCGCTCGGAAATCGATTGCCGCACCCGCTCCGCGATCGTCTCAGCCTGCCGGTAGTCGGTGTCCGGCATCAACACGACGAACTCTTCACCGCCGAATCTGCAAGCCAAATCAACGCCCCGGATGTTTCGCTTCAAGCGCGCCGCAAACTCCTTGAGCACCGCATCGCCGATGTCATGACCATAATTGTCATTCACCGACTTGAAGTGGTCGATATCCAGAATCATCAGCGCCATGTCGCGATCCTGGCTCTGCGCCTTGCCCAGCATCACGCCCAAATGCCGGTCGAAATAGCGCCGATTGTAAAGCCCTGTCATGTCGTCCGTGACGGCCATCGCCATGGTATTGCTGACACTTTGACGCAGCTCCAGCGCGTAACGGTGCCGCCGGATCTGCGTCCGCACACGGGCCGCCAGCTCGTTGCGCTCTATTGGGCGAGTAATGAAATCATTCACCCCCAAGTCTAGCGCTCGCACCACGCGCGGCTTATCGGCCTCGTCCGAAACCAGGATGATCGGTAAGGTGCGCGTATGCTCCACCGTCCGGATCTGCGAGCAGACACGCAGCGGATCAAAATCGGTTAGTGCCATTGCGACAATGGCCAATTCATATTGCTCGCCAGTGACTTGGAACACAGCATCGGCCGGCTGGGTCAAGATATCCACCCTGTGTTCAGGGCTGAGATAATTCTTGATCCGCTCGGCATGGCGCTGATCGGTGTCGATAACCAGAATGGAGCCGCCACTTGTGCTGATCATGTCCATGGCGCGGAGCGCGTCCTCCACCGCGATCTGCTGGCCCGTCACCGCCCGGGCGCGCAGTTCGTCGGTGAGCGCCTTGAGCCGAACCAGGCTTTTGACGCGCGCCAGCAGCTGCACATCGTCGACCGGCTTAGTGAGGAAATCGTCCGCCCCCACCTCAAGCCCCCGCACGCGATCGGAAGGTTGGTCGAGCGCCGTGATCATCAGAACCGGCAAATGATGGGTCTTGCTGGAGCCTTTAAGCCGCCTGCAGACTTCAAAGCCGTCCATTCCGGGCATCATCACGTCGAGCAGGACAATATCGATGTCCGAGCTCGCACAGATATCGAGCGCCTGCTGCCCGGATGTGGCGGTGACCACTTCGAAATATTCCGCGGTCAACCGCGCTTCCAGCAAGCGGACATTGGTCGGAATATCGTCAACAATCAGAACGCGTGCGGTCACTCTCGGCCTCGGAACGTGCTTCGTCCACCCACAGCGTCCACTGGGGTTTCAGACGCCCGATCGCGCTCCAGCGAGCCGGTCAGGCCGGGCCAATGTAGCGGGCAATAGTTTCCAGAAAGTGTGGCACGGAGATCGGCTTGCTGATGTAACCCTCGCAACCGCCTTGCAGAATCCGTTCCTCATCGCCCTTCATGGCAAACGCGGTCACCGCAATTACGGGGATATGGGCAAGCTCGTCATCATCCTTGAGCCATTTGGTGACAACCAGTCCCGACACTTCGGGCAATTGGATATCCATGAGGATCAAGTCGGGAAGGTGCGCACGTGCAAGATCAAGTGCCTCCATACCGTTGCGGGTCTGGATCACGGCATAACCCCGCGATTCGAGCAGATCGTTGAAGAGCTTCATGTTGAGCTCATTGTCTTCCACGATCATAACGGTCTTAGGCATTCAACATTCCTCGCACCGCCAAGGTGCCGCGGCCCTTCGCTTTGCCACCATCTTCAGATAACATTGAAACTGTTACAAAACACCAAATGAGCCCGTCCGTGCCCCGCCCCGATAAAGCCGAGCTGTCCGTCACGAGGCTGGCAGATATCTGTTTGAGCTTTCTTGCCGAGAATCCCGAGGAGTTGCTGGGCTTCATGCAATATGCCGGCCTCGATCCGGCAACGTTGCGCGGCTCGGTGGGATCCCCCGCGCTGGAGCGTGGGCTGATCGACTATGTCGCGGCCAACGAGTCGCTTCTGCTTGCGCTTTGCGCCAACAGCGGCCTCACTCCTGAAGAATTCATGCGTGTGTGGCATCGCATCAACCCAGCGGGGTAGAAAGTGGCCAAAGATTGGCTCTGCCGCGATTGCCTGGCCTATGCTGCGGCAGCCAAGACGCCGGCGCGCTGCCCTGCCTGTGGCTCTCCGCGCCTCGTCTGCCACGAAGAGCTCCTTAACCTTTCTATCGCCCATGTCGATTGCGACGCCTTTTTTGCGTCCGTCGAAAAGCGCGACAATCCCGAGCTGCGAGACAAGCCGCTCATCGTTGGCGGCGGCACACGGGGCGTGGTCGCCACCTGCTGCTATATCGCGCGCCAGTCCGGCGTTCGCTCGGCCATGCCCATGTTCAAGGCCAACCAGCTTTGCCCCGAGGCTGTAGTCATCAAGCCCGACATGGCGAAGTATGTCGCCGTCAGCCGCCAGATCCGGGCCATCATGGAAACGCTTACGCCCCTGGTCGAGCCACTCTCCATCGACGAGGCTTTCCTCGACCTCTCCGGCACCCAGGCTTTGCACAAGGCGCCTGCCGCCGTGGTGCTCGCCCGCTTCGCCCGCGCTGTGGAGCGGGAGATCGGCGTCACCATCTCCGTCGGCCTGAGCCACAACAAATTCCTCGCCAAAATCGCCTCTGACCTGGATAAACCCCGCGGCTTCGCCGTCATCGGGGAGGCAGAGACCCTTCAGTTCCTCGCGCCCAAGCCCATCAGCATGATCTATGGCGTTGGCAAGGTCTTCGCCGAAACGCTCCGCAAGGACGGCCTTTTAACAATCGGGCAGCTTCAGGATGAACCAGCCGAAAACCTGATGCGCCGCTATGGCGAAACAGGCGCACGCCTTGCCCGCCTCGCCCGTGGCCAGGACAGCCGACGCATTTCACCAGACGGTGAAATGAAAACCGTATCATCGGAAACCACCTTCAACGCGGACATTGCCTCCCTTGAGGGCCTCTCCACCGAGCTGCTCAATGTTTCCGAGCGCCTTTCCGAGCGCCTCAAGGCCAAGAACCTCGTCGGTGACACCGTAACGCTTAAGCTCAAATCTGCCGGCTTCCGATTGCGCACACGCGCCCGGCACTTGATGATGCCCACCCAGCTCGCCAGTGTCATTTACGAAACCGGTCTGTCCCTGCTGCAACGTGAGGTAGATGGCACCGCTTTCCGGCTGATTGGAATCGGCGTTTCCGGTATTGATAAGGCAGACGGCACCGATCCCGCGGATCTGCTGGAGCCGGCAATCGCGCGCAAGGCAGCGGCCGAGCGGGCCATGGACAAGGTGCGCACCCGCTTTGGCCGCGAAGCGGTTATTCGGGGCAAGCTTTACGGGCGCAAGGCCAGCCGGGCACCGCTCGACATTGACGACGACCAAAAGAAGGCAAGACCAGATGACCAGCCCAATCGAAAAACTTCGTGAATATGGCTTTGAGCTGCCCGCACCCAAGGCACCCGTGGCCAGCTACGTTCCCGTTACTCGCACTGGCAATATCCTTTACGTTTCCGGGCAAATTTCTGCCAACGAGCAGGGCGTCGTCACCGGTCGCTTGGGCGACAACATGAATGTCGTCCAGGGCGGCAATGCTGCGGAATGGGCCGCCCTCAACGTTCTGAGCCAGATCGTGCACATGGGTGGGGTCCCGCTGGAAGAGATCAAGCGCATCCTAAAGGTCACCGTTTTGGTCGCCTCGACGCCTGATTTCACTGAGCAGCACCTTGTCGCCAATGGCTGCTCCAACCTCCTCGTCGGTGTTCTTGGCGACAAGGGCAAGCACGCCCGCGCTGCCTTTGGCGTAGCCGCCCTGCCCTTCGGGGCCGCCGTGGAGATCGAGGCTGTGGTTGAAGTCTGATCGCCAGATCAAGATCCGGCGAGCCCTGGAGAAAAAACCGTGACGGCTTGGACGAATACGCCCAAGCTTGCAGCAGGGACCACTCGGCCCCATATCAGCTAGATCGTCCTGAAGGTATCATTCCCGAGCTTGCCCGCCACCCCATACAAGGCCACCATCCACCCCTCGACGGCTAGCATCCCGGCCGCCGTATGGAACAGTCTCGTCCCTTCGACGGAAGGCGCGACGGATAACCCTTTCCTTGACCATGCCTTTTTCCTGGCTCTCGAGGAATCCCGCTGCGCCACGGGCCGTACGGGCTGGCAGCCCCAGCACATCCTGCTCAGCGACGACGCCGACCGGCCGCTGGGCCTGATGCCATTGTTCCTTAAATCTCACTCTATGGGCGAATACGTGTTCGACCATGGCTGGGCGAATGCTCTCGAGCGCGCCGGCGGCAGCTATTATCCCAAGCTGCAATGCTCTGTGCCGTTCACGCCCGCAACCGCGCCCAAGCTCCTGGTGCCGTCTGGTGATTCCGAGGTGAAAGCCGCCCTGCTTGCTGCAGCCCAGCAATTAGCAATCCAGCGCGGAGCTTCTTCCGTCCACGCCACGTTCGTGCCGGAGAGCGAAGCCGACGAGGCCGAAGCCGATGGCTGGCTCAAGCGCGTGGACACCCAATTCCACTGGCACAACCAAGGGTTTTCCAGCTTCGACGACTTCCTCGAAACCCTATCCTCCCGCAAGCGCAAGACCATCCGCCGCGAGCGCCGCGATGCCCTTGCCGATGGCCTGACAGTTCGCTGGCTCAGCGGCAGCGATCTCCAGGAACACCATTGGGACGCCTTCTACGAATTCTACGAAGACACAGGCGCCAGAAAATGGGGCCGTCCCTACCTCAACCGGGAGTTCTTCTCTCGCCTCAACGAAACTATGGCGAACCGCATTGTCCTGATGCTCGCCTATGACGGGCCGACCCCGATCGCCGGCGCCATCAACTTTGTGGGCAAGGACCGGATCTTCGGCCGCAATTGGGGCTGCACGCGCGAAGTGCCGTTCCTACATTTCGAGCTCTGCTACTACCAGGCGATAGATTACGCCATTGCGCACAAGCTGGCCGTTGTGGAAGCCGGCGCCCAGGGCGAACACAAGCTCGCGCGGGGCTACGCTCCCGCAACCACCCATTCCGTTCACTGGATCGCCCACCCAGGCCTACGCGAGGCCGTGGCCGACTTTCTGGAACACGAGCGCGCCTCGGTGGAGCACAGCCAGGAAGTACTTGATCAGTTCACGCCCTTCCGCAAAGGCGAGCGCACCGACAAGTAAGCGCGGCGACATCGCCACTTTCCCATCACGGTCAACGGGCTTATGAGAGGGCCCATGATTTGGGACATAATGATCTTCCTGGCGCAGACCACACTGGTCTTTGTTCTTTCCACCGCCCTGTTTGACGCATTGCACTGGACGCTGCACAAATGGGAAAAGTCGCGGTTTCGCGTGCTGCGAAAGCTCTCATCCTGGCATTGGGTGCACCATAAGTTCCTGGGGTTGGACATGCAGGTCAATCCAGCCTATGCCCGCGCCAATATCTGGTTCCACGTCCTGCCGGAATACGGAACCTCGATGCTTGGGACGCTCGCCTTCCTGCTGGTGTTTCCATGGCCGCCAATTGCTGCAGTGGCAGTCATCCGGACGGTAATGCTGGTGAAAACGCTGCAGGAAGAAGGCGTTGATTTCAACCACATGGCCATGGACCGCGTTGGAGGCCAGCAGGGTCTCCTTTGGGTCGACAACAACTACCATGCGATGCATCATGTTTATCCGCACAACTTTTTTTCATCCTTCGCCAATGTGTTCGACATGATTGCCGGAACATCCTGCCAGATCCGCGGCCGCCGCTTCCTTGTTACCGGCGCTAGCGGCGCCTTTGGTTCAGCCCTGGTGGCAAAACTCACCGCTCTGGGCGGCATCGTTGAGACCGCCAAGTCCGGGGTGGACTTTTCAGCCGGCAACTACGCGGCAATGGCGGAAAAGCTTGGACGCGCCGACGTGCTGGTGCTCTCCCACGGCGCGAAGTCGGAGGATTGCTGGAATGCTAACTTCGTCACCTTTCGCGACCTGACCAATTTATTCACCGAGATCGGGAAGACCCGCCTGACCCCTCCGGAAGTCTGGGCTGTTGGCTCCGAGGCGGAGTTCCACGGGGACATGGGGATGGCCGAGCTCCAAGATTACGCCGCTTCCAAGCGCGCCTTTGCTTACCAAGCACTGGATTACTATCAATCCAACGCCTTGATTTACCGGCACATTGTGCCCTCGTCCTTCACCTCCGCCATGGGCAAAGGCCCCATGAGCGCCCGCACGGCCGTGAACATTGCCATGTTCTTCATCCGCCGCGGCTTCCGCTATGTGCCTGTTACCCTGACCGGCCTCGCCCTGCTCAACTACTTCCGCTTCCGCTTCGGCCAGAAGCGCGCACCCGAAGCCCTCAAACCTGCGGAGTAACCAGATGACCTACGATCCGTCCAACATCTTCGCCAAGATCCTTGCGGGCGAAATCCCGTCTCACAAAGTCTTTGAAGACGACACCGCCCTGGTGATGATGGACATCTTCCCCCAATCGCGCGGACACACGTTGGTGATCCCCAAGGCGCCATCGCGCAATCTGCTCGACGCAGACCCCGCAGTACTTTCCGCCGTCATGCCCCTCGTGCAGCGCGTTGCCAAGGCGCTGATGCAGACCACGAAAGCCGATGGCATCAGGCTGGCGCAGTTCAACGAAGCCCCTGCCGGACAGACCGTGTTCCACCTGCACTTCCACCTCATCCCTGCCTATGAGGGCGTAGGAATGGGAGCACACGCCTCCGGCAGGGCGGACGATGCCGAACTGGCTCAACTGGCAAAAGAGATCGCTGGCAATCTCTAGAACGCCTAAAGCAGGTGATTAACCACCAGCCCGCCTTTAAGCGTAACGATGCGGTCTGCACGGCGTGCTAGATCATGGTTGTGCGTCGCAATCAGCGCGGCCGCACCCTCATTCTTGATCAGATTGGCCAGCGCGCCAAAAACGATCTCGCTGGTTTCGGGGTCGAGATTGCCCGTCGGCTCGTCAGCGAGAATGATCTTGGGGTGATTGGCTGCCGCCCGCGCAATGGCCACGCGCTGCTGTTCACCGCCCGATAGCTCGGCCGGACGGTGGCTCGAACGCGGAGCGATACCGAGCAGGTCCAGCAACTCCATGGAGCGCTTGTCGGCCTCCGCCTGTCCCTTGCCGGCAATCAGCTGCGGCATGGAGACATTCTCAAGCGCCGTAAACTCCGGCAGCAGATGGTGGAACTGATAAACATACCCCACGGTCGAGCGCCGCAACTGCGTCCGTCCGCGATCCCCGAGTTTGCTGGTCTTGATCCCGACGATCTCGACTTCGCCGCTCTGCGGGCTCTCCAGCAGGCCGGAAAGGTGCAGCAGGGTGGACTTGCCAGCACCCGAGGGCGCAACCAGCGCCACCAGCTCACCCGTATTCACAGTCAGGTTTGCCGCTTCCAGCACGCGAACAATCTTATCCCCCTGGCCATAGTGCCTGTGCACATTGGTCAGCACCAGATGCGGCTTACTCATAGCGAAGGGCCTCTACTGGATCGTACTGCGCAGCGCGCCATGCAGGATAAAGCGTAGCAAGAAAGCTCAGGCCCAGCGCCAGGCAAACTACCACCGCCACTTCAACCGGATCAGTTTTTGACGGCAACGAGGATAAGAAGAATACTTCTGGAGGGAAAATAGCGACCCCGAGCGTATTGGAGATGAAGGCTCGCAGCGGCTCCGCATTAGCCGCCACGATCAACCCGAGCCCCGTTCCCACCAGCGTGCCAATCACGCCGATAGTTGTCCCTGTGATGGAGAAGATCCGCATGATGGCGCCTTGTGAAGCGCCCATGGTGCGCAACACGGCGATATCGGAGCTCTTGTCCTTCACGAGCATGATCAGGCTGGAAATGATGTTGAACGCGGCCACGAGGATGATCATGGAGAGGATTGTGAACATCACGACCCGCTCCACTTGCAGCGCGGAGAAGAACGTTTCGTTGCGCTGCTGCCAGTCGGTGAGGATCAATGGCCGGATTGGCGATGCCTGTATGCGCTCCCGAATGGTCGCTGTGTCATCGGGGTTGTTGATGAAAATCTCCGCTGCGGTCGCCTCGTTGATGCGCTCATACGCAGCATCGATCTCCTCGTCGCTCGCCAGCGGATCAAGTTGCTCGAACCCGGGGCGCAACACCTCCGTGAACATCTTGAAATAATCCTGCGCGGGCTCGAGCGGCATGTACATGAAGTAGCTGTCGAACTCGACCATCCCCAAATTGAAGATAACGTTCACAGGATAGGACTTGATCTGCGGCGTTGTCCCGAATGGCGTCATCGCCCCATCAGGGTTGATGATCTGCACCTGGTCACCCAGCGACACACCCAGCGTCTGCGCTAGTCGGTACCCAATGGCAATTCCCCGGCTCTGATCCCAACCATCCCAGCCGCCCTGCTCGACAGCGCCATACAGCAGCTTGAGCCTCTGGAGATTCTCCTCGTTCATCCCCCGAACGGTAACGCCTGTAGAATTGCCCTTCCCCGAGGCAAGCACCTGGCCCTCGACGAAATAAACGGCAAAGTCCACCCCGGGAATGTTCTGGATCGTGGCGATCGTTTCTTCGTAGTCGGTGAACTTGCTTTCAATGGGATAGGCGGTGAAATGCCCATTGAGGCCTAGTATCTTGGTCAGTAACTCCGCCCGGAACCCGTTCATCACCGACATGACGACAATCAGTGTCGCGACGCCAATCGCCACCCCGACCATGGTCAGGCTGGCGATTACGGAGATAAACGCTTCCTTGCGCCGGGCGCGCAGATAGCGCCCCGCGACCATCCACTCAAAGCGCGAAAAGGGGCGAGTGCCCTTGTTCAGCAGCGGCGGCGCCGTATCGGTCAAATGTCGGTCTTTCTTTGCGGTTCGATAAGGCCCTTGAGGCGCGTCACGGCGTCGGCAATCGGCAGCGTCTCGCGCTCCCCGCTCTTGCGGTGCTTGATCTCTACCTCACCGGACTTGAGCCCACGCGGGCCCAGGATGATCTGGTATGGAATGCCAACCAGATCGGCAGTCGTGAACTTGGCCCCTGGCCCCTGATCGCGGTCATCATAGAGCATGTCGAGTCCGGCAGCCGTGAGTTCGCCATAGAGCTTGTCGCAAGCCGCGTCACACTCGGAATCGCCAGCCTTGAGGTTGATCAAGACGGCTTCGAACGGCGCCACGCTGACCGGCCAGATAATGCCCGCATCATCATGGCAAGCCTCGATGATGGCAGGAACCAGCCGGGTCAAACCGACGCCATAGGAACCCATATGCACAATGACCTCCTTGCCGTCCGGACCGGTGACGCTCGCCTTCATAGGCTCGGAGTACTTGGTGCCAAAGTAGAAAATGTGGCCGACCTCGATGCCGCGCGCTGAAACGCGGAATTCTTCTGGCACGGCGCTCTCGTACTCTGCCATGTCCACCATGTCTTCCGTCGCAGCGTAAAGCGATGTCCAGTCATTGAAGATCGGCTTGAGATCGCCACGGAAGTCGGTGTCAGGCCCCGGAATGGGCTTGTCCAGAAGGCGCTTGTCGCAGAACACGGCGCTTTCGCCAGTTTCCGCCAGCACGATCCATTCATGGCTGAGATCACCACCGATTGGCCCCGTATCAGCACGCATCGGTATGGCGGTCAGTCCCATCCGGGCATAGGTGCGCATATAAGCTACGAACATGCGCTCATAGGCCTTAACAGCATCTTCCTTGGTCAGGTCGAAGGAATAAGCATCCTTCATCAGGAACTCGCGGCTGCGCATGGTCCCGAACCGCGGCCGCACCTCGTCACGAAACTTCCATTGAATGTGGTAGAGGTTGAGAGGTAAATCTTTGTAGGACTTTACAAAGCTGCGGAAGATGTCGGTGATCATCTCCTCATTGGTCGGCCCGTAAAGGAACTCGCGCTCATGGCGATCCTCGATGCGGAGCATCTCCTTGCCATAGGCTTCGTAGCGCCCCGATTCACGCCAAAGGTCAGCCGACTGGATGGTCGGCATGAGCAACTCGATCGCACCGGAGCGGTTCTGCTCCTCCTCGATGATCCGCTGTACCTTCATCAGAACCTTGTAGCCCAGCGGCAACCAGGAATAGAGCCCCGAAGCCTGCTGGCGGATCATGCCGGCGCGCAGCATCAGCCGATGCGAAACAATTTCCGCTTCCTTCGGAACGTCGCGTAACACTGGTAGAAAATACCGGGACAGGCGCATGGGAACTCCCGAAAGAAACAATCGACTCAAGCTTTTTCGTGGCGCTCACTCAAACCCTGTTAGACCCTCCGATGCAAGCATGGAAGGCATGCAGAATCTGCGTGACAGCCCGGTGACAACTTGTTAGGGTCTAGATCAATAAAGCTAAGGCGGTCCAAACCGCCGACGTCGACAACGTCTAGGGAGGAGCGTTGGCAGCGCGCTTCAGTAGCGCACTTAAGACCAGCGTATTGTCGAACAACTAATTCAGCGGGGCCTAGCGCCCCGCTTTTTTATTGTCACGCTCGGATATCCCACAATTTTACAGCCTGCTTGCTCCAGAACTGTTCCGGCTTGGGCGAAACAACCAAGAACGGCGGCGATACGCTCAACGGCCGCTCTAAAGCGAAAGCTCTAAGGATCTTCAGCTGCGCTGGAGCTTGCGCACATCCCCTTTGAACAGCAGCAAGCCGCTTACCGGTTCCAGTAGCGGTAGAGAGTCTCGTTGCTCAGGCCCCAAAACAGCAGCGCCGTTAGGATCGCCGCCACAGCGGTTGCCGCAAGCATCCTTCGGATCAAGGCGGGTGTAACCGGGGCAGCAGGTTCGGTCCCGGTCACAATATCACCCGCCTCATGCTGGCTGCGTGTACCGATCGGCAGCACAGCCACGAAGCTGATCCACCACACAACGAGGAAGACTGCAACAATTGAAACGACTGGCATTTCTGCCTCCCCTGTCCGAACTACCGCATTAGTATCGGCCTTTTGACGAGAACTACACCCTGTGCACGAACACGGAAACGTTTGGCTTCCGGCCCCAATAGGCGTTCACCTCGTTCCGGATGGCCTTGAACAAGGCCGAGTTCAAGACCTCGGTGTCGCTGCGGCGCTTTGGCGGCATGGACTTGAGGACGCTTGCGACTGTGTCCTCAACAAGATCGTTCAGCGACTCGTCTTCCGTCTCTGGAAGACCTTCGATCACCAGATCTGGACCCGAAACGATATGCCCATTGTTGTTTACGCAGAGGCTGACCACCACATGTCCCCCAAAGGAAAGGCGGCGGCGCCCTTTGACGCCTGACTCCTCAGGCGTGCAAAGCACAAGACCATCCAGGTAAAGCTCGCCGGTGCGGACCTCGCCCGGAAACGCCATGGGCTCGGGGAAAAGCCGAACCATGTCTCCGTTGCGCGCCTCGCAGACATTGGGAATGCCCGCCTCACGCCCGAGCTTGGCATGCGCCTCCAGATGCACGGCCTCACCGTGTACCGGCACCAGCACCTCCGGCTTTACCCACTCGTACAGCCGGCGCAGCTCCCCGCGGCGCGGATGGCCCGTTACGTGGACGAGCCCATCATTGGCGGTGACAACCTCCACGCCCTTGTCGATGAGCATGTTTTGGATGTCGATGACTTCACGCTCGTTGCCAGGAATCGCCCAGGACGAGAAAATCATCCGGTCGCCTGCATTGAGATCAATCACCGGGTGCTCACCACGGGCAATGCGTGCTATCGCGGCGCGCGCCTCACCTTGGCTCCCGGTACAGATCAGCACGATCTTGTTGCGCGCCAGCGTCTTGTAGGCATCCTGGTCCAGCAAAGGCGGGAGCCCTTCGAGCATCCCCAGTTCCTTGGCTATACCCATGATGCGGTGCAGCGAGCGGCCAGACATAACCACCTGCCGGCCAGCCTTTTCGGCCGCCCGAACAATCGACACCACACGGCCTACATTCGAAGCAAAGGTGGTAACGGCCACACGGTTTGGCGCATCGGCGATCAGGGCAGCGAGGTTCTCGCCCACTTCCGCCTCGCTCGGGCTTTCGCCCTCTTTTACGGCATTAGTGGAGTCACAAACCAGGGCAAGCGGCGTCGAGCGATCCTCCCCGATCTGCTGCAAGCGCGTGACATCGGTGGGCGCATTTAGGACCGGAGTGGGATCGAGCTTCCAGTCACCGGTATGTAGCACCCGACCAATCGGCGTGCTGATCAGCAGGGCGTTAGACTCCGGGATGGAGTGCGCCACATTGATGGCTTCCAGCGTAAACGGCCCGATCTCGAACGGCTTGCCGGGTTGCATGATGGTGACGTCGACGTTTTCGACAATGCCATCCCCTGCCCGCTTCGCTGCCAGCATCGCCGCTGTAAAAGATGTGCAGTAAACGGGCTTCTCAAAGCCCGGCCAGAGGTCGAGAACCGCACCATAATGGTCTTCGTGGCTATGGGTCAGAATGAGAGCGAGAACGTCATCGGCCCGCTCCTCCAGGAACTCCGGGTTGGCCATGATGAGCTCGATGCCTGGCAGGTCGGGCCCGCCGAAGGTGACGCCGCAGTCAACCACAATCCATTTGCGCGAGCGCTCCGGGCCAAACCCGTAGGCGCCCATGTTCATACCGATTTCGCCCACCCCGCCGAGGGGTACGAATACGAGTTCATCCCTTTGGTTTTGAGCCATGGGTTTGTCTCTCCTTGTCGAGCGCAGCGCCGGAACGATCATTGGTCGCCGGTCGCCTGCGCAAAGTGATGGTCAGCTCCGGGCGCTGGCCGTTGCCCCAAAATGCACATCGCCTGCAGTAATGGCGACGAGACGGTCGTCCTCGGAACGCACAATGAGGCGCCCTGCACCGTCGATAGTTTCAAATACGCCGCGCAGCACATCGCCGTTCTGGTTCACCGCGACTGGCGATCCAATTCCCGCGGCGGCGCGCCGCCACTGGTCAAGCACCGCCGCTACACCGCGGCTGTCGTCCCATAGGGAAAACGCATCAACCCAGGCTTCGCTCAGGGCGAGAAACACATCCTCCGCCGTACGGCTCACCCCGAGATTGGCGAGGCTGGTAGCCGGATAAGGCAGCCCTACTGGAGCCGAAACCACATTGACGCCAATGCCGATAGCAATTGCATGCCGTCCATCAGGAGACTTGCTCGCCTCCAGCAGAATACCGGCAAGCTTGCCCCCATCGGCTAGCACATCATTGGGCCACTTGAGAGCGATACGGGAGCTGCTACCCAGCGAGTCGGCCCCGTCGAGTCCGATCTTTATCAAACCTTCAGGCAATATTTCCGCTAGTGCCGATTTCAGCGCGACACCAGCGACGAACCCCAGCGTTGCTGAATGGCTGGGATCGACATCCGGAACTATGAGCAGGGTGGCCGCAAGATTGCCATGGGGGTTGACCCATTGCCGGCCTCGTCGTCCCCTGCCCGCCGTTTGCTCCCGGGCGGCAAACCATATCCCACCCGGGTCACCAGCAGCGGCAGCCGCTATCGCCTCGCTATTGGTCGAACCGATACTGTCAAAGCCGCGCAGCCGGTATCCGGCCGCACGCGCCTTTGGTCCGAGCGAGAACTCCTTCACCTAGAACAGGCTTCCAGCGGCTATATGCGCAAGACCTGCAAGCGGTCCGCCAACCGTGAAGAAGTAGGTAACGATGAAGAAGCCTGTCACAGCCATGATGATCGTCAACTCGGCAGGGACTGCCTGGAACCGATGCACCGGCTCATCGAAATACATGACCTTGACGACACGCAGGTAGTAGAAGGCGCTCACAGCCGAAGCCAGTACACCGATGACGGCAAGCAGGTATAGCTGTGCATCAATGGCTGCAAGGAATGCGTGCCACTTGGCAAAGAACCCTGCCAGCGGCGGCATGCCGATTAGTGAGAACATAAGCACAGCCATGATCGCAGCAGCAAACGGGCGGGCCTGTGCTGCGCCAGCGAGTTCATCAACCGTTTCCACGTAGCCGCCTTCCGTACGGAACGACAGCAAGCATGCAAACAGCCCCACCGTCATGGCTACATAGATCGCCATGTAGATTGCTACGCCTTCAACTCCCACCTGCGTTCCTGCCGATAGACCCACAAGGGCAAAGCCGACGTGACCAATGGAGGAATAGGCGATCAGGCGCTTGATAGAGCGCTGGCCAATGGCCGCAAAAGCCGCAAGGACCATGGAGGCGATCGAAAGGAAAATAACGATCTGCTGCCAATCGCCGGTGATGCCCTGAAACGTGTCCATCACGAGCCGAACAAACATCGACATGGCCGCCACCTTTGGCGCCGCCGCAAAGAATGCGGTGACCGGTGTCGGCGCGCCCTCATAAACGTCGGGCGTCCACATGTGGAAAGGCACAGCCGACACTTTGAACGCAACCCCGGCCAGCAGGAACACCACACCAAAGATGAGGCCGATCGAGCGGCCTTCCGAAGCAATGGCGACCACGATCTCCTGCAGATTCGTATGGCCGGTGAAGCCATATACGAGCGAGGCCCCATAGATCAGCATGCCGGAGCTGAGCGCACCCAGAACGAAATACTTCAACCCGGCTTCAGTAGCCCGTGCATCATCGCGCTTGATGGCAGCCATGACATAGAACGCCAAGGACTGCAGCTCAAGGCTCACATAAAGGCTCATCATGTCATTGGCAGAGACCAATGCCATCATGCCCAGCGTCGCGAGCAGAGCCAGAATGGAATATTCGAATTTGTGCGTGCCGTTCTCTTCCGCGCTCGGAATGGCAAGCACTAGCGTCAAGGCCGCGCCGCCGACCACCAGCACCTTCATGAAACGGGCGAAGCTGTCGGCAATATAGACACCGTTGAACAACACGCCCTCGGCTGGAGCAAACAGGATCAGCGCGCCAACGATGGCAAGCAATAGCACTGCCCCGTAGGATACCAGCAGCGAGCGTTCCTTGTTGACGAAAACTCCAACCAGCAGCAGCACCACGGTGCCAATTGCAAGCAGCATCTCTGGATACGCGGGAGCAAGGCTCGCGAAATCTACAACGTCTGAGTTCACGGGACTCTCCTAGTGGGAAGCTGCCGGAGCAGCCGCCTCTGTAGCGGCATGCTCTTCAGCTGGTGAAGGCGCGACTTCGCCCAGCTGCGGATTGAGCGCGGTCTGATCTCGGCCGATCGATGAAGAATAGTGCGCAACCAAATTGTCGACGGCCGCAGCACTGGTGTCCAGAATCGGCGATGGATAGAACCCGAACACGATGGTCAACACGATCAACGGGTAAAGGATCACCTTCTCGCGCAAGCTAAGATCAAGTATGCCGCGCAGGCTTTCCTTGCTCAACGCGCCCCAGACAACGCGCCGATAAAGCCAGAGCGCATAGCAGGCCGACAGAATAAGACCGAAGGCTGCGCCAAAGGCCACCCAGGTGTTGACCTGGAACACGCCCATGATGGTCAGGAATTCACCCACGAAACCAGAAGTGCCGGGCAAACCGACATTGGCCATGGTGAAAATCAGGAACGCGAAGGCATAGTTGGGCATGCGCTCCACGAGCCCGCCATAGGCGTCAATGTCCCGCGTGTGCATGCGGTCATAGATGACACCGACGCATAGGAACAAGGCACCCGAAACGATGCCGTGCGAGATCATCTGGAACACGCCGCCCTGAATGCCCAAGGCATTGCCGGCGAAGATGCCCATGGTCACAAAGCCCATATGCGCCACCGACGAATAGGCAATCAGCTTCTTGATATCGGTCTGCACCAGCGCAACTAGCGAGGTGACGATAATAGCCGCTACCGAAAGGAAGAAGATGATGTTCGCAAACTGCGCCGACGCATCGGGAAACATGGGAAGGCTGAAGCGCAGGAAGCCATAGCCGCCAAGCTTGAGCAGGATGGCAGCCAGGATCACCGAGCCCGCCGTCGGAGCCTGCACGTGAGCTTCGGGCAGCCAGCGGTGCAATGGCCACATCGGCATCTTGACGGCAAACGACAGGAAGAACGCCCACCATAGCCATGGTTGCCAGGACAGCGGAAACTCATGGGTCATCAGTCTGGCGATATCGGTCGTGCCGCTGTTCCAATACATGGCCATGATGGCCAGCAGCATCAGAACGGAGCCTGCAAAAGTATAGAAGAAGAACTTGTAGCTGGCCTGAATACGCGCCGAGCCGCCCCAGATACCGATGATTAGGAACATCGGCAGCAAGGTACCTTCAAAGAACACGTAGAACATCGCTAGGTCGAGCGTGGTGAACACACCGATCATCAGCGTTTCGAGCAGGAGGAATACAACCATGTACTCCTTGACCCGTGTTGCAACCGACTCCCAGCTTGCAAGGATGCAGAACGGCATCAACAAGGCGGAAAGTACCACGAACAGCACCGAGATACCGTCCACACCGACGCGGTAGCCGATGGTGTCGCCGATCCAGGCATTGTTCACGACAAACTGGAAACCTGGGTTGGACGGATCGAAAGCCGCCCACATCCACAAGGACAGGACAAGCGTAATGAGGCTGACCGCGAAAGCCGTCCAGCGGATTGCACCGAGTGACTCACGAGGGGTGACCAGGATCGCAATGGCCCCAAGCAGCGGCAGCCATGTCAGGATCGTCAGGATCGTATTGTCGAAGGTCATTTAGATCAGTCCCCCGGCCGCAATGGCCCAGGTCAGCAATGCCGCAATGCCGATCAGCATGGCGAACGCGTAATGGTAGAGGTAGCCGGACTGAAGCCTCACAACCCAGGACGTCACATTCTGCACGCGGCGCCCAAGACCCTCGGTCAGCTTCTCGTTGATCAGCCAATCATCGAAGCCACGCCAAAAGGCTCGCCCAACCCAAACAGAAGGCCTGACGAAAATCCGGTCATAGAGCTCGTCGAAATACCACTTGTTGAGCAGGAATTGGTACAATCCTGGGTTCTGCGCCGCAATCCGACCAGGAACTGCCGGTTCCTTGATGTACATGAACCAGGCTGTAACAAAGCCGATGATCATTGCGATCGTCGCGCTCCACTTCACCCAAAGCGGTACATGATGCGCGCCTTCGATGATCTCGTGGTCGACATAGATCGAACCGGCGAAGAAATGTTCCACATGTTCAAGGCTTTCAAAGAACATACCGTAGAACACCGCGCCAGCAAGCACAGCACCGACCGCAAGCACATAGAGCGGCACCAGCATGACGTTTGGTGATTCATGCGCGTTGTCGTAGGCCGAGCCGTGATGATCATGATGAGCATGATCGTCAGCATTGCTGTCGTCGATCGGCTCGTGGTGCGTCTCGGCTGCGGCATGTGCCACATCCGGATGCGCCGTATGGGCGTGCTGGGCGTCTCGCGGCGATCCGTGGAAGGTCAGGTGGATAAGGCGCCAGGAGTAGAAGCTAGTGAGCACCGCGGCAAACACAAGCAGCCAGAACGCAAGGCTGCCGACATTGCCTCCGTAGGCATAAGCGGCTTCAATGATGGAGTCCTTGGAGAAGAATCCGGCAAAGCCAAGGAACGTCCCGGGAATGCCCACACCGGTCAGCGCCAGCGTGCCGATCAGCATCATGACGTAGGTGATGGGTATCTTCTTGGACAACCCACCCATGTTGCGCATGTCCTGCTCATGATGCATCGCGTGGATCACCGAGCCGGCGCCTAGGAACAGCAACGCCTTGAAGAACGCGTGCGTGAAAAGGTGGAACACACCAGCAGAGTACGCACCCGTGCCCAACGCCACGAACATGTAGCCCAGCTGCGAGCAGGTGGAATACGCGATCACGCGCTTGATATCGTTTTGCACGAGCCCAATCGTCGCCGCAAAGAACGCCGTGATCGCGCCGATAACAATGACCACCGTCAGAGCCGTTGGCGAGGTCTCGAACATCGGCGACAAACGGGCGACCATGAATACGCCTGCGGTCACCATCGTCGCCGCATGGATCAGCGCCGACACTGGCGTCGGCCCTTCCATGGCGTCGGGCAGCCAGGTGTGAAGCAGGAATTGCGCCGATTTGCCCATGGCGCCCATGAACAGGAGCAGACAGATCACGGTAAGGGCATGCAGATCCCAGCCGAGGAAGCGCATAGTGAAGTTCGTCACCGCCGGCAAATTGCTGAAGGCAGTGTCGAAATCAATGGTACCAAGCAGCATGAAGCTGCCGAAGATGCCCAGGGCAAACCCGAAGTCACCGACGCGGTTGACAACGAATGCCTTCATGGCAGCCGCATTGGCGGAGGGACGAGTGTACCAGAAACCGATCAGCAGGTACGACGCCAGCCCCACGCCTTCCCAGCCGAAGAACATCTGCAGGAAGTTGTCCGCCGTCACCAGCATCAGCATGGCGAACGTGAACAGCGACAGGTACGCAAAAAAACGGCTGCGATGCGGGTCCTCGGCCATATAGCCGATGGAGTAAAGGTGCACGAGGCTGGACACGGTGTTGACCACCACCAGCATGATCGCCGTCAACGTATCGACGCGCAGGACCCAGCGGACATCCATGTCACCGACCTGGATCCAGCGCATGACCTCGACCTTGACCGCGGCTGCATGGCCCGCGCCAGCTTCCGCGCCCATGAGGCCGCCACCAAAGGCAACCGGAAGAAACACAATCCAGCTCAGCACGGCCGAGATGATCAACAGGCCAGTCGTAATGTACTCGCTTGGACGATGTCCAATCGTGCGGCCCAGCAGGCCCGCTATCAATGCGCCAATAAGGGGCAGGAAAACAATCGCTTGAATCATAGCGGTGGTTCTTAGCCCTTCATCATGTTGGCGTCTTCAACCGCGATCGTGCCGCGGTTGCGGAAGAAGATGACCAGCACTGCCAGCCCGATCGCCGCCTCGGCAGCGGCAACTGTCAAGATAAACAGTGCAAACACCTGCCCCTGCAGATCATTGAGCTCGGCAGAAAAGGCCACCAGATTGAGGTTGACCCCTAAGAGGATCAGTTCCACCGACATCAGGATGACGATGATGTTCTTGCGGTTGAGAAAAATGCCGAACACGCCAAGCGTGAACAAGATTGCGGCTACGGTCAGGTAGTGACCGAGCCCGATACCCAAGCCCATATTTGCCTCCTACAGCCCTTGACCGCTTTTGACTTTAACCACTTCCATGGTTTCGGACGGACGCCGTGCCACCTGCTTGACCGCATCCTGCCGCTTGACATTGGGCCTGTGCCGCAAGGTCAGAACAATTGCGCCAATCATGGCAACAAGCAAAACCGCGCCGGCACCCTGGAACAGGAACACGTAGCGAGTGTACAGCACCATGCCCAAAGCACGGGTGTTATCCATGCCCCCGCTGATCGGCAGAGCTGACGAACCAGCTACCTCGGGCGAAACGACGAAACTACCGGCGACCAGCAGCAGTTCGAGCAAGAGCACGATTCCCACGACAACGCCAATGGGCGCATACTGCAACATGCCCGAGCGGAGGGATGCGAAGTCGACGTCCAGCATCATCACCACGAACAGGAACAGGACGGCAACCGCACCCACGTAAACCACGATCAGGATCAGAGCCAAGAACTCTGCTCCGGCCAGCATGAACAAGCCGGCGGCGTTGAAGAATACGAGGATCAGAAACATCACGGCGTGGACCGGATTGCGCGAAGCAACCACCATTACCGCCGAGGCGATGGCCACAGCCGAAAACACGTAGAAGAAGAACAGCGGAAGGGTCATGCTCTTTCCTCTTAGCGGTATGGTGCATCGGCGGACAGATTGGCAGCGATTTCCCGCTCCCACCGATCGCCATTCGCTAAGAGCTTCTCTTTGGAGAAATAGAGCTCTTCACGGGTTTCTGTCGCGAACTCAAAGTTCGGCCCTTCCACGATCGCATCGACCGGGCAGGCTTCCTGGCAGAAGCCACAGTAGATGCACTTCACCATGTCGAGGTCATAACGCACAGTACGGCGCGTACCGTCATTCTGGCGCGGACCGGCCTCAATGGTGATCGCCTGGGCCGGGCACACAGCTTCGCAAAGCTTACAGGCGATGCACCGCTCTTCCCCGTTGGGATAGCGGCGCAAGGCGTGTTCGCCACGGAAGCGCGGGCTGACCTGTCCCTTTTCGAACGGATAGTTGATGGTCGGCTTGGGCGCAAAGAAGTACTTCATGGTCAACCAGAAGGACTTCGCAAATTCACGCATGATCAGCGTGTTGACGAGTTGGGAAGCGCGCATCAGGCGGTTCCTCCGTGCCAGCCCCAGCCCGTAAGCTGGAGAACGAATGCTACAATGATGACGCAGATCAGCGAGAGCGGCAGGAACACCTTCCAGCCAATGCGCATGAGTTGGTCATAGCGGTACCGAGGGACGATCGCCTTAGCCATAGCGATCATGAAGAACACCATGCTGAGCTTGAGGAAGAACCAGATGAACCCCGGTATCCAGGTAAACGGCGGCAGATCGATTGGCGCTGTCCAGCCACCCAGGAACAGGATGGTTGCCATCGCACACATCAAGAGGATCGAAATATATTCGCCCAGCATGAACAGCATGTATGGGGTCGAGGAATATTCCGTCATGAACCCGGCAACGAGCTCGGATTCGCCTTCCACCAGATCGAATGGCGGCCGGTTCGTTTCGGCAAGGGCCGAGATATAGAACACCACGAACATCGGGAACAGCGGCAGCCAGAACCAGTTCAGGAACGTCAGTTGCGGCAGGCCGATCATGTGGGCCAAGCCCATTTCGTACTGCGCACGGATGATGTCGTTCAGGTTCAGCGAACCCACGCACAGCAGCACCGTAATGATCACAAGGCCGATGGACACCTCATAGGACACCATCTGCGCGGCCGAACGGAGCGAACCCAGAAACGGGTACTTCGAGTTCGAAGCCCAGCCACCGATAATCACGCCGTAGACGCCAAGCGAGGAAAGACCCAAGATGTAGAGAATGCCCACGTTGAGGTCAGCCATGGCCCAGCCATCATTGACCGGCACCACGGCCCAACCGCCAAGTGCAAGCGTTGCGGTAATCAAGGGGGCCAGGATGAACAGCACCTTGTCCGCGCCAGCCGGAATAACAGCTTCCTTGAGGGCAAACTTGAGCAGGTCTGCAAAGCTCTGCAGCAGGCCAAAGGGCCCGACCACGTTGGGGCCGCGCCGGATCTGCACGGCTGCCCAGATCTTGCGGTCGGCCAAGAGGATGAACGCCGTGAAGATCAGCAGCGCTACTAGCAACAGCAACGCCTTGTAGATGAACCCAACCTGCACGCCCAATCCAAGGATTGGAATGCCCAGCAGGTAATCAAGCGCGGAGTTGATAAAATCCATAGTGCTTTCCTACTCCGCTGCCTGCCTGAGGCCCGCGGCGGTCGCTGCGCACTCGCCCATGACGGCGGAGGCACGCGCGATTGGATTGGTGAGATAGAACTCGGAAATGGGCGAGACGAACTGCCTGCTGGCAAACTTCACCTTCCCCTTCGCGAGCTTGGTAATATCGTCAACCGCGCCAAATGCAATGCTGTCGATGCGAGCCAGATGTGGATGTTCCGCGTAAATCGCCGCGCGCAACTGGCTCAGCGAGTTAAACGGAAGCGGCACGCCGACAACCGCGGACAAGGCACGGATGATGGCCCAGTCTTCCTTTGCGTCGCCAGGCGGGAAGATGGCTCGCGTGGTCATCTGAACCCGGCCTTCCGTATTGACGTAGGTCGCGCTCTTTTCCGTATATGTCGCGGCTGGCAGGATGATGTCGGCGCGATGAGCGCCGTTGTCGCCATGCGTGCCAATATAAACAACCAGCGTATTGCTGAGCTGCGACAGATCATACTCGTCAGCGCCCAGCAGGAACAAAACGTCCACGGCACCAGAGAGCATGGCAGCCGTGTCGGCGCCCGTCACGGCGGGGATGAACCCGACGTCGAGTGCTCCAACGCGCGCTGCTGCATTATGCAGTACGGCAAAGCCGTTCCAACCTTCGGCCAGCTCGGCATTGCTCGTCGCCAGCTTGGCGGCGGCCGCCAGCACGTCAGCCGAGGCAGCGCCTTCACCAACGATCACCAGCGGCTTCTTGGCACGCGCCCAGAGCTCGGCAAAGCTACCCTTGCCGGCCACAAGATCGGCCAGGCTGTCGGTGCCGTTGCCCAGGTGCTGCACAGCATAAGTGAGGTCGGCATTTTCACCGATCAGGCCGATCGGCAGGCCAGTTGCACGCCATACCTTGCGGATACGGGCGTTGACCAGGGAGGCTTCGATGCGCGGATTGGTCCCGATCAACAAAATGGCGTCGGCTTCTTCAATGCCAGCGATCGTCGGATTGAACAGGTAAGACGCGCGTCCATTGGCGGCCGAAAGAACGGAACCAACCGGACGGGAGTCGACATTGCCAGACCCGATGGAGGCCAGGAACTTGTTCAGCGCGAACATTTCCTCGACGCCTGCCAGATCACCCGCGATGGCACCAACACGGTTGCCAGCTTTAGCAATTGCGCGAGCCACAGCCACAAAGGCATCGTCCCATGTGGTCGCGCTCAGCTTGCCGTTCCGGCGAACATAGGGGCGATCAAGACGCTGGTTCTTGAGGCCATCCCAAACAAAGCGGGTCTTGTCCGAAATCCATTCTTCGTTGATGGCTTCGTTGATCCGGGGCAGGATGCGCATGACCTCGCGGCCACGGCTATCCACCCTAATGGCAGAGCCAACCGCATCCATGACGTCGATCGATTCGGTCTTGGTCAGCTCCCACGGCCGTGCAGCAAAGGCATAGGGCTTGCTGGTCAGCGCGCCAACTGGGCAGAGATCGATAACATTGCCCTGGAGCTCACTGCTTAGTGCCTTTTCCAGATAGGTCGTGATCTCCGCGTCTTCGCCGCGACCGAGAAGACCCATCTCCGAAACGCCTGCCACTTCGGTCGTGAAGCGAACGCAACGCGTGCAGTGGATGCACCGGTTCATCGAGGTCTTGACCAGTGGGCCGATGTACTTGTCCTCAACGGCACGCTTGTTTTCGGCAAAGCGGTTCTTGTCCACGCCATAAGCCATGGCCTGGTCCTGCAAATCGCACTCGCCGCCCTGATCGCAGATCGGGCAATCCAGCGGATGATTGATCAGCAGAAACTCCATCACGCCTTCACGGGCCTTCTTGACCATGGGCGTGTTGGTGAACATTTCCGGCGGCTCGCCATTGGGGCCAGGCCGCAGATCCTTGACCGACATGGCGCAGGACGCCTGTGGCTTGGGCGGGCCGCCTTTGACCTCAACCAGGCACATGCGGCAATTGCCGGCAACAGAGAGGCGCTCATGGTAGCAGAAGCGCGGAATCTCGGCTCCTGCAGCCTCGGCTGCCTGCATCAGAGTGTAATAGTCTGGAACTTCGACGAGCTGGCCGTCGACCTTGATATTTGCCATCAGCCCTACTCCGCCGCAATCGACGGAACGGCGCCGTCGGATGTGGACGAATATGTGTATTGATCGATCCGCGCCTCGATCACGTGGCGGAAGTTGCGGATCAGGCCCTGGATGGGCCAGGCGGCAGCGTCGCCAAGCGCACAGATCGTGTGCCCTTCGACCTGCTTGGTTACTTCGAACAGCATGTCGATTTCGCGCTTCTGCGCGCGGCCTTCGACCATGCGTTCCATTACGCGCATCATCCAGCCAGTGCCCTCACGGCACGGCGTGCACTGGCCGCAGCTTTCATGCTTGTAGAACGCGGACAGGCGCCAGATTGCCTTGATGATGTCGGTCGACTTGTCCATGACAATGATCGCCGCCGTACCCATCGAGGAACCCACTTCGCGCAGACCATCGAAGTCGACGATTGCGTTTTGGATTTTCTCGCCGGGAACGCAGGGCACCGAAGCGCCGCCTGGGATAACGGCCAACAGATTGTCCCAACCGCCGCGAACGCCACCACAGTGCTTTTCGATGATGTCCTTGAAGCTCTCGCCCATGGCTTCTTCGAATGTCGCCGGATTGTTCACATGGCCCGACACACACATCAACTTGGTGCCAGTGTTGTTCGGCCGGCCGATGGAAGCGAACCACGCGCCCGAACGACGCAGGATTTCTGGCACAACGGCAATGGACTCGACATTGTTTACGGTTGTGGGATTGCCATAAACGCCCATGCCAGCTGGGAACGGCGGCTTGAGGCGCGGCTGGCCCTTCTTGCCTTCCAGCGACTCCATGAGAGCGGTTTCTTCACCGCAGACATAAGCGCCAGCGCCATGGTGGACGATGATGTCCAAATCCCAGCCGTGAACATTGTCCTTGCCGATCAGCTTGGCCTCATAAGCCTCCTTAACGGCATGCTCGAGGTGCTGGCGTTCACGGATGAACTCACCGCGCACATAGATGAACGCCAGGTGCGCATCCATGGCGCGGGCGGCCAAGAGACAGCCTTCCACGAGGTGATGCGGATCATGCCGCAGTATCTCGCGGTCCTTGCACGTGCCGGGTTCGGATTCGTCAGCATTGACCAGTAGGTAATGCGGACGGCCATCGCTCACCTTGGGCATGAACGTCCATTTGAGCGCGGTCGGGAACCCTGCCCCGCCGCGGCCACGCAGGCCCGAAGCCTTGACTTCGTTGGTGATCCAGTCACGGCCCGAGTCAATGAATTCCTTGGTGCCGGCCCAAGCGCCGCGTTGCCGCGCGCCAGCCAGCGTCCAATCATGACGGCCATAAAGATTGGTGAAAATGCGGTCTTTATCAGCGAGCACTTCTCACACTCCTAACGCGACTTCTTGCCGAAGACGCGGATGTATTCTGCCTCGCCACCACGGGCGAGCACTTCAGCCTGAGCCAACCAATTGTCGCGAGCGGCGCGACCCTTGATGCCTAGAGCGTCCTCGACCTTGGCGATATCCTCGCTGGTCAAAGCTGCAATTTGGCTCCACCGGGTAATGCCGATCTCGTTGAGCCGGCGCTCCAGGACAGGTCCAATGCCGGTAATCAACTTTAGATTGTCGGCGGGGCCCTCGGGGGCCGTAAACGAGCCTATAGCCCCGCCCCGCTCAGCAATCGGGTTGACTTCCTTGGGATTGGCCAGCTCGACCCCGGCCTTCTCGGAGGTCTCCGTTCCCGCAGGCGCAGCGCCCTCGGCAGCTGGCTTGTCCGTCTGCTTGCCAACGGCATCGCCGCCATCGAGCTTGCTTGCCGGCGACTCAGAACCGGTCGCACCCTCGCGCATAGCATTGTTGGGCGTGCCGTCGGCTTTGGACTCGACGCGAGCCTCTTCGCGCTCCTGCTCCGCCTTGGCCACGGACACCTTGGCTTCTGGTGGCGTCCCCTTGATGGCGGGAGCGGATTCAGGAGTGATGTCCCCGGGCTTTGCCGCTCTGGTAGCAGGCTGCGGCGGATTGCCGGCTGGTGCGGCCGCGGCAGCAGGCGCTTCCGGCGGCGCCGGGGGAACAAATTTCTCACGTGTGGCTGTGGGCGTTTCCAACAGGGTTGTCGGGCCAGATGCCGCTGCCGAAGCAATGCGTTCGATCTGCGGACCCGGCTTTACGCTGGCGCCATTCCCCGCCTGGAAAGCGTCAAGGATCTCTTCGAAACGCGCAGGGCTCAGGTCTTCATAGGTGTCGTGGAAGATTGCAACCATTGGCGCGTTGACGCAGGCACCCAGGCACTCCACCTCTTCCCAGCTCATCGTCCCGTCGGCATTGAGATGATGCGGGCTGTGGTGGATCTTGGACTTGCAAATATCGATCAGATCTTCCGCACCGCGAAGCATGCACGGCGTTGTCCCGCAAACCTGAACATGAGCACGCGTGCCAACGGGCTGCAGCTGGAACTGCGTATAGAAGGTGGCGACTTCCAGAACGCGGATATAGGCCATGCCAAGCATGTCGGCGATCGTTTCGATCGTGGCGCGGCTGATCCAGCCGTCCTGATCCTGCGCGCGCATCAGCAGGGGAATCACAGCGGATTGCTGGCGGCCGGCCGGATAAAGCCCGATCGTCCACTCTGCCCATTTAGCATTGTCAGCATTAAAGGCGAAACTTGCCGGTTGGACCGACTCATCCGCAAGGCGACGCGCGACCATTAGCGATCAACCTCTCCGAAAACGATATCAAGCGAGCCCAGGATCGCCGCAACGTCAGCCAGCATGTGCCCACGGCACAGGAAATCCATGGCAGACAAATGCGCAAACCCAGGCGGGCGGATCTTGCAGCGATAAGGACGGTTGGTACCGTCGCTCACCAGGTAGACGCCGAACTCACCCTTGGGCGCCTCGACGGCCACATAGACTTCGCCAGCGGGAACCTTGAAGCCCTCGGTGTAGAGCTTGAAATGGTGGATCAGCGCTTCCATGGAGCGCTTCATTTCTCCGCGCTTCGGTGGCACGACCTTGCCGTCCAGTGCGGAAATCGGGCCCTTGCCTTCCGGCGCATTCAGCTTTTCGATGCACTGCCGCATGATGCGGGTCGACTGGCGCATTTCTTCCATGCGGACCAGATAGCGATCATAGCAGTCGCCGTTCTTGCCGATCGGAATGTCGAAATCCATTTCGGCATAGCAGTCATAGGGCTGGCTCTTGCGCAAATCCCAAGCAGCGCCGGAAGCACGCACGAGCACGCCGGAGAAGCCCATGTTCCAGGCGTCTTCTAGCTTCACCACGCCGATATCGACATTGCGCTGCTTGAAGATCGGGTTTTCGGTCAGCAGGCTATAGATGTCCTCAAGTGCCTTGGGGAAGGTCGAGCAGAACGACTCGATGTCATCGATCAAAGGCTGCGGCAGGTCCTGGTGTACGCCGCCGGGCCGGAAATAGGCCGCATGGAGGCGTGAGCCAGAAGCGCGCTCGTAAAAGATCATGAGCTGTTCGCGCTGCTCGAAACCCCAGAGCGGAGGAGTGAGGGCGCCGATATCCATAGCCTGCGTCGTGACGTTCATCAGATGCGCTAGCAGGCGGCTGATCTCCGAGAATAGCACGCGGATCAGCTGCGCACGGCGCGGCACTTCAACGCCAAGCATCTTCTCAATCGCCAACGCCCAGGCATGTTCCTGGTTCATTGGCGCCACATAGTCCAGCCGGTCAAAATACGGCAAGGCCTGCAGATAGGTCTTGGCTTCGATCAGCTTTTCGGTGCCGCGATGCAGCAACCCGATATGCGGATCGACGCGCTCGACGAGTTCGCCGTCGAGTTCCAAGATCAGCCGCAACACGCCGTGCGCAGACGGGTGGACGGGACCGAAATTGATGGTGAAGTTGCGGACTTCGGTTTCAGCTACACTCATAACTTGGCCTTCTCGTCACCGGGCAGCACATAATCGGTGCCTTCCCACGGCGACAAATAATCAAACGAGCGCCATTCCTGGGCAAGCTTCACAGGCTCATAAACCACGCGCTTGCGCTCTTCGTCGTAGCGGACTTCCACAAAGCCGGTGAGCGGGAAGTCCTTGCGAAGCGGATGCCCGTCGAACCCGTAGTCGGTGAGGATGCGGCGCAAGTCCGGATGCCCGGAAAATAGAATGCCATACAGATCATAGGCTTCGCGCTCGAACCAATTGGCTCCGGCGAAAACCTCCGTGATGGACGGAACAGGCGTTTCCTCATCCACGGAGAGCTTCACCCGAATACGGTGATTCAGGTATGGACTCAGGAAATGGTAGACCACTTCGAAACGCTCTTCGCGCTCTGGGAAGTCCACCCCACAGACGTCAAGGAACGCAACGAACCGGCACTGCGGATCATCCCGCAGGAAGGTCACGACTGGCACGATCGAGTCCCGCCGCACGGTGAGCGTCAGCTGGCCGAAAGCAATCTCGGCGCCAATGACGGCATCACCAAGTGCGGCCGTTATGTGCCCGCTCAATGTCGCCAGCGGATCAAGCTGGATTACGTCATCCATTCTAGCCAATCCTAGCGTTCAATTGTGCCAGTGCGGCGAATCTTCTTTTGCAGCAGCAGGATGCCATAAAGAAGCGCCTCGGCTGTCGGGGGACAGCCTGGGACATAGATGTCCACCGGCAAAATGCGGTCACAACCACGCACGACCGAGTATGAATAATGATAATAGCCGCCGCCATTAGCGCAGCTGCCCATCGAGATAACGTAACGTGGCTCAGGCATCTGGTCATAAACCTTGCGCAGAGCCGGAGCCATCTTGTTGGTCAGCGTGCCCGCGACGATCAACACGTCGGACTGGCGCGGAGAAGCGCGCGGAGCCGTGCCAAAGCGCTCGACGTCGTAGCGCGGCATGGACATCTGCATCATCTCAACGGCGCAACAGGCAAGCCCCGTCTGCATCCACATCAATGAGCCGGTACGGGCCCATGTGATGAGCTGCTCGGCAGTGGAGAGAAGAAAGCCCTTATCGGCAAGCTCGTCCGTCACCTCGGTGAAGAACGGATCATCGGCGCCAGCAGGTTTGTTGGTACGCGGATCAATTAGGCCGCTTGGACGCGGCGCGACCAGCGTGCTGTTTTGTTCACTCAATCCCATTCGAGTGCCCCTTTCCGCCATTCATAGATAAAGCCGATGGTCAAAATGCCGAGGAAGATCATCATCGACCAGAAGCCGAACCAACCCACATCCCGGAACGCAACGGCCCAGGGAAACAGGAAGGCCACTTCGAGGTCAAAGATGATGAACAGGATCGACACCAGATAGAATCGGACGTCGAACTTCATTCGAGCATCATCGAACGCTTCGAAGCCCGCCTCGAAGGCAGACACCTTCTCGGGGTCCGGCCGTTTCACAGCAATAAGGAATGGAGCAACCAGAAGTGCCAGTCCGATCACGGCTGCGAGGCCGATAAAAAGGACAATTGGCAGATAGTCGCTGAGCAAATCAGTCATGCGGCAGCCTGTGTTTTGTGCCGGTCGGGCGACCGGACCGCGAGAGCAACGCGAGCAATTGGGGCAAGCGAACCAACGCGTAAAATGATGGCTTGGGCTTAGACCTTTGCCTATCGCGTTTCAAGGGAAAGAAAACATGACCATGAAGATCATGAATACTGAAAACCACGGCTGCTGAGATTTGCTCAGGAGCGGGGCATTTATGGCAAAGAGAACCCTGAAAGCGGCTGGCGAGGAGTGCGCCCGAGAGCGTGTAGCCCATATATAGAACGGCGACTGAGTTTGCCTAGATGGCCGGCGCCGCATCCAAATCACAGCTTCGTTGATGAGCATGCACCCAGTGCCGAGGCGCCACGTAAGCCAAAAACCAAAACGGCGAACTGGAGGACCAGTTCGCCGAATTGGGTTTGCAAGTTTGTAGGGAAGGACGGCGGACCGCCCTGCCCTTTGCAAATCTTAGAAGTGGTAGAACACACCAACGGTGGCCTGAGCGGCTTCAAAGAAGTCGTCGCCATCGTCGAAGGTGCCGAGGCCGAGGACTTCAGCACGGATCGACACGGAGTCGGTAGCAGCGAACTCAACACCACCGCCGAGGGCATAGATGCCTTCATCGGCATCTTCGGTGAACTGCACGCCAGCACCGGCAGCAGCGTAAACCAGGACCGAGTCGGTCACGACGGCACCGAGGCGAGCGAGAGCCAGAAACTGGCCAGCGTCTTCGAAGTCGTCGCTTTCGAACAGGTAGTTGCCCTGGATTTCAGCACCGAGCAGGATCGGGTCAGCAACCATGAAGTTCACACCAACGGCACCGCCGAGGAGGAACTGACCACCGTTGTCGGTACCATCGATAATGCCGTCATCGTCGGTGTCAACACCGAATTCAGAGAACTGGCCGCCGAGGTTCACACCGGCGTAGAGACCATCCCAGGAGAAACCAGCAGATTCGTAGATCGGCTGTGGGGTAGTCGGGATGATCAGGTCAGCAGCCTGAGCACCACCAACGAGCAGCGCGGCAGCAGCCACACCGAGAGAAAGCGAACGTACAAACATATCTTGCACTCCCATAGAGTTAACCGTAGTCGAAAGCCTAGATGCATCAACCCAACGCGGCTGACAAGGCTGTGGTGCCCTAAATTGGGCGATGCGGCTAACGCAGGGTGAGTAGTGTTGCATCCTTGCCGCGCATTTGGCCCATTTTGATACAAATGCAATGATCCATCACAGCGTTTGTGTCTTGATCAGGGCTGCAAATCGGTGGCGCTGAGTCCATTTCGCGGCGAGCAGATCGAATCGTCCAGTGCGGGAAACCGCGGGGCGCACGACCTTAATATCTTGGTAATAAAGCTAAAATCTAGAAGTGGAAGTTCGCGCCGAACGTGATCTGATCGGAGGCAGTGCCCCCTTCAAGAGGAAACCCGTGGAGGTATTCCGCCTCAAGGGAAACCTGCTCATTCACCGCGAACTCGACGCCGCCACCCACAAGGATTTCGCTTTCGCCAGGCGCACCTAGGTCGATGCCGTAGCCGCTGGCAGCATAGACCAGGACATTGTCATCGACGACCAAACCGGCCCGGGCGAGAATCTGCCCATGACTGGTGGTGCCGATATCCGACTCAAGGGCGGGCAAGCCGCGCACCGCCACCTCGGCGCCGACGAGCATGTAGTCGAACTGAGCATTTACACCGGCCTGGAGCCCAATGCTTGCCTGGGACCCGCTGATGCTGCCGCCCCGAATGCCAGTGAACACACCGGCGTAAAAGCCACTCCAGTCGAAGCTCTGTTGCTCATGGATGGGCACTTCCATGGAACCGCTAGTAGGAACCGTGATCAGGTCAGCAGCTTGAGTTGTCCAGCCTGGCGCAAGAACCAGGGCTATCCCGACCATTCCGCATGTCAGCGAGCGTTTCATTTGCATGATCCAAAGGCAACCAACCGAAGAACGGCCCCCGGAGCAGGCCAGTTCCACCAGTCGAACTCAGATGGACGCACGATCCCGCCGGGCGGAGCTAAAGTTTGCCGACCAGAACGGGCTCTGCGCGGAAATGATCCGGAAAGATCTTCTTGAGGGCTTCGATCTTGGGCAGGTCATGCACAAAGATATAGGGCCAAGTTGGATTCCGCGTCAGGAAGTCCTGGTGATACTGCTCGGCAGGGTAGAACGCCTCGAATGGCTCGATGGTGGTCACGATCGGGCCTTCAAACAGTCCGGTGGCGTCCAGTTGCGCAATGTAAGCCTTGGCGAATTCTGCCTGCTCATCGTTCACCGCGAAAATAGTTGAACGGTACTGTGTCCCGTGGTCCGGGCCCTGGTAGTTCAGCTGGGTCGGGTTGTGCGCAACCGAAAAGTAGATCTGCAGCAGTTCACCATAGCTTACCACCGATGGATCATAGGTCACCTCGACCGTTTCGGCGTGACCCGACGTTCCGGTGCTGGAAAGTTCATAGGTGGCCGTTTCGGCCGAGCCGCCCGAGTATCCCGAGACAGCCATGGTCACGCCCTTGACGCGCTGGAACACGCCCTGCACGCCCCAAAAGCATCCGCCAGCAAACACGGCCTTCGCGCTTGGTCCAGTCTCGGTCATCGTCACAGCTGGTGCCGGGATGACCACTGGCTCCTCTTGCGCCGCACTAGGCTGGCTAAAAAGCGCAAACGCCAGCGCCAGCAGAAGGAGAAAGTATGCGAGAACCGACCGCCAGGAAAGAGAACGAGCAATGACGTCTGCGCGCGACTGAGGCATGGTGCGAACCTTTATGGAAACCGATAACTCGGTGGTCCACCTTATATGGCCCTTCCAAGCGGGCGGATCAGCATGCTCACGGCGAAATGACCACGCTCAAGTGAGCACGACGTGCTGGGTCAGCTCTTCGATAGTGGTGTCGGCCTTGGCAACATCGAATACCTTGGTGCCATGGCTCATGATCACGAAGCGATCGCAGACCTGAAAGGCGTGATAAAGGTTGTGCGTCACGAGCACACTCGACACACCTTCCTTCTTGAGCTTGAGTACCTGTTGCAGCAGCGCTTCCGTTTCACGCACCGAAAGAGCCGATGTAGGTTCATCCAGCAGCAACACGCGCCGCTTGAAAAACACCGCCCTGGCAATCGCTACGGCCTGCTTCTGACCGCCAGATAGATCGCTCACCAGCTTGTCGGGGGAATCGATGCCGGAGATGTGGACAGCACTTTCCAGCACCTGCATCGAAATCTCGCGCATGCGCCTGAGGTCAAGAAACCCAAAGCGGTCCGTTAGTTCACGGCCAAGGAAAATGTTTCGCGAGATGGAAAGGCAGTCCACCAGCGCCGTGTTCTGGTAGATCGTCTCGATCCCGGCCTCGGCAGAGTCGCGCCGGCAGCTGAAGTCGCAGCGCTTGCCATCCACGGAGATATGGCCCGAATTCGGCCGGTGGATGCCCGAGAGCATGTTGACGGTCGTGGATTTGCCCGCGCCATTGTCGCCAAGCAAGCCTATCACTTCGCTATGGCCCACCTCGAAACTAAGGTCCGTCAATGCCTTGAGCGGTCCAAATGTCTTGTTGATGTTGTGCAGCGCAAGCAGGCTCATATCGAGGCTCCCCGGCGATCTAGGCCATGGTTGAAGATCGAGGCAATGACGATCAGCGTGGCGATAAACATGTCGAGGTAGAAGCCTGGAGCGCGCATCAGCAGCAGCACATCGGTAATGGTGAAGATCAGCATCACGCCTAGGAACACGCCCAGGATCGAGCCACGTCCGCCCCGCAGGGACAGTCCTCCGATCACACAGGCGGCAATGGCCTGTAGCTCCAGCCCGGCGCCCTGCCCCGGCTGCACGCTGCCCACACGGGTTGTTGAAAGAATTCCGGCAAAGGCCGCCATGAAGCCGGCAATTGCAAAGGCTGCAAGCTTGATCCGGTTGGTGTTGACACCGATTGCCGTCGCTGCAGACCGATTGCCGCCCGTCGCGAACACATGGTTGCCGAAGCGGTGCCGGTGCAACAAGGCCCAGAACACCAGGCAGAGCGCAATAAACCAGACAAAAGCGGCGTTGATCCCGAGAATTGTTCCGGAGAACATTTCGTTGAAGACGGGGTTGGGATCGAACCGGACCTGCACCGCACCATTCAACAATAGCACTGCGCCGCGCCAGAACAGCAGGCCACCAAGAGTGACGATGAAGCTGGGCAAGTTGAAGCGCAGCGTCAGTGCACCATTCAGCAAGCCGATAGCAGCGCCAATCAACAGCCCTATGGGCGCAGCAATAAATGCGTCGATACCATTGCCGACCAGCACGGCCATGACCACCGCAGTGAAGGTGTAGACCGACCCAATCGACAGGTCGAACTCTCCCGCGATCATCAGGAGGCCTGCACCGAGCGCCAGGCACCCCAGAACAGGCACCGAGCGCATCATGATGCCCATGTTCTGCGGCGACAAATACCGGAAGTCGTCGGGAAACAGCAGGCCTGCAATGATGCAGCCCAACTGGACAACAACAAAGACAAGAAGGATTGCGCCGGCCGGCATGGAAAGCAGCCCATGCACCAATTGGGCAGCCGAGCGCCTTGGCGCACCACTACGGTGATCCACTATGGCGGTCATGGTCAGATCCACTATTGGAGAAAGAATGCCCCGGCCTCGCGGCCAGGGCAGCTGTTGTTAGCGATAGGTGCCGATAAAGGGCTTCACCGCGCTGATACGTGCCTGATCCAGGAAAGCGCCTTGGCCGGTGTCCACATCCGTGGGCGTGAGGCCATAGCGAGCCGCCATGGCGATCTGCGCGATGGGATAATAGCCCTGTAAATAAGGCTGCTGATCCATTGTGGCGAACATCTTGCCGGTTTCCACCGCTTCCACGATCTCGACGGCCAGATCAAAGCCGCCAAGCGGTACGTCCAGACCAGCATCGGCGATGGCGCCTGCGCCCACAGTGGATGTCACCGAGCCGGTACCGAACACCGCCTTGATGTTCGGATTGGCGATAAGCGCCTGCGCCATGATGTTCTGCGCCTCAGCGGGATCGAGCCCGGCACGCACCGTCTCCACCTTGATGCCGGCTTCGCTCATGGCCTTCTCGATCCCGCCGCCACGTGCCACGGCAAAGCTCGCCTCAGGAATTTCGCGCGGATTGAACACCGTATCGCCCTCCTTGAGTCCGAACTGCTCGATCATGCGCTGGCCCAATTCGTAACCAGAAGCGAACTCGTCCATGCCAACGTAGGAGTGGCGGCAATTGCCCTCGGCACCTTCCAGATCATCATTGTTGAAGCCGACCACAGTGACGCCAGCTTCGACAGCAGCGCAGATGCTGTCGTCGAAGGCATCGGAGCTCGAGATGGACACCGCTATCCCGTCCACCCCGGTTGCCACCGCGCTTTCGATCAGGTCGTTCTGCCGAACCGGATCATTGTTGGCGTATTGCACGTCCAGATCAACGTTGAAGGCCGCGGCAGCATCCTGCGCCCCTTTGACCACCGGATTGAAGAACTGCACGCTTGGATCAAGATAGATGATCATGGTTGCAGAGACCTTCTCCTGATCCTGCGCCGAGGCCGCTCCTGCCGCGACAAACAGTGCGCAACTCGCAAGCAAAGCCGCTTTCGATAAGTACTTATGCATTGAAGACTCCTCCCTTTGTTTGAAGCGGGCCTCCTCAGGTCCCGCTGCGAAATGTGCTTCCGACCGCAGATCGAGTCGTCTGATCCTTGATCCGGCTCCAGCCCTCCTCAGTGCTGGAACCACGGCTCCCCACGCCCAAGGGTCATGTGCAACCCCTTGAACTGGGAATATTCATCGAATCCGTAGCGGCCCAGTTCACGCCCAGTGCCACTCTTTTTGTAGCCCCCGATCGGCATCTCGGGCGTGCCGTCGATTACGGAGTTGATCCAGCATCTGCCAGCGCGCAGCTTGCGCGTGGTCTGGATGGCGGTCTCGAGATCCCTGGACCAAACACTTGCGGATAAGCCAAAGGCAGTGCCATTCGCCAAGGCCACGGCTTCTTCCCGCGTGTCGAACCCTATGGTTGCCAGCACAGGACCAAAGATCTCTTCCTGCGCGATCCGCATATCAGGCCGGACCTTGTCGAACACTGTGGGCGCAAAGAAATTGCCGGCACTCGCCGCCACCATGTCGCCGCCGAGCAGCAGTTCGGCACCTTCCTGCACACCTGCCGACACATAGCTCGCGACCTTCTCGATATGGGGCCGCGACACCATGGCGCCGAACCGGGTTTGCTCAGCCAGCGGGTCCCCAAACGGCAGACTGCGGGAAAGCTCAAGCAGGCGCTCCAGCAGCGCCGGCCGAATCGAGTTCTCGACAATCAGGCGGCTGCCCGAAATGCAGCACTGACCGGCATTGTGATAAACCCCGTAAGCGATGCCGTCGGCTGCTGCTTCAAGATCGGCATCGGCGAAAACGATCTGGGGACCTTTCCCACCCAGTTCCAGCCCGACGCGCTTGACGCCACCAGCGGCGATGCTCGCCAAATGCGTGCCGACGCGAACGGAACCGGTAAAGGCCAGCACATCAACCCGCGGGTCTTCCGCGAGCGGTTGCCCCACCTCAGGACCATAGCCCGTCACGACGTTGAAAACACCGGCCGGCAAGCCCGCTTCCAGGGCAAGCTCAGCCAATCTGATCGTCGTGCCGGATGTGAATTCACTTGGTTTCACAACAACGGTGCAGCCTGCGCCGAGTGCCCACGGCACGCGCTCTGACACGATGATGAACGGGAAATTCCACGGGGTAATGATGCCCACGACCCCGGCAGGCTCCCGCAGCACCAGACCCAGCCGGTTCGCGCCAATGGCATTGTGGGTATCGCCTTCCAGTCCTCGACACTGACCGGCGGCATAGATCCACAAATCAGCGCAATAGCCGATTTCGCCACGCGCCTGATTCAAAGGCTTGCCCGTTTCCAGGCACTCGATCAACGCCAACTCCTCGACATGCTCCAGGATCTTGGCCGCCACGGCATGAAGAACGGTGGAGCGCTCGGCGCCGCTCATCTGCGGCCAGCGGCCATCATCGAACGCTCGACGTGCCGCAGCAATGGCGAGCGCCGCGTCTGCCGTGCTGCCGGCGGGCCACTCGCCCACCACGCTACCGCGATGCCCAGGGCTCTCCCGCTCGATCAGCTTGCCAGACAATGCATCTGCTGATTTCCCGTCAATAACCATCCGGTATGCGCGTTTACTCGCAAGCCGCGCATCACTAAGGTTCGGGGCAATGAAATTGTTCTGAAAGCTTGCGTGAATGCCCATGATCCCGGCGGATTAAATCCACCCTCCCCTCAGTGCTGGACCCGTTCATATGCGTCCGGTATGGAATTGTATGGTACCGTATGGACGGCAACAGTGCCTGTCAATGGCGAAGGCGAGATGTAGGATGACTTTGGACATGCAGGTGGCTGACACCGCGGAGAGCGCTGCGGCTTCGATCGAAAAGGATCTGCGGCGCGCGATCATTGATCTCGAGCTTCTGCCCGGCTCCCGGCTTTCTGAGCAGGAGATTGCGACGCGCCTGGGCGTCTCGCGCCAGCCGGTGCGCGAAGCCTTGATTAGGCTCGCCAATTCCCGGCTGATCGAGATTCGCCCCCACCGCGGCACGGTGGTCGCGCGGATCTCGGCCAAGGAAATGACCGAGGCATTGTTTGTGCGCCAATCCGTCGAGATTGCTGTGGTTGCTAGGGCTGCCCAGTCGTTCGATGCCTGGCAGCGCAAGCGCATAGCGAGCCTGCTGGTGAAGCAGGAAGAAGCCGCTTCCCGGCTCGATCATCCCGGCTTTCGCGAGCACGACGAAGCCTTCCATATCGCCATCGCGACTGGCGCTGGCGTCGGCATCGCTTGGATCGCCATCGCCGACATGAAAACGCACATGGACCGCGTCTGCAACATGACACTGCAAAGCGAAGCGGATATGCAGCGTCGCGTTCGTGAGCACAAGGCGATCATGGACGCGATCGACGCCCATGATGTGGAGGGCGCCAAGGAAGCGATGGCCCACCACCTGGGCAGCATCCTGGATGACCTCCCAGACCTTGAGTCGCAGCACTCCAGCCTTTTTATCTAGACCACCGACGGAGCCTTCCCATGACGAATACTGCGCGCTACCCAAGCCTCGACGGCGTTCCGGTGGTGATCTCCGGTGGTGCTTCAGGGATTGGCGAGTCGCTGGTTCGCCGGTTTGCGGAGCAAGGCGCCAAAGTCGGCTTTGTAGATATTCAAGCCGAACGCGGCGAAGCGCTGGCTCATGAACTGAATGGGCTAGGTCACTCCGTGCGTTTCGCTGAATGCAACATCACAGACACCGAAAATTATCAGGCTGCCATCAGTGCGTTCGCAGCCGCCCATGGCGACGCCCTGGTGCTCGTCAACAATGCCGCCCATGACCAGCGGCACGACTGGAGCGAGGTCACGCCGGCCTATTGGGATGATCGCATGGCGGTCAACCTCAAGCATTCCTTCTTTGCCATTCAGGCGGTGGCGCCCGGCATGATCAAGGCCAAGCGTGGCTCGATCATCAACACGGGCTCCATCAGTTGGATGATCATGTCACCCAGCATTCCAGTCTACGAAACAGCCAAAGCAGCGGCCCACGGGCTCACGCGCGCGATGGCGCGCGAACTGGGCAAGCACGGAATCCGGGTGAACACGCTGGTGCCCGGCTGGGTCATGACCGAACGCCAGCTTACCCATTGGGTAGACAACAAGGCAGAGGCCTTGATCGATGAGCAACAGGCTCTCGCGGGCCGCGTCTATCCCGATGATGTCTCGCGCATGGCGCTTTTCCTCGCCGCCGAAGACAGCGCCATGATCTCGGCGCAACAATTCCTCGTCGATGGCGGCTGGGCCAACGGCTAGCTGCTGGCGACACGCGTGAAGATCGCGACCTTCAACGTCAATGGCATAAACGGCCGCCTGCCCATCCTCCTGCGCTGGCTGGCGGAAGCCAAGCCCGACGCTGTGTGCCTGCAGGAGCTGAAGGCGCCCGATGAACGCTTTCCCGCGGCAGCCATCGAGGACGTTGGCTATGGCGCGATTTGGCACGGGCAGAAAAGCTGGAACGGCGTTGCCATCCTCGCCCGCGGAACTGTGCCGGTTGAAACCCGGCGCGGTCTGCCCGGCGATCCCGCCGATCAACAAAGCCGCTACCTTGAAGCGGCAGTGAACGGCGTCCTTATCGGCTGCCTCTACCTGCCCAATGGCAACCCGGCGCCGGGACCCAAGTTCGACTACAAGCTACAATGGTTTGAGCGCCTGAAGGTCCATGCGCAAAGCCTGCTGGCCAGCGGCTTACCCGTTGTCCTGGCGGGTGACTACAACGTCATGCCGACGGACCTTGATGTCTACAAGCCCGAACGATGGCTTTCCGACGCCCTGTTTCGCCCAGAGGTGAGGGAAGCCTTCGGGCAGCTCACCGCGCAGGGCTGGACCGACGCCCTGCGGCAGATGCACCCGGATGAGCGCATTTATACCTTCTGGGACTACTTCCGAAATGCGTTCGGCCGCGACGCCGGCCTGCGTATCGATCACCTGCTGCTTTCGCCGGACCTCGCGAAGCGGCTGGTCGAGGCTGAGGTTGATCGGCATGTCAGGGGCTGGGACAAGTCCAGCGATCATGCACCAACTTGGATCAGGCTCAACTAGCGCCGGCTGGCTGAAAAATCCTGCTCCCCTCCCCGGCCGCAGTTCAACTCTTGCTAGAGCCTCCATTTCCGCGCTTTGCCGGAACCTGCGCCCCGCTTGCGGATTGAATTTCTGAAGATGGAGGATCCCATGCCAGCCAAATCCAAAGCGCAGCAGAAGGCAGCGGGCGCGGCCCTTTCGGCCAAAGAGGGCGACACAAAGGTCAGCGACCTGCAGGGTGCATCGAAGTCGATGTACGAATCCATGAGTGAAAAGCAGCTGCACGAGCTCGCCGCCACCAAGCGCAAGGGCAAGCCCGAACACGCATCCAAGTCGTGACCGATGCAGAGCATCAGCCACGCTGGCAAACTAGTTGAGGAGAACCGCAATGAGCGAACAGCGCTCCGACAGCATCCAGAGCTCAAACGACAACGCGATCGAAAAGGAAAACGCCTCGCATCCGGCCCCGGTGAGACGAAAGGAAGATCAGAGCACCGAAACCCGTTCTGATCTTCCCGGCGATGCGGTCACGCCAGGCCTGAACGAGGCCACGGACGATCCGAACTGACGGCTTGCCCTTCAGGCGCAAGCACGAGTGCCTTACGCGCGAATTCAAAACGTCCCGGTTATGGGTGTAGAGCAGTAACGTGGCACCCTACTTCTTATTGCGCATGGCTTCGGTGAGCCTGTCTCCCAGGGAGCCGGTGCTGCGCGGAGCTCCTTGGGGCGGCCGTTGGTTCGCACGAGCGGGCTGCTCGCGGGAGCGCTCACGCGGGGTAGCAATATCGAACTCCTTGCGCATGGTTAGGCCGATGCGCTTGCGTGGCACGTCAACTTCGACGACACGTACCTTGACCACGTCGCCCGCCTTAACGACCTCATGGGGATCCTTGACGAATTTATCGGCCAGCTGGGAGACGTGCACCAGCCCGTCTTGATGCACGCCAATGTCGACGAATGCTCCAAAGGCGGCGACGTTGGTGACAGTGCCTTCCAGCATCATGCCGACCTTGAGGTGTTTGATGTCGTCGACGCCATCGGCAAATGTCGCAGTCTTGAAGGCAGGGCGAGGATCACGGCCCGGCTTTTCCAATTCGGCAAGAATGTCGCGTACGGTCGGCAGCCCGAACCGCTCATCAACGAAGCTCCTGGGGTCGAGGCCGGAAAGAGCCGACTTGTCGCCCATGATCGTGCGGAGATCGCGGCCGCAGGCAGCAACGATCTTGCGCGCCACACCGTAAGCTTCGGGGTGAACTGAGGAGGCATCAAGCGGCTCGGTGCCCCCTGTGATGCGTAGGAACCCCGCGCTCTGCTCAAAGGTGCGTTGGCCAAGTCGCGGCACATCGAGCAACGCCTTGCGAGATCGGAACGGCCCATTAGCGTCGCGGTGGGCGACAATGGCCTCAGCGACCGAGGGACCCAAGCCTGATATGCGCGCCAGCAACGGGGCCGATGCGGTGTTCAGATCGACGCCGACCGCGTTCACGGCGTCTTCGACCACAGCGTCGAGCGAGCGGCCGAGGCGGTATTGGTCGACATCGTGCTGATATTGGCCAACGCCGATTGCCTTGGGTTCAATCTTGACCAGTTCGGCCAAAGGGTCCTGCAGACGGCGGGCGATGGAAACAGCGCCGCGCAGCGATACGTCGAGATCCGGGAATTCCGCCGCAGCCAGCTCAGATGCTGAATAGACCGACGCACCGGCCTCCGAAACAATAACCTTGGTTGGCTTTGGTGCCGGTAGGCGCTCGATGAGGTCGTTGACCAGCTTTTCGGTCTCGCGGCTGCCCGTACCATTGCCGATGGCGATAAGCTGTACGCCATGCTTTTTGATCAGCATTTGAATGGCCGCCTGAGAGCCCATTACATCGTTGCGTGGCGGGAACGGGTAGATGGTCTCGGCTTCGAGCACTTTGCCGGTAGCGTCGATCACCGCGACTTTGACGCCGGTTCGGATACCGGGATCAAGACCCATGGTGGCGCGAGCGCCAGCCGGGGCGGCTAGCAGCAGGTCCTTGAGATTGCGGGCGAAGACATCGATAGCTTCGACCTCGGCGCGCTCGCGCAGTTCAACCATCAGGTCGATGGATAATGTTACGCGCAGGCGCGTGCGCCACGCCCAGCCGGCCACCTCACGCAGCCATTTGTCGCCAGCGCCATTGCCCTGGGCATTGATTGCCCCAATAACCAGGCGTTCGGCGGGTTTGATCGCGTCCGTGCTGTCGGCATCAACCTCGATATCAAGGCTAAGAAAGCCTTCGTCGCGGCCGCGCATCATGGCGAGGGCACGGTGTCCTGCAACCTTGTTCCAGCGTTCGGAGTGGTCGAAGTAGTCGGAGAACTTCGCGCCCGCTTCTTCCTTGCCCTTGATTACCCTGGCGCTGAGCATGGCCTTGTCCCGCATATACGAGCGAAGCTGCCCCAGCAGGGTAGCGTTTTCCGCCAACCTTTCGACGACGATGTCGCGCGCGCCTTCCAGCCCTTCCTTGGTGCCGGGCACATCTTGATTAATGTAGCCGTCGGCGAGCGCCAGAGGATCAGCGCTGCGGTTGGCAAGGATGGCTTCCGCCAGCGGCCCCAGCCCGCGCTCACGCGCGATCTCAGCCTTGGTGCGGCGCTTGGGCTTGAACGGCAGATAGAGGTCCTCGAGCTCGGCTTTGGTCGCGGCGCCCATGATTGAGGCGGTCAGGTCGGTGGTGAGCTTGCCCTGCTCGTCGATGGATTTGAGGATTGCAACGCGGCGAGATTCCAGCTCGCGCAGATAGGTCAGCCGCTCGGCTAGCAGACGCAATTGGGTGTCATCGAGTCCACCGGTCACTTCCTTGCGGTAGCGCGCGATGAACGGCACCGTTGCACCGCCGTCGAGCAGTTCCACTGCGGCGCGCACCTGTTCCGTGCGGGCCGCAACTTCGGTGGCGATCCGGGCAGCTATGCGAGTATCGAGTTCGGACATGAATCTACTTCTTGGTTCGGCTGGCGCGACCATAGTCACCTCGGACGATGGTCACACCTGGCTCGACACGATTTCCTCAACTATGGGAGCGGCAGCGGGTATCATAGCTGGAGCGGGACGGAAACACGGCATTGCCGGAGGGGCCGCGCCAATGGCCGCGCCAAAGCGACGGAGGAGAACACCTCCCGTGCCGAAACCGCTTCACCCTCCGCTGTGCTGAACAGAATGAAGGGTGAACCATGCCGGTGTTTAAGGCCGTCAAATCGGAACAGCGGCCCCATGACAGGGCCGCCGCAGGATGCAAAACTTAGTTCTTGGTCACAAGCCGGTAGTAAACAAAGTCCGAGTTAGACCCGTTCACATAGCCTTCGACGTTCTCCGCCATGGCGATCTGCAGGGCGGCCTGGAACATGATGACGATCGGGCTTTCGGCCTGAACCTGCTTTTGCAACTCGACATACATCTCGTTGCGCTTGGCCGGATCGGCTTCAGCCAGGGCAGCGTTGACCGCTTCGTTCATTTCCGCCGGCACTTCCCAGCTATTCCGCCAGGTGGTGGTGGCCGTGTAGTTGTCGTCGGAATTGTTTGAGTTGTAGGCGAAGGCCTTGGCATTGGAGTGCGGATCCATGAAGTCCGGGCCCCAATAGAGCAGCATGGCCTGGTGGGTGCGCTCGCGATACTTGGTGATCACCTGAGCGCCCGTGCCTGGCAGGATCTCGAAATTGATGCCCGCTTCGGAGAACCCGGCCTGCAGCGACTGCGCGATGTCGGTGAACGGCGCTGAATTGATCACGTCGAGCGTGACGTTGATCGGCGTTTCCACCCCGGCATCGGCCAGGATTTGCTTGGCCTTTTCGACGTCATAGGTGAAGGGAGTTTCGTCATAGGAGCCGGGGAAGCCCTTGGGCCAGAAGGCCTGGTGCTTTTCCATCTGGCCCTTGAGGAAGGTCTGCGTCATGCCGTCATAGTCGACGAGGTAACGCGCAGCTTCCCAGATAGCCGGATTGGTCAGCTCTTCGGTTTTTTGGTTGAACGAGAGGAAGTGAACGGCTGCCTGCGGATAGGTCTCCACCTTGACGTTCTCGCCCAGCCCGCCGATCTGGTCCGGCGTCAAATTCTTGGCCAGATCGACGTCGCCCGAGCTCAGAAGGAGCTGCTGGGTGGCCGCTTCCGCCACGTGACGGATCAGCACCTGCTTCATTGCCGGGGCGCCGTTCCAGTAGTTCTCGTTGGCCGACAGGCGAACCATTTCCGCCGGACGGTAGTCGGTCAGCGTATAGGGGCCCGAACCTGCCGAATTGGTGTTGAGCCAGGCATTGCCCATGTCGCCATCAACTTCGTTCTGCATCACCAGAACTTCATCGACGATCGCTCCGGGACGCGCCGCGAGGACGTTCAGAACGAAGGCAGAGGCGAAATCGCCGGTCCACTTGACGGTGACGGTATTGCCATCGACGGTCACCATCTCGTCGATGTTTTCCGGGGTCCAGCCGAGTTGGGTCAGGATAAAGGCCGGGGTCAGGTTCAGCGTCACGACGCGCTTGAACGAGAACAGGACATCCTCGGCACGGACCGGATTACCCGAGGCAAAGGTCGCGCCTTCACGCATGGTGAAGGTCAGCGTCTTGGCAGCCTCGTCGGCCGTCCATTCGCTGGCAAGACCGGGGGCCAGGACCGTCGTGTCCTCGGCATCGTACTGGACCAGCTTGTCATAAAGGTTGGCGTTGATTTCGCCGGCCGAGAATTCATAGGCCTGGGCCGGATCGAGCGCGACGATGTCGTCGATGTTCTGGGCAATAACCAGTGCATCGGCAGGCGTTGCGGCATAAACGGCGCCCGCTGCCAGCGGCAGGGACAGCGCGGATGCCAGAAGGGCAGCGCGGAAGAGCTTCATGGGCGTTTCTCCTTTGGATTGACTTTTTTCCGGACCGGCTTGTCGGCTCCGGCCTTTGGTTTGGCGAAAGCGGGCCGCGGCCGCGCCGTCGAGCGAAAGAGCGCCAGCGTACCAGTCCACAAAAGACGCGCCGGCTGATCGGTATGATTGGACCAGGAATGGGGGCGATTGCCGCGGAAATGGAGGCTATCGCCTGCCTCCATCACCATCTCCTCGCCATCAAGCCGCTGCGTGATGGCGCCTTCCAGCACATAAAGGATTTCCTCGCCTTCATGGGCCACCGTTTCCGAGCGATAGCCGGGCGGCACTGTCATCACGAAACTCGAAAGCTGACTGCCCGGAAACTCGGCGCCCAACCGCTCGTAAGTGATGGAAGATCCATCGAGCGAAAAGCGATTGCGCTCCCCTGCCCGCGTCAAGGCATTGTGCGTTGCGGGCGCTGCAATGAAATAATCGATGGAAACGTCCAGTGCCCGCGCGATCTGCGCCAGTGTGCCGAGGGACGGGGTCGCATGGTCGCGCTCGACTTGGCTGAGATAGCCCACCGACACCTGCGCTGCCTCGCCCAGCGCGACCAGCGTCAGTTGCTGCTGGCGACGGCGTGCACGGATCAGCGCGCCCACTTTGGGGTGCCCCGCTTCCCGTCTCGCCAGCGCTCCGGCCAAGCTCGCCTCCATCATAATTTTTTTGATATAAGCAAAATCTTCTATATGGTGAAAGCGAAATATGAAGCTTCTGCAACACGGCGATGAACTAGTTCACCGTCGCTAATTGTCTGTTCCTAAACGAGGATTTCTGTGTGGCGCTAGACCAGCAATCAGCACCTCTGGACGCGGCGCTTATTGCGCGCAACAAGCGCCTGCGCCGCCAGGTTTTCACTGTCGGCGGCTTCCTTGTCACAGTTTTCCTCACCTTTTTGGGCCTTCTGGCCATCACCTTTTTTATCGGGCGCGTCATCCCGATCGATCCGGTGCTCTCGGTGGTCGGGGACCGTGCCACCCAGGCGCAATACGAGGCCGCGCGCATCGCGATGGGGCTCGACCGCCCGCTCTGGCAGCAGTTCATTTCCTATGTCGGCAATGTCTTGACGGGCGACCTTGGCCGCTCCGTCTCGACCGGCCGCGCCGTCGTTGACGACCTCAGCCGGTTCTTCCCTGCGACCTTCGAAATGGCCACTTTGGGCATCCTAATTGGCGTCGCACTCGGCGTGCCGCTTGGGGTTACGGCCGCGGCACGCCAGGGTAGCTGGCTGGATCAGGCGATCCGTGTGGTAGGCCTGCTTGGCTATTCCGTTCCCGCATTTTGGCTCGGCCTTGTCGGCCTTGCGGTCTTTTACGCGCGCCTGCGCTGGGTGGGCGGCCCTGGCCGGCTCGACATTTTCTATGATGGCCTCGTGCAGCCCGTCACCGGCATGATCCTCATCGACAGCCTCCTTCGCGGCGAGATCGATATCTTCTGGAATGCTGTTTCCCACATCATTCTGCCCGCCTCGGTGCTGGGCTTCTTCAGCCTAGCCTATATCGCCCGCATGACGCGCAGCTTTATGCTCGATCAGCTCAGCCAGGAATTCGTCACCACCGCCCGGGTCAAGGGCGTGCCCGAGCGCGTCGTGATTTGGCGCCATGCCTTCAAGCCCATCCGCGTGCCGCTGATCACCGTGATCGGCCTCTCCTATGCTGGCCTCCTGGAAGGCTCTGTGATGATCGAAACCGTCTTTTCCTGGCCCGGCATCGGCAATTATCTCACAACCGCCCTCCTCAATGCCGATATGAACGCCGTGCTCGGCTCGACCCTGGTGATCGGGGCGGTCTTCATCGTCATCAACAAAGTGTCGGACGTGCTTTATCGCGTCCTCGACCCGAGGGCCCGCTGATGAGCACCCGCGACTGGCTTCTTGCCGACAGCCCCAATTCCCGCATGCAGGCCAATGCCGGCCGGGCCTATCGGGTTTTCACAGCTCTGCTGCGCAATCCCCTTTCGGTGCTCGGCGGATTGATCATCCTCGTGCTGGTCCTGACCGCAATTTTCGCGCCCTGGATAGCGCCCTATTCGCCCACGGGGCAGAACCTCTCCGCGCGCCTGCTGCCCCCTTCCTCCGAATACTGGATGGGAACGGACGAGCTTGGCCGCGACATCTTTTCCCGCGTGGTCTGGGGCTCACAAATCACCCTGACAATCGTGGGCCTAGTCGCGCTGATCTCGGCCCCGCTGGGCCTCCTCGTCGGTGCCATTGCGGGCTTCTTCGGCGGCTGGGTCGACCGTATCCTCATGGGCATCACCGACATTTTCCTGTCGCTGCCCAAGCTGATCCTGGCACTGGCCTTCGTCGCGGCCCTGGGCCCCGGCATAAACAACGCCATCATCGCCATCGCCATCACCTCGTGGCCTGCCTATGCGCGCATTGCCCGCGCCGAAACGCTCACCATCCGCAATGCCGAATACATCCAGGCCGTGCAACTGGCGGGCGGTGGACCGATCCGCGTCATCGTCCAGCACATCCTGCCACTCTGCACGTCCTCCATGATCATCCGAGTGACCTTCGATATGGCGGGCGTCATCCTGACTGCGGCTGGCCTTGGTTTCATCGGCCTTGGCGCCCAGCCGCCGCTTCCCGAATGGGGCGCCATGATCTCGCGCGGCCGCACCTTCATTCTCGATCAGTGGTGGGTCGCTACTATGCCAGGCTTCGCCATCATCATCGTTTCGCTCGGCTTCTGTTTCCTAGGCGACAGCCTCCGTGACGTGCTCGATCCCAAAAGCGAGGGCAAGAATTGACCGAGCGGCAAATGCTACAGACCGGCGAGGGCAAGAATTGACCACCCTCCTCGAAGTCGAAAACCTGCGCGTTTCCTTCCCCACGAATCGCGGCCGCGTTGAGGTCGTCAAAGGCCTCTCCTTTACCTTGGGCCGCGAACGCCTCGGCATTGTGGGCGAGTCAGGATCCGGCAAGTCCATGACCGGCCGCTCCATCCTCAAGCTCATCCGCAAACCCGGCGAGGTCACCGCCGACAAGCTGCGCTTTGATGGCATCGACATCCTCAGCCAGAGCGAAAAGCAGATGCGCGCCATTCGAGGCGCCCGCATCTCCATGGTCATGCAGGACCCCAAATTTTCGCTCAACCCAGTGATGACCGTGGGCGAGCAGATTGCCGAAGCCCTCGTTACTCATCAGAAGCTGCCACGCAGCGCCGTCCAGGCTCGCATCGTCGAGATGCTGCACGCCGTTCGCATCAACGAGCCCGAGCGTGTCGCCAAGCTCTACCCGCATGAAGTTTCGGGTGGCATGGGCCAGCGCATCATGATCGCGATGATGCTGATCCCGGAGCCGGAACTGCTGATCGCTGACGAGCCCACTTCAGCGCTCGACGTGTCGGTACAGGCACAGGTGCTCGACATCATTGACACCCTCGTGCGCGACAAGGGCATGGGCCTGATCCTGATTAGTCACGATCTGGCATTGGTCAGCCGCTATTGCGACCGGATCCTAGTCATGAACGCCGGCCGGGTTGTCGAAGAGTGCGCCGCTGGGCAGTTGGAGAACGCTCAGCATCCCTATACGCGTGGACTCATCGCGGCCATGCCCACCATCAATGAATCTCGCGACGAGCTTCCCGTGCTCGACCGCACGCAATGGGCCGGCACATGAGCGCCATCGATCTTCAGAACCTCGATATTTCCTATGGCGACACCAAGGTCGTCCACGACGTCAATCTCACCATTCCGGAAGGCGAGAGCTTTGCACTGGTCGGCGAGTCCGGTTCCGGCAAATCCACTATCCTGCGCGCCATCGCCGGCCTTGCTCCCGATTGGACAGGTTCGATTTCGGTCATGGGCCAAGCGCGTACCCACCATGTCGACCGGGCGGTCTCCGGCCAGGTGCAGATGGTGTTTCAGGACCCCTATGGCTCGCTCCACCCGCGTAAGACCATCGATGCGGCATTGAGCGAACCGCTTGCCATTCACGGCATGGGCAATCGAGGCGAACGCGTAGAGGCCGTGTTGCGCGATGTTGGGCTGGACCAGCGCTTCCGTTTCCGCTTCCCGCACCAGCTTTCCGGAGGGCAGCGCCAGCGCGTCGCCATTGCCCGCGCCCTTATGCTCAAGCCCAAGATCATGCTGCTCGACGAGCCAACTTCGGCGCTTGACGTGTCCGTGCAGGCCGAAATCCTCAACCTGCTGAAACGTCTTCGTCGCGAGCAGGGCCTGACCTACCTCCTTGTGACCCATAACCTGCCCGTCGTGAGCTTCCTCTGCGATCGCCTCGCAGTCATGCGCCAGGGCCGCATCGTCGAAATTGCCGATGTGGCGCAACTCAAGGCTGGCAAGCTCAACAAGCCCTATTCCCAGGAACTCCTCGCCGCCACTGCTGGGTAAAGCCAGCAAACCCAATCTATTCCTTCCCCTTCAGGGGGAGGTCGGGTGGGGGGCTGCCGCCGCGCACCCGCCACCTACCAAAAACACGACCCAAGGACGACCAATGACCGACCACACCGCAGCCCTCCTGAGCTTCGACAATGCCATCGCCAAGGCCAAAACCGCTGAAGCCGCCTTCGCCGCCTTGCAGGACCTTGCCCGCGCCACCGTAGGCGCCAAGCTCTTCACCATCATGCTGGTCGATATGGAAGCCGAGCTTTCCCGGCGCGCCTATACCAGCGATCCGGTAAGCTACCCCACCTCCGCCACCAAGCCGCTCAACTACGGGCCCTGGTTCGACATCGTCCACGGCAAGCGCGAATATTTCGTCGCCAACACCATTGAGGACATCGCCAAGGTGCTGTTCGACCACGAGCTGATCAACTCGCTGGGATGCCAGTCAGTCGTCAACGTCCCCATCATCATCAAGGACGAACTGGTCGGCTGCATGAACCTCCTCGACGTCGCCAATCACTACACCCCCGAACGCCTCCAGACCATTCGCGAAGTCCTCTCAATTCCCGCCAAGCTCGCGGTGCTCGCTGCGCGCTGATCTACGGGAAGGCACACTAGCCGAAACCCCCAATCGTCGTCCTCGGGCTCGACCCGAGGACACCGCACTTTTGGACTAGTGGCGAAGTATAGAGCCCTTGGGTCGGGGCCGAGAGTAACGCGCGGTGAGGGCGAGATAGTCGAACGGCTCCCAATCTGCCCCTCCCCCTCCCATGGGGAAGGTTGGGTGGTGGTTTCTCCTCTACCCCGCCGAAGCCATCAGCGAGGCATTGCCCCCGGCCGCCGTCGTATCGATGCAGACATGCCGCTCAAGCTGCAGCCGGCCGGCATCCTGTGGTCCCGTCACGATCGGCAGTAGGGCGCCGCTTCTTTGGCTCAGCGCGACGCGGATGTCCCGCAGCCCCGCTTCGTCACCGAACCAGGCCACCGCATCGAAGCCCGACCCCGCCACCAGCTTGCCCGGCTCGCCATTGCCAGTCGTGACCTGGCATCCGGCCGCTTCGGCCATGACGCGCTGCGCCGCCAGATCGTCAGAGCTGGGCCCCAGGCACAAGACCGTGCCCCGTGGCACCACATGGAGCTGGTTGCTTTCTCCCGTCGGACCCGGCAGGTCGAGTACGCCTTTCTGCAGTTCCGCCGCCCCTAGCGTGAACCGCGGCAAATAGTGCGGCCCACCAGCCTTGGGTCCGGTGCCCGACAGCCCCTCGCCGCCAAAGGGCTGCGAGCCGACCACGGCGCCGATTTGGTTGCGGTTCACATAGATATTGCCAGCATGGACTTGCGCGGCCAACTTCTTCACCCGCGAAGAAATGCGCGTATGCATGCCGAAGGTCAGCCCATACCCCGAAGCATTGATCGTTTCGATGACCTTAGCCAGTTCGTCGCCCCGGAACGTCGCCACATGAAGAACCGGCCCGAAGATCTCCTCGGGAATATCCTCTATCCCTCCAACCCGGATTACAGTGGGCGCCACGAAGGTGCCGCCGCCCGGTGCCCGGAGCTGGTGAATGACCCGGTCCTGCCGCTCGCCGATATAGTTCGCAATCTTATTCAGCGCCTGCTGGTCGATGATCGGGCCGACATCGGTTGCCAATGCCCAGGGGTCACCGAGCACCAGCTCGTCCATGGCGCCCTTGAGCATGTGGAGCGTGCGTTCGGCAGCTTCCTCCTGCACATAGAGGATGCGCAGTGCCGAGCAGCGCTGCCCGGCCGATTGAAAGGCGGAGGCGATGATGTCGCGCACTGCCTGCTCAGTCAAAGCCGTCGTATCGACCACCATGGCGTTGAGCCCGCCAGTCTCGGCGATCAGCGGTGCCGACGGCGGCAGGTTCTCGGCCACGGCCTGCTCGATCTGCCGGGCCGTAGGCAGAGATCCGGTGAACGCAACGCCACGAATTGCTGTGTGAGATGTTAACAGTCTGCCAACATCAGGACCACCAATGAGAAGCTGAATCGCATCGGTGGGAATGCCCGCCTCGTGCATCAGCTGCACCGCGCGATAGGCTACCAGCGGCGTCTGGGGCGCGGGCTTTGCCAGCACCGGATTGCCTGCCACGAGCGCCGCCGCCACCTGCCCCGAAAAAATCGCCAGGGGGAAATTCCACGGCGAAATACAGACGAACGGCCCACGCGCCGCGCCGGTCAGCTTTCCCGCCTCATCGGCATAATAGCGCAGGAAATCAACAGCTTCGCGCAGTTCAGCGACCGCGTCTGGCCAGCTTTTCCCGGCCTCTCGGGTCAGCAGCGCAAAGAACTCGGCGGCATGGGTTTCATAAAGATCTGCCGTCTGCCGCAACAGCGCTGCACGCTCCCCGACCGGCCGGTCACCCCAAGCCGAAAGCTCTGCTGCTTGAATGGCTTGCAGCACCTGTTCGTTGCTGGCGTCGGCCGTGCTGCCGACATGATCCCGGTGATCAGCCGGGTTGATCACCGGCTTGCCGTCGCCGCCGCCTGCCGCAAATGCGCCGAGGGAAAAAGCCTGCCACTTGGTAGTGCGGAACGCCGCCCGCGCCGCACTCATCTCCCCGAATGCCAGCGGGTCGGTCAGATCCAGGCCCTTGGAATTGCGACGTTTTCCAAAGATATCCCCGGGCAGCGGAATTGCCGGATTATGGACGGCGTCACCGAACCCAAGCAATTTGCCGATGGGGTCTTCCGCCACCCGCGCCGCAGGGATGTCCTTGTCGGCGATCTGATAAACAAAGGAGCCGTTGGCGCCGTTTTCAAGCAGGCGCCGAACGAGATAGGCCAGAAGATCCTTGTGCGCCCCGACTGGCGCATAGATCCGCGTGGTTGTGCCATGCTTTTTGCGCAGCACTTCGTGGAGTTGTTCGCCCATGCCATGGAGGCGCTGGAACTCGTATTGGTCCTTGGCCCGCCCCGCCGCATGGGCGAGGTGCAACACGGCGGCCGCCGTATGCGCATTGTGCGACGCGAACTGAGGATAGATCCGCTTTGCCGCGAGCAGCTTGCGCGCTGCAGCGATATAGCTGACGTCGGTCGCGGCCTTGCGGGTAAAAACGGGATAAGTGGGCAGACCCATCACCTGCGCGCGCTTGATCTCGGCGTCCCAATAGGCACCCTTGACCAGCCGCACCATGATACGCCGGTCGAGCCGCTCGGCGGTGCCGTCCAGCCAGTCGATCAGCGGCAACACCCGCTTGCCATAGGCCTGCACCACGACACCAAACCCCTGCCAGTCTTGCAGTTCCGGCGCTTCGAGCACCGCCTCGATAACATCGAGCGACAGGTCCAGCCGGTCGGCCTCCTCGGCATCGATGTTGAAGCCCATGTTTGCCCTGGCCGCGGCAATCGCCAGCTTGCGCGTGGCCTCGACCAGCTCCCCCATCACCCGGTCGCGCTGGGCCACCTCATAGCGGGGGTGCAGCGCCGAGAGCTTCACCGAAATACCAGGATTGTCGCGCACCGAGCCATGGGTGCATTGCGGCGCCAAGCCATTGATCGCGTTAAGGTAAGCGTCAAAGTAACGCTGCGCATCCTCGGCCGTCCGCGCCGCCTCGCCCAGCATGTCATAGCTGTAGCGATAACCCAGCGCCTCTGGCTTTCTGGCCTTACCAATCGCCTCGTCTATGGTCCGGCCGAACACGAACTGGCTGCCCATCAACCGCATGGCTTGGCTCACCGCCGTGCGGATCACCGGCTCGCCCAGCCGCGCCACCGCCCGATGCAGCGCATTCTTCGGACCTACTTCAGGCTCACCCAGCACATCGGCGGTCAGGCTCAGCGCCCACGACGAAAAGTTCACCAGCGGGCTCGGCGACCCGCCGAAATGGCTCGCCCAATTGGCGCCGCCCACCTTGTCATGGATCAGCGCGTCCACGGTTTCGCTGTCCGGCACGCGCAACAGCGCCTCGGCCAGCGACATCAGCGCCAGGCCCTCCTCGCTGTCGAGCCCATATTCCGCTAAAAAACTCTCCATCAGCCCAAGCTTGGTGCCGCTGCGCACGGCCTCGACCAATTCGACGGCTCGTGCCGAAATGCTCGAACGCGCCGCTGCATTGAGGCCCGTATCTGCGATCAGGCTACGGACCAGGTCTGCCTCGTCGGCATAAAGACGGGAGTGAAGCGCGCGGCGCGCGTCGGCTGCGGAAATCATGGGCGGAGCATCCAGGGGAAACTGAGCGATCCTGCCAGATCGCCTTGCGGCAATTTTCCCGATCTCGCTTCACAAACCAGCCCAATGCTACATATAGGATCAAAGTTTCAGGACTTTCGCCTATGACCAGCCCAGACCAAAGCCAGCTCGACCAGATCGACCGCCGCATTCTCGAAGAGCTCGCGCGCGACGGACGCATCAGCGTCGCCGAACTCAGCCGCCGGGTAAACCTGTCCAAGACGCCATGCCAGGCACGCATCAAGCGCTTGGAAGAGAGCGGCTACATCTTGGGCTACCGAGCCGTCATCGACCCAACCCGCCTGGGCCTGCCGCATGTCGCCTTCGTGGAAGTCCGCCTCAGCGACACTCGAAAGGCAGCGCTCGAGGCCTTCAACAAGGCTGTTCGTGCGCTTCCGGAGGTTGAGCAGGCGCACATGATCGCCTCGAGTTTCGACTATCTCCTCAAGGTTCGCACCAAGGACATCGCCGCCTATCGCGAAGTGCTTGGCGAGAAAATCTCCGCCCTGCCCCACGTTGCCCACACCTCGACGCATGTCTCGATGGAGGCCGTGAAGGACGATGCAGATTAAGCCCCATGAGATCCATTCCGGAACGCTGGCGTCCTACCCCGTTTGCTAATTCAGCTGGAAGGTCTAAGGGTAGCGGCTCAACCTTCCAAGAAAGCAATATCTGATGACCGAGATCGACAACGACGAACTGAACAAGTTGCTGGACTGTCAGATCCGCGTGGTCGAGGTCGAACAAGACCATTTGGGCGTTCTGGATCTGGAGATTGAAGAAGGCTTCATCTCGCTCCAGATCGACCGCAAAACGGCGGCGGTGCTTATATCCGAGCTGGCGATCTTCATGGCGGCCGAAGAAGTGGACGAAGAACAGCTAGAGCCAAGTGAGGAAGATGCCTCGGAGAACTAGCCGCTCATTTCCTTCCGGGTGATCTTCGAGGCCGGCACGCTCTCCCGGAGCGATGTAGACTTGTAAATCAGGATGGTGGTCGCGTTTTCCACGCGGCCACAATGGATTGAAAATAGTTGGCAGGACCGCCGGAACTTGCGCTAACTCAGTCGCGACCGCCACGTTTTCGGCAGTGCTATCCCAAAACCCTCCAGCCTTGTGCGGGCAGCCTGCACAGCGGCATCGTCAAATCGGTTTGCATACTCCAGGACCACGTACTCGCCGGTGAACTCCGCCATGCCGGTCTCGATAACTGCGACAAAACCTGGCGTGACGACCTTGTCCATCGCCAGTGCTGACAAAGTGGCGATGGCACCCTTGGTCTCGATCTGTTTGCGCGTCTTTGTGGCACGCTGTGCCCGCCCGTGCTTGATCCGGAGGGTTTCTTCGTAGGCGGTCACGACCTGCCACAAGCGTTGTGTCAGCGGGTCGGCGTGCTCTGCTCCGCCGAGCTCAAATATGCGGCGCATACACAGTCTTGCCAAGCCTTCCTCTCCTCGGGCCAGGGCATTCTGCATCAGTATCTTGATCCGCTTTGGATCGTTCATTGTGGAAGGATCGGCTGCCATGGTCACCCCGGTTGATTGAAGATGAGTAACACGTTCAACAGGGTGTGACCTCAACAAAGACCAGCCCGGGGGTGCAGCATGTTCATCAGCGCCTTGCGTTTACAGTCGCAAAGGATCAAGAACATCAGTTCCCAGAAAGAGGCACCATGGCCCGCACTCCCAACTACAATTTCGAACGCCAAGAACGCGAGCGGCTCAAGAAACTCAAGAACGCTGAACGGGCGCAAGCCAAGCTCAAGCCGGCTGTTGCGGAAAGTGAGGCTGCAGTGTCCGACGAGGACCCAGGACAAGGCTAAATGCCATCCAACCTCAAAATCGCCGCCGTTCCTGTGCTCTGGCCTCGGGTGAGCTCATGACTGCCCAACTCGGACAAGGTAGGTCTGAGCTTCTGCACCGACTTGGCTGGGCATCATTTTTCCAGGATCAGCTTGCATCGGAAGAACTCGCACTCTTGCCCTTGCGGATAGATGCGGTTCATCGGAGGCGGCTGACGGCCCTCTTGGGCACCGGTCGGATCGACATTGATCTGCCTGCACATACCGACACTGGCGACTATGCCGTGGGTGACTGGGTGCTGGCCGATCCGTATACCCATCTGTTGAGCCGTCGGCTGGAACGAAGAACCCTGTTGCAGCGCAGCGCAGAAGGTAAAAAACCAAAACAGCTCGTAGCTGCCAATGTCGATACGCTCTTCATCGTCGTATCCTGCAATGCCGACTTCAACCTTGCTCGGCTGGAGCGGTACCTTGCTTTCGCCAATGAGGCTGGAACAGAGCCCGTTATCGTTCTGACCAAAGCCGACCTTGCGGAAGATGCACCAGCCCTAGAACAGCAAGCCTCAGCGCTTCAACGCGGATTGGCTGTTGTTCCGCTCAATGCGCGCTCGGAAGATGCCTCAGTGGCGCTGCGTCCCTGGTGCGGCATAGGATCGACGGTGGCGCTCGTCGGTTCATCAGGAGTTGGCAAGTCTACCCTTGTGAATACCTTGGTGGGCAGTGGACTGCATCAAGCCCAGCAAACCGGCAGCGTGCGCGATAGCGACTCCAAAGGTCGTCATACAACAACGTCCCGATCACTGCACGCCATGGCAGGTGGCGGGTGGGTTATCGACACGCCCGGTGTCAGGAGTCTGCACCTCAGGGATGTGGCCCAAGGGCTCGAAACATTGTTTGCGGAGATCACAGAACTCGCTCCCGCATGCAAGTTCCGGAACTGCAGCCATGATCACGAGCCAGGATGCTCTGTGCTCGCCGCTGTCGCAGCAGGCAAGCTCGATCCTGAACGTCTGTCACGATGGAGGAAGCTGCAAGCCGAAAGTCGCGGCAAGTAGCGCTGATTGCAAGCTGCCGGTCCGATAAACTGCTCAAGCCCGACGCCTGCGGACCTCGGTCCTGTGCAGCAGGACTGCTCAGCGTTGACGAGCCTTGCGGGCAGCGCATCGCCTGTCGTGGTCCACTTTGCGTGATGCCTCTGCAGCAGCTTCGGTTTCCCTGTTCTTGGCTGCTTCATCTTGTCTGTCCAACAAGCTCTGCGCTTCGGCCTCGTCGGATGCCAGCGCAGTCGCAACCTTCTCAGCTGCCTCGGCCGCCTACCAGTAGCCCGTATAATACCGCCCATAAGGGTAATGGAAGTCACGGACGCTGCCGCCGATGAACAGTTCGCCAGGCACTCTATTCGTGCATGCGGCGCTTTGTCAGTTCGGCGGCTTGATGCCCATGAGCCGCTTGTCAGCACAGACTTTCTTCACATGCTCCCGCAGCCAGCGATGCGCCAGGTCACCGTCCATGCGTGGGTGCCAGATCAAAGAGAGTGTGAAGGCCGGCACCGCAAGAGGAAGGGGGAACGCATACATGCCCCTTCGCAAGCCAGCCGTGTGTCGATGGGGAACGGTGGCCACCAGATCCGTTTGCTGGGCGAGGAGAAGAGCCGCTGAGAACCCATGGACGATCATGGCAATCGGCCGGCTGAGACCGGCAGCTTGCACTGCATCATCTATTTCAGTGCTATGCAGTCCACGGCGCAGCACGTGGACATGTTTTGCTTGGACATAGCGCTCTGCTGTCACCTCACCACCGGTGAGTGAATGCCCGGCACGGACCACGCCCACCCATCGATCCTCAAACAGAGGAGCCGCCCGCATCTCTGGTGCCGTTGTGAGATCAATCACGCCTGTTTCGATGTCGACCTCGCCATCTCGAAGCGGCGCACTTGCCTTGTCTGGCTTGGCAACGAACTGCAGCACAATACCCGGCGCTTCTGACTGGAGCCGCTGCAGGAGCATGGGACCGAAGGTCTCCACAAAGCCTTCGCTGGTACGAAGGGTGAAACGCCGCTGCAGATTGGAAAGGTCCAGTTGGTCTGCAGGGCGCAACACGGCATTGGCGCCCTCGACAAGTAGACCAACCTGTGATCGCAGCTCCAGGGCACGAGGCGTCGGAACAAGGCCTCGGCCTGCCCGCACGAGGAGCGGATCGCCTGTGACTTCCCGCAGGCGTGAGAGAGCACGGCTCATGGCTGAAGGGCTGAGCTGAAGCCGACGAGCCGCGCCAGCTACGCTGCCTTCCGAGAGCAGGACATCGAGGGTAACCAGGAGGTTTAGGTCCGGCACGGGCTCCTCCGATACATGGCGTCATATGCACGAACTTAGTGCAGACGGTGCGCCTTCTGCAATGATGGCCGGCGAGTTAGCTGATGGGAAACACACAAAGGAGTTTCCCATGTCACCTCGCCTTGCACCTGTTCTGTTCGGCTTCGTCCTTTCAGCCCTGATGTCCTTTGTGGTGTCGGGCGTTTCGACGTTCCGCAATGCTGGTCCGGTTGATGGCTTCCTGAACCTATGGATGGGCGCCTGGCTGCCGTCCTGGTTTGTCGCCTTTCCTGTTGTCTTGCTGGTGGCGCCGCTCGCTCGCCAGTTGGTAAATCTGCTGATCGCGGCTCCGGCCCCAGGGAGCCGTTGAGTCATGACGGCATCATCTTATCCCAGCCGGCCCTACTGGCAGCTTCTGGCACTGGCAGTGGCGATGCTGCTTCCATCGCTCGGCACCAGCGTCGCCAATGTGGCCTTGCCAACATTGCAAATGACGTTTGGTGCGAGCGTGGGCGAGGTGCAGTGGGTTGTCCTTGCATATCTTCTTGCCACTACGAGTTTGATTGTTCCCCTGGGCCGGTTGGGTGACCAGATTGGCCGCCGCTCACTGCTGCTGATAGGGATCTTTATTTTCAGTGCCGCCTCCGCCGGCGCCGCTTTCGCCTCGAATCTCGGGCTACTGATCACAACCAGGGCTCTTCAGGGCGGGGGCGCAGCCATCATGATGGCTCTTACACTCGCCATGGTGAGAGATGTGGTTCCGAAGGACCACGCTGGAGGTGCTATTGGTCTCCTGGGAACTGTCTCTGCTGTGGGAACCGCTTTGGGTCCTTCGCTTGGTGGAACGTTGCTCGCATGGTCCAGTTGGCCTGCACTGTTTGTTGCGACGGCAACAACTGGAACTGTCGCCTTTGTTCTTGCCGGGTGCATCTTACCAAAGGGGACTAGGCGTAAACTCAACAGAGCTTCCTTCGACGTGCCTGGCACACTGCTTTTGGTCTCCTCGCTGAGCGCATTTGCCCTGGCTACGACGATTGAAGGCGTCGGATCAGGCTGGTTGAACGCGGGACTTGTGGCACTCGGTGCAGGAGGCGTGGCCGCTTTCATTGTTGTCGAACAGCGGACCACATCGCCTTTGGTGCGCATTGACCTTCTGCTGGATCCTAGGCTAAGCGCCAGCCTCCTCTCGCTAATGCTTGTTTCGGCAATCGTGATGACAACGCTAGTAATTGGTCCATTTTACCTTGTCGATGCACTCGAACTCGATCCTGTGCAGACCGGCCTTGTGATGTCGATCGGCCCAGCCATCGCAGCCTTGGTCGGCCTTCCTGCGGGCCGGCTCGTGGATAGTGTTGGCAGCTCGAAGGTCACATTCGCGGGTTTAATCAGCGTCCTCCTTGGCGCTGCAATGATGGCAGTGTTGCCAACTCTGTCTGGAACCGAGGGCTACATCTCAAGTCTGGTGTTCATCACAGCCGGCTACGCGCTTTTTCAGGCAGCAAACAATACGGGGGTAATGGCAGGTGCCTCTGAAGAACAACGGGGACTCGTATCCGGCTTATTGGGCATGTCCAGAAATCTCGGCCTGATAACCGGAGCCTCGGCGATGAGTGCTGTCTATGCCTTCGGTCAACAGGGTTCTTCGAAGCTCGGGCTTGCTCCGGGAAGTGCAACCGGATTCCAACTGAGCTTTGTTCTGGCAGCAATCCTGGCGTTTAGCGCATTGCTCTTGGCTCTTCAGGCACGTCAAGCCCGGGTCTCCGCTGGTTAGACTCCGCGATCCAAGGAGGAGATTTACAAATTAGAACCTAAGGGGGTCCTCGCGCGTGATCTCAGAATGGGGTTCGTCGCCGACCACCTCAATGAAGCGTCCTATGCCGGGTTAAGGAGACGACTCCAGATCCTGAGCTGATTGACACCCTTGTTTGCCAGCCTCAGCTTTCCTGCGCCTTCCATCTAAGTTCTCAGAGCATCTTCTAGGCGGTCTTCAGTATCGGGATGGCGCCCAGAACAGCTTGTTTCACCTCAAATTGCGTGTTCTCGGGCAGTATTGCCTCAAATCATACCGGCTTCAGAACTGCTGCATACCGACTTCTCGAACGATCAACATTCTCGTTAAGGTCAGCGCCGCCCATAGTTCTTCGTCCGCCGCGGCAAGCAGGTCGCGGGCACGGCGGGCGACTGCTAGACCACGAGTATCGAGAGCTTGCCTGATCAGCGGAGCGCGTACGTCGATTGCTGCCACTGACGAGTGCGTTCGCCGAAACTAGACCACTCCAACGAGAACCTGACAGCGCGTACCCGGGGAAAAAATGGAGCGGGTAGCGGGAATCGAACCCGCATATTCAGCTTGGAAGGCTGCTGCTCTACCACTGAGCTATACCCGCCGGGTCGGTGACCGACGCGAATGGCAATAGCGCGAGACGGCGGTCCGAAGCAAGCCCTCCCCGCTCGCTCAGGAGAAAAGTCCTCGCTTTCTTGGCGGAGGCACAACCAGCCTCCGCGGGAAATCTTTGGGAGGGAGTCAAACGGGTGTTGACACACTCGGCGTAGACCACCATAAACCGGCCCGACGACGCGCCCCGGCGCTTCGTTTCCTACCCAAGTGACGTTGTCTGTGGAGGGGTGGGAGAGTGGTTAAATCCATCAGACTGTAAATCTGACCGCTTAGCGTACACTGGTTCGAATCCAGTCCCCTCCACCAACGCCCTTCGGGGCACCCCCGAAACATTAGCAAATCCGGGCTTTCCAGCAAAGCTACGTTACATAGTTTGTTACACAGCTGCGGGCATGGGCTCGGGGGTATCGGCATATAAGGAACCATCCCGAGATCCATTACGCCAAGCACGTCGAGAGCGACAGGTGACGGGAATTAATCAGGGCAACAGCCTCGAAAGGCAACAAACTGTCTCCGACATTGCTGCTCTCGCCGATGAACGCCTTGCGTGAGTGGTTCAGGCCAGTTGCTACCGTCACAGTGCCGGTGCGCGCACCTGGGGGCGAGGGAGCGGTGCCAGCTGACTGGTTGGACTGTGACATGCAGTGGCGAGCAGCGGGAGAAGATGCCTGAGAAGCTCAAGTAACATCTACTTCATTCGCCGCCCAAAAGGGCCCGGCAACAATGCGCCCCACTACCGCCGTTCGCCGGCCGTGGGACAAGTCCGCAAAGCCGCCGTTCAGTGCAGTAACTTTCTCCCAGCTTAGGCCGGGCTGGCCATCGCCGCGCCGCCATCGGCAACTTCGTCGCCACTGCCTGCGGCATAGGCGCGCGACAGGTCGCGATACGGGCGTGAGTTGAAGGCGATCACCGTCACCAGCACACCAACCATACCGGCAATGGTAAACACTAGCGCTATGCCCCTGTCAGGACCGGTACCAAACCAGCGGCCGATGGATTGGGCACCTGCCCCGTCCGTCATAAACGGGATCACGATCAACTGGGTAAGCGGTCCGATCAGGAAAGCCGTCAAGGGTGAGGCCGATTGCTCCACCGATTGAGCGAAGCCGAACACACGCCCCTGTCGTTCCAGCGGCACTACCTTCTGCAGCGTGGTGTGTTCGGCTGCCTCAGCATAGGGCCTTAGCAGCATCCAAACGAAACAGCCTGCTGCCAGAAGCCAAATTGAAGATTGGAGCGTGAAGAGGCAGCATGCTGACCAGGTGAGATTCACCAGCAGCAGCGTGCGCAGCGGGTTCCGGCCCAGTCCGGTGTGAGAAATGATGATACCGGTCAGGATGAAGGCCGTGGGGGATCGCCATCGCGGCGCTCCCAACCCTCCATGATCCACTCTTCGTGGAGCGCTAGTGGCGAACCTTCACCCTTATCCGGGTACAACGCCGGTTCCTGGGCGAGAGCCGGGGATACCGACGTGAGGACAACGGCCGCTGCTAGAGTCGGTTTGCTGATGTTCATGATGAGCCTTCCTTTCCGTCGCACGTCAGTGGCCACAGCGGCGAAGGTAGAAGTTGGCATTGGTTGCGGTACTACCGCAATGCTTCCCACAGCGGTTAGGTGCATTGGACATTGAAAATGGATCCGAACCTCATCTCCCTGTTCCTGGCCGTGCGTGAAGAGCACAATTTTCGTGCGGCGGCTGACCGCCTGGGGGTCACCCGGTCAGCTGTGAGCCAGGGCATGCGGCGGCTGGAAGACATATTGGGCGTGTCGCTCGCCGGAGCGCAATTGCATCAGTCGCTCGCCAGCCCTTGGGCGGAAATTTTCTCCGGGCTGAAAATGGTCACCGCTGAGCGGACGCCACGCGGGCTGCTGCGTCTGGCCGTCGCCTCGATTGCCGAACCTTTTCTTTCAGGTCCCCTGATCGGTGCTTTCGCCGCGGCTAATCCTGGGATCACGGTCGACGTTACAGTCACCGACGAGGAACTGGACATTGTCGCCCAAGGATTCGATGCAGGCGTTCGTCTCGGAGCCGTTATCGAGCAGGACATGATTGCCGTCCCAGTGG